>Ga0233437_1000063_pt1 | contig 260263 bp, 228 predicted proteins | sample SI_122_August201_FD_182714 | JGI IMG/M metagenome (GOLD analysis project Ga0233437, IMG submission 182714) | Seawater microbial communities from Saanich Inlet, British Columbia, Canada - SI_122_August2016_200_MG | ecosystem: Environmental > Aquatic > Marine > Inlet | place: Canada: British...
TGTGTTCGAGAAATACCTTTTCGCTCGTAGTATTTATAAGTTGATTTAAGATATTGACCATAGCTTTTATCTTGTGGAATGAGTGACTGGGCTTTATATTTTACTAAGGCTTTTGCTTCATCTAACCATTGACGCTGTTCTTTTGTTTTTATTGGCACATGGCGAGCACGCCCACCTTTCGTCCAGCTATCTTTAAGGTAAAGCTTATCACCAAGGTCAGCAACATGCGGCTGGATTTTTTTTAGGGTTCACGCTGCAATAGTCTGCTCGCATACTAGTTTTTAATTGGTCGGTTAATGCTGTAAATGATGTATTTATCATAATAGGCTCCTAAGATAGTTGTAGTGATCACATAGCAAATGCTCGAAGACCTAGGTCTCGATGCATTGATGAAAATGAGATATTCGGGTACAAAAAAATAAAAAACGGATAAAGATTTTTTTTGGGGGAGGGGGTAAAGAAACTTTACTCTAAAGAACCCAGGCGATGCTGTCAACAGTTTTTTTACTATTTCTTTTTTATTCGTTTATTTTTAATTGCTTAGTAAACGATCCGGCCCCAGTTGATCGCGGATAACTATAACAGTTTTGCCTTAATTGATATCTTTGTGTTTTTTTAATTATGTTTAGGCTTCAGAATGGCTATAATGCTGAAGTCTGCACTTTATATACAGCTTTTGCCGGAACCATCAATACCAGGCTGTGCTTTACCCAGCATGGCTTTGAAGTCTTAAATAGAGGGGTACTTAATGAAAAAAGATATACATAAAGTCTATACGTTAGCACAGGGTTATGTGACAGCTAAGGTAATCTTGTTGGCTGGTGAATATGAGTTAGATAAACTGATTACTACTGACGGTATAAAAATTCTGAAATTAGCTCAACATTTAAATCTGAATGAAGAGGCTTTAAAGCGATTTTTGCGTGTACTTGAGGCGCATGAGATAATTTCTATTGTTGATGACAATGTTTATCGGACTGAGTTAACAGAGCAATTGGCTCGTGTGAGAACTCCGCACTTAATGAAAGCTTATCAAGCCTTTGATGAGCTTGAATATATGCTTAAAACACAGCAACCTGCCTGGAACAAAAAATTCGGCCAAGATTTTTACTCCACATTAAATCATGAAGAATTCAATCAATTTTCTGATTGGTGCCGGCAAAGTGGCCAGTCATGGTTAAATAGACTTTTTGAGCTTTATAATTTTTCTGCTTATCACCGGATTGTTGATGTTGCTGGCGCACAAGGTCACCTTTTAGGTTCTTTGTTAAAGCTTCATCCGCATCAAACCGGTATATTGTTTGATTTACCTTTAGTCGTTCAAAAAGCAGATATGACATTAAGTGATTATGATTGCTTGAATCGCGTTAGTGTCGTTGGCGGTGATTTCTTTCAAGCGGTTCCTGAAAATGGTGAGCTTTATATTTTATGCCGAACTTTATTAAATTGGGGTGATAAAGATGCGATTAAGATTCTAAATGTTTGCGCAAGATGTATGCCACAAAATGCTAAATTATTAATTATTGATTTTATGCTGCCGCCAAAATCAGATCCACACTATTTAAGAGCGGTGCTCAATGATTTAAATTTGATGGCTAATTGGAGCAGCTCAACCAGAACGAAGCAAGAGTGGTTAAACTTGGTTGATAAGAGCCAATTAAAAGTCTGCAAAACTGTTGTCAGCGATAGTTCTATGATGCCAGAACTATTTTCTCCAATGATCCTGATTGAATGTCAAAATAAATGATAAGTAACCAATAATTCATGATTATTAGATTATATAAAAAGTGATGATGTATTGGTGTTGACGCCGAGTGTTTGCGATTTGAGCTTTGAGCCTTTTTTGAAGCGAACCATCAAGGCCAATGCTTTTTTTGGTCAAATAAAGGTCGATATAATTCAGTGCCTGGCCTTGGCTTAATTCTTGTAATTAGCTTAAGTCAAAGCCAGGCCAGGCACCAATGGCACTGGCATAATTAGCTTAAGTCAAAGCCAGGCCAGGCACCAATGGCACTGGCACCAATGGCACTCCGAGAAGCCGCTATGCTCATCCCTGATGTTGAGCTTAAGGTTTTTGAAGGTTTGGGTGCGCCTGTTTATCGAGATGATCCAGAGACAGTTGCTTCATTTGTTGAAGGCTTTCTTGAGGGCAGGCTAACTAATTATACGGCCTCTAGCTAAATTGCAGTCTAGCTCGCTAGAAACGCTGAATTTAAGCGGTTGGTTTTGGTCTGTGATATAGGCTCTTTTTCAGTGTACCGATTTCTTTTCAATGCGCTCAATTTTTTTGTAAATTTGGGTTTGTCTCTGAAATCTTGCTTAGCGTATTTGATAGGAAATAAAAACTTTGTTTGATAGGTTTTAGAGACGCCCACTTTATTATAGGTGTTAAAATATGAAATCAGATAAACAGTATAACAAAAACATGGAGCTGAATACGCTCTTTAGTAAGCGATTATTAACTGCTTCGGAAGTTGCTAAACTTATTTGTAAGCATCCCAAGTGGTTAGAGCAAAAACGTTGGGAGGGAGGAGGCCCTCTTTTTCGTTATATTGGTAAAACACCTGCTTGTGAAGAGTTAGATGTCTATGAATGTACCCCCCTAAAAATTCGAGAACGCTAGAATCGTCCATTTCATCTATTCAATATCCGCGGGGGGAGGTTTCTACTTTGATTTGACAAAGTTTTTGCAAAGTCATTGCACCTTGATTCCTGGTTAGGTAGTATTCAAAGCTTGATATTATTTTAGAATACTTACATAAAAGTGTTTGGAGGCAGTTTGGCTAAAAAAAATTGGCTACTATTTGCACTTACGCTTATGGCGTTAATTGTTAATATTGACTATACAGCTGTTAATTTATCGCTGGTTAAGATTTCTCATGAGTTACACTCTGAACTAAACGTTATTCAATGGGTGCTTGGAGCCTATGTGTTAGTTTGGTCCGCCTTTGTTATTCCTGCAAGCAAAACAATAGAGAAGTATGGTCATTTTAGAATATGTTTTTTTGGTCTGTTATTGTTTCTGCTGGGCTCTATTGTAGCTGGCTTTTCTCCCTTTGCGTGGATGTTAATACTAGGGCGTATTTTACAGGGTGTTGCAGCAGCTTTTTTTGTACCTACTTTATATGGGCTCGTTGCCGTTACATTCCCACCTGAAAGGCAAGGCCAAGCAATGGGCAAGTTGGGGCTAGGGGTTGGGCTTGGCATGGCAATCGGGCCAACGTTTGGCGGAGTTATTTTAACCTACCTTGGCTGGAGGTGGATATTCTTTATTAATGTGCCAATTATTTTATTTATTATGAGCATAGTAATGTTTACAGCACCTAAATCTCCCATTCAGTCTAGTATAAAGTTGGATAAAGTAGCATCAGCTTTATTAAGCATAGGTATTGTCAGTTTAATGTATGCTTTGAGTTTATTGCACCGAATTGATATGGGTGGAGAAGAGTTTGCCTTCTTCTTAGCAGTTGCTTTTATTGTATTTCTTTTGTTTTTTATTCAGCAGAGCCGTTCAGATGACGCGCTAATTTCTTTAAAGATATTTAAGAATAAAGCTTATGCCGGCAGCTGTATAGCACTTGCTTTAGAGCAGTATGTGTTTGCAGCAGTTGTTGTTTCTTTTGGTCTTTATTTACAAAAAGTAATGGACTTATCAGTTCTTAATGCAAGCATGTTTTTTTTAGCGTTAACATTGGTATTTGGCCTTATATCTCCTTTTAGTGGGCGCTTGGTTGACAAGGTGGGTATTCAAAAGCCTGCATTTTTTGGCATGCTATTATTGGCTTTTGGTATGTTGCTTGTAGCGCTTTTTGCTGGAGTTATGAGCTTTTGGCTTGTAATAGTTTCTTTGTTAATCATGGGGATTGGAATGGGACTTGCTTTTAACGCACTAAATACAGGGATTATTACAACAGTTAAACCCGAAGAGGTGGGCGTTGCTTCAGGTATCTTTGTGATGCTTGCCTTACTGTTTAATACGATAGGGGTAATTATAACAACCATGATTTATGAGGTTGCTAGCTATCATCGGCTACTTGCATATGCGGAGCGTCTCAAGGGGGGCTTAAATACATCTCAAATTGGGCAGCTTCACCATGTTATTATTTATATTGGTTCAAGTATCTATAATTTGAATGATTTTAGCCTTCAAGCTCAGAAGGCAATAATTGCGTATATACCCTATTCATTAAGTCATGGTTTAAGTGTGGCTTTGTCTTTGGGAGCGCTTGTTTCAATAGCTAGCGCACTAGTGGCTAAAATTCTTTGTCGTGACTAACTAAGCTTTTGAATAGAATATTTTGTGGTTTTGATGCTTATTTTAAGGAGGCATTACAGTATGATTGATTGTCCCACGCTTACCGAAAAAGAAATTATCTCTTTTCACAAAAATGGTTTTATTGGGCCGTTTACAATATATAGTCCTGCTGAAGCAAAATACTTGCTAGCTGAAATTAGAAAAAAAAATCAAAATAAGGAAAAAGCGATTTTCGAAAATAATGTAAATTATGATCGTCATTTTGATATACCTGAGCTTGCAGAACATATTGCTCACCCAGGTATTGTCGGTAGGCTTAAGTCAATTCTGGCGCAAAATATTTTATGTTGGCGAACGGAATTTTTCCCAAAATTTCCAGGGGCAAAAGCTACAGAATGGCATCAAGTCTTTGATTATAGTTATGCAAATGGGCAGGCTATGCTTTTACCAACTGGGAATACTCAGGACATATTTGATTTAACAGTTTGGACAGCGTTTACTGAAGCAACAAGGGAAAATGGTTGCATGAAGTTTATACCAGGGACGCATACAAGAAAATATTATGATGAGCAACAATCCATTAAGATTGGTCGAGATAGGAAGTATCAATCCGTTATTGCTGATACGGGTTTTTATGGTTATGATTTTTCTGAATTTAAAATAGAAAAAGATTGGGAACCTGAGGAAGAGGAGTATACGCCCATTGAAATGGAGCCTGGGCAATGTATCATTTTTACTTCGCGCTGTGTTCACGCATCTTACCCAAATAAGACAAAAAAATCGACTCGGTTTGCAATTAGTTCAAGATATGTGCCTACGCACGTCAAGGTTTACCCGGGGCAAGATTCATTTTATGCTCACGGAAGCCGTTTTGACCTGGCTGATTATGGATGTGTACTTGTTTCAGGAGAGGATTCTTATCATTATAATAAGCTTAGAGCGCTAGACAATCAAAACGAGCCTTTTTTAAAGTAATGAAGTGACTCATAGTTCAGTTTGAGCGTAGCAGTATGGCCTTGTTGCTTTTATGCCGCTTTCATGACAAAGTTTCATGAACTTATTTGACTCAATAATGGGAAGGGATTCTTCATCATAAGCAATGCTGCTTATGAAACTTACCCACGGCTCTGATCCCATTGCATAGACGTAAACTTCTTTGCACTGAAACTCCTTGACAAGTTTGAATGCCTTTTTGCAATCAGAACCCTCTAGTCGTCGGGAGCTATTCTCTTTTCTCGTTAAAGGTGACAGCATGAGTGGGCCGTATAGCCAGCTTAAAGGAGCGCCTTCACACTCCATTCCAATAAACATAAGGTCTACTGTTGACGTGTGTTTTTTCATATAGGCAAATGTTTCGTGAGAAATATTGTTAGAATCTGATAGAAATAGAATATTCTTATCAAATAAAGTAATAAGATAGTTTGTTTTTGATCTAATGTCTAAATCCGCATGCTCACCAAAAAAAGGCATAGTTGTTATTTTGCCTTCTTTAAAGGTTATCTCATCTATGCTATCCATTTGAATAATGTTCTTAAAGCCGCAGTGTTGAAGGAATAATTTTAGTGAGGGATCTTGCAGCGCACCATCATTATTTTTTGGAACAACTATTTGTCTTATCTTGCTTCTTATTTGGAGCAAGGTTTCCAGTACGGCGTGATCTTGATGAGCGTGCGTAATAAGGACGTAATCAATTTCATTGGGGAGCTCGCTGAATGTATGCCTATAAGGTTCTTGTGAGTTGTTGTAGCTTATTAAGGGATCAACAAGAATACTTATTCCTGATGCCTCTACAAGAACACAAGCATGTCCGAAATAAGTAACCTTAACTTTGTTACGGATCTCTGGCTTTTGTTTAACGGGGCTGGCTTTTTGGTGAAAAAGCGACAAGAATTCATCTCTTTCTATATTGGTTTCAAGTTGCTCGTGCATCTCTAGTAAAGCTTTCTTACTTAGTCCTTTTGTTCTGCTAGAAAACAGTTGGTCATAAAGCTTATTTTGAAAAGTTAAAGGGATTGTGAATTCATTTTCTTTGGCAAGTCGAGGGGTGCTTAGAATAAAAGCTCTCCCATCATCACTATTTTGTCGGTATAAGATTATCTGTTGATTACTAAGACTAGAAAAGTTCTCTTGATAAAGTAGCTTCTCAATAATTCTAAATGAGATGTTGTTATTTAAGTCGTAGACTAGCTCCACGAAACCTTTTAACGGGGCGGGAATATTATCATAAATAGAGCTTAGCGACCCTGCATCAGGATGCTTCTGTATTAACCTATTAAGATCCAAAATTGCTTGATGCAATGCATACAGATTTTTATTAAGCTTCATCTTTTCGAGCAAAGTCTCTGTTTTTTTTATTGGTGATTCTTCTTTGAAGTCTAAAAAAGGCCCCCCTTTCATTTCGATAAGTTTTACAGCCTTTTTGTGAAGTGAGGGAGATTCCAGGTAGGATTCTAAAAGCTTAATATGGTGTGCTTGCATCATGGCTGCGGTTGCTGGAGAAATTAAGTTACACCAGGCGTACCAATTATTTACCACAGGTTCTGCGATAATATTGTTATCTAAAAAATAAGTTTCAGTGCTCATGGGTTTCTCTGGTCCGCGTACTCTGCTAGCTGGCTGATTGTGGGGTGATTAAAAAAATCTATAACTTCTAAGTTCTTTATGCTCGATACTTTATTGTGCTTTAGTCTTTCAATTAGGCTGACAATAACAAGCGAATGGCCACCAAGATCAAAAAAATCGTCATTAGGGGCGATATTGCTTTCATTCAATACTTCTTCCCATGCAAGTTTTAGGGCGATTTCGGTAAGCGTAAGAGGTGCCGCATTAAGAGCATTCTTTTCCTCCTGATTTAGCTGTTCTTCATAGAGAGATCTGAGCTCAGCTATATAGGTTTTGCCATTTCTGTTAAGTGGGATAGATTTTACTTTAACTACTTTTGTAGGGAGCATGTAAGAAGGGGTACTGTTCTTTAGTCGAATTCGTATATCTGATAGGCTTAAATCATATTCGTCAGTTGCTTCAATAAAGGCGACCATGTCTAAGCAGCCTGACTTTTTGTCAGGTATTGGAAGTACAGCAGTTTTCTTGATTTCTAGCAATCTTTTTAAAGCAGTCTCAATTTCTTCAGTTGTCACTCTGTAGCCACGGACTTTAACTTGATTGTCATATCGCCCTATAAAAACAACATCATTGTCTTGATTTATTTTTACCAAGTCGCCAGTTTTGAAAAGTCGCTTACCTTTTGGAGAGATAGTAAATTTTACTTGTGTAAGGTGGTCATCTTTAAAATAGCTATTAGCAAGACCTGAGCCGCCCAAGCAAAGTTCACCTGTTTCTCCAATGCTAACAGGTTCTGAATGTTCATTTAAGACTTCTATAGTAGTTCCTGTGATGGGTTTTCCTATTGGGATGTTGTCGAGTTCATCTTCAGTAAGGATCTCATGGAATAAAGAAAACACAGTAGCCTCTGTTGTACCATAGATATTTATAAGCCTGGTATTTTTAGCGCTTTTTAAAAATCGTTTTACGTGATAGGGAGATGCTGCTTCTCCTCCAAATAAAACTTGCTTCACTTTCGAAAGTTCGGTCGGATAATTATCCACCATGGCATTAAATAGCTGAGTTGTTATAAAGAGAATGGATATTTTTTCATTAGTAATTGTAAGAGCAAGCTTTTCTAGTGTTGGAATCCCGGGAGGAAAAATCGTAACATGAGCTCCATTTAGTAGAGCGCTAAAAATCTCAAAGATGGCTCCATCGAATTCATTAGGGCTGAGTTGGAGAAGTTTATCTTCTTTATTAATTTTAATATAGTTTGTGTGAGAAACAAGCTGAACTAGCCCCTGGTCATTTACGACAATACCTTTGGGCTTTCCGGTTGATCCAGAAGTATAAATAATATAGGTTGGTGTGTTGGCGCTTCTATGAAGTTTTTGTTTTTTAGAGAAGGTTTCTTTTTTAAGTTCAGGCCATACAGTATCAAGAGGGATAACTATAGCCGATGTTGAAGGTAGCTTCCCTTCAACTTTTGAATCGCAAATAATAATGGATAGATTGGTTTCTTCTATTGCATGGCTAAATCGTAGCTCTGGGCAATCAATATTCATTGGCAGAAATGTTGAGTTTGCTTTTAGTGCGGCTAAAATTGAAACGACACTCTTCGCTGAGCGTGGTATGCATATACCAATGATTTGTTTTGGGCTTACGCCTAGCTCAATCAAATAGTAGGCTAGTTGTGTAGAGTAAAAATCAAGTTGTTGATAAGTAAACTTTTCATGTTCATCACTTACCGCTATATGGTTAGGATACAGTTCTACCTGTTTTTCAAAAATACTGAGTAAATTGTCTTGATCGTTCTGCATAATGAGCACCTATTTTCTGGCTGACATAAGCTGAATAGCAAAGAATTCATCTGAGTTTGTTAATTGTTTACTATCTTCGGGTGAAACACGAGCTGCTTCGACATCTTCTATAGGTATGTCCTTAAAGAAAGTGAAGCTGGTTTGATACATCGTCGTATCAGGCTGTCTAAAGAAGCTTTGGATTTTTTCAGGCATGTAGTCGCCATTGGTGGCTCGAAGTTTTTCAAAGAAATCTCTGAAGCACTTGCTTCTTAGTGGGGCGTTATCTGGCCAATAGTCAAGTACGATACCAGCATGAGCAAAAGAGTTTATTTGATTGTAGATCCACTGGTTACACGCTTCACTTAGAAAGTAGATAATTCCCTCAACAAGGAAAAATGGTTTTTTTGCATTTGGAAAAACCTCTCTCAGTGTTCGATTTTCTTTGCTGGCTGCTTCTAGATCTATACTAAGGAGCTTGATCTGCGCTAATGAGCTAAAATCAATATCCGTTTCTAAGCTCTTTAGTTCAGCTATGCGTTTTTCCCGCATTTCGATCATGTAAGGCAGGTCTGTATCATAAAAAGTTACTTCTTCGGCTAGCTTTTTTGGCAGCTGCTGTTTGATTAAGAGGGGTAATAACGATAAACCTGATCCTAGCGAAATGCATGCATCATACTCACCAGTTTTTAAGGCTTCAACTGCTTCTCGTAAGAAAAAACCTGCTCGGACACTAACTTTGCGCCCAACGAGAGGGTAATTAAATTGTTTTTCAAATTGTTTAGCCTTTTCTATGCCGGCGGGAGATGCAAGATATTGACTAATATTGTCGTTACTTACTGAGGGGTGTAAGCTGCGCCAGTATGCTGTCATTTCAGCAGAGCTGATGTTATTATCGTCGGGCATAAATAAAGGTTCCTTACTTTGAGCTATCTAAATCAGAGCTAATTATACATAAAATTTATACAAATCAGAAGGGGATTGTGTGAAAAAACAAAAAGCCCAATATAAGTGCATAATTTTTATAGCAGTTTTATATTTTACAGCTTGGGCAGCCACTTACCCTATGGTATATAAGATGGTTTCGTTGGCGCATGTTTTGGAAACAGGTGCGATTTTCTTGTTTCCTTTATCTTATGCCTTGGCTGATGTAATTACTGAGGTCTATGGTTATCAAGTTGCACGGCAAGTTGTTTGGACTGCATTGATTTGTGGTTTTTTATATACTTCAGCGCTTGAAGTTGTGACCTATATGCCGCCAGCAAAATTCTGGCATCATGAAGGGGCATATCAAGTTGTTTTTGGACACATGCTAAGGGCTTATTTTTCCTTGGCGATAGCAACTATCATAGGTGCATTTGTAAATATATATATAATTTCAAAATGGAAAATATTTTTAAAAGGGCGATATTTTTGGTTAAGAAGCTTGGGATCAACAGCAATAGGAGAGCTTCTTTTTACAATTATTGGAGGGGCTCTTAGTTATTCTGGTATAGAGCCTTTTCATCAAATGTTTTGGTTAATGTTTGACGGTTATATGTTTAAAATGATTTATGCTTTTATTGCAGTATGGCCTATAGCTTTGTTAGCTATAATGCTAAAACGAATTGAGAAAGTGGATGTTTTTGATAACAACATTAACTACAATCCATTTAAGCTTGGTGTGGATTGACAGTTCTTAATGGAAGCTAGAGTGTATAGGGGGTTTTTCCCCAGAGTAGAGCTGAGTGAAAAAATGACTGTTATACCAAAATGATAATGTTGATATGGTTACATTAATCCGGACGTGTATTTTAAATTAACAATGTATGCTTTATTTTTTTTCTCGTAATTTATCCATTTTGATTTTTTCATCCATTCCTTTCTCATTCGCACTTGTATACCCCACCATATGCGCCTCTTCAGGGCTTAAGCTTTTAATGACATCTTTATCTAAAGAAATATCCTTAGCTGTTTTTTCTTCAACTTGATTTTTACTGACATTCTTGACGCCAAAAACCATGCGGTTTAACTTTTCACAAAAACGTTTAATCACGATTTTATTTTTAGGCTTATTCATTCTTTGGCAGGCATAATAAGTAATAGTTCGAATATCTTTGCTTGAGAATTCTTCAACAAGTTTGTCATCTGCTAAAATTTCTTCGGGTGTTGACTTGAAAACAATTGCTTTTCCTACAACTTGAATGCTTAAGTGTACTTTGTCGTGCTTGTCTTCTTTAATATCAACAAGCTTATAAGCGCCTTGATGCTTGGAGCTTTGTTTGAGCTCTTGATACTGTTTAAATAGCCAAGCAACATACTCAGAAACATTTCGTGTGTTCTTTGTCATAACTACCTCACTCTTTTAAAAGGCATACTGTTGTTTTGCTTCAACAAGTATACCATAAATAATATCATCTTCAGGATTAAGTAAATGCATACGGAAAGCTTCTAAATCTGGACTTAAGGGTTTAATAAATTGATCGCCAGCATCAACAAGCAATTGCCTAAAGACAGGCTCATCTAATCCTTTGAGTTTCACTAAAACATAATAACGATCTTTCGGTGCTTTATTAGGATCAAAAATAACAGTTGTGCCAACAGGAAAGAGTGGCTCCATGGAAACGTCTTTGATTTTTAAAGCGAAACCTTGAGGGCTTACAGGCGTGTCCGTTAGGATGTTAGGGTAATCTGTGGGCGTGGCTTCTTGTTCGGTGATCCAGGTATTGATCTGGGACCAACCCAAGATAGGAACACGACGAACGCCTAACTCTTGCAGTGTTTCATCTGCTTGTCCTGGTTTAGTAATAGCTTCTTCGCCTCTAAGTTGTGCGAGGCTGATATCAAAATAGTTTGCGATAGGAATCAATGATTTTTCATGCGGTCGAGCGGATGTGCCGCTCACAAGCCTTTGCACCGTAGGTTGCGGTACATTGGTGAGTCGGGCAAGGTCAATTACTTTGAGATCATGCTCAAAAAGAAGACGTTTTAAGATTTCACTGATACTTTTATCGCTCATATCTGTGTAGTCTAGCATAAATTTCGCTCATTTATGAATTATTTGTGATGATTCTACCTCTTTTTTTGTAAAATATGAATAAAAAACTCAAAAAAGATTGACAATATGAATAAATTCCTCAAAATACAAAACATAACAACAACAAACCTAGAAAGTGAAGAAAGCAGATATTTAAGAGAAGAAAATCTAAGTCAGCGGCAACTGACTTAGATTTAAAGAAGAGAAGAGAAGAGAAGAGAAGAGAAGAGAAGAGAGAGCAGTCCGACTTCTCAAGTGGAAATCCTATCAAAGGTTTCCATCCTTGAGAAGCATAGCCCTTAATTTTAAATATATTTTTGTATTTTTGAGGAGAGTTATTATGTTACAGCCGTCAGTATCAGTTAACGATATGTTAACTTATTTAGTCTTAGATCAATGCATTGGGAAATTTGAATTGGTTAGAATCATCAAGACGACTATTCAAAAGTTAAACCAAGAAAACTTCAATGATAAACAACGTTCAAGAATAGAAAAACTTTATTGGCGCATGAAAGATTACGAAGATCAATGGTCTTTGTATCACAATGCGAATGGAAATTACATGGACTCCGCAAGCTGAATATAACCGCCACCCCAGGGCAAGCTCACGCTTACCCAAAAGGCGAAGAGGCTGGTATGCGGTACACCAGGACTCTCGAGGTAGACGGTACCCTAATATCGCTACTTCGCCATTATAACAAAAGTGCCGCCATTTTAAATGAGTTTATTCAATACAAGGAAAGATAATGAGCGCAAGTATCAACGTATGGGTTAAAGATTCTCAAGGTAACACAATTAATGGTAGCTCGCCTGTTCAGGGGCGTGATGGCAGTTCTGATGTTTTAAGTACGCAGCATAATTTTTATTTGCCTTTCGATAAAGACGAAGGAAAAATTACAGCGACACGAAAACATTCGCCTTTTTCGATAACAAAAGAAGTCGATAGTATGTCGCCTTTTTTATATAAAGCATGTACGAGCGGTGAACAGTGTTCAGAGATTTTAATTCGCAGATATCAAATCAATGAACAAGGTCAAGAAAAAGAATATTTCAACGTCATTTTAAAAGATGCCAAAGTTGTCGGTGTTTCTCCGCTTTCAAGCACAAAAAGCCGTGACGTTGAACGCATTGCTTTTGCTTACCAAGAAATTGAATGGAAGTATTTAGATGGTAATATCGCGACAAAAGATTCCTGGTTAAATCGTGACGGCAGTAACAGCTAATAGCTAAGGACAAGACAATGGATTATCGTAATTGTGATAAGTTAGCGTTACTGACCGGCCATGATTGGCGACCGATGTATCCCGATGAAATTTCGCATGGCTTCCATCCAGGTGAAACCTTGTGTGCGATTTCACCTTATCGTGGTTGGCTGCATCCAGACGGTAATCAACCTTTTTACATTCCTGCTCAATATGCACCTGTTGCTGATCCCCAGTTTTTTCTTGAACATTTTGTGAATCGTAAGTATGGTTTAGTGAGTATGTTGCCGAGTGTGAGGTTTGAATTTGAGGGGGATGAAACACCCGTTGGAGCATTCAGTGTGGCTCTTTTTACAATTACAGGGAGCATTAACTTAACTGGATCATTAACGCTAACTAATATCAACAGTTTGGCAAAAAACACTAATATTGCTCTAACTTCTCATGGAGTTTCATGGCAAGCAAAAGAAGTTCTTGGAAATATACTTAATGGATTATCTATTTCAAGTGCCTCTGATAGTCCTCCACAGATTAGCTTACATTCTTCAATACTAGGCACAACATGGCAGTGCCAAGCTAATTGGCAACCACCAGAAATTACAGCTACTGTAAGTAATCAATATATTAACGCACAAATTGATGATTGGTTAATTGAAGGTGAATTGGGTGGTAAATTTACGGGTCGAATAACACCTGAAAATCCTGCAAGCGCAGTCGCTGGTGAAGTTGAAGCAGCTTTTGAAAAATTTGTGCATCAAAGTGAGAATCGTGCGCTTGCTTTGCGAGAGCTAATCCAGTTTAATCTTGTAGGAAGCTGGGCAGAAGTGGCAGGAGATCCTAAAGCTCCTCCTGCTGTTAGGGCGGCTTTAGGTTTATTGATTATTGTGGATGAGGCGGCTGCAAAAGCAGCGCTTTTATCTTAAGGAGTTATATGAAAGCTTATCTTTGGACAAATCGATTTATGAAAACATGGGCGATCATGAATATCCTCTTATTTTGCGCAATACTTTGGGCTGATGTGATTCCAACATTGTTATTTTATGGTGCTCCAAGTGAGCTGATGACTATTTGGGGGCTAACATTCTTAGCTTTTCTGGTTTTAGGTTTTTTTGTTATTGCAGGATTTAAAGCCTGGCGTTGGGCGTTGATTCTATATGCTGTGCTTATTTTCTTGTATGCACCAGGTGCGTTGCATGACGTTTTCTATTATTCGAATAATCATATGAGAATTTATTTACCAGCAAAAGTAAACGCATGGGTGGAAGTTATTACCTTTGCTTGGGCAATCATTTGTATTATTACTTGGATCATTGAAATATGTCGATTAAGGTGCAAAGCTAAGAATAGTTTCAATGTTGCTAAAGGTTAAAAAGATGACTCAAAGGTTTAATTATGCTGCCACCACAAAATAAAAAGACAAAATTTATTTTATTGCAATACTATAAAAACATGGCTCAAACAGAAGGTAAGCTTTCCATTTTAAAAGCTGTTCTCAAACATCGTCGTTTTTATTTTACTTTGTTTTTCTTTATTGCGCTGGGTATATTTACCTGTTTCGTGCCAGGATCCGCTTTTCTTGGTGCAATTTATATTGCGACGGCTGTTGGTTTGCTTGTTAGAGATATTCTTACTATTCTTTTTACTCATCCCTTTTTACCGCTTCTATCAAAAATCATTGATGTGAAAAAAGTTAATGCTTTGTTGGAAGAAGATGATTATCGTCATATCCCTAAATCTCCTTTATGGTCGCGTATGCTTTTGCGAAATACTGATTCAGAAAATCAAGTTGATTTTAAAGAGATTATAATGTGGCCGAGAAGTAAGGTCGCTTTTCTAAAGTATTACAAAAAAGTATCTGAAACGAAAGGGAAGTTATCAGTATGGTACCTGGTTTCTCAGCGGTGGTTTTTTTATCTGGCGGCTTTTTTTCTCTATTTTTTAGGCATCTTTGCATTTGAGTACCAATATCTGGAGATTGCTCTTTCCGGGCTTGGTTTGGCCATCTTTCTGCGGGATTTCATGATGCTGATTAGCATTCGTCGAAGGCTTCCTTTAGTTGCGTATATTATTGATCTTAAAACTATTGATGAATTTCTTGAAGCGTACACTATAAATCCTACAATAGAGGTCAATGAAAAATGCTGATTTCTAGAAAATATAAAATGTTAGCGTTTTATAAGGTTTTAAAAACAAAGCCCGAAATAGGCCGCTTTGTTGTTTGGAGGTAATAAGAGAAGACAAACTTAAGTTATATAGTGAATGATAACCCTCATTATTCGCAAATTATTTTCGTCGTCAATGGCTGTTTATTTAGCCGATTTTTAGCGCTCATGCTTTTAGGGTATAGGCGTCATTTTAAAGCTTTATTTGATGAGGAGAAATCACAAAATGACAATAAGCACAACACAAGAAAATTATTTACCTAAAGAAAAAAACAATCCTGAGCGCACAGTTGTGCCTATCAATAAAGTTAAAGCATGGGAAGCTATTGGCTATCGTGCTATAGGTAACGCTATTCGCCACTCAGGACAAGAAGATGGCGTTTTTTGGAAAGAGGTTGTTTGCTCGTCGCCAAAGGAAAACCCCCGGGAAGCCATTCAACCTGCAAAAAGCGAAGCAACGGTAATGAGTTTGATCGGAGAAACGCAGATGCTTACACAGATGATATTGGCTCGCCTGAATGTGTGCCTTGCTGCTGCAAATCAACCTGAAGCGACGAGCCAGGAGATTGACTGCCATGACCTGTATCTTGTTTTGGATGACCATAAGCAACATTTAAAACACCTCGCAAAAGTGATTTCGCATTTAGAGTTCAAATATATCGAAAATCATTATGATCGAGCAAACGAGGAATTAAAGCCATTATGATCAAATGAATCATGGAATTAGACTCTTAAAACCAAGCTAAAAAGGGGTAGATTTTTTCTAAAAAGCAGAAAAGTTACTCCACGGTTTTGAAATAAAAAATGAGAAAAACAGCTTTAAAATAGAATTTAAAGTCATGAGTTTATGAAATAACTGAATTTTTTTGTAGAAAAAACTTGCCTCGGATCCTGGGCAACATATTGCCGGTTAAGAATGTTAGTAAGTGCTCAGCGAGTTAGCTGCGTGCCGACCTCAAAGGGTCGGTGACCGCTCTTTTAAATTAGCTTACAAGTATAACTTGTGTATTGATAAACATTTACTGGGCAATAGTTGTTATGTTATCGTATACGCATACGCAATTTATAATCTTGCAGATTAAGCAGGGAGCTTGTAATGTCGGAAATTATAGCAGATTTGCATTTACCTATTAGCCAACAAGTACTTCGCCAAATCATAGATGGTGGTGCTGATAATTTGGAGAAAGCCATCTCTAGTTTAGGTGTTTCTCAAATTGCTTCCCTGTTACTATTACAGAATATTCCTAAGATGAAATATAAGCCTCCTGCTTATTTCGAACGTATTCTTGAGGAAGCTATTGATATCTGGAATTCTCAATTGAAAAGGGATGGACTATCCTCTGTTAGAGCTAAGGGGGTTTCAGTACTCAACTTTAAGAATATTGAGGAGGGTTACAAGCTATTACCAGATTTTAGGATGGCGTTACTTGATGAAGAGGCAGTTAGGGATCAGAACTACCTAACTTTCGAGGGTAAATGGGACTATGAATTTAACAAAAGATGCAGAGAGGAAATTAAGAGATCTTTAGTTCATGTTAATGATATGGCAGGTAAGATCCAAACCCTTACATCAGAACAAAGCCGAATCTATCAAGAAATTAAAGCTCAAACTGATGACCATTTGCATGTCCAAGGATATGCAGGTACTGGCAAATCATCTCTTATAAGGAATCTCATTTCTATGCTTGATAGAAAAGGGGTTCAAGTCCTTATGCTTGCTGAACGCCAAAAGCAGCTAGAAGCTTTAGTGTGTGGAACTGGCCAAGTGGAGCATGTTTTTTCAAAAACTTTCGGTAATCTGGCGCGTGAAATGATACCTCGTGACTTAACTAATACAGTGAACTGGAATATGCGAAAACAACCTCATTTCGTGCAACTATGCCAGATAAGGAAGTTATCAGGCACTTTGGGGTTATGTCTAGCGGTAAATTCACACCATACGATATAGTTAAAGCTATTCGCAGCACATTAGCAGGGTTTTGTTATAGTGGGGATGACGACATTCAGCTAAGTCATATTTCAAAATGGTATGCTTCTTTACTTGATGAGGTAACTAAGCAGATTGTGCTTCACTATACAACGGAACTCTGGAAGGAAACTCTTCTTCCAGTTTCAAAGGACTTTAAGCCGCCTGTTAGAGGTTATCATCGAATCAAGTGGGCAGCGCTAAATTGTTGGCAAATTCCAAATAGCTATACCCATGTTCTAGTTGATGAATGCCATGACTTGACAAAGCCAATGCTGCAAATCCTTGATAATAGCCCGCAAGCTGTAATAAGCCTGGGTGATGAATACCAAAATCTAAAAGGTAAGTCACAACAACGTTCTAATATCATTCGATACCGTGAAGTTGCTCACTCAGTACGATCTGGGCGTTTGATTGAAAAGATAGTTAATCCAATTATTGCTATACACCCAGGTAAAGCTAAAGCTCGTTTTCATGGGAATGAATTAAATAGATTAGATATAAAGTACTACGATAAACCAGAAGTGCCAGATAAACCTGCTGTAATTTTAGTAAATGATATGTGGGGACTATTTGAGTGGGCGCAACGAATAGCATCCGAAAACCTCAATCTTAAACTTCTGTCAAACATCAAAAATTTGAATATGTTTGTGAATGATTGTATTGAGTTGTATCTTTCACAGTTTCGACCGCACTGTGATAAGATTCAACCACGTCATGGTGAATTATTTCGCTTTAAATCTTGGGATGAAGTAGCCGACTACTATGATAAGAAGCAAAATAACCAAAGTTTTCAGCACATTGATCAAATGCTTAAAAAAGGTTATCAATATGAAGATTGGTCAAAAACATCAGCTAAGTTTATTAGAGGTAGCTCACACTCTTATTCGCTCGGAAAGATTGAAGATGCGCGTAATCATGAGTTTCAAACAGTTATGGTTATTCCTGAAGTTGTCAGTCCTGCTTGGCAGGCAAAGCAAGAAAATATTGCTGCTGTAGGCTCTTCTATTTATGTTGCTGTTACGCGCGCAAAGCAATCTCTTATTCTTCCAGAAGGGTTAAGGAATTGGATAGAAGAAATCTCCGCAACTTCGAACAAAACTATCGTTAAAACGTAGTAAGCGATCAAATAACAGCAGCTTGACCTTTCCTAGATATGTTTCATTTTAAGAAAGGGAAGATCAAGCTGCTGTTGATTGATCACTTGCCATGTTTACCATTAACCTTAGGACTTAGATGAAAAAATTAGCCATACAATATCCCGTTATTAGCTTTTTTTTACTAACACTTGCTTGGTCTAGCATTGTTTGGCTAATTATACTTCCTAGCTTTCATATTTCAGCAACCAGCGGCAGTGATTGGTTTTGGATCGGCGAATGTGCGCCAGGATTAACTGCAATATTTCTAACCTGGTTAACTCAGAATGGAAAAGCTGTTTTGCAACTCATGAAACCTATCATCTACTGGCGAGCCAGCCCTTTTTATTACTATCTTGTCATTATATTAGTTGCTTTCTTTTATTTAGCAGCCATTGGTGCAACTGGTCTAGAGGGCCATACCATTCCAACTCTTGCTACATTGTATCCTAAAGAATATTTTGGTTTTTTAGGTATGAAATTTTATGGCCTGACAATGATTCCTGTTTTCACATTACTTTATTATTTTTGTGAAGAATTAGGTTGGCGTGGTTATGCACTACCTAAATTAATGCAGCATGTTAATGCTTTTACTGCTGCTATTATCATTGGCGTTGTTTGGAGTTTATTTCACCTGCCATTAATGAAGTTTTCTATACTTACCACGCATCCTCTCTCATTTTTTTACTATATGCTATCTACCATCATGAGCAGCCTTTTCTTAACTTGGCTATACCTTAAAACCAACGGCAGTTTATTACTAGTTAGTCTTTCTCATGGCTTAACTGATATGTATGGTGCTTTTTCACCAACAATCATTTCATCACTAGGGCAAGGTGAGAGCACAACAGTCATTTTTCTTCGATTTTTATTCTTCTTACCAATTTTCATTTTATTGTTTAAAGAGCGTAAGAAATCTACCCTCATCCGCTGATGCTATTTCTGGGCTGATTTTTTAAAATAAAAAGGGAGCACCCAGGAAAGGCAAGAGGCGGTCATCTGATCGCTTACTTTTAGAGTTGAGAATAGCAAGCAAAAAACTTGTTGTTGAGCTTGTGAGTATGTGGTCAAGAAGCCTGTGCGTGTGAGAAAGCTGTGGTTAACTCGGCTCGAGTTATCCACCAGTTTTGTCACACATTCCGAAGGACGCAGGCTGGTTTTTTGTTAAAAAAACTTGTCCACATATTCATAAGTTCTTTTGTTGTTTTATCCTTGTTTTAAAATAGTTTTGTCCGGCTTTAGCATAAAAAATTAAAAAAATACAAATTCAAACTTACTATTTATCAGTGGGTTATCACGCCACTCAAAAACATTAAATTGTTTTCTTAAAACCCTTGCTATTTTGAGGGATTTTATGCTATTATGCGTCTGTTCATCAGAGGTTCAACTCTTTCGAGGTCAAAACCTAAAACTCCAAAATCGTTATGATTTCTTTGCTCACAAAGCAGTAAGCCTTGTGATTTTTGTTATGCAATGGATTGTCCCTAGCAACGAAAAATGTAAGGAATATTCTATGAAGCAATCTAAAAAAGAAAAGCATCCTATGCACAAGGATCTATCTGCCTGGGGTCACTTGTCCCGCTGGGAAGAAGGTGGTCCGCAGGGTTTTTCATCAAGTAGCTCGCTGAAAAGATTCGAGCAGTTTGGTGTTAACATTTCAAGTCAAGCAACAGGTCAAATTCCCTGGCCGAATGAACTTGAAAAACTCGATGAACTGATTGGCCAGCTTATCCGAATGAAACCTGCTTGGGGTCAAGCAATAAAAGCTTACTACACCTCAGATGTTGCAAAAAACAAAGTACGGGTAATTGCAGCTAAACAGAACGTCAGCAAATCCACTTTCCATGATCGTCTGCAAAACGGGCGAAATTGGATTGATACCGAGATAAAGTATTTACATTAATGCTTTATTATTTTCACTTATAATCTACCGCTTACGGGCGGTTTTTTTATGTGTTCACAGTAGGCACTCTAGAACCTGAAAGTTCGGATATCCGAACCTTTATGTTGGGTTGATTAACAAGAGATGGTCTCTATCCCTACTTTTCCGCAAACCAAAGCTACCTTCGCTTTAGTTTTTATCCACAACGCTGATTTTCTTCAGCGTATCAACTTTCTTTCAATGCGTTTTACTTTGTTAAATTCGAGCTTGTCTTTAAAGTCTTGCTGGGCGCATTTGATGGAAATAAAACTTTTTCTTAGCAAGTTTTAGAGGCGCTCTCTCCAAATATAGGAACTAAATTATGAAAAAAACAAATAAACATGCTAGTGATTATCATCTTGAACCACGTGCGCTTAATGAAAGGCAAACGGCGGAGTATATTGGGATGTCGGTATCTTTTCTGCAAAAAGATAGAATGAATGGCTTGCTGCCTGGAAGGACGGCTGGGCCTCGATGGGGGAAGGTTGGTAAGCGAGTTTTTTACTTAAAGGATGAGTTGGATTGCTGGCTGGAGGCTTGTTGTCTTGATGAGAGAAAATGGCACTAAACCTTGCATGGCGCATCAGGGGGCTGTAATAATTATGCATCCCCTGTGCATGCCCAGGCTGGGCTTAGCGGTTGATTTTCTTGTAAGTTATTGAAAAAATGGTGGCTATGGGTAGACTTGAACTACCGACCCCAGCATTATGAATGCTGTGCTCTAACCAGCTGAGCTACATAGCCATGATCACTACTAAAAGAGTGCGACATTCTGCCGCTAGATCAACATCTTGTCAAGTAACTCCATGAAAAAATGCTTGCAGATTGGGCGTTTTTTGGTATAGTAGCACTTCATTCCCGAGATCCCCGTGTTCAATTGTTTTCTAATGTTCGTTTTTTATGGTCTCGGTCTTTTCTTTTTTTATCTTTTGGTTTTGTTAGGCTATCGCTTTTTGCCCGCTAGTTGCGTGCTTTGGGATACCTTTGTCTAATATGACCAAAGCAATTTATATTAGGAGTATACCCATGTTAGGTAAATTAAAATCTTTAGCTGGAAACGGCCTTGTTCAAAAAGCAGTTGATACTATGGCGCCAAGCCTTAGCGAGCATCTTGAAAAAGTAAAGTCATTGGATCCGGCAATTATTCATGACGATGAGCAATTCACAAGTAAAGTGATTAATCCTGCTTATTTAGCTGTTTCTGCATCAACAAGTGGGGTGGCATCACTTGTGCCAAAGTTTAAAGAAAAATTCCATGCAGCTTTTCTACATTTACGTGATGAAATTATTCACGTGGAAGATGGGAAAGTGAGTCTTGCTGAAGGCTATCAAAGTAAAATTGGTCCTGCCTTGCTTGAAGGGTTGAAAAAATAAGCATTTAAAACTTTTGCGGTGGACGCTCGTCTGCCGCGATTACTTTTCTATCAGAAATTCAATGCTTAGTTTCGTGGCAGGGTTCTCAATATTCCATGCTTGTGCGTAGATCATTTCTATTGCCAGAGTTTTTGCTTCCAAAAAAGCTGAAGGCTTTGTCTTAAATGTCCAAATTTCCTTCCCTGGCGCGCCTACTAAACCTGGCTCAGGTGAGATATAACGCTCATCTATGACTTCAAAATATTGCTCGAAGGCATTTTGTAGTTGCCATGAATAGCCTGTTGTTCGATTTGAATCCAGTTCTAGCGTAAACTCAGGAGCATTTTTAGATAATTTAATCGTTTTCCCTATCGTTTCCATTTGATTTACCTCTTTAAAATTCAATAAGTTAGGTAGGCTCTAGCCTTAGTATATTCAATCCCCGCAGATTATACAATCTGGGCTTCCAGGCATTGCGATATTGGGTATGTTCGCGTACAATGCGCGAGCTTGTGTCCAGAGACAAAAGCACATTTTTTAGCCTAAAGAGAAACTTAGGTTTAACCTTGCCTGATAGCCATTTTGAGTTGCAGGCTTTTAACCGAGAGGAAACATCATGAGACATTATGAAGTTATCTTCATGGTGCACCCAGATCAGAGCGATCAAGTGCCAGCCATGATAGAACGTTATAAAAAAACTGTCGAAGCCGATAAAGGTCAGATTCATCGCCTAGAAGATTGGGGCCGACGTCAACTTGCTTACCCTATCAATAAAGTTCACAAAGCACATTACGTGTTAATGAATATCGAATGCGATCAAAAAGCATTAGATGAGCTTAATCATAACTTCCGTTTTAACGATGCAGTTATGCGTCATTTAGTGACATCAAAGAAGCATGCGATTACTGACGCTTCTCCAATGATGAAAGTTCATGAAAAAAGAGAATCAAGGGAGTCAGCATAATGTCATTACGTCGTAAAAGATCTTGTTATTTTACTGCAAACAGTATCAATGAAATCGATTTCAAAGATGTTGATTTGTTAAAAAAATTCATTACAGAAACAGGTAAAATTGTACCTAGCCGAATTACAGGCACAAGTGCAAAACACCAGCGTCATTTAGCTCATGCAATTAAAGTTGCTCGCTTCATGGCATTGTTACCTTACTGTGATCAACACAAGTAGATATTCATGTTAGCTAAACGCTTTGCTGAGTACATTTTAAAAAGCCGATTACGCGCGATTATTATGGCGGTGCTTTTCTCTGTCTTGCCTTATTTGGGTTGGATTAGTGGTATCGTTGTGGCGCTGGTGACTTTGAGAAAGGGTGCAGCAGAAGGTTTCAATGTTTTAATTTGGTCGCTTTTGCCGGCCATCGTAGGATTATTTGTTTCTTTTGTTCATCCTAATCTTTCTTGGTTCCCGTTTGCAATGACTATTTTCTATAGTGGCTTTTTAGCTTGGCTAGGTGCTGTGCTTTTGCTTCGTTTCAATTGGTCTGTGTTATTGCAGATGATTGCTCTCTTTGGGATTATTGGTGTTGCGTTAATGCATGCTTTTATTCCTGATGTGGCGGCATGGTGGATGAAGACAATGTCAACGTACATGAAAGAAATTGAACAAGGCATGAAAATTTCCACGGTTGATACAACGCGGCTGCAAGGGTTTATTAAGCAATACTCACTTGTTGCAACGGGTTTTCAAATCATGCTTTATTCAGTGACGGGTATTGCTGAAGTCTTTCTTGCGAGAGGGCTTGAGTCTTCTATGTTTAATCCTGGACAACTGATGAAAGAAGCGACGAAAATTAGACTTTCTTTAATTTCGTCTTTTATCTTTTTTGCTTTTGTCATTGGTTTAAGAATGGGGTCTCCAATCTTTTTAGATTTTATGCCAGTCATTATTTTGCCTTTTGTGTTAGCAGGTATTAGTTTGATTCATGGGCTTATGAATGCATACAGTCTACCGCGTATGGCTTATTGGATTTTTTATATCGTCGTTATTGCCGCATCACTATTTGCGCAAGTTTTATTACTTGCCATAGTCGTTGCAGCAATCATTGACAGTGGTTTTAATTTTAGAGCGCGCCTAGGGAAATCGGCCGCTTAATTTTTGTAGGAGTTAGTGATGGAAGTTATTTTATTAGAAAGAATTAGAAATTTGGGTCACTTAGGTGACAAGGTTAATGTCAAGTCGGGGTTTGCTCGTAATTTTTTGGTTCCTTACGGTAAAGCTGTAAGTGCAACAAAAGAAAACTTGGAGCTTTTCGAGACGCGTCGTGCAGAACTTGAAAAGAAAGCGGCTGACGTTTTAGCAGTTGCTGAAAAAGCAGCAAGTACTTTGAATGGTATGCATATTGTGCTTAAGCGAAAAACATCAGAAGAAGGTCATCTTTACGGTTCTGTTACCGTAGCTGAAATTCACGATGCCATCGTTGCGCAAGGCGGAACTGTTGAGAAGCGTGAAATTGATTTAACGGATGGTCCTATTCGTGAGCTTGGTGAATACACTGTTGATGCTCAGTTGCATAGTGATGTTACAGCGAAAATTAAAGTCACCGTCGAAGCTGAATAATTCGACATGCTACAATGCCCTGCTGTGAAGCGATTATAAGGGCGTAGGGCGGGTTCTTTTGCGCAAGCAAAAAATCCCGCCAACTTTCTAAGTACCCCGCGATTAAAGGAGTAAAAGCATGCAAGACCAAGCCGAAAAAACTTTAAACGCAATAAAGATACCCCCGCAATCCCGTGAAGCCGAGCAATCCGTACTTGGTAGTATCATGCTTGATGAAGCTGCTTGGGATAAAGTGGCAGACAAACTTTCTGAAGAAGATTTTTATTTCCCTGAGCATAAAATTATTTTCCGTTCGATGCTAGACCTTGTGAGTCGTGAACGACCACACGACGTTGTGACTATTTCAGAAGTTTTAAAAGATAATAGCCAATTAGAGAAAGCGCGTGGTGAAGTTTATTTATTTGAGCTTGTGAATAATACGCCGAGTGTTGCCAATGTTGCAGCCTATGCTGATATTATCCGCGAACGTTCGGTTTATCGTCAATTGATTAAAGCTGCAGGTGAAATAGCCGATAGTGCTTATAATCCGGGTGCTAGTGCTTGCGTTGAATTGCTGGATCAAGCAGAACAAAAAGTCTTTGCAATTGCAGAGCAGGGCGCAACGTCTAAAGGTCCCGAAAATATTAAAACCTTATTGGCCAAAGCGGTTGATCGTATTGACACTTTGTTTCATGCGGACAGCCCTATTACAGGCCTTTCAACAGGCTTTACCGATTTAGATAACATGACCTCTGGATTACAACCTGCAGATTTAGTGATTGTTGCAGGGCGTCCTTCCATGGGTAAAACAGCTTTTTCAATGAATTTAGCTGAAAATGCAGCAATTAAATCAGATAAACCTGTCTTGATTTTTAGTATGGAAATGCCAGGTGATTCATTGGCTTTACGTATGCTTTCATCCCTGGGCCACATTGATCAACATCGAATTAGAACCGGTAAATTGCATGATGAAGATTGGCCGCGCATAACGTCGGCTGTCAACATGCTCTCAAGCGCGCCTTTATTTATTGATGATACGCCCGCCTTAAGTCCTGCCGAGGTTCGTGCTCGAGCAAGACGTTTAGTGAAAGAGCATGGTCCATTAAGTTTAATCGTAATCGATTACTTGCAGCTCATGCAAATCCCAGGCAGCAATGAAAACAGAACACTTGAGGTTTCAGAAATTTCTCGAAATTTAAAAACCTTAGCTAAAGAATTAAATATCCCAGTGATTGCTTTGTCACAGTTAAATCGTAGCTTAGAGCAGCGTGCAGATAAACGTCCAGTCATGTCAGATTTACGTGAATCAGGATCTATTGAGCAAGATGCTGATATCATTGCCTTCATTTATCGTGATGAAGTTTATAATGAAGAAAGCCCAGATAAAGGTACGGCTGAAATTATTATCGCGAAACAACGTAATGGACCTATTGGTCGAGTGCGTTTGTCATTTCAAGGGCAGTACACACGTTTTGAAAATTTCACATCAACGGATTATGATCAGGATTTTTAATGAATAAATTTGGTGTATCCATTGAAGTTAATTTACATCATTTTCAAGATAATTTTTCTTTGGTAAAAACTTTTGCGCCAAAAAGCAAACGACTTGCCATGATTAAAGCTAATGCTTATGGTCATGGTTTAGTGTCTTGTGCAAAAGCTTTGCCTGATGCTGACGCCTTTGGCGTTGCGCGCTTATTTGAAGCTAAAAAATTACGTGATGCAGGCATTACGCAGCCGATTGTTTTAATGGCTGGATTTTTTACAGAAGAACAATTATTCAGAGCTGTTGAATTAGAATGTGATTTAGTGATTCATGAGAAATGGCAATTAGCACATTTGGAAAAGCTCCCGCCGTCAGTCTCAATGCGTATTTGGTTGAAAGTGAATACAGGCATGAATCGTTTAGGTATTTCAACTGACGATGTTACTTTCGCTTATAGCGCATTAGAAAAAATAAAAGCCGTTAAAGAGATTATTTTAATGACGCATTTTTCTGATGCCGATGATCCAAGCAATCCTAAAACATTAAAACAATTAGAAGCTTTTAAAGTGGCGACAAGGTCTTTATCATGCGAAAAAAGCTTAGCTAATTCTGCTGCGATCATCGCTTTTCCTGAAAGCCATTTTGACTGGGTTCGTCCTGGCATCATGCTCTATGGTTCATCGCCTTTGGTTGGAAAAACAGGTGAAGAGCACGAATTAAAGCCTGTAATGACCGTTAAATCACACGTTATCGCGATTCGTGATCAATTACCCGGTGATGAAATAGGTTACGGTAGTCGCTATATTTGCGATAAGCCTATGCGGGTCGGTATCGTTGCTTTAGGCTATGGCGATGGTTACCCAAGACATGCCAATGAAAACACACCCGTTTTAATCCAAGGAAAACGCACAAACCTCATTGGCCGAGTGTCTATGGATATGCTCGCGGTTGATCTTTCGAATATTGAAACAAACATTGGCGACGAAGTGATCTTATGGGGCGCTGGATTGCCCGCAGAAGCTGTCGCCAATTCCGTCGATACGATTACTTATGAGCTCTTTACGCATATTGCGCCGCGTAAAGAGAGTGTTAGCTTCCTTGCTTGACTATTAGGGAACACTCCCTACATATTTGAAGCACTTGCGGTCGAACCTGCTGAAACTAGTTTAGCTTCTTCATCAATCTTAGTCATGGCTGTTCCTAGATCGCTTAAGCTTTCAACGATTGCTTCATATGCTTCTCGATTTGGCGTTTTTTCTGGTAGCGTTTTTAATACGATATAATAAGCTTGAATTGAACCTTTAATCTCTTGAAGAGAAAGCTTATCAATTGTCTCTAATCGTTCTTTCACTGGAGTAGTTGGGGTATTTGTTACAAGACCCTCTGGTAAAAAGGCTGCTATTTTATCAAGAATTGAGTTGTAACTTGCTTCTTCGCTGCTAAATAGCGAAACCTTGTTGGCAAGAGTATTGTAGGTTTTTCTTTCCGAGGCGTGTGCAATATCGCTTACTGCACTTATGACAAATTTTGTAAAAAAGAAAGATTGAGCTTTCCAGCGATCCCCTGGGTTATAGCGTGATTTTTCTGTTGGGGTAAATAAAGGTTCATATCCTTTCAGTTTGGTGAAAATAACGATTAAAGCTGCTTGAAGGCCTTCTTTGCTTGGTATGCCGACTTTCTCTGTTTCTTCTTCGTCTGAATCTTCATCTTCTCCGCTTTTCGCTTCTTCTTTGACAGAAGCTTGACTTGCAATTTCTTCTTCCTCTGAATCGTTACCTTCTTCGCTTTTTTCTTCTTCTTTGTCAAAACCTTCACTCTCAGCAGCGGTTTCCTCTGCGGGTATTGTGCCGTATATCTTATCTTTGAGATCCTGTGCTTCTAAGCGTATATTAAGCTGCCTTCTTTTTCTTGGAATACGTTTGAGCCCAATCTCGATTTGCTGAAGTGCATCCTCAAGGTTTTTAATGAATTTAGTTGTCTCTTTATCTGTTGAGTCAAGAGTAGCTTTTGTCTCAGTGTATAGCGCTTTCTTCTCAATAAGCATAGTTTCTATTTCATTAAGTCGATCAAGCCCGTTATTTTGCTCATCGCGTGTTTTGAAATAGTTGATATGAGTAGGGTCAGTATTGGTGGGCATACCTATGCTTGCTACTTCTCGCTTTATTTGACGTTTTAGCTCTTGAAGGTTTTTCATTTCCTCTTTGATTTCATTGCACTGCGTCGCTATAAATGAAATATCATTAGACATGATGTTTTCAGCTTTCTTTTTATTGTCTTGTCCGCTCTCCACCCGGCTTTGTCTGCTCGCGGTTTTAGCTAATTTGTATTGTCCGCTGAGAAGGTTAAGCTCTACTACAGTTTCCTGAAGTTTTTTGAAAGCTTTGTAAGGGTTTAAGCCTTCAATTCTCTGGCGCCAATTGCTCTCTTGAAAATCACTTAGGTTTAATGATTTTTTTCTTTCGCTTTGAAGGCTGTCGACGATATTACCTGAGCTTACTGGTGTGCTCTGTTCTTCTTCTTCACTCGAAGAGGTATCAACGCGTTCTGTTGTTGATTTCTCTTTTTCGTTGGGTTGTTCTTCGATACTAGGTGGGCTTACTGGTGCAGTCTGTTCTTCTTTAGCTTCGTCTGCTGATGCTTGAAAACTTAACGTGGCCTCTCCAGAGGTTTTAACTAAGCGATGATATCCCTCGGCTGATTCAAGACATATACCTTTGGTAGTGAATTGTCCTTCACTAGTTTGTACTGTGCGTGCACGTATGTCGCATAAATCTCCAAAACTTAGCTCTACTTGCTCAAGCCCAGATGGAAGTCCTTCTGAACCATCGAATGCTTGTAGATTACTTAATATGGTTGCTGTCGATGGTTCTAAAAATTTTACAGCACGTTCTCGAGCCATACCGCTTACATCAGAATGAATTTGGTAGTATCGAGCTGAAATACCATTATAGAAAGTTAGTAATCCTTTTGAAATATTGGTTCCATCTTCATTAAAAACATGTGGTGCAATGGCGCAGACAGGTAATAACACATCCATCTCTTTAGGTGCGCCAGGTATAAATTTTAGTGCAACCTTAAGTGCGGCGCGTACTAAAATTGGTAATTTTTTTACTTTAATTTTATCGCCCATAAGAAAGACAGAACCAAGTTTGTCTAATGGTTTTAATAACTCATTAAGGTTACTTAACTTATCTGCGATCGTTTCAGGTTCTTTTAGTGATAAAATTTTCCAAATAAAAAGTGAAAGCACTAAATGACACCGCATATTGTAGCGTTCGACGACTTCTTTTTCTTTGTCTGTGAAATCTTCCGGTTTTGTTTTTTCTTCTTCTAATTTTTTTAATAGGGGATTATCTTCTGCAGAGTGTTTTTCTAGTAAATGATTATCGAGTATTGCTTCGAGGGTTTTTACTTTGTCTGCCATCGAGTTATAGATAGATGCAGGTTCTTGCTCTTTTCCGTCGATTGAGTATGTTAGAGGTTTTTTAAGTTCTGCTGTTAAACCTTTTAATTGGCTAGCATTATCTTCGTTACTTACCTTACCCTTTTTGTCTTGGCTAAGCTCTAATACGTTACCTGGGTGTTCTTCAAGAATCTTTATTTTTTGCGCGTAGAGCCCTTCAAGAATGGCGAAACCCTTGTCTGCTTCGTTAAAATATGACAAGAATTCTTTGCTATGTAGGCCTTCTGTGATATCTAGTGGTTTGGCTTCGGCTGACTCATTAGCTTTTAAAAAGGTGGTTGGCTGATTCTTTTTACCCATAATTAACTCCTTGATTTGTTATGATTATTGACATAAAGCGCCTTAATTGGTTGCTTTTATACCAAAGAATGAGGTGTTGTACAAGCGCACTATTACGTCTTTAGTAGAGGGGTTATTAAGTAATTGTTTTTTTATGGTCATATCTTTTTTATTCACTTGAATATTGCGTTTTTTGTAAAACGCAGCCTGTTTAAGCATTTTATTATATTGAAATCTCACTTGAGGTGTCATCGTATTCAGGAGAAGCGGTCTCATGTAATCTATTTTCAGTGGCGCGTCTATAATCTCTTAGTTTTAATAGATTCTCTGTGATCCATGTGTACGCTTCTCGATTGGGGAATTTCTCAGGCAAATGTTTAAGAAATTTATAATCAGCGACGAATTTTTCCTCAACATCATAGCTATTTAAAATATTAAGGTTTTCTAAAGATATTTTATCTGCAAGCTCTTCAACGCTAACACCAGGTAGAAGGTTTTCTATTTTATCGACTATCTCATGATAAAGTGATATTTCTTCCTGGCTTGTGTTAGCTATTTCATCAAGAAAAAGAGCCTCGATTTTTTTTAATGTCACTAGAAGGTCAAATAGCACTGAGCCAACCTCTTCTTGGTTTGGTGTTTTAGACCTATCTTGGCTTCTGAGGCTTTCTAGGTTTGGGCTTGTGTATATCATCTGATCTCTTAAAAAGAGTAAATCTTTATGAGTATCTTCGTAATCGCGGCGATCTGGAAAGTCTTCAGGAAGATCCTTTAGTGTATTATAACTATCTTTAAATAAAGCTTCAATTTCTTCAAAAGCAAGCTTTTTACATTTTTCTAATTCTGCATCTAACTTTTCAATTTCACTAAGGCTATCTTCCTTGCGTGGTTTGGGTTCGGCTTGGAACAGGTAGTCTTGTTTCAGGTGAGCGGCTGCTTGTTTTTCCTCCTCAGAGAGATCGCTGTCGCTTGATTCATCTTCTAAAAGGAGTTCTATATCGTTGATTAAGTCTTTATAGTTTTGTTGAAGATGGGAAAAAATGGCTATACGTCTGGCGAGATCATTGTGTGCTATTTGCTTTGGTCGAACATGGTAAGTGTCAGCAGAATCTTTAAGCATGCTTAGAATGTAGCGTGTAAGTTTTAAATGCGTAGAATTAACAAAGGTCTTTCTTCGCTTTTTTCGGTGTTCTTTTAAGCCGGCGTGTACATGAAGTATATCGGGAATAAAAAGAGGTTTTAATGATTTTAAATTGGCAAGGATGTTTTTCAAGGCCGTATCAGCTTGTTCTTTAGCTTTGATATTTTCTTCGGGGTCTTTGCTAGTGTCTCCTTGCTTAAGAGAGGCTAAGACTTCTGCAGCAGTGCTACCTAACATGATGTTACATTCCTCTGTTTTATTCTCATTTTTTTATAAGGTGTTTTAATGTTTGCTTTTATATCAAAAGCCAGAGGGTTGCGCAAGTAAGAAACAGTGCGTGTTGCTTAAGTGCTTGTTTTATTGTTACTCTGGTTAGCTAAAGTTTCCACTTCTTGTTTTAATTTAAGTTTTTTACCTAGCATGAAACCTATTTCTGCGACAAGAAAAATAGGTGCGACAAAGAGTTGAAAGAGGTTATCAAAAAGCGCGGGGCGTTTGCCTTCGAAATAATGCCCTAGGAATTGAATTGCCCATGCGATAATAAATAAGCCTACAAAGATGCCGAAGCTATTCCAGTTGGGTGAAGTTTTTGCGAGGAATTTTGCAATTAACTCTAAAACGATTAAGGTTGCGGCTGTCGCGAGAGCGAGTTGTAAATCTAAAAAACAGTAATAAATGAAGAGGGCGAGTATAGCTAGCCAACTTACACTTATAAAAAACCAGCCATTAATGCCGATATTGACCCAGTTTAAGAGAATCATAATTGAAAGAATCACTAAAGGGACGCCGATGAAATGCGTCATTTTAGTGATAGTTTTGGTGTGATATTGATGGTAAATGCTCATTTGTTCGGCAAGTGATTTCATGAGGGCTCTCCTTGGCAATATGAAGAAATATTTTCCAATTGTGCTTAACTTAGGTATCATTCTACGTCGAATTTCTATGAACTTACAGGTGGGAACATGAAAAAAGTAATAATGGGTTTAGCTCTGGCCGCACTTTCCATTTGCCTTGTGGGCTGCCAAAACATGAATAAACAAGATGTGGGTGTTTTGACAGGTGCTGCACTTGGTGGCTTGGTCGGTAGTCGTTTTGGTGGCGGTAATGGTAAAGTGCTTGCGACCTTTGGCGGCGCGATTGCGGGTGGTGCGATTGGTGGTCTTGTTGGGAATAATATGGATAAGACAGACAGCCTTCAAATGCAGCAGACTTTAAATAACAATAAAATTAACCAAGTGACGAAATGGCGTAATCCTAAAAACGGTGGCACGTATACGATGAAACCGGTTAAGACGTATTACCCTGCGAATTATTATCCGAAAGATCATGATACTAAATATTATCCGCGTGAGAAATATGACCGTGATCATGATAGACGTTATGATCGTCGTGATGAGCGTCGCTATCGTGAGCGCGAACGTGATAGGGGGACGGGGCCTTGTCGTGAATATTATATGACGGCGGATATTGGTGGTAAGAAAAAACAAATTTATGGTAAGGCTTGTAGACAGGCTGATGGTAGTTGGAAGGTTGTTAAGTAGTTATAATTTTTTGCCGTCATCCTTGTGGAAATAGGGATCTTCTATCTCGCCAAAAAGATTCCTGCTTCCGCAGGAATGACGGTAGCTTGCGTCATCTGGGCCTTGAGTCGAGATCTTTTAACTTCTTCAGTTCGAGTAGGGTGGGTTCTTTCGCATAGCGAAAAATCCCACCAACTTACTTAGAAGCTATTAATCAGAATTTTTTTTAGTAACTGGCGATTGAAGTTTGTATTCACCTATTTTCTTTTTGGCATCCTCGGTTAGTTTTTTTGTTTTTTCTGCAGCTTTATCAGCCCCTTTCTTTGTTGCTTTAACACCTTTTTCTGTCGCTGCTTTTGTTGCATCCCAACCTTCCTGTCCCGTTTTCTTTGCAGCTTGCATCCATTGCTCAGATCTTTTTTGGAGTTGTTGAAGACCACTATCTTTAGAGCTTGTTGATGCCGCCGTGCTTGAGCCAGTTGAGTTGCTTGAATCAGCAAAACTTGTTTGGGCCGCTAGAAATAAAAATGATGAGATGAGAATGGTTAACATTAATCGCATAAAAAACTCCTTTTAATAAACAAGTAAATTTAAATTGAACTTTATTGTTGCATATAATACGTATAAACGCCAAATACTTTCTGAAGCCTTTTTGAAGGGGGTTTTTCTATGGTATATTCTCGTTTTTTAAAATAGTAAGAATAAAAATCATGATTTTTAGAGGTTTAACTTTATTTGCTAGAGGCGCTACCCCTGCTTCTGTTCGAGCTTTTACTTCTGGGGCCTTTTCGTGCAATTCCACTCTATTCCCTGCCTATTCTAGATTGAGCACCTCAGAGTTTATGGCTTTAGATCAGCTTCCAGAGCTTTATCCAAAAAATTCAATAGCGTCGCTCAAATCAGGATTGCAAAGTGAGATCGCAGGGCAGGGCGTTTCGAAAATTCGCAGTCGGGATAATAATATGTTAAAAGTACTGAAGTATGAATGGGGCATGAAAGCAGAAGAGCTTAATGACTTAGCTGATCGAGTTGTGATTATGGCTGAAGATAGAAGCGAAGGTGAAGCTCGGAAAATTCTAAAAGCAGTAGAGAAAGAGAATGCAATGAAAGTGAGTGTGTTTAAGAAGCTTGGTCGACAGATTGATTTTTTAAAAGCAAGGCTTTACTTGATGGATTCTGGTTTGATTTTACCTCAAGCATCTGCCGCGGATACGGTTAAACCAAAACCTTAAGGTGATGTATGATTAAAGAAAAAATGATTTTTACCTGCAATGATTGCGGTGCACAATTCCCCAAATGGTCAGGCCAATGCGGCGATTGCGGCGCTTGGAATTCAATTATTCAAGAAGCGCTTATTGCTTCAAAAGCTAACGCAAGGCAAGTCGGTTACTCTGGTCAAGCGGCAGTCATTACTTCTTTATCTGATGTTGAACTTGTTGATGATATGCGTATAAAAACATTCAACAATGAATTCGATAGAGTTTTAGGCGGAGGTTTAACAGCAGGTTCTGTTGTGCTTTTGGGCGGCGATCCTGGTATCGGTAAATCCACTTTGTTATTACAAGTGATGATGCAGCTTGCAACGCAAATGCCAGCACTCTATGTCACAGGCGAAGAATCTTTACAACAAGTCACGCAGCGTGCAAGCCGTTTGCAATTAGCAGGTGATCAATTGCAATTATTAGCAGACACACAAGTTGAACGTATTATTGCTGCGGCTGAAAAAGTTAAACCTAAAGTTATGGTGATTGACTCTGTTCAAACAATCTTTACCGATGTTATTAGTTCAGCGCCAGGTTCAGTAAGCCAATTACGTGAAAGCGCAGCTAAATTAGTGCGTTTTGCAAAAGCGACACAAACGTCATTATTTTTAGTCGGGCATGTTACAAAAGAAGGCGCGATAGCAGGCCCTCGAGTTTTAGAGCATATGGTTGATACTGTTTTATATTTTGAAGGCGAACGCAGTGGTCGTTTCCGTGTTATACGCGCGGTTAAAAATCGTTTTGGCGCCGTGAATGAATTAGGCATTTTTGCCATGACAGAAAAAGGCGTGAAAGAAATCAGCAATCCTTCTGCGATTTTTATGACAAAAGACAAAGCGCAAGTGTCAGGAAGTGTTGTGATGGCGGCATGGGAAGGCAGCAGGCCTCTGTTAGTCGAAGTACAATCACTTGTCGATGAAAGCCATTTAAGTCATCCACGCCGAGTAACCGTTGGATTAGATCAAAATCGATTAGCCATGTTGTTAGCCGTTCTAAATCGACACATGGGTGTTGCGACTTATGATCAAGATGTTTTTGTCAATGTTGTCGGCGGTATGCGTGTTTTAGAAACCTCTGCTGACTTAGCTGTTTTGTTTGCTGTCATTTCAAGTTTAAAAGACAAATCACTCCCAGAAGATTTACTCGTCTTTGGTGAAATTGGTTTAGGTGGTGAAATTCGTCCTGTGCCTTATGGGCAAGAGCGATTATACGAAGCAGTAAAGCACGGTTTTAAAACAGTGATTATTCCTAAAGCCAATGCACCTAAAAAGCCAATTGAAGGACTTAATGTTCATGCGGTTTCGCATCTTCAGGAAGTAGATAAGTATATCTAATAAAAAAGCCGCATCTTCATGCGGCTATATACCTTATATAATAGAGCTCTATTTAGTGTTGTGTTGTGGGTGCGAACTCTGATGAAGTTTTACCTTTGAAAATTGCTTGAAAGCTACTAGTGGGTGAGAAAATGATTGTTTCTCCGCTAGTTCCGGTTCCGCCAGTATAGATATAGTCGCCCGCACTTGCATGAGTTGAAGTGATAGATGAAGCATAGAGTTTATAAGCGCCATCAGGAACATTGACGTTTTGCTTGCCTTGGCTACCAACTGTAATGCTGACAGGGCCTTTGCCGCCATTATCAATGGGCTCAAGAGTAAAGCTGGCTGCACTAGATTGAGCAGTATTATAAAGGGTGGCCGGAGCTGTATTGATTGGAGTGTTTGCCAATGCAGCACCAGAAATAGCAAATAAACCAAGTGTAATTAGAGAGATTTTCTTTGTAATTGTTTTCATTATTCAATTCCTCGTTTGTTAAAGTGTTTAAAAACCCTGATCATTGCACATATATTTCTCGAAAGCGTAAGCCTTTTCTTCGCTATTTTGTAGGATATTTGCCCTGGTAATCCAAAAATACACCCAAATATGCAAAAAAGTGGGTTTTTTCCCATTATTTTGCAAAAAAGTGGGAAATTTTGGGTGAATGTGGGGAACTATGCTATTCTTAACAACATTAAGAAAGGCGAGGGATTGCACAAGTGTTTAGAGGGATCAACGCAATTAATGCTGACGATAAGGGTCGTCTCAGTATTCCTTCCCGCTACAGAGAGCGGCTAGTCGATACTGCGCAAGGCCACTTAGTCCTCACGATTGATACCGAATCACCATGCTTATTACTTTATCCTTTGGCAGCTTGGGAAGAGATCGAAGCGAAAATCGAAGCCCTTCCAAGTTTCAACAAAGGTGCTCGCCGGATACAAAGGCTGTTATTAGGTCATGCGACTGAAGTCGACATGGACGGCCAGGGAAGAATACTACTGCCACCCCTACTAAGAGAGTACGCTTCGCTTGATAAGAAGGTTATCCTTCTTGGTCAAGGGAAAAAATTTGAACTATGGAATGAGGAGAAATGGCAAGAGCAACGTGATCATTGGTTGGATAAAGAAGGGGCTGACGAAAGTTTGCCAGATGATTTTTCATCAATTTCTTTATAGATCATGAGTACTACTAAAAATATGAGCGTCATTGTAGATTTTGATTGGTTGGTTGGTCGCTCCTTGGTTGAAGAAATCTACAATAAAAGTTTTGTTTTTTAGAGGTACTCATGCATCAACCAGTGTTATTAAAAGAAGCAGTTGAAGCTTTGTCTATCGCGCCGGATGGTTTTTATATCGATGGTACGTATGGGCGGGGAGGTCACTCAGCTGCGATTTTAAAACATATTACGACGGGCCGATTGTTAGTTATTGACAAGGACCCAAGTGCGATCGCCGAAGCACATAAACGCTTCGACGGGGATGACAGGGTCATCATATGTCACGGATCATTTGCTGATATGCTCGAATTTGCAAAAGAAGCAAATTGGGTAGGAAGGGTCGACGGCGTGTTATTAGACTTAGGTGTTTCGTCACCGCAGTTAGATGAGGCCGAACGAGGGTTTAGTTTTTTACGCGATGGTCCTTTGGATATGCGAATGAATACTAGCCAAGAAATAGATGCTACTAAATATGTAGCAACAGTTTCCGAGGAAGAGTTAACTCGGGTACTGAAAGAATACGGAGAAGAACGTTTTGCAAAACGAATTGCAAGAGCAATTTTAAAAGCAAGAGAGGAGGCTCCAATAACAACAACAAAAAAATTAGCAGGAATTATTGCGGATGCGAATCCGGCTTGGGAAAAACACAAACATCCTGCAACACGAGGTTTCCAAGCCATTCGCATCGCAATAAACGATGAGCTGGGAGATATTCAGGCTGTACTTAAAGCAAGTTTGGATGTCTTAAAACCAGGCGGACGATTGGCCGTCATTAGCTTCCACTCGTTGGAAGACCGTCTGGTAAAACGCTTCTTGCAGCGGCAGTCCAGGGGCAGGGATTTGCCGAGAGGCTTGCCGCTTGCAGAAGCTTTAATTGATAAAGACAAAACATTTAAATTGGTTGGCAAGGCGATAAAGCCTTCAGAAGATGAGATTAAAGAAAATACGCGTGCTCGCAGTTCAATGTTGCGTGTCGCGGAACGGCTTGGCGGAGAATCATAATGAATACAGCAGTTAAAAGTTTAACAACAAGAACACTTTCATGGTGGTCTTTTTCTTTTAGAATAACAAAATCTCAAATGACGATTATGATTTTAAGTTTTGCAGTGATTATGTCCGCATTTTCCTTGGTTTACATGAAGGATTTCAATCGTCGTTTAACAAGCCAATATGAAACACTTCAAGATAGCAATGTGCAATTGCATAATTCATGGAGTCAATTAATGATTCAAAAAAGTAAGCTTGCAGGACAAAGGCGTGTTGCAGACCTTGCTAGGCAAGACCTTAATATGAAAGTTCCAGCACCTAAGTCGGTAGTGATGATACATCAGTGAAACGAAATAATAGACCTATTGCTTTTTTAAAGCGGCGATTTCTTATGATCGCCGTTATTTTATGTATTGTACTTATTGCGCTTGTTGCAAGGATGTTTTACCTTACGGTTTTTGATCGAAATTTTTTAGAACATCAAGCCAATATCCGTATTTTAAGAACCGTCAAAGTGCCTGCTTATCGCGGTATGATTTTAAGTCGCAATCATATTCCTCTTGCAATGAGCATTCCTGTTGATTCTGTTTGGATAAACCCACAAGATTTCCCGCAATCGCCTGTTGATATTAAAAAAATTGCAACGATTTTAAGTATGCAGCCAAATGATCTTCAGAAAACTCTAAAACGAAATGCAAAAAAAGAATTTATTTATATCAAGCGAGATGTTGATCCAAAAATTGGAGATGCTATTCAAGCGCTTGCTATCCCAGGTATTTATCTTGAAAGACAATATCATCGTTATTATCCTGAAGGTCCTGTCATTGCTCAAGTTGTTGGGTTTACTAATATTGATGACCAAGGTCAAGAAGGTTTAGAGCTTGCCTATAATAATTGGTTGCAAGGAATGCCGGGTAAAAGACAAGTCTTAAAAGATCGCCTAGGACAAATTGTTGCAGTGGTTGATACGGTTAAGCCTGCAAAGCCTGGACACAATTTGGTTTTGAGTATTAATAATCGTATTCAGTTTTTAGCCTATCGCGCTTTAAAAGCAACGGTTGAAAAATATCATGCAGCTTCTGGTTCTGCTGTTGTGCTTGATCCTCGGACGGGTGAGATTTTAGCGATGGTTAATGAGCCAACCTTTGATCCAAACAAACCTCATGTTCCACCTTATGGTCGTTATCGAAATCGCGCGGTGACAGATACTTATGAGCCGGGTTCGACAATGAAAGCTTTTAGCATTACAAGTGCAATAGAAAGTGGAAAATATGCGCCAAACACTTTGATTAATACGAGTCCTGGTTGGTTTATGATTGGGCGCAATGAAGTTCGAGATGAATTAGATAATGGCGTACTTAGTGTGACGCAGGTTTTACAAAAATCGAGTAATGTTGGTGTTGCGCATATGACGTTGTCCTTGCCGGTTGATCACTTACTGGATTTGTTGCAACGCGTGGGTTTTGGTGAACGAACCCAAAGTGGTTTTCCAGGTGAAGCTTCGGGTATTTTTCCTTCCAAAAGTCATTGGCATCCCTTTGATATGGCGACACTTGCTTTTGGTTATGGTATTACAGTGACGCCTATTCAACTGATTCATGCTTATTCGATTATTGCGAATCATGGGCTTTCATGCCCGGTAACGTTTATTAAGCGCGTTGAACCAGCTAACTGTCAGCAAATGATGAAACCAAAAATTGCCGATGAAATGTTAACAATGTTAAAAGCTGTTTTGCAACCAGGTGGAACAGGCACGCAAGGAAGAATACCTGGCTACAGTGTCGCGGGTAAAACAGGAACAGCCTATATTGCGGGTAAGCATGGTTATAACAAAAAACATCATGTCGCTTCTTTTATTGGTATAGCACCTGCAAGTGATCCGCGATTAATTGTGTTAGTAGTGGTTCGAGATCCTATCGGCAAAACACATTTTGGTGGTGTTATCGCTGCACCTGCTTTTGCAAAAATAATGAGTGGTTCGCTTAGGGTTTTGAATGTTCCGCCGGATGAGTTAAATGAGACGCCAATTAAAGCTGTTGCGCCTTATCCTGAGGATGATTGATGCATGATAACTTTTTCTGGTAAAGCAAAAGGTCGCCCGGTATACTTTTCGCACTTTAAAAGCCACTTGTTTGCTTATATATGAACCTTCAAGAATTGCTCAAAGCGTTCACTTCTGTTGACGAACTTCCTGATCTTGAGATTGATAATCTTGAGCTTGATAGTCGAGATGTGGTCTCTGGAACACTGTTTTTTGCTGTGAAAGGTGAGCATTTTGATGGTACGCAATTTATTTCAAACGCTATAGAGCGGGGCGCTGTTGCTATTCTTGTTGAATCACCAAGTAAAGCGGTTGTTTTTGAAAATAAGATTCCAGTTATTCCCGTTTTAGCATTGCAAAAAAAGATGGGCGATATTGCGGCGAAGTTTTATAGCTACCCAACAAAAGCTATGGATGTCATCGGTGTCACGGGCACGAATGGGAAAACCTCGGTGTGTTATTTGTTAGCGCAAGTATTAGGGGGCTTGAATAAAAAAGTAGCTGTCATTGGTACCTTGGGGAATGGCGACATACGCTCACTTAAAAAAACAAGTTTCACAACGCCGTTTTCAATTGCATTGCAAAAACAATTTGCTGAATTTAAAAAAGAAGGTTTTGATGCGGTTGTGATGGAAGTCTCATCGCATGCTTTAGATCAGGGTCGTACAAATGCAATTGAATTTGATTATGCGGTTTTTACAAATCTTTCGCGCGATCATCTTGACTATCATGAAACGATGGAAGCTTATGGGGCTGCTAAAAAACGTTTATTTTCATTTTCCAGCTTAAAGGCAGCTGTTATTAATGTTGATGATCCTTTTGGAAAAGCATTTTCAAGTGAGTTGCCTGAAACACTACCTGTATGTACTTATTCGACAAATGAAAAAGGCGCGGATGTTATTGCTTATGATATTCATTTTGGCGCAAAAGGAATTAGTTCAACTATTCAAACAGAAAAACAAAATTATGATTTAAGGCTTCCATTGCTGGGCGGATTTAATTTATCAAATACACTGGCTGTTTTTTCTGTATTGTCGATAATGAAAGTCGATTTAAATAGAGCCATTCAAAATCTTTCTCATGTCCAGGCGGTTCCTGGTCGTATGCAGATGATAAGCCGAGAGAATTATCCAACAGCGATTGTTGATTTCGCACACACGCCTGATGCTTTAGAAAAAGCATTAAAGGCTTTAAAAGCACATGCTTCAAAAGATATTGTTTGTGTCTTTGGTTGTGGGGGCGACAGAGATCGCGGTAAGCGCCCAATGATGGCAAAGATTGCAGAAGCATTTTCTGATCAGATCATTATCACAAATGATAATCCCCGCAGTGAATCACCTGAACAAATTACTGAAGATATTTTGGTGGGACTTGCAAATAAAAGTCATGCCGTAGTAGAGCTAGATCGTAAAAAGGCGATAGAGAAAGCCATTACAGAATCCTCAGAACATGCTATGGTATTAATTGCTGGTAAAGGCCATGAAACCACGCAAACTATCGGTCAAGATGTATTCGAATTCAGTGATCTTGATGTGGTCAAATCAATAATGAATAAAGGAAAATAAATGTTACTTTGGTTAGCACAATTTTTAACGCAATTTTATCACGGCTTTGCCGTTTTTGACTACTTAACCCTTCGCGCTATTTTAGGCGCGCTAACCGCATTGATTGTTTCCTTTATTTTTGGACCTTATGTTATTCGCAGGCTTTCTAGCTATAACGTTGGACAGGTAGTGCGTGATGATGGTCCAAAGTCGCATCTTTCAAAAGCGGGAACACCCACCATGGGTGGCGCACTTATTTTGCTTTCCATCGGCGTTACTATTTTATTGTGGGGTGATTTAGGGAATCGTTATGTTTGGTTGGCGATCTTCGTCACGTTTGGTTATGGTTTAATTGGTGGGGTAGACGATTATAAAAAACTTGTATTAAAAAGTAGTAAAGGTCTTGCCTCGCGATGGAAGTTTTTCTGGCAATCAATTATTGCATTGCTGATCGCAATTTATTTGTATACATCGGCAACGGCGCCTGTTGATACAACGTTGGTTGTTCCTTTCTTTAAGCATATTCATATTCAATTAGGTTTGAGTTATATCTTGGTTGTTTATCTTGTGATTGTGGGTTCAAGTAACGCGGTTAATTTAACTGATGGGCTAGATGGTTTGGCTATTTTGCCTGTCGTCTTAGTAGCTGCAGGTTTGGGTGTGTTCGCCTATTTAACGGGTAACTATAAATTTGCAGAATACTTACAAATCCCTTTTATTTATGGCGCTGGACAGCTTGTTCCTTTTTGCGCAGCCATTGTTGGCGCGGGGTTAGGGTTTCTTTGGTTTAATGCGTATCCTGCACAAGTGTTTATGGGCGACATAGGTTCTTTAGGTTTAGGCGCAGCTTTAGGTTTGATTGCAGTTTTAGTTAGGCAAGAATTGATTTTATTTATTATGGGCGGGATTTTTGTGCTTGAAACTGTTTCTGTTATTTTGCAAGTAGCTTCTTTTAGATTAACAGGAAAACGTATTTTTAAAATGGCGCCCATTCATCATCATTTTGAATTAAAGGGATGGCCGGAGCCTCGAGTGATTGTGCGTTTTTGGATTATCTCATTTATTTTAGTCTTGATCGGCTTGGCTACACTGAAACTTCGCTAATGAAACTTATTATAGGACTTGGAAAAACAGGTTTATCATTCGTTAATTATTGTTTGACACGACATCTTGATTTTACCGTTGTTGATACGCGCGATAATCCTCCTTGTGCTGATGAGTTAGAAAAATTAGCTCCAAACTGCCGGAAGCATTTTGGCAGCTTGCCTGAAGCATTATTTGAACAGGCTAATGAATTGTTATTAAGCCCAGGTGTTTCACTGAAAACACCAGAAATCAAGCAAGCGATATTAAAAGGAAAACCTTTTGCGGGCGATGTAGAGCTTTTTGTGCGAGCCAATAAGCAGACACCTATTATTGCTATTACAGGATCCAATGCAAAATCCACTGTGACATCGATGGTCGGCGCAATGTTAAAATCAGTAGGTGTTAATGCCATTGTTGCTGGAAATATTGGTCTTCCTGTTTTAGGTGTCATCAATAAAAAACCTCAAGTATTTGTTTTAGAGCTTTCGAGTTTTCAATTAGAAACAACGCATAGCTTGAAAGCTAAAGCCGCAACTATTTTGAATGTCTGTGAAGATCATATGGATCGTTATGAGAAATTTCAAGATTACCTTGATGCAAAACAAAGAATTTATTATGGTGCAGAATGCGCCATTGTTAACCGCGAAGATCTTTTGACAAAACCCAGTTATGTCACTAGGAAAATAAAAACCTTTGGTTTGTCTCAACCTAAATTTGATCATGGCTATGGCATCATTGAAGACGATGGCCAAGCTTATTTTGCGCATGGCACTAAAAAAATAATAGCAGTTGATGAATTTGATTTTAAAGGCCGCCATCAATACTTAAATATCCTCGCGGCTCTTGCGCTTTCAAGCACTATCACAAAAGATGAAGAAGGCTTATTAAATGGCCTTAAAACCTATCATGCGCTTCCACATCGTTGCCAATTTGTTCGCAGCCTAAATAAGGTTGATTGGATTAATGATTCAAAAGGTACAAATGTCGGCGCAGCAATTGCAGCGGTAAAAGGCTTTGCAATTAAAAAAAATATTATTTTGTTAATGGGTGGTCAAAGTAAAGGCGCTGATCTTACGCCCTTGCAGCCTTTATTGAAAAACCATGTGAAAAAACTTTTAGTTTATGGTGAAGACGCATCGCTTTTTCAAGCGATGGCAAAAAATTATGTCGATGTTGAAAAAATTGAAAATTTAGAAATGGCGGTTAATCAAGCTAATGCAGTTGCGCACGAAAAAGATGTTGTATTGTTGTCGCCGGCTTGTGCAAGCTTTGATGGTTTTAAAAATTTTGCAGATCGCGGGAATCAATTTATGGCATGGGTTAATGCGTTATGAAAAGGAGCTTAAAAAAAGAAAGTAAGCCTTTGATCTTTGATCAGTATTTACTGGCTGCGACCATTTGTTTAATCGCTTTAGGTTTGATTATGGTGGCATCCGCCTCCATGGCCATTTCAGAAAGACAATTCGGTGGACCTTTTCATTTTCTAATACGACAAATGATTTATGTTGTTATTGGTGTTGTTGTTTCCATAGGTGTTTTAAAGGTTGAAATGAACACTTGGCAGGCAATGAGTGGAAAAATTTTACTGCTAGGTTTAGTTTTGCTCGTGCTTGTTTTAATTCCGGGTATTGGTCATGAGGTCAATGGTAGTAGACGCTGGATTGGGTTCGGTTTCGTTAATATACAAGTTTCAGAATTTATTAAGCTTGCGATGGTATTGTATCTTGCTGGTTACTTGGTGCGGCGAAATCAGGAGGTACAAACAAAATTTTCAGGTTTTCTAAAACCGATGGTTGTTTTAGCGATTATTGCATTATTACTATTAAAAGAACCTGATTTTGGTGCAACCGTTGTTGTTACCGTTGCAGTATTAACCATGATGTATTTGGCAGGTATGCGCGTTTGGCCTTTTATTTTCCTTCTTCTTTTTGTAGCCATAGCCCTTGCTATTCTTGCGGTTTCTTCACCCTATCGATTGCAGCGTCTTACAACGTTTCTAAACCCTTGGGCGAATCAATACAGTAGTGGCTATCAATTAACGCAATCACTCATTGCTTTTGGGCGAGGTGGTTTTTGGGGGGTGGGTCTAGGTGGTAGTATTCAAAAGCTTTTTTACCTTCCTGAGGCACATACTGATTTTTTATTTTCTGTTCTTGCTGAAGAGTTAGGTTTGGTCGGCATTCTTGTTGTTATAGGGCTTTATGTTTTGTTGGTCGTTCGTGGACTCATGATTGGTGTAAGAGCTCAATTAGCAGGCCATAATGCTTCAGGTTACATGGCGTATGGTTTTTCAGTTTGGCTCGCCATGCAAGCGGTTGTGAATATGGGCGTGACGGCAGGACTTCTTCCAACAAAAGGTTTAACACTACCTTTGATGAGTTATGGTGGAAGCAGTATGCTCATAGATTTAATTGTGATAGCCATGCTATTGCGCATTGATTTTGAAGCAAGAAAAGTTTCACCTGAAAGATTACGAAAAGTTTTTTAATCTATATCCCTATCCTACTTTAAGGCGTGAAAATTATGGCAAACAGCTTCTCACCTTAAAGTAGGGTGGGTATAGCTAAGGTTTTTTAGGCGGCGTTTTTTTGTCGATAGAAAGTGGGGAGCCATGTTCTTTTGTAAGTGGGCTCAAATAGCTCCCATCTGTAATCCCTTTTTTGCGCATAGCCATTCCTGTTAAGCACTCTCTTAATAAGCGATTTGCATTTAAAGTTGTTGTATAGCCAGGATCAGTTAGTGGATTAATTTCAACTAATTCAAAGCCGACGACATTGTTTTCTGCACATAAACTTCGAATCAAAGGAAACAACTCGCGCGTGGTGAGCCCCGCTGGTTCTGGCGTACCTGTGCCTGGCGTAAAGGCGGGATCTAAGACATCAATATCTAAAGAGATAAATAAATACTTAGTCCCATCTCTTGCTTCAGCAAGCACTTCTTTCATGGTAGTGGGCCATCCTTTTTTATCAATTTCTGCCATGGTGTGATACTTGAAACCTTCTTTACGCATCCATTCAAATGATTTCTTATCGGGATAATAACCACGCAATCCAACTTGAATAAAATTCTTACCCTTAACATGACCTTCTTTAATGAGCCTGTAAACAGGAGAGCCATGTGAAATTAAATGTCCCATAACATTTTTGCTTGCATCATAATGCGCATCAAAATGTACAACACCTATCGTGCCTTTTCCATAAACATCAGCAAGACCAGCTACGTCGGGATACATTAGTGAGTGATCGCCGCCGACAATAATGGGAATCGTTTTTGTTTCCGCAATTTGACGAACTGTTTCTCGGATGTGTTCCATGCTGCGTTCTGTGCTTAAAGGGTCGACGGCAATGTCACCATAGTCAGCAATGGTGAGCACTTCAAAAGGATTGATAAGCACATGCATATGAGGCATGCTGAGTGCGCCATATCCTAGATACCGATCGGAACTACGCAAAGATTTTGGACCAAAAGCAGCGCCACGCATACCAAGGGACATATCAAGTGGCGCACCAACGATGGCAACATCTGTTTTGCCTGCAATTAAATCTTGAGGGTTAAGTGCGACAGGTAATTTAAAAAAAGTAGAAATACCATGCCACGCAAAACCGCCAATATATTTGTGTACATGGATTAAGCCAGGTTCACGCTTCGCATCTTTGCTTGTATCTCTGAATTGTTTCCACATATTATAAGTTGGATCTTTGGGGTTTAAAGGGATGCTGCGGGGGTTGTTTTGTTGGGGGTCGGGAGCATGTGCTAAGGCGACGCCAGTGAGTAGGGCTGTAAAAACAAGAAGTGATGCGCGCAACATATTTGACTCCTTACCTAAGATAACTTACCACTTAATTATAGCATTACATTTAAAAAGGAAATAAAAAGTACAAAAAAAGAGGAAGGGGGGGGGATTTTGCTCTGTAAGTTATTGTTAGTAAAGAGGCTATCTCGCTGTATTCTAGCGAGGGATTTCAGATTAGTCTTGATGAGTTATGTTTGAAATAGTATGCTGACCGATCTCATAGCGCTAGCAATGCTATTGCAGACGGATTTTGAGGCAAGAAAAGCCTCACCAGAAAGATTGCGAAGGGCCCCTTTAAGTTGATTGAAGGTTCGCTAATTCAAATTGATTACCCTTGTTGGTTGATGTTTGATTTAAGTCATTGAGTATGACTTTTGTTTTTATTTACCATGTGTTTTATTTCGTTTTGATAATAATAGGAGATTACTATGCCTCGTTCACCTTCTTCATTGGCTGTGCCAGCTCCGCAAGTTAGACCTCGCTCGCCTTCTTACTCGGAGAGAAAAACAGCAGGCGGTTATTCATCTTGTTTGAAGTTTTTGGAAGGTCAATTAAGAGGGCTTCCTCCTCAAGTAAGATCCTCCTTATTAGCTAAGATTGAAAACAAACTTATGCCTCTTCTCGGAGAAGATTTTTTTAAATTTGGGGTAGGGGCATCTGACCCTCATGCTTGCAAAGAATTATATTTCATCGCGGGTTTAGCAAAAGCGATGAAAGACGTTGGGTATGGAGTTGATTTATTTCATGATAATACTTTATTGCCTGGTCATTACCAAGGTCATCACAGAGGTGAACACGGTGGGCAGAAGTCTTTAAGTTTTCAGAGTTTGCCAGCTGGAATGAAAGAGCGTCTTTTAGGAAGAGGATCAAGCACGGACAGAAAAGCTTTAAAGCGCGGGCAGCGGGAATTTACTTGGAGTCATGGAGCCCTACCCTTTCAGCAGACATTTACAGATGGACTTATTGCTTCGATTGTAGCCGAGAAAGCAGGAGAAGAAAGCAGTGTAAGGATGGTTGTGGTGCGTGATACTCGTGCACAAACGGGAGAAAATTTATTTTTAACAACGGTCTTTGAAGGGGGTGATGGCCAGTTGTATTTTATCGTGCCTCGTACGGAAGGAGGGGATAGACAGGTAATGCTGAGCTCAGGCTCAGATGGAAGCTCTGAGGGTTTTCACGTTATGCCTATGGTGATTTCTGTATCCTACCCGCCTGAAAGGAAAGCAGAAAATGTCACGCGATTTGAAGCAGCAGTTAGTGGTCTTGAGGAAGGTCAGGAGCTTGATGAAAGCGATATTTTTTCTCCACTTTTTACAGCGGTTAGTCCTTCATTGTCGCCTGATTCACCTGAAGAAGAGGCTGGAGGTGGCGGAGGCAGAGTTGAAGGTGAAGAAGATAGAAGAGAGAGTTCGGGAGATAAAGAATTACTATCTCAGTTTCCACCGTCAGGTGACCTGGCTGCTGCTGCCAGCTTAGAAGAGGGGGGTAGTAGCGGAGGGTCAGGATCAGCAGAGCTGGAACCTGAAGAAGAAGGATCTTCACATTCATCTACTCCGCCACCACCACCGCCGCCAGCTATAGTAGTTGGCTCTGACGAAGAGTCAGTACCAGCTTCTTCAAACTCTGTAGCTGAAGAAGAAGGCGAAAAAGAAAAGATGCCGCCCGAGCATGTAAAATCTAACAGAGCATTAGTTGTCGCAGAGGTATCAACAGTCCTCTCTTTAAAGACTCTTTTTTTTGTAGTAACGCCAACCTTAGTGCCCTTGCTTTACACGATTTTTGGCGGAAAGATTGACGAGTTGCTGCTTGATAATAACGTTCCAGAAAGTGTTGATGATTATGTTGCTCGAGCGATAGACCAACTACTTGAATTTTTGGGCCAAAATGATTTAAGTGAAGACCCAAAATTTTGGGAGGACTTTGTTCTTCCCTTTATGCACTTTTCTGTTTACTCAGCTATTCCTTTTGTACCTAATTTTTTTGGGAAATTATTTGCTGGTGCTTGGGCGAGTCATTTGCATATTCGTAGAGAAGCAGCTTTATTTGCTCAAGGGCTTCTCGAGCCAGTTCTTGTAGCTTCGGAAGAAGATCGCGCAGAAAAAGGCGAACTGGGAGAAAAAGTAAAGAAAGAAAGTGATGGCCTTCTTGCAGATACGGGCGTTCCAGTTTATGGCACAGCTGGTGACATGGTTCGGGCTCAGTCGACATATTCCCCCCGTATTTGGAACGCAGTTCAAACGCATCTAGGGCCGCCAGCATCTTCTACGGCAGCAGTGGCTCTGCTGACAGGCGGTTTGGCAATCGCAGCCACAGCGTATTGGGGCAATACTTCAGAAATTCGCTATGTCTTGCTCGCGGTGTTTCTCTTGTGTCACTTTTTAAATGAATCTTTTCATTCTTCTGTAGAAGCAAGGAAAGCTTCTCTAGGAGACCCAAGCGCATTTAGGCTAACTCCAGATGGCCCCTGAAACTCCTTGTTCAAAAGGCGCGCTTCTGATAACGTGCCGGGTAAGCAATGTGACGAGGAAAGTGATGAAAAACCAACCATTTAGAACCATGTTAGGTGCGCCGGGTAATGAGCGTATTCGTAGAATTCATTTTATTGGGATCGCCGGTGTTGGTATGTCTGGCATTGCTGAAGTGTTATTAGATGAAGGTTATGAAGTATCTGGCACAGATCAAAATGAGAATGCAGTGACAGAACGTTTAAGGTCGTTAGGTGCGATCATCTATATAGGTCATGATCCTGAAAATGTAAAAGATGCTGATACCATTGTGACTTCAACAGCGATTGATCCAAATAATGTTGAAGTTCAAGCAGCGATACGCAAACGTATTCCTATTATCCGTCGCGCAGAAATGTTGGCGGAGCTTATGCGTTTCCGATATGGGATTGCGATTTCGGGTACGCATGGTAAAACAACGACAACAAGTTTGCTTTCAAGTGTTTTAGCAGAAGGTGATTTGGACCCTACTTTTGTGATTGGTGGTCGATTAAATAGTGCGGGCAGTAATGCGAAATTAGGAAAAGGTCGTTATCTTGTTGCAGAAGCTGATGAAAGTGACGCTTCATTTTTGCATTTACTTCCTATGATGAGCGTTGTGACGAATGTTGATGTGGATCACATGGATACTTATGGCGGTGATGTCAGTAAGCTTCATGATACCTTTGTTGAGTTTTTACATCGCTTGCCTTTTTATGGTCTTGCGATTGTGTGCTCTGATGATGCGGGTATTAAAAAGATTTTACCAAGAATAACAAGACCTTTATTATCGTATGGATTGAATGATGATGCAGATTATCAAGTTTGTGATATTCAATATTCTGGTACAAAGTCTCTTTTTACGGTGAAGAGAAAAAATGCGAGCGATTTAAAAATAGAGCTAAATTTACCGGGTGAGCATAATGTTTTAAATGCAGTCGCTACGATTTGTGTGGCAACAGAATTGGGTGTTAAAGAGAAGGCGATACAAGACGCATTGAAGAAATTCCAAGGTGTCGGAAGACGTTTTCAATTGTTGGGCGAGTTACCTGTTGCGGAAGGTAATGCAACAGTCATTGATGATTACGGGCATCACCCAAGAGAGTTGGCCGCAACCATTAAAGCAGCAAGACATGCTTGGCCTGAGCGCCGAATTGTGATGGTCTTTCAGCCGCATCGCTTTACACGTACACGTGATTTGTTCGATGATTTTTGCCAAGTATTAAATGATGTTGATTTTTTGTTTTTGTTAGAAGTGTATCCTGCAGGCGAACAACATATTCATCACGCGGATTCTCGAACACTTTGCAGAAGTATTCGTCAACGTGGAAAGTTAAATCCCGTTTTGATTCTCGATAAAGAAAAATTAAAACTAGAATTGCAGCGCATGGCAATAGCTAATGATGCTATTATTATGTCAGGTGCAGGTGATATAGGCTTGTTAGCTCATCGATTAATGGGAAATTAAAAATGTGTGGGGTGGGTTCTTTTGCGAAGCAAAAAATCCCACCAAGATGCTAAACGGAAAACTTATTTATGGATTTAAAAACAAAATTCGGAAAAGTGGGTGTGCTATTCGGCGGCCTTTCAGCCGAAAGAGAAGTCTCATTACACAGCGGTGAACAAGTCTTAGAAGCTTTGTTAGAAGCTGGTGTCGATGCACATCCTGTTGATGTCGGTCATGACATTGTCGAGGTTTTACAAGAATCAAAATTCGATCGCGTCTTTAATGTCTTGCATGGTCGCGGCGGTGAAAACGGCACGATGCAAGCTTTGCTTGAGTTTTTAAATATTCCTTATTGTTCAAGTGGCGTTACTGCAAGTGCACTTGCTATGGATAAAGTCAGAACGAAATGGATTTGGATGGCGAATGGTTTGCCAACACCTAAATTTGTTTTTCTTCGCTCGGAAGATGATTTACGTGATGTTGAGAAAGAATTGTTATTGCCTATTGCTATAAAACCTGTCCATGAAGGTTCGAGTTGTGGTGTGGTAAAAGTTCATGACTATACGGAATTAAAAGCAGCGTATGCTGAAGCAACAAAATACCACGATCATGTGATGGCTGAAGAATGGGTTGAAGGTGGTGAGTATACTATTGCTATTGTTGCTGATGAAATTTTCCCGTCAGTTAAAATCACGACACCTAAACATGAGTTTTACGATTACAAATCAAAGTACATTGACCATTCAACTGTTTATGAATGTCCTTCTGATCTCACGCCTGATGAAGAAACACGCTTGCAAAGTTTATCGAAACACGCCTATGATCTTATTGGTTGCCGAGGTTGGGGGCGCGTTGATGTGATGCAATCTCAAGATGGCAATTTTTCATTATTAGAAGTGAATACGATTCCTGGCATGACAGAAACAAGTCTTGTGCCTAAAGCGGCAAAGGTAAAAGGTCTATCTTTTCCCGAGTTAACTGTTAAAATCTTAGAAACCAGTTTGGAGTATTAATTGGCGTAAGGTGGATTATTTGCGGCGCAAAAATCTCACCAACCCTCTAAAGGTATATTATGGAAGAACAATCAAAAAGCGCATGGAAACTTTATGCATGGATAATATCTACCGTGCTAGTTATCGCCGCGTTTTTTTTCATTGTTCACCAAGCACGTAAACCTTCAACCCTTCCTATAAAAAGAGTCCAAGTACTTGGCGTATCATCGCAATACCAAAATCAAATCGAACAAACCGTTAAGCCTTATCTGAATAAAGGTTTTTTAACGATTCATTTAAAACAAATACAACAAGCGCTTGAACAGTTTGATTGGATTGCAACAGCGCAAGTCCAGCGCATTTGGCCAAACCAACTGCTTATCATCGTCCAGCCACAAAAACTTGTCGCTTTTTGGAATGGTGATAAAGTGTTAAATAATTATGCGGAATCTTTTCCTTTGGGTGAATTAACGGCTGGAAATAATTTGCCTCAGCTTGCTGGTCCTTCTGGCGATCGTTTGAAAGTACTCAGTATGTTACAACAAGGCGATGCTATTTTAGAGGCATTATCACTTTATATTACGCAATTGCATCCAAATTTAGACAATGATTGGCAAATGACTCTCAATAATGGCATGAATTTGCAAATAGGCGAGCATCAACCCTTGACTAGACTGCAGCGTTTTGTGACAGTTTACCCTAAGGTTTTTGCGACGAGCAAAAAGGCGGCGAAAAATATTGATTTACGATATCCAAATGGAATGGCAGTACGCTGGGGAAAATTAAATGGCAAAAAAACAACCGGAACGTGACTTACTTGTTGGCGTTGATATAGGCACATCAAAAATCGTCTGCATTGTGGGTGAAGTCTCTGATGAGGGCAAAGTCCATATTGTGGGCATAGGCTCGCATCCGTCCCGTGGTTTAAAGCGCGGCGTCGTGGTTAATATTGAGTCAACTGTGCAATCCATTCAACGAGCGGTTGAAGAAGCTGAGCTCATGGCGGGTTGTCATATCACATCCGCTTATACAGGGATTGCAGGAAGTCATATTCGTAGTTTTAATTCTCACGGTATCGTTGCGATTCGCGGGCAAGAAGTAACGCAGTCTGATGTTGATCGTGTGATCGATGCGGCGCGTGCCGTTGCGATTCCTGCTGATCAAAAAATCTTACATATACTTCCGCAAGAATTTATTATTGACACGCAAGATTGTATTCGCGAACCCGTCGGGATGTCTGGTGTGCGTTTAGAAGCGAAAGTGCATATTGTGACGGGGGCTGTGAGTGCGGCGCAGAATATTATTAAATGTGTCGAACGTTGTGACTTAGAAGTTTCCGATGTGATTTTAGAACAGCTCGCTTCAAGTTATTCTGTTTTGACAGAAGATGAAAAAGACTTAGGCGTTTGCATGATTGATATCGGTGGCGGTACCACCGATATGGCGATTTTTATTGATGGCGCGATTCGTCATTCAGCCGTGATTCCTATTGCCGGTGATCAAGTGACAAACGATGTTGCGATTGCATTAAGAACACCAACACAAAATGCTGAAAAACTTAAGATTGAACATGCATGCGCGTTAATTGATATGGTCGATAAAGACGAAATTTTAGAAGTGGCTTCTGTTGGTAATCGTAAAGCACAAAAAATTCCTCGCAAAACATTAGCTGAAGTTTGTGAGCCGCGTTATGAAGAATTGTTTATGTTAGCGCGCAATGAGTTACGCCGAAGTGGCTTTGAAGATTTAGTCGCATCAGGTATTGTGATTACAGGTGGTGCATCACAAATTGATGGTGGTGTTGAGTTGGCTGAAAGTGTTTTCCAAGTCCCTGTTCGTTTAGGTGTTCCAGAGAATGTTACGGGCCTTGTGGATGTTGTGAAAAACTCCATTTATGCAACAGGCGTTGGTTTATTGCTTCATGGGCATCAACAACAATCCGATCCTAATGTCGCAAGCTTTAAATCAAAAAAAGGCAAAGGCCGCGGTTTATTTGGCCGCATGAAAAGCTGGTTCCAAGGTAACTTTTAAGGATCAGGCCGTAGCGTAGGGCGGGTTCTTTTGCGGAGCAAAAAATCCCGCCAATATTAGCACTTAGAGTTTAATTCAATGAAATCTCAAAAACCCATTAACAAAGCAAAGCATCCAGAAGATTTGCTTTACCAAGCGTTTTCAAAAATCAAAACAGCCGAAGATGCAAAACGTTTTTTAAAAGATCTCTGCTCGCCTGCAGAAATCCAAGCGATGGCCGATCGATGGTTGGTTGTTGAGCCTTTAATCGAAGGTAAATCTTATCGAAAAATTCATGATGAAACGGGTGTGAGTATTACGACTATTGGGCGTATTGCTCGGGTGCTTGCTGAAGAAGACTCTGGATATCAATTGATTTTTAGCCGTTTGAAATAATAGTCATCATCCGATGGTGGGATTGCTTAGCGTAGCTCGCGAACCCACCCTACTTATAATGATTTTCACTTTGGGTAGGGTGGGTTCTTTTGCGAAGCAAAAAATCCCACCATCGGAAGTATCCTAATAGTTGAAATTTTTTTATTTCAGTTTATCAATAACCGAAAAAAGCAATTCATCATTCCCACGCGCCGCAGCAATAGATAAACCTATCGGCACACTATTAACTTCCGCAAGCGGCATCGTAATTTGAGGAAGGCGCGCAAGCCCTGCAATCGCGTTAATCCCTAAAGCTTTTGGAAAATAAATCCCACTGCTTCGCGCATTTTTTTCTTTAGCAATGGCGCCTAACTTAGGCGCAGGCGTATGAACCGTTGGAAAACAAATGATCTTATCATTGCTTAAATAGTCATGTATTTTTCGTGTAAAAAATTCGCGCTTCATGATGTTTTTTTGAACCTCTTGCCTAGAGACATTTTTAGAAAGCTCAATGCTTTCAGTAATTGTATGGCCAAACTTAGGTTTAACTTCATTAATCCAAGGACCAGCCGTGCTCCAAAGCTCAGGCCATTGTAATTGGCAGTACATAGAATGCAGCCATTTATAATCAATCGGATGTTCTGTGATCGTCGTCAAATCAGTGTTTTGAATATGGTATTGTGAACCAAGTTTTTCTATAACAACAGCCATGGCATCTTGTACGCTTTGATCACAGATTTTAAAAATATCATCAAGCAAAAAAAGCGTATTAGTCTTACAAGCTTCACTTAAAGCAGAGCCTAATAAAACTATAGATGCTCTTGAAAGTGTTTCAGCATCTTTTGCAAGCACAGCTACCGTATCAAAACTTGGAGCAAGAGGCATAACACCCGCAAGTGAAATCCTGTCATGCGAAGGGCGAAATCCCCAAAGCCCACAATTGCTCGCAGGCACCCGAACAGACCCGCCTGTATCTGTGCCAAGTGCGAAATCCACAATGCCACAAGCCACAGCCGATGCAGAACCTGAAGAAGAACCACCCGGAACCCGGTCTGGTGTCTTTGGATTAAGCGGTGTTCCATAAAAATGATTTTCACCAATCAAACTAAAAGCTAATTCATCAGAAATGGTTTTACCGATACACTCAGCACCTTCCGCTAAAAGTTGGTCCACACAAATCGCATGCTCAATAGCTTTGGGGTGTGTCTTAGCCCAGTCAGGATTTCCGCCGCCCGTGAGATGGTCTTTGATATCGATAATATCTTTCACCGCAAACGTTAAACCATCAAGCGTGCCGGATTGATAAGGCGGAAGTTTGAATTCGCTCATAAAGGCTTTTGAGGTTTTGGTGTCATAAGCTGTCATGGTCTTTCCTTTATTTATGAGGGAGTTAATTTGTTTGCTTCCGAAAGTATATAATAGCTTTAGTTTCAATGCTTGCATAAGTCGATGAAAGGGTAATGGCTATGTTGAATATCTTTTTAAGATGGGCTATTATTGCCCTACCTGAAAATGAGAATAAAAAAAGATTTTGATATGAAAAGATTAAACGACCAAGAATTGATCAATGAGATTGCACACCTCTTTGATTTGCCTCTAGACGAAGTGATGATTTCTTTTAGGGATCGTATTTTGCCTTCTATTGCCGATACTGCGAAGTCCTCTGGAGGGAGTGAAAATAAATGGATTGCGAAGCGGCTTTATTCTGCGCATTCTAATTATTGTCATCGAGTATTTAAGAGCTCATCGTCTGTTTTTTACATTCAGACAAAGCGTGCGCTTATTTTTAGAATCGCACTTTATATGCTTCATTTTGAAATGGTCTCTGTGCAAAAATCTAAGAATCATTTAGAGAAATGGTTGAATACATTTGAAAATACGTCAGGGGATAACTTTTATTCGATGTTTGGCTTTAGAATTAATTATGATCGTTTGTGGTCAGTAAAGTTTTCTGTAGAAGCTTTTGAGGATAGAAGCCTTGTATTAAGGTTTCCTAATGTGGGCTTTCTAGGGTCAAGCAGCACTTCAATAAATTTAACCTATTTTGAAAGTTACATGCTTTGTGTTGTAAATTCATCCCTAAACATTTCTCCTGCTTTTTTCTTAATAAAGGGTCTGGAAGAAGGTGATCTTGATTGTGAGCGAGGGGTTTATAAGAAATTATCCTGTGATTTTGAGCAATCTTCAATACCTGTTACAGAATTACAGCCGGAGCTTTTAGAAAGGCTTTTAGTAAGAGAAAATGCAGCGACGAATCATTATCTTGTTTATCGTATATTAAAAGATGGAAAGTGGGGGCAGAGGAGGAATGAGCTAGCTGCAAATAAAGCACTTGATTTAGGTGTTAAAGATGGGGATTTAAATTGTATACGCGAGAAAGTTAGACTTTTGATTAAGGAATTTAAAGTTGGAGAGGCTTTAAGCGTTTATCAGGACGTTTACCTGCAATTTTTTGAAGCAAAAGAAGCACGACCTGAAGAACATCGACAGTTACTGGTTGATATAGAAAAGGAAGACTTTATAAGGCGGCTTTCTCAATCTCAGCAAGGTGACCTTTATTATTTTCTTGGCGAGATTTATGAGGGTGAAAAAGCGCTTGATTATTATAAAAAGGGTTCTGAGGTTGCTCATTGGCGATCAAGACTTCGATGTGCAGAAGAGAATAGTGAAAAAACAGGTAAAGAGAGAGTTTGGGCAGATTACCTTTGTAAAGCAGCTACAGATGAAGGTGTACCGATTGACAAATTTCAAGCTTGCCATGAGCAAGCTAGACGTTTGTTTGAGTATTGCAAAAATAATTCTAGCTTTTTACTTGAAAATGCTGAGTTTAAGTCAAATGCTGAAACTTTTCTTTCAGCCTATATGGGCTGGGTTGAGGAAGCACTTTCATCGAGAAGTTTTTCTGTAAGTTTTGGAGATGAAGATGACGTTTCTGTGAAGCTTAAGGGTGGAGTTTTTGTTGAGACCCCAGAATCTTTTAAGACGTTGCTGCTTAAAGATAAAGATCAATGGCCTGAGTTTGTGCCAAGTGAATTACAAGAAAAGGTACAGTTCAAAAAAGATCAAGCTGTGTGCAACGCAAAAGAAGCAAAAATTGCTGAGATAAAAAGAGCATTGCTTAACAGTTTGGGGAAAGCTAGGCAGCTTTCTTGCCATATTCAAAGTGTAGTGGAGTCTTGTTCTAAAGATAAAACCGCGCTTCAATTAAAAAATAAACAAAGGACTTTAGAAAAGCTTGATCCAGAGGGGGGTGCTTTAAAAGATTACTATATAGAATTAGCAAGATATATCTATGAGGATCAGACCTTAGTTCAAAATGAAGTTGCTGAAAAGTGTTTGCAGTATTTGGCCGAAGAAAAAAGCATTCCCGAGGCTAAGTATTATTTGGCTTATTTGTTATATAGGAAAAATCCAGAAAATCCTGGAGGGCATGTAAAAAGATTTCAGGCAGTGGCTAAGACAAGTGGATTACCCAATGTCATGAGGGCTTCTGTATACGATCAATTAGCTTGGATTTTCCAATCGCAATCAAACTACCGTAAAGCATTGACTCATCTTTTATTTGCCGTGTGTTTGTATGATGCTGATGAAACAAAAGTAAATCGTCAACATCTACTTAAGTCTATTAATATTTTTGCTAGAGAAGAAGCCTGGTCAGATGCAAATTTAGCCGTGCGTGTAGGCCAATTGATCGGCTTGAGTGCTTCTTTTGATAATGCTGAGGCTGAAGCAATTAAAGTTGTTGCTGATGCTACTGCTAAAATGGAAGTTGTCATACTAGAATCAGAAAACACGCCTAATGAGGATAAATGGAAAGCTTTTCTTTTAGAGTGGAAAATAGTATTTGATCAGCAAAATATTGAGCCCTCTTGTTTAACTTTCACTGATGCTCTTAGTTCTGATGGCGCAGCTGTTGCTGCTCTTACTCAAGGTGCTGGGCGTTTTAAGCCTTTGTCTGCTTCTGGTAGTTGTGAAGAAAAAGCACAAAGACCAACAACTGCATGAGAAAGGCTTTCTGAGGAAGGATGCGATTTCAGCTCCAAAGAAGGTTGGTAAAAGAAGTTTGACTTACCTTTCCAGAAGTAGTAATGTATTAACACATTAATACAAGTAAAGAAGCAATAATGAACAATCAACCCAAAGGTCTCTGGTATCTATCCATCGGGCAAGCCGTTGCTGTCCTAGGCAATGGGCTTTTGCAATCCTTATTGATTCTTTATCTAACGCAATCTTTTCATTTGCATAGTCACTATGCTTATCAATTAAATGCCGCCAGTTACACTATGATGGGGATTGCCTCTTTAGCTTGTGGTTATGTGGCAAGTCGTACGTGTTATGTGAAAGCACTTTTCGGTGGTGAGATACTTCGGGTTTTTGCTTATATCCTTTTGGCGATTGGAACCTTGAGTTCGCTCAAATGGAGTCTTGCTTTTTTTGCGATAGGGCAGGGGTTTTCGTTTACAGTTTATTTGGTTTTAGTTGGAAAATTGTATTCTAAAAAGGATAAACGTCGCTATACAGGGTTTACGATTTCTTACCTTTTGATGAATATCAGTTTTATTGTTTCGATGGCGGCTGGTGGTTATCTTGTTCGTTATTTTGGTTTTCATGATACTTTTCTTGTTGCCGCCTTTTTTATTTTTATTTCACTCTTAATTTATTTGGCAGGACTTCGATATATTAATAAGGATAATTCGAGCATTATGAATTTGAGTAGGGTAGCTTCTTTGCGGAGCAAAAAGGCCACCACCGGATCGAGAAAGATGGCGGGATTTTTGCTCCGCAAAGAACCCGCCCTACAGCAATGGTTTGTTTTGGCTGCGTTTTCTATCATTGGAATACCTGTTGCTTACTTGTTATTTAAATATTTAAATGTGATGAATATTCTATCTTATGTGGCGTTAGTTTTTGTTGTGCTTTTATGGGTTTATATCGCAATGAAAAGAGAAAAATCAAGTGAGCGACAAAGCCTTTTTGTTTTTTTAATTTTAGCTTTTTTTATTGTGATTTGGAATGGGATGTATTATTTGCAAACCTCGCTTCTTACTATTTTCACAGAACATAATGTCAACCGAATGATTTTTGGGCACTTAGTTCCACCTTCAAGTTTCAGTTCAGTGAATGCGGTTTATACCATTTTAATTTCACTGACTTTGGTTCTTGTATGGCATAAGCTCAGCCAAAAAAACAAATCCATTTCTATTCCTGCAAAATTTAGTTTTGCATTAATCATGATGGGCGTTGGTTGGTTACTGTTAACGCCTGTTATTTATACTGCGGGCGCAGGAAAGATCAATGTGATTTGGATTTTTATTACTTATCTTCCGCAAGTGTTAGCAGGTTCTATTTTATATCCGATCGGCAATGCACTTGTTGGCCGCTTATCGCCACCCCATATGGAAGGTCCTTTAATGGCAACTTGGCAGCTGCTAGGGCAAGGAATGGGTGCTTTTTTAAGCGGGAAATTGGCTTTATTGGCTGTCATACCAGAAGGGCAAGTTGCAACAAGTATGACGAATCCTGTTTATGCAAAAGCGTTTGCCTTGATAGGCGTTTTAGGTTTTGCGGCCGCTATTCTTTGTGTGGTGAGCCGATCATTGATAAATCGAGTGTTAGTGTAGTTGCTTATTGTGTGGCGAAAAATTTGACGCGCTTCTCTTGATCGTCGATAGCTTTTTCGGGTGTGGAAAAATGCATCGACAGTTTTCTTTTCTTTTGTTCTGGTTGTTTTAAATGTTGGTGCCATGCTTTACAAGCATCAGTCAAATAACCGTGATCCTTGCTTTCGCAAAAGAAAGCCTTATGAAGAACATTCAAAAGCTCGGGGTTGGATTCAAGTAATTCAAGAAAGGGCTTAATGTTTTTGTGAACTAAACCAGAGATCAAGGGAGAGCACTTTTTTTTATTTTCTTCTATGACGATAGCTTGATCTTCTTTCATTTCAAGGCTGCCTACAATGGCCATTTTGTAAAACTCAAATTCTTCAGGTAGCTTTAGACAGGCTTTTAGTTCTTTGTCAAAGCGCATTGCCGTTTTTCTGTGGGGATTGGTTTTTGAGTGGCACCAGGTATAAAATTCTTTTGCCCGGGTGTCGATAAAAGGTGCGCAAAGCCAAGCTATTATGGTGTTTTCGTTTGGTTGTTTATACCGGGATTTCTGAAATAAATATAAAAATCTTTTGAGCTTTAAGTGCTTTTCGTTTGCTTTGTTGATGGCTTGAAGCTTTTCTTTTTGCTGGATAAATCCTTTATGGATTAATTGATTAACATATTGATGCCATTCATCAAGCCTAAGCAGGTTGTCAATTAAAAAAAGCGGCCAAGTTCTTTTATTAATAAGAGGATGGTCGTTTAGCGCCTCGCAGGGCTTGAAAAAATCTAAACGTGCTATAAGTTCATCATCTCTTTTTAATTCAGTGTAAAGATCATCGTAAATTATTTTAAACGAGAGAAGGTTTTTTTTTGCCTCTTCGCTTAAAAAACAATTGTTCGCAAAGAATAGGGCGACAAGTTTTTGAGCCGCTTCAGATGTGTCAAGTGAAATGAGTTTTTCCTTGCCAATCTCGAGCTTTTGAATGTAGGCAGGTAACCCTTCTTCTTCAATGTCATCAGGTAAGCTCAGCGTCTGCAGATCAGCTAACATCTTTGCTATGGCTTGAATGCAAAGCGCGCATGCTGCCTGGACTTGCAAAACTATTTCAAACATAAGCATGGATTGAATACTGCTGTGCGCTGCACTTGAAGGTAAAGAACATTCTGCGGCGCTGATCCCTTCATCATTATCATAAAAAAGTTTTGCGCCAAAAGCTTTCATTAGTTTGGCAAGTTTAATGTCGCCTTCCTCTACGGCAAGATGGATAGCTGTTTTTTTGGGGCTTGAGCCGGTTTCATTTAGCTCCCATGTAAGTGGGTCAAGTTTCAGTATATGAAAAACAAGCGATCTTTTGAGGTCAGCCTCAATGTGTGGAGATGCGATAACTTCATTAAGAAAGCGCTTTTCCCGCAAGAGATTCTCGAGCTCAAGATAATCGCCCGCTTCTGATTTTTTAATGAGGGCTGAGGCGGTTGAATTATCTAAGGGCATTCTTGCTTCTTATCGATTATGGTTTTGATTATAGCATTTGGATATATATCCGTCTAAGGCTATTGTTTAAAATACAGCGATTCTATGTTGTATCATCCCTTCTATTGCTGCTAATATAGGCCCCAACAGAATTGTCTTTTGCAATGGGAGTGTGAAATGTTTGAATTAGTGGATAATACGCCGCAAAGTGCCGTCATTAAAGTGATCGGTATTGGCGGTGGCGGCGGCAATGCAGTTGAGCATATGGTCACGCAAACGATTGAAGGTGTTGATTTCATTTGTGCGAACACAGATGCCCAAGCTTTAAAAAATGCAGGCGCAAGAACGATATTACAGTTGGGCGGTGAAGCAACAAAAGGTTTAGGTGCTGGCTCAAATCCAAAAGTAGGCCGAGAAGCAGCTGAAGAAGATCGCGACCGAATCAAGGAAGTACTTGAAGGCGCTGATATGGTCTTTATCACGGCTGGAATGGGTGGTGGTACTGGAACAGGTGCTGCACCGATTGTGGCTCAAATCGCTAAAGAATTAGGAATTTTAACGGTTGCTGTTGTGACGAAGCCTTTCTCATTTGAAGGCAAAATTCGTATGAAAGTGGCTGAAGAGGGTCTTGCTGACTTGGCACAAAACGTTGATTCTTTGATTACTATCCATAACAACAAGCTCCTTTCTGTTTTAGGTAAAAACGTTACTTTGCTTGATGCTTTCAAATCAGCAAACAATATTTTATTAGGTGCTGTCCAAGGGATTGCGGAGTTAATTACTCGCCCTGGTTTGATCAATGTGGATTTCGCTGATGTTAGAACTGTCATGTCTGAAATGGGTATGGCAATGATGGGCACCGGTATGGCAACGGGTGAAGATCGCGCTCGTATTGCAGCTGAAGCCGCGATTTCTAGTCCGCTTTTAGAAGATGTAAATCTACACGGTGCGCTAGGTGTCTTGGTCAATATTACAGCAGGCTTGGATATGTCCATTGGTGAATTTGAAGCGGTTGGTGATGTGATTAAAGAATTTGTTACAGAAAATGCAACCGTTGTGATTGGAACAGTCATTGATCCTGAATTAACGGATGAAATGCGAGTGACAATTGTGATTACAGGCTTGAATGAAGCCAATACTACACCAGCAACGAAAGCGCCTGAGACTGTGACTCAAAATACAAAATCAGATGGTTCGCTTGACTATGATGCCCTTGAAAGGCCAACGGTTATGCGTCAGCAATCTAAGCCAAAATCTATCGATCAAGTCTCGCAAGATGTTGATTATTTGGATATTCCTGCCTTTTTGAGAAAAAAAGAAGACGCTTGATTCAGGCTGCATTTACGTTGAATGAACTTAAATCCCGTTATCCCTGTGGAAACACAGGGATCTAGTTAAACAGCAAAAAGTCCCGTCACTTCTGGTTTTTTTCATAATCTTCTGTAATTTCTTCATTTATCTGCTATATTTTAATTTCATGGCCAAGTGAGTTGTGGTAATATACCGCAAATTTATACACTTTGGACCAAGGGATTGGGATGAATATTAGCTTGTGTTGGTTGGCGCTAAGTAACAAGTTAATGAAAATTGGCAGATTCAATGATTAGACAACGTACTTTAAAGAATGCGATTAAAGCAACGGGTATTTCTGTACACAGCGGTAAACGCTCTGAAATCACACTCCGTTCAGCACCGGTCAATACCGGCATTCGCTTCCGTCGAATTGATTTAGACACACCTATCGATATTCCCGCAAAAGCAGATCACGTTAGCGATACCACTCTTTGTACTACACTAATGAAAGATGGTGCGATTGTTTCAACGGTTGAACATTTGATGTCAGCGTTTGCAGGTCTTGGTATTGATAACGCCTACATCGATGTGACTTCAAGTGAAATTCCTATTATGGATGGTAGTGCGGGTCCTTTTGTTTTCCTTATTCAATCAGCAGGCATCGTCGAACAACGCGCTGCAAAAAAATTCATTCGTATTAAAAAGCGTGTTCAATTTAAAGAGGGTGATGCTTGGCTTCGATTGGATCCTTATGATGGATTTAAAGTTTCATACACTTTGGATTTCGATCACCCCTTATTCAGAGATGAAAGCAAAAAAACAGCCTCATTAGATTTCTCAAGTACGGCTTATGTTAAAGAAGTGAGTCGCGCAAGAACGTTTGGTTTCTTATCTGACTTTGAACGCTTGCAAGCAGCTAATTTAGCTTTAGGTGCTAGCTTAGATAACGCTGTAGGCATCGATGAATTTAGAATTTTAAATGAAGATGGTCTTCGTTATGAAGATGAGTTTGTGAAACATAAAATCTTAGATGCTGTTGGTGATTTATACTTGCTTGGCCATAATGTTATTGGCCACTTCACAGGCTATAAATCTGGCCATGCCTTAAATAATAAACTTCTTCTTAAGCTTCTAGCCACAAAATCCGCATGGGAATTTGTGACGTTCGACGATGCAGCAACCGCACCGATTACGTATATTCAGCCGGCTGCTTTGGCGGATGTTGTTAAAGGTTAAGTATCCTATTTCATTTTTTTTATACTCTTCGACTGAAATTCTTTTAGGCTTTCATCACGGCTTATCTGAAGCGTGATTTCAAAAGAATGACTGCTCGAGAAACTCAAGAAAGATATATATTAACCATATCCTTCTTGCTTTTTTATGTGAAATCTTATACCATTACATCAGTGCTCGAGGTAGGGCTTCACAATACCTTCGCCGCTTTTTCGTGATGCGTGCGACCGAGCGACCTTATAACAAGGCCGCAAACTGGATGGAAGCCAAACCAAAGTTTTATGCGCAAGGCCGATGATCCTTGCCTTATTTCTTGCGCTAAAAAAGCAACAACAATTGTTGCTAAGGCTATTGAAGCGTTGCTAGCGGCGGATGATTGTCTTTCCCTGCTAGTCAGATGAATAATAACAAATGAGGTGTAAATGATGCGAACTTCTCCAGGCGATATGTCGTTAACAGAACGGGTTGACTTTGTTTTACAGTACGAAGACTTATTGCAGGATGAAGCACAGGAAGCTCTCTTTTGCGGACTGCTTAGGGGCGCGTCATCCTCCCGACTAGAATTGTGCGCGATGCTTTCTTCTCGCCCCCCAGTGCATCATTATGGCCTATTGCATCGTTTATGTGAAGACGACCGCTATACTGAGTTATTGCTTAAGGTTTTTGAAGAGGCGGAAAAGGCTCCTAATGCAACCTATTGTAGTGTGGAGCATAGACCTCTTTATGTAACAAGCTATTCTAGTCTGGATCATAGAACTCTTCTATTAAGAATAAAAAGCTACCCAAAGGGCGGGCATTGTGAAGGTCCTGCTACAGGTCCAATGCCTCTAGAGATCGCATTGATGTCAGGTGCTTGGAGGCAAGCTATGTTTTTAATAAGGCAGTATAAAAAAATAATACAAGAGGTGCTAACCTTCAAGGGAGGGGAAGGGGCAGAGAGAGCGACGGATAGATTAGTGCGGGAAGAAAAGAAAAAGGAAATAATAAGCCACCTAGAGTCTCTTTATCACAAATACAAAAAAGAGCAATCGGAAGAAATAACGTCTGAAAAAGCTAAAGAAGCTTTGGGTTTGCTAGCCGAAGTGCTTGGCCCTGAACTTTCCTCTGCGGCCGGCTCTGACAGTAGAGGCATGATGGAGCGGATGTATGAGGAGCGGCGTATGGCTGGGGAAGGTGACTCTACGCTGAGCCGAAGCTTAAAATAATTACACTATAGCTTAAACCAGCCAGAATTCCTTGTTTATTAATTGAAACAAGAAATATTTGTAACCGTTCAGCCAATGCCGTCAACTTAAGCCCGGAAGGCGCCTATGTTTAGGGTTACTTACTCGAAGAAGGGTTTTGATTAGCTAACCTCAATAAAGCTTCTTGCAGCTTTTCATCAGAAATACCTTTAGCTACAGATTTGATATTTTCAGCACTGCTTTCAGAAAGCTCGATAGTTAGCTTTGGTTCATTTTTTGGCTTAATTCTATTTTCAAGAATGATGATGCATTTACTCTGAGTCAGCGTAAGTTTAAATTTTTTGCGAATTTTGATAAGCGAATCTGGTGCATAAAAGCGCAATAAAGTGAGGCTGTGGGAGTTTTTACTCGCAAATGTTAAACAACCGTATTCAATGTTCGCAACATAGCAGAGATCTTGCAATTCTTGTGGTAGAATCTGCCGAAAATATTGATTGATAGCCGTTAACTGGTTAACCTTGTGCGTCAGTTTTCCAAGCTTAGTTGTAGCATGTTTATAAGGTGCTGCAGGTTTGGAGGTTTTAAATGGCTTCGTCATGTAGAGTGTCTCAATCCAGGATTGGGGTTAGTTATATCAAAGATAAAGAAGTGGATCTATGTTTTTAAGAGTATTAATCAAAAGTATTATAGGTAGCCGAAACGATCGTACCGTGACGCGCTTGAGAAGAGTCGTCAAAAAGATCAATGCAATGGAGCCCGGGCTCGAAAAGCTTTCAGATGAGCAAATCAGGGCAAAAACAGATGAATTTCGAGATCGTTTAAAAAAAGGTGAAAAACTAGACGCTATTTTGCCAGAAGCTTTTGCTGTTGTGAGAGAGGCGGCTAAGCGTACTTTAGGGATGCGCCATTATGATGTTCAAATGGTAGGCGCCATGGTGCTTAACGAAGGCAATATCGCTGAAATGAAAACGGGTGAAGGTAAAACGCTTTCATCAACCTTGCCAGCTTACTTAAATACGCTTGAAGGGCACGGCGTGCATATTGTCACAGTAAATGATTACTTAGCTAAACGTGATGCTGAATGGATGAGACCGGTTTATGAGTTTTTAGGTTTAACGATTGGTGTTAATTTAACAGGCATGGACCATAAAGAAAAACAAGAAGCTTATGCAGCGGATATTACTTTTGGTACGAATAATGAATTTGGTTTTGATTATCTTCGTGACAATATGGCCTTTAGTTTAGAAGACAAAGTGCAAGGCGAATTAAATTTTGCGATTATCGATGAAGTGGATTCTATTTTGGTGGATGAAGCAAGAACGCCGTTAATTATTTCTGGACCGACAGAAGAAAATTCTGATATCTACAATAAAATTTCTGCGATTATTCCTGCGCTAACTGAACGAGAAGGCGAAGAGGAAGAAGCGCCAGGTGATTATTATCTCGATGAAAAACAAAAACAAGCGCACTTAACCGAAGAAGGTCATGAGCATGTAGAAAAATTACTTGTGAAAGCTGGTCTCTTGAATGAAAACGAAAGCTTATATGATGCAGGTAACATTTCTCTGATGCATCATTTGAATGCGTGTTTGAGGGCCCATAAGCTTTATACGCTTGATGTTGAATATATTGTAAGTAATGGCGAAGTGGTTATTGTTGACGAACATACTGGTCGAACTATGCCTGGGCGTCGTTGGTCTGATGGCTTGCATCAAGCCATTGAAGCTAAAGAAAGTGTTAAAATTCAAAATGAAAACCAAACGCTCGCATCGATTACTTTCCAAAATTATTTCCGCCTATACAATAAACTTTCAGGTATGACGGGAACAGCCGATACGGAAGCTTTTGAATTTCACCAAATTTATAATCTAGACGTTGCGGTGATTCCAACGAATCGTCCTATACAAAGAAAAGACTTTGCAGATCAAGTTTATTTAACATCAAAAGGCAAATTCCAAATGCTTATTGAAGATGTTAAAGCCTGCGCTAAACGCAAGCAACCTGTGCTTTTGGGTACGGCATCCATTGAAACCTCAGAATACGTTTCGCAATTATTAAGAAAAGAAGGGGTTGTTCATCAAGTCTTGAATGCGAAATTCCACGAAAAAGAAGCGCATATTATTGAACAAGCTGGTCGTCCAGGTACGATTACGATTGCAACCAATATGGCAGGTCGAGGAACAGATATTGTTTTAGGCGGTAATTTAGAGGCTGAATTACTAGCCTTAGGTGATGATGCAACCGATGAACAAATCAAAGCAGTCAAAGATGATTGGTCAAAACGTCATGCAGAAGTGATTAAGGCGGGCGGCTTGCATATTGTGGGCAGTGAGCGTCATGAATCACGTCGTATTGATAATCAATTGCGTGGCCGATCGGCTAGGCAAGGTGATCCGGGCTCAACGCGTTTTTATTTGTCACTTGAAGATACTTTGATGCGCATTTTTGCATCCCCGCGTATAGCCAATATTATGAAAAAGCTTGGCATGAAAGAAACAGATCCTATTGAACATAAATGGGTAACTAAAGCGATTGAGAATGCACAACGTAAAGTTGAAACGCATCATTTTGATATTCGTAAACAACTTCTTGAATATGATGATGTTGCGAATGAGCAGCGTAAAGTGATTTACGAACAACGTAATGATCTTTTGGCGGCAGATCATATTGCAGATACGATTGAAGCCGTTCGTGAAGATACGTTCGATCAATTAATTGCAGAATATATTCCTGAAGATAGTTTAGAAGAGCAGTGGGATGTTAAAGGTTTGGAAAAACGCTTGAAAGCCGATTTTCACGCTGACTTTGAATTACAAAAAATGTTGGATGAAGATGCTTCAAAACATGAAGAAGATGTTCGTAAAGTTGTTCAAGAGTATTTTGCGAAGCAGCATGTTAAAAAAGAAAAGGAAGCTGGCGAACAAGTGATTCGTGATTTTGAAAAATCCGTTATGTTGCAATCTTTGGATGCGCATTGGAAAGAACATCTATCGAATATGGATCATTTGCGTCAAGGTATTCATCTTCGTGGTTATGCGCAAAAAGATCCGAAGCAAGAATATAAGCGTGAAGCTTTCATTTTATTTACGAGCTTGTTAGATCAAGTAAGATATGATGTGCTAACAACGCTAACGAATGTTCAAGTGCAACAACAAGCAGATGTCGAAGCGGTTGAAGCGCAACGTAGACATGTTGCAGACTTCGAACAAACAAACATGCAATACAACGCGCAAGACTTATCAACCTTATTAGATGAAGGTAATTTGCAAGTGCCTGATGATGGTGATGTTGCAACGGATGTGCGTGCAGCGCAAACGTTTAAACGTGAAGGTGAAAAAGTTGGGCGCAATGATCCATGCCCATGCGGCTCCGGTAAAAAATACAAACAATGCCACGGGAAGTTAGCGTAAGCTGACTGGTAGGGTGGGTTCTTTTGCGAAGCAAAAAATCCCACCATCCTGAGCATCCAAAAAAGCAATATTTTTGCGCATGCTTTGAACCCACCCTATGCAAGATTGTTGTAATATATATGAAATTCAATTGTTGCGACGCGTCGCAACAATTTCCATGGAGATCGATATGTCTAATGAAATCACCTCCTCTCTTTTTAATGATATTCAAAAACTGATTGAGTCAGCAAAGCAGCACCTTTCAAGGGAGTTTAATTTAACCTATGTTTTGCTTAACTGGCATATTGGAAAAAGAGTCAATCAGGTTGTTCTTAATGAAGCGCGAGCTGAGTATGGGAAGCGAATGGTTAAGGCACTTGCCTCTCAATTGCAGGCTAAATATGGACGAGGTTACGATCAAACGTCATTGTCACGTATGATTAAATTTGCAAAGGTATATCCTGAGGAAGAGATTGTTGCGACATTGTCGCAACAATTATCGTGGTCTCATATTGTTAAGCTTATCACTATTTCAGACCCTTTAAAGCGCGATTTCTACGCTGAGCTTTGTGCTCTTGAGAGCTGGAGTATACGAACATTTTCTAAAAAAATAAACAGTATGCTTTATGAGCGAACAGTTTTGTCCAAGAAACCAGAAGACACCATTAAGAAAGATCTAGATAATTTAAAGCAGACAAAGACGTTAACTTCTGATTTTGTTTTTCACGATCCGTATTTTTTGGATTTTGCCGGATTAAAGCAAGATTATTCAGAGCAGGATTTAGAAAATGCTATATTGGATGAGTTAACAAAATTTATTCAGGAAATGGGTAATGATTTTTGTTTTGTTGATCGTCAAAAGCGAATGAATGCCGGATCTAAAGATCGCTATTTAGATTTATTATTCTTTCATCGTAGTTTGCAGCGCTTAATAGCGATTGAGCTTAAAATTGGTGCTTTTGAGCCATCACATAAGGGGCAAATGGAATGGTATTTAAATTGGCTTGATAAGCACGAGCGAAAGCAAAATGAAGATAGGCCGTTAGGTATTATATTGTGTGCGGATAAGGATCAAGAAGATGTTGAGTATCTAGAGCTTGATGCTAGCGGGATTCATGTTGCTCAATATTTAACAGAGCTTCCAGCGCCTGAGGTTTTGGAGCAAAAATTAAGAAAGGCCATTGAAATAGCTCGTGAGAAGCATGCATGCTTAGACACGCTCTCTTCAAAAGATAATATTGAGGAAGCTTTGTGATGATGATGCGAGTTAAAGTAGCCATTGCAATTATTATTAACAATGAAAACAAAATCCTAATCGCGAGGCGCCCAGAAGGAAAACCACACCCAGGTCTCTGGGAGTTTCCTGGTGGAAAAATCGAACAAGGCGAAACTGTAGAAGATGCATTAAAACGAGAAGTTTACGAAGAAGTCCATCTCAAAGTAGAAACCGCTGAACTCTTCAAACAAGTTCAACACGACTACAAAGAAGAATTAGTCTTTTTAAACTTCATGCGCGTCACAAAATTTACAGGGGATGCCATAGGAAAAGAAAATCAACCCATCCGCTGGATCAAGCTTCAAGACTTAGCGAAATATACCTTCCCGAAAGCTAGTGATGTGGTTATTGAGCAATTGCTAACAACGTTAAGTTAAACTTGGGCCGACCATTATTTGCGCTATCGACTTCATAAAGTATGCTGCATAGTTTATGAAGTGCAAGTTTCTAATATGATCAAATATTACAAATCGTCAATTCAAAAGGGATATTTTCATTGGATTGATAAGCTCTGCTTTCAACGCTGAGGACGTGAAAGATAATATTAAGCCGATGTTTGCCTGCGCTAATTTCAGGGTAAACATTAAGAGCATCATCAAAAGAAACGCGTATCAATTGTGTTGGAACTTGAGCGCCTAATGATTCAAAGTGTAAACCACCGTTAGCTGTTTTTTCTTCAGCTTCTGCGCTATGGCGAATCATTTCTAAAATGAGTGTTGTTACTTTTCTTATTTGATCAAAATGCGAAAGCCAGGATTCTATTTCTTTTAAGCATGCGTCTTTATCTTGTCTCAACCAATAATAATAAGCAGGTGTATTAAAGCAGCAATCGCCAGCAGGGGTGTTCAATCTTGAGCGAAGTGTTGATAAAAATTCAGTATCCCGTAAGTGTTGCCCCACCTTTCCACTGAAGTTTGAAAAGTAAGCTAATAATTTTTCAAGGTCAGCAAGTTTATTTTGTAAAGTATCATGGCTGATGTCGGGGGAATTCGTGAGTCGATTGAAAATGCCAATATAGCGATGTAATTCTTGCGTGATTTTAGATTTTAAGTCGGGGCGGTCGAGTAAATTAAGAATATCAATGGTGACTTGAGTAAGTTCAGCGCAATAATTACTAGCTCCCCTTTCATAATAAAAATCAACCTTGTTAAATAAATGTTCAAGCCGTAAAAAAACACGGATGAGTTCATTAACAGGTTGTTCGTAAACGATATTGGCCATTGAGTTATATCCATAAAAGATTTAAAGGATGATAACATGTCTCAAAAATCATGCAAATTTCAGTGGGTTGAATGGGGGGGGTGACTTCTTTTGCTTGTCGAGCCCGTAGCCTTGGCGAAGGCTGGCGGAGCAAGCAATGCCGTCATATAGGATGCTACCGATGCTGGGATTGCTTGCTACGCTCGCGAACCCATCCTACGCAATATCTTGATAAAATTGATGCAAGCGCAGGACCTGATCTTCAAGGCTTGCAAGATCACTGTCATTTTCAATAACATCATCTGCATAAAGCAAGCGTTCATCGCGAGAAGCTTGGGTTTCAATAATTCTTTGTACAAGCTCTCTAGGCATATGATCGCGCTCAATAGCTCTTTCAATTTGTGCGCTTTCAGCACAGTCGACAACCAAAATTCGTTTAACAAGCTCATTGGGTAATGTTTCAATGAGTAAAGGGATTGCTAGGATGATATATTTTGACTTGCAGTGATCAATTTCTTCAGCCATTTGTTTACGAATAGCGGGGTGTAAAATATCTTCCAGCCAGTTTTTAATTTCAGGCTTTTCAAAAATTAATGTTTTTAATGCGCTACGATCTAAGCTGCCATCTTTAGTTAAAATAGTACCGCCAAGTTCTTGCGCAATTTTTCCAAGCAAATGAGAGCCAGGTAGAACAACTTCTTTTGCAATTTCATCAGCATCAATAATATCGATATGTAATTTTTGAAAAAATTTAGCGACGGTTGATTTGCCGCTTCCAATACCACCTGTAAGACCAACTGTTAATTTATTCATAAAACCTGACCTAGTTTAAACAAAGGTAAATACATGGCAATAATCAAAGTGCCAATAATAGCCCCTAAGATTAGCATGATAATAGGTTCAAGCAAAAGATTTAGCTTGTCGACAAAATGATTTAAATCATTTTCATAGTGTAGGGCGATTTGATTAAGCATTTCATCAAGGCGACCCGAATTTTCACCGATATGAATGTAGGAAATAAAAAGGGAAGGGAAGTGTTTCTCTTGTTTGAGGCTGTCTGATAAATAATGTCCATTTTTAATTTTTTCCCCAATATTCCCCCACGCTTTTTGATAAACAAGATTTTTGCATGTCCCTTTAAGTAAAGAAATGGCATCAAGAATGGGGATGCCGGCATGAAGCATGACGGAAATAATTTGAGCATTAAAACATAAAGAAGACTTTTGGATGACTGTTTTTATTTTAGGGGTTCTTAAAAGCAATGTGTGAACAAAAAATTTAAGTCGAAAGGATTTTCTGTAGTATTTAATTAAGCTAATTAAAGCTAAAGCAAAAGCGAGGATTAACCAAATGATATTGTGACGTAAAAATTGAGAAGCGTGAATAACGGTTTGAGTTATCCAGGGGAGTTCTGCATCAAAGTTATCATACATGCTTTGCATTTGGGGAATGACAAAGACAAGTAAAATAACGGTTGCGATCAGCGCAGTAATAATGACGATGCAGGGGTAAAGTAAAGCTTTTGCCATTTGTTTTTTTATGATTTGATGCTTTGTCTGTTGCTTGATGATTTTCTCAAGAATACTTTCAAGATTACCTGTTTGTTCGGCGACATGAATAAGCGCCAAAGTAATGTGATCAAAGGTATTGGGGAAGTTATTTAGAGCTTGACTAAGTGTGTGGCCTTCTTTGATGAATTTTTCGATGGTAGAGCAAAGTTTTTTTGCGGGAGAATCGGTACTATTTTTTTGAATCATATTAAATGCTTGTTGGATGCTAATACCCGACTTTAAGAGTTGAAAAAGCTGTGAAAGTATAATAGAGTTTAAGTTGCTATGCGTTTTATTTTTCTGGAGGAGTTTGGCGATGAAGTTTTGCTTTTTAAGACTAGAAGCAGTGATGTTTCTCTCGGCTAGAAGCGCTTTAGCAAAGTAAATATTCTTAGCTTTTATAACGCCTTCTGAATCTTCATTTTTCCAAGCGTAAGTATAGATCATGTTTCAATAACTCGTTTAATTTCGTTAAGACTCGTTTCACCTCGGATAACTTTTTTAATAGCATTTTCTTTTAAGGTACTATGGATTTGGTAAGAGTGATTATCTTCTTTATAAGTGAGCATTTCTATAATAGGTATTCTTGTTGTATAACCGTTGCTGCAATGTTCGCAACCTGATGCTTCAAATAAAAATCGTTTAGGTAGTTCAAAATAATCACGAGTTGATTGGTTCGGCATATAGCCTTTTTTACAGTGGGAACAAAGCGTGCGAACTAGGCGCTGAGCAATAATAAGATTCAAAGCTTCATTAATGTCGTAAGCTTTAACACCGAGGTTTTTCAAGCGAGAAATACTTTTTAAACTGCTATTAGAATGCAAAGTAGAAAAAACTAAGTGACCTGTTTGAGCCGATTTAATCGCAATCTCTGCTGTTTCTTTATCGCGTATTTCTCCAAGCATGATGACGTCAGGATCTTGTCGTAACAAGCTTCTTAAAACTTTTTCAAAAGTTAATCCGATATTGGCGCGCGTGTTAACTTGGTTAATACCTTCTAATTGAATTTCAACAGGATCTTCAATCGTTGTGATGTTTTTATCAGGTGTATTTAAAGCTTGGAGTGCAGCATAAAGCGTTGAGGTTTTTCCGCTTCCTGTTGGCCCTGTTAATAAAATAAGTCCTTGTGGTTTTTTGATCGCTTCAATAAGTAAAGCAAGTTCTTTCTCACTAAGGCCAATGGTATTTAAATCAGGTTTTTCTTCGTTAGGTTTTAAAAGCCGTATAACCATTTTTTCGCCGTGAATAGTGGGACAAGTGCTGATACGTGTGTTAATCATTTGGTGATTAAGTTGTAATAAACATTGGCCGTCTTGAGGTAGGCGGGTTTCAGCAATATTCAGTTGCGCCATAATTTTAATACGATTAATAAGCTGCGAAGCCATGGAGTGAGGCGGGTTCTGGATCGTTGATAAAAGCCCATGCACTCTAAAGCGAATCCTAACGCTCTTTTTTCCAGGTTCGATATGGATATCCGAAGCATTTTCCTCAACCGCATTTTTTAAAATATTGTTAATGTATTGAATGCTTGGATCATTTTCTTTTGATTCAATGGAAAAACTTTTATCCGTTTTTGATGGCTGAGTAGTATGATGCTGAAGTTTTATTTTGATGTCTTCTAGCAGCCGTTCGAATTCGTTAAACTTAATCAGTACAGGCGCAATATTTTGATGCATTTTAACTTTTAATTGCTGAATAATTTCATAACGTGAAGGATCTGTCATCAATAATCGCTTATCTTTTAAAAGCAAAACTTGCCAATCAGTCATTTGTCCAAGCGATATATGATGAAAATCAAGCATCTTGATATTAATGCAATTAATATCAAGAGGCGTTATTTGCAAACTTGTCGCAAGCATCGTCGTCACTTTATCAGGTTTAAGTTTTTTCGATTTAACAAGCCATTGTGCAATAGAAAGCCGCTGCTTTTCCGCTTCACGTTTCAATAAAAAAAGATCTTGCTCAAGAAGAGGTTTTTCTTTAATTAATAATTGACTAAATGTCTGCATATGCCTGACCTTGTTTGTAATTAGTTGGCGGGATTTTTTGCTCAGCAAAAGAACCTGCCCTACAACCCGAATGCGTAGGGTGGGTTCTTTTGCAGAGCAAAAAATCCCACCAAAGATGTTACCTAACTTTTACAAAGCCCAGCCTCAACACAAGTCCCTGCCACTGTCCAAGCAGCACCATTATCAACCGGCTCAAGAATATAAGTATAACCCCCAGCAGCCTTAGTCCCTGTAGCTGTCACAACGCCATTGGTCACATTAACCGAAACAAGATTCTTGCTCGCCTTAGGCGCCTGAGGAATCCCGTTCTCCCCCGTATTCAAAGTCTCAATCCCCTCACCCGATTGCAACTCAATCGTCACCGCCGTCTGAAAAGGTTTTGCCGCCAAAATAACTTCACTAAACCGCGCTTTCTCAATGTAGCTTTGATAAGTCGGCACAGCGATCCCCGCAAGAATTCCGATGATCACAATGACGATTAATAATTCAACTAAAGTAAAACCTTTGATGTTTTTCATTTCTGTTTTCTCCCGTAATGTCGTTCCTGTGGAAACAGGAATTTTCTAAATCAGTGCTTCATTCTGCAGCGAAACAAACAGCACGCAATGGGCTTGATAAGGTTTCGAGCAAATGGCTTTTTTTGTGTTCAGATAAGCTTTTCTCTCGTACGTGTTTGACCAAAAAAGGGCCGAGACTTTTTAACTTGTTTCTGACTGTTGCATTGGAAGAAGTTTAAAGCTAGTTCTAACAATTATTTGAACTAGTTTTAAGCTAAGCAAAAGAGGTGGGATAAACTTTAGAAAACAAATAAAACTCTTTGTTTCTTCAGTAACTTTCACATAGAATGATTCGAATTGCATAGTTAGGGAAAAGATCAGCAAGTGTTTAACAGGATTTTATTTGTATGTGTAGGCAATGTTTGTCGCAGCCCAATGGCGGAATATTGGAGCAGGCAACAATTGCGCAATATCAACAAAGATATCAAAATTCAATCCGCGGGTTTAGGTGCGTTAAAATATGCACCAATCGCACCTGAAGTGAAGGCTATTTTAGATCGTTATCAAATTGATACAACGGCTCACAAGGGAAAACAAGTAAATGAAGAGTTGATCATTGATGCTGATATTATCCTTGTTATGGAAGAGTGGCAAAAGAAAGAATTGACCCTTGCCTTTCCAAGTACGCATGGTAAGATCTCTTTGCTCGGAAAATGGAACGACGACATTATTGAAGATCCTTACCGAAAAGCACAGGAAGTGTTTGAAGAAACCTTTCTTTTGATTAAAAAAAATTGGGACCTTTGGCAGCAGAAATTATGGCAAAACTGAAATGGATAGCAGTAATAGGGATGATCATCGGACTCACCGGTTGCACAGTGCCTGGTACATTTATCAATCAAAACCAAGTAGCAGAAACTTATAAGATCAACGGCCATGTAGTTCAACCTCAAGTGACAAAGCTTGATGCGAGTTGGTTAGCAAAGCATCATAAACCCTATCTCTATACCATTGGATCTTCTGATATCCTGAATGTCATTGTATGGGATCATCCAGAATTAACTACACCAACAACGCAATTAAGTAATCCGACCGAGTCAGGTTTTTTGGTTAGTGCTCACGGTTATATAACCTTCCCATTCGCAGGCAGAATTAAAGTTTCAGGTTTAACTATTCCTCAAGTTCAAACATTAATCGCGCGTAAAATTACTAAGTATATTCGCAAGCCACAAGTTACCGTTAGAGTGGTAGACTTCAGAAGCAAGGAAATTCAAGTGCTGGGCGCGGTAGGTGGTGCGATTACTATGCCTCTTACTGACCGACGTGTAACTTTATTTGACGCGATTAATAAAGCTGGAGGCGTCAATGTTTCGACATCTGATACTTCCCGAGTGTATGTTGTTCGCGGAAATTTAAAGCATTTGCAGATTTTTTGGGTGAATATGAAATCGCCAATTTCAATGATGGTGACGCAACGTTTTGTTCTGCATAACAACGATCTTGTATATGTGCCCCCTGTTGGATTATCTAACTGGAATAATGTTATTAGCCTCTTACTTCCTACTGTTGGTTTGACTGCGCTTGCTAATGTTTCGGGAGTTGGCAGTTAGGTATTATTTGAGCATATGCATACGTACTAATATGAAAGGAAGTAGAACATGTTTGGCAGCTTGAGGAAATAGTGTTATGTCGAAGACAGTAGAATTTCAACAACAAGGAAATTTGGAGCTAGGCAAGGCTGAGGAGGAAGTTGATTTACGTGCAATTTTCTACTTAATAAAGCATAACTTTAAATTTATTTCCATTATAACGCTTATTTGTGTGCTTCTGGGTTTTGTTTATATCTCTAGAATTGCTCCAGTTTATCAATCAAGAGCTTTGATAGAAGTGCAAGCTAGTGGTGGTAGCATGGGACGTCTCATGGATACCCTGGGCTTTCAAAGTGTCCCAAACGCATTTAATAGGGCAAACCCAGTTAATACAGAAACAACCCTTTTGCAGTCTCCCTACATTTTAGCGCCTGTCATTGAGAAGCTAGGGCTTGATCTTAGCGCTTCTCCAAAATACTTTCCTCTTCTTGGTAAAGCATTTGCAACCTTGCATCGCGGTGATCATTTGGCAGCACCATTTATGGGGCTTTCAAGTTATGCGTGGGGAGGGGAGCAAATAAAATTAGATTTGTTTCAAGTTTCTAGTAAGCTTGTAGGAATGAGGTTTTCTTTAGTGATGCAGTCTAATCATCGCTTCGAGTTATTGGCCCCTAATGGCGATAAAGTTTTAGAGGGAAAAGCAGGGGAGTTGCTTCATTCATCTAACAAAAAATACCCTCTTTCAATCAAGCTTGCTGAATTAAAAGGTTTGCCGGGCACTCGTTTTAGCGTGCAAAAACAAGCGGCAGATAGCGTGGCAAAAGGTTTTGTGAGCTCTTTGTCTATCGTGCAGAAGGGGAAAAATACGGGAATATTACAACTTGGATTTACAGCTTCTAACCCCGAGCAAGCGCAAAAAATCCTTGATACTATTGTAAGCGTGGCAGTTCTTAGAAACATTGAAAAAAAATCTGCAGAGTCAAAAAAATCTTTAGGGTTCTTGGCGCATCAAATCCCCCTCACAAAAAGTAAGTTGACTGCAGCAGAAGGCAAGTTGAATCAATACCGCTCTGAGCATGGTGTTTTAAATGCTAAAGCAGAAGCTTCCTCAATATTATTGGATATTTCACATACGGGGACAGCCCTTGATAAGTTGAAATTACAGAAAGAAGAACTGTTACAGAAGTTTACCAGTATTCATCCTTTTGTTATTGCTGTTAACCTTAGAATAAAAGATTTGACTCGCCATGAAGCTCTTTTGGATAAACGCTTGCGCAGATTACCTTTGTCGGAGCAGCAAATAGAAGGTCTTCAAGGTGATATTAAAATGAGAGCTAAAATTTATGCCTCAGTTCTTACGACAATGCAGAAGCTGCAAATGTCAAACGGCGGTATCGTTAGTGATGTAAGCGTTTTAAGTCGGGCCAGCTATCCAATTGGACCTACTCCAACTAAAAAGGCTCCTGTTATTTTGGGCTCCTTAATAGCAGGCTTAATCTTGTCAATTGCTTTTTTGATGTTACGTAAATTTTTATCTCCTGCTATAGAGGATCCGGAAGTTGTAGAAAAAGCGCTAAACTTGCCTGCAATGGCTATTTTGCCATTTAGTAGCGCTCAGAAAGAAATGTCTAAGACAATGCTATCCTCAAAGAGTAAAAGATCAGAATTTGATGATCGCCCTTTTGTGTTAGCTAGAGAAAAGCCAAAGGATTTAGCTATTGAGGCATTGCGAAGTTTGCGTACAGCGCTGAAATTGCGCTTGATTGATTCAGAGAATAACCTTGTTTCTGTGACAGGGTCTAGCCCGGAAATTGGTAAAAGTTTTATTTGCGTGAACCTTGCAACTTTGTTTGCAGATGCTGGGATGAGGGTTATTTTAGTTGATACAGATATTCGTAAGGGGCATATTGCTCGATACCTGGGAAAGCCTAAGAGACCGGGGTTGTCAGAATACTTGCAGGGGCAAGCTGAAGTTAGTCAGATCGTGCAGATGGTTACTCCTGATAAATTCGATTTTATATCAACAGGCAGCTACCCTCAGCAGCCTTCCGAGCTCTTAATGAAGCCAGAGTTAGAGCATCTGTTGGCTCTATTACAAAAGAATTATGATCTTGTGCTGTTGGATACATCACCTCTTTTGGCTGTTACTGATGCTGCTATTGTGTTGAAACATTCATCTGTGAATTTGTTGACGATAGGTGTGGGTAAAGATCAACTTAAAGAAATAGAGTATGCTAAAAGCAAGTTAGAGAAAACGGGCTCGGCCCTTCAGGGTTTGATTTTTAACAATTTAATCTTCAGTAAACATGGGGATGGGTACGGGTATGGATATGGAGGCTATAACTACTATTATAGCTACGATAGATAGGTGTAACCAATACTTTACTTTCAGTTTTCGAGATTGAAATGCATGAAAGTTATTTGAATAGTTATATGGGTTAAATGGCAAGTTAAAAATGAAAGAGTTTTTTAAGCATTATTTCGCTTTGTTGGATGAAAAAGCAAAAAAACAGCTTCCTTCTTTAATGGGAATGTTTATTGCCTCTTCACTGCTCGATGTTATAGGTATCGGCTTGATAGGTTTTTTTCTGGCCCTTATTTCGAATCCCCAGCATTTCTTGCACTATCTTCCCTTTGGCCAGCAGGCACTAGAGCCTCTTCACGGTATGACTTTAATATATATTGTGGGTGGGATAATTATTTTGGCGTTTCTCTTTAAGGCTGTTATTGGTTGCTTGATTCAAAAAAGAGTTGCCTTCTTTGGCTGTCAGTGTGCGCTGCGTTTAAAAATTAAATTAATGAAAGCCTATCAACATGCTCCTTATACTTTTCATCTTAAGCAAAATTCAGCTTATTTGATTAATCGATTCAATCAGGCTGATACTTATGTCACGCGTTTGTTAGTTCCTTCGTTAACGTTGCTTTCAAATCTGCTTATTGCCCTGTTTGTTCTGGGCTTGTTGTTAGTTATGCATCCCATTGCTACCATTGCGCTTGTAGCGCTTTTTTCTTCAGTTATTTGGCTAAATAGCCATGTGATAAAGAAAAAGGCGCGAACACTAGGAGAGGTTCTAGCTGTTGCGGGAGGTGAAATGATTAAAAGCATTCATCACGCTCTAAATGGTTTAAAGGAAATTCGTGTTATAGGTACAGAATCCTATTTTTTGAAAAAGCTAGAATCAGTTGCAGATAGATTTGCAACGGCAATGGCTAATAATACCGTTTACCAAATGATTCCTCGATATGCTATTGAAGCATTGTTGGCTGTATTTGTTATTTTGCTATGTTTGGTTAATTTAACAGTCGGCACTAGCTCTGTTGACACGGTAGCTTTTGTTGGAATTTTTGTGGCGGCAGGTGTGCGCTTGCTTCCAACAGTCACCCAGTTGGCGAATGGAGCGAACGAGATACGATTCTCAGCTCCAACTATGATACTGTTGTCAGAGGAATTTGAGAGGTTAAGCTTGTTCGGGGCGGACAAAATTCCGCTTACCAATTCAGTAAAAATGAAGTTTTCAAAAGTGTTGTTAGATAATGTTACTTATCGCTATGAGGATGCCAAAACCAATGCCTTATCAAGTGTAAATTTGGCGATTAATAAAGGTCAATCTGTTGGGGTTATTGGAACCTCGGGTGCAGGTAAGAGTACATTGGTTAACTTGCTGCTTGGGTTTTTAACGGCAGAAAAAGGGAGTGTGCTGGTTGATGGGAAACCTATTTCTGATATGAGGGCTTGGTTGAATAATTTTGCCTATATCCCACAAAACATATTCTTACTTGATGATACTCTCGCGCATAATATTACTTTTGGTATTGCAGAAGAAGAAATTGACAAAGAAAGAATATTGAAAGTTATTCAAATGGCACAGTTAACGCAAGTGGTAAAAGAATTGCCTAAAGGATTGGATACATTGATTGGTGAAGGTGGCGTGAGACTTTCAGGAGGGCAGCGCCAGCGGGTTGCATTGGCGAGAGCATTTTATCATGAGCGCGATATTATCGTGATGGATGAAGCAACTTCTTCATTGGATAATGAAACAGAAAAAGAAGTTATGAATGCTATTAATGCCTTGCATGGCAAGAAAACATTGATTGTTATTGCCCACCGTCTAACCACGGTAGAGCATTGTGACGTGATTGTTAAATTAGAAGCTGGAAGAGTAAAACAGGTAGGTAATTTTCAAGATGTTGTGGGTGTGGCAGTACCAGTATAGTAGCTCACCACTTATTTGTTGTTCTCGGGATGTTGAGCTTATATAAGTTTTTTAAAAGTGTATAAAAGGAGTTTGTACAATGGAAGATCTCTTGGTTGATAAAGGCAAAGTTGATTCTTTTGGCTTTGTAAGTTGCATCGATCGTTTTTCTCAATTGCTGGCAACAGCCATTATCAGCCTGCCGTCTAGTAAGATATTGCCACTTGAAAAAGGTATGCAAGAAATGATAGCTATGCTTCATGCCTGCCGTGAACAAGGTGGTACAATGTATGTAGCAGGAAACGGCGGAAGCGCCGCAATAGCTAGCCACGTTGTTATTGACCTTTTAAATATGTGTAAAGCCAAAGCGACAGCTATGCTTGACCCTGCGGTGACAACTTGTATCTCTAACGATTATGGTTATGAGCATATTTATGAAAAGCAAATATTACAATCTGCTTGTAAAGAAGATGTGTTGATCGCTATTAGCAGCTCAGGCAAATCAAAAAATATTTTAAATGCGGTTAGTGCTGCAAAATCTAAAGAGGCAAAAGTGATTACATTGAGCGGCTTTGCAGAAGAAAATCCTTTGCGGACTGTAGGTGATGTTAACCTTTGGTTGACTTCGAAAGATTATGGCCAAGTTGAAATTGGCCATGCTTTTGCATTGCATCACTTAACTGATGGTCTTGCACGGTTAACGAGTTAGAGGAAAGCAACAATGAGAATATTATTAACGGGTGGATGTGGCTATAAAGGCAGTGTTTTAGTGCCCAAGTTGCTCGCGGAAGGACACGAGGTTTTAGTCGTTGATACACAATGGTTTGGTAATTATTTATTGCCCCATAAAAATTTAACGGTGCTAAAAGCAGATACGCGATATCCAGAAAATGATTGGTTTCAAAATAGAGACGCTGTTATTCATCTAGCTTCTGTTGCTAATGACCCATGTTCTGATTTAAATCCAAAACTTAGTTGGGAAATTGGCCCGTTAGCAACAATGGGTTTAGTGGAGCTTGCTATTAAAAATGGCGTAAAGCAGTTTATTTATGCTTCCTCTGGCAGTGTTTATGGTGTCAACGATGCGCCTCAAGTTACAGAAGATTTGCCGCTTAAACCGCTTTCTGAATATAACAAAACTAAAATGGTAACAGAGCGAGTTTTGTTAAGTTACGCCGATAAATTGGCTGTTCAAATTGTTCGCCCCGCAACAGTGTGTGGTTGCTCGTTAAGAATGCGTTTAGATGTTGCCGTGAATATGATGACTATGCAGGCATTAGCCAATGGTGTTATGACCGTGTTTGGTGGCGATCAAGTGAGACCTAATATACACATTGATGATATTACCGACTTATATTTATTTTTATTAGATCATTCTGAAGTGCAAGGGATTTATAACGCTGGTTTTGAAAATATTTCAATTTTACAGATCGCTCAAATGGTTCAAAAACATGTTGCTGCGGAAATCAAAGTGACGCCATCGAGTGATCCGCGGTCTTATAGGCTTAATTCCGATAGGCTATTGAGTACAGGATTTAAACCTAAGAAAAATGTAGAAACAGCTATTCAAGAAATTGTTAAGCTGCACCAATGCGGCGATTTAAAAGATGAGGCTCGATTTTATAATTTGAAGACAATGAAAACGCTGGGAGTTGATGCGTGAAATATTTGGTCTTGGGCAGCAATTCATTTGCGGGCGCCTGCTTAGTTGACCACCTGTTAAATGAAGAGCATGAAGTTATAGGCATCAGTCGCTCTAAGCAGCCGTACTCAACTTTACTGGCTTACGCTGAAAATCCAAAACTAAATCAATTCACTTTTTATTCTTTGGATATTAATAAAGATATTGATGAAATTAAAAAAATCATTAAGCGGGATAAACCAGCTTATATCGTAGACCTTGCAGGGCAAGGTATGGTTGCTGAAAGTTGGCAGAAGCCAGAACAATGGTATCAAACAAATATTATAGCTAAAGTTAAATTACATGATTTTCTGAGGCATTGCGATTTTTTGGAATGCTATGTTCGTGTATCGACGCCGGAAGTTTATGGTCAAACTGAAGCAAGCGTGTCAGAAGGTCAGGCTTTTAACCCATCAACACCTTATGCTGTTTCACACGCAGCCATCGATATGAGTTTGCTTGCTTTTTATAGGCAATATGACTTTCCTGTTGTCTTAACACGGTTTGCTAATTTTTATGGGCCTTATCAGCAGTTATATCGCATTATCCCAAGAACGATATTATACAGTTTAACGAATAAACGCTTGCAGCTTCATGGCGGTGGAACCTCTAGACGTGCTTTTATTTATGGTGAAGATGTTGCGCGAGGTATAGACGCTGCAATCAAACAAGGCAAGCGAGGTGAGACGTATCATTTTTCATCGGGAGAAGTTATTTCCATTGCGGATTTGGTCCGCAAAATTTGTCAATTGACTAAAGTAGATTTTAATGAGTTTGTTGAGATTTCTCCTGATAGGCCAGGAAAGGATGCTTTATATAGTATGGATATCACCAAAACTCAAAAAGAGCTGGCTTGGTCTCCGCAAGTAAACTTAGATCAGGGAATAAAGAAAACAATTGAGTGGGTGCGTTCAAATGTTGACGCAATGGAAACGTTGCCGTTGGAGTACATTCATAAGGCATAAATGAAAGGATAAGCTTGTATGGAAGTTGTTAACTTTTTACCAGAACAATATAAGAAAGATAGCTTGCTTGATATTAATCATAATTATTTGAGTCAACAATTTGCTGATTGCGATATCATTTTAGAAAAAATAAAACAAGTGGTTGTAGAGGGGGATTTTACTCTGGGTCGCTATGTTGATGAGTTTGAAGAAAGGTTTAGAGCGATTACACAAACCAAATATGCTATTGGTGTAGGTAGTGGGACGGATGCCTTATTTTTAAGTTTAAAAGCACTTGGTATTAAAGAGGGTGATGAAGTCATCACAACGCCTTTTACTTTCTATGCAACGATTGGTGCTATCGTTACAGCCGGTGCAAAACCCGTTTTTGCAGATGTTAAAGCAGATTACAATATTGACCCTCAGCAAATCGAAAGTAAAATTACATCAAAAACAAAAGCCATACTTCCTGTGCATTGGGCGGGTAAGCCTTGTGATATGGATGCTATTAATGCCATTGCAAAAGAACATCATTTATACGTAGTGGAAGATGCATGTCATGCTATTCAAGCAACTTATCGCGATAAATCTGCAGGGTCGTTAGGCGATATAGGTTGTTTTAGTTTTCATCCTTTGAAGAATTTAAATGTATGGGGTGATGCGGGTATTATTGCAACCAATTCTGATGAAATTGCAGAAGGTTTGAAATTGATGCGCAATCATGGCCTGAAAGGGCGTGATGAATGTTTGAGGTTTGCCTATAATTCTCGATTGGATACAATACAAGCTGTTGTTGCGGGGCATTTATTAGATAAAATTGATCATATTACGCAGTCGCGAATTCAAAATGCAGTTTATCTTGATAAACATTTGTCATCAGTTCCTCAAGTTATAATTCCAGTGCGTGAAGCGTATATTAAACAAGTTTATCATTTGTATTCTGTAAGATGTGAAAGACGGGATGAGTTAAAAGCTTACTTAATTGATCATGGTGTTGATGCAAAAATTCATTATCCTGTGCCTATGCACTTGCAACCAGCAGCAGATTATCTGAAATATCAGACAGGGGATTTCCCTGTGGCAGAGCAAATAAGTGCAAGTACGCTTTCTTTGCCAGTGCATGAATTTATTAATCAGCAGCATTTGGATAAAATGATTCATTTAATTGAGGAGTTCTATCGATGACAACCATTGATGCACCTCTTGCCATAAAAGTTCCTTTTGTTGATTTCAAGCGGCGTTACTCTTTGCATAGAAAAGAGATTTTGGAAGCCGTTGATACGGTTTTCTCTTCAGGATCTTATATTCTAGGTGGATTTGTTGAAGCCTTTGAACAAGCTATTGCGGAGTATCTAGACTGCCCTTATGTGTTGGGTGTTGCAAATGGTACGGATGCTATTATTTTAGGTTTAAAGGCATTTGATATTGGCGTTGGAGATGAAGTCATTATTCCAGTGAATTCTTTTATTGCATCTGCAGGCGCGGTTGCAGCCGTTGGCGCAACACCTGTTTTCTGTGATGTCAATGATGACTTAAATATCAATACTGATCAAATATCATCGCTTATTACAAGTAAAACAAAAGCGATTATGCCGGTTCACTTGACGGGTCGCCCTGCAGATATGCAAGCGATTATGGTATTAGCGAAGCAGCATAATTTAATTGTGATTGAAGATGCAGCCCAATCAATTGGCGCAAGTTTTCAAGGTCAAAAGACAGGCACTATAGGCGATATGGGTACATTTAGCCTACACCCATTAAAAAACCTATTTGCCTACGGAGATGCTGGAATTATTACTACGCGAAATAAAGAGCTTTATAACAAATTAAAATTGATGCGTAATCATGGTTTGGCTGATCGCGATACCTGTGTTTCCTGGGGGTTGAATTCTCGTCTTGATAGTGTTCAAGCAAAATTAGCATTAATTGGTTTGAAGTATTTAGATGAATGGACAGCTAGGCGTCGTAAGACAGCTAAGCTTTATCAAGATAGCTTAAGTACTTTACTTAAAGTGCCTTTTGATAATGAGCATAGTTTCTCTGTTTATCATAATTTTGTTGCGCTAACTGAGCAGCGTGATGCATTAATGCGGTCTTTAAAAGGAAAAGAAATCGAAACTAAAATACATTATCCAATACCTATGCATTTGCAGCCAGCGGCAGCAAGTTTAGGATATAAGAAGGGCGATTTCCCTGTAGCTGAAAAGCTCACGAACGAAATGGTAAGTTTACCTATTTGTTCAGAGCTGAATGATGAGCAAATTCGGTATGTTATTCGTCAAATAGAAATTTTTTTTGAAGAGAGGTAGTTTTTATGGGATCTGAAATTGATTTAATGGAGAAGTATCCTCGTGCGAAGCGGAATGTTGAGGCGAGAGGACAGCAAAAAACAGAAGCCGATCGCGTGTTAGCCAGACAGTTTGGGGAAGCTTTTTTTGATGGTACTCGAGATCATGGTTATGGGGGGTTTAACTATAATTCTAAATATTGGCAGCCAGTGATCCCGGATTTTCAGCAGTATTATGATTTAAATGCAGATAGTTCAGTTTTAGATATAGGTTGTGCGAAAGGATTTATGTTGCATGATTTTCAAGAGCTTATCCCGGGGATAGAGGTTAGAGGTCTTGATATTTCAGAGTATGCAATTAAAAATACTATTGAAAGCGTTAAGCCCTATTGTCAAACAGGTTGTGCTACAAAACTTCCTTTTGATGATAATAGTTTCGATACGATTATTTCAATTACTACCTTGCATAACTTAGAAAGAGATGACTTGGCACAATCTTTACGAGAAATTGAAAGAGTTAAACGAAAGCATAGTTTTATTACGCTTGATGCTTACAGAAATGATGAAGAGCGTGAGCGTATGGAGGCCTGGAATTTAACAGCAAAAACAATGATGCATGTTGATGAATGGAAGCAATTTTTTAAAGAAGTTGGTTATACGGGCGACTATTATTGGTTTATTCCATGAAGATTGATCAGCAAACACAGCTAAATTTATTTTATCAAATGTTACGCATTCGTATGGTTGAAGAAGCGATAGCAGATGCTTATCCAGAACAAAAAATGCGAACACCGGTCCATCTTTCCATTGGTCAGGAAGCTGCTGCTGTTGCAAGTGGTTTGGCTCTGGAAAAAACAGACTATGCAATGAGTACTCATCGAGGGCATGCTCACTATCTTGCAAAAGGCGGTGATTTGAAAGCAATGATTGCAGAAATTTATGGCAAGGTAACGGGTTGTTGTAGAGGGCGTGGTGGCTCGATGCACTTAATTGATGAGTCAGTAGGTTTTATGGGGACAACAGCTATTGTAGGCAATACCATTCCTGTTGGAGTAGGTCTTGGCTTATCTATTCAGCTAGATAGTTCAGACCGTATTAGTTGCATTTATGTTGGTGATGCTGCGACTGAGGAGGGTGTTTTCTATGAAGCATTAAACTTTGCGGCCGTAAAAAAACTTCCTGTGCTCTTTGTTTGTGAAAATAATTTATATTCAGTTTATTCACCTCTTAGTAAGCGACAACCTAAAGGACGCAAAATACACGAACTTGCAAAAGCAATAGGTGCGCATGTAATGACAGCAGATGGTTATAATATGCTTGAGTCATATGAAACTATGTGCAAAGCCGTTGATAAAGTGCGGGCAGGTGTTGGACCTTGTTTTGTTGAGTTGTCAACTTACCGTTGGCGCGAACATTGTGGCCCTGCTTTTGATAATGATATTGGTTATCGAAGTGTAGAGGAATATGAAGCATGGGCCAGTAAGGACCCTGTTGCGCAGTTTAAAAAAGATTTACAAAAAACATTTTCTTTGAAAGAGGAGGTGTTTGCTGATATGCAAAATAAGATTCAAGTTGAAATTAAAAAAGCATTTGCTTTTGCGGAGGCCTCAGATTTTCCTGATGCTATTGAGGCAACGACAGGAGAATATGTGTCATCGCCTGTTAAGGAGAGTGTTCAATGCGAAAGCTAAGCTATGTTAAAGCGGTAAACGAAGCGCTACATGTATCAATGAAAAAAGACTCAAAAGTGCTTTGCTATGGATTGGGTGTTGATGACCCCAAGAGAATTTTTAGTACAACGGATCAATTGCAAGAAGCGTTTGGCGAAGAAAGAGTATTTGATATGCCAACTTCAGAAAATGCAATGATGGGTGTTGGTGTGGGCGTTGCGTTGGCAGGCTATCGTCCGATTATGATGCATCAGCGGTTGGACTTTTTTTTATTGGCTATGGATCAGCTCGTGAATTCTGCAGCGAAATGGCATTACATGTTTGGTGGTCAGAATACAGTTCCTATGGTTGTTCGCTTAGTTATGGGTAGAGGTTGGGGGCAAGGCCCGACACATTCTCAAAACTTACAGTCATGGTTTGCACACATCCCTGGTTTAAAAGTTGTGGCACCTGCGACAGCCTACGATGCAAAAGGTTTATTGCGTGCAAGTATTGAGGATGATAATCCTGTTGTATTTTTAGAGCATAGATGGTTGCACAACAGTGAGAGTGATGTACCAGAAAAAGACTATCGAATATCAATTGGTTCTGCGAATATTGTTCGTAAAGGGTGTGATGTTACTTTGGTGAGCATGTCTTATATGACAGTTGAAGCTATTCGGGCAGCAAAAGTATTGGCATCGCAAGGCATTTCATGTGAGATTGTTGATTTGCGAACGATTAGGCCGATTGATTGGGAGACCGTTTTTTCTTCCGTTCAAAAAACGGGTAAATTGATAGCGCTTGATTGCAGTATGCCGACATGCTCAGTTGCTAGTGAAATTGTAGCACGAGTAAGTATGGAAAGATTTGATAGTTTGACGCATGCTCCCGTTCGAATTGCCAATCCAGATAACCCCGAACCGACAAGCTTTGGTTTGACAAAACATTTTCATCCGAATGCTGTGAATATTGTAAAAGCAGTTTCACAAATGTTGAAAACGGAAGTTGATTTAACGGATTTAATGGAACAACAGTCTAAATGCCCCCACGATGTGCCGGGTGAATGGTTTAAAGGACCTTTTTAAAATGACAACCGAACAAAAAACAATGAAAGCCGCTGTTTTAACTGAAGTAGGTAAGCCGCTTGTAATCATGGATAACATTATTATTCCCAGTCTTTGTCGAGGGCAGGTGTTGGTAAAAATTGCTTATGCAGGTTTATGTCGAAGTCAATTAATGGAAGCTCAAGGTTTGAGGGGTGAAGATCGTTATTTGCCGCATATGCTTGGACATGAGGGCTCAGGCATTGTTGTTTCTGTGGGTGATGGTGTAACGAAAGTTAAACCAAAAGATGAAGTGGTGTTAGGTTGGATTAAAGGTGAGGGGCTGGAAGCTGGAGGTACAAAATACCAAACAAGTGCAGGGCAAATAATTAATGCAGGTCATGTGACGACTTTTAGCGAGTATGCCATAATTTCAGAAAATCGAGTCGTTAAAAAGCCAAAAGCAACTCCCATGGATCTGGCTTTATTATATGGGTGTGCAATTCCAACGGGCGCCGGTGTTGTATTGCATTCAATAAAAGAACAGGCATCACTTAAGCCCGTGACTATTGCTTTTTTCGGTTTGGGTGGTGTTGGGTTGAGTGCATTGATGGCATGCAAAAGTTGTATTTTCGAAAAAATCATTGCAGTGGATATTTCTCAAGATAAATTGCAATTGGCTGAAGAGCTTGGTGCAACACACACTGTGAATGCAAAAAATGAAGATCCAGTAAAAGCTATTCATAGCTTAACTCATGGTCAAGGCGTTGATTTTAGTATCGAAGCCGCAGGTCTTGTAAAAACTATTGAGCAAGCATTCCTTTCTGTTAAAAATAATGGCGGACGTTGTATTTTTATCTCGCATCCTGCTGCAGGGCATAAAATACAACTTGACCCTTTTGACCTGATTTGCGGCAAGCATATTGAAGCAACTTGGGGGGGCGGTAGTCGCCCCGATATTGATGCCCCTTATTTTGATCGCCTTTATACAGATGGTTTGCTGCCGCTTGATAAGTTGATATCTAAAAAATATACTTTAGAAGGTATTAATCAGGCGATGCAAGATTTAGAGAGTGGCAATATTGCGAGAGCCTTAATTACTATGGGGTAATAATGAAGCAAGCATTAATTATTGGATATGGTTCTATTGGCAGGCGCCATGCAAATATTCTATCTGAACTGGGTTTGGAGGTGGCGCTACTGACTAAGCAATCAGTAAAAGAATATAAAGTTTATAGAAATATAAAGGAAGCATTACAAGAAATGCGTCCAGGTTATATCGTTATTGCGAACCCGACACACTTGCACCATTTTACTTTAACTGAGCTTTTTCAACTGGGTTATTCCGGGTTGCTTTTAGTTGAAAAGCCTTTGTTTTCAGTGGTAGAAACTTGTGATGCTTATTTAGCGGATCAAGCTTTTGTTGCTTATAATCTGCGGTTTAATGAGCTGCTTGTTAAGGCGAAAGCATTCTTAAAGAATGAAACGTTAATTTCATTTTCAGCCAATGTAGGACAATATTTACCAGAATGGAGAGAGAATGTTGACTATAGGGTTTCGTATTCAGCAAGCACGAAATGTGGTGGAGGTGTTTTAAGAGATTTGAGTCATGAGTTGGATTACGCTTTATGGTTCTGTGAAGCGTGCGTTGAAGTTTCAGCTGTAGGTGGAAAATATAGTGAGCTTGATATTCAAAGTGATGATGTTTACTCAATTATTATGCGATGTAAAAATTGTCCTATAGTAAGTATACAGATGGATTATTTAAGTCGCGCGCCCAAGCGATGTATCGCAATACAAACCAAGAAGCATAGTATGACAATTGACTTGCTTAAAGGGCAACTGTTTATAGATGGACGGCTTCAGTACGATAGACCAAATGCTATGGAAACTTCCTATCTAAAACAACATAAAGCGCTTCTCTCGGGAGATTTTAGTCATTTTTGCACTTACGAGAAAGGTTTGAATGTTGTAAAATTGATAGAGGCAATTGAGAGCTCAAATGAGAAAAGGAGTTGGGTGAGTTTATGAGAGTGATATGCACGATTTGTGCTCGAGGTGGATCCCAGGGTGTGAAAAATAAAAACACCATCAGTTTGCGAGGCAAACCTTTAATTGCTCATACTATTTTGCAAGCTAAAAAGTCAAAATTATTTGATACGATTCTTGTTTGCAGTGATTCAAAACGAATCCGTGACACGGCAAAAAAATGGGGCGCAGATTTTACTATTGATAGACCTAAAGAAATGGCGACCTCTGTTGCAGCCAAATTGCCCGTTATTCAATACGCGGCACGTGAGGCGGGCCGAATAACGTCAAAGCAATTTGATATTGTTGTAGATTTAGATGCGACATCACCTTTGCGCACAGTTGAAGATATTTGCCAATCCTATCAGCTTTTTACTCAAAGTAAGCAGGCTGTGAATCTTATATCAGGGTATCCTTCTCGTCGTTCTCCTTATTTTAATGTTGTAGAGCTTGGTGGCGATGGATTTGTACAGCTTGCTAAAACTTTGGAAAAGCCTGTGATAAGAAGGCAAGATGTTCCGGCAACTTACGATATGAATGCATCTATTTATATTTGGAGAGTTAATACTTTATTGGAGTCCCAGTCTGTTGTTTCTGACCGAACGCTTTTGTATGTTATGCCAGAAGAGCGTTCAATTGACATTGACTCACCTCTCGATTTGAAACTTGTAAGATTCCTTGCAAAAAACAGAAGAGATTTAGATTAAAATGAATACGCATCAAGCATTGTTTACGTTAGAAGATAAAGTTGTTGTCGTGACGGGAGCTTCAGGTATTTTAGGCGCAGCATTTTGTCGTGCACTTTGTTCGGTTGGTGCTAGCGTTGTTTGCTTGGATTTGCATGAGGAGTCATTGCAAAAATTAACGCAAGAAATAAACTGCGAATACAATAAAGATAGCGCAAGTTTTTATGTGTGTGATATAGCAAGTCCTGATGAAGTTAATAAAACGGTTGCTAGTATTATTGAGAAATTTTCCAAGATTGATGTTTTATTAAATAATGCAGCGACAAAAACAGATAATTTACAAAGTTTTTTCACTTCTTTTGATCAATACTCATTAGAAGTCTGGCGAGAAATTATGTCAGTCAATTTAGATGGCATGTTTCTTATGGCGCAAGCTGTGGGCGCACACATGGTTAATGCAAGGCAGGGTTCTATTATTCAAACAGCTTCAATTTACAGTTTGTTAGGCCCAGATCAGCGTATTTATGAAGGTTCAGAATATATGGGGCATGAAATAAATACGCCGGCAGCTTATACGGTATCTAAGGCAGGAGTTGTCGGTTTGACCAAGCATTTGGCCACGCTTTGGGGAGAGTATAATATTCGTGTTAATGCGCTTTGTCCGGGTGGTGTTTCGAGTGGGCAAAATAGGGAGTTTGAAAAGCGCTATTCAAGTCGTGTTCCACTTGGACGTATGGCAGAACAAATAGACATAGTGGGACCTATGTTATTTTTAGCAAGCAATGCATCAAAATATATGACAGGGCAGGTACTATATGTGGATGGTGGTTTGTCAGCGTGGTAGAGTTTATGGAGGTTTTCTAAAATGAATATTCAGTGTGAAGCGTATAGTGTTAATGATAAGATTGAAATAGGCGCGGGTTACTATCTAGGCCTTAAGTTACAAGATGATGAGCTAGCTTTGATTAAAAGTTTTGTTTATAAGCAGTGGATTGAGAACATTAAACAAATTTCCCCAGAACATCTGGAGCAATTTTCTGATGCGGGTATGGCTCAGTATCATGAGTTGTCTCATCTAATAGCACATGAAACGGTTTGGCCTAAAGCTGTTAGAATATTGCCAAAAGAAGCTGTTGATATTATTCGAACGATGCCTTTTATCAAGAAGCTTGAAGAGGTTTATGGTTCATTTCAAGTTTCTGATGAAGAGAGCGTTGGTCGAGAAGAATTTTATTGGCGATTAGTTCGACCTAATGAAGTGTTAGATATTGGCCCATTGCATGCAGATGCATGGTTTTGGGATTTGGGGCATGGCATAACGCCTTCAGGATGTAAGCGAGTTAAAGTATGGATTCCTTTATTGTGTGAGCCCGGTGCTAATGGATTAAAAATTTTACCAGGCTCACATACGCAAGACTGGAAATACCACGGTGTAGAAAAACATGGTTTTATTAAGCCACAAATCGATGAAGATGAAAGTGCTTTGAGTGCTGAGCTTGCATACACAGAGCCAGGCAATGCTGTTGTGTTTCACGATAAACTTTTGCATGGTGGAGCATTAAACCAAGGAAAATATACGCGTGTTAGTTTGGAGTTTACGATGTTTATTAAATCATGAGTATTCTAGCAATGAGAAGGTTTATTAGGAATAAATCAATATGAAAGAAGCAGCATTAATTACAGGAAGTTCACATGGTTTGGGGCTTGAGATTGCAAAGTGTTTGGATAAAGCAGGTAAGCGTCTCATATTGACGGGACGTTCTTCCAGTCGTTTAAAGCAAGCTTCTAAAGAACTCTCGGCGAATAGAGGGCATTGCTTTTATTCAATGGATTTGACTAGTGATGAAGGTCCTGCTGCATTATTTCAAAAATTAGAAAGAGATCAAGTTTTTCCTAATGTTCTTATTCATAACTTGGGGGGTAAAGTGGCAGGGGATGAGCCTCCTTTATCTGTTGCTATTTTGAGAAAATCAATGCGCTTAAATTTGGAAACAGCTGTCAGCATTAATACACACTATATTCCAAAGATGCTTGAAAGAGGGGCGGGCCGAATTATCCATATTAGCTCTGATTCAAGTTTGTCAGGTAATGCAGCACCTGGTTATTCTGCATCAAAAGCTGCAATTAATGCTTATGTCAAAAGTACAGCTCGTATTTATGCTAAGCACAATATTATGGTGTGTGCTGTTTTGCCGGGTATATTCGAGCATGAAAAAAGCGTTTGGAGTGAAAAGAAAAAAACTGAACCAGAAACTTACAGAAAAAGACTTGAAGAGATGCCTTTACTCCGTTTCGGCTATCCAGTAGAGATTGCAAGTGTTATTTCTGATCTGGCATGCAGTAATAACATGATGTGTGCAGGAAGCTTGATTCAATTAACGGGTGGATACTCGTGAAGACTAAGCAATCACAAGGCTATTCTCATTTTTTTATTAAAGTTTGGAGAAGGGTGAGTACTTATCTGACTTACTGCTTGTCATTGCCACTAGCCTTTTTTTTCATTTTGCTTTTTCCTTTTGTTCGAGTTAGGTTTCTGTGCTTGTTTTCGGATAGGATTGGACATTACTCTTTAAATACAGAGAGATTGCTGTGTATACTTAAGGAGAGTCATTATAGTAAGCGTGATATATTTTTATTTTATATCAGAGATGCACCCATTTGTAATTTGCAACTTCATGTCATGTGGAGGCGCATCATTCATATTATCCCTTTTGCCAGATTGTGTGCTCAGCTTGATCAGGTGATGTTGTTAGTATTGAAAGGGCGTTATAAAAATAACGTGCTTAGAGCATTAGAGACACCATTTGGTGGCCAAGATAATAATGGATTATTAGTAAAGCATGAGCCACACTTATCTTTTACTTCAGGCGAACATCAGCGTGGAAAATCCTTAATGAAAGAATTGGGCTTGCCAGAGGGAGCTTGTTTTATTTGTCTTTCTGTTAGAGATTCTGCGTATTTAAGTAAAGTTTTTCCTGATAGTGATTGGAGTTATCATAATTGTCGAGATTCAAATATTCTTAACTATGAGAAAGCTGCCCTCTATTTGGCTGAGTTAGGTTATTATGTTATTCGTATGGGGAAATTTGTTCAAAGCGAATTTTCACTCTCTCACTCAAATATTATTGATTATGCAAATCATCGGTTGCGTTCGGATTTTTTAGATATCTATTTGTCTGCTCATTGCCATTTTTTTATATCAACCTCAACAGGGTTGGATGGTGTGCCACAAGTGTTTCGTCGTCCCATTTTGATTACCGATCTTTTTCCAGCATCAGGACAAATTCAATACTGGTTTCCTTTTAAGTTGTTTCTGACTAAAATGATAAAGCATCAAAAGAATGGTGATTATTTAACATTTAGTGAAATTAACACCATTTTTTCTGGGCAATCAAGTGTTGAGCGGCTGCTTAAAGAGCATAACTTAGAAATACAGGCGAATACTCAAGAGGAGCTTCTTGATATTGTTGATGAGATGGTAAAAAGAGTCAATAATACTTGGCGAGAGACTGATGAAGATGCTGCATTGCAAGCATCTTTATTGAATGCTTTTCCAGTATGCTTGATTCAGGGTGGCAATCAAGCAATGCCGGCAAAAGAGCAGTTAAAAATCAGGATGGGCTCTCGGTTTTTAAAGCAATATAAATTGGAGTTATTACAGGAGGTGGCTGAGTATGTCAGTTGACGTCGATGCTGGAGTAGGATCAAAAATTACAACTTTTGAAAAAATGAGTGAAAGGTTAGTAGAGGATAGAGCTTCTTTGCGAGTAATACAATGCCATGGTGTATTCGATTTATTGCATATAGGGCATATCAAACATTTTCAGGCAGCAAAAAGTCATGGAGATATTTTGATTGTGACACTGTCTCCAGACCGCTATGTTGATAATGGTTTAAGCGGCCCTTATTTCTCAGAGCGCTTAAGAGCTGAAGCTATTGCTGCTTTAGAGTCTGTGGATTTTGTTATTATTAATGAATGGCCAACAGCGGTTGAAGCCATTAAACAAATTAAACCTTACCGATATGTCAAGGGTTCTAAGTTTCAAGAAGCTAAAGCTGATCTTAGTGGGAATATTATCGATGAGATTGAAGCTGTAAAGGCTGTGGGAGGCGATATTGTTTTTACTGATGATTTGAGTTTTAGTTCATCTGCATTGTTGAATCAGTTTTTTTCGCCATTCCCAAAAGAGACGCTAGCTTATTTAGCACAGTTTAAGCAAAAATACAGTGTCGGCAAGATTTTTGAATACCTAGAGAAGTCTCAAGCTTTAAAAGTTTTAGTTGTTGGTGAGGCCATTGTTGATCAATATTATTTTTCTGATGTTATTGGTAAAGCAGGAAAAGAGCCAATTTTAGTAGCAAAACATAATCGTGCAGAAGCTTATGCGGGCGGTGTGTTAGCTTTGGCGAACCATATGAGTGATTTTTGTGGAGAAGTAACCTGTTTGACTTATTTGGGAGAAAAAGCAGAGCACGAGCCAATGATACGTAAAAGTTTGAAACCCAATGTTGAGTTTAAGCCCATTTACAAAAAACATGCGCCAACGATTGTTAAGCGTCGTTACCTGGACGAGTATTTGGGGCAGAAACTTTTTGAAGTTTACGAAATGAATGATACTTTCTTGGAGGATGAGCAGCATGCTTCTTTCTTGGAGATGTTGGAAGTATCTTTGGCTGATCATGATCTGGTGATAGCGCTTGATTATGGACATGGTTTATTAGATCAAAAAGCTGTTGAAAAATTAAGTAGTAACGCTAAATTTCTTGCCGTTAATACACAGTCTAATGCGGGTAACCATGGTTTTAATTGTATATCAAAGTATCCGAAAGCAGATTTTATTGCAGTTGCAAATAGGGAATTGCAATTAAATTATAGGCAGAGGCACCTTTCAACGTCTAAACAACTGCAACGTTTGATGGAAGAGTATCCTTATCAATGCGCAATGATTACAAATGGAAACAAAGGTGCTTATGTTTGTAAGCAGAGTGAAGAAATTAGTGAAGTTCCAGCGTTTGCAACAAGTATTGTTGATCGGGTTGGAGCGGGGGATGCGGTATTGGCAATTTCAAGTCTCTATGCTTATCACAATGCGCCATCAGAATTAATTGGCTTTGTGGGTAATGTGGTGGGTGCAGAGGCTGTTAAAATTATGGGTAATAAACGTTTCATTGAAAGAGCTCCCTTAATGAAACATATTGCACGCTTATTAAAATAGAGGGAATGTATGAGTAATAAAACAATTTTTTGGTGTACGCATTGTTTGAATATGTCAACAAGGCCTAGGATTTCCTTTGATGACAGAGGCTGGTGTAATGCATGCCAGTGGATGGAAGAGAAAAAGACAATGGATTGGGCGCCTAGGCAGCAAGAGTTGGAAGCGCTTTTTAATCAATACAGGTCAAAAACAGGAAATTTTGACTGTATTGTGCCTGTCAGTGGTGGCAAGGACGGTTCTTATGTTGCTCACACTTTAAAGCATAAATATAAAATGAATCCTTTGACTATTACTGTTAGACCCGCTTTAGAGCTTGAAATTGGAGATAAAAATTTACATAACTTTATCCAGTCTGGTTTTAATCATATTCATATTACTGTGAACCCAAAAATATTAGACAGGTTGAATAAATACGGTTTCATTGAAAAAGGTTTCCCTTATTATGGGTGGCTGACTGCCATTATGACAGCTGTCATTAGAGCAGCAGCTAATTTCAAAGTTCCTTTGCTTTTTTATGGTGAAGATGGAGAGATTGAATATGGCGGCTCAACTGAAAGTAAAAACAAAGCGCTTTATAATATTGAATATATGAAAAGAGTTTATCTAGAAGGTGGTCATGAGAAAGTTTTGAAAAAGCTTTTACAAGATGATGACATTAGCGAATCTGATCTTTCTTTTTTTAAATTTCCTGACGATGATGAAATTTCGGAAATTGGTTTATCGTTTACGCATTGGTCTTACTTTGAGGCATGGGATTCTTATCGGAATTATATTGTAGCTAAAGAACATTGTGGTCTTATCGAAAAAGAAGAGGGTAGTGTTGATACTTTCACTAATTTTTCTCAAAACGATCAGGCGCTTTATGCTTTGCACGCTTATCTTATGTATTTGAAATTTGGTTTTGGACGCGCAACACAAGATGCTGGTATTGAAATTAGACGAGGTGCAATGACGAGAGAGCAAGGAATTAACCTGGTTAGAATGTATGATAATGCATACCCAGCTGAACTGATAGATACGTATTTAGATTATTATCAAATGAGCAGAGAAGAGTTCGATGCTATATTGGATCAATATGCTAATAAAGACTTATTTGAAAAAAAAGATGGTATTTGGCAGCCAAAATTCGAAGTAGGAAAATCTTTTCAGGTTGAAGAATCGGTCCTAGCATGAAGACTGTTATTGTTGATTATGGTATGGGAAATATTCAATCGATTATTGGAGCTCTCCATTATATTGGCAATACCGATGTCTCTGTTTCAAGTGATTATGAAGTATTGAGAAAAGCTGATAAGTTGATTTTGCCCGGCGTGGGCTCTTTTGCTAAAGCAATGACAACTATTCAGGAAAAAAAACTAGATCAATATTTGAAAACAATAGTGCTTGAGGACGAAAAACCCATTCTTGGTATTTGTTTAGGAATGCAGTTAATGGGGCTCTCTAGCACAGAAGAAAGTGATACTATGGGTTTGGGGTTTGTGCCGGCAGAAGTTACAAAGTTTAGTTCTGGGAATGTTAAGGTTCCTCATGTTGGATTTAACCAAGTCAAAGTGAATGCTGATTTAAATCTCTATCATGGTATAAGTGGCGATCCTGATTTTTATTTTACACATAGCTTTAGAATGTGTAGCGATAAGTACCTTAATCAAAGCCTGTGCGATTATGGCGGGGAATTTGTGGCGAGTTATGAGCTTGGTCATATTGCTGGGGTGCAGTTTCATCCTGAGCTTAGTCAGTATAATGGATTGACTTTGCTACAAAATTTTATTGAGAGATTATAATGTTAAGAAAGAGATTGATATTCACTTTAATTTATAATCAAGGCTCTTTTATGCAGAGTAGGAATTTTAGATTACAAAAAGTGGGTGATGTTGCTTGGCTTGAGAAAAATTATCAATTTCAAAAAATAGCTTTTTCTTTAGATGAATTGATCGTCTTGAATGCTTCGAGAGATGCTAAGTCGATGGTGGAGTTTTCACAAGCAGTCAGTCAATTGATGCAAGATGTTTTTATTCCTATAGCTGCTGGTGGTGGAATTAGGGCTATGGAAGATGCAGAATTATTATTTAAAAGTGGCGCAGATAAAATTGTACTAAACAGCCTCCTTTTTAATGATGTGCAGTTAGTGGAGAAGTTAGTGAAGCAGTATGGCTCTCAGAGTATTGTTGCTTCTGTGGATTATAAAAAAACGAATGGCATTAATGAAGTTTTTATTGAAGATGGTGTTACAAAATTGGATCTATCGCTAGAGGATTATATTCAGCATGTTGAAAACTTAAATGTTGGCGAAGTGTATTTGAATTCAATTGATCAAGATGGTACGGGGTTTGGTTATGACCTTGAAACGATTAATCAAATCAAAAAAGCGATTAAAGCACCTCTGATTATTGCTGGGGGAGCGGGGAATGAGCGACACTTGCTTGATGGCTTAAATATAGATAAGGTGAGCGCTGTTGCTACAGCCAATTTATTTAATTTTATGGGCAATGCTTTACCAAATGCAAGAAAAGATATTATTCAGTCGGGCGTTAGTCTTGCGCCCTGGAAGTTGATGCAAGAAGAAGTGTCTTGTTAGGCGACGCCATAATGCTTAAGGAGTTAAAATGGAGTTTATCAGAAAAGAAATTCTGCTTAATAAATTGATTATCATTGATGGTATTGGCCGCTCTGGCAAGTCATTGTTATCTGATATTATTGGTTCTTTTGATGCGGTTGAAAAGCAAGACTATAATCCCTTCTTAGAGTATATCGCTTTAGCCTATAAATATAATAAAATATCAGCTGACATGGCTATTTCTATCCTGCAAACAGAGATGGATAGCGCCTTATATAAAAACATGGTGGGAAGGCAGGTTAATACACGATTAACAGATGGCACTTCCTTGTACCGTTATCACTCCCCAGAAAAATATTTAAGACGAATGATTGATGGCGAAGGTCCAATGATTCATGGAAAGGTTTTGAAAGAAAAACCGATTTATCTGAATTGGTCTCATGATTTAATTAATAAATCCGATATTGTTTTTGAAGCTTATGGGAAACATTTAGAATTTGTTTATCTTAATAGAAGGCCCGTTGATATGATTTATGAATGGGATGATGTGAGTTATAGTGAGCGCATGTCTAAGGACCCAACGGAGATGCAATACTGTATCAAGTATAAGGATATGGCTGTCCCTGAAGTTGCTTTGGGTTGGGAAGAAGAGTACTTGAGTTGTAAGCCCATCGAGCGAGCTGTTAAAATGATTTATACTTATTTTAAGCTTAATCATACTGCTCTGATGGCAAAGCAATCTTATCAAAACCTCCATATTATATCTTTTGAAGATTTGCTTACAAATCCAAACAAAGAAATTGAGCGACTTAAAGTAATAACGGGCAATCAACCTTTGCCTGCAATGAAAAAAATTCTTGATCAAGCCAATTGTCCAAGAGCTATTGATGAGGAAGCATTTTTGGAAAGAGAGGCGGCGATAAAAAGTAGAGTCGCTGATAGCTATCTTCTGCTTTTGCAAGAAATGGATGGCATGTATGCAGAAATAAAGTTGCTAAGTGTTAAGCGCAATACGGTTATGGAGAGAGTCTGATTGTGGAAAAGCAGTTGAAGGTTGGTATAGCAGGTTATGGTATTGTAGGTAAACGTCGACGTCACTTTATAGATTTGCACCCAAATTTAAAAGTGGTTGCTGTCTGTGACAAGGCTTTTGCTTCGCCAGGTGTCATGGATGATGGTGTTTTATGTTTTAGGGATTATAAGACTTTACTAAAACAAAACTTTGATATCTTATTTGTTTGTTTGACCAATGATGTTGCTGCAGAAGTGACTATGGCGGGTCTTCATGCGGGTTTGCACGTCTTTTGTGAAAAGCCGCCAGGTCGAAATTTAAATGATATTGCTCAAGTTGTCCGTTGTAAAAAACACTATCCTCAATTAACTTTAAAATATGGTTTCAATCATCGTTACCATGATTCTGTTTCTGAGGCGTTGAGAATTATTAAGTCTGAAGAGTTGGGTGAAGTGATTAATCTTCGTGGTGTTTATGGTAAGTCAAGCATTGTTACTTCTAGCCAAGAATCAGATTGGAGGGCAAGTCGTGCTATTGCTGGTGGTGGTATATTGTTAGATCAAGGTATACACATGCTAGATTTGCTAAGATTATTTGCTGGCGAATTTGTTGAAATACATAGTTTTATCTCTAATGATTTTTGGAATCACGATGTTGAAGATAATGCTTATGCGCTTTTAAGAACAGCAGATAAAAAAGTGGCGATGTTGCATTCAACTGCAACCCAGTGGAGGCATTGCTTTGATTTAAGTATTGGCTTGGAAAAAGGCACGATTAATTTAAGTGGTATTCTTTCAGGAACAAAAAGTTATGGGGCCGAAACCATGAGCATTGCTTGGGCTTCTTCAAGTGATGTGGGTGATCCAAAAGAACAAGTAACTCGATATACGCAAGATAATTCATGGAAAAATGAAATTGAAGAATTCGCATCTGCCATTTTAAAAGGAACACCTATTTTGCATGGCACTGAAATGGATGCTTATCGCACTATGGAATTACTCTATAAAATTTACTGTGCGGATACTGAGTGGCAAGATAAATGGCAGTTAAAAGATGTTATACACGAGACGTTAACTGAGGAATGTGAATCATGAAAGCATCTTCTGGAAAACGAGCTTTTGTGACTGGTGGGACTCGGGGTATTGGTTTAGCTATTGCTTCTCGCTTGAAAAAAGAAGGTGTTAGTGTTGCAATTACTGGAACGAAGCCAAAAGCAAATGTAAAAACCAATTTTGATTATCATGCTGTGGATTTTAACGTTCCGGAAGAAGTTGAAGCTTTTGCGGATATTTTAAAGCAAGAGAAACCGGATATATTAATCAATAATGCGGGCACAAATAAAATTAATGATTTTTCTGATATTGGCATGAGCGAGTTTAGTCGTATTCAGCAAATTAACCTTAATGCTCCTTTTCAATTGTGTAAAGCTGTTATAACGCCGATGAAAGAAAAGGGTTGGGGCCGTATTGTTAACATCACCTCTATTTGGAGTAAGGTTAGCAAGCCGGGAAGAGCATCGTATTCTGCCAGTAAATTTGCATTAGATGGAATGACGACAGCGTTGGCAGCCGAAGTTGCCGAACAAGGCATTTTAGTTAACTGCGTGTCGCCTGGTGTCATAGAAACAGAATTAACGCGAAGTATTTTGGGAGAGGAAGGTACGCTTGAAATGTCGAAAAGCATTCCGATAAAGCGTCTAGGTAAGCCAGAAGAAGTAGCTGCACTTGTGGCTTGGTTAGTGAGTGATGAAAACACTTACATTAGTGGGCAAAATATTGCAATCGATGGAGGATTTACGCGTGTCTGATTCATTAAGCATCCAATCTTATCAAGGCAAATATACAGTTGAGTTTAATCACGGCTCTATTCAATTTTCTGACGAGTCTTGCACTGATAGTCATTTTATTATTGATAAGAAAATTGCTGAATTATATAAAATCCCATTAAAAGAAATTCTCAAGTCAGATTCGGTGCTTTTAATTGAAGCTGATGAAGCTAACAAATCATTAGATCGCTTTCCTGGTTATGTAGAGCATTTGGTCGCCAAGAAATTGCGTCGCAACCAACGCTTAATTGCTATTGGAGGCGGCATTATTCAAGATATCACCTGTTTCTTGGCAGCGACGATGCTAAGGGGTGTTGACTGGCATTTTTATCCAACAACATTGCTTGCGCAAGCAGATTCTTGCATAGGTTCAAAGAGCTCAATTAATTGCGGTAGTATAAAAAACATATTAGGAACATTTACGCCGCCTAAAAAAATAGTTATTTATCGGGAATTTTTAAAAACGCTGGATCTTGTTGATGTACGTTCGGGCGTGGGTGAAATGTTAAAAGTACATGCAATTGATGGCGAAGACGCTTTTTCTGATATTGCGCGAGATTATGAAAAGCTTTTTTCAGATGAGAAAACAATGCTGCATTATATAAAACAATCGTTAATCATTAAAAAAGGCATTATTGAGCAAGATGAATTTGATCGCAATATTCGAAATGTTATGAATTATGGTCATACGTTTGGGCACGCTATTGAATCTGCGACTAATTACCAAATTCCGCATGGTGTTGCTGTGACGATTGGTATGGATATGGCGAATTTTGTTAGTTACCAGTTTGAGCATAGTAAGCAATCTTATTTTGCTGATATGCATCCTGTTTTGAAGAGAAATTACACGGCTTATATTGAGCATAATATTCCTTTAGAGTCGTTTCTTTCAGCTATTTCAAAAGACAAGAAAAACAGAGGTAATAATGAGATTGGTGCTATTTTGCCAAATCAAGACGCTAAGCCAAATAGGGTTTATTTGCAAAATGATGAGAAATTCAAATCAATATGTGCCGAGTACTTAACAGAAGGAAGATTGCTTTGAGTAATGATATTACGGTTGCTGTGACGTCACGTTCATTTTCTAGGAATGATGTACTAAAAGAAGAACTTTTAAGTAGGTATGGCAGTGTTAAGTTTAATGATGAAGGTTTAAAGTTAACAGGTAATACTTTATTAGAGTTTTTGAAGGGTTGTGATAAAGCGATTGTTGGGCTGGAAAAATTTAATCGCGAGCTTTTTGTAAAGCTGCCAAAACTCAAAGTCCTTTCTCGTTTCGGTGTTGGTCTTGATGGAATGGACTTTAAAGCGATGCTTGATCATGGTGTTAGTTTGGGGTGGATGCCAGGTGTTAACTGCCTGTCAGTTGCTGAATTAACGCTCTCTTTTATGTTATCACTGGTGCGTAATAGTTTTTTTGCGGCGTATGATCTTAAGCAAGGTCACTGGAAGAAGTCTAAAGGTTATCAGCTGAGTGGAAAAACAGTAGGTATTATTGGCGCTAATCATGTAGGTCAAGAAGTTATTCGCTTATTGAAACCTTTTAATTGCCGTATATTGATTAATGATATTGTTGATCAGTCTGAGTATTGTCAACGCGAAAAGGTAGAGCAAGTTGCTTTTGAAGATTTAATTCAGCAAGCTGATATTGTATCTCTGCATGTTCCGGCAGTTAAAAGCACAGTTAATATGATTAATGAGAGCGTGTTTAAGCGAATGAAAAAAACAGCATTTTTAATTAATACAGCTCGAGGCGCTGTTGTTGATCAAAAGGCATTAAAACAAGCCTTAATGACAAATGAAATTGCAGGCGCAGCTGTCGATGTTTATAAAGAAGAGCCAGAAGAAGATAGCGAGTTTTTGAGTTTACCTAATTTAATCTGTACGCCTCACATTGCAGGAAATGCTTATGAAGCAGAGGTGGCAATGGGTCGAGCTGCTATTTTAGGTTTAGACAACGCGCAATTGCCCAGACAGTTTTTGAAAGCTTAATAGCTTTCCCATAATGAGTCTTGCTTCATGTGTTTCTCAACAAGTTCTATATCAGATGGGCTGTCAACTGAAAAGGAAGCTTTGTAAGGGTAGGGTGCGATACGTTGACGAAAGCCATGATCCATGATGCGATTGCTATCGCATGCTTCTTTTTGTTCTAGAGGTGATTCGGGTAGCGCATTAAATGTTTTTAAGAAATGCCAGCGAAAAGCAAAAATGCCGTAAATGCGTTTTGCTTCTAAATCTTGACCGAATGATTTGCAGTGAGGGATTGGGCTGCGTGATGTATAGAGTACGTCACCCTTTAAATCATGGATAATTTTAACGGTATCTGGATTGATAAACTGTTCTTCTGTGCCAATATCCATGGCTAATACGCTGCAATTGATGTCGTTGTTTTCTTTTAAAGGATGAATGGCTTTTTCGATCATATCGGGATGAAGCATTGGCTCATCTCCTTGAACACAAACGATAATGTCATTTTCTTCAACCGTTTGACCGCAGTTTTCAATGGCTTCAGCTACGCGATCTAAGCAGCGCGTATGCGTATTAGAGGTCATGATAGTCGGATAAGATTTTTGGTTTGCAAAATCAGCGATTTCTTGATCACAGGTTGCAAGATACAGTGCATCCCAGTGATTGAATAATTTTGCGCGTTCAAATACATGCTCTATCATGGGGCGCTCGCAAATAGGGTGTAATGGTTTCCCGTAAAACCGACTTGAGCCCATTCTTGCAGGTACAACACCAAATATCTTCATTTCAAAATCCTTTTTTAAATAAGTTCAACGTTTGTGTCTGTTTTGTTAGGTTGTCCTAAGCGTTGTGATATGGCTCCTTGAACATCAACCCAGCCATTAATTTCATCGCTTAAGTACAAGGCATGCAGCAGTTGAATGGATTCTAAGCCGTCATTAAATTCAATAGCAGGTTGTGAATTGTCTAGCAAGCAATTGACAATACCTTGAATAATGACATTGTGGCCATTGCCATAGGGTGTTTGGAATAGTTCGCTGCATTCTTTTTCTTGAGAGGAATCGGGCGAAAATGTTTTTAATTCATTGGTTGCACTGCCTGAAATAACAGCAAGGCCTTTTTCGCATACACAAGAAATAGAAGCTTCAAAATCATCGGGTCTGGCAGAAGTCATTATTTCAAGAACACCTAATGCGCCGCTATTGAATTCTAAAATAGCAACCCCGGTATCTTCAACTTCAATATCTGCGCCTAGCGTGCTTAGTTTTGCATGTACGCGTTTAACATCACCGCAGAGATAGCGTAGTAAATCAATATAATGAATCCCTTGGTTTGTTAGGGCGCCGCCATCCATTGCCCAGGTGCCGCGCCAAGGGCTTTGGTCATAATATCGTTGCGGACGACACCAGCGAACTCTTACAGTGCCTACACGTACAGCGCCTAATTCATCATTATTTGCTATAGCTTTTTTTACTCGCTGAACAGCTTGGTTAAAGCGATGTTGATAAACAGGAAAAATTTGACAATGAGACTGATGAGCAATTGAGTTTAATGCCTGCCCTTGTTGCATCGTCATGACCATGGGCTTTTCTAATAGAATATGCTTGTGATGGTTTTGCATAATATCCTTGGCTTGCTCATAATGCATCCCGCTAGGCGTTAATAAAATGATAATATCAATTTCAGGATGTTCTTTTAGCATTTGATGATAATCAGTGTAAGAGGCGGCTGATGCTAGTTCAGCTTTTTCTTTGACTCGAATTTTATCTGAGTCACAAACCGCAGCTATATTTGCTTTGTTAGTCTGATTGATGGCTTCAATGTGTCGCTCAGCAATACGGCCACAACCTATAAGGCCGAAAACTATTTCATTTTTGCTCAAAGTTACTCTCCTTGTTCAATGGCTTGGAAGCAGGGTTGCAGGGCCATATTTATATGATCAACTATTTTTTTAAATTCACACTGAGTCGTTGCGGTAAATCGACTATAACCTTCAAGAGCTGTGCCGGGAAAGTCTTGACGATAAAGTACAATGTTTTTTAGTGCTGCATGGATAATCGTTGATTTATCTCCAAAGGCAACGTGTTGAAAATTACCCGCGGTTTCTAGAGTATGAAAACCTAATTTCTTCATTTCCAAAATAAAATACGCTTTACCTTCGTTGATTCGTTTGACTGATAACATCATTTCATTGGTGCAGTCTAAAGCTTTATCAATAATGGCGGCGCTCACGGCGCCTATTTCATACATGGGCCGTACTTTGTGCATAAGGTTTATTAGCGCTTCATTACCGGCGGCAAATCCTACCCGGGCGCCAGCAAGTCCCCATGCTTTAGAGAAGGTTCTTGTGACGATTAAGTTGGGGTATTGATCGATTAAAGGCAAGACAGTGTAATCTGAATAAGGGTAATAGGCTTCATCAATTAAAATAGCAGCATTTACATCTGCCGCGGCTTCAATAATTAAAAGAAGCTGCTCGTGAGGGATTAAAGTTCCTGTTGGGCTATCTGGGTTGGGTAAACAAACCAACGTGGGTTGATTGTCCTTGATTGTTTTTATAAATAAATCAATATCCAAGTAAGGACCAGATGGCGACGCTTGATAATGAACTTTACAGGAATTTGCGCCAAACATATCGCTGTAAACGGAATACATGGCAAAAGTTGGGTGAGGGTAAACAACTTTATCCCCGCTAGAGACAAAGGTTTCGAATGCATAGCGTATGACGCCATCTGAGCCAGCGCCTAGTAACAGGTTTCTTGGAGAAATATTTAGATGGTGTGCAAGTTTTTTATATAAGGCAGAGCAATTGGGGTAAACGTTAAGCTCGCTTTGCCAGTGCTCGCTGGTGGCTTGTTTAATGAAGCTTAGATACTCTTGGTCAACATTTTCATTTTTGTCTAGCCATAAGAGCGCTTTATTTTTGGATGTATCTTGCGTCCAGTCTGGGCGCATGACTTTGTTTTGTAAGAGTTCATTTCTTACTTTGGGTAATTTAAGTGTTTTCAACGAGATTCTCCTCCCACCAAGCGAAAGCTTTGGTAAATAAGTTGGCATTACATTTTAATTCGCGAAAGTCTTTAACTTTTCTTGCAGGGCTGCCGGCCATAACTGAATAAGGTTCAACATTTTTAGTAATGACAGCACCTAGATAAATTTGTGTGTGGTGGCCTATTGTTATGCCGGGGGCGATAGAGGCATTGGCTCCAATGGAAACATGGTCTTCAACAACTGTTTTTGGAACGCATTCACATCGCTTAGGGCAGGGGGGATGAAAGTCGTCGGTGAATATAACGCCAGGGCCGATAAAGACATTGGAGCCAATGATGACTTCTTCAAGGAATACATTGGCATTGACTCTTACATTGTTGCCGAGGACGCACCCGTTTTTTATGACAGCCTTTGGCCCTATGCGACAATAATCACCAAAGCGATTATTATAAAAAATAGTTGTTTGATCGCTGATATCAAAATGATTACCTGCAGTGACATTATCGTAAACCGTACATCTGGATCCTATAAAAGCATTGTCTCCGATAAGCACTTGTTCAGTAGGGTGAAAGCGATCCTTGATGCCTAAAATGGCAAATGGTTCAATAATGCTGTTTTTGCCTATCTTGACATTTTTGTGAATAATGGCGGTGTCGTGAATATTTGTTGCAATATCCATAGCTTTCAAAATCCCTGTTTAAATGTATTCATTATATTTATGATGAACTAATTCTCTCATATGTATTTATGGAATTGAAGTATGTTATTATTCTATTATGATTCATGTTATTTAAATCTCTTATTTCTGTTTGAAGGTGTTCGAAAATGATTTATCTTTCCCATTTGCTTGATTCGAAAACGCCGTCGTATGGTGGCAGGAATCCTTTTGAACTTGAGCGTAAGCGATCCATGGCTTGTGGGGATCATGCTAATGATAGTTTTCTGCACATGTCTGCGCACTTGGGGACACATATTGATATGCCGCTTCACTTTTACTTAGAAGGGCAATCTATTGAAAATTTTCAAGCAGATTTTTGGTGTTTTGATTTTCCTCTGGTTATTGAGTTGCAACCTCGTGGAGCAGTTATTCATCGAGAATTAATAGAGGCGCTAGAAATATTACCGGAATCGAAATTACGGACTTGCGATATGTTGATTGTAAAAACAGGGATAGGTGCTAAGCGCCATTTACCTGAGTTTTGGCAGAAAAACCCTGGTTTTTCCCCTGATTTATATGCTTATTTTCGCTCGCATATGCCGGCTTTAAAAGTGCTTGGCTTCGATGGTATTTCTCTCACTGGTTTTCAGAATCGAGATTTAGGTAAGGTTGCACATCAAGCGTTTTTAAATCCTGGGGCTCCAATATTGCCGTTGGAAGATATGCGGTTAGATGAAGTATTTGCTTCTGCACCATTGCGGCGTGTGCTTGTGTCGCCGTTACGGATCGCAAATTGTGATGGATTGCCTTGTACAGTTATAGGGTGGCCCGCTGTATAATGCTGGGGATTTGCTGATATGTATGGTAGATTATTGCTAGGAAAGATAGGGTGTTAATAGGCAGGGATGTGAACGAGACTCGAAAAAAAATTTCAAAGTTAACATGTAAATTACAATCGCAAAAAAAACTACCGCTTTGGGCGCTTGCTCATGAGAATGTTATTTACTCTGCGGCAATTGGAAAAAAGCCGAAATGGGGGGTGAAGTCAAGCGTTCTGCGCTGGGTTATGAAAGTAACCTATAAGATAAAGGTCTCTGATATTGTAATATTTTTTACAGGTATTTGTAGTGTCGTTTCTATTTGGCGAGTTGTTAATAAAAATGCAGATCGATTGCAGGACCAAAAGAAATTTAAAAGAGTTTTTGCTGGATTTGGAGCTTCATCTGAAGAGTGTCTTTATGCGAAATATCTTACGGAGTCGGGCGGGGCATCTTTGCGAATTAATTGGGTCACTCATGAAGGGTTGGGTAAGCTGGGTTGCCCAAATCTGTTTTCCGTTTTTGCTTTGGTTTGGCGAAATGCATTTGGGTACTCAGGGAAATTGAAAAACGCACCTTCTGAGGTCGCCTGTAATGCAGCAGATTTTCTGACCGTTTGTGCTGTGAATGTAGGGGTTTATGCGTTTTATAGGCAGTATTGGAAAATGGCTAAATCACTAGGTATCAGTGAGGCCACTTTTTTAACACCAGATATGCAGAGTTTTGCTTGTGTAGATGAAGGTATCAAGACAATTTGCCTTCAGCATGGTCTTCTTTCTTTGAGTATACTTTTCCCTAAGGCTGATTTTTTGAGTGTATGTACTTTGGAAGAGAAAAGCTACCTAAAAGCATCCCTGGATAATATACAGGTTGCCTGTTCAATGAGTGCAGATAAAAATAGAGTAGCGGAATCTAAAGCCAATGTCGTGCTCGTCTTGTCGGTTAATATTGCTTTGGAAGAGCGGGTGAAAGAGTTGGAGCCTTTGCTTGAGTGGGCTGAGAGCTCTGGTTTGAAAGTTGTTATTCGTCCAACTGTATATGCAGATGATAGTGAGCTTTTGGCGTTGCGCAAACGATTTCCTGTGGTTTTATTTGATGATGCAAAGCTTTCGCTAGATGCTAGTCTTAGTAAATGGCGACCTAAAATAGTAGTGGCGTGGACATCTACAGGTTTTGTCTCGGCACTTAATCATGGATGCTTGCCTGTAAGCTTATGTGATCCATTGGATGCAGAACGTTTCCTCAAAATGATTTACCCTATGTATCATCGCATTTTATTTTGGTCTCGCGATAAAGCTAGAATAAAATTAACAATAGAGTCGGAAACTATCTATTCTGAGGAAATTATGAAACTTCAAGACTATCAAGATGAATTTTTAAACGCTCATTCTTTAGCGCAAGTTAGTCTTGAGTAAGCAGCAATTAACTGCGTCTCCTAGCTTGAAGAGCTTGCGGTTTTTAGATAGACTCATTCGGCTTGTAGTGGGGGCGTTACTGGATGTTGTTATGCGTGTTTTAAAAGTGATAAGCATGAGTCTCTTTGAGTGGAGGGAGACTTTTTTCTGTGCTTTGCCCGATAGTTTTTTTGGGAAGAAGCTGCGCAGTCTTCATTATGCGCTCAAGTTTCGTTTAAATCATTTTCCTGCTGTTTATAGAATGGCCAAAATTTACGGGGATAAGCGAAAGCTTTTTTTAGGAAAGCGCTTTGAGTGTGGAGAATATGTAGAAATTAACTTTTGTAGAAGTAATGGTCTTTATATTGGAAATGATGTTGCTATTGCTCAGGGAAGTTATATTCGTGCAGGTAACCATAAATTTGACCGTCTAGATATGCCAATTAATAAACAAGGTCATGAAGCGGCCTCTATTCTATACAAAGGTAAAGAATACAGTATTGTTATTGAAGATGATGTTTGGATCGGCGCTAAAGCCATCATTCTATCAGGAACGAAAATTGGTACGGGTTCTGTGGTTGCGGCAGGCGCAGTTGTTTCCATCGATGTCCCACCATATTCTGTTGTAGCAGGTAACCCTGCAAGGATTATTATGAGTCGAAAAGAAAATGGATGATCAATTAAGTACAGCAATAACTAAGCCTAACGATTTATTTGAAGATGCCTCGCTCGCTCTTTATGAAAAAGCCATCATGATACGTGCGACTGAGCAAAGCTTGCTGGATTTGTTTAAGGAAGGGAAAACATTTGGTACCGTGCATACATGTATTGGACAAGAGTTTACAGGTCTAGCTGTTTCAGAATACCTATTGCCAGGCGATACTATCTTTAGTAATCATCGTTGTCATGGGCATTTTCTTTCTAGGACAGGAAATGTAGAAGGTTTGTTAGCTGAGTTAATGGGCAGATCATCAGGTGTGTCTGGAGGGAAGGGCGGTAGTCAACATCTTTGCCAGGATGGATTTTATAGTAACGGTATTCAAGGTGGTATTACGCCGGTTAGTGCGGGAATGGCTTTTGCCCATAACCTGAATGCTAGTAACCATATTGCAGTGGTTTTTATCGGTGATGGTACTTTGGGGGAAGGTGTGGTTTATGAGACGCTAAATTTAGCGTCAAAATGGAAGCTGCCATTGTTAATCGTTTTAGAAGATAACCAGTATGCTCAAAGTACACCAAGCACACAAACGTTGGCCGGATCTGTCGCTGGTCGGGCTCAAGCATTTAATGTGGCGTATGAAACAGCGGATGTTTGGGACTTACCAAATTTATTAGAAACGACGAAGAAATCAGTAGATTATGTTCGAGCTAAAACAAAGCCTTTATTGTTACACCTCCATACATATAGGCTTGGCGCACATTCTAAGGGAGATGATGATCGAGATGTCAATGAGGTAAATGAATATAAGTCACGCGACTTGTTGATGTTGTTTGAATTAAGTCAGCCCACTTTATTTGCAACCTTTAAAGCGCAAGCAGAAGAAGATATTCAGGCAGCCATCTTGCAAGCTGAATCTATGTCGCCTCCAGGATCGCGACCCTTTATTTCAACGATGCAAGTGCAGGTTACAAAACCCAAGTGGCAAGTTTGCCAAATTAAGAAAGAAGAGCGAGTTAATGCGCTTATTTATCAGGCGCTACTTGAGAAGATGGAAACAGATGAGCGCATCGTATTGCTTGGGGAAGATATTGAATCTCCATATGGCGGTGCTTTTAAAGTTACTCGTGATTTGAGTGAGCGTTTTCCAGCTCGGGTTCGGAATATGCCTATTAGTGAAGCAGCTATTATAGGGATGGGGAATGGTCTGGCTTTACAAGGATATATACCTGTTTGCGAAATTATGTTTGGCGATTTTATGTTGCTTGCTGCCGACCAATTGATTAATCATGCTGCGAAATTTAAGTATATGTACAACGATCAAGTTTCTGTTCCGCTGATTGTAAGAACACCAATGGGAGGGCGTCGTGGATATGGTCCTACGCATAGCCAATCCCTTGAGAAGCATTTTTTAGGTGTTCCTGGAATGCAAGTTATCGCGCTTAATATGCGTGTTGATCCTGTTCTCATTTATAGGGAGCTATTTTCTACGATCAAAGATCCAACGTTAGTGATAGAAAATAAGTTATTGTATAGCAAAAAAGTTAGACCTTGCGAGCTTGATGGATTGCTTACTTTGCTTTCTGAGGAGGCTTTCCCAACAGTGCGTGTTACTATGGGTGAGGATGTAGAGACAGATATCACGCTCTTTTGCTATGGAGGCATGTTAGATGAAGTAGAGAAGGCTGTGCACCAGTTGTTTGAAGAAGAGGAAATTATTGCTGAGATCATCTGCCCAACGCTCATTTATCCACTTAATGTTAATGCCTTAATTGAATCTTTAGAGAAATCGAACAGGTTGCTTATCATTGAAGAGGGGCAAGGCTTTGCAGCTTTAGGCGCTGAAGTTATCAGCCAAATAGTAGAACACAAGAGCGAACTCTTATCCAATGGGGTTCATAGGATTTGTGCAGGCAGGCACCCTATTCCTGCGTGTGGTTGGCTAGAAGATGCCGCGTTACCTCAGGTAGAAGATATTGTTAATAAAGCAAAAGAGATGGTGCTCGAATGAGTGAACAGATTTCTGTTATTATTCCAACCGAAATTGTTAATGACAAAGAGGTTACCATTGTTGAGTGGTTAAAAGAAAATGCTACTGAAACGCAAGAGGGTGAAGTCATCGCCATTGTTGAAACCAGTAAAATGAATGTAGAAATTGTTTCACCCGCTAGTGGTTTTTTAAAGCATTTGTGTGAATTTGGTGACGATATTGCTGTTGGGGCTGAAATTGCTTATATCGAATCAGTTTTATCTACCGCTTCAAATGAGCCCCAGGATAAAGCAGAGGAAAATATTGAATCTTTGCTGGAATCATCGCCAGTTCGATTTAGCAAGAAAGCAAAAAAATTGATGATAGAACACCAAATTAATCCAGCGCTTTTTTCTTCTATGTCTGTTGTAAAAGAGTCTGATGTATATGTTTTTTTGCAAGACGGAAATCAGGTGAGGCTTAAAGAGAAGCCCGTACCTGTAAGGCCAGTTCAAAAAACAGAACAATTAAACGGTAAAAAACCTAGTAGAGCAAAACGCACGGAAATTGATAATCTTCGTGCTGGGCAGGATCAATCCGTAAAGAGTTTTATCACAACATTGGTCCCATTTTCGCAGCCTCCTATTATAGAGCGGTACTTGCTTGATAATCGGTTAAGTATTTTGATTTTTGAGACGGCTAAATTGTTACAGCAATTTAAAGAGTTTAATGCTTACTATAGCTCAGGATTTTTATGCGAACACGACTCTATTAATATTGCATTTGCTATCGATGCTGACTTTGGTTTGAAAACATTAACCGTTGCCAATGCGGATCAAAAAAGTTTTGGGGAGATTCAAGCCGATGTAGAAGCCTTGATTAATCGTTATCTTGAAAATGAATTAAATAGCGAGGACTTTCGGCAAGCAAGTTTTACGATCACTGACCTTTCGTCTCAAGATGTTTTTTGTTTTGATCCCTTGCTGAGTCAAAAGCAATCCGCAATTTTAGGTATTGGCGCAAGCTACAATATTCCTGGGCACGATTTAGCGATTGCTACATTTGTGCTTTCCTTTGATCACCAGGTAACAGAAGGCAAGCGCGCTTCAGAATTTTTAGCTGAATTGAAAAAACGCTATCTCGGCCATATTATGTCTTATGGGGAAAAAGAAATGCTGGAAAAAGAAGTGCATTGTGGTTCTTGTTATAGATCACTTCAGGATTTGAAGGCGCTCAAAGCAAAATTATTATCGCATTATCTTACGCCATCGAAGACAGAGTTAATTTGTTCAATTTGTTTGAATGGGTGGTAATGAGATGAGTGTAGACCAACAGCAGTTTTGTGAGATTTTTAAGAAATTTTATGATTTAGAAGAGCTGCCTACTTCTTTTCAGTTGAATCAAGGAAGAGGTGCTGGATCGTTGGGAAGAGCGCGGCTTAGAGCGCTATTGAGGAAAAATGGTATTGTAAATACTAATTTGCATCAGGCTCAAACTTTCGGGGAATTAATACAATTAGTTGCAGGAGAAAAGTCTTCTCTTGAAACAGCTGCAGTCGCATGGGCGGCGCCAGAAAAATTGAATAAAGCAGCTTCTCAAACTTCGTTCAACCATGTTGGCGTGGATATTGAATTAATTTCAAAATTTCCTATTGTTGATGATTATTGGGTGGATCAGTTTTACCTTGATAATTTTAGCTCGGCAGAAATAGCTTATTGTGTTAAGCAAGTACGCCCAACGGAGCATTTTGCAGGAAAGTGGTGTGCAAAAGAGGCTTTGGTTAAAGCTTTCCCTGCTTTGGTTGGGGTTGTTTTTTCGGAAATCGAAGTTTTACCTAAAGAGAATTTACAGTTAAATGCTTACCATAAAAGGGAAGGTCGAGATTCTCTCTTGCCAGCTGAGCTTTCTATTTCGCATTCCGGAGACTATGCGATTGCGGTGGTGTCAACTAATGAGCAAGAAGTTGTTTCTAGTGGGTCATTGCAAAATAATGTGATTGAATCAGTAGGCAAAAAGCATGCTTCTTCTTTAAAGAAATTGAAAGTATTAGTTGTTGTTTCAATAGTCTTGGCAGTAGCTTCGCTAGCACTGTACTGTTTCTAAGCTAAGAAAAGAAGTGCAGATAATAATAGAATATCGAGGTTTTTAGTATTAAAATCCTAATGCGAAGATGGGTAGCGTATAAGGATGTATCATTTTGCTAAACAAAAAAATTTTAATTACTGGCGCAGACGGTTTCATTGGTTCACATTTGGTCGAACACCTTGTTCGAGCAGGTCATCAAGTTAGAGCTTTTGTCTGTTACAATTCTTTCGGTACATGGGGGTGGTTGGATACACTGGCTCCTGATCTTAAAGCATCAATAGAAGTCGTCATGGGCGATATAAGAGATCCACATGGTGTAAAAAAAGCCATGCAAGGATGTGAGGTTGTATTGCATTTGGCCGCGCTTATCGGCATTCCTTATTCTTATCATTCGCCTGATACTTATATCGATACGAATGTTAAAGGCACGTTAAATATTGTACAAGCAGCGAGAGAGCTCTTGGTCGAAAAAGTGGTGCATACCTCAACAAGTGAAGTTTATGGAACGGCTCGTTATGTGCCCATTGATGAAGCTCACCCTCTGCAAGGCCAATCACCTTATTCAGCAAGTAAAATTGGCGCTGATCAAATTGCGATGTCATTCCACAGCTCTTTTGAAGTACCTGTCAGTATCATTCGTCCCTTTAATACTTTTGGTCCAAGGCAATCAGCAAGAGCCTTTATTCCTACCGTTATTACACAAATTGCATCAGGCCAAGATAAAATCAAACTGGGTTCGTTACATCCAACACGAGACTTTTCTTTTGTGGCAGATACGGTTAAAGGTTTTGTTGCCATTGCAGAATCGGATAAAGCAGTAGGTGAAGTGATTAATATTGGCAGTAATTTTGAAATTTCTATGGCAGATACCGTGCAATTAATCGCTGAAACAATGAAGGCGGATATTGAAATAGAACAAGACTTCGAACGCATGCGCCCAGACAAAAGTGAAGTTGAACGATTGTGGGCGGACAATCAAAAAGCATTGAGGCTAACCGATTGGCAGCCTAGGTATAGTGGCAAAGAAGGTTTTATCCGAGGCTTAGAAGAAACAATTCAATGGTATCTTGCAACCGGCAATTTAGAACATTTTAAAGCAGGTGTTTATAACGTATGAATGATTCGCTAAACGTGGAAGAAATATTACAAACGCTTCGTGCACACTTGCCTGATCAGGGAAATTATTCTTTACATGAGCCGAAATTTTCAGGCCGTGAATGGGAGTATGTCAAAACATGTATCGATACAGGCTGGGTCTCTTCTGTGGGCCATTTTGTTGATCGCTTTGAAAAAGATTTATCAGAATACACAGGTGCAAAGTATGCCATTGTAACAACAAACGGCACATCTGCTTTGCATATGAGTTTAATGCTAGCTGGCGTGCAAACAGGCGATGAAGTTTTAGTGCCAGCATTAACCTTTATTGCAACTTGTAATGTGATCCATTATTGTAATGCAATCCCTCACTTTGTAGAAATTGATAAAACAAATCTGGGTGTTGATGCTAAAAAATTAGAAGCTTATTTAAAAGAAAATACCTTTATAATAAATAAAGTCTGTTATAACAAAAAAACTGAAAGGCCGATTCGAGCGCTATGCGTCATGCATACTTTTGGGCACCCTGTTGATTTAGATGCATTAAATGAGATTGCAAAACACTATTGTTTGGCTTTAGTTGAGGATGCTGCAGAAGCGCTTGGATCTTATTATAAAGACAAGCACGTGGGCGCGCATGGCTTGGTTGGCGCATTAAGTTTTAATGGTAATAAAATTATGACGACGGGCGGCGGTGGAGCACTTCTAACGAATGATGAAGAAATCGCAAAACGAGCGAAGCATTTAACAACTACAGCTAAAAAGTCACATCCTTGGTTATATGAGCATGATCAAGTGGGTTATAATTATCGCTTACCGAACATTAATGCAGCTTTAGGTTGTGCTCAGCTGGAACAAATGGATTATTTTTTAAAAACAAAGCGCATGCTAGCGGAACAATATGAAGCAGCATTCTCTAAAGTTGAAGGCGTTTCATTTGTTTTGGAACCTCAGTATGCTAAAAGTAATTACTGGCTTAATGCTATTTTATTAGATGAAAAGTATCAGTCCGAACGAGATGGGTTGCTAGAGTTTTTAAATCAAGAAAAAATTGGCGCGCGTCCTGTATGGGAGTTAATGCATACTTTGCCGATGTATCAGCAATCACCGCGTATGAATTTATCCGTTGCGGAAAGTTTAGCAGCGCGATTAATTAACATTCCAAGCAGTGTGGTTTTGGGAGAGCAATATGCGAAATGCTAAACAACAGAGAAGAAAGGTGGCCGTTATAACAGGTACGCGAGCAGAATATGGTCTATTATCCTGTCTAATGAAATCAATACAATCTGACCCTGATTTAGAATTGCAAATTATCGTGACAGCCATGCATTTATCACCAGAATTTGGTTTAACTTATAAGCTTATTGAGGAAGATGGATTTGAAATTGCAGCTAAAGTAGAAATGCTTTTGTCCAGTGATTCGTCAACGGGCACGCTTAAGTCAATGGGGTTAGGGATGATTGGTTTTGCTGATGCATTTGATCGCTTATCGCCAGAGCTTGTTGTAGTGCTTGGCGATCGCTTTGAAACATTAGCAGTAGCACAATGCGCTTTGGTAAAAAAGATTCCTTTGGCTCATGTGCACGGTGGTGAGCTCTCACTTGGCGCTATTGATGATGCTATAAGGCACTCAATTACAAAAATGTCGCATTTACATTTTGTTGCAGCAGATGCTTATAAACAAAGAGTAATTCAACTTGGTGAAAACCCCGAGAATGTTTTTAATTATGGGGCCCCAGGTTTGGAACGTATTGCTAAATTGAAGCTTTTAAATAAAAATGAACTTGAAGAGAAAATAAACTTTCAATTTGGCAAACAGAATTTCTTAGTGACGTATCATCCTTCAACGATTGATGTTGAAGAAAATAGTCGAGCATTAAAGGGTTTATTTGAGGCTTTAGATCATTTTCCAGAGGCAAAAATTATCTTTACGAAAGCGAATGCGGATGAAATGGGCCGCTTGGTGAACGCAAAGATCGACCAGTATATCGCGCGAAATTCTGGTAGGGCGACCGCATATACGACTTTAGGTGACCTCAACTATTTAAGTGCTCTGCAATTGGTTGATGCGGTCATTGGGAATTCTTCAAGTGGTCTTATTGAAGTTCCTTATTTTCAAAAAGCAACGATTAATCTTGGCAAACGCCAAGAATGTCGATTGCGAGCTACGTCAGTCATTGATTGTCCTGAGGTAAGTGCCGAGTCTATTATTGATGCGTTAAACAAAGCCTCAACAAAAGAGTTTAAGCGGTTGTTGAAAACGACCATTTCACCTTATACAAAAGACGCAACTTCAGAAAAAATTAAAGAAAAAATAAAGAGCGTGGATCTTAATGCAATTGTTAAAAAACATTTTTATGATATTCAAATGCAGGAGACTTTAGCTTATGAGCAGTGAGAAAGTATTTATTATTGCAGAAGCAGGCGTTAACCATAATGGCTCAATAGACTTGGCGAAACAATTAATTGATGCGGCCGTTGATTCGGGGGCGGATGCTGTTAAATTTCAAACGTTTCAAGCAAATAAGCTCGCCTCATTAAAGGCACCTAAAGCGGAGTACCAACAAAAAGCAACAGGCAATACTGAATCACAATACGAAATGTTAAAAAAACTAGAATTAAGCCAGGAAAGCCATTTTACTTTAGTGAAGCATGCAAAAGAAAAAAAGATTCAGTTGTTATCAACGCCTTTTGATGAAGAGAGTGCTGATTTTTTATTGCATGAACTCAATTTGCCGATAATTAAAATACCTTCAGGTGAAATTACAACCGCACCTTTAATTTTGCATATTGCACGGGGCAATAAGCCAGTGATTCTTTCAACAGGGATGGCCACTTTGGGTGATATTGAGTTGGCCTTGGGCGTGTTGGCTTTTGGGTTTTTGAATTTACAAGCGCAACCTTCAGCTCAGGCTTTTATGCGAGCGTTTTGTTCTGATGAAGGGCAGAAAGTGTTGAAAGAAAAGGTCACTTTGCTGCATTGTACATCCTCTTATCCTGCTGATTTCCGTGATATCAATTTGCGAGCAATGGATACCTTGCGCACAGCTTTTGCTTTGCCCGTAGGTTACTCAGATCATTCAAAAGGTATTTCAGTGCCTATAGCAGCCGTTGCACGCGGCGCTACTTTAATTGAAAAGCATTTTACTTTGGATCGCGAATTACCAGGTCCCGATCACAGGGCTTCTTTGGAGCCGAGTGAATTACAAGCAATGGTGCAATCTATTCGAGAAGTTGAGCAGGCTTTAGGGCAAGGAAATAAATTACCCACAACTGAAGAGCTTAAAACACGTGTCGTTGCACGCAAAAGTCTTGTAGCTTTATGTCCGATTCAAAAAGATGAAACATTTTCAAGGGACTCTTTAGGCATCAAAAGACCTGGGAATGGTGTTGCGCCGGTTGAATATTGGGATTTTCTAGAGCGTGCAGCAACACGTAATTATGAAGTGGGTGAGTTAATCGATGAGTAAGAAAATATTTGTTATAGGTGCTGGCGGTCATGCAAAAGTATTGATAGAAGCCTTGCTTGCAAATAAAGAAGCGAATCTTGCTGGTGCTTTGGAGCTGGATGATAAGTTAATAGGACAGAGTATTTTAAACGTACCTATTTTGTCTCAGCAAGCAATGCTAGCTAAGTATCCGCCAGGCGATGTCGTGCTTGTTAATGGTGTGGGTTCGGTGCGATCAACAGAAGCTCGACAAAAAGTGTTTAAACACTTTAAAGCTTTAAACTATCGTTTTATGTCCATCATTCATCCAACAGCTTATATGGCAAATGATGTTATGTGTGGCGAAGGTTGTCAAGTGTTAGCACGAAGTACAGTTTTATCAGGGACGATATTGGGCGATAATGTGATTGTGAATACGAATGCATCTGTCGATCATGATTGCCATATTGGGGATCACACGCATGTTGCACCTCGTGTTGTATTTTCTGGGCGTGTTCACTTGGGTGAGTCATCACATGTGGGTACAGGTGCAATTGTGATTCAAGATGTTAAGATAGGCGAACGTGTGCTGGTGGCGGCGGGAGCGGTTGTTGTGAAGCCGGTTGTCTCAGAAACAAGTGTTGCAGGGGTTCCAGCAAAAATAATGGAGTAGCGATGAATAAAACTAAGGATAGTTGGAAAAGAGTTTTAATAACACCCGATATTTCTATCATGTCAGCGATTAAACGATTGAGTGACGAAGGAATGAGGATTTTATTGGTGGTAGATCCTGAGCAGCATTTGATTGGCGTTGTGACCGATGGTGACATTAGAAGATATATACTTAAGCAAGGTAATCTTGAGTTATCGGTTGATCAAGTTATGAAAAAAGATCCCATAACAGCTTCAACATTAGAAGATCCTGAGCAACTCTTGATAAAGATGCGTAACTTAAAAATACTTCATTTGCCTATTGTAGATGATGAGAAAAAAGTTACTGGGCTTGAAACGGTTGAAAGTCTTTCAGCTACAAATATTCGAGAAAATTGGGTCATTTTTATGGCGGGTGGGATGGGTAAACGCTTGCATCCTTTAACCTTGGATTGCCCAAAGCCCCTCTTGAAAGTGGCCGGCAAACCTATTTTAGAAATTCTCTTAGAAAACTTCATTAAAAGTGGATTTAAAAACTTTTATTTCTCCGTTAATTATAAAGCTAAAATGATTCAAGACTATTTTGGATCGGGTGAAAAGTGGGGCGTTACTATTCGTTACATTGAAGAAGCGGAAGCCTTGGGAACAGCGGGCGCTTTAAGTTTACTGCCTGATATGCCTGAAGAACCTTTTTTTGTTGTTAATGCGGATATTTTAACAAATATGCGCTTTGATTATATTTTAGATTTTCATCAAAACAATCCGAATAAAGCAAGCGCAACCGTTTGCGTGAGACAGTATGAGACAATGATTCCTTATGGGGTTGTTCATATTAATGAGCAGCATCAAGGTTTGCTGGAAATTGAAGAGAAGCCAACACAGATTTCTTTTGTTAGTGCCGGCATCTATGTTATAAATCCAGAAGTTTTAGATAGTTTAACTTTTAATAGTTACTGCGATATGCCGGCTCTTTTACTTCAATTAACTAAACAAGACTCGTATGTGGCAACGTTTCCTATTAGAGAATATTGGCTTGATGTTGGTCATCATGAGAATTTGACACAAGCTTCAGATGAGTATTTTGAGGTTTTTTCTTGAGTCTTTACTTAGTGTCTCAATTTAAATTTTGCTTATTAATAAAGAATTAATAGAGAGGGAAGCGTTGAGTATTCATTTAAATTGGAAAGAGAATTTGTCCCCTGCTGCCTGGGATGCCCTTTTAGCTTCAATCGGAGGCCATCCTCTTCAGTCAGCTTTGTGGGGGGAATCGAGAAAAGTTATTTACAATATCAAAGATAAACGCTGGGCAGCCTACCATGAAGAAAAGCTTGTTGCTTTAATTCGTTTTGAGCAACGTGGTGTTTCGATTGTAAAAAAAATTGCATGGATACCGCAGGGGCCTGCTATGAGTTTAGGGTTTTCTTGGGGTGAAGTTGAAAAAAGTTTTTTAGCCAAATTAAAAAGTCAGGGTATGTTTATAGGCTTAACTTATCCTTGGGCGCGCGCTATTCCTGAATTAGCAACAGATGTTTCTCGATATACAGTATGGTTGGATTTAAGTGTTGGTAAAGAAATGCTCTGGAAAAACTTAGATAAGCAATGGCGTTATGGTGCGCGCAGAGCGCAACGATTGGGGATTCAGGTATCGACGACAAATGAAAAAGAAGAAGTCGAGTCATTTTATAAGCTATGCCAGTGTATCAGTGCTAAGAAAAACTTTAAACTTAACGGCTCCATTGATTTCTTTTTGCAATTGCTTCGTGGAGGGGTAGATCAAGGTGTTGGCGCAAAATTATTTTTAGCAAAGTATGAAGGAAAGATCTGTGCAGGCGCTTTAGTTCTTTATTCTGGAAAAAATTTACATTATCTATGGGGTGGTGTGGATCGTCATTATGCTAAAGAGCGTGCAGGTGAGTTTATTCAATGGTCGGTTATCGAGTGGGCTTGTGATAATGGATTTGAACTTTATGACCTAGAGGGTATTGATGAAGCTAATAACCCAGGTGTTGCTGCCTTTAAAAAGAAAATGGGTGGAGAAGTTGTTGGCTTGCTAGGAAGACGAGTTTATCCATTGAATTGGTGCGGTAAAATGTTGTCACGCTTTGTGATGGGTTAGAAAAGGAGGCGCAAGTTTGAGGATACTTTATGTGACGCCATGGTTTCCGCGTCATCCAGAAGACCCAGATGGAAGTTATATTTGGGATGCTGTGCAAGCATTGCAAGCTTTAGGGCATGAAGTTGATATTCTAGTCACGCAAACATGGAAGCCTGGATGGTTTCGTGCATGGTTTAGGAAAGATTGCTGGGTGCGTAGTCTTGGGCTTAATATCAAGTGGTGTTATTATTTTTCTATTCCTCGACACTATCTAAGATTCATTTCTAACTGGTCGTACATTGTTAGGGTGGCGCCTATGATTAAGCGTTTAAATAAGCAGCGACCCTATCACCTCATTAATGCTCAAACCTCAGTTGCTGGTTTAGCGGTTGTTAAAATGGGTAAACAATTAAATATTCCAACAGTGCTGACTATGCATGGCATTGATACATCGTTAAGAATGTGGGCTGGCCATTCAGGTAAAATGCTTTTTGATGCTTTATCGCAAGCGGATAGAGCTGTTTTTGTAGGTGATCCTCTTGTTCGGCATTTTGCTCGGTATTTACAAAAAACAGAGCATATTCGAGTGGTTTATAATGGGTTTAGATTGTATCCAAAAATGAAAAATGTTCCGCAAGAAAATTGGCCTAAGCAGTTAAGGTTGATTAGTGTAAGCAACTTAGTTAAAGAAAAAGGTATTGAGATCAATATTAAGGCGCTTGCAGCATTGAAAAAAGAAGGGATTAAAAACTGGCATTATAAAGTCATCGGAGGTGGCTGCGAGCGATCTAAGTTAGAGGATTTAGTGGCATCTTTAGGTTTGTGTGATCAAATTGAATTTATTGGCGTATGTGATCATAAGCGTGTTTATCAATATTTGCAGAATTCAGATGTCTTTTGTTTGCCTTCATATCGAGAAGCGTTTGGTATTGCTTATGCAGAGGCTATGGCAAATGGTTTACTTACCATTGCGGTAGTGGGAGAAGGGGCTGAGGCTTTTATTACGCATGGAAAAACAGGTTTGATGATGGAGCCGGAAAATATAGAGCATTTGGTTGTTTTATTAAAGCAAGTTTTTGGTGAGCGTGAAAGGATGCAAGCTATAGCTCGAGAAGGAAAAGCCTTTGTGTTGAATAACTTTACTTGGGAGAATCACGCTAAACATTTAGTCAATGTTTATCTGGAAGCGATAAATGCTTAAAAGTTTTAAGTTCCCGTTGTGCGACAGATTATTGGCGCTATATTTCTGTACTTTTCTTGAGAAGCTTTGTAGTATCACACCTGGTTTTTGAGTTGTTAATTTATTCAAGGTTTGCTACATAGAACACCAAAAATAGAGTGGAAGAAGGAGATCCAACTATATGCAAAAATGTCCGAATGATTTTGTGCCTGCTGATAGCATCTCTATCGATGTAGTTGAAAAGCGAATTTATCGACATTTTTTTAAACTTACCTTCCTCTTGCTTTGCATTACAATAGTTGCTTTAGGTGTTATTTACGCGTGGATATATTTTGCTGGGCCTAATACAGATACTATGCTCACTTTTAATCGAAACTATGATGCACATAGTCTTCTGGGTATGTTTCGAATCCTTGCGAATCAAGATCAGGCACCATTGCCACAACTTTTAGACTATATATTATACCGGCTGGGCTTCTCCGAGCTTGTTGCTTTGCAGGCCGCAAGTTCGGCCTTGATTGTCATTGGCGCGGTTTGCGTGCTTGCAAAAGATTTAAAGATTGATTCAAAATTTCGAGAAATCTCCCTGGCTTGGCGCCCTATGGTTTTTGCACTTGGCGCTGCGGCAATCATTTTATCGTCAAGTTTTAGTGCAGTATTAACGTGGGTGCGCTATTCATCCCTGGTTGGCATAGCTTGGTATGCCGCTTGGGTGCTTGAAGAGCATGTGGTTTTGGCTGATACAATGCCAGCATTGAAGCGGCGTGCCGCGGCTTTAGGGTTTGTGCTTGGCTTGGGTTTGATGATTTCTTTTTCTTGGGGTGTGGTCATTGTCGCTTCTTCTTTATCATTGATATTTCGCCGCCAATTTTTTCGACCGGGTTTGAAAAGCAGCCTTTTTATCGGGGCAATCCCCGGTATTTTAACAACAATTGCATGGTTTATTTATGCTGGAGGGCATCAGTTTAGTCTCATTATGTTGCGTACTCATGGGGCTGGATTTCATTTTGTCAAAACGATAGGAAAAACAATTAATCTTTTTATTTACCCACTTGCTGGATCACTGCTCTTCCCTGGAGTTGTCAATGCATTTGTTATAGTCGCCACTTTAGGGACAGTTGGATTATCGGTAGTGTTCTTTTTGCATTCTCGCCGTGAACTTATTATGCCCTTTGTTTTTTATGTGCTCGTGCCAATCCCTTTTTATATAGTGACAAATGTGAATTCTGGTTATGTTATGATGGGGCCTGGGCTTGTTGTCATAACATGTGCAATTAAAGGTGTGTTGAGATTGTCCACCCGTCGTGCTGTACTAATGACAGTACTTGGATTGCCTGTTCTTTTGTTAGGGATGCTGGCAAATTTGCGAGGATTTAATACTATGTCCCCAGAAATGTTTGCGAATAAATCACGGGTAGCTGTTGATTTTGTTCATTCGCGCTTAGCTAAAGAGCATGCTTTAAGCGATCGGACTTTACTTGTTGCAGCTGATGAAAGCACTCGGTTTTTGATTGACACTATTCCCGATGTTCAACGGCATTTTTTAATGGGTGATGTATCATTAAGTGCGCCCAATATTAAAGCAATGCTTCAATATGGTTTTCAACAGGATCAATTAACGCCAAAGATTAATCGAGTTGCGCTTGTATTAGGTGGTGAGCGACATGATTTTTTTAAGCAAGAGTCAAGCTATGTTCAGCATTGGTTGCAGGGAGATGGCTTTCATTTGTTGTCACAGAAAGATATTGGACTTTACTCTTCATGGCTTAAGCGTGCAATGAGTACTAATGCGCCGGCTCAGTATATCGTTCAAGAATGGGTTCGGTAGCAAGATTGATTTTGAAGATTTTTGCCTTTTTATTAATGTAATGCTGCCTATGGAGATGAAGATGATACGTGTTTTAATTGAGAAATTTGCAAGAAAAAGAGTTTTTAAGCGAAGGTTGCCCTCTAAATTCAAATCAACGGCGCTATATTTGTCACCTGATTCGCAATTAAAATATTTAAAGTTTGGTGAAAAAGCCTTTGATCAAGAGCTTTTGGATATTGCATATGGCTATGTTAATGAAGCATCTAACGTTTGGGATATTGGTGCGAATGTTGGCGTTTTCGCTTTTGCTGCAGCGAGTCTTGCTACAAAAGGAGCTGTGTTAGCTGTAGAGGCTGATATCTGGCTAGTAGAGCTTATGAAAAAATCACGATTATTACGAGAAAACAGCAAGCTTTGTATTGAGATTTTACCGCTGGCTATTTCAGATCAATGCGGCGTCGCAAAATTTTTGATTTCAAGCCGCGGAAGAGCGATGAATGCTTTAAAACTTAATTTAAGAGAGTCAGTGGCGGATGATGCTCGAGAGGAGGCTTTGGTTCCTACTTTAACTTTAGATAGTCTTTTAGACTTTTCTTGTAAGCCAACTTTTATCAAGGTTGATGTGGAAGGTGCTGAAGCAATGGTGTTGAGAGGAGCAAAAAAAATATTAACTGAAGTTCGGCCAATTTTTTATATTGAAGTTGGGGCTGAAGCAAAAGAAGAAGCCACAGCTGTTTTTAATAAAAATAACTATATATTATTTAATGGAGCGGATGGAGGAGAGTTGAGCTCACCTATTTCTTCATGCGTATTTAACACATTAGCTATTCCATGCGAACAACTCGAAAGATGATATTAGTATTATGGCAGTAAAAAAAGAAACTAAAAAAGTATTAATGATTTTTATTGAGCCGGCGCCGTATATTATGGTGCTCCTCGATGCTCTCTTTGACGGTTGGGGAGAGGGAAAATTGGAAGTTGTATTTTTGAAGAAAAACTTAACCCAAGAATGGGATGTGGCTTTGCCAGAAGGGTGTAAGCTTTTAAAAAGCAAGCGGGAAGCCTTTAGATTTCTATGCTCAAAAATTTTAAGAAGGCATTATCGATTAATTCACGTGGCAGGTTGGAGTAATCCTGTATGCTTAGTATCAATTTTGCTATCTCCTTTGATCAGAGTGCCTGTTGTTGTTGAAAGTGATACGCAAATGAATCTTGATTTACCGCTGTGGAAAAGAACAGTTAAGCGATGCTTATATTCTGTTTTATTTAAGTTCCCCACGCTCTTTTTACCTGGAGGGACAAGGCAAGCTTATTACTTTCGTCAGTACAGTGTTCCATCCAATAAAATGATTATTGCTCAAATGACTGTTGATGTGCGTGGCATTCAGCAATATGTGGAGACTTTATCTGCTGCTGATCAATTGCAAATTAGACGGCAATATGGAACGCAAAACAAAGAGATCGTTTTTTTATTTGTTGGAAGACTTTTGGCGTTAAAAGGAATTAAAGAATTGATTTTGGCTTTTGCAGCGCTTAATGATACGCAAGCTAAATTATGGATTGTTGGTGACGGTGAATTGAATCAATATGTTTTAAATGCTGTTGTTCAGGAAAAAAATATTGTTTATCACGGTAAAGTAACCGGGCACGCTCTTCTTCGTTTGTATAATGCAGCAGATGTTTTTGTGCTACCTTCTCACGCGGACCAGTGGGGCTTTGTTGTCAATGAAGGAATGGCCGCAGGAAAACCGGTTATTGTGTCAGATGCGGTTGGATGCAGCGATGACCTGGTGATGCAGGCTAAAACAGGATTAATAATAAAACCAAAATGTGTGGAAGCACTGTCCTCTGCAATGCGGTTTATGCTGGAATATCCGTCGAAGCGAATAGATATGGGAAAGTCTGCATCAGATCATATTGCTGGTTGGACAATTGAAAATGAGACGCAGAATATCATAAAGGCTTGGAAAAAAGCGTTAGCGATGAATTAGCAAGAAGTTTGGTTTTTGCGCAATCGATTGCAGGATTTTATTTGATTTAATAAGGGCTATCAATTATTCTTAGCTTCAATATTTAGGTTGGGCATTTATTCCGCTTGCTGGTTAAAGTTTGGTAATTATAGAAGTCTGTTGAAATAGCGTAAGGGAAGAGGTATCTATATGCGGATTAAAAAACGGAGCTATTTTGAAATACTCCTGTTGTTACTGATTGTTGCTTTTGTTGGGCAAGGAACCAATTTGGTAGATGCTGTTATTTCTCTTAATTTTCGATGGATATTGCTTTTATTGATGTTGTTGTACTTGATTGCAACTAAGAAGTTTTTGAACAATGCCGCCTCGCATATCATGATGATTCTAATCAGCTATCAAGTATGGTGTATAACAACTACAGTATGGTCAGGCGTGCCTCTTTTATCTTTCATGAAGAGTGCTATGTTTGTATTGGTAAGTATTACACTCGTTTCTGCGGGAAAGGAATGGGTGAGACGAAATGGTGCTTGTAGGGCGCTAGACGTATTTTTGTTAATTGTTGTTGTAACATTGGTTTCTGGGGTTTTAGGTGATTATGCTCACGTGAATGATAGTTTGAATGTGTACAATAATTTAGGTCGGGATGCAAATGAGTTTGGCTTCTTGGCAGCGTTGAGCGCTCCTCTACTCCTTTGGCGAATGTATCATAGCTGGAATAAATTAAATATGCGTTTAGTTTATGGCCTTTTACTGTTTATCTGTGTGTATTTTCTTGCCAGAAGTTTCTCGAGAAGTGCTGCTTTAATGGCCTCTTCTATTGCGCTTTTTTTCGTATTTTCACTGAGTTTACAAAAAAAACTGGTCTTGCTTTTTGCCGGTACTCTTATCCTTTTGATGTCTATGTTGTTTATGGCGCCTTTGATTATTGGCTTTGCGCAATTGCACTTCTACAAAAGTTATACGGATGTGGATGCCTTGAAAAGTCGACAACAAGCTTGGCATAAATCTTATATCCAAGCTGTAAAAGGCGGCTGGTTGGGTGGTGGATATGGTGCTACGATCGGTGATAACAGCTTTGTAATGAAGGGGTTGAACGCTAGAGGTTATGGTCGTGAAAAGGCAAATTCACAATTAGCAATAATAGAAGAAACGGGTATTGTCGGGTTTGTTTTTTACTGTGCTTTGTTAATTATTTTTTTTACAAAAGGTATACGCTGTTTTTTGCGAATGAGCGGAGAAGAGAAAGTGGCCATGGGTTTAATTTTGGGTACACTAGTAGGCTTGTTGCTTGAATCAGTTGCTGAGGGCTGGTGGGATGCGCCAGGCGGGCAAGAATTTACCTCTTTCTGGGTGCTTTTTGGCTTGGCAATGGGTGTGATGAGTTTAGAAAAAAGGAAGATGCGTTATGGATACTCTTCAATGGAAGCGCCGCCTCGGGAAGTGTTATCCGAGAGCCCTGCTACATCGTAATTCTTCGCGTAAAATTATTTTACTCTATCACGCGGTAGGTAACGGCCCGCAAGCTTTGGCAGCGAGTTTGTTTGCAGAGCAAATTCAGTGGTTGCAAAACCATTGTGAGATTGTATCGTTATCAGAGCTGCTAACCTCTTCAGTGAAGGAAAATGTTATTCAAGTGGCAATTAGTTTTGATGATGGCTATGCTTGTTTATATGATGTAGTTGCTCCAATCTTATCTGCAACGAAGACGCCTGCTACTGTTTATATCAATACGGGTTGGATGGGGTGCTCCACAGAGGCGCGTCGGTTATCAGATCCCAATTTAGGTCATTACCAAGGTGAAGCTTTTCTTACTTGGGAAGAGGTGATGCGCTTATCTCAATCAAATTGGGAAATTGGTTCGCATGGTGTTAATCATCTTGATTTTACTCAAGTGCCTTTGGATATAGCAATAACAGAGCTTAAAACTTCAAAGCAGGCTATAGAAGCTCAGTTAAATAAAGGTTGTAAGCACTTTGCTTATACTTGGGGCAAGCATACTAAGCAGTTAAGAAAGCAGGTGGTAGCGAAAGTAGGCTACCAATATGCAGCCGCGGCGCACCATGCCGCCTTAACGCAAAAAGAAGATCCTTTAGCTTTTCCTCGGCTGAATATTGATAAAGATTATTCTATGGATGACTTTAAAGCTATTGTGCTAGGCAAGTGGGATTACTTGAATGTTATTCAAAGGGTTAAGCGTTTGTTATGAAGAAAAGAATTTTAATTAATGCTGTTTCAATAAAAGAAGGCGGGGGAGTAGTTGTTTTAACCCAGCTTTTGAAAAGAATGAGTGAGTTAGATAAAGAGATCTATTGGTGTGTTGTAGTTGATGAGACCCTTAGTTCTAAAATTGATATAGATGGCAATATTGAGCTTATCAGCTTTCCTTGGGTAAAAAACACGCCATTTCACCTTCTTTATTGGTATCAATTTTATTTGCCTAAATTATTGCGACGTAAAAAAATCGATCTTCTTTTTTCTCAAACAAATTTTCTTACACTTAGAAAACCTTATTGCCCTTCTTTGTTGCTTGAGCATCATGCTGGGTATTTTTCAGATGAATTTAACGCTTTATTTAGTCGGTTTTTGAAGAGGCGCCCAGCTCTTTTAGCATGGAAGCTTAGGTGTTTGTGGGCTGCAGTGTCAATAAAGCGAGCGACACATGTTACTGTTCAGACAAAGGCGTTAGCGGATGCGATTATTAAAAAGACAACTGTTTGCAATGACAAGATAAGCGTAGTGCCCCATGGGTCTGGGCTTGTGGCTATAACAGAGAAGACAAGGAGTTTTCCAGAAAAAGAAGTTTGGCGAATAGGCTACATTACTAAGTTTGGTGTGCAGAAGAATTTTGATGTTTTGTTTAGAGCAATTAAATCACTAAAAAACCAGGGTAAAGTTGTTAAGTTGGTTTTGACTTTAGATGCTGAGCATAAACCTTACCAGCAAGTCAAATCATTGATCGCTCGATATCAAATTACTGACTGTATAGAAAATCATGGTGAAATAAATAAAAAGCAAATTCAAGCGTTGTATCAGTCTTTAGACTTATTTGTATTCCCTTCGCTTTGTGAATCATTCGGTTTCACTCTGGTGGAGGCTATGTCTCAAGGCCTTCCTGTAATAGCAGCAGACACCTTAAGTAATCGTGAAATTTTAGGCGATGATGGTGAGCTATTTAGCTCGGAAGATGATAAAGTTTTAGCCGATAAAATTTCACATTTAATGACTGCCCAAGAGGATTATGAGAACAGATCATGCTACAGTGTTAAGCGCTCGCGGCACTACTCCTGGGACGAGGCAGCAAAAAAATTGCTTGCAATAACAAGGGTGTTGTAATTTAAATTATTCATTGAAGGGACCTAATGGATTATCAATTAACGGTAGTTATTTTAACTTATAATGAATCTATTCATGTTCGGCGTGCGATTGAGAATGTGCGCGATTGGGCTGATAAAATCATTGTTCTGGACTCATATTCAAAAGATAACACTGCTGAAATAGCCCAAGACTTAGGCGTAGAAGTTATTTGTAGAGACTTTGATAATTATAAAAATCAGCGAGAATTTGCGATTAACTACTGTAAGGGCATCACTGAGTGGATGTTTTTTTTAGATGCCGATGAGTATATTTTAGGCGAATTAAAAAAGGAAATCAAAGCATCTCTTAATCATGCTAGCATTGATGGTTTCTATATGGCGCGACGATTTATCTTTATGGGAAGGTGGATAAAGCATGGAGGATATTATCCAACTTATTTGCTTAGATTATTCCGACCTAGAGTTGCAACAGTTGACCAGGTAATTAATGAGCATGTTGAAGTGGAGGGTGCAACCCAAATGCTTAAACATGACTTTGTAGACCATAATTTGAAAGGACTTGAGTTTTGGATTAATAAACATAATCAATATACCACGCATGAAAAAACTATTTTGATGGACTGCAAGCTAGAAAAAGCAAAGACAAAAAAACTGAGCCTCTCAAAACAAGTATCAAGAAAAAAATGGTTGAAAGAGAGAGTTTGGAATCATATGCCGCTATTGCTGAGGCCTTTTATTTATTTTCCATATCGCTATATTGTACGTTTTGGTTTTTTGGATGGTAAAGAGGGGTTGATTTTTCATTTTCTACAGGGGTTTTGGTTTTGGTTTTTAGTTGATGCAAAATATATAGAAGAGACAAAGAAGAAAAAAGAAAGTAACGTATGTAGGGAGTCTTTAGGGTAATGAAAAGCAAGACAATAAAAGCTAAGAATGCTGTCGAGTGGCATACAGAAATAGCCATTGCTTTTGATGAAAAATATTCGAATAGCCAAAACTTTAAAGAACGATATACTGTTTGGACAAATATGCTCGATAAATACAGCAACAAGAATTTTCGCGCTGCTGACTTAGGTTGTGGCAGTGGTGTTTTTACTTTATATCTGGCTGGGAGGAATAAATCTGTTGTTGGTATTGATGCAAGTGCTGAGATGCTGAAAATATGTAATAAGAAAAAAGAAGATAAGGGTATTAATAATCTTGATTTGCTCAATTGCAAAATTGACTCCATGGGAGAGGTTTTAACTGAGAAAGTAGACTTAATAACAGCATCAAGCGTGTTTGAGTATTTGGATGACCTGGATGGATCACTAGAATTGATTGCGCGTAATCTGAAAAAAAAAGGTTTATTAATATTTTCTATGCCAAACAAAGGAAGCTTTTATCGGAAAATGGAGCCTATTTTTTATAAAGTAGCTAGCCATCCAAAATATTACAAACATGTTAAGAATGTTTGTACATTAGAAGAAATGAAAAAAAAGCTGCATAACTTTGGTTTCGATGTTTTGGAAAGTCAATATTACAGTAAAACGCCTTTTCTCTCAAAGGCTCTTCACCAACTTGGCTTTTCTTCTTCTTCAGATAACTTATTTATTATTGTGGCGCGCTTAACGCGTGCTTCTAAGAACCTTAAAAAGCTAGGCATTAATGCATTTAATATCGGGTCGGGCGGGGGCATTGTTCACTTGGTTGAATTGTTAACGGCGGCGGAGCCTTTGAATTATAATTTTTCAGGGGTGACAGTATGGGGAGGTTCGGCAATTTTAAAGCGTCTTCCTGATAGAGACTGGCTTAGCAAAGTTGAAGTTCAAGCTTTGAATAAAGGTTGGCTTCACAAACTATGGTGGAATTTTGTTAATTTTCCGAAAATGATTAAGCAATATGATTTGTTGTTTGTTCCCGGCGGAAGTTATCTGGGGCGCTTTAAACCGTTTATTAATATGTTTCAAAATGTGTTGCCTTTTGAGTCGACTGAAGTTAAGCGTTATTTCTGGAAATCTCCAAAATTTTATATCAAGTGGAATTTATTGCGCATCGTGCAAAATTTAACATTTAAAAAGGCTCAAGGAAGCATCTTCCCTTCGCTATATGCAAAGGAGCTTATTTATCGAGGCGGACAGCAAAGAAAAGGTCAACCTTATGCTGTGGTTTCCCATGGTATTAATTCAGATTTCAAATGTATAGAGAGAGAGAATGTTTCTGTAGAAAAACTTGGTAAGACTATTCAGCTGCTTTATATTTCAACTATTGATTTATATAAGCATCAGTGGCAGCTAGTCAAGGCGGTGCAGTTATTGCGCCAAAAAGGAATTGATATACGTTTGACTTTAGTGGGACAGGCAGCAAATAAGAAAGCTTTATCGATGCTGAAAACCTCAATGAGTCAGGTTGATCCCTTGGGTGAGTATATTGATTATCTTGGCAGCATTGACCATTCAGAATTACCCAAACTGTATCGCAAAGCGGATATTTTTGTTTTTCCTTCAACCTGTGAAAGTATTTCAAACATTGTACTGGAAGCAATGGCTTCAAGCTTGCCGATTGCTTGTTCAAGCCGCAGTGTCATGCCGCAAATCTTGAAGGATGCTGGTGTCTATTTTGATCCTGAAAATGTTAGTAGTATTGCAGAAGCTATAAATCTTCTAATTCAAGATGAAAAGCTAAGGACGCGGTGTGCGGAAAAAGCCTATCAATATTCTTTAGATTATAATTGGAAGCTTTGCGCAGACCAAACGTTTTCTTTTTTTAAGAAGATAGCAAATGATTCAACAGGGGGTGAGCTTCATAGAACCAATAAGATTAAATCTTTAGACGCTTGCCTTTTTCCGCTTTCTGTTCGTATTAAAGTGTTGGCGTTGCATAACTTAGAAGAAGTGCAAGCACAATATTTTATAAGAAAGAAATCCATGTTGAAAGTTTATTATTATATTAAAGAAATAGGCTTGAAACCAACAGTTGAAAAAATCTGCAGTAGATGGAGAGAGCGATTTCGAAATGAAAAATATATTTCTATTGGTGTGGGTCAAGTACTTGAGCCAGAGGCAACAGTAAAAAGTGTTCAGAAAGAGGAGATGGTTTTTTTTATTGCGACTAATCATCCTGCCTGTGAGGAGCGGGTAGTTGTACATAAAGATTGTGTGTTTTCTATGGCTGAGAAAAAGTATTCATGGTTGAAAGAAGATGAGCTTGTGTATTTTAAAACACAGTTGTTTGCTCAGGAGAAATGGTGGACCCCTTTATTAGGGTGGCTGCCATTTTCGGGCGCACCACTCCCTATGCATGTGACTAAAGATGTAAAAGAAAAAATAGAAGCTTATTTTGACCAAGTGAGCATCCAAGAAGCAAGGTTCATTGCTTTAGCTCCAAATGTAAACTGTCAAGAAAAGAGTGAGCCTCTTAAGCAGAAAAAACTTAATCTGGGAAGCAAAACAGCGGTTTTATTTGGGTTGGGTAATTATGCTAAAACAAGTATTCTTCCCAATATTAATAAAAACATTAAAGTGACAAAAATACATGAGCTTGACCCACTGCAAATGCTTCCTTTGGATCGCTCTATTGGCTATGACACTAGCCCATCTCTAAGAGGAAACGAAGATTATGATGTGTGTTTTGTTGCTGGTTATCATCATACTCATGCGAATATTGCTATTGAGGGCTTGAAAAAAAACATGGATATTGTGTTGGAAAAACCTTTGGTGACGACACGAGAGGATTTGAGTCGTTTGGTTGCCGCCATGCAGCAATCGTCCGCGCGTCTCTATGGCTGTTTTCAGAGAAGATATCATCGGTTTAATCAATTGATTTATAAAGATTGTCAGTTAACTCCAGGTAGGCCTGTATCATATTATGCTATTGTTTATGAGGAGGCTTTACCTAAGCTGCATTGGTACCGTTGGCCTAATTCAAAGAGCGCGATTATTTCTAATGGTTGTCACTGGGTGGACCACTTTTTCTTTTTAAATAATTATAGTGAAGTTTATTCTTTGTCTGCTAGAAAATCGAGAAATAGTGAAGTCATTGCTACAATAGAGTTAGTTAATGGCGCTGTTTTTTCATTGACGCTTTCACATCTTGGTTCTTCTCGTATAGGTATGCAAGAATATGTTGAATTGAGATCAGGGGACTCGACAGTTAAGATAATGAATAGTTCCTCTTATTCATCAGAAAATAATTCTAGAATTTTGAGAAAGACGAAAGAAAATAAAAACAATGCTTACAAGAGAATGTATAAAATCATTTCAAATAATATTGTCGAAAGAGATGCGCAAAACTTGGCTGATACATGGAGGAACGTGCAATTAGTCTCTTCAGCCGTGTTATCTTTAGATGAGGAAGTGGGGGATTAACGAGTGGAGAATTTAACATGAAACAAGTTCTACAGTCACTACGCTCGGGTCAAACGCTGTTGACAGAAATTCCTTGTGCAATGCCAGCGAAAGGCCAAATTTTGATTCAATCGCATTGTTCCTTAATTTCAGCGGGAACTGAACGTATGCTGCTTGATTTTGGTAAAGCAGGTGTGCTGGGTAAAATTAAGCAGCAACCAGAAAAAGTTAAAGAAGTATTAGCAAAAATTAAAACCGATGGGTTTATGACAACATTGGATGCAGTAAAATCAAAATTAGATCAACCAGTTGCTTTGGGCTACTGCAATGTGGGCCATATTATTGATACGGGTGGTATTGATTATTTTAAGGTGGGTGATCGTGTGCTTTCAAATGGTGTTCATGCGGAAATTGTTCGCGCACCCAAAAATTTGTGCGTGAAAATTCCCGATACAGTTTCTGATGAAGCGGCAGTATTTACTGTGATTGGTGCCATTGCTTTACAAGGTATTCGTTTGCTCAAGCCAACGCTGGGTGAGTGTGTCGTAGTTCAAGGTTTGGGTTTAATTGGTTTAATAGCTGTACAATTGTTGATTGCAAATGGCTGTCGCGTTTTGGGTGTTGACTATGATAAAGAAAAGTTAGCGCTTGCAAAAGAGTTTGGTGCGGAGGTCGTTGACCTTTCTCTGGGTGAAAGTTTAGTCTCTAGCGCGTCATGTTTTTCACGCGGCCGAGGGATTGATGCTGTTTTAATTACAGCTTCAGCTAAAACGAATGATATTTTGCATCAAGCTGCAAGCATTTCGCGTAAGCGAGGAAGGATTGTTTTAGTTGGGGTTGTTGGACTTGATATTAACCGTGATGATTTTTATAAGAAAGAATTGAGTTTTCAAGTTTCTTGCTCTTATGGTCCTGGTCGATATGACCCGAGCTATGAAGAGCAAGGGTGCGATTACCCTATTGGTTTTGTGCGCTGGACGGAGAGGCGAAATTTTGAGGCCGTCTTGGACATGATGGCATCAAATAAGATTAATGTAGAGCCGTTGATAAGCAAGTCTTTTCCAATCGAGGATGCTGAAATAGCTTATGGGGCGCTTGAAGATAAAAGCAATTTGGGTTTGCTGCTAACTTACCCTAAGCTTTCAAAAGAAATGATTTCTAGAACGATTCAATTGCCAAATGCACTTATACCAGCGAAAAGTAACGTCAATATTGCCTTCATTGGTGCGGGTAATTATGCCAGTCGCGTGCTGATGCCGGTCTTCAAAAAAACAACTGCATACTTAGGCACTGTTATTACTAACCAAGGTGTGAATAGTGTTATTCATGGTAAAAAACAAGGTTTCAGTAAAGCGGGGACTGATTTTGCAAGTGTTTTAAAGGACGAATCTATCAATACGCTTGTTATAGCGACTCGCCATCATTTGCATGCAAAGCAAGTGTTGTTAGCCATGCAAACGGGTAAGCATGTGTTTGTTGAAAAGCCGTTATGCCTAATGCTTGATGAGTTAGTAGAGATTGAAAATACTTACGCCGAGTTACAATCGACTAAGAAGGCGTCATTACTAATGGTGGGCTTTAATCGACGATTCTCACCGCATATTCGGAAAATTAAGTCATTGATTCAGCCGCTGAGAAGCCCAAAAAACTTTATTATGACAGTGAATGCAGGTTTTATTCCAGAAGAGCATTGGACACAGGATCCCAAAATAGGCGGGGGACGTTTGCTTGGGGAGGCTTGCCACTTTCTGGATTTGTTAAGATATTTAGCCGATGAAGAGATAGTTGGCGCGGAAATTAATGCGCTAGCGGGTCTTCTGGAAAATTCATCAAGAGATGAAAATATAACAATCACCTTGAAATTTGCAAATGGTTCTTGCGGTACTGTGCACTATTTTGCAAATGGCCATAAAAGTTTCCCTAAAGAAAGACTTGAAGTTTTTGTTGAAGGTAAAGTTATTCAGCTAGATAATTTTAGAAAGCTAAAAGCTTTTGGTTTTGGCGAATTTAGAAAGATGAATCTTCGCCGCCAAGATAAAGGGCAAGCAATGTGTGCTAAATTATTCGTTGAAGCGATTGAAAAAGGCGGCGCATCTCCTATTTCTCCAGAAGAGATTTTTGAAGTGATGCGTGTTTGTTTGAAATTAAAAGAGAAATTATGACAAGGATTGAGATGTCTTTTAATAAGAAAATTTGTGTTGTTGGTTTGGGTTATATAGGTTTGCCCACGGCTTCTTTATTGGCAACCAAGGGCTTCAAGGTCCTGGGTGTTGATGTTAGTGAAAATATTGTCAATAAAATCAATCAGGGAGAGATTCATATTGTTGAACCTGGCCTTGATGTTTTAGTAAAGTCTGCTATTCACTCTAAAAATCTTAAAGCTTCTTTAAGGCCGGAGCTATCAGATGTTTTTATATTGGCAGTGCCCACACCTTTCACAAGAGACAAACACCCTGACCTTTCTTATGTTGAAGCTGCAGCGAAAGCTATTTCAAAAGAATTGGCTGAGGAGAATCTTGTTATTTTAGAGTCTACATCTCCCGTTGGTGCAACAGAGTTAGTGAGAGATGTCATTCAAAATGAGCGCCCAGATCTGAGGAATATTTATTATGCGCACTGCCCTGAGCGTGTTATTCCCGGGCGTGTTTTACAAGAGTTAATCGATAATGATAGGGTTATTGGTGGTGTTGACGAGCTCTCTACAGAAAAAGCCGCAGCATTCTATGAGTCCTTTGTTCAAGGGAAAGTGCTGAAAACAAATGCACGAACGGCCGAGTTATGCAAGCTTACAGAGAATGCTTCTCGTGATGTCAATATTGCTTTTGCCAATGAGTTGTCATTGGTGTGCGATGAGCTCAATATTAATGTTTGGGAGTTAATTCATTTGGCGAACCATCATCCGCGAGTTAACATTTTGCAGCCAGGTCCAGGGGTGGGTGGGCACTGTATTGCTGTTGATCCTTGGTTTATTATTTCAAGCTGCCCTACCCAATCAAAATTAATGCGCGCAGCAAGACAGGTTAATGATGAGAAACCTGATTGGGTCATTAATAAAGTAAGAAAAGCGGCAGCTAAATTTAAAAAGCCTGTGATTGCTTGTTTAGGTTTAGCTTTTAAAGCTAATATTGATGACCTTCGAGAGTCACCCGCAAAAAGTATTGTTGAGAAGCTTATTCAAGAGGCTGTTGGTGAAATTCTTGTTTGTGAGCCTAATATTTCAACCTTAGAAGCCTTTCATTTAGTTGCTCTGGATGAGGCTATTAAGCGAGCTGATATTATAGTTGTTCTTGTTGATCATAAGGAGTTTTTAAAAATCGATCGCAATTGCTTGAGTGAAAAAATACTTATCGATACAAAAGGAGTTTTGATATCAAAGCAAGGATCATTTTAATATTTTATTTTTTAGCGGCTAATTTGGGCATTTTTCGCCTTTTTTTTTGGATTAATCGCCATAAGCGGCTTGTGCTTACTTACCACAATGTTATTCCAGATGATTTGTTTGATGCTAGCTTGCACCTTGGCGTATCTCACTCTGAATCAGCTTTCAAAAAACATATGTCTATACTTAAAAAAAGGCTGGCACCTGAAAATGTTTTGATTACTTTCGATGATGGGTATGTAAACCAGTATGAAGTAGCTAGTAGAATCTTAGATAAACATAACTTAAAAGGAGTGTTCTTTATATCATTTAAGTTACTTATAGAAAGACAGCCTCTCACCATTGATAAAGTTCTCCAGTGGGTAAGTTATGTTCCAGAAGGTCAGTATACTATATTCAACTCTCTTTATACTCTTTCAGAGGAAAGTCGTCATCCTGTTTTTTTATTGTTCTATGAAAAATTACTGAATGATTGTGTTTTGTGGGAAACAATAGAGGAGCAGCTTAATGTTGCCTATGCTTTCAACAAGCTAAGGATCGATCCTGCCCTTAAGAGATTACGCTTTGAGCCTCTTACATTAAAGAATTTATCTGCATTAAAGCTAGCTGGACATACAGTAGCAGCGCACAGTTGGGCTCATCTTCCCTTAGCAACGTTGCCTATCGAGACGCAGCGAGAAGATTTTTCATTGAGTAAAGTTTTTGCTAAAAAGCACTGCAATTCTAATTTATATAGTTATCCCTATGGGGGTAAAAGAGAGGTTTCGTCTGAAACTATAAGTTTATGTAAAGAATATGGGTTTTCCGCCGCTTATCTGAATATAAATGATTCGATTAATGATTTAGAAGAAGATGCTAATTATCAGTTGCCTAGAATAGATCTTTTAAATAATAATGCCTATTATATTGAAGCCAAGTTGTCAGGATTTTATTTTTTTTGTAAACTGCTTCTTGGAAATCTATTGATTTTTAAACCTATGTTACCAAGGATGTTGAAATGGAAAAAAAGGACTACATAAGCTGGATAATCTCTTGGTTCCAAAAAAAGTCAAATGTTTTGGAAGTTGACTTGCAAGCTGATTTTTTTAGCAGCGGATTATTGGATTCCTTTAAAACTTTAGAGCTTATCACCGATATAGAAACTTCTTTAAAAATTTCTCTGCCTGATAGTGCCCTTACAGATACTAGATTTTACAATATCAATGGATTAGCTGACATCCTATCGGAGATAAAGCATTTTGAGGAAGCCGATAATGTTGAGTGATATCAAAAAAGATTCTATATTAAATTTATTATTTAATTGTGGACAAATCACTCACGAAGATCAAGCACTTGTATTGTGTGATGAAAAAACAAAACCCATCGCCGATGCCTTTACTCAAATAGCTTCAGCGGCTAATATCAAACTCAATTTATTAGAAATCCCTGAATTAAGTAATCACGGTGCTGAGCCACCGAGCTATGCTGCAGATAGTATGGAAGCAGCAACATTGATTATTAGTTTGTGTGGCTATTCGCTAGCACATAGTAAGGCGCGCGTGCGCGCAGCCAAAGCAGGCGCTCGTTTTCTTAGTTTGCCACTTTATAATTGGGAATTGCTTGAAGACCCAAGTTTGCGTATTGACTTTAAATTACATGCAAGTTTAGTAAGGGCTTTTGCAGATGCTTTTTCAAAAGGTGAAGCTGTTCGTGTAACAACTGATGCGGGCACAAATATTGAATTTAATATTAAAGATAGGGTGGGTAATTACTGTCCTGGCTTTGTAGAAAATCCAGGGGATTTGGGTTCGCCCCCTGATATAGAAGCCAATGTTTCCCCGATAGAAAACAGCGCAAATGGTATTGTTATTGTAGATGGCTCAATTACACATCCTGACTTTGGGCTTTTAGTGTCGCCAGTTAAACTGATAGTAGAGCATGGAAAGATTATTAAATTTGAAAGTAAAAATCAGAAGCAAGCAACGATGCTGGATGACTTATTTGGCCCTATTGATTCGCCGCGGCGCGTATTAGCGGAATGCGGCGTAGGTTTAAATCCTGCCGCGAAATTAACAGGTATTATGTTAACGGATGAAGGCGCCCTAGGATATTTGCATTTTGGTTTTGGCGCAAACCATACGGTTGGTGGGCTTAATGAAGTTGACTTTCATCTTGATTTTGTTTTTCGTGCGGCTACTTTAACAGTAGATTCAAAAGTTATTATAAGTTCAGGAGTGCCCCAGTTATGATAAAGCAACCGAGATCGCTTTTTTTAGATCTTGAAAGAATAGCGGCAAGCCAACCTGATAAAGTTGCGTTGCTTGACATTAATGGAAGAAAAATAACGTATCGTCATTTGCTTAGTAATATAGAATGCGCTCATGCTTGGCTAAATAAAATGGGTTTGCAGCGAGGCGATTCACTTATTGCACTATTGCCCAACGCATTAGAAACGGCGATTTTATTTTTGGCAAGCTTAAGAGCTGGATTGGTTTATGCGCCACTACCTTGTACAGCAACTTTGCCTGAAATTAAGAAATGGAAAAAACTCACAGGAGCCAACTTATGCTTGCTAGCAAAGCCTGTTAGCAATTCATTGCAAGCGCAAATCAAAGAGGTTGATTGGCGCGTAGAAATCATTAGTATAGGCGGAGAGTCGCTTTGGCCAGAAAATGAGAATGTAAGTATTGAAACAGGTGGGGCATTGGTCATGGCTTCAAGTGGCTCTACCGGTGAGCCTAAGGCTATGCTGTTAAGTGGGGATCGTCTCTGGTCTTCAGCGAAAGCTTTTTTGAGTTACCATAATTTAACTGAAGGTAATATTCGGTTCTGGAATTATTTGCCCATGTCTTATTTGGGTGGTCTTTTTAATTTAACACTTATTCCTTTGGCTGCTGGAGGTAGCGCTTTTATTGATGATGCCTTTAATGGTAAAACATTTCTAGGTTTTTGGTCGACTGCCGAGCGCTTTGAAATTAATAGCCTTTGGCTGGTGCCTTCAATATTGCGAGGATTATTAACTTTATCTAACCGAATAGGACAAAATCGTTCATATCCCAAAGTGCAGTACTGTTTTTTAGGAACTGCGCCAATTCTTCTTGAAGAAAAACAGCGATTCGCACAGGTGTTTGGAATACAGCCTTTGGAAAATTTTGGATTAAGTGAAACAACTTTTGTTAGTAGTGAGCGAGCTGGCGATTTAGCTATGCGCTCTCAAAATAGTGTAGGCGCGCTTATGCCTGATGTTGATCTTCAGTTGCGATCAACAGATAAAGGTGAAGAGCCTAAAGAGATTTGGGTAAAAACACCGTATTGCATGCTTGGTTATTTGAATGAGAGAGGCATTAGTAGCCCCCCTCTAGATGATCAAGGTTTTATGCCAACAGGTGATTTCGGACAGGTTGTAGATGGGCAGCTGCATATTACTGGGCGTAAGCGTGACATCATAAAAAAAGGCGGAGTGTTAATCTTGTTGCGGGAAGTAGAGCAAATCGTTAGTACTTATCCGAAAGTTATAGAAGTTGCTGCAGTTAGGGTTGAGCATGCTTTCTATGGGGAAAGTTTTTATTTATATGTAAGTTTAGATAAAACGGTTTATGGTGAAGTAGAATATTTGAAAGAGTTAAGTGCCTGGTTGCACGAGCAACTGGTTAAAGACAAATGGCCAGAGAAAATTCTTTTGTGTCAGAGCTTTCCAAAAACATCAACTGGAAAAGTGCAAAAACATCTTCTAAAGGAAAGGAGCGCGGTCAATGTCTAATAATCCTATGCCTATTAGTGAAAAAGTTCAAAGCATTCCTGGTGCGCTTTCAGTTTATTTTAATCAATTAGTTTATGAATTAAAGCGTAAGCAGAGGGATACCATCGTTTTATCCTTGGGCGAAGCTTTTTTTGAAATCCCTTATTTTGGCTTTAAGAAGCTTGATTTTAATCGCGGCTATCACTATTCGCATAGTTTAGGCTTGCCAGAGCTTCGTGAAAAAATAGCTCAACATTATCAATGTCGCTATAATACTAACATCAAAGCAGAGAATCTCATTGTTTCAGCCGGCTCAAAAGTTATTATTTATATGTGTATGCAAGCTTTAGTAAACCCCGGTGAGGAAATTGTTATCCATGAGCCGGCTTGGCTGAGCTATCAAGAGCAGGCCCGATTAGTGGGCGCAGAAGTGAGCTTCATACCTTATGATTCTCCTTGTGATGAATTTGATAAGTACTTCAATGACAATACTCGTATGTTGATATTAAATAATCCCAATAATCCAGCAGGGCGTATTTATACTGCCCAAGAACTAAAAAATCTTTACCAAGTATGTCGAAGCCGTGGTATTTATATTTTAATGGATGAAGCTTATAGTGATTTTGTGTTAGATGACTCTTTTTATTCAATGGCAAATTTAGTCCCATCGCTTGATGGTGTTATCGTTGTTAATTCCTTATCAAAAAATATGGGAATGTCGGGCTGGCGTATTGGCTATGCTATTGCAAACCAAAGTGTTTTGGATGCGCTTCTTAAATTAAATCAGCATTTGATTACTTGCGCCCCAACGATTCTTCAACAATATCTTACAGAATATTTTGATCAAATACTTTCTTATACTTTGTCACAAGTCACAGATGTTGTGGAAAAACGAAACCGTATTGGTAAGCGCATGGATGAAATTGGTTTGCGCTATCTTTCTGGTAGCGCTACTTTTTATTTTTTTGTTGAGACGGCGCCTTATAGCGGCAATATTCACGATTTGGCGCTTTATTTGTTATTAGAAAAAGGTATTTGTGTTGTTCCTGGCTCTGCTTATGGTGATACAACAACAAATTTTTTGAGGATTTCTATTGGTGCGGAGTCTGAAGAGAGAATTGATCAGGCGCTGCAAATATTGAATGATGTTTTGAATAGTCCTCCTATTGATAGCGTACAAGTACATTTAGAGCTTGCTCGTCTCGGGTTGCCAGAATTTTCTTCTAGAGAAGAGCATGCTGAATATAAGCTTTCTAAGATAGAGGTCTGATGTCTCAAGCAATTTTAGTCAAGAAAACCTACGCCAAGGACTTTGAGAAAGTTTATCCTTTACTTGTAGATTTTGATGCTTACTCATCTGCTGAGTGGCGGAAGATATTTGATTATCATTGGGAAGGTGCGCTGGATCATGTCGGTTATCATTTAGAAAGGCAGGGTGAAATTGTTGGGTTTATGGGGTTGATATTTTCTTGTAGGCATAGAAATGCTGTTAAATACCAGTTTTGTAATATTACTTCTCTCATTGTTAAACCAGAGTTTCGAGCGGCAACGCTATTGTTATTAAGAAGGTTAAAGGCTTATGAGAATACGATTTTTACGGGGTTGGCGCCTATTGAAGAATCCTATCGTTTGCTTACAAGAATGGGTTTCGTAACCTTTGAAAAACATCATATAATCTTACCTGTACTGAACGGTTTACTTTGCAATAAAAAAAACCTATCAATATATGAGTCTGAGGAGATGTTCAAAAGATTGGATGTGGAAAATCAGCGCATTGTTTTAGACCATGATAATCTCAACTGTAAAAGTATTCTATTCGAGTCTAAAAGTGAATCAGCTTTATTGGTTTATAGTGTAAGCACGCAAAAGCATAAAGGCATACGTATAACAAAGCTTCATTTACGTTACATTAGTAATTTAGAATTATTTAATGAGCACCTTAGGGGTATTCTAAATGCTTTTAAAGTACGATTTGGCTTACGCTCAGCTATTTATATTGACAGGCGATTTGTTTCAAGCCATAGAAAAATGTTGTTCTTAACGAAAGCAACTTATCCACCTAAAATACGCAGCAAGCGATTTTTTGATCAAGTAGAGATAGACGAGCTTTATTCTGAAATGGTGTTGCTATAGTTGAGGAATTGATGTATTAAATTACAACCAATAGAGAAACTTTGTTGGATAAGTATGAAAAGGATTTTCAATGAAAAAGATAATGGTTGTTTTTGGCACAAGGCCGGAAGTCATAAAGATGGCCCCTATAGTGAAAGCCCTGGAGTCATCAGCTGATTTTTCAGTTGTTACATGTGCGACTTCTCAGCATCGTTCGATGCAAGATCAAATGGTTGAGTTATTTCAGTTAAAGATTGATCATGATTTAGAAATTATGCGCGCTAACCAAGATTTAACGCATATTACGTCTGCTTGTATTTCGCGTATGAAGCCTATTTTAGAAAAAGAGATGCCAGATATGGTATTAGTGCAAGGTGATACGACGACTGCTTTTGTTGTGGCGCTTGCTGCCTATTATTTTCAAATTCCTGTGGGGCATGTTGAAGCTGGACTTAGAACAAATGATATTTATTCGCCCTTTCCTGAGGAAGTTAATCGCCAGTTATTATCGCGTATTGCAAACTTGCATTTTGCACCAACACAAGTATCAGAATCAAATTTAATTAATGAGAATATTCCAGTAAGCAAAATAAGTGTTACAGGCAATACAGTGATTGATGCTTTATTTTGGATGCAGAAGCATTTAAATATTGAGCGAATTAATGATGTGCTGGATTCAAGAGTGCTTGAAGTTATTGCTAATCAAAAACCTTATGTGTTAATAACAGGGCATAGGCGTGAGAGTTTTGGTGAGGGATTTTCGTCTATTTGTAAGGCTATTAAGCGGTTATCTCAACAATACCCAGATTATTATTTTGTTTATCCTGTTCATTTGAATCCTAATGTTCGGGAGATTGTTTATAAAGAGCTTGGCGATCATCATAATATCGTTTTATGTGATCCTATTGATTACGAACCTTTTATTTATTTGTTAGAGCAATGCAAATTGGTATTGACAGATTCTGGTGGAATACAAGAAGAGGCGCCGTCACTAGGGAAGCCGGTTTTAGTGATGCGTGAAAAAACAGAACGTCCAGAAGGCGTAGAGGCAGGAACAGCTAAGCTTGTTGGGACCCATGTTGAGACTATTGTTAGCGAGGTTTCGTCCTTGCTCGATGATTCAAGTGCTTATTTAGCAATGGCAAATGCAGTGAATCCTTATGGTGATGGTTTGGCAAGCGAAAGGACTCTAAAAGCCATTTCTCTTTCCTTCAGTCCTAAACCAGTTAAAGAGCAAGTTTTTTAAATACCTTTTCCGGGATAGATTTAATAATCATCATAATACCACGCCAAAAATAGGGTGTATAAATAACATCTTTCTTTTTATCAATTGATCGAACAATATCATTAGCGACTTTATCAGGCTTTGCCCAAAGTAAACCTTTCTTAAAGTTCTTTGTCATTGGGGTGTCTACAAACCCCGGTTTAACCGTTAAAACATGCACGCCTTTTTTAGCTAATCGATTTCTTAATCCTGATAAAAAAGTTGTAACTGCTGATTTGGCAGCGCCATAAATGTAATTACTTTGTCTACCTCGATCACTTGCGCAAGATGAAATAGCAACGATGCTGCCTTTGCCTTCTTTTTCAAAATAATTGCCAAACAGGGTGAGTAATGCAATATAGCTCATCCCATTAATTTGAAACTCTTCTAGTGTTTTTTCTAATGATGCTTCACAAGCCTTTTGATTCGATAAAGTTCCATGTGCAATGATAAGAATATCAATTTGTCCTAATGTTTTTATGGCTTCATCAATACATTTTTGATAGCTTTTTATATTTAGGATTTCTAATTTGAAAATAGTGTTAGTATTGCCCGAGAAAACCGTCAAATCATCAGCGACTGTTTGCAAGCGCGATGTGTTGCGTCCCACCAGAAAAAACTCTGCATTTTGTTTCGCATACTGCTTGGCAACTGCTTGAGCAATAGCAGAAGTTGCTCCTATAATAACTATTTTTCTCATAATGTTTCCTTAGGTTATGTTCATTCTTCGCCAGAAGGATGATGAAAAGTTAGGGTCTTTTTCTTTCATAAATTCATTTAGCTTTGGGTAATAGATATTAAAGGTTTCCTTTGACATGCGCGCATCTTTCGCAGGGTAAACGCGGCCTTTGCCTTCTAAAACGATGACATCTAATTCGTTTAACAAAGTTAGCGTTTTTTTTCCTCTAAAAGGGAAGTCCAGTGCCAAAGTGATTCCCGGCATAGGGAAAGATAATAAACCCGGTGACTTTATGTCGCCAAGTATTTTAATCACTGATAAAAAAGAGCCTTGTCCTGATTGAGTAATCTTTTTTAATAAGGAAGTTAAAGTCATTAATGCATTTTCGAAAGGGACGGCGCACTGATACTGAACAAAGCCTTTTTTCCCGTAGATTAAATTCCATTGGTGCACATTATCTAAAGGGAAAAAGTGTGAATCATAATGAACAATTTGATGTCTGCAGCTTTCTCTAGCATTGGCCAAGTAATAAGCCTGGCTAAAGGCACCAATCGAGTAACGGTTTAATACAAAGCTAGGAAGAGGGAAGGGAACCGTCTTTTTACGAATGCGTTTTGATTTTTTTGGAGACAGGCTTGCATTTTTTAGAAAATTACCTTGGAAAAGTATCCCTCGCCCAAAACGCTTCCCTTTCGATTGACAGTCTAGCCAAGCTGCTGTGTATTCATATTGCTTCATTCCCTCAGTAGAAAGTTTGATAAATTCTTCTAGTCCATTAAAAGGTAAGGCATCAACTTCTAAATATTCAGAAACAATAGGTTTTAATTGGATTTCAGCCCATAAGATTAAACCTGTTAATCCTAGCCCGCCAATTGTTGCTTGATACATTTTGGTGTTTTTAGTTGCTGAACATATTAAGCGATCACCATTGGAGCGTAACAATTCAAATTGTTTGACATGGCAGCCAAAAGTTCCTGACACATGATGATTTTTTCCATGGATATCATTAGCGATCGCCCCGCCCACGGTAACAAATTTTGTGCCTGGTAGTACAGGAAGCATCCAGCCTTTTTTTGTAATAAGCTTTAAAACAGTACCCAGTGTTACACCAGCCTCACAACGAAGCACTCCATGCTCTTCATTAAAAGCGATCATGTGATTTAAATACTTGGTATCAAGGACAACGCCACTTGCATTTAAACAGCTATCACCATAGCTTCTACCCATGCCATACGGCAATACGGGTAGCTCGTTAAATAAATCACTCTGGTCGCGCCATGAAACATATTGACGTTTAATATTTTGACACTTTGGATAATTCCCCCAGCTATTGACCATCATTTAAAGCTCAAATGTTTATGGCCCAAGTAACTGGTAAATGCTGGTGCCATAATTCCTATAAAATGTGCCACTTCTTCCCTTAGAAATTGTTGATGAATAAAAAGTAAAAGATAGTTAGCAAAAACTAACGACACAACTAATGTTAATAAAATAGCGAAAGCATTGACCGCAATAAAATAAGCCATTTCTTTGATGGGCGAATTTTTTTCTGATTTAAATACATATAAACGGCAAAGAATATAAGCAGTAATAATACCAAAAATATACGCAACAACAATCGACAAGCCATAAGACATTGTTAGCCCCAATAGCATACGAGAGAAAAAATTGACGCCGGCTGCAATAGTCGATACAAAGAGAAACATTGCAAATTTTCGGTCGGCAAATTGTCTAGTTAATATTTTCATTGGCTAACTTCGCTAGTTCTTTTCCAATACGTACACTTTCCGAAATGCTACGATCTTCCGGATAGCAGTATGAAGTATCCGCCATAAACAAACCTTTTAACTGGCTCTGCATAGGCGGCAATTGGTCATAAAATCCTGGTGGGCATACCGTTTGCGCAAAACCATAACGCGCCACATGGGTTGCAAGAATCCAGTTGTTATCGAAATCTTTGTTAATGCGGCTTAAATACCCTGTTGCTTCAGCAATAAACTGCTCATTTGTCCATTGATGTTTTTCATGGTCTTGAGGTAAATAATAAGGAACATAGATTATTTTTTCTTCGGCAGGGTTTAAGTTGGTATACTCAATGATACCGGGAATTTCCATATGGTCATCATTAACATTTAACCAGAAATTCTTTGTTAATGAATGCTTTAATTTAAATAATACACAGGCAACACCTACATTATTGACGGCTGCAATTTTTTTCATTTCATTGTTTGGCAAGCAAGGCGCCATGGTTGCTAAGTAGGGTAAAGGGATGGTTGATATCACTTGATTAAAAGCATGTAATTTGTCATCTATTCTAACGGCGGAGATTTGATTGTTCTCTTTAATAATCTCAGTGACGCGTGTTTTTAATTTGATTTCTCCACCAAGTTCGAGAATTTTCTTTTCCATAACATCTAGTAAAGTATCTGACCCGCCTTCTAAATAGCCTAATGTTTCTTGAAACATGCTTCGACGAGAAAGTCCTACACGCTTTACTCGTGTCCCTAACCAGGCTGCCGACAAATCATCTTTATATTGATAAAACTTATAATAAAACAAACTTTTCCAAAGAACTTGATAACCTTTCTCACCGACATGTTTTTTTAACCAGTCTGTTACACCTATTTTATCTAATTTGTGCCAGTCAGTGACTTTTGTTAGTTTTAAAGCCATTAATCCATAGCGAAGTTTTGTGATTAATCCAAGCCTGGGGAACTTAAGTAAGCTGATGGGATCTCCCCAGCGATATAATTTTCCTTGATAATAAAAGCCCATTTTTGTATCGCGCCAACGCAATTGATCGGACAAATTAAATTCTTTTAATAGGTCAAACATGGGTTGGTCAGGCTTGCAAATAAAATGATAAAAACGTTCTATCTTTGTGCCATCAAAGTCAAAAGATGCTGACATGCCGCCTATGCGATCATCTAGCTCAAACAAAGTAACCTTTCTTCCTTGTTTTAGCAATTCATAAGCCGCCATTAAACCCATGGGGCCTGCACCAATCACAGCTACTGTATTTAATTTATTAATTTCCATTATTCACACCTTTCCAAGATGATCTGACTATATTCTGGATGGGTATAGGTTTCCTCAAAAGCTTGATTTAATGGTGTTGCTTTAATGTTAAAGCATTTCTCATAATCAACACCCGTAAAATAATCGCCCGCAGTTAGTGATGTCAGTTGATCTGCTGTAAAGGGCGGTTTTTTATTAAACACGGCATAACATTTTAATAGGCAATAAAACAAATGATAGGGGATTTTTATGATACATGTTTTTAAATGTTTGATTCTTTTAATTGATCTAATGATATCAATATAGTTTATTTCTTCTTGGCCCACGATATCAAAAGTTTCGCCCACTCTTTGCTTCTCCATTGCTGCAATAATTACACGACAAAAGTCACGACTGTACAAAGGTTGGCGTAAATATTTGCCATTACCAGGCACGGGAAAAACGGGTGCTCGCTCCATGAACCTTGATAGCCAGCCTAAATGTTTTGGATCGAACCAGCCAAACATAAGGGTTGGTCTTAGAATGCAGCATGGAATCTTACTTTTCAAAACAAGTGTTTCCTGTTCTTTTTTGGTGTCTGTGTAATAATCTTTAGCGACTGAATTTACAACGGATGAGCTAATATGAACAGTATAAGAAATGTTACTCTTCTTTATTTGCCCAAGTACTTTTTCTGTTGCTACGATATTGTTGTTAATAAACTCTTCGCGATATAACCCGGTTATTTGCGCATGTAGCATTAGTACGGTATCAGTATTTTCAAAGGCATCTGCCCAATTGCCATCTTTCGATAAGTCTGCTTCTATGGTTGTTATGGCATTGTTCAGCCTTTTTAAAATAGCTAGATTTTTTTTATTTTTGTCTATGGCAATAATATTTGTATAACCTTTTTCATGTAACATTAAAATGAGATTCTGTCCGAGCAATCCCGCGGCGCCCGTCACAATAATTTTTTTTGTTTTATCCATGTGCTCGCTCATTAAAAAGTTGCCGCCATACCAATAATGAATAAGGCAATAAGGACTAGATATGTTGCTTTATCTTTAATTGCAAAAATAATGGGATCATCATGCATGTTCCCATCAACGGCAATAAGCCACATTCTTGAGACCCAGTAAACAAGAACAGGGCATGCTGCATAAAGTATAATGGGATAATGGTAAAGTGATATTGCTTTAGCTGAGTTTAAATAAAGTGCTATGATAAGAACAGATAAATAGCCATTGCAAATACCAAACATTTTGATCGTATCAAGATGTGCAACATGGTAGCTTCGTCCACTCAGTTTTTGAATTTTTTCTTTGCATGCAAAGTGCAGTTCGGTAAAACGTTTTAAAAAAGCTAGGCTTGTAAAGAAGAATAGAGAAAACAATAGCACCCATTTTGAATAGCCCGCATTAATGACGGCCATCCCTGCTAGTATACGAACAGTATATAACCCTGACAAAGTAATAACATCAACCAGCAACACTCGCTTTAGCCAAAAAGAATACAAGACGGTAACTACCAAATAAAACATTAAAATTAATTGAAAATGTAGTGGAAGCATAGTTGCCAAAATACAGGCTAGGGCGAAACAGGTGAGGCCCAATAAAGCGCCATGTTTTATTGATAAGCAACCTGAGGCTAGCGGCCGCCATTTCTTGCGGTGATGCAAGCGATCAGAGGGAAGGTCTAATAAGTCATTTAATACATAGGTGCTTGAAGCAAGCAAGCTAAAGCTCATAAAAGCCAAGAACAGATAAAGTAGAGCATTCATATTGCTATAGTAATGCCCTAGGATCCATGGGAGAAAAATTAAGGTATTTTTAGCGTATTGGTGTACACGCAACGATTTTATTAGTGTTTTAAATATGAATTTTTCTTTCGGGAAAATTTTATCAACGTGAGCAAAACTTTTTGTTTCTTTGATTAGCTTTTTATTATTGCTAACAATGTGAGAATGGTTTGCTGCTTGCCAAACAGGCTTGTCAGTATTTGCATCGCCAACATAATCAAATTGTTTTTCCCCGTATTTCCCAATTAATAGAGCTCGCTTTGCTTTTCCTCTAAGATTAGTCTGTCCATCGCTTGCAAGCACGTTATCAAAAAGATTAAGCTGGCTTGTAACTGCGTCAGCTACTTTTTGATCTGAAGCGGTTGCTAAGACAAGCTTTCTTCCGCTGGCTTTTTCTTTACGTAGCCAAAGAATTAATTCTTCATTCCATGGTAAGGCAAGTGTTGAAAGATCGACACGTTTTGCTATTTGTTGTTTACAGTAGGCTTTTCCTTTTAAGAGCCACCAGGAAATGACAAGAAAGATAGCGGTTGGGTGCTGCCGAATAAAAATTAAAATACTTTCATGCAGCATATCTGTTTTGACAAGTGTTCCATCTAGGTCGACACATAAAGGGTTTTTCTGATTGGTTTGAATAGCTTCTTCCATAAGTATCCTAATCTTGGCTTCCGTATGCCTATTATCAGCTCAAAAAAGCTGATTGCTTATTCTATCATGAATAAACCAAAGAGCGTCTTGGTTTTTTATGTATACTGCGTTTTTTGAATGGATTCGAGATGTTTAACAAACAAAGCAGTAAGTAAATAAGGCACAAAAATAGGCAGGTAAATCTCAAAAGATTTGTTCCTGAATAAAAATATAATCATTGTCACCCAGATTAGTGTAAATACATTAATTAATGTTCCCCAAAGCAAGACCTGTTTGTGTGAGAAACCTAAAATAACAAGTCGCTGATACCAGTGTTCGCGGTGGGCTTCCCAGGGTTTGTGGCCTTTTATAATGCGCTTAATGAGTGTGTAAGTCCCATCAAATGAAAACAATAGAGTGATGGAAAGCAGTATCATTCCGTTGCTAGGTGTTTGTAAGAAAGCATAAATAAGGTATCCGCCAAGCATGTAGCCAAGAAATGTGCTTCCGATGTCACCTAGAAAAAGTTTCGCCTTGGGGTGGTTGACCCTGAGGAAACCCAATAAAGCACCTATTAAAATCAGCATTTCATTAAAAAACAAACTTGTAATAACCATGATGCCGATAGCAATTGTTATACCTTCCATTGAAGCATAACCGTCTGTTCCATCCATGAAATTATACAGGTTAAGAAACCATGTCCATGCTAAAATAAGTATGATGGTTGAAAAAATGCCGTAAGCATTAAGGTTGTGTCTTTGGTAAATGAAAAGAGGGATGGCTGTTGCACAAAGTTGAAGTGTGAACCGTATCTTGGGCTTAATAGAAAAGCGATCATCAATGAATCCTAGAACAGCAATAGGGAGTCCAGATAAAAGTAAAGCATATTCGAAAGCATTCAGTGGTGCGCGCGAAAAAAGCAATGAGCACCCCAGCACAACATAGAAAATTAAAACAATAAGCAAGCCGCCGCCTCTGGGCGTGGTTTCTGTATGAGAGCTTCGGTGATTAACTTTGTCTAATATATTTAGCTTGTTGCAAAGCTTTACAAAAAAAGGAGCAAGAGAAAAAGAAAGAGCAAAGCTAACGATGCCTAATAATGCGGGTTGTGCTATTTGCATGTATTTGCCTCACTATCTTTCTGTCTTAAATAAGCGCTTACCATATCGGCGATACCTTCTTCATAAGTGAATGAAGGTTTAAAGCCTATTGTTGTTAGATTATTTGAGGGTAGTGTAACAAAGGAGTCGTATAATCGCATCATGAGCGATGGTTTTAATTGTTTGAGTAAAAGCCGAAGCGGCAAAGGCATTTTGAAGACACGTGTGCGTTTATCAAATTGATTGGCGATAAGTTTTACAAGTTCTGTTGTGCTTCCGTTTTGATTGTCTGAGATTAAATAAGTTCCTTGCGCTGATTCTTCAATAAGTAATTGCATGAGCGCAATAAGGTTATTGACATAAACCATGCTTCGTTGGTTGTTGATTCCTCCAAGCGGTAATAGAGAGTGTTTTTCTATAAGTCGCATAAGGGAGAGTAAATTACCTTTTGCGCCAGGGCCATAAACCAAGGGCGGTCTTATGACGGCAATTTTTATATCTTGAGATAGAGTATTAAGGTATTCTTCCGCCATTAACTTACTTTTAGCATAAGGATTTTTTGGATTGCAAAGAGTATTTTCATTGTAAGTTTTTGTTAGACTTGATTCGCCAAAGACTTTTGAAGAACTTAAGTAGATGAATTGTTTGACGTTAGAACGAAGCGCATTACTGGCAAGTTTTTTTGTTAATAAATAATTAGCCTTATAATAGTCGTCTTTTCCTGCTGTTTGATGAGCAAGTCCTGCAAGATGTATGAGGCAGTCTATGTTGTTCATTTTGATCTCATCTGCGCTTTCAAATCTAGCTTTTATCGGAATAACATCAAAAAGAGTCGACAGTTGGGGTACGAGTACTTTACCAATGAAGCCAGAGGCTCCTGTGATGAGAATTCTTTTTTTCATAAGGCCTCTTCCGGCGCACAAAGTGTCATTAGAATTTTTTCAGCAAAATTATCCATGATATTGGTACGCATATATTTTTTAATAAAAGCTTCTCGCGGATAAGTGGGGAGGGTATTTGATTTGCTAAGTTTTTTCAGTATTTTGATGCAAGCTTGTTTATCACAGGGTTCAAAAATATAAACACCTTCTTTAACTTCGGTTTCAAGAAATCTTTTTGCTTCTCCTGCAACGCCAGCGACAATTGTTTTTCCTGTTGCCGCATATTCAAAAATTTTAGAGGGCAAGACTTTTTTAAAAGCATTGCAGTCGTTAAGATGTAAGAAGAGTATATCTGATTTATCATACATGGGAATTAACTTGTCTCTTTTTACAGGCGAAATAAGGTTAACATTGTTTAGCATAGCTGTTTTTTCTTGTAAGTGTTTTAACTGCCCGCCTGCACCACAAAGATTGAAGGTGATCATGGGTAGCTCGCTAGCAATCTCTGGAAAAAGCGAATGCAAACCTTGTCCTTGCCCCATGTTTCCCGCGTAAGTCAGCGTTAAAGAGTTGTTGTTTGTTAGGTCAGTATTAAATTGATGAGAAATAAATTCATCATCAATACCATTTGTAAAAACACTGCAGGTTGGAAGATTTTTGTAATGATGAAAATAAGGGAGAAAAGCGGGGGAGACAACGTTAATGTATTTCGCAGATTTTATTGTGTAACTTTCTACTTTTTTAAATAATTTTAAAACAGGCGTTTGAGTGCGCTTGGCTAAAAGGTCTGTCATGGTATCGACAAAGATATCTCGGATATCAAGGATTAATGGCGCTTTTTGTTTTTTTGAAATCCTTGCGCCAAGAAACGCGGTAAAGAGTCTGGATGATGTTGCAATAATGGCGTCATACTGGTTCTTTCTTGCATGCTTAATGGCTTGAGAATAGAATTTTTTAAAAGCTTTTGCTTGGCCGACAAAATCGCTTTTATGTGAAGGTAATTTTATTCGAGTCAATGTTATGGCCTCATCCTTGCTTTTGGTGCTCGGATCAATTTTGTATTCATGATATCTGTTTGGATGCGTTGTAAGTACTTCAATATCTAGGTTTTCTTTTTTTAGTTTTAAAAGCGCATCGACCAGTGCCTTGCATCTGAATGAACCAGCACAAAGGTCTGGGGGATAATAGAAACTTAAAATTAATATTTTCATTAGCAGTTAAACTTCCTTGCTTGAGGGTTTAAAGTTTAATCATCTTCAGGTTTGAAATCAATGGAAGGGGAGTATTTAATGCTATATAATTTCAGCTTCATCACATGGGTTTAGCGATTATTTATGGAAAAATTTAAACAAGCTATTCGCTATTATCATACTCTGAAATATCTCAAAGCTTCTCAGATCGCTTGGCGCTTGATCAGAAAATTTCATAAGCCTCAAATCTCGCTTAAACTTAATACACTTAAAGTTGCTCAATATAATCATGAACATTGGATGCAGTCTATTTTAAGGGGCAAGCCCTGCTTCTTGGGGGATGAAATAGAATTGCTCAGTGAAAAATTAAAAGTGAATGATGATATTTGGCACTTAAGCAAATCAAAAGATAAGCTATGGCGATATAATTTACATTATTTTGAATGCTTATTATCACAAGATGCGTCAAACATTGCTAAAGGCTTGCAGCTTTTTGAATCCTGGTTAAGAATGTGTCGACCTTATTCTGAAGATGCTTGGGAACCTTATCCTATTTCACTAAGAATTGTGAATATGATTAAATGTCAGTTAAATAATCCGGGCAAGCTTAGTGCAGGCATGCTTGAGAGCCTTTATCTTCAGGCGAGATATTTATTTAAAATTCCTGAGTACCATTTGTTGGGTAACCATTTATTTGAAAATGCTAAAGCACTGTTTTTTGCTGGGGTGTTTTTTGAAGGAAGAGAGGCTGATAAGTGGAGAAGGTTAGGCTGGAAATTATTAGAGCAACAAATCTCAGAACAAATTCTTGAAGATGGTGGGCACTTTGAGTTATCGCCTATGTATCATGTTATTATTTTGGAAGGCTTACTGGATCTCTATAATTTATGTCAATACACGCAACACAGTTGGCCTGAAGCATGGAGTGAAGCAATACAAAAAATGCGTTACTGGCTTAAAGCCATGCAGCATCCAGATGGTGAAATTTCTTTTTTTAATGATGCGGCATTGGGTGTTGCTGTGAGTCCTCAATTAATTGAAGCGTATGCAAATCATTTAGGTTTACCGGTTGCTGCTCCAGTCTTAGAGGGTATTACGTATTTACCAAGCAGTGGCTATGTTCGATTGCAAAAAGGCGAAGCGGTTATTTTAATTGATTGTGCGCGAGTGGGGCCTAATTATCTACCAGGTCATGCGCATGCTGATACTTTATCGTTTGAGTTTTCTTTAGGGAAACAAAGGGTTTTTGTGAATTCTGGTACCAGCAGTTATCAAGATTTAATACTTCGAGCGCATCAGCGTAGTACAGCTGCTCATAATACGGTCGTGTTTAATGGCATGAATTCTTCTGAAGTTTGGGGCGCGTTTCGTGTAGGTAAGCGAGCCTTTCCTGTTGATTTTAAAAGTAATGAGGATGCAGGAAAGCTTAGCATTTCATGTTCTCACGGGGGTTATAACCAAGGAAAGAATAAATGCATTCACAATCGCGAGTGGATTCTCAGCGAGACTTCTTTGCATGTCAAAGATAGTTTAAGGGGTGATAGCCAATCTTCAGCCGTTGCAAACTACTATTTCTCCTCTGGAATTAACTTACAAGATGTAGAAAAAGATCAATACGGACTTGCCTTAGAGGGAAGAAAAGCGCACTGTACGTTTTTAAAAGCATCGAGCCATGCTTCTAAGAAAAGTCAGTATTATCCGGCATTCAATAAAGCTGAGGATACGACATCAATAGAAGCTCTATTTAATAATCAAATTGAAATGAAACTTATTTGGGGGAGTAAACAATGAAAAAAGGTTTTGCGTGTGGCATGTTTGATGTGTTTCATCCAGGGCATGTGCTCATGTTGAAAGAATGCAAGGAGCACTGTGATTATTTGATGATTGGATTAAACACCGCTGAAAATATTAGTAATGAAATTAACCCGGGAAAAAACAAACCGATTTTTTCATTTGAAGAGCGAAAGTTGGTTTTATCATCATGCAAGTATGTTGATGAAATTGTGAAATATACTTCTGAAGATGAGCTTATTGAGCTTTTAACGAATAGCAATCTTGATGTTCGGTTTTTGGGTGATGATTATAAAGGTGAGAAAATCACAGGCCCTGATATTCCTCTTCACATACATTATATCGATCGATCGCATGGATATTCGACCTCCAAATGCTTGCAATGGATTCGAGAGAAAGAAACCGCTTAAACCGTTTCTTTTGTCCTTGCGTATTTGGCTTGTAAATAATCCAATGTATACGAGCTAGCCTCAGCTTTATTAAGCGTATAAAAATGCAATCCAGGTGCGCCCATGTCTATAATTTTTTCACAGAGTTTCGTTGTAATTTTTGCGCCAAGTTTACGAATAGATTCTAAATCTTCATCGTGCGCATCTAAGCGTTTGCGTATCCAGCGTGGAAGGTCTGCGCCGCAAGTATCTGAAAATCGTGCGAGTTGTTTGTAATTGGTGATGGGCATGATGCCAGGGACAATGGGTGTTTTAATATTTAATTCTTTACAATCGCTGATGAGATGATCGTAGGCATCGGCATTATAAAAATATTGTGTAATGGCATTGTTCGCGCCTGCATCAACTTTGTTTTTAAAATGTTTTAAGTTTTCAACCATACTGTTAGCTTCAGGATGACATTCAGGATATACGGCAACCGACAAATGAAAATGATCCCCAGAATGCTTTCGAATAAATTCTACCAATTCTTGCGCATAACAAAAGTCACCCGAAAATACGCCCGTACCAGAAGGAATATCACCTCTTAATGCAACAAGCCGATCAATGCCTTTCGCACGATAAGTGTCGAGCAATTGCGCAACATTATCTTCAGTAGATCCAATGCATGAAATATGAGGAGCAATAGGAATATCCGTCGTGGCGATTAGCATATCAATAGCTTGCATACTGCGCTCTTGTGTCGAGCCACCAGCACCAAAGGTGACTGAAAAATATTCTGGCGAATATTCGCTTAGTTTAAGCGCTGTTTTAGAGAGGTTCTTCAAGCCTTCATCGGTTTGCGGTGGGAAGAATTCGAAACTGACAGGAGGTAGCTTATTTGCTGACATATTAATTCCATTTATATATACACTATCAAGCACTTACATTTCTTGTGCTTTTGAGACATAAACTTTAGCATCTCGTTAGAGGCTCATCAAGCAAGACCTTTTGTTTTGAAAAAACTAAGGTCTTGAAATTAAGCAATAAACCATTAAAATGCACGATGATATTATTCACAATAAAAAGGAAGTATTATGGCGATTAGTTTTGAAGAACTTGAGGCAAACCGAGAAGCTCTTAATGGTTTGAACTTTCAGCAGTTAAAAGAAAGACTAGACCCAGCTTCTCTCATGGATGGTCTGAGATGGCTCCCTGATATTCAGCTTCAGCAGAGTGTAGCTAAAAAGCTTATTCAAAAAACAGAGAGTGAGTTAGTCTCTGAAGAAGTACAAGATACACCTTCCTTGATGTATAACCTTAGATGGTCGCATGAACTTGAAGCTCAACGAGATGTGGCTCGTGCGATTCTTCACAAAATCGCGGATACCGAACTTCCTGAAGGTGACTCTTCTGCCAAGCTTTCTATCGCAAAGATAATAGAGATGCTTGCAACAAAAATAGAGACGGATACAGGCGTTTCTAAGGTTTTTTCTGATGCTGTACTTTATCAAAAGTTAGGCACTGTTTTAATGCAAATTGGTGATTATTCTGAAGCTATAGAGCTTTATAAGCTGTCACAGAACTTATTAAGTGCAGGCTCATGTGATGATATTGAAGAGCAAGCAAAACTCGAAGTGCGCATAAGATGTCAGTACGGTATTGGTATTGCTTTGCGTGAGCGAGATCGTAATAAAAATAAAGAAGCTTCAATTAAACATGCAGAGCAAGCGCTGGAAGGCTGTGAAACATTAAGAACCCTTGATGGTGCGGAGCTTACGTATAGAAGATTAAGCGCAGAAATCGAAAGAGATTTTGGCATTATTTATTTAGTTGCAGCTGAATATGGCACTGCAGGAGAGCATTTTAGAAAAGGTGTAGAGCATTGTGAAGCTGTAAATGAATTGTCAGTTTTTAAAATCCCGGTTGAAAATTATGTGGCGCTGTCTATGTTACGTGCTGCTGACGTTGCAAAAACGGATACCAGTGCAGCCATAGCTTATTTTGAAAAAGTTAATGTTATGTATCTTGCGCTTCCCAATGTTGATCAAGTGCGTGATCCCCAATATGCTTGTCAGGATTATGGTTCGCATCTTTTTCACTTTGGTATGGCATGTGTGATTTCTGGAAATTTTGCACAAGCACTTCCTTTGTTGGAGGAGGCGCATGAATTTAGAAAAGATTTGACAGGACAGCAGAGAAATCGAATTGCAGATTTACATGTATGGCAAGCTAAGGCTTATGAGGGTTTGAAAGATTATGCAAAAGCGATAGAGCATGTCACGGCTGCCAAGGATATTTTTGCGGGCCTACCTAATCCTATTGAGGATAAAGTTGCTGAGCATAAACTTAAATTAATAGAGTTAAATAGCTTGTTAGAGGCTTCTGCTGATACAGAAGTGGATAGCGAACATTCAGTACAAACAGATCTCTTTAGGCATCATAGTAAAGGTGACGGCGATGCACCTCAGGGTGCCCCATCAGCGGGGAATTAAGTAATCAGCCTTTTTTCACGACACAGATAAATAAAGAACTCCAAAGCTGAATGTTCTTATGGCAGAATAGCTGTCTATGTCAAATTTTGAAAGGCTATCTATGACACTCGAAGAAACCTTGCAGCAGCGAATCATGCTTCTTGATGGCGCTATGGGCACTATGATCCAAAGTTATCGTTTGGAAGAAAAAGATTACCGAGCAGAGCGATTCGCAAATCACCCTGTTGCTTTATTAGGCAATCATGATGTGCTTTCCCTTACACGACCCGAGATTATTAAAGCGATTCATTTAGCTTATCTTGAAGCAGGTTCTGATTTCATTGAAACAAATACTTTTAATTCAACGAGTATTTCTCAAGCAGATTATCAATTAGAAGACGAGAGCTATGAGATTAATTTAGCCGGTGCAAAAGTCGCAAGGCTTGCGGCGGATGAAATGACTCAAAAAACACCGGATAAACCGCGTTATGTTGTGGGTGTTTTAGGGCCGACGAATCGTACCGCCTCTATGTCGCCAGATGTGAATCGCCCTGAATTTCGTAATACGAGTTTCGATGAATTGGTTGAGTCTTATACTATTTCACTTAAAGGTTTAATCGATGGCGGCGTTGATTTACTTATGCTCGAAACCGTTTTTGATACGCTGAATTGTAAAGCGAGCATTTATGCGATTGAAACTTTCTTTGCGGAAAACAATATGCGTTTGCCTTTAATGATTTCAGGAACGATTACGGATGCGAGCGGTCGAACTTTATCAGGGCAAACCATTAGCGCATTTTGGCATTCGGTTGAGCATGCTAAACCTTTTGCGATTGGTATCAACTGTGCTTTAGGCGCTGAAGAAATGCGCCCGCATTTGCAGGAGCTTGCAACAATTGCTGATTGTTATATTTGCGCGCATCCTAATGCAGGTTTGCCTAATGAGTTTGCGGAATATGATCAAACACCCGAGCAAATGGCAGCTTTCATTCAAGAGTTTGCGGAAAGTGGTTTTATTAATATTGTGGGTGGTTGTTGTGGAACGACACCTCAACATATTGCAGCCCTTGCAAAAGTGGTTGAAAAAATTTCGCCAAGGAAAAAGCCAGCTGTTAATCCTCATTGTTGTTTAAGTGGATTAGAAGCATTTACCATTTCTCCGACAAGTAATTTTACAAATGTAGGTGAGCGAACAAATGTTTCTGGCTCTGCGCGTTTTGCAAAATTAATTCGTGCTGAAAATTATGAAGAAGCTTTAAGTGTGGCGCGACAACAAGTTGAAAATGGCGCGCAAATTATTGATGTCAATATGGATGATGCCATGCTTGAGTCTGAACAAGCGATGGAAATTTTTATGAAATTGATTGCGAGCGAGCCGGATATTTCTCGTGTGCCTATCATGATTGATTCTTCCAAATGGAGCGTGATTGAGGCGGGTTTAAAGTGTGTTCAGGGTAAATCCATTGTTAATTCAATTAGTCTAAAAGAAGGTGAAGATGCTTTTTTAAACTACGCGCGTGAAGTTTTTCGTTATGGTGCGGCGGTGATTGTGATGGCTTTTGATGAAGAGGGTCAAGCCGATACCAAAATCCGTAAAGTTAATATTTGCAAAAGAGCTTATGATTTGCTTGTGAATCAAGTGGGTTTTAAACCTTGCGATGTTATTTTTGACCCGAATATTTTTGCTGTGGCAACAGGAATTGAGGAGCATAATAGTTACGCTAAAGATTTCATTGAAGCTGTAATAGAAATCAAGAAAGAATGCCCGGGCGCATTGATTAGTGGCGGTGTGAGTAATGTGTCATTTTCATTTCGAGGGAATAACCCTGTCCGTGAAGCCATGCACTCTGTTTTTCTTTACCATGCAATCAAAGCAGGCATGGATATGGGGATTGTTAATGCAGGTCAATTACAGATTTACGAAGCAATCCCTGCGGATTTGAAAGAGTGCGTTGAAGATATTATTTTAAATCGCCGCGATGATGCAACGGATCGTTTACTTGCTATGTCAGATTCAGTTCAAGCGGTTTCTGTTGAAGAAGAAAAAGATCCTGAGTGGCGAAGATTAAGGGTTAATGAGCGCTTGTCTCATGCTTTAGTGAAAGGCATTACGGATTTTATTGTAGAAGATACCGAAGAGGCGCGATTACAGTGCGAGCGTCCTATTCAAGTTATCGAAGGTCCTTTGATGGATGGCATGAATGTTGTGGGTGATTTATTTGGCGCGGGTAAAATGTTTTTGCCGCAAGTGGTTAAGAGCGCGCGTGTGATGAAGAAAGCGGTAGCTTATTTATTGCCGTTTATTGAAGAAGAAAAAACTTCACTAAGCCATAAAGGTAAAATTTTAATGGCAACAGTGAAAGGCGATGTTCACGATATTGGAAAAAATATTGTAGGTGTTGTCATGCAATGCAATGGTTATGAAGTGATTGACTTAGGTGTGATGGTGCCTTGTGAGAAAATTTTAAAAACCGCGCAAGAAGAACGTGTCGATATTATTGGTTTAAGTGGTTTAATTACACCCTCCCTAGATGAGATGTCACACATTGCAACTGAGATGCAGCGTTTAAACTTTAAAACAACCATATTAATCGGGGGCGCAACAACGTCAAGAGTGCATACCGCTGTAAAAATTGATCCGCACTATGATCATTCCGTTGTGTATGTTAAAGATGCGTCACGTAGTATTCCTATGCTGTCAAAATTATTAGGAGATGACGCGGAGTCATTTCAAAATGAGATCGCAACTGAGTATGAAGAAGTACGTAAGCGTCATGAAGGCAAGAAATCAAAAGTAGATTGGCTAACATTAGAAGAGGCACGAGATAATAAAAAACTTATTGATTGGTCGAGTTACGTGCCGCCGAAGCCGACATTCATCGGTAGGAAGGTGTTGGAATTTGATTTAAATAAATTAATTGATTATATCGATTGGATGCCCTTTTTTAGAGCCTGGGAATTGGCGGGAAAATTCCCGGCAATTTTAACGGATAAAATCGTTGGTGAGCAAGCACAAACACTTTTTACCGATGCAAAAAACATGCTGAAAAAAATAATCGATGAAAATTTACTGGAAGCAAAAGGCGTATTGGGTTTTTACTCTGCGAATAGTGTGGATCATGATGATATTGTTTTATATACTGATGAAACAAGGAAAAAATCGTTGATGACGCTTCATCATTTGAGGCAGCAGAATCGCAAACCGCCCGGAAAAACAAATAAAGCGTTATCAGATTTCATTGCACCCAAAGAAACTGGTTTAAAAGATTATATTGGTGTTTTTGCAGTAACGGCCGGTGTAGGTCTAGATGAGCTTGCTAAACAATATGAAAAAAATCATGACGATTATAATAGTATTTTATTAAAAGCATTAGGCGATCGTTTAGCTGAAGCAAGTGCGGAATATTTGCATGAGCAAGTGAGAAAACATTATTGGGGTTATGCGTCTAAAGAAAAATTTTGTAACGAAGAATTAATCAAAGAAAAATATCAAGGCATACGACCAGCCCCAGGTTATCCAGCTTGCCCTGATCATACTGAAAAAGAGTTATTATTCGAATTACTAAATCCAGAAGAGATTGGTATAAGTTTGACAAAAAACATGGCAATGTGGCCAGCATCATCCGTGAGTGGTTTTTATTACTCACATCCAGAATCTGAATATTTTGGCGTGGGTAAAATCAACCAAGATCAAGTTGAAGATTACGCTGCGCGCAAAGCAAGCAGCTATGACACGATATTCAAATGGCTAACAAGTTCAGTCGGTTATTGAATAAAAATGTATACAAAAATCTCACTATAATGATATATTGATATCCATAGGATAGATTGACTCAAATCAACAAGGATGTGTTGGTGACTTTTATCAGTAAACATAAATTAGCTATTTTATTTGATCTCGCCGTCATTCCCGTGGCATGGATCTTAGCTTATTTCTTTCGGTATAATTTTGCTCAGATGCCGGTGCTCTCTTTTGTTGAAGCCGTGGCTATTTTGTTTTGCGTATTTCCTATCCAGGTTTTTTTCTATTGGTTTTTCGGCCTTCATCGAAGTATTTGGCGTTATGCGTCTTTAACTGATTTGCTAAGAATTGTTAAAGCGTCAGTTGTCAGCGTGACAGTTTTGCTTGCAACACTTTTTATGTTGGATGTATTGATTGACGTTCCTCGTTCTATATTACCTTTGTACTTAATTCTTGTTATTGCAGGCCAAACAGCACCACGTGTTTTTTACAGATGGTTATTTGACCGAAGAATGCTTGTGACTAAAGATAAAAAAAAGGCGCTTATTATTGGAGCAGGAAGAGGTGGTGAAGGTGTTATTCGAGATATGCTCCGCTCTTATACTTTTGAATATAAACCGGTTGCTGTGATTGATGACGATCCGGGTAAGTTTGGTCAAGAGATCCATGGTGTGCGTGTTGTAGGAAAAATAGAAGATATTAAAAAAGTCGCGTTCCAGAACGATCTTGATATGATTATTATTGCTATTCCAGCCGCAACTTCCGAGCAGATCACGCATATTATTGATGTTGTAAAAGCCTTAAGAATCCCTGTGAGAATTTTACCGGGCTTAGAAGATTTGGTTTCTGGGCGAGTCGATATTAATGCATTAAGAGAGGTGCGTATTGAAGATTTGCTAGGCCGCGATACTGTTCGTTTAGCTAATGATGGTTTGACTTTGCAATTACACGATCAAAATATTTTAGTGAGTGGGGGCGGAGGTTCGATTGGTTCGGAACTTTGTTTTCAGATTGCCGCGTGTAACCCTGCTTCTTTAATCGTTGTTGATAATTCTGAATTTAATTTATATAAACTTGGTCTTGAGTTATCAAACAAGTTTCCTCTTTTAAATTATAGTCAATGCTTAGTGAATGTTTCTGATAAAGCAATGCTAAACGATGTTTTTGTTCAGTATAAGCCTGACTTGGTTTTTCATGCAGCAGCATATAAGCATGTGCCTTTACTTGAGAATCAAATAAAAGTCGCCATTAAAAATAATATTTTAGGTACAAGAAATATTGCCGATTTATCTCATAAGCACGCCATTAAAAAATTCGTTTTAGTTTCAACCGATAAAGCCGTTAATCCTACTAATATAATGGGAGCTACTAAACGTTCTGCGGAGGTCTATTGTCAAAGTTTTAATGGATGTTCAGAAACAAAATTTATCTCTGTTCGTTTCGGTAATGTTTTAGGATCGGTTGGAAGTGTTGTGCCTTTATTTCAAGAGCAATTAGAAGCAGGTGGTCCAATTACAGTGACACATCCTGATATGACGCGTTTTTTCATGACGATTCCTGAAGCAGTAAGTTTAATTCTTCAAGCTTTTAGTATCGGTAACGGCGGAGAAATTCTTGTTTTAGATATGGGAAGCCCTGTTAAAATTAAAGATCTTGCAAGACGTATGATTGAATTGGCAGGTAAAGTACCTGACGTTGATATTGAAATAAAATATACAGGTTTGCGCGCAGGTGAAAAACTTTATGAAGAGCTTTTTTATCATTCGGAAACATTAATTCCTACAGATAATAAAAAGATTTCTCAAGCCATTGCTAATTGTGTGGATTTTGAGAAAATCGAAGCGATTTACCAAGTAATTGATCAAGCTATTATGCAAAAAGATAATGAAACACTTTTAGAATGTTTGAACAAGTTAGTCCCGCATTATAAGTCTACTCAAGAAGAATTGATTCAAGCTTGAGCACACGTTAGTAAATTTCTTGCAATGTCTTTTAATTTCATGGTAAAAAGAGCAATCAAAATGTAGCGAGGATTTGTTTATGAAGCGGTCAACTTTGTTTCTGGAAGTTTTAGGCGCAACCATTGTTTTAGCTTTCGCCACCACTTTTTTAGCAGCACGCACGTCTTCTAATACTATTATTCCTACTTCATCCATTCTGCAAAAACTTCGTTCTTCAGGTTATTCAACGATTATGCGTTTAAAAAAACGTGAAGGTTATTATGCTGTTTATGCAAAAGGTTATGATAAGCGTCCTGCAAAATTAATTGTGAACAGTGCTTCGGGACAAGTCACGAAAGAAAGTTAATAGACTTTTTTCTAGGGAAGAAATAAGAAAGGGATTTCACCTTTAAATTAATTGTTCGTGCAGTAGGGTGGGATTTTTTGCTACGCAAAAGAACCCGCCCTACACATACTTACAAATCTTCTTTCTTAGTGTTCCAATCTCGCAAACCTAAACACAAGATTCAGATCCAATGTCGTATTATTTAAATCATGGTTCAATGAAAACATTTGTCCAACAGCTGCTTGTGCGCCGATGTAAGGTGTAAAGAAATAACTAACGCCCACTTTAGGTTGAATGATCGCACCATCACCCAGCGCTAATCCACCGCCACCTGCGGCGCCTGCCATTACCTCGCCGTAGATTTGCCATTGACGCCGCATAGACGTTTGTATACCAACACCCAAAAGTCCTACAGCAAGTCCGCCCACATTTTTGCCTGAGTAAGCGCTTTCTCCTTCACCAGAAAGATAAACATATTGATTAAGAAGCCTGTCAACATTGATGTTAACAAGGTTTACATTGCCGTTTGTTGTGCCGCTGCTTCGTTTAGCATTAAAAATAGTTTGATTGCCCACGCGAATACGCCAGTCGGTAAAGTAAGCCATGGGGAATGTTCTTGGTGTGATGTCTTTTGTAATTTTTGCAACATCAAATAAATAAAGTGCTTTTAATGAAAGTGTCATTGCGCTTAAATTTCCACTTGGCGCATCTAAGTAACCCGCTGTTAACCATGCGCCCCAATGTGGAGTGAATCGGTAAATGACGCCTACATTAGGTTCTACTAAAAACCCGCCGCCAGTATCAACTTTTCCGCCACCACCTGCACCTAAATTTAATTGTGCAGTGAACGAGAGGTATCGACCATAATCAAAGCGATAACCTGGGCCAGCTAAAACATCCATATAGCCGTTGGTAATACCTGAAAGTGCGCCGGCTGCTTGAATTGATGCATACCAATGTGGTGTGAAAAAATGGCCTCCCTCAATACCAAGCAAGCCTATAGTGCCATCTTGTTTTTGGCCTGCTGTATCTTTTGTGCCAGAGCTTTGAAAATAGGCTTGACCAAGAACAGCAAGATAATTATGAGAAAAAGTTAAATATTTCCCATCAAGTCCTTTGAGTTGTCCGAGGTTTTCAATGGATCGACCTAAGTTAAACGGGTTGCTAAATAAAAGTGTATCAGGAATGCTAATATCAACACCGATTTGAGAGCTATTTGTGCTAGCAGAAGGAAAGTCAAAATAGCTATAATGTAGGCCAATATTAAAATATTTAAATTGATACATGAAGCCAGCAGATGCTCGAATGACAGAGCCGTTGCCAACGCTTGAGCTATGACCGCCGCCACCACCTGCAAAAAGATTAGCGTCGAGCAAGAAGTGATGCCAAGTAGGTGAATTCACATTGCCTGCAATACCTAAAGAAAAATAACCACCTTGTGTGCCGCTCACACTTCCATAGCCCGCAACGCCCGCGCTTAACCAATTTGTCCATTGAGGAAGAAAGTTGATACCTATCAGCCCCATGTTTTTACCTTTCCCTGGAGCATTGATGTTATCAAAGCTAAATTTATAGCTGATAGGAAGTGTATGAACGGTGAATTTGTTCAATTCTTTTTTATAACTTGTTTGCTTTTGTGTGCTTGCTTGTGGGGCAGTGCTGGTTTTATTACTTGATTGTGCATAGCTGATATTGCACAAAAAGACGGTAAAAATAGCGATAAATAAAAAGTGAATACCTTTCATGAGTCTTCCCTGAGTTAAAATTTGCTGGCATTCTATCAGCAATGCTATAGGAATGATAACCCATTTTTATTGCTAACGTCGTAAACGTTGGGTGAGCTAACGTTCATAACGTTAGGATGAGGATTTATGGAAATTGCTGTTTTAAATCATAAGTTTGCAGGTATTGAATCAAAGTCGATTTGAAACTGATCAAGGAAGCTGATCAAGTATTGGGTAAGACAATTGAAGCATTTTTGCTTGAAGAATAGGGGAGTGAAATTGTGTTTATAACAAGTTTAGTGTAGTTTATAGTTTTTCTATAAACCCCATATAAGTTGTTGTAAATGAAATTCGGATTTATTGATTTAAAAGCGCAATACCAAGCTTATAAAGCAGACATTGATCAAGCAATAGCCGATGTTGTTAATTCTGCTGCGTTTATTATGGGGCCACAAGTAGCTTCATTTGAAAAAGATTTGCAAAATTATACGGGCTCTCCTTTTACCATAGGTTGTGCAAATGGTACGGATGCTTTGATGCTGGCAATGATGGCGATTGATATTCAGCCGGGTGATGAAATTATTACATCGCCTTTCACCTTTATCGCAACAGGTGAAATGATTGCGCTCATGGGTGCTAAGCCTGTATTTGTGGATATTGAATCGGATACTTTTAATATAGATGCATCAAAAATTGAAGAAAAAATCACGTCAAAAACAAAAGCCATTATTCCGGTTTCTTTATTTGGTCAGCCTGCTGATATGCAAGTTATTGATGCGATTGCCGAGAAGCATGAACTTTATATTATCGAAGATGCAGCGCAAAGTTTTGGCGCCAGTTATCAAAATAAAAAATCATGTAACTTATCTGCGCTTGCAACAACAAGTTTTTTCCCTTCTAAGCCGCTAGGATGTTTTGGCGATGGTGGGGCTGTCTTTACAAGCGATGAAAAGCTTGCAGAGAAAATTAAAATGCTTCGCGTTCATGGGGAAAGTGAACGTTATCATCATCGCTATATTGGCATGAATGGTAGGCTTGATACTTTACAAGCAGCTGTTCTTCAAGTGAAGTTAAAACATCTTGATGATGAGATTAAAGTACGCAATGAGTTGGCAGCACACTATAATACCTTGTTAGCAGGCTTAAACGTTATCGTGCCAGCAGTTAAAGAAGATTGTACAAGCGCTTGGGCGCAATACACTATTCGTGTTAAAGACCGTGATACACTTCGTGAGGCTTTAACAGAGCAAGGTATTCCAACAGCCGTTCATTATCCTATTCCACTTCATTTGCAGGAATGTTTTGCTTGCTTAAATTTAAAAGAAGGCAGTTTCCCTATTGCTGAACAAGCAGCGAAAGAAGTAATGAGTTTACCGATGAGTGCTTTTTTGACACGCGAACAACAAGTATTAACGGTGGATGCAATAACAAAAGCACTTTAATTTTTGTTATGATTCACTCAGCTCTGGAATGCTTGTTTTTTCAATCTTATTTTTATTTTCGCTTGAGATGATTTCATTTAAGTGTTCGAGAAGAGGTGCTTTCAATTGTTTATTGCTCATAGCAGATGCAATGGTCGCTTTTAAAAATCCCAGCTTACTTCCACAATCATAGCGGACGCCCTCAATATGATAAGCATCCATTGCTTCTTTCTCAAGTAAAGTCGCAATAGCATCGGTTAATTGAATCTCGCCGCCACTTCCTGCTAGTGTATTTTCTAAAATAGAAAAAATAGAAGGAGGGAGTACGTAGCGTCCAATTACACCAAAATTAGAAGGCGCATTTTCTGCATTTGGTTTTTCGATAATTTTAGAAACAGGTTTGAATGTATTTTTCGCGGGCGTACAATCAACAATACCGTACTGTGTTGTATCTATAATCTTTTCTACAGCAATACTTGCAGCACCTGTCGATTGTGTATGGCTAATCATATTTTTTAATGTGTTTTTTGACGTCCCCATAAATAAATCATCTGCTAAAAGCACAGCAAAAGGTTCATTCCCTATGACACTCTTGGCGCATTGTACAGCGTGTCCAAGACCTAAGGGTTCTTTCTGGCGAATGTAAATGCAGCTTACATCTTCTGGGATAATGTTGCGGATCTCATTTAACAAGTCAAATTTTTTGCTCTTCTCTAGTCGTTGTTCTAATTCAAAATTATTATCAAAATGATCTTCTATGGGCCTTTTACTATTGCTTGTAATGAAAATGAGTTGAGTAATGCCTGCTTCAATAGCTTCTTCTACAGCATATTGAATTAAAGGTTTATCGAGAATAGGGATCATTTCTTTTGGGTGAGCTTTGGTGGCTGGCATAAAGCGAGTGCCTAAACCTGCGACGGGGAAAACGGCTTTGGTAATTTTATCGAGGTTTGTCATGATAAAAACAGTCCTTATTTTAATCAATTATGCGTATATATCGTTTTTCATTCTATTTTATATGCTAAATAAAGGCAAGATGAATGCTGTTTTGAAATATTTCTGGCAGAAGTTTGAGGCGTATCACTTTATTGGTTAGGATGGGGAGTGTTTTATTTAAATCTTAAGAGGAGCGGCTTATGGATGAGCAAATTCGAAGTGTGAGGACGGGTGCTATCTGTCTGATTATTTTTTCACTAGCTGTTATTGCGGCCACTATTATTTTAGATTACCTTTATTTATATCCTTCTGGGCATGGGGCTAGCTTGCATTTGAATCTAGCTATTCTAGAAAAACCGGGTATACGAGAATATCTTGCCATTATTGCTTTCTTGCCTTTCTTTTTAGTGCCAGGTGCGGTGGGTGTTTACTCTTATTTGCAATCTGAAGCGCAAGGAACAATGCGTACAGCCATGTATTTTGCTTTGCTAGGCGCACTTGCTTGGGTGATTGATGCTATGCTTTGGCCAAGTTTGAATTGGTATCTTGCGACAGGTTATACTGTCCTAGCTAAGGGTAAAATGACCAATGATATGCTTTATCTTATTGGCGGATTGAATTCCTATTTCCATGTTTTCATTGGTGTTTATCTTAAGGTGTTTGCACTTTCTTTTTGGATGTGGCTTGTGAGCTGGACAGGTTTGAGGCATAACAAATTACCTGCTTGGCTATGTTATTTTGGTATTGTTTTAGCGATTATTGCGTGGATTACTTTGCTTGCGCGCATTTTATTTGGCGACCCGTTGATTATTGATTATGGTGTTAATGTCTACCCCATTTATGACCTTTGGATCTTCTTCCTTGGGTGTTTCATGCTTGCTAAGATCAATAAAGAGCTTTGAGTGTGAGCAGGGTGGGTTCTTTGCGGAGCAAAAACCCCACCCTGCACGCACGAGATCATCCTATTTAAAGATAGACATTCCCTCCCAAAGCGCTGTAAAATCGCCCAATCTTATAATTAATGAAAAAGGTCTAGCCATCCATGAGCCTTATACGCCTGCGTAATGTCTGTTTAAGTTACGGCGGTCCACTTCTACTTGATCATATCCAGTTAGGTATAGATAAGCGTGAGCGTGTTTGTTTGCTTGGCCGTAATGGGCAGGGTAAATCGAGTTTATTGAAAGTGATTGCTGGAGAGATTAAACCTGATTCAGGTGAAGTTGAATATCAAGAAGGTTTGAAAATTGCGGTATTGCCTCAAGCCGTGCCTGAAAACGATAAGCAAAGTGTCTTTGCTGTTGTGATTGATGGTTTAGGTGAAAAAGGGGAATTGATTTTAGCTTATCATGAGCTTTTAAATTTGGCGCAACAGGCGCCGGATGACTCTTTGATTAATGAGCGCTTATATCGCGTTCAAGATGCGCTTAACCATGAAAATGCTTGGGGACTTGAGAACCAAGTTGAAAAAGTCATTAGCCAAATGAATTTAAATGGCGATGATCGTTTTGGCGATCTTTCTGGTGGATTTAAGCGGCGAGTGCTTTTGGCGCAAGCTTTGGTGAGTGAGCCTGATGTTTTATTACTGGATGAACCGACTAACCACTTGGATATTGATTCTATTCATTGGATTGAAAATTTCTTATTGCAATTTAATGGCACTTTAGTTTTTGTGACGCATGATAGACGCTTTCTTCAGCGATTAGCTACGCGAATCATCGAGTTAGATTTGGGGCAATTAACCAGTTGGCCAGGGGACTATCAAACGTATTTAACTAAACGTGCAGAACTTGCATCTGCTGATGCAAAGCATCAATCGGAATTTGATAAAAAGCTCGCAAAAGAAGAGGTATGGGTTCGACAGGGAATTAAAGCGCGAAGAACGCGTAATGAGGGTCGCGTAAGAAAATTAGAAGCGATGCGTCAAGAACGATCTCAAAGAAGATCAGCTATCGGTAATGCCAATTTAAAAACTCAAGGTACACAGGCTTCAGGACGTAAAGTTGTTGAAACAAAGCATGTAAGTTTTTTATATCAAGATGAAGCTATCATTAAAGATTTTTCTACAACAGTTATGCGCGGCGATAAAATTGGCATTATAGGGCCTAATGGTTGTGGCAAAACAACGTTGCTTAATATGCTTCTTGGTAAACTTAAGCCAACTGAAGGGAGTGTAACTGAGGGAACACAACTTCAGGTCGCTTACTTTGATCAATTACGTGAGCAATTAGATGATGAAAAAACAGTTTTAGATAATTTTGCAGAAGGGCAGTCGCATATTGATATTAATGGAAGTTCAGTGCATGTTTTAGGTTATCTGAGCCAGTTTTTATTTTCACCTGCACAATCAAGATCGCCTGTTAAAGCGTTATCAGGTGGTGAAAAAAATCGTTTATTACTTGCTAAATTATTGTCAAAACCAAGTAATGTTTTAGTACTTGATGAACCAACCAATGATTTAGACCTGGAAACCTTGGAGCTTTTAGAGTCCATGTTAGTCGATTACACAGGCACGATTTTATTGGTTAGTCACGATAGAGATTTTTTGAATAATGTGATTATGAGCAGCATGGTTTTTGAAGGTGAAGCTAAAGTCACAGAATATGTCGGCGGCTATGACGATTGGATCAGGCAGCGCCCAGTCCCTAAAAAAGCCAAGGCTGAAATTAAAAAAGAAAAACCTCAAAAAAAAGAACCTCAAAAAAAGATGTCATTTGATGAAAAAAAAGAATTGAAAAGTTTGCCTAAAAAAATCGAAAGGCTAGAAGCTAAAGTTGCTGAACTACAAAAACAAATGGCAACGCCTGAGTTTTATCAGCAATCTCAAGAGCAAATTCAAAAGGTCACAATCGAATTAGAAGGTATCGAGTCTGAGCTTGAAAAAGCTTATGAGCGTTGGTCTTATTTGGATGAGTTAACGCCTAATTAATACTACTTGGCTATAAAAGTTTCATAGAATGATCGTAATTGTTCGCTCAATACCGTCAACTTAAAGGTGAAGAGCGCCTATAGGTAGATACCGTCATTCCTGCGGAAGCAGGAATCTTGCCAAATTGAAAAAGATCTCGGCTCAAGGCCGAGATGACGCAAGATACAAGGGTGGGCTCTTTGTGCTATTACGTTAGGTGAGCAGCTCCAAATGAACCGAGAATTGGTCATGTTTTGCTTGTTTATTCATGTTAAATTTTGTACTATTGCAGAAGGATTCGAGATGGAGCTTTAGAGTTCCATTAATTCTAACAATGAGGAGATTTAAAACATGAAGAAAAAACTACTTATCATTCCTTTAAGTATTGTATTGGTAGCATTGTCAGGCTGTGCAACTACAAAATTTGTTGGTTATGGAACAGTCGAGCAACAAGCTTTTCTTAAATACCCTGCAAAAAAAATGGGTGAATCTACAGCGGTAGGTGCAGGAACGGGTGTGGTTCTTGGCGCTGGGCTGGGTGCAGGCGTTGGTGCGGGTTTGGGAGCTTTGTCGGGAGGCCTGCTCATGGTGCCTGGTATTCTCATTGGTGCTGGGGCTGGTGCTTTTCTTGGCAGTGCTCTTGGTGGAACAACTGGTTATATCTATGGTGTTGATGAGCAGGGCTTGGGTTTGTTTGCTTATAACGTAAAACCAGACTACCAAAAATCATTACTTAAATTCAAACAATATTCCAAGGCATCTTTACCAAAAAATACACGCGTTAAGGTTTACCAAACGCATGTCAATAATAGAATCGTCTATCATATTGCAAAAGCCCCAATGAAAACTCAGAAAGCTAGTTAATGGTGTAGGGTGGCTTCTTTTGCGTAGCAAAAAATGCCACCATTCGGATGGTCCCGATGGTGGAATAACTTAGCAAATCTCGCGAACCTACCCTACGCGTATTGGTGTTAATCTTTCTAGTCTTCTTTCATTGACTGTTCGCGCTTTAATTTGTTAAGTCTTTTCCAAGTTTTCATGGTTTCAGGAAGTTCGGGTTGTTCAAGCTTTTCTTGATCGAGCGCTTTGAGAAGTTGGCTTATTGCAATAGGTTTACTTTTGTGGACAAACATTCCTTTAACAAGTGCGAGTGCATACGTTTTTCCTTTGTTTGTAAACGTTTGCTCTAAGTATAAATATTTCTCATCCCAACCTACGATGCTTGTTGTTATCATTACTCGAGCAAATGGGTTGTAAGGGCGGATAAATTTAATTTCTATACCTGCAATCACAGGAAACCAGCGGTTTTTTAGAATCGTTTTATAGAGGTTTTTGAAGTGCGAAATATGATGTAATCTTGCAAGGTCCATAAATGAAAAATAACGTGAATTTGTTAAATGCATATTGATATCAATATCAAGTGGCAAAGCTGTGAAAGTAATACTTGATGGTTCGAGGATGCCGTGTTTTTTTGTGAAACGACAGCGTATTAATGTTATTAAAAGTCGAAAAATAAGATTCATACGCTGCCCGGTTTTTAAAGTTTAAACTTTTTTAATTTCTTCGGTACAAGGATATTTTTCAAAGTTACATATTCCGGTAAGCCATTTTTAAAAGGAGGAAATGATTCACCTGTCATGAGTGGCACTAAGTATTCACGTGCTTTATCAGTAATATGCAAGCCATCTTTTGTGATAAAGTCTCTTGGTACCATGCGTTCAACATTCGCGATGTCTTTTAAAGGTGCTTCACCAATGGTCCAGCTAAAACGTTTGCCGGGCTTTCTAATGATGGTTGTCATAATAGCGTTCTTACCTTTGATTGCATATTCAATGGCTTTTTTGCCAACGGCATAAGCTTGGTCCATATCGGTTTTCGAAACAATATGCCTTGCTGAGCGTTGCAAATAATCAGCAACAGCAAAGTGGTTTTTAAACCCAAGCTCATCTTTAATCATATTGGAAAGCGTTGAACCTGTGCCGCCTAATTGTTTATGACCAAAAGCATCGACACTGTCGCTGCTCGCTGCAATGAATTCGCCATTTTTATAGCGCGTACCTTCTGATGCAACGATTGAGCAGTAACCATATTTTTTAACACATTGTTTTACTTTTCTTAAAAATTTATCTTTATTAAAAGCAATTTCAGGGAACAAAATAATATGTGGACCTTCACCTTCATTCTGCGCAGCAACACCGCCTGCAGCAGCTACCCAGCCGGCATGACGTCCCATGACTTCTAAGATAAAAACTTGTGTTGATGTGCACATGGAGCGAACATCAAAGCTTGCTTCTTTAATCGAGGTCGCAACATATTTGGCAACGGATCCAAAGCCAGGGCATGTATCAGTAATAGGTAAATCATTATCCATGGTTTTAGGAATGCCGATGCATTGAATGTGATAACCCAGTTTTTCACCGATTTGTGAAACTTTGTGCGCAGTATCTTGAGAATCATTGCCGCCATTATAAAAAAAGTACCCAATATTATGCGCATCAAAAACTTCAATTAAGCGTTCGTATTCGCGTCTGTTTTTTTCAAGGCTTTTTAATTTATAGCGACATGAACCAAAGGCACCGCCCGGCGTGTGCATTAATGCAGCAATGTCTTTTTTGGATTCTTTCGTTGTGTCGATGAGCTCTTCTAGAAGTGCGCCTCGAATACCGTTTCTACCAGCGTAGACTTTGCCGATTTTATCTTTGTGCTGGCGTGCTGTTTCAATCAGCCCACAAGCCGTTGCATTGATAACAGCGGTAACGCCACCCGATTGCGCATAAAATGCATTTTTCTTAGCCATGAAGTTCTCCAAACTATAGTTTTATAACTATGAGCATGATAATCTCTCTTAAGATAATTTCAAGGATAAAGGGATCAATCGGTTGAAAAGGAATTTTATTGTAATAGCTTGCTGCCTATTGATGAGTGCTTCAATTTTTGCAAGCGCAGATTTTACTGTCATTAAGTACCCTTATAAGAAAATTTTATCGCAATCGAATCGTGAGATTAAGCGAATGATTCGGCGCGAGCCGAAAGTAAACAGCAAAAACTATTTAAACCAGTTAATTTTGAAATCTAGTCAGTTTTTGCTCGCAGAAAACATTCCTTATCATCATAGAGGTGCAATGGGGGAAGGGAATTGGTGCGGAACAAACTTCTCAAAAACAGGCTGTAAACACATCCAGCAAGATTTAACTTATAGAACCGATAGTTTAGATTGTTTTACATTGGTGCAACTTGTTTTGGCATTGGTCAATACAAATAATTTAGCAACTTTCCAACAAAGATTATTACGCATTGATTATGGTGCTGATACTATCGCCGGGATGTCAGGGAAAGCCATTACTTATTACAATCGTAATAATTTTACAAGCGCAGATTTTAATCCAGTTAATCAAAAGCGAGGCATTATAAAAGATGTGACAAATACAGGTGTTTTTAAACCTTATGTAAAACAAACAAGCGCGATGATTGATAGAGCCAAATGGTTTCTCTATAAAGCACGACATTATAAACTCAAAAAAAATGTTCGTGTATTAAGAAGTCAAACGGGTAAGTCAATGGTCCGGCGCCTCGAAGATCATTATGCAAGTTTTTATAAACCTGAAAAAGTTTCCATTAATTATATTCCTAAACAGGTGTTGGTTAAAAAAGTTTACCAAAAATACATGCCTAATGAAGCATTAATTAATAAAATTCCAACGCCATCGGTTCTGGAGATTGTAAGAGATACGCGTCTTTGGATGAAAAATGGAAAAAATATACAGCACGCTATTGGGAGTGGCTTAAATGTATCGCATACAGGTCTGTTGTATAAAAAGTATTTTAAAAGCCATCAGCTTATTTATCAAAAAATCACATGCAAAAATAGTTGGAGTGGGCGCAAGCAATGTGAAGTCCGGCCTGTTTTTTGTCGTAAAGAAACTGGTTGCAAAGAAACAATGATGCTGGCTGCAACCAATGCCTATCCTTTGCACTTTGTTTGGTCTTTAAATAAAAAATCAGGGCAATATGCATGCACATCACGCAGCAATATTCCTTATGGCGCGACGCGTTTAACATCATGCAACCGTGTTGAGGCTATGCCGCTTGGTGCGTACATCGCAAGAAAAGAATATGGACAATATATTTATATGCAGACGCCATCGATTTTGGGCGTTAATATTGAAAAAATTAAGGGTAGGGAGAGTGCTTGAGCGCAGAAAAAAAACCGCCGTTTTGTTATTTTAAATAATTCAATACTAAGCCAAAAAAAACAAAGGCCCACAAATAGTTATTATTCAAAAATGCCTTAAAACACGCTTCTGGCTCACGATTTCGAATCAGTATTTGTTGATAAGTTATTAAAAGCAATGCAGCTAATAATCCCAAGTAAAACCAAGCATTAAAGTGTGCATAGGCGCCAATCATCCAGAGAATACCTAATGAAAGTATTTGGAAAACAAATGTAATCAGTCGATCCTTTTTTCCAAATAAAATAGCGGTGGATTTCACGCCGATTTTTAAATCATCTTTTCGGTCAACCATGCCGTAAAAAGTATCGTAAGCAATGGTTGAGAAAATGGTACTTAAATAAAGCCACCAAGCAACAGCGGGGATAGTATTGCTTGTTGCAGTGAAAGCCATAAGAACTCCCCAGTTAAAAGTGAAGCCTAGCCAAACTTGGGGCAAGTGTGTGAAGCGTTTCATTAATGGATAAATCGCGGCGAGTGCGAGTGCAACAAAACTGAGAAAAATAGTTTTTTCATTAGTAAGAAGCACAAGAAAAAAAGCAGCCGCCAATAATATACCGCAAAAGATAATCGCATTTCTAATGGATATTTTTCCTGAAGTGATAGGGCGTAATTTGGTTCGCGCTACATGCTTGTCTATCTTTCGATCGGCTATGTCATTGAGAATGCAACCTGCAGAACGGACGAGAAAAACACCGCACGTGAAGATAAAAATATTGGCAGCGCTTGGATGTCCGTGACTTGCAATCAGTAAAGCACTCAGTACTGGCCAAAGTATTAATAGGGAGCCTATAGGTTTGCCTAGACGAATGAGTGCTGTGTAGTTTTCAAATCGGCTATTGGTTTTCATTTCATGTTCCGAGGTGGTGGGGTTGCTCAGCTCAGCAGCTAACTGAACCCACCCTACATCTCGGTCGTAGGGTGGGTTCTTTTGCGGAGTAAAAAATCCCAGCAATCAAATGTTTAATTGCAAAAAGACTATTATAAGAAGAAAAATCCCAAAAGCCAGTATATACTCATAGTTAGTTATTGAATCAAGTGAGAAAAACCAACAATGAAACTCCATATTCTAGGCATTTGCGGCACATTCATGGCAGGCATAGCTGTTTTAGCCAAAGCACTTGGGCATGATGTAACAGGCTCTGATGCGAATGTTTATCCACCTATGAGCACCCAGCTTGAAGCCAAAGGTATTCGGCTTTTTTCAGGTTATTTTGCTGATAATTTAAACCTGAAACCTGATTTGGTGATTGTGGGTAATGCGATCTCAAGAGGCAATCCTGAGCTTGAAGCGGTTTTAAATGAAAAACTTTCCTATGTATCTGGACCCCAATGGCTTTTTGAAAATGTATTAAAAGACCGCCATGTATTAGCCGTTGCGGGGACGCATGGCAAAACAACGGCATCGAGCATGCTGGCTTGGGTGTTAGAATTTGCAGGAAAAAAACCAGGTTTTTTAATTGGCGGTGTGCCAGAAAATTTCGAAGTCTCTGCACGTTTAGGTGATGCGCCTTATTTTGTAATTGAAGCGGATGAATATGACTCGGCTTTTTTTGATAAGCGTTCGAAGTTTATTCACTATCATCCGAACACATTAATTCTTAATAATCTTGAATTTGATCACGCAGATATTTTTTCAAATCTCGAGGAGATTAAAAAACAATTTCATCATTTGATTCGAACGATTCCTGCGAAAGGATGTATTGTTAGTAATAAGCAAGAAGAGCACTTAAATGATGTGTTGGCACAAGGTTGCTGGACGCCCATTGAATCTTTTAATGATGAAAAAAGCTGGCATGCAAAGCTTGTTAGTAAAGATGGTAGTTGCTTTGATGTCTATCGCGGAAAAGATTTACAAGGCCAATTAAATTGGCCGATGATTGGTTTGCATAATGTTAATAATGCAATAGCGGTCATTGCAGCGAGTGTGCAAATAGGTATTGAGCCAAAAGTTGCTATCGAAGCTTTAAGTGAATTTAAAAGCATTAAACGCAGGATGGAATTAAAGTTCCAAGTTAATGGCGTCAATGTTTATGATGATTTTGCGCATCATCCTACTGCGATAAAAACAACGCTAGAAGGTTTAAGGCGGCATGTTGGTGAAGATCGTATTCTTGCTGTTTTAGAGTTGGGTTCTTATACCATGCGTAGTGGCTATCATAAGCCTGAAACTTTTGATGATGCACTAATAGGCGCTGATAAAGTATTTTTGAAACATTCTTTAGATTGGAAGGATGATAACATTGCGCATTCAAAAAGTTATGAAGCAACAGAAAAGTTAGTGAATGATTTAATTAAAGATGCAAAGCCCCGTGATCATATTTTAATTATGAGTAACACAGGATTTGATGATATTTTTGGAAAGTTGGAAAAAGCATTACAGGAGAGTTAATCATGCATAAAGAAGAAATACATGAAGATTTGGTTTTTACAAATACAGCTTCTTGGGTGGGGTTTGTTGCGTATTTGCTTTTGATCGGTTTGTTGTTTTGCGTTTTTCTTTGAAGTAAAAACTCTATTGCTGGGGTGCTCCCGATGGTGGGATTTTTGCTCCGCAAAGAACCCACCCTACATGTAAAGGCTAGCCACTAATGAGCAGGGTGGGTTCGCGAGCTTCGCTGAGTAATCCCACCATGAGGAGTGCCCTGAATGGCGGGATTTTTTGCTTTGCAAAAGAACCCACCCTACGAATCAATAAACTTCTCTTTTGCTAAAAGCATGCGCCAATGTATTCGGATCCGTATAAACAAGCTCTCCACCCAAGGGGATCCCATGAGCAATACGGCTTGTTTTGATATTTAATTTTTTCGCCATTTCAGAAATATAATGCGCCGTAGCTTCACCTTCAACCGTCGTATTCGTGGCTAAAATCATTTCGGTTACTTTTGCTTGTTCGCACTGTGTGTAAAGCAAAGGTAGGCCAATATTCTCAGGACCAATGCCATCGATAGGTGACAAATGCCCCATCAAAACAAAATAACGCCCTTGAAATAAATGCGCTTGTTCAATCGCGATAACATCGGCGGGTGTTTCAACAATGCAAATCATTTGTTGTTCGCGTTTTGGGCTTGAACAAATGGTACAAATAGGTGTTTCACTAAAGTTGCGGCATTGTGTGCAGTGCTCTATGTTTTTTAATGCGTTTGTTAAGGTGTCAGCAAGCTCTAAGCCTTTTTCGCGTTTGCGTTCAAGAAGATGAAATGCCATGCGTTGTGCGCTTTTGGGGCCAACGCCTGGTAAGCATCGGAATGCTTCAATGAGCTCTTCGAGTAGGGGGCTGTATTTCATGGAAGCTTCCATTGCTTGGGGTTGGTTTTGGTGGGATTTTTTGCTTGGCAAAAGAACCCACCCTACAAGTCTAGTGAGCTTTAGTTGCTTTTTTGAATCAGCCCTACATTATGTAGGGTGGGTTCTTGAGCGCAGCGAAAAATCCCACCAGTTTAAACTTTACTCGATAGCGCCTGTGCCACCTTCACCGCCATCAAAACCTTCAGGTAACTTCATGTCTTTGGCGATTTTCATCATTTCATCTTTCGTTGTTTTTTCGATTTTTTGTGAAGCATCATTAATCGCAGCAGCGACTAAATCTTCTAACATTTCTTCATCATCATCCATCAATGTTGGTGAAATCTCAACGCGTTCAGCATTGTGAGCACCATTCATAATGACCTTGACCAAGCCTCCGCCCGCTTCACCTGTTACGGTAATGGAAGCGATCTTTGATTGAATATCTTTCATTTGGTCTTGCATTTCTTTGGCTTTTTGCATGAGTTGGTTAAAATCTGGTTTATCTGTCATGAGTGACTCCTAAGTTTTGTTATAAAAAGTGACCGGCATTATATCAGAAATATATTATTAGGATATACTAGTTCTTTAATTTAGAGGCATTAAGGGTTAACAATTGTCCAGAAAATTATTTAGGAAGCTCATTCCAGACAAGAAGAAATTCGCAGAGAATAAGTATCTAAGGTTATTTGGTCCTGTAATACTGGAGCCTCAACTTTGGCACTTGCATCGCAAGAATGTCGCTAAAGCTTTTTCTATAGGGTTATTCTGTGCTTTCTTACCTATTCCTTTTCAAATGCTGGTCGCCGCTTTTTTAGCAATCTATCTTCGCGCCAACTTACCCATCTCAGTTGCACTGGTTTGGGTTTCAAACCCTTTAACAATCCCTCCCTTGTTTTATTTTGCCTATAAGCTCGGTAGCTGGATTCTACAAATGCCGGTGAAAGAATTTCACTTTGTTTTATCCTGGGATTGGCTAATGTCACAAATCGGCATTATTTGGATGCCTTTGCTTTTGGGTTCTTTGATTTGCGGTGTTGTATTGGCGGTGCTTGGCAATATTGCTGTTCGTGTGATTTGGCGTGTCTCGGTTATGTTTTATTTGGCGCGCAAACGTAACAAGACTAATCGTTAAGTAGTCGAGCTGCTTGTTCTAATAAGTAAAAAGGTAGTGATAATAAAGTATAATTCGCTTGCTCTCCCGTTGTTGTTTTTATGTCAACAGTTACCTTGCTAGGGAAGTCTGAATTAATTCGAATAGCTTTTTGTAATGCTTTATTTGCCATAAAAAAATGTAAAGACTTTAAGCTTCCTGTGCTGCCTGATTTAATTTCGATGGGTATAATACTACCCTCATGCTGAATCAAGTAGTCAATCTCAGCAGACGCATTTTTTTGCTCACGTGTCCAATAATATAAGTGTGGCTCAATATAAGGAGGTTCTATAGTTCTTAGTAGTTGTCCTGCGACTTGCTCGGAAATTCCGCCTTTGTTAATTAAATTAATATCTTCAGTGTCTTGAAATTGATGGTATTTAAAATCTAGAATTGAATTGCAAAGACCCACATCAAGAAAAATAGCTTTAAACATTTTGGTTTTTACTTCCGCGCCTAGTGGAACGCCATTTGCCATGGTGCAACGCACTCGATGGCAAACACGAGCTTTGCAAAGTAAATCTAAAGCATTTTTAATAGTCTTTGTTCCTACCTCTTTGTTGACTTTACTGTAAGTGAACTTTCCCCCTAACATTTTCGGAACGGCTAGTAATGTTTCTTCAAGGCTTGGAATGCTTGGTCGATTCGCATATTTGGCAAAATCATCACGGTAAGTTGTTAATAAATCATGATGGATGTTATTGATTTCTTGCAGAGATTTTTTTTCAACCCAGCTTGCAACGGCTTCGGGCATTCCGCCAACCATTATGTATTCTTTAAATAAATTCATTGCTTGTTGGTGAAGGGCTGATGGAATAGTTTCTTTGATTGAGTATTGGTTGAGATATTCGTAGAGTCTTTCTTTTTTTTGCGATAATAAAAACTCTCTAAATGAGAGTGGTTCTAAATGTAAATAACTAATGCGACCAACAGGCATGCTAAAGCTATGGTCTTCGAGAACAAACTCCAATAAAGAGCCTGCTGTAATCACAGGAAGTTCAGGCATGTCTTCTGCAAACCATCGAAGCTTGCTTAATATTTCTGGCATTGCTTGGATTTCATCTAGAAATAACAAAGATTCCTCTGGATTAATATTTATGTTTAGGGAGGCTTCGATAGCTAAGAGGATAACTTTGGGGTCGTTGCTTTGAAAACAAGAGGCTGCAAGAGGGTCTTTTTCAAAGTTGAGCTCTATAAGTGTTTTTCTGTGCTTTCTGGCAAGTTCCCGCACTAACCAAGTTTTGCCGACTTGTCTTGCTCCCCTGAGTACTAGAGGCTTTTTCTTTTTATTATTAAGCCATTCGGATAATGTGCTAAAAATTAATCTTTTCATGAGGTTAGATGGGTTGTGAGATAATATACGATGAATTGTACATGTACTTTTTGACTTTTTCAACAAAAAGAACATGTACTTTTTGATTTTTATTGCAATAAGAAGGTGTTCTTTTTGATATGTAAGCTAGAGATCAAGCTTTAGCTTGAGAGATTTATTTCAAGCAACAAAATAATCCGGATCTTCCAGCATATTAACTTCAACCATATTGCCGGCTTTACCGAGCAGTGATTTGCATTCAATACTCAAGTGACGCAAATGAAGTTTTTTACCCAGCACAGTATATTGGTCGGCAATAAATTTAATGGCATCAATCGCAGAGTGATCTGCAACACGTGAATATTTGAAATCAATAATTACATCATTAGGGTCTGAGTTGGGAGAGAAAAGTGATTTAAACCCTGTGCTCGAACCAAAAAATAAAGGCCCGTGTATAATATATTCTTTTGAATCACCTTCAGTAATATGCTCTTCTGCATAGATATTTTTTGCCGTTTGCCATGCAAAAACTAAAGAAGCCATAATCACGCCGACAATAACAGCAATCGCAAGATCAGTTGCAACAGTAACCCCTGTAACAACAATAATAATCAAAGCATCATGCAAAGGAATTTTTCGAATAAATTTAAAGGTTGCCCACTCAAAAGTTTCAATCACTACCATGAACATTACGCCAACTAATGCTGCAAGTGGAATCATTTTAATTAAAGGCCAAAGTAGAATAATAAATAATAATAAGAAAACACCGGCAACAATACCGGACAAGCGACCACGGCCACCAGACGAAATATTAATCATGCTCTGTCCGATCATCGCGCAACCACCCATGCTCTTAAAAAAGCCTGAAACAATGTTTGCAATACCTTGCGCAACGCATTCTTTATTGCTGTTACCTTGTGTATTTGTGCGTTCATTAATTAACTCTAGTGTCATTAGTGTTTCTGAAAGACCAATGATAGAAAGTACAACCGCATAAGGTGCAACAATAATAAAGGTATGAAGATTGAAGGGTATATGCGGGATGGAAAAACTTGGAAAGCCCGCTGAAATATGGCTACCCATCATCATGTCATTCACAACGCGCGTATGTATACCGAAAACTAATACGATTAATGAGACTGTAACAATCGCGGTGAGCGCAGCAGGAATCGCCTTTGTGAATCTTGGAAGGTAATGTGTAATGAGCATAGCCACAATAACAAGCCCTATCATGACATAGAGTGTGCTACCTTGTAACCAGTGCGTTGCACCATTCGGCTCGATTACTTTAAATTGATGTAATTGCGCAAGGAAAATAACAATCGCTAAACCATTAACAAATCCTACCATCACAGATTTTGGAAGCATGCGAATCAGTTTGCCTAAGCCAAGTGTCCCAATCACAATTTCTAAGACACCCGTCAAAATAACGGTAGCAAAAAGATATTGAATGCCATACTTGCTTACAAGCGCGACCATCACGACGGCCATTGAACCTGTTGCACCAGAAATCATACCTGGACGTCCGCCAAGGACAGCTGTGATTAAGCACATGAAAAAAGCGGCATAAAGTCCAACCAAAGGGCTTACATTAGCGACCAATGAAAAAGCGATCGCCTCAGGAATAAGTGCCAAAGCAACCGTTAAGCCTGATAAGAAATCAATACGGAATTTTCCGTCTTCTGGGAGTAAGTAGCGTTTAATTGTTTGCATCATTCTTCTTTGTTGTGGGGTTAAAGCTTATTGCTGAGTTAAGGAGGCGATTCTAGAGATGTTTTGAGCAAAAGTCACGCAAATTTTAAATTAATATCCATTATTTTATCTATAAGTGTATGTTTTATCGAGAATCAATGAGCCCAGCTTTCTTCTCGAATATGGTCTATAATTAGTCAAAAAGTAAGGGGAGTACTATCATGAAATACATTGTTTCATCCATTCTTGTTTTTAGTTTGTTGGCCGGCATAAATGTAGCTACAGCTGAGTCAAATTCGGAATTCTGTCATAGTCAGTGTAAGGATCTTAGTGGGGGAGTGAAAAGCTACTGCTATAATGATTGTATGGCTAATGAGGAGGGAAATTGAAAGAAACGGGTTGACCGCTATTTCTTTATCCAGTGGCGGCATTTTTTGCTTACGCAAAATTCACTAACTTGTAGGGTGGGTTCTTTTGCGTAAGTAAAAAATCCCACCATCTGAGTAACCTATTGATCGTTGGTTTTAATCGAATCAACATTAAGCTTAGCACCAAATGTCGACATGATGTTTTTGACGTTCGGATCGCTAGTTAAGGTTTCAACAGCTTCATCTTGCTTGGCTTTCGAGTCTTTCTCTTGTTTTTCTGCAGGTGTTTCTGTGCTGTTTTCACCGACAGTAATGCTTAGCTTGATTTTCTTGTCGAAATATTGAGAAAGCGCGTCGGCAATACGGGTTTTAACTCTGTCATTGAGCATAGCGGCTTGGTCTGTGTTGAGCATAAGGTTTATTTTGTTATCTTCCATAGACTCCAGTGTACAGTGGCTTGCGACTAATTGCGTCATACCGACAAGGTTTAGTGATGTGATGATAGTGGGCCAATCGTTGCTGGTGTTTTTTGGTGTTGTTGATTTTGCAGCAGGTTCTTTAGCAGCAGCTTTAATAACAGGCGCAGTTGCTTTTTTTACCGGCGCTGTTTTTTGAGTTGTTACCACTGGCGCTTCCGTTGCATTAGCTAATTGAAAGCTCAACATACGCAACATTAACATTTCAAAGCCGGTTTGCGCATCCGGTGCAAGGGGTAAATCTTTTCGGCCTGTTAATGCAATTTGATAAAACAGTTGGACATCTTCTTTATTAAATCGTTTCGCGAAATCCTCAATCATATTTTTATCTATTAACAATGGATTCAGCGCATCAGGTGCAGTTTGTGCAATGGCCACTTGATGCAGTGTGCTAAGCAATTGTTCCAAAGCTTGGTTGAAATCAATAGAGTTATGTGCCAAATGTCGTACATGCTCGAGTAAAGCGTTACCATCATTATTTGAAAGCGCTTCAAATAAAGGGGTTAAAGCATCTTGTTCAATCGTACCAAGCATTTGAGCGACTTCAGAGGTTTTAACTTCGCCATTGCCGTAAGCAATCGCTTGGTCTAATAAGCTTAATGCATCACGCATACTTCCACTAGCGCCACGTGCAATATGCAATAAAGCTTCTTCTTCAAATTTGATTTTTTCTTCATTTAAGATATACGATAAATGATCTTCGATTTGCTGAATGGTGACATTCTTTAAATGAAATTGTAGGCAGCGTGATAAAACCGTAATCGGTAGTTTTTGTGGATCCGTTGTTGCAAGTAAAAATTTCACATGTTCAGGCGGTTCTTCTAGCGTTTTTAACAAAGCATTAAAGCTATGTCCTGACAGCATGTGTACTTCATCGATTAAATAAATTTTAAATCGCCCGCGTGTTGGCGCGTATTGAACATTATCAAGAAGTTCTCGTGTGTCTTCGACTTTGGTGCGTGAAGCCGCATCGACTTCAATTAAATCAATAAAGCGCCCTTCATCAATTTCAGTGCAAGCACTGCACTTGCCGCAAGGCGTTGAGCTAATGCCTTTTTCACAATTTAAAGCTTTGGCGATAATTCTCGCAATTGTTGTTTTGCCTACACCTCGAGTACCGGTAAAAAGATAAGCATGATGAAGTCGATTTTGATCAAGCGCATTGGCAAGTGCGCGCAAAACATGTTCTTGTCCAGCTAAGGTTTCGAAGCTTTTAGGACGCCATTTTCGTGCGAGGACTTGGTAGCTCATCATATTGACCTTTCATTTTAGTGAGGGGTGAACTTTAGCATTCGGGTGAGTTGCCATCAAGGATGTAGGGTAATCACTTGGAAATAAAAGAGAATTAGGCGGCCATCAGGCACACCAGTGCAGATGCGTCTATTGCTACCGTTGCTTTCTTCCGAGCCTAGTGGGATTCGTATTGCTCAGATTTTACTTGTCTCTTTAAGCGCAATCTTTTATCATTACCAAGGGCAATTGGTGCGACGAATAATGATAATGATTGAGGTATAGATTTAATGACACCTGAAGAAAAAAAAGTATTTTATGAAAGAATGGCTCAATGGGATTGGAATGCATGGTATGAATATAGTCCAGGTTCAGCAGGAAAAGTTGCCCTAGGATCTTCAGTATATATATCAGAAAGCTATGATGATAAAGGTAGCGACCTTAGAGATCTCTTTCCTATCGAGAGCCGGCCTCTGCTGGATATTTATAGATCGCTACTAAATATCCAGATGAAAAAAGCTGATGCAGTTGAAAATTTTAATTCTCTTGAGACTAATTTTGTTCAACAAGGCACAGACGCAGAAAAAGGATTTGCTCTGTTTTTGCAAGGACGGTTATACGAATCAGGGAAAATGACATTCTGGGGAAGAAGAAAACACTCGCAAGCAATGGAATGCTACAAACAAGCTGTTGAGTTAAAAAACCCACTGGCAATGGTTAGAATTTTTGAAATACGGGACAAAGTAGATAGCCTAAGTCAAGAAGAATATAATAAGTATTTAAGAAGCGCTATGAATTTAGGTTATGTAAGAGCCATGGTGCAAATGGTTGAACTTATTAGCGAGATTCCCGTGCTTTATCCTCAGAGATGGATATTGTCGCAGCGATATCAGGATATTAGGGAATCTAAGGTGCGAGCCTTATATGCTTGTGCTAGCATGTCAATCTTATATAATATGAATAATTATCAATATTTTAGACAAAATGATGCTTGGCAGCATTGCACCACCTGTTACAACCATGAAATCTTTTATGCTCAATTTGCATTAGTTGTTATTCAGTTATTTTACAATGACTCTGACGTAGAGTTAGAGTTTAATAGACTTAAATGGGTAAAGATTAACAGTGATACATTTAATACTTTTATAAAAGAATTAATATTTGCGCGTTATGAGGCACATGAAACCCAACGAAAGAAAGCGCTGAGAAAGCTTGTTGGCTATGGTTTAGAGAAGTTATCCGAAGATCAGCTCGCAAGGCTATGCAGAGAAATTCCTCATAGCTTGCCTATTCCCGGTGAAACTTTTGATGAGAAAATGCAACGTGTACGCAATGCTGTTCTTTTCGATCAAGGTAAAGTCGTTGAAGCTTTTTTGAGTCAGGAGGATTGTTTAGAGGCTATTAATAAGGCGGTAGATGAAAATGGAAATACTTTATTGCATACAGCTGTGCGGAATAAGCGAAAAGCTATTGTGCGAATATTATTGCGGCACGGTGCTAATTATCAAATAGCTAATAAGGCTGGGAGAACGCCTAAAGGTTTAGACAATCCAAGGCAACCTGTATTGCGTGCTAAGGATAAAAAAGCTTCTGATGAATTAGATCCTGAAAGAGCTATGCAACGAAAAGCGCTTTGCCTGCACATACAACCCGAAGCGAGCTCTTCTGCTGGCGAAGCTTCAGTTCCAACAGTACCTACAGCAGAAAAGAAAAGGAGAGCGTTAGAAGAAGATTCTTATCATGATGCAATGCCCGCTGCAACAGTACCTACTGAAGAACAGATAGTGGCGGGAGAAAACCAAGAAAAAGAAAGGCAACAAGATGAATACATAGTTGAAAATCCTTGGGGTAATGCAGAAGATGAAGTGGGTGAGTTGTTAATAAAACTAGAAGAATACAAAGATGAAGCGTTGTCGCAAATAAAAAAATCAAAAGTATTGCAAGAGTATACTTGTCTTATTAATAACGAAGTAATGCATTTCCCAGTCCTGGTTGTTAAAGCGAATGGTGAAATAGAAAGAGCTAATTTTTTTGATGTGAAAACGTATTATGAAAAGCATGGGGCCCCTGTATCAATATTGCCTCCATCAGAAACGATAGATATACCGTTAATTGCCGACCGTTCTTCTCGTAATTTAATTATTGAGGAGTTAAAGGAGATATTAAGTAGGCTGAAAGAGCGGGAGAAAGCTACGCAACAAGCTGATGGAGCAGAAAAAACAAGTACCTCTACTGCAGCTATGCGCGAAGAATTGACTGAAACAAAACAAGAAGGAAAAGAAGATTCAAGTGATGACAAAACAGATGCTTATTTATCTGTTCCCCAGGATTTAGAAGCGCTAGACAGTGAAAGACTAGCAAGAATACAAGCAATGGAGACACGACACCGAGAAGCCGATGAAGCTAAGTTAGCAAAAGCAGCTGAAGAAAGACGTTTAAAAGAAATTATAAGATTTAATCGAAAGCATGAAAAAGAAAAAGAATTGGATCTTCTATTGGAGAGTATGCCTGAAGTACCAGAAGGGGCAAGCGAAGTTGAGGAGGAAGGTTCAGTTTCTGCTGAGGAATCTGGTGTGGACTGTTCTAAGGTATTATTACGTATGTAGAGATGGTGGGATTTTTGCTCCGCAAAGAACCCACCCTACGCATAATGGGTAATCACTTGAAAATAAAAGAGAATTAGGCGGCCATCAGCCACACCAGTGCACATGCGTCTATTACTACCGTTGCTTCCTTCCGGATCTGGCGGAGTTCGCAATATAGCATTGCATGGGGACCGACGACCATAAGAGCGGCTATTTTACATAGAATTTTCTAAATTGCACGTTTGTTCTGTCTGTTGATCTAAGGGAAAAGCTTAAAAACTCGACAAAATGCTTGCATATTGACCAAGCTTCAGCTAGAATCGCCGGCTTATTATAATAAAAAAAGAGATAAATATGCCTAATAGACAAGAAACCATTACTCCTCCACCTGCGAGCTCTTCTTCTTCTGATCTTTCAAGCGGAGAAGTAGATCAAACTACTTTTTCTTGGCGAGTGTTGAAATTGGTGCCCAAAAAGACAAAGAAAAGTTGGACAGATTCAAATTTAGCTTCCTTGAAGTCTATGTTGCGTCCTATATGGGGTGGTATGCGTACTGCTGGAATAAATTTAGATGAGCTTCAGAGTGCAAAACCCAAAGATTTAGCGCGTTTGTTTCTAAAGCTTCTTGAGAAGAATGAAGAATGGGGTTTGGGTTATAATGATGCTGAAATTATCTCAAATTTTGAGGTTTTTCTTTTTGATTTGATAGAACGGAATCTTTGCCTCGAGGGAAAAGAGCATCAATGCAAGGCTTTGTCTAAGGAGTTCAAAGGAATATATTGGATGAGATTTGGACCAAGAGGAAGGGCTGATTTGCAACAGCTTGCTCGAAAAACTAATCAGCTATTTACTCAAGATCTTTTAAATGCTGCTTGCGAGAGTGAAGGCTTTACGCCACGAAAAATCATTCAATTTCATCAATTGATAAGTTGTGTAAATGAACCGCTTACATTGGATGTTCAAGTGCTTCGCGACTATTCATCTCCTGAGGTGGCGGCGCTTGCTTTGTTGAAGAGTGTTCCCTTTTTCAGTGATGATGAGCATTCTGCGAATAATATTATTACTTTATCGATAGAGTTAATGCTGCGAGTTCAAACGTCTGAGTCATTCGATGGCTTGTTGGAAGAAGCAGATATTTATTTGTCAAAAGCAGATCTAGTAGGTCTTAACAAAGTAAATAATACTCTCAGGGCGTATTTAAGCTCTCCGGCAGGACAAGAGGATGTTTGTAAGGAGCGAATAAGCAAGCTTGAGGCAAAAGTGGCAGATCATTTAGAGTTTTTCCAGGGGTGCTCGCAAGAGAGGGGGGTGGGAAGTCCTGGTTTTTTTAGAGTTTCACCATCGGTTCAAACCGGTTTGAACAAGTTGACTGCTTCTGTATAAAAGATATGGGCGCTAGTTATTTAGGTTTGATAGCAAGTCAAAATAAATCTTTTCCAATTGCTCGATATCATTAACCGAAACATTCTCATCAACTTGGTGAATGCTCTGATTGCAGACGCCAAGTTCTATCACTTCTGCACCGGTGGGGGCGATGAATCGTCCGTCAGAGGTTCCGCCACTTGTGGAGAGTTCAGGTTTTTTATCTGTGATTTTTTCTACGGCTTTAACTGCGGCATCTAATAGTTTTCCGCTGCTGGTTAAAAAAGGTTTGCCTGAAATGCGCCAGTCTAAGCGATATTTAATTTGGTGCTTGTCTAATACTGCTTCTGCGACTTGTTGTAAATGTTCTGCCGTTGTTGCGGTTGAGTAACGAAAATTAAACATGACATCGACTTCACCGGGGATGACATTATCTGCGCCTACGCCTGCATGAAGGTTTGAAATTTGCATGCTGGTGGGTGGGAAGTGTTCGTTGGGTTTGAAATCCCAGGTTTGTTGTGTCATTTCATCGAGTGCTTTGAAGCAGCGGTGAATGGGATTTTCTTTGGGGTCTATGTAAGCGATATGACCTTGTTTGCCAAAGATGCGCAAGAAACCATGTAAAGATCCGCGTCGTCCGTATTTAATGGTATCGCCCGCGTAGTTTTGACTGCTGGGTTCGCCCACTAAACACCAATTGATTTTTTCATTGCGGTGATTTAAATAATTCATGACTTTTTTGGTGCCATTGATCGCTTTACCTTCTTCATCGCTTGTGATTAAGAATGCTATTGAGAAGTTGGGTTTAGGGTTTTCTTTGATGAATCGCTCGCAAGCGCAAAGCATGGCAGCAATGCCTGTTTTCATATCGGCGGCGCCGCGACCGTATAAATGATCATTACGGATTTCGGGCTTGAAGGGATCGCTTTTCCATTCGTCAACAGGACCTGGAGGAACGACATCGGTGTGACCTAGGAAAACAAAGAGTGGATCATCATCACCGTAGCGTGCCCACAGATTTTTAACATCAGAGAAGGGAAGGTTTTCGATATTGAAACCTATGGCTTTTAAGCGTTCTGCAATTAGGTTTTGGCAGCCGGCGTCTTCGGGGGTTACCGACTGGCGTTTTATTAAGTCTTTGCAAAGGTCGATTAATTCATTCACTTAGGTTTATCTCTTCTTGTAGGGTGGGTTCTTTGCGGAGCAAAAATCCCACCAACTTGGCTTCATCCGATGGTGGGATTTTTGCTCCGCAAAGAACCCACCCTACGCATCTTCTCTTAAGATGTCATTCAGTCCGACTTTGCTACGGGTTTTTTCATCAACACGTTTGACAATGACCGCGCAATTCAAATGACAATTGCCAGTTTTGCTCGGCATGCTACCTGCAACAACAACTGAACCTGCTGGCACGCGACCGTAAAGGATTTCATCATTTTCTCTATCATAAATTTTTGTACTTTGTCCAATGAAAACACCCATCGAAATCACAGCGTTTTCTTCAACAATCACACCTTCAACAATTTCAGAGCGCGCACCAATAAAAACATTGTCCTCAATAATCGTTGGATTCGCTTGAGCAGGTTCTAAAACACCACCAATGCCTGCGCCACCTGATAGATGAACGTTTTTTCCGATTTGCGCACAGCAACCAACCGTCGCCCATGTATCAATCATCGTGCCTGAATCGATGTAAGCACCGAAGTTAACAAAGCTTGGCATGATCACGCAGTTGGAGGCAATGTAGGATCCGTAACGAATACAAGCTGGCGGCACAATGCGAACGCCTTCTTCTTGAAAGGTTTGGTGGGTTGCTTTTTTATATTTTAAAGGCACTTTGTCATAAAACTTTGTATAGCCTTCTTCGAAAATTTGATTCTCTGTAATGCGAAAAGAAAGTAAGACCGCTTTTTTTAGCCATTGATTGACATACCAATTACCATCAATTTTTTCTGCAACACGTGCTTTACCAGTATCAAGTAATCTTAACGCCTCATTGATTGCGCCTTTTATTTTATTATCAACAGTATGTGGTGAAAGTTGTGCTCTATTGTCAAAAGCTTTTTCAATCGTTTCTCTTAATTTTTCCATCATGGGTTCCTGTTGCTATTATTGTTTAAGGGATTCGTCGTATTTCTGGCGAAGCGTTTGGCTAAGTAAATAAATCGACATGGCGTAATTTGTACTGTTGTTGTAATTTTTAATTACATCAAAATTATGAAAAGCCAGCCAGTATTGTTTTTTGTTACCTTTTTCTTTCAGTGCAATTAATGTAGCAGGAAGATTTTGATCTTTGATCGTTTCTTTAGGTGTGATGCCGTAGCTTGCGAATTTTTTCAAGGTCATGCTAGGGAGAGGATTTTTCTTGAAGAGCACCCATGGTTTTGGACCTTTTAATACAGCAGGAACGGCAACAGGTTCGTTGCGGGACCAATGATTCTTGTGATAAAAATTGCCAACGCTACCAATCGCATCGGCAGAAGAATGGATTAAACTGACTTTACCTTTGCCATCAAAGTCAACGGCATATAAATTTAAGCTTTGCGGCATGAATTGAGGTTGTCCAATGGCGCCTGCATACGAGCCCATAATCGTTAAGGGTGAAATATCATTATGTTTGCAATAAAGTAAGTAAGCGATTAACTCCTTTGTAAAGTAACCATTTCGTTTTGAGTATTGAAAAGCGAGTGTCGATAGCGCTTTAAAAATTGGAAACGCGCCCATTTGCTCGCCATATTTACTTTCAACCCCAATCGTTGCAACAATAATGCTTTGAGGTACGCCATACATTGTGTTCGCTTTGTCTAACCATTTTTGATTTTTCTTCCAATAAGCAATACCAGGAATGATGCGAGAGTCATTAATGAAAAGTTTCTTGTATTGATACCAAGGTGTAAACGTTTGTTGATGCTTCATGCGATGCACAATGTTATGACTCATGGTGTTAGGGTTTGATTCTTGAACGACATGAACAGTGCTAAACCATTTAATAAGGTCTTGTTTGTTAAAATGATATTTTTTAACCATGTGGTTCATGAAGGCTTTTACATTGGGTTCTTGGGAGAGCGGCTTGTTGACTTGTGCGAAAGCCGTTCCTGTCAAAAAGATCATTGCTAAAAAGATAAGTGAAAATACGCGTTTCATATTGATTCCAATTCCTTACTTCATTAGTTTTTTATGTCCGTGTATCGACATCAAAATGCCAAAACTCGCTAAAATGGTTAACATCGATGAGCCACCGTAGCTAATCAATGGTAAAGGTAACCCAACTACAGGTAAAATACCAGTCACCATGCCCATATTCACAAAAACCGAGATAAAGAATAAGAGACTTAAGCCGCCAGCTAAGAGTCTAGTGAAGGTATCTTGCGCTTGAGATGCGATATATAAGCAGCGAGACACAATTAACAAGTAAATAAGCAGTAAAATTGAGCAGCCAATAAGACCAAGCTCTTCGCCAGAGACAGCGAAAATAAAATCAGTCGCATGCTCAGGTAAAAAGTGTAAATGTGACTGCGTACCGTGTAACCAACCTTTGCCAAAAATGCCGCCTGAGCCAATCGCAATTTTTGATTGAATGATATGGTAACCCGTGCCCAGTGGATCACGGTTAGGGTTTAGGAAAGTGAGCACACGTTGTTTTTGATAGCCATGCATAAAGTGCCAAATAAAAGGTGCAGCAGCAGATGTTAAAATCATTAAACCAAAAATGACGCGCCAGCGAATACCTGCAAAAAGTAAAACACATAGCCCGCCTGAAGCAATAATGATAGCAGAACCTAAGTCGGGTTCTTTGGCAGTGATCATCGCAGGAATAAAAATAATAGCAGCAGAGATCAATAAATCTTTTCCTGTTGGTGGTAATTCTTTTTGAGAAAAATACCAAGCAAGCATCATGGGAATAGCAATACGCATTAAGTCAGAAGGTTGAAAGCGAATAACTCCAAGATTAATCCAGCGTCGCCCACCTAGTGAAACATGCCCGATGATTAAAACAGAAAATAAAGCGATCAGGCTGAAGCCATAAAACCAGGGCGCCCATCGTTTATAAACCCAGGGTGGAATTTGTGCGAGAATTAACATGAGTAGTGTTGCAAGTAGGATGTGCCCAAACTGCGAATAAACCATAGCGATTTTTTGATTACTCGCGCTAAATAAAATAAAAAAACCAGCAACGACAAGTAAGGTTGAGGTTGCAATTAAAATAAGATCTAAGTGAAAAACCTGCCAGAGGGTTCTATATTGGGAGCCACTTTGATGGCGTTTGAATTTTCGTCTAAGATTGTTGCTCATTTCCATTGGTTATGTTTCTCTTGTGTTTTTAGAGTCTGGTGGCATTTTCTGTTTCACAGAAGCGCTCGCCCTACGCTTTTTCTTTATTTCGTGTGAAAAATAATAGTCCATGACTTTTTTTGCAATGCGCGGTGAAGTGTCAGGGTGATGCTCGACAATAACAGCGAGCGCAATCTGCGGATGGTTAACAGGAGCAAAAACAATAAAGCTCGAATTAGGCCTTTCATTTAAGGGTAGCTCGCTTGATTTTATCACTAAGCCATTATCATTTCTTACTTGGCCCGTTCCTGTTTTTGAGGCAACCGTGTATTTTGAGCTCCCAAAAGATAAACCTGTTCCATCGGGGATTACATCTTCCATTGCTTTAATAATAATTTTCCAGTTTTTTGCGTTTTTCAAGATGACGGGTGTTTTCTCTTTGGGTATGGTTGCAATTTTTGTTTGGTTTTGAAGTTGCAATGCATCCAATAAATAAGGTTGGTAGCGCTTTCCTCTGTTGGCAAGTATGGCGGTAATGTTGGCGAGTTGTAAAGGCGTGACTTGTGAGTAGCCTTGCCCAATAGCGGTATTGACAGTGTCGCCTGTGTACCAGTGTTGCCCTGTTGCTTCCATTTTGTATTTGGGGGAGGGAACGGTTCCTGCGAGTTCGTTAGGTAAATCTACACCAGTTGGTTTACCTAAGCCAAAGGCATTAAGCATTTTATCAATGGGTTTAATATGAAGTTTGTAAGCGAGATTATAAAAGTAAGTGTCACATGAAAGAACAATAGCCTTGTGAATATTAACCCAGCCACTTCCTGTTCGTATATAATTATGAAAAATATGCTTTGTATGTGGGATTCGAAACCAACCCGGGTCAAAAATTTGGTAATTAGGTGTAACCGTTCCGCTATCTAAACCGGCTAAACCAATAATGGGTTTGATGGTTGAAGCCATAGGATATAAGCCACGAATCGTACGATTATAAAGAGGATTATCTTTATTGTGGGTTAACGCTTTATATTGTTTTTCATTAATGCCTTTGACAAATTGATTGGGATCAAAGCTTGGTTGGCTCACCATTGCAAGAATTTGTCCGGTGCTTGGTTGGATGGCAACAATGGCGCCGCGCAGTTTACCTAAGGCTTTTTCTGCAGCCAGCTGTAGTCCGCTATCGATAGTTAAATAAAGATTGTCGCCACTAACCGGTGGCGTAATGCTAAGTGTTCGGATAACGCGTCCACTGGAATCTGTTTCAACACGTTTATAACCTACTGTGCCATGCAATTCTTTTTCATAATAATTTTCAATGCCTGTTTTCCCTATATCAATAGTGTCGGCATAATTAGAAGGATCAACACTCTCAAGTTCTTCTTCGTTCATTCGCCCCACATAGCCTATGGTGTGAGCAAAGGCGGCACTCAACGGATATTGACGTAGTAATTCAGCTTTAACAGCAAAGCCTGGAAATTCATATCGATCAACTGCAAACTCTGCCACTTGTTCTTTTGTTAGTTTTACTTTTAAGGGGATTTGATCAAAGCGTCGATGTTGTTTTAGTTCGCGATGAAAAACCTGTAAATCCGTTAAAGTAAGCGGAATAATTTTTTGAATTTTTTGAAGCGACGTTTTCATTTTTGGAACTTCGCTCGGTGTCACCATCAAGCTAAAGACGGGAACATTTTTAGCAAGCAAGACACCATTGCGATCATAAATCAAGCCGCGCTTAGGTGGAATAGGGACTAAAGTAATATCATTCTTTGCGGATAGTGTTGTGTAATATTTATGCTCTGAAACTTGAAGATAGAAAAGGCGTGCGATGAGAATAATGCTTAAGATAAGGATAATAAAGATCGATACCCAAAGACGACGATTAAAGAGCATTGCTTCTCGAGCATTGTTTTTAATCGTTAATCGTCTTTTTTGTTTAAATTTCCGCATGAATTTTGATCAGTTAATACTTTTTAATTGAAGTGAATTATACGGATTTTGTGCTGTTTTGATAGGGATATTGATGTCTTAAAAGAAAGTGCGGGGTGATTCGGGTGATTATGCAAGTTTAGCTTTTATGGCCGACTCCTCGGAGTTACAGCTACTAAAAAGGTCTGTGCTAAATTCCGTGAAAAGGCCTGCTATCACATAGGTTTCTTCAGGTGGGAGGCCTGTTACGTATTCAATAAGTGCCCCAGCGGCAAAGGTGGTTGCTACACGTGCAGCCGCACCTCCCAAATGCTTGGCTTGTGTATTGCGGAGACTAGACATTTCTCCCTTGAAGTCAGTAAGTGAGGCGGCTTCTGTTTGCTTATTGGCTCTTCGCGATGCAGAAAACGATGCTAAACATATTTCCGTTATTGTAAGCGCTAGAGAGGCTAGTGGGATTGCGGTTGGTTTTAAAACGGTTGGGATGTAGTTATTACAACCAGCAATTGTCGTTACCGTAGCTGCTGCAGTATGAAAAAAATTAAAACGCATATCGAAGCCCTGTATTAATATTATCTTATTGAAAGAGTACGCCGTTCATATTGGCGAGGGATGTTATAAAAACTTTAGTCACAAAGCAACTAAATTTTTTAAGGCTTTTTCAACATTCTCAGGTACAAATTTTGAAACATCCCCATGAAGTGAAGCAATTTCACGAATCAAAGTTGAAGAAATATACGTGTATTCTTGAGAGGGCGTTAAGAAAATCGTTTCAATATCAGAATCAATCGCACGATTCATGCCGGCTAGTTGAAATTCAAAATCAAAATCTGAAACAGCGCGCAACCCTCGAAGAATAATATTCGCGCCTTCATCTTTAGCAAACTTTGCAAGTAAGATATTAAAACCTTTTACACGTACATTATCTAAATGCTTTAAAGCATCTTCTGCAAGTTTTAATCGATCTTCAAGGTTAAACATAGGTGATTTTTTTTCACTGCTCGCGATGGCGACAATGACTTCATCAAAAAGTTTAGCGGCTCGCTGGATGATATCAAGATGGCCATTGGTGATGGGGTCAAATGTGCCTGGGTAGATAGCGATGTTTTTTCTCATAATGCCTTGCCTTGCTTTCAAGTGAATTAGTGCATCTTAACCTTGATTAAATGCAGCGGCAATAGTTGTTTTAATATGATCTCTATAAAAATCAACAAGTTAGAAAATATAGATTGTGAGATTTGCTTCAAGTATGCTATTTTCAGCCCATACCTAGGCAGGATTAGCGATGATAAGGGTGTTTAGCTAGAATGCTCCAAGCTCTATAAATTTGCTCAGCCACCACAACACGTACAAGTGGATGGGGGAGGGTTAAAGGTGAAAGTGACCAGCGTTCATTAGCGGCTTCTAAACATTGTGGTGCTAAACCTTCAGGGCCGCCGATTAAAATACTGACTTGTTTGCCTAGGCTTTTCCAGTTGTCTAAACGTTCAGCCAGTTGCTCTGTGGACCAAGGCTTGCCTTTAATTTCTAAATTAACAATATGCGAATGGGCGGGAATAGCTTGCAACATTTTATCGCCTTCTTTATCAATCAGTCTTGGAATGTCGGCATTTTTTCCGCGTGTGTTTAAAGGGATTTCAATTAGGTTTAATTGAACTTCTTGCGTTAAGCGTTTTTGGTATTCGTGATAGCCTTCATTGACCCAGCTCGGCATTTTGTTTCCAATGCCGATGAGGTTGATTTGCATGGCTGCGGGCGCCTAAACTTGTTTGCGTGTTTTGGGTTCGTATTCCCAAAGTTTTTCAAGCTGATAAAATTCACGCGTTTCTGGCAACATGATATGAACAACAGCGTCAGCTAAATCGACTAGGATCCAACCTGTTTGAGGATCACCTTCAATGCCAAGTGGGCGAAAACCTTTTTCTTTGCAGCGAACATCAACATTATTGGCAATCGCTTTTAATTGACGAGTAGAGCGCGCAGAGCAAACAATCATTGTATCTGTGACTGTTGTTAATTTGCTAACGTCCATCACTAGGATATCGTCGGCTTTGATGTCCTCAAGGGCGTCTATAATGATAGTTTTTAAATCTTCGCTCATATTCTCATTTCCAAAGGTTTTGCTTTGCGACAAAAAGGCGCATCTTAGCTGTTTTCAGTTGTAGAGTAAAGTTTGTGCTCATTAATATAGTGAGAAACTTCTTTTGAGATTAAATCAGTTGTTTGATGATTTGCAAGTGCTGCTCTGAGTTCGGTCGCTGAAACATCAAAATCAGTTTGATCGTCGACATAAATCAAGCCATTTGGGCTGTCTTGAAGTTTTTCAAAGGGTTGAGTTTGATGTTGTTTAAGTAAATCAGCTAGCGCCCCTGTCTTGGGTAATTCATAATGAGGTCTTTTGACGATAATAACATGGGCGAGCTTTAAAATGTCATCATATCGGTGCCAGCTTAAAAAATGCTCCCAAGCGTCATAACCTATAATTAAAGCGAGTGGTTGATCAAACCGTTGTTTCAAATCGAGTAATGTATCGATGGTATAAGAGTCATCTTCTCGTTTTAATTCACAGTCATCTGCGATTAATTGCTTATTTGAACTAATGGCAAGTTTTAACATGTCGAGACGATCTTCTGCTGATGCTATTGGTGTTATTCGGTGGACAGGCGTTTTACAGGGGATGAGGCGAATTTCTTCAATAGGAAATTGACTTAACAAGGTTTCACAAAGCCCAATGTGCCCAGCATGTATTGGATCAAAGGTTCCACCCAATATTCCCATTATTTTTTTCATGTGTTTTTCTGAAGCTTGGGAAGTAGCTGGTGAGCAATCGCGAGTGCTACATGTCCAAACCAATAAATCCAAACAAAGTTTGCAATGAATGAATGTAAGTGTTTTGTTTGTTCGGGACGTATACCCATTTGAAAGCTAATAAAAATAATAAGGCCTGTGATTGCCATGCCTGTGACAGCTAAAAATCCCAGGCCATGAATAAAACCAGGTAAGCCCTCTCTTGGTCCTCCTTGTGGAAGTTTTCCTTGAAATAGACCTTTTGTATCGCGTGCAATCGCGTTGATACCTTTTTTATTCCATGGAAATAAATGTCTTAAGTTATAAGATTTTCCTAAAAAATCCCAAATCCAATGAATAAAAACAACGGCCACAATAAACAATCCAACAATTTCATGGTAAATGAAAATGCTATGGTGTTTATGCATAAAGTAGGCAATTATTAATTGTACAGTGACGCCAATAGCAAGACAGAAATGTAAAAAGCTTGTGGCGTAGTCCCAGTTTTTTAATTTTATCATGTGAGTATTTCCTTGTTGATATTGTTTGATAAGGTTAGAGATAAGTTTAAAAGTAACATCCAAACATTACCTTGTTCAAGACCCTTGATGCACCGGTCAAGTTGAGCGCTGAGTTGTATGCAATCATAAAGCTGTTGCTTTTTGCAGTGTTTAAGAAAAGGGTTGAGCAATTGTTTTCGTTTATCCCAAATTCGCATTTGCGCCATGGCTTGATTTGCTGATGCGCCCATTGAGATAGCATTCATAATTGAAAGCAAGGTTTGAGTTTCCCTATGCAAAGCCCAGAGTATCAAGACGGGTTCAACACCTTCGCCTTTCAGGCCAGCAAGCACTTTTGAAATGCGATTAGGCTTTCTTGATAGGCAGGCATCAACTAAAGCAAAAACATCAAAGCGAGAGTGATCGCTTAATGCCGCAATAACAGTGTCATCATCAAGTGTTTGTGTTTCTTTGGGTGAGGCTGATGTAAGGCTGAGCTTTTCAATGGTTTGGTGAACGGCAAGCAAATTACCTTCAGTTTGATCGGCGATTAATTGCGTTGCCTGATCGCTCAAGACAAGTTTAAATTGAGAAGCACGCTTTTTAATCCAAGCAGGTAATTGTTCGATATTAATTGGCCAGATGGGAAGATGAATGCTTTTTGTATCAAGTGCTTTAAACCATGCTGTTTTTTGCGCAGCCGCATCTATTTTTGGAAAAGTGATTAAAAGAAGATTATTGTCATTAATGTTTTTCAGATAATGTTCTAAAGCTTTTTTACCTGCAGTATCAGGCTTTTGTATGAAGCGTAGTTCAAGTAGTTGTTTTTCAGCAAATAGTGAGAAGTTATCAGAGCGGGTATAAAAAGATGGCCAATCAAATGATTTGCCAATATTGAATATTTCGCGATTCATAAAGCCTTGATTTTTTGCTTGCGCTCGAATGTAATCAGCAGCTTCTTGAATAAGGAGAGGCTCATCACCACTAATAATATAGATGGGAGCTAATGTTGAGCAGTGTTGCTTCAATTGTTCAGCGTAAATTTTCATAATGAATGTTAACGTTTTTTAGCTAAATAGGTGTTGATACTTTTGATCGTATCACGCGCAGCTAAGTGATAAAAGATTTGGTTGATCATCTTGCGTTCTAATTGTCGTTTATCTTCTGCTAATTGTTGTGTGTTTTCCAAGAGTTGATTTGCGAACATTGTCTGGGTCATCGATTGGGTAAGGTTGAATGGGCCTGCCATGACCTGACCTTTCGGTGATTGAACCTGAATGGTTACAGTGTAATTTATTTGGTATTGACGGGTTTGTTGTGAGCTGCCTACACTGGTTTGTGTGTAGTTTAGATTTTCATTTAAGATATTTAAAGTTAATGGCGCTTGAGTTGCTGAATTGACAATCGTAATCTGTTGGCTGCTTAAGGTTTGGGTTAAGGATTTCGTGAAGTAGCTATAAGGCTCAACACTTGTCAGATAAAGTTTATTGTAGATTTTGGGCAATGCGTTTTTAACGTTTAAATGAAAACCACAAGCGGAAAGTAAAACGGTAAAAAGAGTGGTTAATGCAATTAGCGGTAAACGTTTCAAGCCTTATCCTCCGACAACGATATTTACGAGTTTGTTGGGCACAACGATAACTTTTCTTATGGCCTTATCTTGAATAAATTTTTGAACGTTAGTGTCGTTTGTGGCGCTTTCTTGAATCTCTGTTTCAGTTGCATTGGCGTTAACAGAAATTCTTGCTCGTAATTTTCCGTTAACTTGTACAACAAGTTCAATTTGATCTTTCTTTAATGCAGAGCACGCTACTTTTGGCCACTCGGCTTTTAAAATGCTTGGGCCAAAATTTAGTTGCTTCCAAAGGTGTTGTGTTATGTGAGGTGCGATAGGGTTTAATATGCGAAGCAGTATACTAAAACCTTCGTGAAGTAGGCGTTCTTTCACTGTAACCGTAGGTTCATAATTGTTGTCTTCAGTTGCGCTAAAGCTTGGAACTTTTGTTAGTACATTTAAAAGTTTCATGCAAGATGAAGCAACTGTGTTGAGTTGCATGCGCTCCATGTCGTAAGTGGCTTGCTTTAAAAGCTGATGTATTTCTCTTCGAGCCGCTTTATGTTCAGGCGCAACATTGTCCCAGTTAACAGACAGTGAAGATTGGTTTTTGTTGGCGATGCATTCTTCACAAATACTTTGCTGATGTTCGTAGGCAAATGTCCAAACACGTTTTAAAAAACGATGCGCGCCTTCAACACCTTGATCAGACCATTCTAGTGATTGTTCAGGGGGTGCTGCAAAAATCGAAAAGAAGCGAACAGTATCCGCGCCGTATTGGGCAATTAAATCATTGGGGCTCACCGTGTTGCCTAATGATTTTGACATTTTGGCACCATCTTTTAAAACCATGCCCTGTGTTAATAATTTTGTAAAAGGTTCATCTGAATTTAACAGGCCAAAATCGCGCAAAACTTTGTGGAAGAATCGCGCATAAAGCAAATGCATGATCGCGTGTTCAACGCCGCCAATGTATTGGTCAACAGGCGCCCAGTATTTTGCTCTATCATCAAGCATAGCTTTATCTTGGTTTTTACAAGCAAAGCGAGAAAAGTACCAAGAGGATTCAACGAAGGTGTCAAAAGTATCCGTTTCTCTTTTTGCTTCATTGCCGCACTTAGGGCAAGTTGTTTGTGCAAAGTCAGGATGATTTTTAAGTGATACGCCAGCATCAGAGACTTGAATGTCTTCAGGTAAAATAACAGGAAGATCTTCTTCGGGTACGGGGACTGCGCCACAATCATCACAATAAATAATAGGAATCGGCGTTCCCCAATAACGCTGCCTTGAAACACCCCAGTCTCGCAAGCGGTAATGCACTTCTTCTTTGGCTTTACTCTTTTCGATGAGCGCATCAGTAATGAGTTTTTTTGCTTCCTCGTTATTTGTTCCGTCAAAATGATGTGAATTAAGAAGTTGCCCGTTACCTGTGTAAGCTTGTTTTTTGGTGTCGAAATCTTGAGGCGCTTCAATCACCTGTGTGATAGGTAATTTATATTTTTTTGCAAATTCATTGTCGCGCTCATCATGTGCAGGCACGGCCATGACTGCGCCAGAACCGTATTCCATTAATACGTAATTAGTAATCCAAATAGGAACAGCTTCACCTGTTAAAGGGTGAATCGCTTTAAATCCACTATCTATACCCTGTTTTTCAAGCGTTGCAAGATCAGCTTCAGAAACTTTAGTGTGTTTTGTGCTTTCGATAAAGGCTTTGATTTTTTTGTTATTTTCTATCGCAAGTTTTGCAATAGGGTGTTGAGGCGCGATGGCCAAATAAGTAACGCCAAACAATGTATCAGGGCGCGTCGTATAAACTTTTAAAGCTTTTTCGTAATCGTTAACATCAAAGGTAATGCTTACACCTTCGGAGCGTCCAATCCAATTGCGTTGCATCGTTTTAACTTGTTCTGGCCAGCCATCTAATTTGTCGATGTCATTTAAAAGTTCTTCAGCATAGTCGGTAATTTTAATAAACCATTGAGGGATTTCTTTTTGTTCGATCACAGCGCCAGATCGCCAACCTTTTCCATCGATGACTTGTTCGTTCGCAAGTACGGTTTGATCAACAGGATCCCAGTTGACAACTGAATCTTTGCGGTAGACTAAACCCTTCTCAAACATTTTAACAAAGAGCCACTGTTCCCAGCGATAATATTCAGGTCGACATGTCGCAATTTCACGACTCCAGTCATAAGCAAAGCCTAGCCGTTTAAATTGTCCGCGCATATGATCAATGTTTTCATATGTCCATTTTGCAGGCGCAACTTTATGTTTGATCGCAGCATTTTCAGCAGGAAGCCCAAAAGCATCCCAGCCCATCGGTTGTAAAACGTTTTTGCCTAAGAGGCGTTGATAGCGAGCGGTGACATCCGATAATGCGTAATTTCTGACATGTCCCATGTGGAGGTGGCCACTAGGATAGGGAAACATGGATAAACAGTAGAATTTTTCCTTATTTAAGTCCTCTGTGACTTTGAAGGATTGTTTCTCTTCCCAGTTTTGCTGGCAAGCTTCTTCAATTTGTTGGGGTTCGTAGTCTTGTTCTATCATGTATTGCTATCTATTGTTAACATCGAGCCCGCTAGGATACTCCTTTGTCAGCGGGTGGACAATGGGTAAATTTGCATAAAAATCGATCTTTATCGTTCGCGGGTAATTATAGGTAGAGCGGGTTCTTTGCGGAGCAAAAATCCCGTCATTTGGATGCTACCGATGGTGGAATTTTTGCTTCGCAAAGAACCCACCCTACGGTTTTGAGACGATTCTGCTGATTAATAGGCCTAGAAGTAAGATGCATAAGATTGGCCAATCACCAAGTAGCACCCAGGGTGTTGAGCCAGACATGGCTTGGACTTTGTCACGCAGGACAAGTGGTTTGAATCTTGGCGCGATTTTTTGTAGTTGGCCTTTGTGATTAATCACTGCCGTCACACCATTGTTTGTCGTAAATAGAATTGGGCGTCCTGTGTCGAGTGCTTGCGTTTGTGCGATTTGTAAATGTTGCCATGCGGCAATGGAGCGACCGAACCATGCGTCGTTGCTTATCACAACTAACATATTGGCTTTAGGTAAGTCAGTTAAGACTAAATGTGAATAGGCGATTTCATAGCAAATATACGGTGCAATATAAATATTACGGAATTTAATTAAATTTTGTTTGGTAGGTCCAGGAATAAAAGATGACATCGGCAAGTTAAAGAAGCTAATTAAACCGCGCAATACATTTTGAAACGGAACGTATTCACCAAAAGGGACAAGGTGTCGTTTGAAATATAAGCCGTGTGACTGGCCTAGCGCAATCATTGAATTGTAATACTCGCCTTCTCCTTTAGCCGGTGTTGGAATACCTGTTAGCAAAGTGCCATGAGGCATGAGCTTTTGTTGTAGTGAATATAAAATAGTGCCGGCGTCATTTAAAGGGACAGGGATCGTGTTTTCAGGCCAAATGGTTAGCGCGTTTTGCCAGTAGGGTGTGGTGAGATTGATGTACTTTTGAATATGATTGACTACTTCACTTTGCGTCCACATCATTTGTTGTGGAATATCGCCTTGAACAAGCGCAACGGGGATGGGCGCATCAATCGGTTTTGTCCATTCAATTGGTTTTAAACTTAAGCTCACAATAAGAATGATAACGATGCTTAATAAAGTTAATAGCCATTTCAGTCTTCGATAATAAAACAATGAAACGATTAAAGCAGAAATAAGGATAACAAAAAAACCTACACCATATGTTCCAACGACAGGACCAAAACCTGAAAGTAAACCATTCGTTTGAGTGTCACCTATATAAAGCCAAGGGAAACCGGTAAACAGCCATCCGCGTATCCACTCTAGTAAAATCCAGCTTGTAGGAAAGGCGACAAGACATTTCCATGCATTATTCTTTTTCCAAAAACGATTAAGCAAATAACCTTGAATAGCGGGAAGCACAGATAAGAGCGCTGCAAAACCCAAGGTAAGAATGCTCGATAAAAATATGCCTGTGTCACCAAAAGTATGAATGCTAATAAAAACCCAAGAGACGCCAAAGCCAAACATGCCAAGGCCAAAAACAAAGCCTTGAACTGCCGCGCGCCCAGCAGAGCTATTTATCCATAGTAAGAGCAAAATAGCGGGGGTGAAGAAAGCAAGATAGCTGACGTTAAAAGGCGCGAAGGCATAAATGGTAATTGCGCCTGCAAGGAAGGCGATAATGAGTTTTAAAATATGTTTCATTGTTGCTCTATAAGGTTGAGTGCACAGAGGGTTACGCTAAGTGTAACTTTTTGTTGGCTGAATGTTAAATCTTTGCCTAAGAAATTACAAAGACTCTGGCTCAAGGCCTAAATGATGCTAAAGACGTTGAGCTCCAGAGTAGCTCTAAAATGATTAAGTTTTTTATTTTGGATAATAACGATCCAGCATTCTATTACAGTATTCTTTAATATGTGGGAACTCTAGTGCATAAGTCTTTAAAGGCGACTCAACAGGGGGGATGATGAAATTCATCATGGTTCCAAAAATGATAGCATCCAAACTTGTAGGTTCATCGCCAAAAGCAAATGTTTTGCCCTTAATAAAGTCAGCAACAGCTTTGATATCTTGTTTGCATAAATCGTAAATTTGATTTTCTGGCAAGCGGCCTAAGCCTTGACCTTTGAGCTCACGCCTCACTTTCTTTCTTAGCATCATTGGAAGAATGAATCGTAGAGGGAGTTTTAAGTGTCCAAAGAAGGCAGGACACACCACTTTCCAGCCAACAGGGTCAATCCAGCGAGAGTAGACCAAGCCCCAGTAAAGGCTCTCTTCGATTAACCGTTGCATGCCAAGTGCAATAGCTTTTTGCTCCACAGTTAAATGCTGGTCAAGCTTGTCACCATAGGTTTCTTTTAAATAGTGAATGATAATGCGACTGTCGCAAATGAGCTTTCCATTATCTTCAATGGCTGGAAATTTGCCGGTGGGTGATTTTCTGGGGTCTACTGCATAAGCATATTCAAAAGGGATGTCGGCCATTTTAAGATAAGTTTCTAGTTTTAAGCAAAAAGGGCTGACGTTGGGAAGGTCCCAAAGAGGGTAGAACTCGATAAGTTTGATCATGGTGTTGCTTCCTTGTATGTGTTCATTGTCGATAATTCTAAGAGAGAATGAAAAATTTAGCAAGCATTCGTTCTCTCTTTGTCGCATTAAGGCGGTAAGAGTGGTCTATACTATCAATATGTTTAAAATATGACCAGGATTGACCATGAAAACACTACTGATGATACTCTTTGGTTTTGCTTTAACATCAGCATTTGCCCAACATGCACTATATAACAAGCCTCCAGTTAAATCGGTTTTTGTAACGCAAGAGGCGTGCCAGAGTGCACTGTCTAAAAAAGAGGCTAAAACCAAAAAATGCCGGCGTGCCGCACCTAATGTCTGGCATAAAGATGAAAAATAGCTTTATCTAATCACTCTTTGATAATAGAATCCCTTGAAATTTATATGAGAATTCTCTTGCTTTTTGGGGTGGGTCACGTACTATTACGCAAGTACCAAGAAACAGATTAAAAGAAGCCACCCTTTAAGCTGTTACTGCTTGATTTCAAAGCTTTCTATCGATAAGGCAATAAAGAGACATGAATATTTTACTTAAGACGCTCAGAGAGAAATTTAATTCCAACCCTAAGGGGTTATACATCCTTTTCTATACGGAAATGTGGGAGTTATTTGGACGCTTTGGGATTACCGCTTTACTGGTGCTTTATCTCACTAATTTTTTCCATGTTCCTGACGCGCAAGCATTTCTTATCTACAGTGCTTTCATCGCACTTATTTTTGCAACACCCATTCTAGGTGGATATCTTGCAGATCGATATCTGGGAAGCAAGCACGCCATTATTTTTGGGGCGTGTGTGATGGCTGCCGGGAATGCTTTAATGGTTATTCCGGATAAAACAATGGTTTTTATTGGGCTTGCTGTTGTCGCTGTTGGTAGTGGGTTTTTCTTGCCAAGTATTCCACCTGTGCTAAGTGCGCTTTATGAAAAAAGTGAAGAAAAACGTGATGCAGGTTTTACGCTTTATTATTTAGGTAAAAATATTGGCGCATTGCTTGCACCGATTGCGTGCGGTATTGTCGGTAAAATCTATGGCTTAAATTATGCTTTTGCTTTGAGTACCATTGGTATGATCTCAGGTATCGTGGTTTTTATACTAGGGCAAAAACATTTAAAACAATATAACAAAGTCGCGCGAACTGATAAGCGTCACGAAAAACTTCTTGGTATGCATCCGCATTTAGCGATTTATTTATTTGCCGTTATTCTTATACCGATTATTTATTTTGTGATCGATAAAAATATGGATGGTGTTCTTTTGGCGGCTACAGGTCTCGTTGTGCTTCTCATTCTTGTTTTCATTTTGGTTCGTAGAAGCAATATGGAACGGAAGCATATGGTGGCTATTTTTATTGCCATTTTCTTCATGATGGTTTTTGAAGCATTCTTGGGGCAGGGGGGCACCACCCTTAATCTCTTTATTGAGCGTGAGGTGAACCGCCAAATCTTTGGTTACATGTTGCCACCTAGTTTTTTCTATTCACTTGACCCTATCTTTATGCTTATTATGGGGCCAATTTTAGCAGGTGTTTGGATGCGACTTGCTCGAAAAGGAAAAGAACCTCAAGTTATCGTAAAATTTGCTTTCGCTTTATTCCTTTTAGCGTTAGGATTCCTGGTGTTTACGGTGGCTGCGCATCATGCCGCACAAACAGGTTCAGCATCGCTTCTTTTTGTGATCCTAGGGTACTTTTTATTCCCGGTGGCAGAGCTAATGATTATCCCTATCAGCTTGTCCTTGGTCACAAAAGTTGCACCAAAAGGTTTAGACGCTTTGATGGTGGGTATATGGATGCTGTCTAATGCTGGCGCAAGTTATTTTACAGGCCAATTTTCCAAAGTAGGGCAAGTGAATTTTAATTTACATACAACTGCTCAATTGGAACATGCGGCTGGAATATATCAGCATGCTTTTGGGCTAACAGCTGAAATTTTAGTAGTCTCTGCAGTAGTGCTTCTGATATTAGTGCCTGTTATGAAGCGATTACTAAGTACAGCTGAAGACACCCAGTCTCATGCAGTAAGCGATAAAAAGGTTCTTCAGGGATGAAGAGCCCAGGGCTTTCCCATTTGAAGTCAGGAATAATTGATAATTAATTCGTAAGAGGTCACACACCATGAAGAGGCATTTAAAGCCAATCGTTGCTGCGATAACAGCATTCTCGTGTTCAACGTTTGCTTATGCAACCACCACACAGGCACAAGTTGATAACCAGTTACAAAATGTCAGTAGTCAAATGCAAAAGCTACAAAAAGAAATGCAGCAATTGCAATCCCAAGTTAAAACGTTAAAAGCGCAAAAAGTACAAGCGCAACAAAATTTACGACGTGCTCAATATAGATCGACAAGTTCAACAACAGGTTCTCGATCACCGCATAAACGTTCTAGAATGACACCTAAAAAGCCAAAACATCCAAAAGTTTTCTCGCTTGATCCACAAGAAGTTGCTGATAAGCAATACATGCCTTTTGGCGGCTCAGTCATTATTGCACCCTTTACAGGTGTGCCAACGTACTACAATGGTCATGAACTATTAGTTAACTCGCCAAGTATTAATGAAGATGAAAAACTCTTGCGTCGTCGTGATGTCGCGGATGCTTTATTAATTAAAGAGGGTAAACCGATTCCTCGTAATCCACGTTTAACATTAAGTGGCGCGTTAGCCGGTGTTGGACAATACAATAAAACATACACGGGTGACGACAATAGCAGCATTGATTTAACGCAAGCTGAACTTGATATGTTTGTAGAAGTGTCTCGTTGGGTGAGTGGCTTAATGGCGTTTAGTTATCAAAATGCACCGAACACATTACTCAGTGCAAACCGTGTAGATAACTCGCGTCTTGTTTTAGACAAGGGCTTTATTACTATTGGTAACTTTATGAAGTCAGCTGTTTATGGAAGTATTGGTCAGATGTATGTGCCGTTTGGTCGTTACAGCTCAGGCATGGTGAGCTCGCCATTAACGCAATTTATTGGTCAAACCAAAGTGCGCGCGATTAATGTAGGTTATCATCCTGCAGGTAGAGCAAGACCTTATGCGGAAGCCTATGTCTTTAGTGGCGCTGCTAATAATAACTACAGTCGTGTTGAAAACTTTGGTTTAGACGGTGGTTATAAGTATTCTAATGGTAAATTCAGCTTTAATCTTGGCGGAAGTTATATTAACCAAATTGCTGATGCGCTTGGTATGCAAGATAATGGTTTGCCTTCACCATTCTTTAAAGGTTTTGCACAAAACACAACGACTGAGAAATTAAAACGCAATGTTCCAGGTGGTGATATTCATGCAGTATTGGGTTATGGTCCAATTAACTTTAACGTGGAATTTGTAACGGCTTTAAGACGTTTTGCTTCTGAGAATATGACCTTTAATACAAAAGGCGCAAGACCTTCTGCGCTGAATACTGAAGCAACATTTACTTTCTTCATGTTTGATAAACCAAGTTCATTTACTGTGAACTACGGTATGTCAAATCAATCCTTGGCTTTAGGTATTCCACGTTATCGTTACGGTGCAACGATTGAAATGGCTATTTTAAGAAGCACGATATTAAGCTTAGAATTCCGTCATGATGTTAATTATGGTAAAGGAACGACAGCAACAGGTGCAGAGCTAGATGCTGTACCGAATACAAAAGCATTGGGTAAATCAGATAATGCGATTACTGCGCAGTTAGGGGTTTATTTCTAAAAAAAAGAAGAGGGGGCAATTTAGCCCCCTTTCATTTTGACCCTTTAGTTTTGAGCGCGTATTTCTCGCGCTAAGTTTATGATATTTATAAATAAACAAGGGAATTGCTAACTATTTATAAATTTCATACCGATTGCCGCCCGCTTTTTTTGCTTTATACATGGTTTCGTCAGCATATTGTAATAACTTAATTTGATTTTTTGTACTTTCTGGATAGCAAGCAACGCCAACACTTACACCAACAGATATATTGTGGTTTGTAATATAGTAGGGTTCGCTAATGTATGAATGATTTTTTCGTTTGCAACAGAGTCTATAATGGCAACAAATTCATCTCCCCCAAAGCGCGCAATAAAATCTTCAGTACGTAAGCTTTCTGCTAGTCTTTTTGCAACTTCATTTAATAAATAGTCACCCACATTGTGGCCATACTGATCATTGACAGACTTGAAACGATCTAGATCTATAAAGAAAATACAGACAGTATGTTTTTGCCTCTTTGCTCTCGCTAAAGAGCGGTTGAGTGTTTCTTCAAAAACTCTTCGATTAGCAAGCTTGGTTAAAAAGTCAAAATCTGAGAATTCATGTAGGTCCACGTTTTCTTTCTTTAGCCGCGCTTGTAGTTTTTTTTGTAAAGTGATATCGCGAATCATGTTAATAGCAATTAAACCATCATCGGTTTCAAGTGCGAATAAAGTAGCGTCCATTGGGAGTTCGCTTTTATCTTTTTTTACAGCATATAAATCATAGATGCGATTTTCCATAAACCGAGGGGTAGGGTGTTTGAAGTAATTGAGTCTTTGGGTTTCGTGCATGTGATGGAAGCGTTCTGGTACAAGGTCATTTATCAAGAGAGCTAAAAATTCTTCTCTTGGGTATTGGAAAAGTTTTGCGGCAAAGGAGTTAACCTGGATAACCTCCCCTTTTTTATTGCTCACAATGACGGCATCTGGGATTTTATCAATAAAGGTTAAAAATTTCTCTGATTGAATGAATTCAAGCGGCCACTCAGCATTTTGAATAAAATTCTTAAAAGCTTCTTTCATATTTTTCCTTGCTGAGATTCTTCTAGTGATTAAATTAAAGTATATAAGCTAAGTAAAGCTTGTCAAATCTAGTTCAGTTTAGCTATTATTACAAGGTGTTTAAGCAAAGGAGAGTTTCAATGAAATATAGATTACTAATAGTGAGTTGCTTTATTGCTGTATCATCAATAGCGGTGGCAGCTAATACAAAAACAATCCAGAAAAATAGTGCTAATGTTATGGTTTATGCTAAGCCAAGCCCCAAATCAAAGACCATGATGAAAATTAGTGGCGATCAAAAAATGGCCGTTATATACCGAGGCAAGAAAGGTTGGCTTAAAGTTGCCAACACTAAAACAGGTCAAGTAGGCTGGGTACAAAAAAAACAAATGCGTAAAGCTGCTCGTGCGAGAATGCAAGCAAAGTATAATAGAAATCGAAGGATCAATTCTTATTTTGTAGAAGTGCAAGAACAGCCAGGCAAACCCGGTTCATTTGTCGCGTATAGGAATGGGAAAAAACTCTCACCCAAGGCAAGTAAAAAACTTTATACAAAAATGCAACGACAACAAATGATGCAGCAAGATCGCTTCAATCGTCAAATGATGCAAGTGCAAAAGCAAATGGATCAAATGACGCGAATGATGAATGCTGAGTTTCAACAAGCGTTTGCAAGACCGCCTATTGTTGTTGTTCAGCCGCAGCAGGTTCCAGCTCCTATTGCAGCACCTGCACCAGCGCCAGCAATGCAACAAAAAGTAGAGAAACCAATGCCGCCAGCACTCGTTGCACAAAAGCATTCGTTACTTTCTCCAACAGCAGGTAAGGTCCAGCAGAAATTAAATTAAATGATGTTTTTCTCGTTCCTGCGAAAACAGGAATTTAGATGCTAGATGAAAGATCCCGGCTCAAGGCCGGGATGACCACGATGTAAAAGTAGCGCTGTAAACGTGTGCGAGATACTAAAAGTTTCTGACTATCCCCTCTAATCTATAGATAGGTTTTACTTATGATAAAAAATAAAAAAATATGGTTGCCTTGGTTGGTCTGGGGTATTGCTGCATGTTATGTGTTGTACCAATTCCTTCTTCAATCGTCCATTAGCGTTATGGTGCCACCACTTGAATCGTGCTTTCATGTTAGTAAAGTAGGTATTGCATTTCTTTCTTCCAGTTATTTTTATACCTATGTCATTATGCAAATTCCCGCAGGTATGCTTGTTGATAGGTTTGGCCCAAGACGTGTATTGTCTATGTCAATTCTTATTGCTGCAATAAGTAGTTTTTTCTTTGCTTATGCGCATCAACTACATGTAGCAGAAGCAAGCCGAATGTTGATGGGGGCAGTGACAGCACCTTCTATTGTGGCAGCGCTAACGCTTGGCTCAAACTGGTTTCCCTTGGAGCGCTTTGGTTTAATTGTGGGTTTAACAGAAGCTGTAGGAATGTCGGGTGGTGTTATCAGCCAAGTTGTTTTGTCAAAGTTTGTTGAATCTTCTTTGGGTTGGCGGGGAACCATGGCAATAGCGGGTTTTTTAGGGATTTTATTGGTGATGCTTACATGGACTTTTGTTTTTGATTATCCCAAATATAAGCGGAATCAAATTAAAACCGAAGAAAGAGAGCGGCTGACAATGAAAAAATTATTCTCAGTTTTCACCTATCCGCAAATATGGATTATGGGTTTATACAGTGGGTTATTGTTTGCATTACTTTCTGGTTTTGCATCGTTATGGAGCATTCCTTTTTTGCAAAACGAATATCACTTTACTTTGGGTTTTGCAGGGCTGTTAAGTGCGATGTTATTTATAGGCGCTGCTGTCGGAAGCCCTATTATAGGTTGGATGGGTGGAGTTTTAGGTAATCGTAAGCGGGTGATGTTAATAACAGCTTTGATTACTTTCGTGTTAATGCTTTTGATTGTAATGTTGAAAGCAATTCCTGTTGCCTTATTATTCGTGATTTTATTTGCACTAGGCTTCTTTTGTTCGGGTTATGTTTTACCTTATGCGATGGCAAGCGAATTGATCGATCCTAAATTAAAAGGAACAGCTATGGGGTTTGTAAATATGCTTTGTATTATTATAGGCGCGCCTTTGCTTCAACCTTTCGTTGGGTTTCTTCTTCAAACACATGAAAGTTACTCCCATGCGCTTTTTGTGTTTCCTATATGCTTTTTGTTCGGCGCGATATTGACGTTTGTGATTAAAGATAAAGCTTGCGTAGTTTGATTTTAAGGATGTTTTTTGGAAGCGTTATTGCAATAAGACTCCTTCACAAAAGGAATCATGATAATGGCGATCACAAAAGAGGCGGGCAGTATGCTAAGTGCAAGCCTAAAGTCATGACAAGATAAACTCGAGAGCTCACTTACACCATGATTTTTTGTTTGCAGATCTAAAACGAAACCAATCAACGGTTGTGAAATGGTTCCACCAAGCATGACAAGCATATTAGTAAAAGCAAGCGTAACACCTGATGCCCAGCTGGGTTGGCTTTCTGTGTTTAATGCAAAGCAAAGCAGCATACTACTTGTAAAGAATCCAAAGCCAAAAAGTAAAGCACCAAGCAACAATAAACTATCAATGGCGCCGTAAATCACAAGGCTTAAGCAAATTAAAGCAAGGCAAGCGCTTATAAATAACTCAGGTTTTCGTCTGCCTAGTAAGCGTGAAATAACGCCGTGTATAGGTCCGCCAACGGCAATACCTAAAAACATTAGTGAGGCTAGTCCCGCAGCTTCAGGTCTTGTCATATGGTGCGCTTTCATTAAAAAAGGGATGCTCCATAATTCAGTAAAGCCAGAAACAGGCGCAACCATTAAGCCACCAATGATGGCAACAATCCATGTTTGAGGGAATCGAATAATGTGAAGTAGACCTTTCCAGAGATTACGTTTTATGGGTTGCATATGCGGTTTGCAATATTTGGGATAGTCGCGAACAATTAAAAAAATGAAAAAAGTAATGATCAAACCTACGGCACCAGTTGCTAACATAGTATGCCGCCATCCATAATGAGCAACGGAGATAGCAAGCGGCGCTTCTGCTGTAAGTGCGCCAATCACACCGACTGTATTGGTTAAGCCTACCAGGATTGGAAACTGTTGTTTGGGAAACCAGTTTGCCGCAAGTTTTAAACAACCAATAAAAGCAAAAGCAGAGCCAAAGCCCATTAAAATGCGCGCTATTTCTGCTACCCATAAATCTTGGGTAAAGGAAAAAGCGCCGATGCTTAAAGCAACCAGTAATGCACTTGGAATCAATAATTTTCGAATGCCATAACGATCAACTAACGCGCCCGCAGGGATTTGCATAACGGCATAAGCATAGTAATAAAAAGCAGAAAGCGAACCTAAAACCGCGGCATCAACATTGAAATAATGCATGAGATTAGGAATCATAATCGTCGGTGAGATGCGAACGAAAAATTCATAGGCGAAGAAAATGGCGGCGATGAGCCAGACTAACCATGACATGTATCTTGTTTTCTTTGTGCAATCAGTCATTTAGGTTCTTTAGATTGTTATTGAAGAGGGCGATTGTATCACTTATGGGGAAAACTGGCTATTTTTTAGTTCCATTTAGCGCTAAAAGCGGTTATCCTTTTGTTAATATTTGAGTTTGTAATAATAACCAACAAAAAGGAAGCTCATGCCTTTCTACGTAAAAAAGACTCCAAAAACAGAAGAGAAAGAAAAGCTTATTTCAGAATTAACAACTGAATTTTTTGGCGCGCGTCTTAATGCGCTTCTTGGTGTCGCAGTTCCAAAGACCGACCTTCCTCAGGGCGAGGGAGGCAAGCTCAGCTTGTTAAGCCGTATTGAAGAAAATACGGTATTAGCAGAAAATGTTTTTTCACCTTTGCTTGAATTTAGCTGCGGTTTTCATCAGGGCGAACATGGTCCAGAAGCTTGGGGTCAGGGCAAGCTATGGGAGACCTTTGGGTTCTTTATTCCTAAAACATCAGTCGAAGCGTTTCTGCGTGATGCAAGCATTCATGGAAAAAGTATTAATCGTGATGATTTAATCCGCCTAGTTTCAGCCATTCTTATTCTCAATGATAAAGATGCTTTGGGTGCTAAATTCCAAAATTTTTTAATTAGAGAAGAAGAGGAAGAGATCAGTCTTTTTTAGGCGAGTTGGATTTAGATTTAGAAAAGGGTACGCTAGTTAAAGCTTATGCAGAACCAGTTTATGATCCACGTGATGGAAGTGGGTTTAATCAACACATCGGTGAGTTCATCAGGCTTTTAACCAAAGCAGAAAAAGAAGAAGTTATTCGTTTGGTTCGAGCTTTTAGCAAGCTTGATGAATCTTTGTTTGTATTTGAAGGTTTATTTAAAGACGAAGAGGGTAATGAGGGAGCGAAAAAATTCGCAAAGAATTTGTTTGAGTCCGCAAGGAATAATGCCAGATATATTGCAGACGGATTTAAAGAAATTGTAGAGCCCTCTGAGAAGGACGAAAAAGCAGAAGCTTTTCTAAAAGCTAATAGCGAGGGATTAGTTTCACCTGGGGTTTATAAGGCTGATGAATTTTCAACAGTTGGCGTCATTCAGTCAGGCGCCAATCTTGTAATGACAGGAAGGCGGCCAGTCTCTGAGGTAGATGAACTTGATTATATGCGGCTAATTCTCGGCCAAGCTAATGTTGATGATGAGCTTGCGCTCAAGTTAGATTTTATCATCCATGTTTTCAGGGGTGCATCTAACTCTCGCTATAGTTGTTCCTTAGCATTAAAATTGCTCTCAAAACTCTTGAATAAAATTACTGAGGATGTTCGAACTTACGAGCGTTTATTTGAAGCAGTTTCCCCTGAAGATATTGCTGTTATGACAAAAGGCAATAAAGAATACGAAGAATTACCTAGTAGTTATTATGAGCTTTCGCATTTTGCAGTGCTTGATGGCGAATTGCTAGAGAAAGTTAGGCTTGATTCAAAAATACACTTCTTTTTAGGTTTGTTAGTGAGAGGAGAGCTGCGTTCAAAAGATAAAAGTAATCTTTATAAAGCAATCCTTCATGTTCGCGAGAAGGATAATCTTATCCAATTATTGTTTAATGATTTTTCTTCTGCAATGACAAGGGGCTTACTTCCTTTGGATGATGTTCGCTCACTTGTTTTTTGTCTTCTAAGGGGGCTTCATGGGAAAACCTTCCCTGAGGGTTCTCCGCTTACGACAATGAGACGAACTTTTGTGGGTGTTTTTATCGAGTATCTCTGCAACCATTTTAATAAATATAAAGCTAAAGAAATGTTTAAAAAAGATATGATATTGCTTTTTGCTATACGCCCCCTCATTTATGATGAGCAGTTCTTTCCTCTTCTTACGTTAGTATTGGAAGGTGCTCTAGAGCTCCAGTGGCTAGAGGCGATTTTCCCTTCAAATTATGTGGAGAAAATTTTCATCACTTATATGAATCGTTTCGCTGCTGCTCACGCCAGTCTTGATGAGTTAAAAGATTTTATTGGTAAAACTCGCAGGCTTCATAGAAAGAAAGAAATTGGAATATCGCTTGCCAATATTGTTTTGATGGGGCTTGCTAAAAGCTTTGAAGAAAAAAAGCCCGAACAAATTGAGAAGATGAAGAGGGCTTACAGTCTTGTGTTTCCCGTTGTTCTAGAAGATAAAGCTCGATTGCAATTATTTGATGGATTTAAAGAAGTCTTTAGAATGCTCTCACCTCATGGTGAAGAAGAGAAAGTATTTTTAGAGAAATTAAAAGAAGATGCTGAAGCTTTGCATTTCAATATAGATGCTTTGTTGCCGGACATGGCAGAAAAAGAAAAGACTGGAGCTGGATCTAGGTATCCAAGCTTTTATAGCGTTGGTTTGCTAAGAGCTTCTTCTGAGCTTGAGGGGAGGAAGTTGAGAGTGAATCCCTTTAATAAAGCACCCAAGGAATAACCCAAAAGAAACTCTTTTCATTTATTAATATTTTCGCTAGCATAGCTTTTTATATCAATAAGGAAAGCATTGGTGGATTTAAAAACAGTTATTCGTGAATTTCAAGATTTCCCAAAGCCCGGCATTTTATTTCGAGATATTAGTCCTGTTCTTAAGCAGCCAGAAGCAATTAGCTATGTGATTAAAGCGCTTCATGAGCGTTTTGCTGGTCAACAAATTGACGTTATTGCGGGAATTGAGTCTAGAGGTTTAGCTTTTGCTGCCTTATTGGCTGAACATTCTAATGTCGGTTCAATCATGGTGCGTAAAAAGGGCAAGCTTCCTGGGCCAGTTGATCAATTAGGCTACGGTCTTGAATATGGTCAAGATGTTTTAGAGATTCAAAAAGACGCAATCAAACCAGGTCAGCGCGTACTCATTGTTGATGATTTACTCGCCACAGGTGGCACAGCATCTGCGGCTGCACAATTAGTTGAATTACAAAAAGGTGAAGTTGTAGGCTTTGCATTTGTGATTGAATTAAATGAATTAGAGGGTCGTAAAGCGCTGGGTGATCACAAAGTTGAAGTGCTTGTGAGTTATGATGATTAGACGCTCTTTAATAAGATTATTATTACTCAATCATTATCTTACTAGTTCTGTGGTGAATTAACCTATTCCTTTTTCAGTAGAAAAAATTTAATAATATTTAATGGAGAAATAATAATGCCTAATGTTCAGTTAGATCTTGCAAGTGAAACCAGTGAAATTCAAAGGTTCTTATCATCCTTCGAAAAAGTGGATCTTGATTACCAATTTCCTAGTGACGGTATGTCAGGGCCGTTTGGCATGGCAAGGCCAGCGTCTTCTGGTAAGCCAATGCTTTCTAAGCTTTTGAATTTTTTTCAAACTAAGGTTGTAACAAGTGGCAGCTCACTTGGTGAGTATAATTATGCTGCTGGTTTTAAAGTAGATTTTCAGACGGGAGAGCCAAAAGGGCGGGAGAGTCTTGTAAGCTTTAGTATTTCTAATTTAAGCGATACAAGTCAACTTCCTGATCTTGAAGCGGTAAAAAATGTTCTTCTTCAGGCGGGTTTGCGTCCTGAGGGGGGCTTTTTAGTGAGTTAATAATCGTTTTGGGCGTTGTGAGCTGTAAACATAACGCTGATTTTTTAAGATGAGCTAGTTTTCATTTTTAAAAGTTTAATTCGGCGATTATCAGCGCTTAAAACTTCAAATTGATAACCGTCGATTTGCGTTGTTTCGCCGCGTTTGGGTAAATGTCCGAGCTCATGTAAAACAAGTCCGCCAACCGTATCATATTCGTCAGCACTAAAGTGTTCTTTAAAGTACTCGTTAAAATCTTCAATCGTTGTAAGCGCGTTAATGTGATACTCGTCATGACCAATATCTTTAATGTAAGATTGATCATCGTCAGAATCATACTCATCTTCAATTTCACCAACGATTTGTTCTAAGACATCTTCAATCGTGACAAGTCCCGCGATATTGCCATACTCATTAGCGACAATAGCTAAGTGACTGTGCCTTGCTTTAAATTCTCTTAACAAAACATTTAAGCGTTTACTTTCGGGAACGAAACTTGCTTCACGAAGTATGGAGGTAATGTTAAACTGCGAATGATCTTCTTTGAAATAGCTGCGGAGTAAATCTTTTGCAAGCAATACGCCTATCACTTTATCTCGGTCATCACCAATAACGGGAAAACGCGAGTGACCAGAATCAATAATAATAGGAAGTATTTCATCAAGTGTTTGGTCGCTTTCAATAACAATCATTTGTGATTTGGGAACCATGATTTCTCGAACTTTCATTTCGGAAACTTGCATGACACCTTCAATCATACTGAGTGTTTCAGTATTCAATACATGGCGGTCTTCAGCATCACGAAGTAGCTCAATGATATCATTGCGATCTTTAGGTTCGCCTGTTAATGCATGCGAGAAGCGCTCGATCCATGATTTTGATTTTTCGTCAGACATACTGTCCTCGCCTCTTTGTCATCTCGGCTTTGAGCTGAGATCTTTTTGTTTCTTTAGTGAAATCCCCGTATTCCCAAAGGGGTGATGGGTATATTCTGTTTTTTATTCTTGATAAGGGTTTTTATAGCCCAGTTTCTTCAAAATTTCAACCTCTAAGCCTTCCATTTTTTTAGCGTCTTCATCGCTTTGATGGTCGTATTCAAGCAAATGCAAAATACCGTGAATAATTAAATGCGCCCAATGTGCTTCAATAGGTTTATTTTGTTCTTTGGCTTCTTCTTCAACGATTTCAGCACAAATGACAAGATCGCCTAAAAGATGGATATCTTCCGTATCCCAGTCATCATCACTGTAATAAAAAGAAAGGACGTTGGTCGGTTTGTTTTTTTTGCGGTACGTGTTGTTGAGTTGTTGGCTTTCTTCTTTATCGACAATGCGAATGCAAACTTCTATATCTTCTTTTTCTTCTTCATCTATTTCGGTTTTCAATGCTTCTGAAACCCAGTAATGAATTTTTTCAAAAGCGGGGTGATTGGTTTCGCAAGCGACTTGTAGATCAATGGAAAGTTCATTCATGTGTGTGATCTATATGCTCATTTTTTTCATAAGCATTAATAATGCTTTGAACGATGGGGTGTCTTACAACATCTTGTGAAGTGAAATTTGTAAAGCTGATGTTATCAATATTATCTAAAATAGTAAGAACATGTTTTAATCCAGAGCGCTGGCTTTTCATTAAATCAATCTGTGTAACGTCACCTGTAATTACTGTTTTTGATCCAAAGCCGATGCGCGTTAAAAACATTTTCATTTGTTCGGGCGTTGTGTTTTGCGCTTCATCTAAAATAATAAAGGCATCATTTAATGTGCGGCCGCGCATATAAGCAAGAGGCGCGATTTCAATGATGTGTTTTTCGAGTAATTGATTAACGCGATCAAATCCAAGCATTGCATAAAGCGCATCATAAATAGGCCTAAGGTAAGGGTCAACTTTTTGTGCGAGATCGCCAGGTAAAAAACCTAGTCGTTCACCCGCTTCAACGGCGGGACGTACAAGGACAAGGCGTTTAACAAGATCTTTTTCTAACGCATCAATGGCGCAAGCAACGGCTAAGAAAGTTTTACCAGTTCCTGCAGGTCCAATGCCAAAGTTAACATCATGTGTGAAAATCTTTTTAAGATAAATAGACTGGTTTTTTGTGCGCCCTTTAATGCTTCCTATCTTTGTATGTAAAATAACTTCTTTGTGAAGCTCGATTTTCTCAGGTTCTGTTTGTGTTTGTTCTTTAGCGCTTCTTAAAAAGATATGAATATCATGAAGTTCAATTGGTTTATTGTTGGCGGTTTGATGGTAAAGTTGTTTTAAAATTTCAATGCTCGCATCAACAGGTTTATCATCACCTGAAATGGAGAACTCATGTCCTCGGTGCTTGATGGAAACTTTTAAGCGATCTTCAATAAGTTGAATATTTTCATCGCACTGGCCGCAGAGTAAAGCTAAGCGCTGGTTATCATTATCGGGCTCTAAGGTCATTTGTTTTGAAATGGTGTCGTCAGCTTTCAATAGTTACAATCTCTCCGCGTAGTGAATTAGCTAAAACCTCTTTGATTGTGACATCAACGAACTCACCGATCAAGCGTTTATTGGCTTTAAAATTCACGATACGGTTGTTTTCTGTGCGCCCTGTGACTTGTTCGGGATTCTTTTTTGATGGACCTGTAACGAGAATTTTTTGTACAGAGCCAAGCATTTTTTTACTGATGGCTTGTGATTGTTCATTTAATAAAGTTTGTAATCTTTTCAGGCGTTCTTTCTTAACTTCAAGGGGGGTATCATCTGGTAGGTTGGCAGCAGGTGTGCCAGGCCGTGCGCTATAGATAAAGCTATAAGAAAGATCAAAATTGATCTCTTTAACGAGATCCAATGTTTTTTGAAAATCCTCTTCAGTCTCGCCCGGAAAGCCTACAATAAAATCAGAGCTCACAGAAATATCAGGACGTACTTTACGAAGCTTGCGGATTTTTGATTTAAATTCAAGTGTTGTGTAGCCGCGCTTCATAGCAGCAAGCACTTTATCGGAGCCGCATTGAACAGGAAGATGAAGATGCGTTGCAAGTTCAGGCACTTCCGCATAAGCATCAATTAAATTATCTGAAAAAGCATTGGGGTGTGAAGTTGTATAACGAATTCTATCAATGCCATCAATCGCAGAAGCAAAATGTATTAATAAAGCAAGGTCAGCATATTCACCATTATCCATGATGCCTTGGTAGTCATTAACATTTTGACCTAAGAAATTAATTTCTCTTACGCCTTTTTCAGCAAGCGTTGCTGTTTCTGCAATGACATCATCAAAGGGTCTGCTAATTTCTTCGCCGCGCGTATAAGGCACGACACAAAAGCTACAATACTTGCTGCAGCCTTCCATGATAGAGACAAAAGCCGAAACGCCTTTGACGCGAGGCTCGGGAAGTTTATCGAATTTTTCAATTTCAGGAAACGAAATATCAATGACACGTTTTTTTTCTTGTGCTTGTTTGTAAAGTTCAGGAAGTCTATGAATGGTTTGTGGGCCAAAGACAATATCAACAATTGGGGAGCGACGAATAATTTCTTTTCCTTCTTGGCTGGCAACGCAACCACCTACGCCAATTTTTAAGTTAGGGTTTTTATCTTTGAATTTTTTAAGTCGACCAAGTTCAGAGAAGACTTTTTCTTGCGCTTTTTCACGTACTGAACAAGTATTAAAAAGAATAATATCCGCTTCTTCGATATCCTTGGTTTCAACCGTTTTGCATTGATCCGCTAAAACATCTTGCATACGAGAAGAGTCATACTCATTCATCGCGCAGCCATAAGTTTTGATATAGACTTTTTTTGTTTGGGTTTTTGTCATGTTGCTTAGCTCCTTCATGCTGGTGAGCGATTTTAATGCAAAACCTTTTGAAAAGAAAGGAAGAATTTGGATAAGTGAGCTCAAGGCTTCAGTTGTAATCGAAGGAAAAGGCTGGAAAACTTCGGTTGTAACCGAAGTCTCCGCCTGTAAAGTCTGTAACTCGTTGAATTTTTATAGCTTTTCTTTCAAAAGCTCATTCACCGCTTGTGGATTAGCCTTTCCTTTTGAAACTTTCATAACTTGTCCTACAAAGAACCCAAATAATTTATCTTTGCCGGAGCGATATTGTGCAAGTTGATTAGGGTTGGCTGCGATGACTTCATCGATAATTTTTTCAATAGCACCAGAGTCAGTCACTTGTTTTAAGCCTTTAGCTTCAATAATACTATCTGCATCACCTTCACCTGCCCACATATGTTCGAAAACCGTTTTGGCAATTGAGCCTGAGATGGTTTTATCTGCAATACGTTGCATTAAGCCAGCAAACTGTTCTGCATTAACAGGCGCGTCATTGATGGCAATATTATCTTTATTAATACCCGCTGAGAAGTCACCAATTAACCAATTGGCAACAAGCTTAGGTTCGGCTTTGCTAAGTTGTACCGCCGTTTCATAAAAGTCTGCCATATCTTGAGAGCTTACGAGGATCACAGCATCGTATGCGCTTAACTTATAAGTTTCCATAAAGCGCAATCGCTTAGCCTCAGGGAGCTCAGGTAATTCACTTTTCATTTGATCGATAAGTGCATCATCAAAAACTAAAGGTAACAAATCAGGGTCAGGAAAATAACGATAATCATTCGCTTCTTCTTTTAAGCGCATGGAGCGTGTTGTGTTTTTGTTTGCATCATATAGTCGTGTTTCTTGAACAATCGTGCCGCCGCTTTCTAAAACATCAGTTTGACGTTCAACTTCATAGTTGATTGCACGCTCAACAAAACGAAATGAATTTAAATTTTTAATCTCAGCACGTGTTCCAAGCGGTTCGCCAGCTTTATGAATTGACACATTAGCATCACAGCGGAAAGAGCCTTCTTGCATATTACCATCACAAATATCTAGATAGGTGACAAGTGCATGTAATGCTTTTAAATAAGCAACCGCTTCTTTTGCAGAGCGCATGTCAGGTTCTGAAACGATTTCTAATAAAGGCGTGCCAGCGCGATTTAAATCAATGCCTGTCATACCATGAAAATCTTCATGTAAAGATTTTCCCGCATCTTCTTCTAAATGTGCACGTGTAATGCCGATCGTTCTTACTTCACCGTCTTTGTTTAGAACGTTTAAATGCCCTTTGCCGACGATGGGTAATTCGAATTGACTGATTTGGTAACCTTTGGGAAGGTCGGGATAAAAGTAGTTTTTTCTCGCAAAAACAGAGCGTTTATTAATTTCAGCGCCAACAGCCAAGCCAAGTTTGATTGCCATGTTAACAACATCTTTATTTAACACAGGTAATACGCCAGGCATTGCAAGGTCAATTATACTTGCTTGTGTGTTAGGCTCTGCACCATAGGCTGTAGAGCTTCCTGAAAAGATTTTCGTTTTCGTTTTTAATTGCGCGTGGACTTCTAATCCAATCACTACTTGCCAAGTCATTTGTTCTATCCTCTACTTAAATTTTTCGGGCATTTGTTTGTGCCAATCTGTTGCTTGCTGATATTGATGCGCAACATTTAATAATTGTGATTCTTTAAAATAGTTACCGATTAATTGCATGCCAACGGGTAGATTGTTAGCAAATCCAGCTGGAATCGACATGCCGGGCAAACCTGCAAGGTTCACAGCAATCGTATAAATATCCGCTAAATACATTTCAATCGGGTCGTCAGTTTTTTCGCCAATTTTAAAAGCTGTGCTGGGTGATGTTGGTCCAAGAATTAAATCAACATCATTAAAAGCGTCAGTAAAATCATTTTTAATTAAGCGACGAACTTTTTGTGCTTTTAAATAATAAGCATCATAATAACCTGCAGATAAAGCATAAGTCCCAATCATAATGCGGCGTTTAACTTCATCGCCAAACCCTTCGCCACGACTTCTTAAATAAAGATCATCTAGATTTTTTGGATTCTCACAACGATAACCATAGCGAACACCATCAAAGCGTGAAAGGTTGGATGAGGCTTCTGCTGGCGCAACAATATAATAGGTTGGAATAGCAAGTTCAGTATGTGGTAATTCGATTTCTTTTAAAATCGCACCTTGCTTTTCTAATTCTTTAGCACCCGCTTCAATAAGTTTTGCAACTTCTGGGTCTAATTGATTTGAAAAATATTCTTTAGGCAAGCCAATTTTCAAACCCTTAAGAGGATGATTTAAGTTTTTCGTATAGTCTTCAACTTTTTCATTCGCAGAGGTTGAGTCTTTTTCATCAAAACCTGCCATGACATTTAACATCATTGCGGCATCTTCAGCTGTTTGGGTAAATGGACCTGCCTGATCAAGGCTTGAAGCAAAAGCAGTCATTCCAAACCGAGAGATACGACCATAAGTTGGTTTTAAACCTGTAATGCCCGTTAATGACGCCGGCTGTCGAATCGATCCGCCTGTATCAGTGCCTGTTGCAATGGGCGCTAAGCGCGCAGCAACAGCAGCCGAAGAGCCACCTGACGAACCGCCAGGAACACGATCGATATCCCATGGGTTTTTTACAGGACCATGAAAGCTATTTTCATTAGATGAACCCATCGCAAATTCATCCATGTTAGTTTTGCCTAGCATTACCATGCCAGCATCTTTACACTTTTGTGTCATGGTTGATTCGTAAGGTGCAATAAACGGATCTAACATTTTTGAACCGCAAGAGGTTTTAACACCTTGCGTGCAAAAAAGATCTTTGTGTAAAACCGGAATGCCTGTTAATACATTGGCCTTGCCTTCGGCAATGTTTTTATCAGCATCTTTAGCGCGATCAATCGCAAGTTCATCGCAAGTTGTGATAACAGCATTTAGTTCGGTATTATATTGTTTAATGCGCTCTAGATAATGTTTTGTTAATTCTTCGCTTGAGAATTTTTTTGTGGCTAAGCCTTGGCTTAATTCTTTCAGGGTTAATTCGTGCATTAGTCGCCTCATTGTTTAAAAATTGTGTTTAGTGACGTCATCCCGCATTTGGTGCGGGATCTTATTTGATTTGGCAAGATTCCCGCTTGTGCGAGAATGACGCAGTCTTACTCATTCTCAATCACTTGAGGAACAAGATAAAGCCCAGCTTCTTTGGCCGGCGCAAGTTTTAAATACTCATCACGATGATCCGTTTCAGTCACAACATCATCACGTAATCGCTGCGTAAGATCCAGAGGATGCGCCATAGGCTCAACATCGTCGGTATTGGCTTTTTGAAGTTGGTCAACAAGCCCTAAAATATTGGTCATATCCTTAGCATAGTGTTCGATTTGATCTTCATTGATTTGCAATCGTGCTAAATGAGCGATTTTTTTAACGGTAGCATTATCCATTATTTGTCCAAATCTGTTTTTAATAAGTTTGCTATTATACCGAAAATGTTTTGAGATGCGATTTATTAATGCGTGATAACCCCTTTATTTCTTGCTCAAAATGCCTGTTATTGCTACAGTGGTGCGATTTTCAAAACCACCATCCATTTGGATAAGGAATAAGCATGTTTAAGAAGTTGCGCGGCATATTTTCAAATGATTTATCAATTGATTTAGGAACGGCTAATACACTTGTGTATGTGAAAGGCCAAGGTATTGTTTTAAATGAACCTTCTGTTGTGGCGATTCGCCAAGATGAGGGAAGTGCTACTAAAAAATTAGCAGCTGTGGGTTTTGAAGCGAAGCGTATGTTAGGTCGTACGCCTGGTAATATTAAAGCGATTCGTCCTTTAAAAGATGGTGTGATTGCTGACTTTTTTATTACTGAAAAAATGCTTCAACATTTCATTCATAAAGTTCATGAAACACGTTTTTTGCGTCCAAGTCCTCGCGTTTTAGTTTGCGTACCTTGTGGTTCAACGCAAGTTGAGCGACGTGCGATTCGTGAATCTGCGATTGGTGCAGGTGCACGCGAAGTTTATTTAATTGAAGAGCCAATGGCAGCAGCAATTGGTGCGGGGCTTCCAGTTGAAGAAGCAAGTGGTTCGATGGTGGTTGATATCGGTGGTGGTACAACAGAAGTCGCAATCATTTCTTTAAGTGGTATTGTGTATTCTGCGTCTGTTCGTATTGGTGGAGATCGTTTTGATGAAGCCATTGTAAGTTATGTTCGCCGTAACTACGGAAGTTTAATTGGTGAAACAACAGCAGAGCGTGTTAAACAAGAAGTAGGTTCTGCATTCCCAAGTAGTGATGTAAGAGAAATTGAATTACATGGTCGAAATCTTGCTGAAGGCGTGCCAAGAAGCTTCACACTAAACAGCAATGAAGTTTTAGAAGCGTTACAAGAACCTTTAACTGGTATTGTCGGTGCAGTAAGAGCTGCGTTAGAGCAAGCGCCACCTGAATTGGCTGCTGACATTGCAGAACGCGGCATGGTCCTTACGGGCGGCGGTGCATTATTGAGAGATCTTGATCGTTTGCTTATGGAAGAAACAGGTTTGCCCGTCATCATTGCTGAAGATCCATTAACATGTGTTGCGCGTGGCGGTGGTAAAGCATTAGAGATGATAGAAGGCATGAGTGCGGATTTCTTAAGCGCAGAATAGCCAATAGGGGTCAAGTCTTGACATTCGACACCCCGCAAAAATCCAGTTAAAGGTAGGGTGTCGAATGTCAAGACTTGACCCCTATTGGGCAGGGTGTCGAATGTCAAGACTTGACCCCTATTGACAGGAGTCGTCACCATTAAAAAAATATTCAAACAAGATAAAACCCTAGGTTTGCGCGCGATTATTTATATTGTGATTGCGATTTTGCTTATGATTGCTGATCAGCAAAATCATTGGTTTCATAAGGTGCGTGAAAAAGCTAATGCTGTTACATTGCCAATTGAATATACGGTTGACTGGCCGATTCGTTTTGTTGAAAGTTTGGTTGAAGATGTGGAAACCCAATCAAGTTTATTGAAAGAAAATCAAAAGCTCAAAGCAGAAACACAACTTTTGCAATCACAAGTTCAAAAAATGCTAGCCATTCAATCTGATAATAAACAACTAAGACAACTGTTAGAATCTTCAGCAAAAGCAGGAGGGCGTGTTTTGCAGGCACAGATTCTGGCAGTATCTCCTGATCCATTTTTACATCAATTTATTATTGATAAAGGAACTAAGCAAGGCGTTTACCAAGGTCAACCTGTTTTAGATGCGTATGGTGTTATGGGGCAAGTCATACAGGTGGGTGTTTTAACAAGTCGTGTTATGTTGTTAACCGATAATAGTAGTGCGATTCCCGTGCAAGATAGTAGGACAGGTTTGCGATCAATTGCAGAAGGTGATAGTGACAATAGTATGATGCGTTTGGTGAATGTAACGCAAACAACAAGCATTAAAACAGGCGATTTACTCATTACCTCAGGCTTGGGGCAGCGTTATCCTTTTGGTTATCCTGTGGGGCGCGTTGTTTCTGTTGAACAAAAGCCGGGCGAACATTTCTTAAGTATTTTAATTCAGCCAACAGCACACTTAAATCGTAGCCGATTAGTTTTATTAGTATGGCCAGAGATCACGCCTATTGAGCATTCAATTAAAAAGTCGTTGGAAAAAGCCTCAAAGCATAGGGAGGCCTCATGAGAAAAAATGGGTTTGTTATTTTAACTTTTGTTATTGCCTTGATGTTAGATATTTTACCTTTACCCGAGTGGGCGCAATGGTTGAGGCCAAGTTGGACGCTTTTAGTTTTAATTTTCTGGGTTCTAGCTATGCCTTATCGCTTTAGCGTTGGGCTTGCTTTTTTGTTGGGGCTTTTTTTAGATTTGCTTGATGGAACATTGTTGGGTGAGCATGCTTTAGCGTTTGTTTTTATCACCTATATTGTGGTTAAACTTCATAAGCGCTGGATGTTCTTTCCTGTTATTCAACAAATGATGCTTATTTTTATGTTGCTACTGCTCTATAAATTATTTATTTTTGCTATTCAAGGTTTTGTGGGCGACTTGCCGACCCATTTTTTGTACTGGGGGTCTATCTTTATCAGTTGTCTTTTATGGCCGTGGTTATTTGTGCTTTTAAAAGATTGGCAGCAAAGGCTATCAATAGGTGTTTAAGCGAGAACTCGATTGTCAGAAAAATTAACTGAAAAAATTTACCATTATTTTCTGTTTGTGATTGCTATTATTTTGGTTGTTTCTGCTATTGTGTTTACGGTAACTCGAGCATTAACGCCTTTTTTAAATCTTCATCGATCAACTTTTGAGAAATGGACAACACAATTGGTGGGGGCGCCTGTTAAAGTGGATCGTGTTGCTTTTGGTTGGCACGGCATTGAGCCTGAAATGTGGCTAAAAGACGTCACTATCTATCGGCCTGATGGCAAGAAAGAAATTCTACATGTTAAAAACTTTTATGTAGCTTTGTCACTTTTTCGTTCCATCGAGTATAAAAAATTCTTACCCAGCTTGATCACGTTGTCAGGTGTTAAAATTTCTATTCATAATCTTGGCGACGGAAAATTTAAAATTAATGATATGACGATTTCTAATGCCGCTAAAGATCAGGCATCGTCCATTAACTTTAAATTAGCCAAAGCTTGGCTGCTTGAGCAATCGCGTATTTACTTAAGAGGTATTCGTGTCAATTACTATACGCAGAAAAAAAAGCTTTATCCCTTGGATATTAAATACGTCAACTTGCAATCGAATGATCAGTTTCATCAGTTAGATGGCAAAATGCGTTTGCTTAATAAAGCAGATACTGAACTTCATTTAATTATACAAGCGAGCGGTTCAGTTTCGAATCTTGATAAGTTGCAAGCAACTATTTATGCTAAATTAACCAATGTTCGTTTAGAGCAGTGGTTGCAATCGAAAGCGATTGCGGGCTACAAAGTCACGAATGGCATGGGTGGTCTACAAGCATGGCTAAACTGGAATATGGGCCATTGGGGAAAGGCGCAGGGCAAGGTCAACTTATTTGATATTGAGCTTAAAACAGCCGCTGAAAAGACTATGCAATTTAAACATCTCTCATCCAATGTTGCATGGACACCTAGTCAAGATGGATGGCAATTCTCTTTAAGTAAGCTCAATCTTATTACGAAAGATTATTTATGGCCATCAACGCAATTTTTATTAAAGAAAAAAATAAAACATAATAAAACACACTGGAACGCATGGTTGCAGTTTGCAGAAATTGGCGATGTAAAAAAATTCATTAAAAATAGCACGTTAATTAATTCAAAAGCTAAATTATGGTTATCTCGATTAAACCCTATTGGCGCAATTAAAAATATAGGTTTTAAATCAGAAGGAGAGTTACAGAATCCTTCCAGCTATCATGCGCAAGGGGCTTTGGAGCATGTTAGTTATCAGGCTTACAAAAATATTCCAGGCATTGAGAATGCGACAGCACATTTTGCTTTTGCTAAAGATCAAGGTGACTTGAATATTGATACGAAGAATGCTGTTCTTCACTATCCCTCAATGTTTTCGAGCCCATTAGCTATTGGTCAAATGAAAGGGAATATTCGCTGGAAGCGCACAGTTGCAGGTGGTTGGCAAATTGTTTCAAAATCACTTTCAGCAAGCAATAATGATTTGGGTTTGTATACACAGTTTCAACTTCAATTGCTTCCTCATCAGCAACCTTTCGTTAGCTTATTGGGAGGTTATTATGTTGCAAATCCTGCGGTTGTAAAAAAATATTTGCCATCAGGTGCGATTGATAAAGGCACAATGACATGGCTTAAGCAAGCTTTTGTGGGTGGGAAGGGTTTGCAGGGAAAAATGATTCTTCGTGGGAATTTAAAAGATTTTCCTTTTAAAGATCACCAAGGTGTTTTTCAAGTTGATACAAAAATTAAAGATATTGATTTACATTATGCTGATGGCTGGCCCAATATAAACAATATCAAAGCTGACTTGCTTTTTGCTAATCAAAAAATGGTTGTGTCCGCGACGCAAGGTTCAATTTATAATACAAAGCTTAATAAGGTAAAAGTGGTTATACCTTCACTGAGCGCGCCAGGAGGTTCGCATTTACTTGTGGATGGACATCTTTCAGGCGGCGCGAGTAGTTTGGTTCGTTTTATTAAAGAAAGTCCGCTGAACGCAACCGTTGGACAAGTGTTTGAGCATTCGACGCTTACAGGACCTACGAACTTACATATACAGCTTGATATTCCACTCAGTCAGCCTGATTTAACTAAGGTAGATGGCACGGTTAATTTCTTAAATGATAAAGCGGATTTCCCTTCTTGGTATTTAAATTTAGATAAACTTAATGGACCGCTGAGTTTTACCTCCATGTCATTATCCTCTAAAAAAATAACAGCAATTGCTTATGGCCATCCTGTTGTTGTTAATCTTTCAACGAAAAAAATATCGCCCGAAAGAAGCGACGTGCATATTGCCTTTAATGGCATGCTTGATGCTGCGTATTTGAAAAAGCAATTCAAGATGCTTGATCAAATTAATTTCACAGGGAACGCAACTTATAATGGCGATTTGATTTTTCATCTGGGTGATAAAATCAATGTTCAAAATCAATTAACCGTACATTCGGACTTGTATGGATTGAATGTAAGTTACCCTGAGCCTTTAGGCAAGGATGCAAAAATGCTTGCACCTTTGTCAGTTAATGTTACGTTCGGCAATGATCAAGAAAGTCGATTACAATTTAATTATGGTAAGCGAGTAAGTGGCGCATTTATTCTACCATTGATTAATGGCTCTCCAAGCTTTTACAGTGGTAATATCCAGCTTTCAAAGCCAGCTAGTTTCACTAAATTTAAAGGCTTAACTATTGGAGGTGCGATTGCTTCAGTTGATTTTGCTGCATGGAAAAAAGCATTAGCTCTCAATACGGCATCAGATGGCGACTGGAAAGAATGGAGCGCATCATTTGCAAAAATCCTTCGCGTGATTGATCTACATATTAAACAATTTACAGCTTATGGCATTACATTGAAACCTGTAGAGTTTAGGATTTCGCATCAGTCAGCTAAGTGGTTTTTAACAGCGATCAGCAATCCTATTCAAGGATTGCTGGGGCTTCCAGATAATTTCCCTGACTCCCCTATAACAGGAAAGTTTCAGCGTATTCAAATACCTCAGCTTTCTATCAAAAGTAATGCTAAAAAATCTTTTAATCCAGGCAGTATTCCGCCGATGGTTTTATCGACCAATGATTTTAAATACGGTACGCATGATTTTGGCGGTGTCAGTTTTGATGTTCAGCCAGATAATCGCACATTAAAAATCAAAAAACTTAATTTAAATTCACCTTTGCTTTCAGGTAAATTATCAGGCGCTTGGCGATTAAATTCAAATGGCAAATATAATTCTGCACTTTCAGGTTGGTTAAAGAGTCAAAATATTCAGCAATTGATGGCAGGGTGGGGAATCAAACGTTCAAAATTAATCGCAAGCACAGGTGTCGCAAGCTTTTCACTGGCATGGCCTGATACGATTTATAAACCAACACTTAATACTATTTCTGGTGATCTAGGCATTAAGTTGGGTAGTGGTTGGATTGTCGGTTTAAATAAAGCAACTGTTGAAAAATTAAATTTAGGAAAGTTATTAACACTCTTAAGTGTTAGGCATTTGATTTTTCAATTAGGTGATTTATCAAGAAATGGTTATAGCTTTGATTCCATTACAGCAGATTTACATTTCAATAATGGCACAATAACAACAAGTAATTTACACGCGCAAGGAAGTGTTGCAGATATTTGGGCAAAAGGTTTGGTGAATCTTGTTAAGAAAACCATGGATTTAAAGCTTGCGATTGTTGTGAATGCAACTTCAAGCATCCCAGTTATTGCAACAGTTGCCTCAGGATTTAATCCTATTGTGGGTATTGCAGCATGGGTAGCTGAGCAAATTGTCCATAAAGCAGTTACCGCCAATATTGACTACAATTACGAATTAATCGGCCCTTGGAAAGCGCCTCAAGTTAAGAAGCTTCATTAGAGCCGGCTCTACATGAACGGGTAGGGTGGCTTCTTTTGCTTGTCGAGCCGTAGCTTTGGCGAAGACTGGAGAAGCAAAAATGCCGCCATCGGATGATTCAAAGCGTCTATCACGGCAAGATTTGAGATGGAGCTTCATAATCTCATTGTTGCTTTCTCATGACGGGTGCTTATCGTTCTTTAATGCTGAAGGAAAAGACTGTAGAAGAAGGGTCTGAGAGTGGGCCGGGAACTTACCAAATAATAACATTGAATTGATAGTCTATATAAAAATCGCTCGATGCCGTAGTAAAGTAAAGTCTCGCTGAATCTGAGGTTTTCCTGCTTCGGTTTATTTAATAGCCTTTGTTTAATTGATTTGACTATATTTATATTATTCATTAATTAGGATATTCACAATATTCGAGTTAAACTATAAAAACACATGATTTTGGGCGGATATGTGCTATATTAAGGTTGGAAATCGTGATATTTTAGAGTTTAACTCGAAAAAAATGGGATTCTGCAGTGATTATTGATAGAGAAATTCAACCACATCTTATTCGTTTATCTAAACAATACCCTGTTGTGAGTATTATGGGACCTCGGCAATCAGGCAAAACAACGCTTGTTAGGCATGTTTTTCATGAAAAGCCTTATGTCAATTTAGAAAATCCTAGTACTCGAGAATTAGCTGAAAGTGATCCTAATGGCTTTTTAAACCAATATCCAAATGGAGCGATCCTTGATGAGGTGCAAAGGTTTCCAGCGCTGCTTTCTTATATTCAAGTGATTGTCGATGAAAAAAAAATCAATGGCTTTTTTATTTTAACAGGGAGTCATCAGCTCGCTTTACACGAAGCTGTTAGCCAATCACTTGCAGGTAGAGTGGCGTTATTAACGCTATTGCCTCTAAGTATCTCAGAGTTAATGAAAGCTGATGTGGCGATGAAGTTTACGACAGATGACTTTTTGTTTCATGGTTTTTATCCAAGAGTTTATGCGCATAATCTTAATCCTGTAGAAGCCTATGCAAACTATTATCAAACTTATATTGAGCGAGATGTGCGTCAATTAATCAATTTAAAAGACTTAACACTGTTTCAACAGTTTATTCGTTTATGTGCGGGAAGGGCCGGGCAAATTTTAAATATTAATAGCTTGTGCAACGATCTTGGGGTTACTCATAATACCGTTAAACATTGGCTTTCTATTTTAGAAGCTTCATTTATTATTTTTCGCTTGCCTCCTTACTATGAAAACTTTGGTAAACGCATTATAAAGTCTAGCAAACTGTATTTTTATGATGTGGGTTTGGCTAGTTTCTTATTGGGCATAGAAAATATTAATCAACTATCTCGAGACCCTTTGCGAGGCAATTTATTTGAAAATATGGTGGTTATTGAGATGCTTAAATGGAGGTTTAATCAAGCAAGGTTGTCTCAGCTATTTTATTTTCGTGATAGTTATGGCCGTGAGATTGATGTCATTCACAAAGCTGGAAATAAACTCATTCCTGTTGAAATTAAATCATCACAAACCTTTAATAAACAGTTTTTTAAGAATATTAACTATTTTAGATCGCTTGCCTCAGATAAGTGCGAGCAAGGTTACGTGGTTTATTCCGGCTATGATTCTATTCTGAATAGCGAGAATGCTTTAATCAATTATCGTAGTATTGAAAATATTTTTGATAAAGAAACATGAAAGAGTGGGGTGGCATCTTTTGCGTAAGCAAAAAATGCCACCATCGGATGATGAAGTACGTGTTAATTAGTCCTCGCGACGAGCATATCCGCCAGCAGGTTTCCCTTTATTTTTTCCGTGTTTCTTTGTAGAAGAAGATTTAGAATCTTTGAAAGATTTTTTCTTCTTGCTGTGAGACCGGTCATCAGATGCGCCATCTTTAGAATAAGAAGGTTTTTTTCTGCGAGGGCTATCACTAAATGAATCATCTCTTGAACCAGAAGGTTTACTTCGTCGAGGAGGCTTATCGCCAAATGAATCATCTCTTGAGCCAGAAGGTTTACTTCGTCGAGGCTTATCACCAAATGAGTCGTCTCTAGAGCCAGAAGGTTTGCTTCTTCGAGGTCTATCACCAAATGAATCGTCTCTAGAGCCAGAAGATTTTCTTCGTCTAGGGCTATCACCAAATGAATCATCTCTCGAGCCAGAAGGTTTACTTCGTCGAGGTTTATCACCAAATGAACTATCTCTAGAACCAGAAGGTTTCTTTCTTCGAGGTCGGTCACCATCAGATGAGTCACCTCTTGGTTTTCTTCTTCGAGGCTTGTCGCCGTATGAATCGCCTGAAGAGCGTCCGCGACGCTTGTTTGGTTTACCTGAGTCTTCGGCAGGTGTTCGAATGTCATCAGAAGGTAGCGGATTAGATTGTTGCATTAAATAAGCGACAGCGGCTGCAATATCCTGAGGCGCGCAGTCATATTGCGCTATGATGTCTTCAACCATTTCATGATAAGGACCAAGCTTTTTACTTTTTTGAATGACGCTAACAATTTGTTCGCCCATTTGTTTGACACGTAGTTCATTCATTTCTTTTATTGAAGGCGGTTCAATTTGTTCAATCGTTTTATTCGTTACGCGTTCAATATCTCTTAGTAAACGTTGTTCTCTTGGAGTGATAAGAAGTAATGCTTTACCTTGACGTCCTGCGCGGCCTGTTCTTCCAATGCGATGAATATAAGATTCAGCATCATAAGGAATGTCATAATTGATCACATGGCTAACGCGCTCAACGTCAATCCCGCGAGCAGCGACATCCGTTGCAACGATAAGATCTAAAGAGCCTTTTTTGATTCTAGTTAATACTTTTTCACGCATCGATTGGCTCATATCACCATGGAGTGCTGCAGCTGCATGGCCGCGTGCTTGTAATTTTTCTGCAAGTTCGCCCGCTAATACTTTTGTACGAGTGAAAATAATACCTGCTTTAACATCTTCAACTTCAAGGAAGCGTGTTAAGACATCCATTTTTTTGTCTCTTGCAACACGAATATAAACTTGTTCAATCGTGTCTACGGTTGCATGTTTTGTTTTGATTTGAATTTTAGCCGGATCTTTTAAATAACGTTTAGCAATTTTTAAAATAGAAGGCGGCATGGTTGCTGAAAATAAACCGGTTTGATGTTCATGAGGGATTTGTTCAAGAATCCATTCGACATCATCAATGAAACCCATTTTTAACATTTCATCAGCTTCATCTAGCACCACTGTTTTTAAAGCGCTAACGGCTAACGTGCCTCGGCGAAGATGATCCATAACACGTCCAGGTGTTCCAACAATCACATGTGTGCCTCGTTTTAAAGCGCGTAATTGGATTTGATAATCTTGACCACCATAAATAGGCGCAACATGAAAACCTTTCAGGTCTCTTGCATAACTTTGGAAAGCTTCTGCAACTTGAATAGCAAGTTCACGTGTTGGTGCAATCACTAATGCTTGGGGTTCTTTTTTCGAAAGATCTAAACGTGAAAGAATAGGAAGCGCAAAAGCAGCCGTTTTACCTGTTCCTGTTTGTGCCTGTACTGATAAGTCGCGCCCGGTCATAAGTGCAGGAATACTTTCTGCTTGGACAGGGGTTGGTGTTTCGTAGCCTAGTTTATCAAGGGCTGATAAAATTTTAGTCTCAAGCTTAAGCTCGCTGAATGTTGTTGTTGCTGACATAATGTTTCTCTATCTTTATTTAGAATGAATAAAAACCTGGATATGAAACATAGGGTTACAAAAAAAGACCAAGAGACACATAAGGCGAGGAGAGTATAAGGGGATGTTATACAAATGTCACGAGTTTTGTTCGATTTTAGTACTTAATTTGTTGAAATAGTATATAAAATATCGGCGCCTGTGCCATAAGTACTGGCGTCACTCTGAGCTGTCCAGCTTTTATTGATCATATAGCGAACAGTTAATACATTGACGGGAACCAATATGCCGATTGAATAACTCACAGATAAGCGCCTTGAAAGTTTTTTTCCGACAACAAAAGAAGAGTTTTGCTCAGTTTGATTGTTGTCGGGATTCACAACTTGACTGGATTCCACACCAAGGCTAGATAAGCCTAACTGGTCTTTCAAATTATCGGTGACACCACCGCCGCCAACACCTAGTGCGCCAGCCGCTTGACCAAGGGCTGCAAACTTGGAGTCTGAAATGCTGTCGCTCGCTTGCCCAAAGACAAGATAGGAAAGTGTATTCGATTGGCTTTGTGAAGGTGATGAGTAAAGTGAAAGTTTAGGGCGATTCATGGTCCCTGAAACTTGCACGCCAACAGTTATATCATCGCCAGAGCCAGCAAGCGCCTGTCCAAACTGCTGAATTTTAATTGTTTTAACGGCTAAAATATTAAGCCCCGGATTTGAAAGGGGGCCGCCTGTAAACATGAGCACACCATTTCTAATATCTAAACGCTGACCATAAGCCGCATAAAAACCTTTGCTAACTTTAAGTGTTCCTGTGCCTGTTGGCAATTCGTCAGGAGCAACATTAACTTCTAAGTCGCCTTCCAAGTCAGCATTTAATCCTGCATATTGAATATTGATTTTCTTTCCAAGTAGTATCCTCATATTGACAAACATTTTTAAATTGCTTTTTTCATTTTCATCATTAATACCTTCGATGATAACACTGCTAGGTAATTCAACGGTTGAGGTAAAATCTTTAGGCTTTAATAAAGCTTGCGGAATGTTTAATGTGCCTGTGACGCGAATATCAGGGGCCGTGTAGGCAAGCTTTAAATCAGGTGAAATAAAGACTTTGTATTCTGGTGTGTTATAAACATTAACATCACTTCCGTGAATGGTAAGTTCAGAAGGCGTAAAGGTTGGTGAAAGTGTTGTAAATCCATTTAGAACAATAGGTTTGTTGTTAACATTTATCTGCCCTTTTAAGTTTAATTTATTTGTGCCATTAGCTGTTGCTGCAAAGTTAGAGCCCGTAATGGTAACGCCAAATTTTTCGAGTCTTGCAACAAAATTATTAATGGATAAGTTACCTTTTATTTTGGGTGAAGCAATGTCACCATCGATGTTAAGGTTAGCATTGACTTGTCCATTGATGTTCGTTGCATGAGGAACAAAGCCATTTAAAAATCTCAAAGTAGGCCAGTGTGCAATAATATGGGCTTGAAGTTTATCGGAAATTTTCGGCATACCATGCCCTTTGTAGCCTGGCATTTTTATCGTTGCCTGTAGAGGAAACATGCGAGCCGCATCATTAACATTAAGTTGGCCAGTTAACCCTTTGTCTGAAATGTTGGCTTTTAAAAAAGTATTCACAAAAGTAATCACTTGTTTTTTCTTGTCAACAGTAATGCCAAGCGAAGCTCGTGGGAAGCTGATAAGCGCATCACCTCGAATATCCCCGTCAGCATTAGTTTTCAAATTGATATCCGTGTTTAATGCGGCATTAACAGCAAGATTTTGTGGGATAAAGGTTTTAAACATACCGAGGTTAAATTGTTTAATGTTGAGTTTGGCTGCCCAGTCATTGATTGTGTTAAAGTAACCGCCGCCACAAACGCTACCATGAGTTGATGACCAACAAAAAGGAGCAATAGAAAATTGCTTGCCATCTACTTTAAATAAGGCTGGCGCCTTGAGATGCCACGCGCCATAATCTTTTGAAATAAAGTTCAGTTGAGTAAGGTCACCATTAAGAACGCCCTTGGTGAGTTGAGAATTGATCGCAAAATTCAAATGCCCATAAGGCGTTTGCATGTTGAAGTTTCCTGATTGTTTAACATGATTTCCTGCTAAAGAAAGTTTTAATTGCTTAATATTAAATTGTTGATAGCTGATATCTTTACCTGAAACTGAAATAGAAGAAGGTGTGTTTTGATAAAAATCAGCATTGGCTTGACCTGTTAGCGCGCTGATATTGAGCCCCATTATTTTTAAGGCATTGATATTAAGGTCGCCTACGATTTTTGGTTTTTTTGTTTCACCAGAGATAGAGCCCTTTGAAATAATGGAGCCGCTTGCTTGCTTATCTATGATGTGCAGTTGTTTGATGCCTATATTCCATTGTAGGTTGGCGATTTTATTTAATATGCCAGCAATTTGAAAATGATTACTGCCTGCAGTGATATACGTTGAGCTTATGTTGATAACAGTGTTTTTACTGTCGATAGTTGATTGACCGGAAAGCGGAAGTTGATGGATGTTACCTGTGAGAGACAGCAATTTAAATTGATAATCAAGCTGGTCACCCTTTGAGTTACCATGTGTTGTTGTTTTAAAGTTAATATCTGCAGGCCAGCTATTCCAGTGTGTCGCAGGATTTAAGTGATTGGCGGCGACCGTGAACTGCCATTTAAGGTTTGGATTCCAGGTGACTTTGCCTTGTGCGATGATGTTGCCGCTTAATGTTGTTAATTTTAAGTTTTGAAGATTGAAATCTTGCCAGCTACCATTTCCATTAAGTTGAATGCCTGTTGCTGGAACTTCTGATCCTTGAATGCTTGTTGCAAGTGTTGTGTGATAGTTTTTTAATGTTCCATTGACAGCGATATTACCTTGGTTGATATAAATAAACTGTTTGTTTCCGAGAGGCCAGAGGATTTTATTCCAAGAGCCTTGTATGTTGATTTTTCCATAGTGTAATGGATTGTCAATTTCAGCTGTCACCTGTGCTTTATAAGGGGCATTGGTTTTTGCGGTAAAGAGAACTTTGTTTTTGTCGCCTTTTAATGAAAAATCAGTAATGACATTCGTAAAGTATTGCGCGCTATTAACAATCTTGCCGGATATGTCCGTTTTATAATTGCTGCCTAAGGTAATTTTTCCTTTTGCTGATAATGAATAGGGTGCCGAATCAAATTTCATTTTTTTAATATGGATTTTTTTACCTTGAGAGTATGCGGCTAAGTTAATATGCTGGATATTAAAAGGCGCCGTGTCGCCTTGTTGGATCGAAATATGATGCAAATCCATAGCATTAATGGTGAAGGCAATAGGAAGGCTTATAGCGCTCGAACTTTTTTTCTCAGTTTTCTTTTCTTTAGTTGGCTGCGGAAGATGAGCATTTAAACCGTAAAGATAAAATTTATTGATATATATTCTTCCCGAAAATAAGGATGACGGTTTCCAATCTAACTCCATGTTTGATAACGTGATGCTAGTTTCTTTATTTGTATAGCGTAAAGTATTAATGTTTAGCTGACCCAAAATTCGTCCTTTGGCGCTGCCAATGCTCAATGTTCCAGGCAATATTTTTTTAGCAAAATAAATGCTTGTATTAAGACCCGCTTGCGAGGTGGTTAAGAACATAATAAAAAGTATTAACAGCACAATTAAACTTAAGATGGTTAGAAGAATGCGGCGTATCATAATTCTGCTCCTAAGCTAAATAAAAAGCGTATGGGTTGGCCTTTTGATGTGAGCGCCTTTGCTAAATAAACACTGATATCTCCAATCGGTGATCGATAGACAGCACCGAAACCTGCGCCACGTCTTAAATTAGAGGTGTAATTTTTATAGGAATTAAAGGCATTACCAATATCATAAAAAAGTGCCCCGTAAAAATTACCTACGATACGTCGTTGGTACTCTAGGCTATAAACAGTTAAGTATCGGCCAGGACCAATACCTTGATCCGAATATCCTCTGACGCTTGATGGCCCGCCAGTATAGAAGCGTATTGAGAGAGGTAAGTCATTCGAATTCTGAACGAGCGTATAACCAATATCTGTTCTAAAAATTAAGCGATTATCTTTAAAGAAAGTATGGATGGTTTTAAACCTTGCTTGGCCTTGTAAAAAACTAACAGAAGATCCAAGAGGTTTGTAAGTGCCTTGCGCAATAAAAGAGAGGCGACTCCCGTTATTTACTTGGATCACATCTTTAACATCAGTCCATTCGAAAGTGGCTGTTGGCATAAGCATTCTTGCGTATTTAGTGGGGTCGTTCTTGGTAATGCGATAGCGTTCTAAAAAGTAGCTTAAATTAAGTGTTCGTTTCCAGTTTCCTCGTTGGCTTTGATAACCGACACCAATTTTTTTGACAAAGGCAGTGCCGCGCCCGGGTTGTAATGTAAACAAACCACCGCTTATTACATACTGATCAGTTGCCGGATTTTTTGCAGGAATAATATATTGTGCTTGGACATTTTGATTAATTTGCGACAACGTCATATTGGTATTAAATTTATTACCATTTGAGTTTGTCCAGCGCCAGTTAATGCCGGCGGTAACTCTCGGCCCTGAAACTGTTCCATAACCTACACCAAATTGATAAAGTTTTCGTTTGTTTTTCGTTAAGTTAATGTGGATGGGGACTTTGTAACCTTTTATTCTATTGAGAAGGGGTTTGACACCGACATTTTTATAGTAACCTGCGCCGCTTAGTGAGGTTTGCAAATTTAATAATTTGTCTGATGAAAAGGCTTGCCCTTGTTTATAATTAAGAAAGCGGCGGATAAAGCTTTCTTTCAAAGGGTTTTTCTCGATTTTTGTAGCACCAAAATAATAACGATGTTTGGTGTTCATGATTAAGTTAACGCGGCAAGTATAAGCAAGCATGTTAATTTTAACTTTATCGAGATCCATTTTAGCTCTGATATAACCTTCTTTTTGTGCTTCGAACATAAGCTTGTCTCGAGCTTCTTGATATTTGGGCGATTCAAAAACATTGCCGACTTTTAAATATTTCTTTCTTGATTTTTTTAGGGCTTTCAAGATGGCTTTGTTTGATTTTCCTGGACCTGTAACTTTAATCGTAACACGTGTTATCTTTAATTGTTTTCCAGGGTAGACGGCATAAGTTGCAAGCCATCGACCAGCTGTATAGGTAAGGCTCACACTTTTGACTTTAGCTCTAAAATAACCATAAGGCTGAATGGCTTTGATAATGTTTTCTGAGCCTGCGTTATAGATTTTTCTTGCTTCTACGGAAGTTATTTTGTCATCACCTTTAACTAAAATGTTTAAACGGTTTACCGCATTCTTGAGTGCAGGATCTTCAATGCCAGAAATTTCAAACGCCATTTTTGGTTTTTCTTCTTTTTTAAAAAGATCAAACGCGAAGGCGTTATAACAAACTCCTAAGGTTAGAAGTAAGCATAGGCACTGTAAAACACGTTTGCTCATTTAGGTTTGTTCGCTATTGACTCTTTTCCGCCCCATCGCAAAGAAGGGGAGTATTAATCCGGCAACGACTGATTGCACAATGAGGTTGGTGCTTTCATACCAAATCCATTGCATAGAGTTAATTTTAAGCATTGCAAAATGAAGGCTGTTCACGCTTGCAAGAAGGAATCCAATGCCTAAGCCAAAAATGAAACCATGAATAAGTGAGCTAGGTTTTTTGACGAGAGCAAGATAAACAAGCGCGAAGATGAAGCCTCTATAAATATCACCAAGGCCAAAAATAAGGTATTGAGGTTTTGCGCGAGCGATCCCTTCTTGTTGTACGTGGTAAAACGCACTAAAAATGAGCTGATGCCATGCGAAGTCACAGAAAAAGAATAAAATGCTTAAGATAATGCCGGCAAAAAGAAAGTTTTTAATGCTCATTTTGAATCCCTTCAAATTGATGAAAAATAAGCTTTAATTTAAGTCAATTCAAGCTGGATTGCAAGTTGTGGCGAGGATTCAAAAGGCAAATAAAAATCTGGCTTTTCAGGATGTTGCTAATGCTGGAGTTTAATTAACTAAATCACCCTTTTTAATCCCGAGCTTCTTCGCAAGTTCGCCATTAATTTCAATTGCATATTGCGCAGGTTCTTTTGAAGGATAGCTAATACAGTAATCAGTTCGGCAGGGCGTCATGGTTTGAATATCTACAATGCGTTTTTTTGAATTGAGATAAAGAATGTCTAAAGGGATTAAGGTGTTTTTCATCCAGAAGCTTAAAACTTGCTCTCTTGGGTAAGTGAACAACATTCCATGATCAACTTTCAAGTGTTTTACAAACATTAATCCAAGCGCTCTTGCTTTAGGCGTGTTGGTTACGGCAAGTTTAAAATGCAGGTTATACTTTTGCGTTTTTATAGTGATGGGTTGTGTAAAAGAAAGCGCATAGGTGTTGCCAGATAAAACCAAACTTAATAAAACAAAACTAATCTTCTTTAAATGCATGCGAGAAGCTCCTGTTAATAGGGTCAATGAAATATTCCCAAGGGGTTAAGCGATTAGTGATAATCATCACTTCTACAGGCATGCCTGGGAAAAGTTCTTTACCTTGCGTTTTTCTTAGCTCTTCAGGATTGATTTTGACAGTGGCTTTATAATAGCTTTGCCCGGTTTTTTCATCTTTAAGCGTGTCTGCTGAAACGTGGGTTACTTTGCCAAGTAATAAAGGTGTTGTGCGAGGTTTTAATGCTGAAAGTTGAACTTTTGCATTTAATCCTTCATGTACAACATCGATATCTAAGGGGTTAATACGCGCATCAATGACGAGTTCAGCATCTTTAGGGACAATTTCCATGAGCGTTTCGCCGGGTTTAATGACGCGATTAATGGTGTGCACATTTAACTGGACAACGGTTCCAGCAATAGTGGCTCGAATATCAGTTCGTGCTAAAACATTTTTTAAAGTTTTATATTTTTCTAAGGTTTCATTTAATATTTTTTGTGTTTCTCTGAGTTCCGCAAGTAATTCTTTTCTACGTTTATTTTTTAGAGCGCTGATTTGAAGTTGCGTTTCACCAATTTTTTGTTCTAGTGTGGCTGTTTCTGAGTTATTTTTACCCTGTTTTCCAGTAAGGCTTGCAGCTTCTCTCTCAAGGGAAAGTAATCGGGATTGTTTGATAAGCTTTTCTTTCGCTAATTTCCGCACACCCACAAGTTCTTGGTTGATGAATTTTAGTTGTTCTGTGTTTGATAGATACTGTGCTTTTATTCCTTCAATTTGTTTATGAAGTTGATGAATCTGTTGGTTATAAATATTAATTTCATTGTTAAAAGATTTATTATTGGCTTTAACGATAGCGAGCTGGATATCCATGAGCTCTTTAACTTTAGGAAGCTTTATGTATTGTTTAAAAATATCAGGATATTCTAATTTGTCAGAGTCTTTTAGTTCAGCAATAATTCGCGTTTGAACAGCAAGCTGCTCTAGTTTTTTATTTTCTGTGATTTGTGCGCTAGCTTGCGCTTCTGTTTCGTCAAGCTCAATAAGCAGTTGGCCTTTCTTTACCTTGCTTCCATCTTTAACATAAATAGCTTTGACAATACCACCTTCGTAATGTTGAATGACACGCCTATGGCCTGTAACTGTGATGACCCCTGGTGCAATAGCTGCGCTATCTAAAGGAGAAAGGGCTGCCCATAAGCCAAATCCGCCAAAAAATACAACTACGATAAAAACACCAATCCATTTTTCTCGAAAAATATTTGGCTTTGAATTTTGGCTATCTTTCATTTAGTGTATTCCTTTAGGTCGGCTTCGCGAGCGTAGCGAGTAATGCCGACGAGTTAATCCTTTTGGTGGGATTTTTGCTGCGCAAAGAACCCGCTCTACTCCTTGAGTACGTCCGCTGTTTTTCCGAAGGTTTGCATTTGGCCTTCTTTTAAAATAAGTGTTTTATCTGTCATTTTTGCAATTTCAGGTCGTTGTGTAATGACAACGATTGTGAGTTTTTTCTCTTTGGCTTTGGTAAGCATTGCTTTTAATTGCACTAACCCATCTTGATCCATTGCTGATTCGGGTTCATCTAAAACAACAAAAGACGGATGATTGTAAAAAGCTCTTGCAAGTGCAATTCGTTGCATTTGACCGCCTGATAAATGGTAGTTACCGACAGGCGTGTCGTAACTTTCTGGCAAGTGTAAAATTAATTGATGTGCGCCGACAAATTCAGTTGCATCTGTAATGGCTTTATCATCGTCGCTTTGGCTTAATCTTGAAATGTTTTGTTTCACAGTGCCTGAGAAGAGTTGTGGTTTTTGAGGAAGGTAACCTAAGTATTCGCCAAGCTTTTCTGTGGACCAATCTTGTAAGCTACTATTGTCTAATCGAACTGCGCCATCTGTTGGTTGCCAAACACCTACAAGCAATCTGGCAAGGGTTGATTTTCCTGCGCCAGAAGGGCCGATGATTGCCAGACTTTCGCCAGCGCTTAAATTAAAGTGAATATTATGCAAGACAGGATGGCTTTCGCCAGGAGGAACATAAGTGATATGCTCAACAGTTAAAACCCCCGTGGGTTTTTCAAGTGAGATAGCATGTGTGCGTTCTTCGGTGTTATCAAGATATTTTTCTAATCGGGCGTGTGCTTGTTTTGCGCTTAAGAATTGTTTCCATGCGCCAATGGCTTGTTCTATAGGTGCTAATGCTCTTGCCATAATAATGGATGAAGCAATCATTGCGCCTGCAGTAAGTTCGCCTTGGATGATATAGTAAGCACCTAAACCTAAAATTAAAATTTGCAAAACTAAACGAATAAATTTTGCAATGGATAAAATGACACTTGATTTTCTGCTCGCTGAACCTTGTTCGGTAAGTACATCGTTATTTTGTGTGCTCCATGCGCTAATGATATTTTGCAACATACCCATTGCTTGAATGCTTTCCGCATTTTTTAAAGCATCATTAATGTATTGTTGATTTTGAATTTGAATAGTGTTCGCTGAATTAAGAGGTTTGCGAGACAGCATTTCATTTAAAATAGCAAAACCAAATAAAATAACAGCACCAATCGTTGCGACAATGCCAAGGGGGATGGATAATACATAGATCACAAATAAATAAATAAAGACCCATGGGGCATCAAAAAAAGCAAAGATACTTGAGCCGCTTAAAAACTGTCGTATGTTATTAATGTCTGCAAGGCTTTGCGCTGCATAATCTCCGCCTTCAAGCGTATGGCTAATGCTTTTATCCAATGCTTCGGGGCTAAGTTTTTCATCGATCCATTGACTAATGCGCACTAAAATATGTGAGCGAACAATATCAAGCAAGCTTAAGGTTAAAACTGCAATGACAGCAATCAGTGTTAAGAAGAGAAGGGTGTCGACACCTTGGCTCGCAATAACTCGATCAAAAATTTGAAGCATATATAAAGGAACAGTCAACATCAGAATATTAATGAGCAAGCTAAAAAAAGCAACATAGGCAAAAGCTGAGCGCGTCCGCTTGAGTGTATCTTTTAACATGCTGATCCTAGTTTTTTCTTTCACGTTGTCCATCCTTGTAGTTATAGGGGTCAAGTCTTGACTTTAAACTTAACTAGTTAAGTTTAAAGTCAAGACTTGACCCCTATTGTAGCCAGCTATTTTGTATGGCTAAGCTTTTTACGCTTAGGATGCCGGCTGCTTGTTTTAATAATAGTATATTAATTAAATAATCGTAAGTGTCTTTGACATATTGTTTTTGTGAAGTGAAGAGTTGGTTTTGGACTTGTAAGACATCGGTCACGGTTTGTTCGCCTGCGATATAACCTTTCTCGGCATTTCTTAATGCTGAAGTATTGGTTTTAACGGCTGCGCGCGCATTCATGACTTCTAATCTTCCTTGGATAATGCCAACAAAGGCTTTTCGCGCTTCTGTTTGCGCTTCTAAATAAGCTTCTCTCATGTTTTCAATGCTGGTTTGATAGTCAGCGATCGCCGCATCAACTTGCGCATTGGTTAAACCGCCTTGATAAACACTCCAGTCTAAATCTAAACCTACACTTGCTTTTTTATTGTATTCATTATTATTGCCGGCTTTATCTCTGTGATTAAAATTCTTTTGCTCATTGGAGTAACTGCCGACCGCATCAAGTGTTGGAATATAATCACCACGTTTAACTTGAATCGCTTGTCTTACCGCCTGCACAGTATAGCGCGCAGCTAACAAAGCTAAATTTTGCATGCTTGCTCTTGTTACCCACGTGTTAATGTTGTTGGGATTAGGGTTGATTAAAGGAAGATGAGACTTTAATTTTTTAAGTGAAGAAAGTTTTACAGCAGTAATTTTTCTCAAGTCTTGTTCTTGATTGTTTAAATTGATTTTAACTGCGCTTAAATCAACGAGCAATAAATCGTATGCACCTTCTGCTTGGTTTAAATCGGTAATAGTTGCTTCACCATGTTTGTAACGTTTTCTGGTTGCGTTAAATTGTTTTAAGCTCGATTGCACTTGTTGCTTTGTGTAATTTAATAAAGCTTTCGCGCGCAAAACGCCAAAGTAACCTTCAGCTGTTCTTACCATAAGATCTTGTTGCTGACTTGCAAGTGTAAACGTTGCTGCTTTAACGGTGAGCTTCGCTTCGGCAAGCTGTTTAAATTGACTGTAGTCAAAAATCGTTTGTGAAAGCGTCAAGCCGTAATTACTTCTACTATAATGTGTCCGGCCACTTCCTGATTTATCTCTCTGAGCGCGTTGAACTTCAGCTGCCAAGCCTAACTGAGGTAAAAGAAAAGATCTGGCTTCAGGTATATCTTGTGAAATCGATTGATAATTGGAAAGTTGCCCTTGATAAACGGGATCATTGCGAGATGCGATAGAAAAGGTATCTAATAGGTTAGATGAGGCCATAGCCGAGCCAAAGGCACATCCGAGGTAAGTGCTTAAAAATATTAGAGAAATTAATCTAATGCTTTTCAATGAAATTCCATGCCAAATAAAGTTCAGATATAAAACATACTTTAACGTCTAAGTGGTTGTTTTAGCAAGGAATAAAAAAAGTCAAATTGCGCGCTTTTTGAGCGTCGTGGGCTATAGTGATGATGAGGGACTTAAATATCATAATGATAAAAAGGATTTTGAGGAGGTTTATATGAGTACATCTTTCTCACAGTTCCTAGAAGCACTAGGTGCCTTTGAGTCAGGTATCAACCCCACCCAGCAATATGGCGCATATGATTTGGATTGGCTAAATGTGTTCGATCCAGATAAGGGTGCTGTAGACCGCTCTTCAGTGGATCTTACAAGTTCAGAAGATTTATCTTCGCTCCAATATCATGTGCACAATACGCTAGGGTTCTTGGGGAAATACCAATTTGGTGAACCGTTATTAATTGATCTTGGTTACTATTCACCTGCACCAACAGGTTTTTATGGATCGACAGCAACCAATGAATGGGAAGGAAACTTTACCGGCAAAAATGGAGTCTATTCTAAAGAGGACTTCATGAGTGTCGCTCAAGAAATGGCGATTCGTGAAGCGTTCACAATGAATATGGGAGTCATCGATACCTATCTATCGCAAGCAGGAAGAACGTTAGATGAATTTTTAGGGAATGAAATAAGTTACACCTTTCAAGGCGTTGAGCATGTAGCTGTTGTGTCTATGTCAGGTATTTTGGCAAGTGCACATTTACAAGGCCCCGGTGGCGTTGCTCAATTACTTTTAAATAATCTTGCCAGCTCGGATGAGTATGGCACCAACATTTTGTTTTACATGGATAAATTCGGTGGTTTTGACACGCCTTACGGTACAGCCGGTGACGACGTGCTTTCGGGTAGTGATTACGCTGAAACTTTCCAAGGTGAAACAGGTGATAATGACTATGAAACAGGTGGTGGTAATGACAAAATAGTGATTAGCGAAAATCCTGGCGGTGTCGACACCGTGAAAGATTTTGATGTTAATAAAGATGTCATTTCACTTGGTGGGCTTTCTGGATTAACTTTTGCAGCGCTTATAATAAGTGAAACGGCTGCAGGTCACGCGCGAATAGAATTACCGGATAATCAGCTGATTGTTTTAGAAGGCGTGGATAAGGCGGAAGTTCATGAAGGTTTGTTTATCTATGGCCCTTATACTTTGGGCTGGAATGTAAACAGTGGAGATACGCATTTTAATAACTTTAATGCTGAGCATGATATTTTAGATTTCAATTATGCTTTCGGTATTAATCATATTGATATGTATGAAGAAAATGGTTCGGTCGTGATTGATATTTTAAATAATAATCAACGTTATGTTTTGGATGATGTCGATTTGTCTGAATTAAGTATGTTGAATTTTGTCAAAGGACCGATTGGTTTTGCTGATAAATTCTTTCTTAATAATGATGGCAATAATCAACAAGATGATCCTGTTAATGATGATCCCGTGGTTGATCCACCCGATGATCCAGTCGTTGAACCAGATCCGGATCCAGTGACGCCTCCAAATTCCGATGGGAATATTACTTCTTATACTTGGAATTGGGGAAACCATGATGTGCTTTCGGGTTTTGATGCAGCAACGGATGCATTGGATCTTCAAAATTTCTGGACGAGTTATGGGGGTATCAGTCTCTATGATAACTCAGGTGGCGATGCGATTATTGATTTAATGGATATCAATAACCAAAGCATTACGCTCGATGGTGTTTCAGTCGCAGATTTATCGGCTGCAAACTTTATCGGTTTGACGGGTGCTTTTGCAGAGGCTTTGCAAGGTGATGCGGTTCCTATTCCGGATCCTGAGCCTGAACCTGAACCTGAACCAGAACCAGAACCAGAACCTGAGCCTGAGCCAGAACCAGAACCAGAACCAGAACCAGAACCTAATACGGGCGGCGAAGTTCATGCTTACACTTGGAGCTGGGGAGCCAACGATACTGTTCAAGGCTTTGATGCTGAAAATGATGTCATTGATCTCGGCGGATTCTGGACAGACTATAGCAGCTTTGATCTTTACGAAGATAATGGCGATACAGTCATCGATTTATCGGTCTTAAGTAATCAAAGTATTAAATTAGAAGGTGTCAGCCTTGCAGATTTAGATGCATCAAATATTTCAGGTGTGCAAGGTAATTTTAATGACGCCTTAGCTGATGCGCCGGATGGAGGCGGCATAGAGATAGAAGACGACGCGAATGTTCAACAAGCCAATGCAGATATTCTACAAGGCACAGACGGACAAGATGTCTTTGCCTTCACATGGGCTTGGGGAAGCAATAAGGCCATTGAAAATTTCGATGTTGGGAATGATATCGTAGATCTTAAATCATTCTGGACAAGCCGAGACGAAGTCGGCTTGCATGATGATGTCGCGGGTAATGCTGTGATTGATTTAACGAATCTCAACAATCAAACGATTACGCTGATAGGTATTTCATCAGACCAGTTAGGTGATGATAATATCTTGGTGTAATGTTAAGTTGAATTACGGAGGGAAGCTGGCGCTGAAAGGGCGCCAGTTTTTGTTTGAGGGGTCCGCCTCCTCTAGCTGACCTCCGTAAGGCCAAGGCCAGGCCAGGCCAGGCCAGGCACCAAATTGATATAAGGCCAAGGCCAGGCCAGGCACCAAATTTAAGGCCAAGGCCAGGCCAGGCACCAAATTGGCAGGCACCAAATTAGCACAACACAAATTTGAAAGATGAACTTAGCTTAGCTAACTCCCGGCATTTGCGTAGAATTATTTACATCCTCGTGGCTTGGCTTTTCTTCTGTGTTTGGAAAGAAGGAATCATAGAGCTCAGGTAGGCCACGTAATACACCAAAGACAACCAGTGATGGCACCAGAGTATATCCTTTGAATAGCAAGCCAGAGAGCCCTAATTGCTTAAATGCAGTTGTAGCGGCTTGCTTAGTCGAAGCTTTAAGCTGAGGGCTGTTCGCAGTTTGTTGTAAGTAGTTGTTTTCGAGAGCCTTAGTCGGGTTATCGGCAAGTGCTTTAATCGCGCTGATGATAAAAGTCGATGTAAACATTTGCTGGTCTTTCGTTAGCTTGGTGTTTGTTGCTAGTGTCTCATCAATTGCAGGGGCGAGGTTGAATAGGCATGCCATCTGAACGGCACTGGCTCCAAATCGAATGGAAAAGCCACCTCCGGTGAGTCGTAAGTTTTGGGCAAGCGAAGCTAGTCCTGTTTTCTTCGGCACAGTTCCGCCAAGCGTTATGATTTTTCGTTTGTTACTAAACCCTGAACAATAAGCGTCAATAGCTGTTAAGCTAGTCGTCGTTGCTCTTGCTAAGACTGTTTCGCTGAGTGCATTATTAGCAAGCTCTCCTGCGATCTCTTCTTTGCCGCCCTCTTCAGTAGATGTTCTAATATTTGCGCTGACGCTTCTTAGGGCAGATACGCGGGTATTGGCGGCGACCATTCCAGGTAATTGTGCTCTAAAAAAAACGGCGTTCGCGAACATCAAGCCGAATGGTGTGCGAATTCGTGGCGCTATTTTAGGGCCATTGGTTTGTGCCAGCATTTGCATTAATTGCGATGGCGTGCTGAGAGCTGCGATGAGCGGCGGTGTGGCAAGTAGACAGACGGCTTTTTTTAGATGGCCGTTATTATTATCATTTGACATGGTGTGAGTACCTTTATTGTTTTTTTTGTTAATCACTGTTAGGCATATTGGCTTTAGCTTTGAGAGATAAGCTTAACCGGCTCTTGGCATTTTTACGGAATTATTGACACTCTCGCGGCTTATGTTTTTTTCTTCTATTTTGTTTGGAAGGACACAATCACAGAGCTCAGGTAAGCCACGTAATACACTGAAGACAGCCAGTGCTTGCAGCATAGTCACGGTACTCCCCTTACACAGCAAGCCTAAGATGCCCAGTTGGTTAAATGCAGTTGTAGCGGCTTGCCTAGCTGAAGCTTTAAGCAGAGGGCTTTTCGCAGTTTGTTCTAAGCGTTGACTTTCGACAGCCTTAGTCGGGTTATCAGCAGCTGCTTTAATCGCGCTGATGATAAAAGTCGATGTAAACATTTGCTGGTATTTCGTTAGCTTGGTGTTTGTTGCTAGTGTCTCATCAACTGCGGGGGCGAGCCTGAATAGGCATGCCATCTGAACGGCACTGGCTCCAAATCGAATGGAAAAACCACCTCCGGTGAGTCGTAAGTTTTGGGTAATCGAAGCTAGTCCTACTTTTTTCGGCACAGTTCCGCCAGAGGCTCTGATTCTTTCTCTGTTATTAACCCCTAAGCAATAAGTGTCGGTAACGATGAAGCTAGTCGTCGATACTCTTGCTAAAGTTGTTTCGCTGAGCGCACTATTGGCAAGCTCTCCTGCGATCTCTTCTTTCCCGGCTTCTTCAGTAGATTTTTTAACAGTTGAGTTGATGCTTCTTAGGGTATTTATACGGGTATTGCGAGCTAATCGTATATTGAATAAGCCGGTGCTTCGTAATAACGAGCCGAATGGTGTGCAGCTTTGGGTTTGCATTAATGCGATGAGCGGCGGCGTACCTAGTAAGCAGATGGTTTTTTTTAGATAGTCGTTATCATTAAATATAAGTGAGCGCGCTCTTGCTCTTATAGTGGGGCTAAATAAACTCAGGCTGTTTGAGCTAGGTTCTGAAGAGCTTTTTATTATTGTCATGATTTTTCTCCTGAAATATGTAGTTAATGATCTTTAAAGGCGCTCTGCTTTGTTAAAATTAGACCAATTATAACCGTTGTATATTTTTTGATAAACTCGATTTATAGCAATTAATTGTTCTGATTTTTGCAACAATAAAGAGGCTTGTAAGAAAAGGTCAAGTCCTGAAGCTGCTCTTTTTGGCTTGAAAGGCTCCGAGGAAGGTGTAGGAGGTGGAAAAAAACAGGGACGAAGCGGGGGCTCAAGTTCTATTGAATGGTTAGGCGATTTTCGTTTTTCGAAATGGCGGGATTTTTGCTTCGCAAAGAAGCCGCCCTACTTGCGAAGCAAAAGAGCTACCTAAACCTAAAAAACCTACGAACCCCATTGATGTCAGCCTGTCATTCGTTAATGAGCTTAAAGGATGTCGCTTAACTCAAAACACAATTTCTGAGGTTAGCTCCACGTTTTTGAACACCAGGGGCGGTCTTAAGTAACTCAGGGCTCAACTTTGCTTTAAAGTATTTCTGTGTCTTCAATCGAGACAATATAACTTCATTTACATTAACCTCGGCTGGAAAATATTCCATATGAAAAGGGCTTGGTATGGATGTTTTTTGTGGATGAATTTCAAAGCAGACACTTAAGTTTGACATCAAAAAGTTGATAGGATTTGTGGTTTGAGCATGTATGTGAAAATCTAGTTTCTTATTGTCTACTAATGTTTTCATGCGGCTTTGTAAGAAGCTTGAATCAAAAATGCAATCCTCATAGTTTCCCCAGTGACCTTCTTCTTTTTCAAAGCCCCAGATATCAACTACTTGGCCGTGCCAAGATTTGGGATCTTGCAAGTCTGATTCTTGCTTCCTATTAATGACACAGACAAAATGTAAACTGCTTGCAAGCTCGACAATTTCAAGTCTTTGTATGAAGGAGTAAACATTCGCAAGCTCCCAAAGTTTTTTAAGTAAAGCACTGCTCAAACCATGGCAATTAGCCGTCCTCGCGTGTTGATCTCGACTTTCTAATAGAAGAAATTGGCGTAACTCTTCATCTAGCTTTTGGAAATTATGACATTCTTTGGCGGGCAGGTGACAACGAGGATCCTTGTCTCTGTTGGGTGTCACAATAGCTTCCCAAGAAGGAGTTTTAGTCTTTTTTTCATAAACATAATAGTGACATGCTTTGGAATCCTTGCTTAACTGTGTGCGAGTCCCGCTCTGACGCATCATAGAAAAAAATGCAGCATTATTACGATAAGGGTTTTCTTTGTTCGTGCTTCCCAAAATAAAGTCTGATCCGACGCGCCTTATTACAGAGAGTATTTTTCTTTTTTGTTCCTCATTCATGCTTAAGGCGCCCTTAAAAAGTGTAATTGTTTGTTAAGCTATTTAAGAAGGATGAGCCCCATCCCTAATAACGCTCTAATTAGCTTCGTGCGCAATGTCTTGATTTGGGTTCCGTGTCCAGTTCGCTTTATGCATTATAGAGCGACGTGGGATTGTGGGGTCTATCTCGAACATCCTTGAAATGGTAAAATATTACACATAATATGTCAAGCAAAATATGACCAATATGCGATTCTTTTAATCGACCTGATGCCAGGAAGAGAGTAGCCTGCGTTTTTCTTCTTAAAGCATACAAGATAGTAAGGCAGCAGGTGTCTGACCTTGGCTTTAATTTATTAAGTTAAGGCGCTTAATCCTGATTTTTTAAATAATCTTCCATTTTGGCTGTTTCTTCGGGAGAAAGCAGGTGCCTGGCTTGGCCTTGGCTTTAATTTATAAAATTAAGGCGTTCCCCTTGGTTTTATGGTTAACGCCTTAAGTCGGCATTCAGCTTTTGGTATAAGCTTTACAAATCAAAGTTCAGAAGTTTTCGATGTAGCATCCAAAATTTCCGTCGGAGAAATAACACCGACGATGCTGCTTGTTTTTTCTAAACCTTTGCGATAATTCACTAAAGCAATTTCAGAATCTTTTCTTTGCATGTAGCGTATGGCGACAGGCCAGTGGCTGTCTGAGCGTAGGAATATAATATTTGTATTAATAAGAGTAAGCAAAATAAGTAATACCTGGCATAGCTTCTATTCTGTAAAGAGGGCTCGATATGCTGGCAGGGTCTCTATGCCAGTATTAAGGCTTTCATGAGGCGATAAAAAAACGAAAAACCATTTAAAGCCTGATTTAAAAGATAGATCGCTATTGCCATCCGGCTCATTTTGCGTACAATTCAGATTCTGTTAAGCCGAATGTTAGTGCTTTGATGGCTGATGTTTAGAGATAATAAAAAAGAGAAATATTGCTGTGGGTTTGAGGAAGGAAGCTACTGAGTTTCGATATAAAGAAGGCAAATTACTTTCCTGGGTTTTGAGGGCCAGCCGATCTGTTTTATATCGTCAGCTTTCAGATTCTGATAATACGTTAGTTAAGTGTATTAGAGGCGACTATCCAAGCGTTCAAGTCGAGGCGCGCTGGGATAATCTAGACTTAGGTTTTGATAAAAGGTTGGATCTGGTTGAGAGCGGAGGCTCATGTGACCTCAATGGAGCGACGCTCAGTCGTTTTAAATTTATGAATATGAGAACTTTGTTGCTTGAATATTCTAAGTGCAGCTTATTACGGTTATTAACTTTAACGTCTAACTTGGAAAAACTAACGCTTCACGATTTGAAAAATTTCTCGGGCTATGATTTCAAGGCGCTCAAGTTTGAAAGACTTGAGGTGCTTGCTATAGATTATTACGATTTAAAAGCGGCACTGGTAGGCAAATAGATAACGCATTTGGTTTGTGGAAAGAACTCGAGAGGAAAAACAAAGAAGGCAAGCAGTGCGCTTAGAGAGTGGGGCTCTGAGAATGAAGCAGGCCGTGCCCCAGGGGGCTCTGATTTGCGAATAGCGCTCCATCACTGTTAATGCTGTGATGGTATTAAACTTGAGTAAACAACAAAATGAGTTTGAGGAGAAGCAATGACGAAACGTAAAGCTGAATCTAATCCTAAACCTGTAGGTGCAGAGAGTAGCTCAAAAAGAACTAAGCAGCAATTGATGAGGGTACATATTCAGGAGCTAGAGACTCTAGGATTTAAGGTGCTTGAATGCGAAAAATTTTCAAAAACTATAGCACCCTTTAGGGCTGTTGAAGCAATTGAAAATATTAAAGCGCTTTTGAAGGCCCCATTTAATCTATGCACTAAAGATATCACGCGTATCTTTAATCACAATGGAGGCTCAAAAAACCTTATGGCGGTACAAGCAAGCTTTAATGCTTTAAAGGCGCTTGGATTTACGGCAGCGCAGATGGTTAAGATGCTCTCACATAAGGGTGGTTCAATAAATCTTGTGGCTGTAAAAACACATTTTAAGTATTTAGAGGCGCTTGGATTTACTGTGGCGCATATGGTTCAGATGGTCTCGCATGCTGGTGGTTCAAAAAATCTTGTCGCGGTAAAAGAAAATATTGATGCCTTAAAGGCGCTTGGATTTACGGCAGAACAGATAGTTCGGATGGTCTCGCATGATGGTGGTTCAAAAAACCTTATGGCGGTACAAGCAAGTTTTCATGCCTTGAAGGCATTTAAATTTACGGCAGCGCAGATTGTTAAGGTGGTCTCGCATAATGGTGGTTCAAATAACCTTCTAGCGGTACAAGAAAATTTTCATGCCTTGAAGGCATTTGAATTTACGGCAGAACAGATGGTTCAGGTGGTCTCACATAATGGTGGTTCAAATAACCTTAAGGTGGTACAAGCAAATTTCCATGCCTTGAAGGCATTTGAATTTACGGTAGAACAGATGGTTCAGATGGTCTCGCATGATGGTGGTTCAAAAAACCTTCTAGCGGTACAAGAAAACGTTGATGCCTTAAAAGCGCTTGAATTTATGGCAGAACAGATAGTTCGGATGGTCTCACATATTGGTGGTTCAAATAACCTTAAGGCGGTACAAGCAAACTTTGATGCCTTAAAGGCGTTTGAATTTACGGCAGAACAGATGGTTCAGATGGTCTCGCATCGCGGTGGTTCAAAAAATCTTATGGCGGTACAAGAAAATTTTCATGCTTTAAAGGCATTTGAATTTACGGCAGGACAGATTGTTAAGATGGTCTCGCACGATGGTGGTTCAAGAAACCTTATGGCAGTACAAGTAAGTTTTCATGCCTTAAAGGCATTTAAATTTACGGCAGAACAGATAGTTCGGATAGTCTCGCATAATGGTGGTTCAAAAAATCTTATGGCGGTACAAGAAAATTTTCATGCTTTAAAGGCATTTGAATTTACGGCAGAACAGATAGTTCGGATGGTCTCGCATAATGGTGGTTCAAATAACCTTATGGCGGTACAAGCAAGTTTTCATGCCTTGAAGGCATTTAAATTTACGGCAGCGCAGATTGTTAAGGTGGTCTCGCATAATGGTGGTTCAAATAACCTTCTAGCGGTACAAGAAAATTTTCATGCCTTGAAGGCATTTGAATTTACGGCAGAACAGATGGTTCAGGTGGTCTCACATAATGGTGGTTCAAATAACCTTAAGGTGGTACAAGCAAATTTCCATGCCTTGAAGGCATTTGAATTTACGGTAGAACAGATGGTTCAGATGGTCTCGCATGATGGTGGTTCAAAAAACCTTCTAGCGGTACAAGAAAACGTTGATGCCTTAAAAGCGCTTGAATTTATGGCAGAACAGATAGTTCGGATGGTCTCACATATTGGTGGTTCAAATAACCTTAAGGCGGTACAAGCAAACTTTGATGCCTTAAAGGCGTTTGAATTTACGGCAGAACAGATGGTTCAGATGGTCTCGCATCGCGGTGGTTCAAAAAATCTTATGGCGGTACAAGAAAACGTTGATGCCTTAAAGGCGCTTAAATTTACGGCAGGACAGATTGTTAAGATGGTCTCGCACGATGGTGGTTCAAGAAACCTTATGGCAGTACAAGTAAGTTTTCATGCCTTAAAGGCATTTAAATTTACGGCAGGAGAGATTATTCGGATGGTCTCGCATATTGGCGGTTCAAATAACCTTCTAGCGGTAAAAGAAAACGTTGATGCCTTAAAGGCGCTTAAATTTACGGCAGAACAGATAGTTCGGATGGTCTCGCATAATGGTGGTTCAAAAAACCTTATGGCGGTACAAGAAAATTTTCATGCCTTAAAGGCATTTAAATTTACGGCAGAACAGATAGTTCGGATAGTCTCGCATAATGGTGGTTCAAAAAATCTTATGGCGGTACAAGAAAATTTTCATGCTTTAAAGGCATTTGAATTTACGGCAGAACAGATGGTTCAGATGGTCTCGCATGGCGGTGGTTCAAATAACCTTATAGCGGTACAAGAAAACATTGATGCCTTAAAGGCGCTTAAATTTACCGCAGAGCAGATTGTTCAGATGGTCTCGCATGATGGTGGTTCAAAAAATCTTGTCGCGGTAAAAGAAAACGTTGATGCCTTAACGGCGCTTAAATTTACGGCAGAACAGATGGTTCAGATGGTCTCGCATGATGGTGGTTCAAATAACCTTATGGCGGTGCAAGAAAACGTTGATGCCTTAAAGGCGCTTAAATTTACGGCAGGACAGATTATTCGGATGGTCTCGCATATTGGTGGTTCAAAAAATCTTGTCGCGGTAAAAGAAAATATTGATGCCTTAAAGGCGCTTGAATTTACGGCAGGACAGATTATTCGGATGGTCTCGCATATTGGTGGTTCAAAAAATCTTGTCGCGGTAAAAGAAAATATTGATGCCTTAAAGGCGCTTGAATTTACGGCAGGACAGATTATTCGGATGGTCTCGCATATTGGTGGTTCAAAAAATCTTGTCGCGGTAAAAGAAAACGTTGATGCCTTAACGGCGCTTGAATTTACGGCAGAACAGATGGTTCGAATGGCCTCGCATGGCGGTGGTTCAAATAACCTTATGGCGGTACAAGAAAATATTGATGCCTTAAAGGCATTTGGATTTACGGCAGAGCAGGTTGTTCAGATGGTTTCGCATGATGGTGGTTCAAATAACCTTAAGGCGGTACAAGCAAACGTTGATGCCTTAAAGGTGCTTGGATTTACGGCAGCGCAGATTGTTAAGATAGTCTCGCATAATGGTGGTTCAAAAAATCTATTCACGATAACAGATAACATAACTTCGATACAAAAGCATTGTATTTCTAAAGAGCTGTTGCTTACGGTTACATCACTTAAAACGAGAGAGGCTTTGGAGGCGAAGATAAAGGAGCTACAGGAAGGTGCGTTGAGGCAGGATGCTGCTGAAACGCTATTGGCGTTTGCTACTAAGAGAGACTTAGGAGAGGGAAGCAGTTCTAGCTTCATTCTTGACGCCTTACCCGGGGAGAGGCATAAAGTGGCGCCGGCAGCACCCAGTGACTCTCTTGAGGAAGGAGTGACTGAAAGAGATGGGGGAGCTGAGATGAGAGTAAGCGCTGGCTTAGGTGGGGCTGTGTTAAGGAGGGCGCTGTGTTCTATGTAACTGTCAACCTCGCATTTGATGCCCAGCTTTTAAGTAGAGTCAGAACCTAATTCTAATGCTGCAAATTGACCTGCAGAAATAGGTGCCTGGCCTTGGCTTTAATTTATAAAATTAAGGCGTTCCCCTTGGTTTTATGGTTAACGCCTTAAGTCGGCATTCAGATTTCAGTTGCGATGCAATCTCCCGCATTTTTTTATTATTTTGAATTCTTATCCGTTTTATTTCTCGGCTCAAACATGTTTCATCTTTAGAAAAGTAGCGCGCAACTTTTCTAAGGGTGGTGATATCTAATTCTGTGGCTATCCAAGCAATCATCGAAATTATTTCCATATAAAAGCTTGATCTTATTGTTAAATGCAGTTCATTTTTTTCGATATGATATTCTTTTGAAACTGAGATTATTATGTCTTCTAGTGAAATAAAGGTTTTATTTCTTATAAGAACAGCTTTATTTCCTTCAGTCTCAATAATGAAGGCATCATCTCCTAGATAGCTAGAACCATTATTGCCTACATCAAACTCTGCTTGATCGTTGTCAGTCATTTTTTTGTTGAGATAGTCTTGATAGGCGCTCTTGTTGCTTGAGCCATTATTTTTTAACTGGGAGAGGAACCACTTGGTTTGAATCCATGGAAAACATGTTATTACCAATAAGGTGTCGGGGTCTGACCCTCTCCCTGACCCCTCTCCAAAATGTCGGAGTCTGACCCCTCTAAGACCCTTATAGACCGACTTCCTCAAGATTGCTACACTAGTACGTAAGCTCAATTATTTACTATTTATGATTTAAGGAGATACTAGTATGCCCTATCCATCTTTTACTGACTGTACTCATAGTCTTTTCGTTGCAACAGGTCTTAAGCGCGGAGAACATTGTGACGGCGATGAGATAGAATTGCTAAAAGCTATTCTAACCTCTGAAAGGTTAGCATTTGATCTAGAATTAAGCGCTCCCCAGGTTAAAATGCAGGCTCGCTCACTCTACCTGTCTGCGCCTTTCATCGTCGCCGGATATCTTTGGAAGATGACTAATGAAGACCCGACTGATTGGGTGACAGACCATTCCTTAATGTTCACAGGTTTAGGTCTGCTGATGCGTAGCATGTACTTTCTACCAAAAGCTGACAAATCACCTTTTAACTCAGAATCTACTTCACTCGCAGACCTCCTCCCAGAGAATGTTACGCAAGATGAATTGACAGATTGTTTAGAAAAATTAGTCAGCGTTGAAAAAGAAACAGCCGTCCAAGATTTCCTTAGCAGCGCAGAAGATTTTCTTAAGAGCTATGGAGAAGACCAGGCTAACACAGTCCTTGAGGCTGGATTCAAAGCTAAAATGCAGAAACTGTTGCCGAAAAAACCAGCGACACCAGAAAACGTTTATAACTATTTAAACCAATATAAAGAACGAATAAGTATGGCATTAATTAGTATTGAAGCGGTGAAGAGCCAAAGAACCAGCGGAGCACGCTCTCACGGAAGTTAAGTTATATAAATACATGTGACAGCTCTTTGGGCTTGTTATTACTGCATATGACAATCTGATTCCTCTCCTTTTTGTTCTCCAATTTCATCACCTTTTGGGGGAGGAAATAAACTTGAAGGAGAAGTAAGAGCAGTTCCAGTTTTACGTGGAGCTTCGCCTGCAAAAACTATCTCGCCTGCAATAAAGGGATCTCGAAGTACTTCGTCAAATAGTCTTGGATACGCTCTAATTTGTGTAGGCAGTTGAGCCAATGCCTCGAGGCAGAGAGACAAGAAAGGAAGCGTGCTGAGAGAAATAATTAAAGAAGGAATGAATTCTTCAGAAAGATTAAGATAAATAAGTGCTAGATAGATTGGGCTGACCTTTAGGAGGTTTCGATTAATGTCTACATCTACAATGAGTGGAAGGGTGATGTTGGCTTTCTGTCTGGTATATTCAAAGTTATTAACGGTTAAATGATTTTTAACTATTTCCCAAACTTTTTCTTTTTCATCATCCGATAAATGAAGATTAAAAACTAGATTAAAGGATCTAGAAATGGCTTCAAGTATGAGGTAAAAGCACTTGCTTTGACTAATGTCCGTATCTTTTCCGCCAAGGTGTTGGTAGATGGTTTGATAGTGAGTTTCAATAGGGTTTAGGTAGTTTATGTAAACCTCTAAACATGAGCAGAAAAATAAAAGACGGCTGGAGGCTCCTTGATGAGCATTTTGTGCGCCTGATAATAGTTGCTGAACTTCTTCAAAAGCATGCATAAGTTCTTTGGCTTGAGTTTCTGGCATGGGTTTATATCTCCTCGGTCATGAATCTTTGTTTTGCCTTTGCTATTATTGCTTGGTGTTGTATGCACCACGGCCGAGCTGAATATAGCATATTTATAAATCTTATTGATATCTATTACTGAGGTATGGCTTAAGTCATTCATTTTGGGTCTGGAATGTCAAGATTAGGCCGATTTGACTTGATTCTCATGTAAATATCTGTATAATTCATGACCATATTTAACAATAATACTAAAGAGAGGATAGCCATGAGCGATACAATAGATTCTATAAATCAGTGTATCTGTGAAATTGAAAGCATGCTTTTAGAAGATACTGAAGCTGCAGCGACCCATGTCAAAAGGAAGCTTGAGACGTTATCAGCTGGTATCGAAGCTCTTACCAATGAAGGGCGCTTTGCTGAGTTTTTTCAGGGTACTGAATCATCAGAAAGCGCATTTTTGCGTTTACTGAAAATTCTTAATGCTAATAACAAGCTTAAAGAAAATGACGCGGGATCAATATTATCGATATTGAAAAGCGCATTATTAAAAGTTGATAAAGAAGTTATTTTACCTTTCAATCAAGCTGTGCTCAGGTATGCTTTGTGGGAGCTTTCCATGATGGGTTCGCAGGATGATAAGAAGCTCACGCCTTATTCTCAAGATATCGCTGATATCGCAAAAATATTTTCATTGAAATTTGGTCTGATGCATAGAGTGGCTGATCTAGCGATTTGTTATTTCTCTATGCTTAAAGAGGGTGCTGTTCCTGGAGCTGAGGTGTTTCGTATGCTTATATCTTCTGCTTCGGTAGAGGGTGAGTCTTGCCCTGAGGTTTTTTTGGAAGATCTTGTGGATCTAGCGAAGGGTAAAGGATCACTTCCTAGTGAGAGTGTAACAGGCCTTTATTTTATGTCACTATCTTTGAGTCAAGCTATTTGCTGGAATGAAGAAGAGGCTGTCTTAGAAGCTTTTCACCAACTGCTAACTGATCTTAAAGACGATTCTCTCTCTTATGGGGACTTGACATATAGTGAGTCTAATAATAGTGATCTTCCAAGCGTTATTGATTTATTGGCTACGGCTTTAATTGATTCCGCTAGACGATTTGATGACAGTAGATTTCAAAAGATGCTGTCTTTCTGCGAGCTTCTCTCGAAGAAATCCAATTCTTCAGGTCTGTCAAAGGCGCTATCTGAATCAAGCGGTTTGGGCTATCTTGGTTTTGCGCGTTTGTTTGCGTTGTTAAAAATAGAAGGTCAGACTAAAATGCTGAAATCTTTTTCTGGTTTTTTGGTAATTTTAATAAAAGAAAGTGATGCTAGTGTTTTGCTGGGTGATTTGGGAAGGGGTGCTTTTCAGGTGGTTGAAAAGGGAGGGTGGACGCAGAGTTATCCTTCTTGCCTAGGTCTTTCATCACTGTTTGAAATGGCGAGGGAGAGTAATGAGGGCGCAGATGTTTTATTTGAAGTTTTGCTGAAATCTAATGAAGTAAAAGAACCTGGTAGGGTTAGAGGAGAAAATGCCTGGATTGCTTATCTGAGGAAAGACGGCCCTCTAAATTCTATACTTAAAAACACATCCGTATGGGAAGAAAGTCTTCGAGTGAAACTTGTTGCGCGACTTGTACATGACGCTGATAAATGTACGAACCTTGCTGAGCAGTTGTCTTTGTTGGAGAGAATGACTAAGCCGGGCACGGGATTGGGTATTATTATAGATACGCATGTGAACGAGAATATTCTTACTAATACTAAGAAGCCAACATGTTCGAGAAAATTTGTTAACTTAAAGATTGCTAAGTTAAAAGATCAGGCAGCTGGTTCTACGGCTGAGACGGATATGAAAGGAAGTGACGCAGGAAATTTTCAGCAAGGCTCTTCTGCCTTATTTGCGGCTCCGCAAGGTGGGCCGAAAGATGACTTCGCTCTTAACCCTGCCATTTCTTGTACTTTAGGTGGTAACGAGGATGGTGGCCTATAAAACTTGTTATAGCATTGCTTCCAGACTTGACCTCTAGATAGTTATCAAGGCTCGTGAAGGCACAGGGAGAAAATTAGGTCTGCATCCACCACCAAAAAAAGAAGGAAACATTTATGGATTCAGTCCTATACAAGAAAGCAGGTGCCTGGCCTGGCCTTGGCTTTAATTTAAGAAAGCAGGTGCCTGGCCTGGCCTTGGCTTTAATTTATAAAATTAAGGCGTATGTTCTGATTTCATAGTTAATGCCTTAAGTCGGCATTCAGATTTTAGTTGTGATGCAATCATCAGCATTTTTTTATTATTTTGAATTCTTATCCGTTTTATTTTTCGGCTCAAACATGTTTCATCTTTAGAAAAGTAGCGCGCAACTTTTCTAAGGGTGGTGATATCTAATTCTGTGGCTATCCAAGCAATCATCGAAATTATTTCCATATAAAAGCTTGATCTTATTGTTAAATGCAGTTCATTTTTTTCGATATGATATTCTTTTGAAACTGAGATTATTATGTCTTCTAGTGAAATAAAGGTTTTATTTCTTATAAGAACAGCTTTATTTCCTTCAGTCTCAATAATGAAGGCATCATCTCCTAGATAGCTAGAACCATTATTGCCTACATCAAACTCTGCTTGATCGTTGTCAGTCATTTTTTTGTTGAGATAGTCTTGATAGGCGCTCTTGTTGCTTGAGTCATTATTTTTTAACTGGGAGAGAAACCACTTGGTTTGAACCCATGGAAAACATGTTTTACCAAGGTAGTCATGATGGCTGCTCCACTTGTATTTATTCAGACTGTCAACTAAACATGCGCGTATGGGATTTAAATGAATATAACGAATCAAGCTCAGCAAATATTTGTCTTGTTCAACTAAGATGGCTTTGTAACGGCCCTGGAAAAGATGGCCTGTTCGTTGTAATTTTTTGTTTATCCACTGCGTATAACGGAAGGATAGATTATGTATTATTTTGGAAAGAGGCTCTTCAAATACTTGAATAGCGATATGCACATGATTGCCCATCAAACAAAAAGCATGAATGATGTGCTTGTAATTTTGGATCCCCTCTTCAAGTAGTTCGCAAAACTTAAAGCGATCGCTGTCTGTAAAAAATATTGCTTGGCCGGCATTGCCGCGTAACATAACGTGGTAAACCGCACCAGAATAATGAATTCTAGGCTTTCTAGGCATGGTAATCTCGGGGGGGGGAATGAAGTAGAGTGAAAAATTTTACGAAATTTTTCAGCGCATGGCAAATAAAATTTTAAAAAAATAAAGCCAAGGCCAGGCCAGGCACCAAATTCTAAGCCAAGGCCAGGCCAGGCACCAAATTGTTTTAAAGCCAAGGCCAGGCCAGGCACCAAATTGTTTTAAAAGCATGAATGATGTGCTTGTAATTTTGGATCCCCTCTTCAAGTAGTTCGCAAAACTTAAAGCGATCGCTGTCTGTAAAAAATATTGCTTGGCCGGCATTGCCGCGTAACATAACGTGGTAAACC
>Ga0233437_1000064_pt1 | contig 259314 bp, 272 predicted proteins | sample SI_122_August201_FD_182714 | JGI IMG/M metagenome (GOLD analysis project Ga0233437, IMG submission 182714) | Seawater microbial communities from Saanich Inlet, British Columbia, Canada - SI_122_August2016_200_MG | ecosystem: Environmental > Aquatic > Marine > Inlet | place: Canada: British...
GCCCAAAGGGCACTTGCTTATCCCCGCGAAAGCGGGGAGAAAAATTTAAAAAATGTAAAATGTATGGATTGGCTCGGGGACAGGGAATCGAACCCCGATTGCCTGGACCAAAACCAGGTGTCCTACCGTTAGACGATCCCCGAATAAATTGTATAAACAAAAAGGAATATCGCTATTCCTTATCAAATAATAGCCCAATATAAATACTCTGTCAACTACACTCTTAAATATCGACCCATAGCAATAATAGCAGATATTACATTAATCATAGACAGTAGTATCAGCTCAAACCCAAATATGAACAAAACATTACTAATAAGATAATCCTGAATGATAAAATTAATTCCAGAAAAGAAACTATTAACCCAAGGAGCTATAAAACTAAGTGATATAAATAGAAGTCCCCAAAATACCAAACAGCCAAATATGGCATAAAGCAATCCCTCTATGATAAACGGCATACGAATATACCAATTACTTGCCCCTACAAGCCTCATAATGCCTATCTCCTTGCGATGAATATATATTCCCATCCGAATTGTGTTAAATACAGTAAACAAGGCTATAACGATAAATATAAGACTCAGTGCAAAACTAAATGTTCTTATTTTGCCAGAAAAATCATTTATCCTAGATATTAAAATTCGATGATCATCATAATCAATTTTTTCAGCAAGTTCATGCGCCTGCATAACCTCAATTTTTTCCATTATAATCGGATACTCATCGACATTATGTGCTTTTAAAATTAAAGTAGCACCAAGTGGATTGTCTTCAAGCTCAGCTAGACTCGCCGTAATATCAACGTCATCTACGTGATCAGCCTTAAATCTTTCAAGAGCAGTCTCTGGTGAGATGTATTCAATTTCAGCAATCTCGTCAATCTCTTCTAATTGAGTTTTAAGAAGCTCGACCGCCTCACCGGTCATCTTATTATCAAAATAAAGAGACACATCTACTGTCTCTCTGACCGACCCAACAGCAGAGTCAGCAATAGCGTTAACTAAAACCAAAGTAGTCAACGAAAACAATGTCAAAACAATAATCGTAATTGTCACAATTGAAAGCCACACATTTCTCCAAAAATGCTGCCATGAAAATTTAAGTATTCTTTTTGTGCTTAGTATTATCATAATTACAACACATAACGTCCATGAGCTTTATCATAGACAATTTTACCGTCATCCATCCCAATAACCCTCTTCTTTAAAGAATTCACTACTTCCCTATTGTGAGTTACTAGCATCACGGTAGTTTTAAACTTATTAATTTTTTCAAGTAAATCAATAATTTCACGAGTATTAACTGAATCAAGATTCCCTGTCGGTTCATCTGCTATTAAAATCTTTGGCCTATGGGCAAGAGCTCTAGCGATTGACACTCTTTGCTGCTGACCACCTGATAGTTCATCAGGGAAAACCTCACTCTTCTCGGAGATTCCAACTAATTTCAATATCTGAGGCACAACCTCATCAATTCTCTTCTTACTATACCCTGCAACTTCTAGTGCAAAGGCTACATTTTCATATACCGTTTTCTTTTCAAGTAACTTAAAATCCTGGAATACTACACCAATTTGTCTTCTAAGCAGAGGTATATTAGCTGATTTAATCCTTGTAATATCCCAGCCACCTAACACAACTCGGCCATTAGTTGGCCTCTCTTCAGCAACAAGCATCTTAACTAAAGTGGTTTTACCAGTGCCTGACCTTCCTACAAGTGACACAAATTCACCTGGCTTTATATGCAAGGTTACATCCCTAACAGCTTCAGTTCCATTAGGATACACTTTCGAAATGTTTCTAAGTTCTATCATGAGTATTAATGACTAGTTGTATCACCTTCATCACGAAGAAAGGCCCTCACTCCAATAACTCCTTCCTTGCTCGGATGACCAATATTTTCAAACCCAGCTTTAGTTAAATCAACAACCCTACCATCAACGTAAGGTCCGCGTGAAATCACACGCGTATAAGTACAAACACTCAAATCATCTACTCTACAAACCCACAATGGTGTATTCATCGGATAAACGTTGGAAGCGCAACCAAGCATATTTCTTGTGGTAAGTTCAGTCGGATACCATGAAGCGTCAGCCTCATAGACCGTAGCATCAGCCTCATCAAAAAGTGCCAACCTAGCATATGGTAAATATATTTCAGCTCTAATTATTTTATTCTCAAGATCAATCGAAGAGGGCAATGCTCTCCACATGCTCAGGCCCTTATCCCAATAGTGCATTACTTTCCGATTCATTTTCTCATTTGTAATTCCTATTGCCACATAAATCGGTCGAACCAATGTGCCCACACTTCCATCATCAGCTAAAATATCAAATTCCCAAATATCACTTGCAATCTCCCCTGTCTTATATTCAAGAGGCGTAAGCATATGCGACGTAGGTATTTTTTTAAATCTCACAGTCACCGGCTCTACCACTGCCATATCTCTTACCCCCACCTTAAAGTCACTATCAGGTGACACAAAGGTGTATCCTTTAATAATTGTTGCTTCATCAAGTCTTAAAGTATAAATAGTTGGCTCCTCATCAGCCCCTAGAGCAAAATTGGCACCAATTCCGAGCAAAAAAAGAACAATAAAGAAGAGAATGAGTTTTTTCATGATTGTAGGGAAATAAAATTTATAAACAAAAACTACTGGCCTATCCAGTAGTTTTATTATAGCACAGTAATCATTCTGACTTATTAACACATACTTACTACATTCCAATTCTTTTCCTATCTTCTTTCAAATTTTCAAGAATCGCGCTAATCTCCTTTGCTCTCTTGAAATCACTCCCATCGGCTACGTCCAGTGTCTTCAGCTCAGTCCTTAATTCCTCTTCTTTATTCCGATTAGCCTCCAAAGCTCTCTCTCCAGAGCCATCCGCAGGCACTGCATCAAAATTTCTTCCACCCATATAATTAATTTTAATTAATAATCTCATAGCCACCCGTCAGAGTCGAACTGACGACCTCTTCCTTACGAAGGAATTGCTCTACCAACTGAGCTAGGGTGGCCCGTAATACTAATTTAAATACTCATAGTCAGCTCTTGAAACTCGATCAGGAGTTCTATGCGTTCCAACTTTAGAAACATCACCCTCAGAACCTGCTCGTTAAAGAACAACAGTATCTTCCCCATCTTCAAACTTAATAACCTTGCCCTCAACTAAATTCCCCTCATTATCCTTATACTTACCAGTTTCACCAAGCTGAATGCGTTTAATTAATTCAGAACTCTCAGCAGTATGACCGCCTCCTTCCATGTTTTCTAATAAATCCATAAAAAATATTTAATCAATGATCTTAAACTAGAATCATTACCACAAATACTGCCACAGTTAAGATAAGTAACCAACCAACAGTATAAAAAAGCATTTGAGTAGCCTCTTTCCTATCCTTATCTAAATATAGCATTAGCGGTTTACCAAGCACAAGCCCACCAACTACAGTGGCTGAAAAAACAAACAAAAGTAAAAAACCCATCATACCCACAAATCCCTCAACTTCACCGAAAAGCTTATCACCATTTATCATCAGTAGTGATATTAGAAAAATATATACGAGCACACCAAGCGCATGCATCAGGCTATACTTCACAATTTTATCTTTTTTCATATAATTATTGTTAATTAATAATATATAATATAAATGGAGCGGATGATGGGAATCGAACCCACGACTCAAGCTTGGGAAGCTTACGTATTACCACTATACTACACCCGCATCTTACGTATTACCGTTCGGCTGCCCTACGCAACCAAACTACTACACCCGCATTACTTACTGCCAAAAAAATACCGAGCCCACAGCCTTACGTTGCTCATATTGCTCATGTCTTCATCTCCCGCAACTTTAGCTAGATTATCACTACCCTCAGGCACAATCACGAGCCTCTCCCCTTCTTTCTGAAGCCCTAGCTTTTCTCGAGCTTCTTTCTCTACATAATCATCACTTCTAAGATATTTTATCATGCTGGACAGCTCCAAACTCTTTCCTTCAAGACTAGCAATTTCCACCGCAAGTGAATTAATATTTTCCCTAACAACTTTTTGATCCCTTCTCTCCCGAATAACAGAATAACTTATGAAAATTACAAAAAACAAAAGAACAATCAAAAAATATTTTGATCCAAATAATCTTGACCAAAAAGATTGTTCTGTATTTATCATATAAAAAACAAATACTATTGACAAATTACTCTATCTATGTTAATATAATAAAATCTTTAAAACAAATAATAAATCATTACATGGAGGAAAAAGTATCGTGAGAAAAAAAGTAATCCTATTCGCAATTATTATTCTGTCATTTTCAATGGCCTGCACTAATCCCGGTAAAAAGCGAAGTAAGATTATACATATCAGTCATGCAAGTATGTCAAAGGTAGATGGAGTCACATCAGCTTATGCGAGACTAACCATACCTGAGCAAACTAATCCCAATATAATGGTGCAAGGAAGCAATAAGCGCGATTGGCACTTTGTCGGCAATGTTGAAAAACTCAACGAACTATCCAAGGTTAAAGACTCAAAAATTCTCATCTATTATCGCTCAATAGATGAAAAAAAGTGTATATCACTATTAATTTCATTTACAGTAGTTCCATAACCAAACCAAATCCTGAGATAATATCAAAGGATTTTTTTAATACTTAAAATAAAGTAAACGAAAAACTCACTAGTACCATACTAAGTATCAAAAATACTGCGAATACTCTCCAAAATAATTTTACTTTTTTTTGATTCATAGTTCGAACGTTTAACGAGTCATGAATTGATTCATGTCGAGTAGAGAGAACGGGCCTCGCGTTGTACCGGAGGTACCGCAAGGACCTACACATTAACGCTTAAGCACAGCCAGATATGCCTCTTGAGGTATATCCATCTTACCCATAGCTTTCATCTTCCTTTTACCTTTTTTCTGCTTTTCAAGTAATTTTCTTTTACGCGTGATATCTCCACCATAAAGATTAGCTGTTACATCTTTTCTCATCGCAGGAATTCTGGCAGAAGCAATAATTTTTCCACCTTTATTCTTACCGCTATCCTGGTATCCAAGTACTGCCTGAATTTTTACTTCAAACATCTGTCTAGGAAGAATCTTTTTTAACCCTTCTACAATTCTCTTACCCGCTCTAAATGACTCATCTTTATAAACAATAGTAGAAAGTGCTTCAATAGGATCTTCCGCAACAAGTATATCAAGTCTCTCCACTACTGCAGGCAAATATCCAAGTATCTCATAATTTAAAGTAGCGTATCCTTTACTAACACTTTTAAGTTTATCATAAAAGTCCACCAGTATAGAGGATAAAGGCAATTCAAAATGAAGTATTACCGAATCTTCGCTAAAAAACTCAGTATTTTTGTGTCTCCCTCTTTTATCAGTCGATAGCTCCATTATTTTCCCCAGATACTCCTTAGGTGTCACAATGTCAGCCTTAACCCATGGCTCCTCCACACTTTCAATCTCATTTGTATTAGGTAGCTCTTGCGGAGAGTGTATAATGAACTCACCCTTTCTAGTTCCTTTTACCTTGTAAGCCACTGAAGGTACTGTCACAATCAAATCAAGGTCATATTCTCTCTTAAGTCTCTCAGTCACAATTTCTAAATGTAATAATCCCAAAAATCCACATCTAAACCCAAATCCAAGAGCACTACTAGATTCAGGCTCATAGCTTAAAGACGCATCAGTTAATTTAAGTTTACTAAGAGATTCTCTAAGATGGGAATAATCACTCCCCTCTTTACAAAATATCCCAGCAAAAACCATTGGTTTTACTTCTTTGTATCCAGGTAGTTTCAATTTTGCGCGATTGTCTTTACTCTCTAGATTTATAATAGTATCCCCCACCTTGCAATCAGCCAGTTCTTTAAGACTTGTCGCCACGTAACCGGTCTGGCCACTCGACAAACTCTTGCCCTTATTCATCAAAGGCATAAAACTTCCAACTTCAGTAACGTCCGTACTGCTTTCAGCTCCAATTAAATAGACCTTATCTCCCTCAGAGATCTGACCACCAAATACTCGGATATATGCCACAACTCCTTTGTATTCATCAAAGACTGAATCAAATATCATTGCCTTAAGCTCCTTGCTTTTAACCACCTTAGGAGCCGGAACTCTGTCAATAATAGCATCTAAAACACCGTCAACACCCTGTCCAGTCTTAGCAGACACTGTTAAAATTTCATATTTTTTGCAACCAATAAGATCCATCACTTCTTTGCTTACTTTCTCCACATCAGAAGCAGGTAAATCTATCTTATTCAACACAGGAATAATTTCAAGGCCCTGCTCTAAGGCAAGATACAAGTTCGCAATAGTTTGAGCTTGCACACCTTGCGTAGCGTCTACCACAAGTAGAGCCCCTTCAACTGCAGCTAAAGATCTAGATACTTCATAAGTAAAATCAACATGCCCCGGTGTGTCAATCAGATTAAGTTCATATTCCTTGTATTTCATTCTTACTGGTTGGAGCTTAATAGTAATACCCCTCTCCTGCTCAAGCTCCATAGTATCAAGTAGTTGTGCTTTCATTTTTCTTTTCTCAACAGTATGAGTCAATTCCAAAAGACGATCAGCTAGAGTACTCTTTCCATGATCAATGTGAGCTATAATACAAAAGTTTCTAATTCTTGACATAAATACAAATAAATATTAAGATAATTCAAACACTAACAATTAAATAAAAGGAAGGAAGCAAATGAGAATCTCTTACATTGAACCCGATTACACACAAGCCAGTAAAGACAAAAGAGTCGAAACAACACCAACTCAACTGCTAAGAATATCAATACTGGAAAGTCGAGATGGAGCTCACGCAAAATTTATATTAAATCTGATAGCTCAAGCACAAATCTCAGCCGCAATTCTGACAACTACAAACAACGACGACGTAAGCTTTGAACAGTCCTTTAAAAATGCGCTTAACAATCTAGGCATTAGAATGATGTAAAAAAACACAAAAGGAAGGGAACACGTGACCAGGCAAACATTTCACCGATACTGCCTTGATATACCACTAGGACTGGTGCTCGGCATAATTTCAACGATCAGTCCCCTTACATATAAAGTCATAACGGTCCTTGCAGTATTTGGTCTATTAATAATGCTAGCCATGAAAATTGACCTATCTACATACTGTAATGATGAAAAAGGCAAATTTAGCCTCAAGGCTTTAGTGCAAAGATTTGTCACAGTCAATGTAGCTTTCCTAATTGCGGTCTATTTCGCAACACCATCTTAAAAATAGTTAAACCAAATATTAAACTAACAAATCTCACCAGTTGTCTCAAAGCAACTGGTTTTTATTTCAGTAACTTTTTAAACTCACGAATCTCTTCACTACCAAGCGCCCAGGCAAATACCAGGTAACATATCATGCCAACAACTCCGGCAGCTGCAAACTGAGTCAAAACTCCTAGGTACGTTTGCATGTCAACCGAGTATCCAATAATATACTTAACAATCTGAATAAATATAGTAGCACCAATTGTAGCTGTCACTATCCTCATTAATGAAAATATTATCCTTTTTTCATCTAAATGTCCAATTTTATAATTTAAAATAACAAAAAGAAGAATTACCTGAATGGCTGACGCAGCAGAAAATGCCATAGCAAGCCCTGTTACCCCAAGAATCGGTGCTAGTATCATTGAAGCAATAATATTTATACCTACTGAAACTAAACTAATAATGACAGGTATTCTAGTATTTTGGAAAGCATAAAATGCTCTCGCTAGTAGCGGGATGAGTCCTTGGGCAAAAAGAGACACGCTAAAAAATCCAAGCGCTTCAGAAGTAAGTATTGTATCATTCCAGTCAAATGACCCTGCTCCGAGCACAAGTCTTACAATTTGGGCTCTCAGGGCAATTATAAAAATTGATACAGGAATCACTAAAAACAAAATCTTTCTGACTGTTCGCGAAAACTGAATTAAAAACTCCACCTTATCATTATCAGAAAAACTTTTAGATAACACAGGAAAAGCAGCAATAGCAAGCGACACTGCAAATATACCAACGGGTACACTTTGCAGATTAAAAGCCAAATTAAATACAGCCAGAGACCCTGATATTAAAGTTGAAGCTATAATAGTTATTACTACTTGATTAATCTGAGCTCCAGCTAGGCCAATTGTTCTAGGTAGCATCAGTTTACCAATTTTTTTAACCGCTGAATTTTTAAACTCAAGTATTGGCTGCCATCTAAAACCAAGTCTATATATTGAGGGGAGTTGAATAAGTAAATGTAGTAATGCTCCAATAACTACTCCCCAAGCTAGCCCAGAAGACCCATACTTAGGCACTAGCACCAATATCCCAAAGATTAAACCTAGATTATACATCACAGGCGCTAGCGCATACATGGCAAATCTCTTAACAGACTGCAGTATCCCAGAAAGCACATTTGAAACACCAAAAAATATAATACTAACTAGCATTATACGAGTCATGTGCACAGTCATCTCCATCTTCTCACCACTAAACCCAGGTGCAATCAAGGGCACAAACCTCTCTGCAAATATAAAAACAATGAGTGCAAAGACAAATAGCACAATAGTAATAATGTTCATCATGGCACTCGACAGTTGCCAATGATTGAACTTTTTCTCCTTACTAGATCGAAGCTCTATAAAAACTGGTATAAAAGCGGCCGAAAGCGCTCCAAGTACCAACGTATTAAATATAAAATCAGGCAGCTTAAATGCTGCATAATAGGCATCTAAAATATCCCCTGCCCCAAATGTAGTTGCCAGCAGTCTATCTCGAACGAGACCAAGCAATTTAGCCAAAATTGAAAAAACCGCTATTATAATAGCGCCACCAGTAATAGAATTATTCAACTTTTTAATTATTCTTTTAATCAAATTCATTACTAATAATATATCATTATTTTGACTTTTTTACAATAAAAAACGGGAATTAATATTCCCGCATTTTTTCATATCTTTGTGCCTGGATAATGTTTGTAAAAATCACCCTCAAGCTCTCTAATGATATGCCCTCTTTTAATAGGCACCTTAATATTCTCACTAATCGCACTGATTCCTAGCTTTCTTGCAATAAAGCGTGCACTGCATCCGGGATGTCTTCTAACTATCTCAATTGCTTTTATTTCAAGCTCTTCCAGTGGTCTTCTCACGTTACCCACGCTTCCTCCTTACTTTTTCTTCTTTTTATCTGCGAATGTTTTAATAGCAGCTTTAACAAAGTCTCTAAATAATGGATGAGGCCTCAGCGGTCTTGAAGTAAATTCTGGATGGAATTGCACTCCCATCATCCAAGGATGGTCAACTATTTCAACTATCTCAACTAAATTCCTTTTCGGATTAACTCCAGAAATCATAAGACCCTTTTCTTCTAAAATGTCACGGTAATCATTATTAAATTCATATCTATGACGATGACGCTCAGAAATTTTTGACATCTTATATGCCCTATATGCTAAAGATCCTGGAACTAGCTTGGCTTCATAAGCTCCTAGTCTCATAGTTGCCCCGTAGTCACTTTCTTCCATGTTTACTTTTTGATCATCCATAATATGTATGACAGGATTTTTTGTCTTTCTATCAAATTCTTCACTATTTGCATCTTTTTTTAATACATATCTGGCAAATTCAATAGTCAGTATCTGCATGCCAAGACATAGGCCAAAATATGGAATCTTGTTTTCACGCGCATACTTGGCAGCCAAAATTTTCCCTTCAACACCTCTAGGGCCAAATCCACCAGGGACCACAATACCCTTGGCACTTTTCAATCTCGCCCATTCCTTCTTATCATTTTTACTTAATTTTTCAGAATCAATTGCTATTATATCCACAATTGAATTATTAGCAAAACCAGCAGCCTTCAAAGCCTCATCAACGGAAATATATGCATCACCATGAGCAGTGTACTTACCAACTTTAGCAATCACCACTTTTTTTCCACTACTTTTCTTAATTTTAGTCACTAAATTATTCCATGGCCTTAGATTAGGCTTTTTAACTGTCATACCAAACTTCTTATAAATAATGTCAGTTACTTTAGCTTTGGCAAAATTAACTGGCACTTCATAAATACTCTTAATGGTTGGCGCTGGTATAACGGCATCCTTTGCCACATCACAGTAACTAGAAATTTTAGTCAAAAGATCTCGAGGAATTTTATAATCTGACCTGGCAACAATCATATCAGGATGAATTCCACGCCTTTCAAGCTCTTTAACAGACATCTGTGTAGGCTTAGTTTTAAGCTCATCAGAAGTAGCCAGATATGGTAGCAGTGTCAAATGGACAAACATAACATTACTGTCTCCCATTTCATGATGAAATTGCCTTGCAGCCTCTAAATATGGTTCACCTTCAATATCTCCCACCGTACCACCAAGTTCAACAAGTAAAAAATCAGCCTTATAACTCTTAGCAGATTTCTTAATAAAATCTTTTATCTTATTTGTAATATGAGGTACAACTTGAACTGTTTTTCCTAGATACTCCCCTTTCCTTTCTCTCTCCATAACATCTTGGTATATTTGACCAGAAGTAAGATTAGAATGTCTGGACAGTGGTACATCAATAAATCTCTCATAATGCCCAAGATCAAGGTCAGACTCATAGCCATCATCTGTCACAAATACTTCACCATGCTGAAAAGGACTCATTGTACCTGGATCTGGATTTAAATATGGATCCAATTTTACAGTTCCCACTTTATACCCACTTGATTTAAGCAGCGCACCAATAGATGCACTAGTAAGACCCTTACCAAGCCCGGAACAAACTCCACCGGTTACAAATATATATTTTGTACTCATATTTATTCGCCTTTAATTATAATTTTAAAACTTGTTTTTAAGTTATTACCCAAATCAACCTTGACCTCATGCTCACCCAAATCCTTAATCTTTTTTCCGATCTTTAAACTCTTTTCTTCAATCTCAATTTTTTTCTTTTTTAATGCTTCAATAATTTGACTTTCACCAACTGCTGCAAATAATTTTCCACCATCACTCACCTTACCTGATATTTCAATAGATACATTTTTAATTTTTTGAAGCAGTGCCGCGGATTCATCCTTTACCTTCGAGATGCTAGCTTCGACTTTTACTTTCTCATTTTCAATCTTTTTAATTCTGTCAGCCGTTCCTTGAGCAGCAAATTTCTGTGGCAACAAAAAATTTAGCGCGTACCCTGCTGAAACATTTTTCACGTCACCTTTTTTACCAAGGCTGGCAATATCTCTTAGAAGTATTACCTTAATATATTTTTTTACCATATTATTATATTTAATTCTAATCAAATGAGCCTCCTAGTTATCAAAATATTCTACTGCTCTATCAAGTTGTGGATCCAAAAAATTATTATAATCCTCAATAGTTCTCTCTACTTCTATATTAGGCTCTATTCCCTCCATGTCAATAGTCGTACCATTTGGAGTCAGCCACCTAGCTACAGTAATTTTTATTGCAGATCCGTCAGATAAATCCATAAGTTGTTGCACTGACCCTTTGCCAAATGTAGTTTCACCGATGAGCTCAGCTATTTGGTGATCCTGAAGTGCTCCAGCCACAATCTCAGATCCTGACGCCGATCCGGCATTAACAAGAACTACCGTTTTAAACTCAGCCAACTCGGCTCCATTTGTTGCTAAAAATATCTCACGCTCATCTCCTGCCTTTTGTTCAATTACAATAGTCTTATCTTCGGAAATCCAATAGTCAGCCATATCCACGGCAGTGTCCAAAAAGCCACCCGGATTACCCCTCAGATCTAGTATGATCCCATCAGGATTAGCCAGTAGTATATCCTGCACAGCTTTAGTGAATCGCTCAGCAGTGTCAGCATTAAAATGTGAAACCTTAATGTAAGCAATTTTTTTATCATTTAAAAAACCGTAATCACTACTCTCAAACATCTTAAGCTCTACGCTGACAATATTTATTGTATCCCTGGTAATATCAATATCTAAAAATTCTTCACTTCTAGCTCTATACACTCCAAGCTTAACAACAGTTCCTTTCTCGCCACGTATCTTAACTATCGCCTCAGACAAACTCATGTCTTCCGTATCTTCCCCATCAATTTCAAGTATTAAATCTCGCGCCATAAGTCCCGACTTCTCAGCCGGTGAACCAGACAGTGGGCTAATTACAGTTAGTACGTCATTTCGAATACCGATTTCTGCTCCAATCCCTTCAAACCGCCCCTGCAACTCTTCTGAAAAATCATTTGCATACTGCGGTTCCATAAATGACGAAAATGGATCATCAAGTGACCTGACCATTCCGTCCAGTGCCCCATAGAAAAGAAGCGGCTCAGGCGCTGGTCGATCTACATATTTCTCTTGTATTATATTCCAGGTGTCCCAAAATATTTTAAAATCAACGTCACCACTCAAATACTTTGGTACTTCCCCATCTTTTCCAATCAAATTACCAAACTCAGTACTCTCTCCAGTGCTGACAATTCTAACCTCACCATTTTTCTTTCCCCAAAAAATTCCAACAGCAAAACCGATAACAATACCGACAATAAGAGCATAAACAAAAAAACCTCTTTTAAACGAAGCCTTATTATCATTTATTTCAATATTGCCCGAGTTCAAATTTCTTTCATCTGGCATAAAAACGAATTAAATTCTTTAATTCATTATATCACATTACATATATTTCCCAAATAGTGTATAATTAAGTTATATAAACTAATTCCCTAACTATGCTCGACTCATCACAAGACGTACTCTTTTACGTCATTGCCATCTCAATTATATCCCTAACTGCTTTTACGTGTTGGCTCCTCTACTATTTCATCGCCATTATCAAAAATGTCTACACAGTCACCAAATCTCTAAAGAAAAAAATGGACATGGTTGATGACATTCTAAAATCAGTTAAATCAAATGTCAGCAATGCCGCCAACTATTTTGGCATAGTAGTATCAGGAATAGATAAGATTGTAAATTACGTTCAGACGAAAAGCACTAAAAAATCTACTAAGAAAAAGGACAAGACAAAGGAAGAATAAGCTAATTAAGCTCAATTACAAAAAGCACCTACCGGTGCTTTTTTTATTGACAATAAAAAGAAAACATGATAACATAATTAAAACCAAAAAAATAGAAGGAGAGCAGATGAACCTACTACAAAAGTATAAAAGTAGCAATATTAAAAACGAAATTAATGCCATTATTGCCATCGTGGCTATAGCTATAGTAATGCTAATAATATATAATGGATTAGACGACTATCAAGGCAATTTAACAGAGGAAATTATAACCGCAACTGAAAAAAAATCACTTCTAATGTACGGCATCGGCTATGAGCATGCCAAAACAAACATAGAACATTGGGCCGAAAAATCTCTAATCAAATACAAATTAGCCGATAACGCCAAACTTGATTCTATTCTTAAAGAAATCTACATAATCTCGTACAATAAAGGATATGACGATTATATCACTGGCAAACCAAACAAGATTGATCTAATTTTAAAAAACCTAGCGCAGCAACAAGCCAAGCTCGACACAATGCAAATGATTCTAAGGAAGCAATTAGCTTCCGCCGACTCAGTTCTACAGAAATATAAATAAATAAAATCCCATCCAATTTCTGGATGGGCTATTTTTTTTCTTTTAAAAAAGACTTTTTAATAGGATATTTTTTACCTAATTCAGGGAAATCGAGACCCTGCTTTACGATCTTTGTAACCAAAATCTCACTATAGCCCTTCATTCTAACTCCCGTTAGACTTACCTCAGCAGAAAAATCCTCAATTTCATAAATAAATATTTTTTGTCTTCTGAGAACTTTAGAAACAAAAAAATAAATTACGGGTCCAATAATTCCAAACAAAACCAAAAAAAATAAAACTGCTGTGGGCAGATACTTATTTATCAAAATCATTACCAGAAAAAGCGAACTTGTAATAAATACAAGTACTATAGTCCATAAATCACGGTAAAACACAAGTCTAACTAAAAAAGCAACTAATCTATACATTGTCCCTCCAATATGTTATTTTAATCAATCATTTTTAATAACACCCAAGGTGTTTTAACTACAATAATAACATCAAGCCACATACTCCATGTTTCGATATACATTGTATCAAGTTTGACTTCATCTTCAAAGCTAAGACCAGATCTCCCTGAAACTTGTGCCATGCCAGTTATCCCAGGCTTGATGTTCAATAGTTTTCTATGATGCTTTTCATATTTTTCCACTTCTTCTGGCTCATGTGGACGAGGCCCAACCATGCTAAGGTTACCAATAAAAACATTCCAAAAATTAGGAAATTCATCAAGACTAGTACGCCTCATAAACTTTCCGATCTTTGTAATACGCGGATCATTTTTCATTTTAAATAGTGGCCCATCAGGACGCTCATTATTATTCATCAAATCCTGCTTCATTTTGTCAGCACCCTGAATCATTGATCTAAACTTAAATAGATTAAACTTTTTTCCACGAGCGCCAACTCTCTCTGTCCTATATATAACCGGACCCTTGGAATCAATTTTTATCAAAATAGATAGAACCAAAAAAATAGGTGAAAAAAGCACTAAAGCAAACGAAGACCCAACTATATCAAATAACCTCTTAACAACTCTACCCCAACCATCAAGCGGGGTTTTTTTAATCTCAACTAATGGAATTCCATTAATTGCCCTTATATCAAAATTGAATCTCCGAGCACCAAGCAGGTCAGCGGCATACTTAAAATCCAAATGATATTCATTGGCCACATTCATTAATGCTAGTGTCTGCTCACGAGACAAATTCGGATCAGCCTGAACAATTTCATCAATTTTATCACTATGCACTAGATCCTTAATTTTATCAACAAGCTCACCACTAACCTCAAGTGACCATCCAACAATTTTGTAACCCAATCTATAATTTGATTTAAATTCGCCTGCCAGCATCTCACCAGTGCTACCACCGCCAACTAGAAAAACTCTGCGCATTCCAATCCCCTTTCTGTACAAAACCTTCTGCAACATCCCAATTACAATATGTGAAAAACTAATGTAAACGATGGCAATAACCCATGCAGCAATTATTATAAACCTTGAAGAAAAAAGCTCTCTTGAGAAAAAGAAAAATAAGATGAGAAAGAGTGACCCAGTCGAACAGCCAAAAAAGATTCTATTTAGCACGTCCCACAACTTTCTATTAGGTCTCATTGAATAAAGTCCAGCCAAAGCAAAGATCAATACCCACGCAACAGAAAACATTGCTACATACTGGAAATAAACATCAAATGATAAACTAAAAACAACCTCACGAATGTTTGAGGTGTAAATTTGAGAATATCGAAGTCCATAGGCAGACAATCCTGCAAGCACAAGCAAGATATAATCAATCGGAACAAGTATTGTAGAAAATATGATTTCTGCTTTTTTCATCTATCTAATAAAATATATTTTAAAACCCAAGTAAACCATAAGCCGGATTCTGTCAAACCATAAATTGCTTTATGATCGTTGGCTATCTATCTAAGCAAGCAACCATTCTTGCTCTTACACCAGGTAGGGTTTACCGCAAAGACTTGTCACCAAGCCTCAGTGTGAGCTCTTACCTCACAGTTTCACCATTGCCGGTCATAAATGACTTAGGCTGTATACTTTCTGTTGCACTTTCCCTGGGCTTTGCAGTTGGCCACTAAAAGACACGATCGTGAGTCATTTAATGTACTACTTATACCCGGTCGCTTTCACGACTACCACTAACCTTAATAAAAAGGTGGTGTCCGGACTTTCCTATCCTACTTCAATTAAGAAATAGGCTAACCAATAGATTTACTTGGGTTAATCATATATTACTACATTTAGCAATATTTGTCAAATAAAAATAGACTCACATTAATTTAGTGAGTCCATATATACATACTTATTTTATTTAAATAAAAATCTTCTTAGAAAATTTTTTGGCCTCTCATTTTGAGCCAATTCTATTTTAGCCTCTTTCCCCTCTTCTACCCAAACAGGTAAGCTGACTTCAATCTCATATGCCAAAAATACTAAGCAAACCAATTGGTCGTAAACATCAATATCTTTTATGTTGGCAGGTCTGCAAACCCTTACAAGAGAGTCCAAACCAAGCTTTCGAAAATTATGCTTATTATCCTTCCACCAACTATTGACCTTCTGTGTCCTAAAATCAGTTTTATTCTGGACATTTTTAGCAAAGGCATTTTGAGCTCCGTCAACTAGAATACTACCTGCCAATAACTCAGTGCATCCATAAAATTCAGCAAATTTCAGAAGAACCCTTTCAATCAGATCTTGTTTCCTTAAGTACGGTAATTTTTGCAAGTCGTTTGCTCCTTATATTTACTTATTAATACTCTAATTATTTTAGATGTAACTTACTATTTAAGCATATAATTAAAGTTTTGTCAAATAAAAAAGCGGATTAATAATAATCCGCACAGCTTTAATACAGTTTTTTATTATAAAAATCAAGAATCAGCTTTCCATCCTTTCCCTCATCAGGATTGCAAATATATTTGGTAATCCCACAATTAACAGGTTTTTCATTAGTATCTAATTCAATGAACTTTTTTTCATCAAATCTCTCAAAGACTGACCTAAAAGATAAAATAGTTAAATGATGATTAAATATCCAAACAACTTTTCCAGAAAATTCTCTAATCAAAGTAACAATCATGCTTCTAACTCTATCCTTAACACGAAGTGTACTTTCGCCTTGAGGGTATTGATAATCATAGGGTCCGAGTAGATCATATAAATCTTTTTGATCAGGATGAATAGTAAAAAATACCCTCCAGTCATTATACAGAAGTGACAATCCATGTTCCTGCTCCCGCACTCTTTCGTCTTCAAAACGCTCTACAAATTGCAATTCTGGCCACACATCGACCATGGCAGTAAATGTCTCTTTCACACGTCTGTAAGTTGACGTAATAATAACATCCGGAGTGCTAGCAATTTTTTTAAGCGCTTTTGCAGTTGGCCTAGCTTGCAGGATTTTTCCATCATCAGTCAAAGGCGTATTGCGATCACTCACTCCCAAAGCATATTTTTCCTGAATCTGGAGAGCTAGCCCCCTGGCAATACCAGATCTATGATCTGACTCAAACCTTCCCAAAAATTCCTTATACAATGGATCCTTTAACTTTAAAGCCTTTAAAATATTATACTCTGATTGCGCGTGTCTTATAAACCACAATTCTTTCGGCCACTTCATTCAAAACCTCCTTTTCAATTCAATTTTCATTTTTATATTAGCTCAAACAATCTTACCCATTAAGCTCAGCTATGTCAAATATAAATACTACTTCCAAACAACAATCATAGCTTTTTCACCTAAACCAACTTCTATTGTATTACTAGTATCATAATTATATATTGCCCTGTAAAGCACACCATAAAGATATCTATACCCCTCACCATTTTTAGTCCCCGGATCATTTGTTATAAATTCATCAGTTCCTGGGTCATAACCAACAATAACCAAATTATGCTTCTCCGGCCCAGGAGCTTTGTAATTAGGATTATCCAATTTTTGACCATTAGTCGGAACTATAATTATATTTCCAAGATCAAGCTGATGCCTAATATCAGAGATACCAAAATTCTTCATCACTTTAGCCTTTTCATATCCGAAGTACCCCTTTATTATTCGATTCAAAGTATCATCACTTGATGTATCAATGTAGTCTCCATAATTCTTATCCTGATAATTAGCCATATCAAGTATCTTCCTGCTTGCCTCAATTTTAGTAAGAGTTTTACTTCTCGCCCAATAAACAGCCATCAAGCTCGCAGCTTCTTCGCATCCGTCCTGATAAACATCATCATCCCATTGAGCAAACGGGGCTTGAGCAGCAAAAGGCACCTGATTAAATACCATAGTCTCAGTTACTTCCTTTTTAGGCTCCGGTGCTTTAATCTCTTCTTTCTTGCTATCCTCTTCGCTATAGTTAATTTCAATTTTTAGTGGATTGTCTTTTGGCTTTTTTTGTTCCAGAGTGCTCTTCTTAACTTTAGGCTCACCAAAAACAAACAAATTATATACACCTGCATTAAAATGCCAAAAACCATAACCAATAATAACGGCCACTAAAAAAGTACCAAGCCCTATTAAAAATCGTTTATAAAAGTCCATGCATTCATTATACCAAAAAAAATAAAAGGCTGTCGATAAGAAAGCCTTTTTTTATTTTTTTTAATAACCGCAATTATGTTATCGAAAAACCAAAATAAATCATATTACCAATAGCTATTCCCAGATAATAAACTATTAAAACAACAACTATTACAATAATATTAATTAATATAACCTGATCAATCGTCCTTATTGAATTTGTTCTTGTCCTTAGACCAAGTACAAGCAATATTAACAAAATTGGTATCGACACATAATTAAAATTTTCAGTAGCTACACTCGCCACATGAGCCAATGTACTTACCATAAATCCAACTAAAAAAGCAACGACTATTATAAAGCGGTTAAGCATTTCATAAACTTTTCCAAAATCCATGACTACCTCCGAAATATTATTTTTTTTTATTTTCAAGAGCAAGCTTTAAAATTTCAACAGCTTCAATAAGTTTCTTTTCAGTTTGAACATTAGCAATTCTAATTTCATTATTACCCATATTTTTTGTTATATAAAAATCTTCCATCGGAGCAACGAGCACTGACTTGTTGTTATGCCTGAAATCATTGACTAAATATTTCACAAATTCTTCACTGTCTTCCACTGGCAACCTCACTATCTGATAAAATGCACCCATGGCAGGCAAAAAATCAACGCCATCAATTTTAGCTAGTCCCCTGCAAAGAGCATCACTTCTCTTTTTATACTCTTGCCTAATCTGGGAGGTATAAGCAGTAGAATCTCTTAAAATTTTGTTCGTACAAACTTGCCCAATCGTATTAACAGATAATCTGCTCATAGCTATTTTTCTGACACTAGCTATCAGCTCATCATTTCTGCTAACAATTGCCCCCACTCTTAAACCAGGCACTGAAAATCTCTTAGACAGACTATCAATAACAATTGCTCTGTCACGAGCTGATTCAAACTCAAGCAAACTCTTAGGCTTATCGGCAAAATATATCTCCCTATATGTCTCATCGCTGATTATAAACAAATTATTATCACTTGCAATTTTAATTATTCTTTCAATCTCACTCTCGCTCCAAATCTTACCTGTCGGCGTATCTGGATTTATAAGCACAATTGCTTTAGTCTTATCAGAAATTTTACTAACTATCTCACTGTCTGTTGGCATCTCATACTTGTTTTCCATCTTAAGTGTCACAGCAACAAGTCTAACATCACAAAGCTGAGCAATTGATTTGTAATTAGTATAAAATGGCTCAAATATTAAAATCTCATCCCCCGCGTCAGCCACGCTCATGATACTCATCAAAATTGCTTCTCCTGCACCTTGTGTTATTTGAATATTATCCTCGCTAACAGATATATTAAAATCTAAGTAATACTTTATCCATGAGCTAATATGATCTCGCATTCCAGGCGATGGAGCATAGCACACATTCGGACCACTAAAACCAGAAATACCCTGAAGTATCTCACTTGGTGGCAAAATGTCAGGATCTCCCACATTTAATTTTATAAACTCAACCCCTTCACTTTCAGCTTTTTTAACCAAAGGAAAAAACTTTCGAATCGGAGACTCAACTATTCCATCTACTCTTTTAGATATATTTAATTTATTCATATAATTATCCCTTAAAAGGATTAAAATTAGTTTCACGGTCAAAATAATCTACACCCTCTTTTGATTTCAAAAACTTAACTATTCTATAAGTCACAGGAGTAAGCACTACCTCCATACCAGTTTTAAATACATAGTTTGAAATAAATACTGCTATTAGTAAACTAGTTGGCAGTACGCCTAAAAAAGCAATAAGAATAAAAAGCACCGTATCAATCCCCTCTCCAACAATAGTCGATCCAATAGTCCTGATCCATAAAAACTTGCCCTTGGTAACTACCTTCAGCTTAGCTAGAATATATGAGTTAGAAAAACTACCCGCAAAAAACGCAACAAGACTAGCAATTATTATTCTTGGAGTCATACCAAGTATATTTTGAAAATCATCCTGAAATGGCCAGTCAGCAGCAGCAGGCAGCTTTGTCACTATCATTAATACAAGACCCATTAGTCCTGCCGCAAAAAATCCAGTCCAAATAACACGCCTAGCTTTTTTGTACCCATAAACTTCAGTCAATATATCACCAAAGATATAGCTCAGAGGAAAAAGAAGAGTACCGCCATCAAAATTAAACTTCCACAAAGATAAAATCTTAGTCGAAGCAATGTTTGAAATAAGTAGCACGGCCACAAACAGGGCCATTATTATGTCATAATATTTGTATGATTTCTCTTCCATATTGCATTAAGTATAGATAACATAGTCCTTATAGTCAAGAATAAAAAAAACGGTGTGAATTTTATCACACCGTATGTATTTAGAAATTTCTTCATATTATTACAAATGAGATATTGTAATACATTTCTTAACTATATCTGAAATATTAGCCATAGCACCTATTCCTATGTCACCACACGCCAACTCCTTACTTATCGGCCATGCAATAGAATAATTGTAATAATAGTGCCCAAGCTTCTCAATTTGATCCTTCGTAATTGGATGCTTATACATTTGCGTATTCATAGCTGGGGCAACCACTACAGACTTATTTGGATCCCAAGCTCGCGCAATACAAGTCAAAAGATTATCGCATATCCCATTAGCCATTTTAGCCAAAGTATTGGCACTAAGCGGAGCAATTAAAAGCAGATCAGCCCAATCGCGAAGTGCTATATGATTAATTTGCATATTCTTTTCGTACTTTTCATCCGGCCATTCATCTTCTTCATATATAACTTCGGCAGATATATCATCATCATTAAAAAAATATTTTGATTTTTCAGTAGCAACTACTTTTACCGTGTGACTCGCGCCTACAAGCTCCAAAACCAACTTATTAAGAAGTGTCGTTGCTACACTGCCAGTTACACCGAGCAATATTTTCACAGATCCTCCCATAAATTAAATAGTTCAATTGCATTTAAATTATATAACCTACTCTTCTGCTCAGTTCTCAGACCAAGGGCCTCAACTAGTTGAATCGTATCAGCGTATGATTGAATTGGAAAATCAGATCCAAACATAATTCTCTTCTCTGCATTTTCAATCTCATAAAACTTAAGCATTTCATCTTTTAAAAAATTGCGATAGTCAACTGTATCCTCACTAGTGCCAGAAATAAATTGACCAGATATATCAGTATATACATTTGGGTATTTCATCATTAACTGTCTAGTTTGATCAAAATGCGGATTTCCCAGATGACACAAAACAAAATTCACTTCTGGAAAAGCCTCAATCGCAGGTAGCACTCTTATTGGTTCAGCTAAATGTGCGTTTTTATCTATCATGCATTTATCTTTCCTGCATGCATAATCACCAACTTGCCTTTTGCCAACCGGGCAACAATGATGCAGCTCACCGGTATGAATAATCACCGGTAGATTATAGTGTTTAGCAATTACGTATATTGAAAATTTAGAAACGTCTCCAGGGTCAAAAGTCTGGTATCCTGGATAAAGTTTAATTCCATATACCTTTGAGTTCCTGGCAAAATAATCAAGCTCAGTTAATCCTTCTTGAAAGCTATTCATCACGTCAAGGCTCATTACCATTCCAAGCAGAGAATCCCAACGAATCCTTCTGGCCAACTCATGATTTCTCAGTCCTGTTTTTTTAAAGGGAAAATACGTTGCCATTAAAAGAATTTTCGCAACCGAGTAAGTCGAGGATAATTCTCTTAGAGCAGAAATGCTAGCATTTTTTGTGTGTAGTCCCTTCATTACATGAACTGAACTATGGGCATGCACATCTATTATCATGCTTTTCCTCTCTCTCTTGCTATGCTGTAAATACTATTTGCCAAAACCACAGAAAGCCCAGAAGCAGTTGTCGGCAACACACTATCCTTAGAGACCAAATAAATTTCTCTATTTTGAAATCTCCATCACGCACAACGTTAGCCACAGTTATATCAGAATTATTACTAATGCCATGCTCTCTTGCGGTTTTAATTAATTCACTATAACTAACATTAGCCAAAAGCTTAAAACCAACTTGGATAACATTAGGATTCCATTGTTTAATTTTTGATATTACTTTCGGATATTTAACAAGTTTAATATTAAGCTCATCCTTATTGGAGCTAATTTTGCCCTCAGTCTTCTTGGCTCCATAATCAGATACTGCAGCAGCAAGAATAACCACATCAACATCTGAAGAAGAAACCTTATATTGAACTATTTCTAAATATTCTTCAAAGGTTTCAAACTCATGCAAAAAAAATCTTTTCTTATACATATGATAATCCGAATATGCACTTGTAGCTTTAATAATCTCTCTCCCAAGTGAAACATCTGGATCAAGGTTCATGTTCATAAAAAAAGGCCTCTGAGTTTTTTTTCGATGTAGAAAGTTTATCCAAGCACCCCGACGCAAAAGCTCTTCCGCAATTAATGCGCCTGTAGTACCACCACTGAAATTATCAATATGCCTAATATCATCAATTCGAGACATTGTCCCCCCGCTGGTAATAACAACATGTAAATGATCATTCATCCTTCTCTCCTTTTATTTGATTGTTTATAACATTACTATTTTTATTTCATTACCTCTAATTACCATAATAACTATAATTTGTCAAATAAAAAAGAGAGGAATTAACTTCCTCTCATAAATCAAAATATTTTTTAACTAAACTTTTAAAGCGAGCACTGCACCTGTTTCTAAAATCACATGACCAATCTCAGTTGGATTATACTTCTTTACAAGTTCAAACTTAAAGCATGCTGGTTGAATTCTATGCTCAATTCCCAAAACCTTATACAAATATCCGGAGTGAGTAATAAAAAATTTACTCTTATAGGCTTTTCGACCTTCTGGAATATAATACTTCCCATCACCCAACTTGTAATGAACAAACATTACTGACATCTTAGCTATTGGCTTACCATTAGCAGCCATATCAGCATTGACGCTCACAAGTCTTTCTCTTCTTTTAATTGACTCAATGCTTGCAGACGAACCAGCAAGATACCATTTCAACTTTTCCCTATTGTCTCTTTTTTTACTTTCATTTACAGGCATTACATTTACCTCCCTTGAATTATCAACTATTTTAATGAGCACTAATAAATTTATTATATTCCCCATTTATTCAAATCACTCAAATAATGCATCCGTAGCATTGCTAACCATCCTGCTAACTCTTAACTTTTGAGCAAAAGAGTCTTTGCTCAATTCATTGATTTTACAGTCTTTGCTAAACTCGTAAACGAACAAAGCATCAAATACATCATCATGGCTCACTTCAAATTTCTTAGACAATTTCCGAATTGAAGACATATTTAAAAAATAAATCACTATTTGAGTAATTATTTCTAAAACCATAAGCACAACAAACGTCCATCTGAAAAAAATAAGAAATGGAACATCGAATAGTGCAAACAATATATCGCAAAAAAACCACACCAAAACAGTAACACCTAGAGCAAGTAAAATACCCAGAAAAAAATCCTTAACAAAACTCTTAAGCCTCATGAATAATACTCTATTCATTTTTCCTCCAATTAAATATTATTTACAATTAATTTAAATGTACTAAATCACTAAAGTATATCACATAGGAAATCTTTTGTCAATACCCACCAATTGCGTGCACACTCATTATCCTAAATACTTGACTTATATAAAAATCTATAGTATAAATAAACATAAGCTATAAACCGCTTCTAGGCAAGCGGTTTTTATTTACACCTAATTAATCTATGGAAATACGTAACATCGCAATTATTGCTCATGTTGACCACGGCAAGACAACTCTAACTGACGCCCTTATGCGTCAAACAGGTATGTCTAAAGATGGCGACAGTATGGATAGCGACACCCTTGAACTTGAAAGAGGTATCACAATTTATTCTAAAAATACCTCCGTCTACTATAAAGACACCAAGATCAATATCGTCGACACTCCCGGTCACGCCGACTTCGGTTCAGAAGTTGAGCGTGTTTTGCGCTCCATCGATTCAGTTCTTTTAGTAGTAGATGCCCAAGAAGGCCCTATGCCTCAGACTAAATTTGTTTTAAAAAAATCTCTTGAACTCGGCCTCAAACCAATCGTTGTTATCAATAAAATCGACAAACCAGCCGCTCGGCCAGATATTGTCGAAGAATTAGTTTATGAACTATTTCTTGATCTGGGCGCTACTGACAGCCAACTCGACTTTACTACAATCTATGCCATAGCTAGAGATGGGATTGCAAAATTAAACCAAGAAGACAAATCCGCCGATCTGACACCGCTCCTTGACGTTATCCTAAAAGAAGTTGATGTTGCCTCAAGCGAAGAATCAAAAAATAAGCAGCTTCGCGTTCAACCCTTCAATCTCGCCTATGACAATTTCCTCGGCCGCATGGCCATCGCCCGCGTTTATGATGGCGTAGCCACAGAAAACACAGCTGTCACCATAAAAGACGTTCATGGAGAAAATCGTAAAGGTAAAATAACTAAACTATTCACCTTTGAAGGACTTAAAAGAAAAGAAGTCAGCTCCGTCAAAGCCGGCGACATTGTCATGATCGCAGGACTTCCAAATATCTTCATCGGAGAAACAATTTGCAATGATCCTGAGCAAACTGCTCTACCTACAATTGACATCGATGAACCAACCATCTCGCTCAATCTTTCTGTCAACAGCTCTCCTTTTGCTGGCAAAGACGGTAAGTTCGTCACCAATGGTCAACTAAAAGAAAGACTCGAAAAAGAACTCGAGGTAAATGTCGGCTTAAAAATTGATTTTGCCGATCTTGATTATTACAAAATTTACGGTCGTGGCGAAATGCACATTGCCATTCTTCTTGAAAATATGCGCCGCCAAGGCTATGAAATGCAAATCTCAGAACCGCACGTTATCGTCAAGGAAGAAGATGGTAAGAAGCTAGAGCCTTTTGAGGAAGTCACTATCAACGTCCCTGAATCAATGTCAGGCACAGTCATCGAAAAACTATCCGCCAGGAGTGGCAGCCTTCTAGAAATCACACCTGAGCGCGCCCACACTAAAATTATTTACGAAATTCCTACCCGCGGACTACTTGGTTTTAGAAATGAATTTATAGTCGACACCAAAGGCGAAGGGGTTATTTATACTCGTGTCATCGGTTTCAAACCATACGCGGGTAATATAAAGAAAACTGAGCTCGGATCCATGGTTTCCATGGCCACCGGTAAAGCTCTCGGTTTTTCACTCTATAATCTTCAAACCCGTGGTACTCTCTATATTCCGAGTAATACTGAAGTATATGAAGGCATGGTCATTGGCGATACTGCCAAAGGCCAAGATCTCTCAGTCAACCCCATTAAAGGCAAACAACTAAGCAACATGCGCTCTTCAGGCGCTGATGAAGCTATTAAGCTCACTCCGCCCCTTCTACTCAGCCTAGAGCGTGGCATGAGCGTCATGAGCGATGATGAATTTCTCGAAATCACTCCAAATCATATTCGTCTGCGCAAACAATTTCTGACAGAAAATGAACGTATTCAAGCCGGCAGAAAGAAATAGTCATTTCAATTTAATTTGCGTAACCAAAAAACACCTCTCTGGAGGTGTTTTATACTTTCTACTGCGCCTTTTGATAAAAACGAATCTCTCGAAATGAGCGCTGGGTTGACTCGGTATATTAAATGAATAAAAAACTCTTGGCAAATATATAACCAAGAGTTTCATCTTTATTTTTCATCTTACTATTATTTTATTTTACTTTATAGATTCACCCCATACATCAAAGCCGCCCTGGGCAATCTTATTTAATATTTTTCTACCTTTTGGTGAGCCCAGTAAATCATCAAGAAACTTACGTTCCGCTCTGCTAAGTGATAATTCTACTTTCCCAAGACTATTGCTGACTGACCTGTATCCAACTTTAAGACCTTCACCAGCTTGTGATACAATAATTCTGTTTTTAGCCATTACAATTCTCCTTTATACTTACTATATGTATATTTATTTATATTTCTACATTACATAATGGATACCTGTTTGTCAACCAATCAAAAAATCCAGCCCTGTCTTAGCTGAATTTTGTTGTTAAATCTTATTATCTACTATACCTAGGAGCATTTCTTCTTTGTCTGGACCTTCTACGCGGCCTGCTATCTGAGCCTCGTCTGGGATAATTAGGTTTTTCTTTAGTTCTATTTACTTTAATTTTTCTACCTCTGAAATTAGAATTAGACAAACATTTAATAATTTCATCTACGTACTTATCTGCTACTGAAAAAAGAGAATATTCTGGCATAAGACTTATGCCGCCAACTTTAATACCTTTTAAACTCTTATTTGAATTAATCAAATTAAAAAAATACTTAATATCAAGTCCATGTTGTTTGCCTAAATTAATCTGTAGGCTAGATTCATCTTCTTCCCCTGGCGCCCTTTCAAAAGGCTTAGCATCAACACTCAGCTCACCCATATTCTTATAGGTATCTATCAGGTGATTGAATTTATGAGCAACAAAATACTTAATTAAATCTTCTTTATTTATTTTATTTAATCCTTTAATAACATCTGTAAAATATTTTTCATTATCTACCTGGCTAATATCAATCTTTTCTAGCTCTTCAATAAAATTATTAATCTGTCCTTTACAAATATCTTCCCCAGTTGGTACAGTTTTATGCTCAAACTTTTTACCAATCATATTCTCAAGCTCTTTAACAATTCTTAATTCCCTTGCGCCAACAAGAGAAATGCAGATTCCACTTTGACCAGCTCTACCAGTTCGACCACTACGATGAGTGTAGCCTTGATTTTTATCAGGTAACTTGTAATTAATAATATGGGTTAAATTATTGACGTCTATGCCTCTAGCAGCCACATCCGTAGCAACAAGTAGTTGAATTTGTTTGGTTTTAAACCTACTCATAATCTTGGTGCGCACATTTTGTGAGATATCACCATGAAGTGCTTCCGTGTTGTAGCCCGCCTGCTTTAATTTATCAGCTACATCTTGAGTTTCATGTCTAGTGCGACAAAAGAGGATACCATAGACTCCTGGTAAATTACCCAAAATTCTTTTAAGCGCTTCAAAACGATCTCTGAGCTGAACAACATAGTATTCATGAGAAACATTATCCGCCCCAACATTATTTTCACCAATACTAATCTCCTCTGCATCATTCATATAGTTTTTGGCAATATTTTGGACAGATCTACACATAGTGGCTGAAAACAAAAGAGTTCTTCTTGACTTAGGAGTCTGCTCTAAAATAGTATCTAAATCATCTTTAAACCCCATGTCAAGCATTTCATCAGCTTCATCTAAAACTAACCAATCAATAGACTGAAGGCGCAAAGACTTTCTTCTAATTAGATCAACTACGCGACCTGGAGTACCCACAACAATATTGGCCTTTCGAAGAGATCTAGCTTGAATATCAATTCTCTCTCCACCGTAAACTGCAGTGATTCCAACTCCTTTAGAATACTTGGCTAATTTCTTTAGATCTTCAGTAATCTGCATGCACAACTCTCTAGTAGGACAAAGTATAATTACTTGTAAGCCTCTATTTCTAATCTGATTTAAAATAGGCAAACCAAAAGCCGCCGTCTTGCCAGTACCAGTTTGAGCCAAAGCGGTTAAATCTTTTTTTGATTTTAATATAAATGGAATAGCCTTTTCCTGAACAGGTGAAGGCTCCACAAATCCAAGATCATTAAGACTTTTCAATATTTCGTGATTTAAACCTAATTCTTTAAATGTTGTCATATTCATTTTATAGATTAACCCTAATAATAGTATATTTTACATACTTTGTCAAGCAAGGGTAAATACCAAGTTTAGTTTTGCATTAATTCTAACTAATTAACCTCATCTCTACTTAAAAAATAAAAACACCCAGCAGGTGCTTATGTGGCATGAAAGATAATATAATCTAAATTTTCTCCAAATCTAAGTAATTATCTACTTGTATCTGCTCAACAAATTCAGCCATGTGGCTGATCAAAACCATTGTTCCTTTGTACTCATTGACGGCTTTAGCGATAACTGGGATATGCCTAAAATTGATGTGATTAGTAGGCTCGTCTAATACCAATAACCCAGGTTCCATCAGGACTAAGCGAGCAAAAGACAAAAGACCTTTTTGTCCCTCTGACAAATGCCCAACTTTATGCCCAAGCAACTCCCCTGTTAAAAGAAAACCGGCTGAGACTGATCTCAGATGTTGATTGCTGGTGCCTATCTTGGCAGCACCTTCTAAAGATTCAAGAACTGTTTCATTAAAATCAAGAGTGGCAAAATCTTGGCTATAATAACCAACACGGACTTCATCCAAAATTTTGGCTCCCCTGCTAGAATCGTTTACTAGGGATCGCAAAAGAGTACTCTTGCCAATCCCGTTGGGCCCAGATATTAAAAGCCTTTCCCCTTTCTTCAATATTTTACTTTTTGCTTTAACAACTGGCTCATGATTGATAATAACCTTTACAGAATCAATTGTGACGATATCTCCATAAATATCTTGAACCGGTATAGTAAATGGTCGGATAGTTTTATCTTCCTTGCGAACCCCTACCTTATTTTCCTCCAACACCTCTGTCTGGTCTTTCATTTTTTTCGCCAATTTTCTCATTTTACCACCTTTGTTGGCAAAAAAGTTCACTTTTTCTTTTCTATCTATAATCTTTTTTTCAAGTTGAGCATTTTTTCTTTTTTCTCTTTCTATTCGACTAGCAATTTCCTCAACTACTGTATAATAATCACCGACATATATTTCCATTTTTTTTGTATGGATATCTAAATACAAAACACCTTCAGTAAAACAATTTAAAAAATCAGCATCATGAGATATTACAATCACGGTCTTGTTGTAGTTTATTAAAAAATCTGTTAAATGACTTATGCCATCTTTGTCTAGATTATTGGTTGGCTCATCAAGAAGTAAAATATCAGGATTTTGAATTAAGGCGTATGCCAACAAAAGACGAGCTTGTTGCCCGCCTGATAGATCATCAACTCGCCTATCAAACGGTACTACAAGATTCACTGCATCGAAAACTTTACTGATCTGGCTTTTTAAATTACCCGGAACACTCATAAATGCTTTTGAAAAATATTGTTCTATTGTCAGGTCGCGATCTTCGCGAGCTATAGTCTGCGATGCTGTGCCAATAGTGGCATCCTTAGCAATTGAGATATTGCCGCCTTTTAATTTTAAGCTTCCTTGAATTAAGTTAAAAATTGTACTTTTCCCAGCTCCATTTTGTCCCATCAGGGTTGTCTTGGCACCTTTTCGTATACTAAAATTGGCCTCATCCAATATGGGGTTTTTGTGTTCGTATTCAAAACAAGCGTCACTAAAGCGCAAAATTACTTCTTCTGGCATATTGTGTAGAATAAAAAACAACTCTATAAATTGAGTTGCGGATTATTTTATGAAAAATAAGCACCCAAGCTAATTAAATATCATTTTAGCCTAAATTAATGGTTTTGTCAACCAGAAACAGCAATGCCTCCTATTAAGGGCATGAAAATATCTCTTAAGCACTTAAATATTTTTTTAAAGTAAAAACAAGTTCTTCATTCTGACTATGCTTATCTTTTGATGACTCACTTGCAAATAACCACTTAAGGTATCCCTGATCTAACTTATTAACCTCTTCAAAGGTTTTCCCATTATACTTTCCAAATGTAAACAATTTCAATAAAACTGGTTCTTGCGTTAATTCCATCATTTTTTGAAAAATCTCACTATCAGAATTAAGAGCAAATTTTTCTTTAATAATTTCTTTTAAATGCTTAAATAAAGATTCGAGTACAATAACGTCCCCCATTGCGTCATGTGCCTGACCTTCCACGTCTAATTTCAAAAAATACCTTAAATACTGCAACTTGTATTGTTCACTATCAATTAGATGCCTTGCTACACGTAGTGTATCAATATATTTATTTGTTTTTACTCCCTCATTGCTTAATATTTTAATATCAAACAATGCATTATGAGCAACCAAAATATTGTCAATTAGAATTTTTCCTAAATCAATCTGAAAATTACTTCCACTAAAAGTCGGCTTATCTGCAACCATCGCTTCAGTGATATGAGTAATTGCCATAGCTCCATAAGAAATTGGAACAGGGGGTTTAAAGTATTCGCATACCTCATCGCCCGTCATCATATTTTTATAAGCCAACTGAACAAGCCTAGCTTGCTCATCAAGGTCAGTCGTTTCAGTGTCTAGTATTATAATTTGCATAATTTTATAAAATTTAATTTTGTATACGACTTTCAAAATTACATAAACTCATAAATATATAAGATTGTATGAATTATACCTCAGCTATTTATTCATGTCAAAATAAAAAAGAGCCCTCAAAAAAATGGGGCTCAATAATCTCTAGTTTAAAAAATTATTTAACTTCAATGAGTCCGCGATAAATGTAGTACGGATCAGCATCATCACCAAATGGTAAACTGACTACTCGTGATCTAGGCACCTCGTAGAATTTCGTCTCAGAAACAGGATAATTTATTTTGTGACTAACGCCTGTGCTGTCATTCTTCAGATAATCATGTGTCACTTGACTAGCTAAAATATAATATACCGGTTCACCACTGTCGCGGTTAAAGGCCTTCTGTACTGAAAATGCATCATAATTGCCAGCATCCATTTTTTTTGAAGGCAAACCGCTTGAATCGCCTAATGATCCACCGCAACCAACGATAACTAATAGCATAAGCGACATGACGTATAAAAAATAATTTTTCATGGTATAATCCTCCTTTTAGATTTATATTCTATTTCGTTTTTAATTTAATTGATTTACTTTTTGTTTAATTACAAATAAAATAAATCTAATCAAATATAGCATAATTACTACACTTTGTCAAATGATTTCTCTTCAACAAAAAATCAGCCTACTAGGCTGATTATTAATAATTACTACTCAGAAATCCTATTCCAACTCTTTATAAATCCTATAATACCCAAAATAGCAACAACTAACCCTATTAACTGCCCGCCTGGACTATCATCAATTCCGGCGTAGACAAACATAAAGGCACCTAATGGTATAAGGAGTATAAATAATATATTTTTAACTATTTTCTTCATATAATAAAATAACTTTTAAAGCTTCAATACAGATACAAGCGCGTCGATAATCTTCTGATTTTCTTTTACAGCGTTCTGATCTATTGCAGTTGATGTATTTTTATTGAATTGAATTCCTATTTCTGAAAGCCAATGAATTCTATTTAGCAGCGCATATACAGTTACCATTTCCTTTTGATTGTCATTAAGATCTAAATCTTCTTCTACTGCCTCAGTATAGATTTTTCCATATTTTGTGCCATACCAACTAGCCTTTATTCTGCCTATTGCTTCAAGAGGATCTCCATGTGCCATGGTATCTAAATCAACAACACCAGCAAATTTTCCTTGATGGATAATAATATTTTTAGAACACATATCATCATAGTAAAATGTTGATTTTACACTATCAAAATAATCCTTATACTTCTCAAGTATTTTATGAATTATATTAATATAAGCACTACCAACGACACCGGTCTTCTTGTCTCGCTTAATAATCTGAGTCGGCTGCAACACTTCCAGCCAAGTATCATAAAGCGGTTGCTGATCACTCCCAATCCAACCAAATTTTCCATTAGTAGGAATAGTTTCTAACTTTCTAATAATGATTGATATTTCTTTGGCTATACCTTTTAACTGCTCATCGCTAAGATCCATAATAACTTGCCCTAAATCGCTCCCTTCAATCTTAGAGTGTATCTGATACGCAAGTGGCACAAAGCTCTTGGTATAGTCAGAAGCGATAATATCTGGAACGTGTATGCCCTTTGATTTGAAAAGAGGAATATGCTTTTCCGATCCCATCATTTCTGACTCATCTATGTTGAGCCTTATAATAAGTTGCCTTGAAGGTAACGATACCGAAAATACATCATTGCAAATTCCCGTAGTCATTCTTTCTATACTAACTACAGCTTCTTTGAGCTCTTTTTCTATTATTTTATCTATAATTTTTCTCTCTTCCATAAAAATAATATATTTTTATCTTACCATTTATCTCTCATTGTTTCCAGCTCATACGCCTCACCTGCGCACACAAACCAGAAACTAAAAAACACCCATCTTAATGAGTATTTTTTGGCTCCCAACTCCGGTCTAGAACTACCAGATCGGGCTCTTTTGGGGGTTCTTTAGGCGACTTACACTTAGGTAAATAACGGGAACGGGTCGGGGTAAAATACGACAAATGCGACAGTACTATCAAGTTTTATTTTTCTAAAAAACTATCATCTAAATATTCTTCTTTGAAGCTATTTTTACCTGACTCCGTAATACTAGAATCCACGTGATCAACATAAAAACTCAACCCTTCAAATATCTTTTTAAATAAATTGATTTGATTTTCTATCGCATTCTGTTGTAATAATTTTCTTGTTTCAGAATCCTGCTGATTTTCTTGATTTTCATACAAGGTGCTTATAGAATGACCATGCAATAATTTATTTCTAACACCCGAAAAAGCCTTTAAATATTCAATAACTTTATGATATTTATCCGCTTCATCAGTTCTTCCTTTAAAATCATAATGATAATTATAAATAAACAGCGTTGCTTTATTAATAAAATTTATATTATCAATATCTTTAGCTATCTCTAATTTATTTACTGATTTTTGTATTTGCATTAAAGAAAGATTTCTAAATAATGCATTTAAACTAACTTCCATAACTAAATGCAAACTGACATAGAAGTCAATCATTTCATCTTCTGTTAAATTTTGTTTCAAAAATAGAGTTCTGCACTTTTCTTTGTTTGATTGAATCAGATAAACTGATTCCGTTCTTGCTTGTATCATATATTTTTAGATAAAATTTTATATAACAAAATTATTAGTAAGTTTCGGTTTTGCTTGACTTATAGCCAACTCAACTTCTTCTCTTGCTTGGTCTCCGCCAAAAAAACTTTCACGACTATAAGGGTTATTGTTTTGTCTTGTAAATTCATCAAATTTATCTATCAAGGATTGCAAAATTGTATTTAAATTCTTAATTAATACTTCATTAACTACCCCTTGTCTACGTTGCCTTGGCATTCTGTTGTTATGATTTGAAGAATCAACATGACCAACTATCTGGTCACGTACAGTTTTAAGCCCTAATCTTTTAAACTCTTCTGATTGCTGATCTAACCATTCTTTATTGTTGTTTGCAAAATTAGACCAATTACAAAAACTTATAGCTCTTTTATCTTTATTCAACAATGTGGCTGTTAAGAGTAAACTTTCATAAAAATAGGTTTTACAGGTGTTCATCCAAAAATTATCAATCACGGAAGTCGGATCATAATTTTTATTACATTGTTTTGGATATTCCGAAATAACTATAGAGCAGACTAACTGGCTATTGGCAACTGATAAAATATCTGCAATTTGTAATTCCATTTTCATTTTTTAATTATTTAATCTTACTCATTGTTATTTTCAACAACACGCATATAATCCATTATCTTATAATCTTTTAAAGCTTCAAACGGATCAACAAATTTATACCACGGCTCTAAATGATACCATTCTTTACCATCTTCTTTTACCTCGCTAATCATTTTAGATTCCGTTAATTTTTTAGGCGGTAAAGTATCTTTATTGTCTTTGATTAAAAACAAATAAACATGTGGCTTGCCCGTTGAAGCTGAAACAATACGAGGCTTTAGGACGCCTTCTTTAACAAATCTTTTCATAACATGACGGTTTATATTAAATCTGCTTTCGAAATCATACTGCGAATACCAGATATTATCATTCCTAGCTACTGAAGCCGGAATTATTTTTTTATTAATAGCTTTTTGACAAAGCAAACATTTCGGACCATGTTTATCATACCAACCTGATTCGCCACTAATATAATCATGACAGATTAAACAAGAATAAGTTCCATCACCTAATTCTGAAAGATAAAATCCTTTTGGTTTTTTATCTAATTTGATTTTATTTACACAATCCTTCTTGTACATTTCAAAACATAACTCAGCGAAATTGGTTAAACTTTGCGCACCTTCACAAGCTTCCTTGTCAGACAATTCTTTTCCATGCTCTCTTTTATATATTTCTTTAAATTCTTGGATTTTATTATCGGAAAGTTGCATAAAGATTATTATTTAGCCAACCTTAACTTATCTGGTAAAAATTGATCTATCTCATCGTCACTAAATGTTAAATCCTCATTAATCTTTAACGCCTCTTGTGCTTGGGCATAAGCCTTCTTGCTCGTTGTTGGGGCAAACTTATAAATAAATTTTAATTCTTCTGTAAGCTTATCCCTGGCAACAACAATGTCTTGGTCAGTTATTTTTTCATTAAAAATATCAGCCATTAAATTTACATATTTTTCTCTTATATACCACAATTCTTTTGCAAGATATCTGTGTATTTCTGATTTCCTCTCAGGATTAAAACTTAATTGGAAGATTACGAAAGCCAAGACAACCGTTGATAAAACCGCACTTAAGTAAACTAAAACAAACTGATTTGTTATTATGGTGCCGATCAATGATCCAGAAGTTAAGGTTGTAAGTACAATATTAATCCATTTTGTGACAGTAGATTGAGAATTTGCGATTTCAGCGTCCTTCTCATGTGTCTTATGAGTATAAGCTACTCGCCCAAAAGATTCTCGAATTATTTGTAAGTTTGTTTGATCCATATTATATTTATAGTTCTTTTTTTAATTTATAAATTGCTTTATATAATAATTTATGACATTTTTTTATTTTCTCATTACTACCGCACAAGCACCCGTGATGACCCTTCATCTTTTTTATTTTAACTAATTCTTCATTCAAAAAAAACTTTTTTAAATTATCAATGTCAATTTCTTCCTCTGCATACATCTCTAAGTAACCTAAATTTGAATGAGCATATTCACCCCACGGTTTACGTTTATATTTGTTAAAATAACTAATCCAATAAAGATACGGTTCCAGAAGCTGTTCAAAAAAAATCTTTATATCAAAATCATCTAAAAAATATTCTTTTTCCTTTTTATAAATACACAAACATAAAGTATTATCATTATTATTTACATGTAAATCAATTAAAGGTTTGTTTAAATTATTGGCTATTTCTCGAATTTTACCACCAACTTCTTTTACTTGTGGTAAAATTGAATTTTCTTTAGTTTTTAAAATAATCTCAATTTCATAAGAATCATTGATAGTAATTTCATTGTAGCTTCTGTTAAAATATATTTGTCCTTTTATTGATATTTTTTTATTATCTATTTTTATATTTGGATATTTGTTTTTTATCCATCGTATTTCAGAAGGTGTTAATATGATATCCATGGTTTAGGCGGATTAATTATTGGTTTAGATAAATTTTCTTTTTTATTATTTTCTTGCGAAGAAGGAAAATCATCTCCAAATATCTTTTTCCATTCCTCAATTGCTTTTGAATAATCATTGTTAATTTCATATTCACAAGCTTTCTTGGCACGCTCCAGTGCTGTTTTTAGATGACTATCTACATCTGAATTTCCTGTTTTGCCATATGAAAATATAAAAAAATCTCTTACCAATATTGGCCACTGTTTATCTTGACACTCATAATAAGTTAAAAAATCCAAACACAAATTCTCAATTTCAAAAGATTTAATTTTAACAAGGCTTTGCTCAGACCACTTCTTGATTGTCCTGATTAATTTCTTTGTTTTATCAGTTTTTGAATCTTGATCTTCTATCTTTTTTATTTCAGATCGCGGATCCCATATTTCCCAATCACCACCATTTTCTGAATTGGGTATAGTAAGTGTTTTGTCATCGTTTTCCCAAGCTGGTAATAATTCTACATCATGCGTACCGTCAGAAAATTTAATCAACACAACCTTACCCCAACTTTTAATTTTTTCACTTGTAGTGTATTTTTCGGATAATATTTTTTTGATATCTTGCAAAAGTTGTGACTGACTGTTTGAACTATTATCTGCATACTGATTATGTTTTTCCTGGGGCATAATAAAAATAACATCAACATCACGAGGAGGTCTTATATTTGTATGCTTACCATATGATCCAATTAAAAGTTTGGTGTTGCCGGAATATTCAACATTTGGATAATAATAATCATGTATTTTTTTACATACACCGTTATATTTTTTCTTGGCATCCTCCCTTTGAGGTGCGGTTAGCAAAATATTGTTATAAAATTTTTCAAATTGTTTCTGAATATTCATATGCTTTAAATTAATTTTTAATTACTTTAACAATTACTCCATTAACAATATAACCTGAAGTGTTTACGTCCTCCTCATGTAATATAATGGGCGGTATATCCAAGGTTGATTCGGAAATTAATTTAATTTCCTCATCATTTTTATAAAATCTCTTAAAATTTGCGGCATCATTAATGACAGATAAAACGTAATCTCCATTTTCTGATTGTTGTTTACAATCTACAATTACATAATCGCCATCATCAATGTTAGTTTTGTTTTCACCTATTTCTGCTCTATTAAGTGAATCGCCAATCGCCTTAACAGCTATCAATCCATCCGGCTTTGATCTTTTAAGCAACTTCTGTGATATTTTTAAATAACTCTGTATATCCTCATGGGCTAATTCTAACGCTGGACCACAATTTGCTGCGCCAACTACTGGAATATTGAAAAAGTTATCCACAGCAAAAGCCTTAGGTTTTGATACTCTTTGCCTACCTTTTGTATCAATATGCAATAATCCTTTCTCTTTCAGCTTTTCTAAATGGTATATAATAGTTTGAGGATTCTTGGCTCCGATTTCTCTCATTATTTCTCTAAAACTCATTTTAGAAATATCTTTCTTCTTGGCTAATTTAAGTATTTCTTGGCGAAAATTCTTCATAAAAATAAAAATTAATTTATTTATAATTTCTTAATTCTATTTTCAGTATATTATAAACGATTTATAATGTCAATAGCTTTTTATTGACACTCTTGACACATCTTTTCCACAGAAGTATAATTAAAGCATACTGGAATAACTTCAGTAAGCACCTTGGAATAATTTAACAGAAATAGAACAAAATAAACAGGGAGTTACTCCCCTAAAACAAAACGTCTATTTCGCAAAACAACACACTCGTTTTTTGTGTTGGAATGCGAAATAGGCGTTTTTTATTTTAAAAGTCGATGTCTATTCTAAATCAATTAGACAAAGTGCTAATCAATAATTAATTAATTTAAAAAAATATGCAAAAAGAAAAAATACAAATCGTTGAAGTTCCGATAAAAGAACTTCGTACGTCAGAATACAATCCACGTAAACATTCAAAAGAGCAAGCTGAACAGCTCAAGGAATCCATTAAAAGATTCGGGATGGTCGATCCTGTAATCTGCAATAGTGCACCAGAAAGAAAAAACATAATAATCGGTGGACATTTTAGAACCCAGGTGACCAAAGAACTTGGCATAACGACTGTACCAGTGGTATATGTAAACATACCTGACTTAGCCAAAGAAAAAGAGCTCAATATTCGTTTAAATAAAAATACCGGAGAATTTGATTTAGATCTTTTAGCTCAATTTGATGAATCATTTTTAGCCGACGTTGGTTTTGGTAGTGAAGATTTAGATGACATCTTCCCTGCTGAGGACAATCCAGAACAATTTGATTTAGAAGCGGAATTAGAAAAATTAAACATCAAAAACATCGCTGTACAAAAAGGAGATATCTATGAATTAGATGGCTCGCAGATGATGTGTGGGGACTCAACTATTGAAGCTGATATGCTTAGGCTTATGGGTGATAAAAAAGCAGACATGTGTTTTACCGATCCGCCGTACATTTTGGATTATCTAAAAGGTAAAACAAAACAAAAAGACGGCGTAACTACTGGCTTTGGGGCTAAAAAAAATAGAAGATATTTAGAAACTGATGTTTTGCCTGATAACTTTACCGAGCTATGGATGGGAAATATCAACAAGATTGCCAAAGAAAACTTTTCCATTATTGTTTATGAAAATTGGAAAAATCTCAGAATTATCTGGGGAGAAATGGAAAAATATTGGAAAGTTAAAAATATGATAATTTGGCACTTACCCAATAGAGTTCAAAATTTCTCGGCTAAAAGTAAATTTTTTAATAAATATGATATTGCTATGGTTGGAGCCAGTGATAATAAGGTTGCTAAAAATGTTGACGAGAAAGAATTATTAGAAAATGAATATGAAACAGCCCTTTATGCTATCAGCAACAAACCACACTGGGAATCATATAAGAAAGGCAAAAAGATTTGTCCAACTGATTTTATTGAATATATTGCGGCGGATGAAAAATCATCTGGACAAGGGATTATTTTTGGCACCAAACCAATTGAAATTTTAATTCCATATATAAAGGTCTTAACCAAGAGGGGTGATTTAATTGTTGAGCCATTCGGTGGAAGTGGATCAACATTAATAGCGGCTACCAAAATGAATCGTCGCTGTTATATAATGGAAAAATCTCCAGTTTATACTGAAGTTATCTTAAAACGTTGGGAAAAAGAAACTGGGAAAAAACCAACTAAAATAAAATAATATGCACGATGACAAGACAAAAGAAAAACTTTTAAAAGATATTGCTCAACTCGGTATTATCTATTTGTCTTGTATAAAAATTGGTGTTGACAAGTCAACTTATTATCGCTGGAAAGAAAAAGATAAAAAATTTAAAAAGCTAGCTGATGAAGCTGAAAGAATTGGAAATGAAAACATTTGTGATGTAGCTGAATCTATGCTGGTGCAAAATATTAAAAAAGGCGATCAAAGAGCCATAGAGTTCACCTTAATTCGTCGATCTAAAAAGTATAAACCCAAAAAAGAAACCAGCAATGTGGTTATTATGCACAAAAAAAATTATCCCATTCCAGAACCAATAAAAACTTTAGAGGATTTTATAGCCGATGATGAAGAAGAAATAAATAAACAACTAAATGAAATAAAAGAAAGGTTTGAAAAGATGGGTGGAGTGCCACCAAAAGCCGATGGTTCAAAAATTAGTTTTGAAGAGTTAGGGCTTTACGAAAAATACATTGAGGAATGGTATAAGAAAAAAGAGCAAGTTAAAACAAAAATTTCTACTGACACTGCGGACTCAGAGTCTTTGTCGGATAAACCTGAAGTAAAGCTTCTAGAGAATCATAAGACTCAAGATACTTCTCACTTAAACTCTGCCAACCATCACACGGCTCCGGATAATAAAACTTAGATGAATAATATGATGAAGTATAATATTTACCACCTGACTGTGTCGCTGGCGTGTTAGTGGTTTGATTATTTTCTAAAATAGGCTCAGAAGTATCAACACAAGCATCGTCCGCCCATAGCCCTCTTTTAGCGTTTCTAGCTTCTGTTTCAGCTTGCTTGAATTCAGTTTGATATTTATATGGTACTTTATATGTATACTCTGATGCGTAACCATCAAGAATCATTTTCTTATTAAAAAATGTCCCGTCTTCTAACCACGCATACCTGAGCAACCTACCATATATCCCCCTATCACCTGATGCTTGATCAGATTCAAGTCTAACTTTTTTACCAATAAGTAACTCCTTAGCTCTATTAGATGCTTCTATTCCAAAACATTGAACTGTTTTTCTGGGATCAACTGTTTCAGGCGTATCAATACCAACAAGACGAATAGTCTCTATAGTTCCATTAATATCAACTTTGAAAGTATCGCCGTCGGTAACTTTGGTGACCGCATAAAATACTTGGCTATCGTCTCCTTGCTCTGGTGATAAAATTGTTTCCTGAGAATCATTCTGTTTTTCTTCTATATTGATGGTTTGTTGGTCTTGGTTTGATTCATCTTCAATAACATCATCTTCATTTTCAATAATTTCTTCTTCGGTTGAAGTGGCAATCTCTTTTGAATCTTGAATAGTATCACCATTGATTTGATCTCGTTCTGCTTGGGTATTATTGGTGGTTGGTTTGTGTTCAGCTGGCGGAACCGTAATTGCAAAAATAATAAAGAAAATGACAGTAGCACTACCAAATATTTTGAGAATGCTTTTTCTAGTGATCGTTCTTTTTAAAACTTTATTAAAAGAACTGGGTTTGATTAATCCAATGACTAAACAAATTAGGGATAATAAAAATAGCAATGAAGAAAGAGTTGGCATATGTTTGTAGGATATGATTAATTGAAGCTTAGGAAACACAAAAGGCCTCCCGCTCAGCTGATAGTCCCTTACGGTACCACCACTATACCCTTTCGAGCATAGACATATCCTACAAGTACTGAGACAGAAGACCATCTCTATGTAGGATATGATTTTAGACCATATCCCGAAAAATCGGGGGTTAGGTCAATTAAATTGTTAATTTAATATTAACTCAAAATACCCCAAAAGTAAAGCAAAAGTTACCTACAGTTTACCTACTGGACTACCTAGATGAGTCGCGTCATTAATGTAGTTGTAAGATAAATAATTACAACTATATGGAAAATCAACCAACACCAACACTTCCTATTCAATATTGTCTTTATGCAAGAAAATCAACAGAATCTGATGAACTACAAGCCCTTTCTATTGATTCACAAATTAAAGAGATGCTTGAGATGGCCAAAGCGGAAAATATGGAGATTAAAGAAATTAGAAAAGAATCTCACTCTGCCAAGGACTCTGGACAACGGCCAGTTTTTAACCAACTATTAAGCGATATCAGACAAAACACGTTTAGTGGGATACTTTGCTGGGCACCAGATAGATTAAGCCGTAATGCTGGCGATTTAGGCTCTGTGGTTGATCTTATGGATCAAGGCAAGTTACATGAGATAAGGACTCATGGGCAGAAATTTACTAACAATCCAAATGAAAAATTCTTGCTTATGATTTTAGGATCACAAGCTAAACTAGAAAATGATCACAAGGGCGAAAATGTTAAAAGAGGACTGCGGGCAAAATGCGAAAAAGGTTGGCGTCCAGGCAAACCACCATTAGGATATTTACATGATAAACATGCTGATAAGGGAGATAAAAAAGTTTTTATAGATTTAAAACGAGCACCATTTATTAAAAAAATGTTTGAAAAAGTTGCTCATGAACAGTGGAGCGGCCGAGACTTATTACGCTGGATTAGAAATGAGACTGATTTTAAAACAAGGAATGATAAAAATATTTATTTAAGTACGATTTATCAAATTCTGGCTGAACCATTCTATTATGGAGAATTTGAATATCCAGTCGGTTCAGATAAATTTTATAAAGGCAAACATGACCCAATTATCTCTAAAGAACTCTTTTTAAAAGCCAGGGCTAAATTAAGTGTAGCCCCCAAAAGACATCCCGGAACAATAGATTTTGCCTTTACCAAATTACTTTTCTGTGGAGCATGTGGATCAGGTATAACTGCCGAAGAAAAGTTCAAACACCAACTTAACGGTAATATCCACCGATATGTCTATTATCACTGCACCTGTGGTAAAGACAGGGAGTGCAAACAGCCTGCCATTCGTGAGGAGGAACTGATTAAGCAGATAGTTGTTCTAATGGATAGAGTTGATATTGATAAACTCAAAGCTGCCGATAAAATAAAAAAAGAAATCCAGAGATTTCAAAAGTTTAACTATATTATGTCGGGCAACAATGATGATGAATTGCCAAAAAAATTATCTGATGTGAATATTAAAAACTATGCTAAATATATTTTACTTGAGGGGACGAAGCAGGAGAAAAGGGATTTATTGGAATGTTTGAGAAGTAAGTTGATATTGATGGACAAGACAGTAAAAATGCAAAAGTAATAATATTAAAAATCAGTCCGTATTCTTTTCTTTACTCTCCCCGTTGCTTTGAGATAATTTAGACTGCCGTTCAGATTTTAATTTTTCAACATAGTCTTGGGGAGATAGACCGACAACTGTATTGCCAATGTTAACAGCATGCCCCACTTTTTCACTATCTCTTATATCATTTTCCATCCAAGCAGAAGATTCTTCCCATTTTTTCTTTGAATTAAATCTAAAGACTATTGGAGCATAAATTTCTTGACTCAAAACACTATCCGACAAACCAGTTAATGTTTCTCTGGATTTTGACAAAGCATCTTCTGCTTCATCTGGGGTTAAACTTATTCTAAAAAGAAAAACGACTGTCTTTTTTCTTTCTTGTTTTATAACCAAAGCTATGTCATTTTTCTTTTCATGAGATTCCCTTTTCTTTTTACTAAATACTTGTCTGATCGTCTTTTTAAATTTGTTCCACAGTGCGTCATTCAAATCTTGCAGTGCATTTTTGATAATCCATATTGTTATGAGCTCCAAACAGGTTTTTAATACGAAAGGCAACAGGTCAGGACCAGCAAAAAGCGGTCCTCTCCACTTAATTGCATCTTTATATTTCTCTTCTAGCTCTGCTTCAAGTCTATCGCGCTTTGCATAATCACATACTTCAATATTACCATCCTTTTTTGTAGTTATCTTACTTATTCGTTCCATTTCGGCGTTATAATCCTGCAAATCTTTCTCATATTGAGAAATTCTTTTCCCAATACTTTTTTGCTTCTCAATAGTTACCTGGTTAGCCCCGCCTTTCGGCTCAAGCTTACTGACAATCAAGGGGAGGAATATATCACATTTTTTTTGTTGTGCACTTAATTTAAGAGCAATTCGACCTTGAGATTCTTTGATAAATGGCACATTGAATTGGCTAAATTGTACAACAGTAGAAAAATTAAGTTTTCTCTTGAAAAAAAAGTGGGGATGGTGCTCAACATCAGCACTTACAGTATTGGCAAACTCAAAACCATCGACATCAACAAAACTGCCAAGAATACGGTAATCCATACTGCCCCAATCTGTCTTTAAACAAGATTTCGAAACTTGCCCAGAAAGAACAAATTGAGCTCCTACGGATTCATATGGCTTAGGACTTATTATTTTAATTTTGTTCATAAGATCACAAAATTTATTGCTGTATTTATTTTAATCCGCTAGTCTAACATATATACCAAAATCATCTTCCAAAATTGACTTTATTTGATCATAAACTAATCCAGATTTTATAAGGCATTCAGTAGCCAAACATTCAAGGTCCTTATCACTTAACCCGTTTGGGACGATCAAATTTGTCTCAATCTCATCTTTTGTTATTTCAAGTGCAGAATCAATACCTATAATATATTCATTAAATATTCTATCAAGTTCTGTATGCGTTAATCTCTGAATTTCTGCCACTACCTTGTCATATTCTCCAACCCTTTCTTCGTAAGATTCTTCCGAAACCAATAAATAATTCACATGTCCAAGTCTATGATTTCTATAATCCACCAACGATTTACATTTTTTGACAACATTTTCGCAATCGCAAAAAACATTCAAAAATTCGAAAAAAGACCTCTCCTTATTTTCACTGTGTGTATAGTCGGTTGGATTCATTGCTTCCCTAAACTTTTTTCTACGTTCAGCACTGAATGACACTAAAGCAAGATTATATTTTTCTGGTAGCCAGATTTTAAGTTTATAAAAGGTCTGATAGAAAAAACAAATAAATAATAAGTGATAGGCAAAAAGTGCTAAATGATATGACCCAACATCTCTCGCCATTTCAAACTGGGAAATTAAACCGGCTATATACTCTTTTTCAACTTCGCTCCTATATTGAAGTGAAAGATATGAAAAAAGCGGTGAATTTACCAAAGAAGCATCCATAAAATTTTTATTTGAATTTTAATTTTATCATTGGTTTCTGCCGATTGCCAATAATATCAAACTTATAACAATAATTTCCAGCCCCATCCTTGATTAATTCCATTTGTCGTAATTTTTTTGAATCAAAAATAATTGGGCACTCTTTAATAATAGCTAAAAGAAATTTTCTAAATGGCGCCCAGTTTTTATTTACCAAATCAACAGGTAAACTATTATCTTTTAAAAAAATGTCCAATTCTTGTTTAAGCGTGGATAATTTGAAAAATTCGCTATGATTATATTTTATTTTTTTAGCATTATCTTTGCCACTTTTGCCGCAATTAACATCCGACTCAAATAAATCAGCAAGCAATATTGTTGTACTTTTATAATCTAATTTGCTGTGTAAAACCCAACTGCAATAAAAATTCAAAAATCTATATTTTCCCTTCTGGTTTTTTATTTCTAAAATTTTTCTTATACGCGACAAAATATAAACAACATAACATTCGCCATGAACCTCTTTTTTTAATTCCTTATCAAGTTTTTCGATAATTTCAATTTGTCCCATATTTTATTCTTCCCAAAGTTTCGCAATCGCGTCTTTGGTCTTTTGCTCGTAGATTTCAATCAGTTTTTTGGAAGATTCCACCAGTGTGCGCTCGGCCTCGATTTTTTCCACGATTTGTTTTTGGATGGTGAGAAGCGGGAGAGGAATTTGAAGATTTCTAATAACTCCCTGCGAAATATTAGGTTGGGCTCCACCACCAGCAAAACCGACCATGATTTCTTTCTGATCTTTTAGTGCCTGGAATAAAAATTCGGGTATAAATTTATCATTTGGTAAAATTCCACAAACTGCCTGATTTGTAGTACTTTCAAATTTTAGAATACCAACCTGTCCGGCTGTTGCTCCATACATAGCAACAAGCACCGTATTTATCGGCAATAACTTTGCTGATGAATTTTTTAATCCTTTTTCTGTAATAAATAATTCGGACTCTCTCACAAAACCTTGTGCAACCTCACCGCTTCTTAACCATGGAATAGTACCACCTTCATAATATTCGGGTTTTGATTTTAATGGAGTTCCGCCTGACGTTGTTTCACATACCTCCCCCAACTTAACCTTCTCCCACTCTGAATCAATCTCAATTTTGGGTTTCCAGTTTTGGGCGATTTGTTTGGCGCCGGCAATAACGCCTGCGTAGCCGTCAAGCTCCACCACAATTTGCTCTTGGACTTTTAAGGGCGGGAGAGGAATTTTGATTGACCTTAATTTCTCCTGGTTCAACTTTGGTACAGTAACACCTGTTACAAATGGCGATAAATCAATACTATTCAAATAAGAAACCAAAAAAGTATCAATCAATTTATCCATAAAAGGACGAACAACATGAGCGTGATTATTTACCCAATATTTACCCTCTGCAATAAACGCCGTTTTATCACCAATGCCCCATTTAGCACCATCCTCGCCGATCAACACCAATCTCTCATCAAAAATATAATCATGAACATAATCTAAAATTCCTGTAGCCCCATAATATGGAAATTGCCCCTCTATTCTATCTGATTTTGTAATTGGCTTTCTTTTATTATCAAAAATTTCTACAACCTCGCCTAATTCAATCATTGGCCATTTTGCGCCACTATAATCTGTTGCTATTTGATAGCGGTCACCTGAAAGATTATAATCACCGTTTTCAACGATTTTTGATTTATCTGCCGTACTTACCAAAGAGCCGTTTTCAAACACAACTCTTTCAATTTCTTTCTGGTTTCCCTCTAACACATATTTTTTGTATTCTGTAATAGTATCTATCGCGTGGGGCAAATCATTAAATTGACTGAGCCTTCGTGTCGCACCTAGTTCAAAACCATCTTCTTCAATTTTTATAAATAGTATTTCTTTACTTCGTTTAGCAATCTCATTATCAAAAAGCAGAATACTTGTTTTTACTCCACTATATGGCTGAAACACTCCGCTTGGCAAGCTGACAACCGCATAGAGTCCGTCATTTACTAAGTTTTTTCGCAGTTGCTTGTGTGCGCTTCCTGATTGAAAAATAATTCCCTCCGGCACAATCACACCAGCTCTACCTTTTGGTTTCAGATGATTCATAATGTAATCCACAAACAAAACTTCTGATCGAGTTGATTGGACACTAAATTTTGTGAGCGGTTTCACTCCACCTTTTGGCGACATGAACGGCGGATTGGCAAGAATTACATCAAACTTATCATTCCAGCGTTCATCCATTCCCAAAGTATCATATTGAAAAATCTTTGGATTTTTAAATTGGTGCAAATACATATTGACTTGTGCGATTCTTTGCATGCCAGGATCGATATCATAACCCTCAAAATTTTGAAAAAGTTTTTTTCTGTCGTCAGGTGTGAGTGGTTTTTCCTTGTTTGCTTTGCCTGTTTCGTCTTTGCCGTCGTGTTGCTGTAAAATATGCTTGTAAGAGCTGACTAAAAATCCACCTGTTCCGCAAGCCGGATCAAGGACTTTGTCGTCTTTGCTTGGATTCACCGCATCCACAATAAAATCAATGATATGGCGAGGGGTACGAAATTGTCCGGCATCACCTTGTGATGACATGATAGAAAGCAGATATTCATAGCCGTCTCCCAAATCTTCAGGGTGAGAATAATCAAAATAGTTGATTTCTTTCAAAAATAATCCTAAAACTTCAGGGCTACGATACGGTAAAAAAGCGGATTTAAAAATATTTCTAAAAAGTTCCGGCAATTGTTTGGCTTCAGAGAATTTGATCAAGGCTTCTGAATACAGATTCATTCTCTCTTGATTGCCAAGACGACTATCCATCAAACGAGTCCATGCGTATTTTTCCAGATCACCAATAAAAAAAGATGGCGAACCACCAGCTTTGATAGCCGATTGATCCATATCATCCATAAATTTATAAATCAACGCGTTGGTTATTTGGTCTATTTGCGAGCTTGGATTCGGCACTACGCCCACAAGGACTTGCCTAGCCGCATCTATATGTCGTTTTGTTTCTGATGTAAGCATAGTTTTAATTCATAAAAGTATTAAGTGATACATAATCTTTGATGTATCTTGGCACAATTTCTTTGTAACCATCAAGCCGTTGATATTCGGAAAAATCAAACGCAGGGCAATTATAAAAATCTGCCGGTTGATTGCGCTTTATAATGTCGCGCACTTCTTCGTCTGTAATATAGGCTTTGAAAAACATTTTGATTGCCTGATGTTTTTCCGGGTCTATTTCTTGATCATCAAAATTCACTTCTTGAAATTTGTCCCATTCTGATTCTAAAAGATCGTCTTTCATTTCAAATGCGTCTTTGTCACCAAAGGCAACTTGCAAAAATTCTTTGACATTGATTCGGCGATCAACATTGAATATCCTACGAATTTTATCCAAATTAAGAAAATATTTGGGTTTATCCAATACATGTTTTTTGGTAAAATTTTCGGCTTCTTCAATATCACCATTTTCCCAAAGATTTTTAAGAGTGCCATTGCCAAGAATGTCCTCTTCGACTGCCTGTTTAAACCCTTCTCTATCTATTCGCATGCCTTCTGATCCGACTGGTGTCTCTATAATTGACACTACTTCGTCACTCTCCGCCAAATCAATTGGACCTTTAAAAATTTTATTTCCATTTTCGTCAACAAATTCTCCTTGCTCCGCTTGACTTGCTATTGCTTCTTCTGGTGTTTTTATCTGCTTGATAGTCGGCAGAGTAATTGTTTCGTTATAATCAAATTCATTTTCAAAATATTCGCAGGTGGCAAAGAAATCAAAAAATTTAAAATGTTTTTTTGGTTCGGCAATTATTTCATTTAATTCGTAATTTTCATATTCAAACAAATATTTTCTGGTGCCTCGTCCTTTGATCTGCACGAAATCTGCTGGAGAAAAAACAGGGCGCATTAAAGCAAGGTTCAAAATATCTTGGCAATCATAACCGGTGGTCATCATTCCGACAGTTACCGCCACACGAGTTTTGCTTGAATCGTAACCCTCCGGCTTTTTCACTTTGCCGGAAAGCATATTATTGGCAAAATTAATGGTCATTTGCTGGGCATTTTGTACGACCGAAGTAACTTGTATGGCAAAATCAGATTCACTATATTGGTCTGGCCATTTTTCAAAAGCCAGTTTGTTGAGAATGTTAGTAATTTTCGCGGCGTGTCTTTGCGAAACACAAAAAACGATTGATTTACCAAATAATTCTACTCCTAACTTTTTTACGACTGGATCATAAAAAGCATTATCCATAAATGCCTTGCACATGGCGATATTTGTTTCTTCATTGAAAAATTTGCGTTCATAGTGTCGTTCATTGAAAATATCATCTACAGATTCTCCGTCTTCATTAGTCTTGTGGACTGCTAATCCTTCATCTGAAAGTAAATCGGTTGTAATCTCTGTTCTCGCATCAATGACAATTGGATTAATTAAAAATCCGTCATTGACACCAGCGACAAGGTCATAGCGAAAAGTCGGTTCGCCTGATTCACAGCCGAATGTTTTGTAAGTGTCTAAAAGTTGCCGTCTTTCAAATTCTCTTTGGGTATCGGCGTTTTCTCCATCAAAATTTCTAAGATAGTCTTTTGGAGTTGCAGTAAGTCCGAGTTTGTATCCAACAAAATATTCAAAAACCGCTCGGCTGTTTCCACCAATAGAGCGATGTGCCTCATCAGAAATTACAAATTCAAAATCTGTTGGTGAAAATTCTTTTTTATATCTGTCTCCGGCAAGAAATGTTTGAATTGTTGAAACTACAATTTGCGCATTTTGCCATGAATCACGAGCATCTTTATAGATTACAGTTGAATAATCTTTACTAAGATGATTTCTAAATGCCTTAAACGCCTGATCTTCAAGCTCAAGGCGGTCAACTAAAAATAAGATCCTGCGTGCATTGCCAGATTTGAGGAATAATTTAATAACCGCAGCGGAAATAAGTGTTTTACCTGTACCGGTTGCCATTTCGAACAAAAATCGGTTTTGTCCTGATTGTGCGGAAGTTTGAAGATTTTTTATTGCGCTTACCTGATATGGGCGCAATTGTTTTAGGTTGTTGTTTTTTAAAAACTCTGCTCTAGTGTCATCATTTTGAAAAGCCGGATCATTGATAAATCCTGGCATTTGCGATTCAATAATATAATTTTCATCTACTTTTGTTTCCGCAAGTTCTTTGGAATTTGGTACCCATTTTTCAAATTGAGTAATTGAATCTTGAGTGGGGAATCTTGAAATCACTTCCGGATTGCCGTGTTTAGTGTCCCAAAAATAATGAATATTGCCGTTTGAAAGAATCACAAAGCGAGCATTGGTATTGCGAGCATAGTTTCGCGCTTGCTCTTTGGCAGATAACGGATCAATCGCTTCTTTTTTTGCTTCTACTACAACGAGAGCACGTCCGTCTTTATCAAGAAGAAGAAAATCAATTGCACCACGGCGACCATCGCTCGTTAGGGCGTTTTCTAAATCTTCGTCTAATTCACTAAATGTCACACCTGCCTCAAGTTGAATGTTGGCTTTGTCTTTTCTATCATCATCAAAACGCCACCCCGATTCTTCAAGGAGTTTGTTTATTTTTATTCGTGCTTTTGCTTCTTTGCTCATATTATCTTTATTTTCCCATTTTTTAGCCAAAAAGTAAAGCTGGAATATATTCCAAAGCCCAAAAAACAGCAACGGGACTCGAACCGCAATTTTTATGTAACATTAGGAAAATTTATCAAAATAGCATTTTCTGACGGGAACGGGACGGAAATGACTTTCCTGCTCCGCTTCTGTCATTTTCAGCTAATATTAAACAAAAAACGACCGACGTGTGTCGGTCGCTTTCACAAAATTCATTGGCTCTGGCACTGCGACTCTAACTTGTTATAATTTGGCTAACATTATTGAAAATAAATTTTTAGCAAAACAGCAAAGGGACTCGAACCCCTTTCGTTGCCTAAAAAAATATTATCTAATAATCTAAATTTATTAATTATTTTGTAATTTATTTTTAATTTTTTCTTTCTTCAAAAACCAACTAGCCAAAAAAGTAGCAATTGGAATAGATAAAATCAAACCAATACTTCCTGCCAGTGCCCTAACTATCTCAATTGCAATTATTTCATTATTTATAATATGATTAAAAGTTTGAAATGGCGGTTCATTGATTGTAAACAATAGAAGCAACGGTAAAGATGCCCCAGCATAAACTAAAAACAAAGTATTTATCATTGAACTCATATGCGACACTCCAATTTTCATTGCTTTTATATAAACTTCTTTTTTAGATAAATCAGAATTAGCCTTCTTAATCTGTTCCACACTGGCAATCTGGCTAATAACCGCATCATCTAAAACACCCAAGGTTCCAATAATAATCCCTGCCAGCAGTAGTCCTTTAAAGCTAATCATGCCTTTGCCGAAACTAATTAAAAACATCGCCTCCTCTTGGGCCATACCAGTTAATTTTGAAATATTGGCAAATAAAACTGAAAGGATCCCAACTATTATTAAGCTGATTGTGACACTCAAAATAGCTAAATGTGATTTTTTGTTTATTCCCTCTGTTAAATAAACAACCAATAAAAGAATCAAAATTGAACCAAAAATTGAAATGGCCAAAGGATTACTACCAGCCAAAATCTTTGGTACAATAATTTTCATTATTACAAAAAAACTAGCCAGTAATCCAATCAATGCTCGTAATCCTTTCCATTTACCAATTAAGGCTACCAGTATAACAAAGATTAGGGCTAGCCAATATAAGCTTGGATGGCGAATATAATCAGTAATATAATAATTTTCTTCGCCTCCTGGTCCTGGACTAAAAGCGACTAAAACTTTATCTCCTACCTCATAAATATTATTTTTAATTACTTGATAATCATTAATCCCTTGAAAAATAATTTCTTTATCTTGCCAGTCATCTTTCAACCCCTTTAATTTGATATTTTGCTGAATCGATTTCGAACTGCCTTCTCCAATAAATTCTTTCTCTTGCAAAATTTCTACAACTTCAGCTTTAAAAATCTCATCACTGCTTTGAGCTAGAACAAAAATTGGTGTTAATAGAAATAACAGTGTTGAAAATAATAATATTTGTTTGATTGTCTTGCTCATGATTTTATAGTAAATTTTGTTACTATTGTCTGATCGTTGCTGACTTTGTAATTTTTTTGTGTACTTTTGCTTTCCCATACTTTACACACAAGGCAAAGAAAAACCCAAAATTGTAGCATTTCACAAAAGTTTTTTGGGGTCTTATTTTAAATGTTTGTTATCAAGACTGGGGTAGTAAGCATCCTGTTTTTTCGGAAAGCTGTTTTAGTGGCAACTCACCGCTTAGACGCGAACCATCTGCAAATTCCCATGTGGGATAGCCTTTAATATTTTTGTCTTGACAGATTTTCAACTGATCCTTGCCATTTACTGTTGAACACTCTACATAGGGCAAATATTTTACTGATTTGCCGAACATTACTTTTTGGCTTTGACAATGTGAACACCAAAAAGTTCCGTAAAATACTGCACCTTTTTCTTCAAGACATTGTGCAAAGGTATCAAGCTCTCCTGGCTGGCTTGATGATCTTGACCACAATACTGCCAGAAAACCAATAACAATAATGGCAACAATGATGATTAGAATTTTTTTATTCATAATAATTAAAATTAAGTTAGTTAAATAACGACCTCGAAGTTTTATGCCCTACTAGAGTAATTTATTTCCAAATTTTCTTGAAAATCTTTTTCCCAATTCAAATACAAAAATACTCATCACCGCATAAGAAATAATTAACCCCCAATCTTTTGCTACTAATGGCGTGGTTTCCAAGACCTTATTCATGTATTTTGAATATATGGCAAATAGAAATAACAAAAATCCAATAATAGTCGCCATTACTAAAAATTTATTTTTAAAAGGGTTAACACTAAAAACAGATTTTTTCATACTGCGAACATTATATATAAAAAATAACGTGCTCATTCCAAGAGCCACAAACATAATTGAACGAGTTTTTACAATGTCACCACTATTCTGCCAATAATAATAAAACAAAGATAAAGCAAATATATCCATTACCAGGGCATAAAAAGCAATATTTATCTTTAATCTTTTTGTTAAAAGTCGTTCTTTTTTATCTCTTGGTTTGTCTTTCATCACATCAACTTCAGCCTCTTCGAAAGAAAGGCTAGTGGCTGGAAGCGGACTTTCAACCAGTTTAATCCATAAAACTTGAACAGGCAAAATGGGCAATGGCCAACCAACTAAGACTGAAGTGCCAATAATTACCATTTCTTGAAAACAATCGGTAAAAAGATAAACTATCACTTTCCTTATATTCCCAAAAGTTGTTCTGCCCTGCTTAATTGCCTCAACTATAGTCATAAAACTGCTATCCAATAAAACCAAGTCGGCAACTTCTTTTGATACATCAGTGCCATCACCCATTGTCACTCCAATATCAGATTTTTTTAAAGCAGGGGCATCATTTATCCCGTCTCCTGTCATAGCCACCGTCTCTCCATTTTCTTGAAGCAGTGTAACAATCTTTAATTTATGTCTTGGCTCTACTCTGGCATAGACTACTACATCTGTCACTCTTTTTCTGAGCTCGTCGTCATCAAGCTCATCAATGTGAGTACCCTCAAGAACGTGTTTTGCAGAAACGCTCAAGCCCATTTCTTTCGCTATGGCAATTGCTGTTTTTGCATGGTCACCAGTTATCATAGCCACTTTAACGCCAGCTTTTTTACATAACTCTATTGCTTCCTTGGCATCCATTCGGATCTTATCCTTTATCGCAAACATCCCAACAAATACTAAATTATTTATATCATCAATTTCTATTTTTGAATTATTTTTCAATCCTTTTTTCTTATAAGCCACAACTAAAACCCTTTGTCCTTGCTCGGTAAGAATATTAATTTTGTCTTCAATCGTTTTAAGACCACCTTTTTTAATCCCAATTTCCTTGTTGTCCTTAAGTGCGTGCTGACATAAAGGCATTACTCTTTCTGGTGCGCCCTTTACATACATAATATGTCCATCTTTAATATCCTTATGCAAAGTAGCCATTAATTTTATTTTCGAAGAAAACGGCAGCTCAGCAATACGTTCTTCTGATAATTCTAAATTCTCTCGTGAATATCCAAATTGCGTACCTACCAAAAGCAAGGCTCTTTCTGTCGTATTCCCCATAACACACATTTTGCCACGCTTATCGATATTCTCTACTATGGCATTATTTGATAATGCTCCGATTTTAAGAGCAGTCAACGCAGAATGATCCATCTGTTCCTTATTTATTTTGCGGTGATTTATTTTAATATTCTGCGTAATTGTTGAAATACTATCAACTGTCATGTCGCCCTCTGTCAAAGTTCCTGTTTTGTCAGTACAAATCATTGAAACCGAACCCAAAGTTTCTGCCGATACAAGCCTTCTGACAAGCCCTTTTTTCTTGACAAGCTTCTGCATTCCTAAAGCCAAAATAATTCCCATCGCTGGGATTAAACCCTCAGGCACGGCAGACACAACCACTACCACCGCCACCATAAACATCTCAAAAAATGGCCTGCCCATTAAAATGCCCACCACAAAAATCAATACATTTACCACCACTAAAAAAACACCAAGCCATTTACCAAAATTATTTATCTGTTTTTGCAGTGGAGTAATATCTTCATTGGTGTCTTTTATCATGCTGGCAATTTTACCAATTTCTGTATTTTCTCCAGTAGCAACAACTACTGCCCTAGCCGTACCTTCGTTGATGGATGTGCCTTGGTAGATGATATTTTCTCTATCAGCTAACGGCGTGTCGGTTGGCATTTCGCCAATAAATTTTTTTGATGGGTAGGACTCGCCGGTTAATGACGCCTCAAAAACTCTAAGGTCACTAGCCTTAATCAGTCTAGCATCAGCGGGCACAATATCACCTGGGCAAACATCAATAATATCACCAACAACGATATCTTCTTGTTTGACCACCTCAAGCTTACCTCCTCTTAATACTTTAGCCTTATAGACAATAGTGGAATTAAGTTCTTCCAGTGCTTTATTCGCCTTAAACTCTTGAGCAAAGCCAACAATATTAGTTACAATAACAACTATAGCAATAATCACACCATCACTAATATGCCCAGTTACAAAGCTTAAGGTCATGGCAAAAAGTAGAATATAGATAAGTGGATTATGAAACTGTCGTAAAAAAAGCACAAACACTGAGAGTGTTTTCTTTTTGGCTAACTTATTCAACCCATATTTTGACAATCTCTCTGCCGCATCATCCAAAGAAAGGCCTTTGGGGCTGGCACTTAATTGCTTAAAGATATGGTCAATTGTCACATCATGAAAGGTGTTTTTGTTGTTGATTGTTTTGTTCATTTAATTAATTGTAGCCAATGCTACGCTCCGAATTTAAATTTTTTATTCTTAACTGAAAATATATGTAAGTGCCCCAGCTTCTGCCAGCTTTCCGCTTCATGAATAATCTTATTCATCATCCGAACTGATTTCACAGGATTTTTACCAATGGCAGTTTCTTCAGAAAGCATGACGGCATCGCTCCCCTCTAATACAGCGTTGGCAACATCTGAAACTTCAGCTCGGGTGGATGTTTTGTTTAAGGCCATAGACAGAAGCATTTCAGTGGCAATAATAACCATTTTATCAGCTTCTTTACAGGCCAGGACAATTTCTTTTTGGGCGAACGGAACTTTCTCAATTGGTATTGATCTGCCTAGATCACCGCGAGCCACCATTAGGGCATCGGCTTCATTCAAAATTGAAGTGAAATGATTGAGTGCTTCTTTAGTCTCTATTTTAGCGATGATTTTCGCTGATAATTTAATTTTACGAATCGCTTGCTTAAGTTTTGTGATTTCATCAGCTTGTTTAACATAAGAGAGAGCAATATATTCCGGTTTCTTCTTGGATATCAAACCAGGGCCTTCCATAAAAGACAATCCGGGTAAATCAACTAAAATTTGCACGGATATATCTTGCTCCTGAGCTATCTTTCTAATTTTATCTATAATTCGACCATACTCTATTTCAGTACCGTACTTTAAATTAAAACGAAAGATATCGGCTCCGGCTTGCATTAATTGACCTAGAGTGGAAATATTTTCTGAAGCTGGACCAATCGTTGCAATTATTTTTGTTCTTCTTTTTTTATTATTCATTTTAAAAAAATTATCTTTTAGCTACATCTTTTATATTAACGATTTTCCAGTGGAAAAAAAATTTTTGATATATACTCCTGCATCATCCTGTAGGTATTAAAATATGATCCATTTAAGGCAACAGCGTATTTCATCATCTTCACAAAACCGGGACGATCTTGATAGTACAAAGGTAAAATTTCGGTAGATAGTTTGTGATATAAGTCAGCCACTTCCAAATTCCAACTGGCCTGATCGTCAAGAATAGCCTCGGTTAAATGTGTACCGATTGACCATCCTGTTACCCCTTCAACCCACCCTTCGGGCCACCAGCCATCCAGCACGCTCAAATGCGGAACTGCATTGAATGTCGCCTTCATCCCGCTAGTACCCGAGGCTTCATGTTTTTGTAATGGGGTGTTTAGCCATATGTCAACCCCTGCTACCAGTTTTTTTGCCATATCCATATCATAATCTTCCAGAAACACCATGGAAACCTTTCCTTTGTGTTTTTGTATTTTTTGAAAAATTTTTCTAATCAATTCAGCTGCTTTTTCATCGTGAGGGTGAGCCTCACCGGCAAAAATGATTTGCAAACGTCCTATAGTAGAAATTTTTTCTTCCAATTTATCAAGGTCAGCTAGAATCAAAGTGGGACGCTTGTAAGATGTAAACCGGCGAGCATAACCCAGCGTACAGACATCAGATGAAAATTTATTTGGTGAAATTGCATTAATATACTCAACTAATTTCTTCTTAGCCCGAAGATGCGTCTCCCATATTTTATCATCGGGGATACTCATCACTTTTCGCAAAAACGAAGGATCGTGTCGCCATTCAGGAATATATTCATCATAGAGTTTTTTGAAATCAAGATGTGTCCACTCCAGATGATGGGCTCCATTGGTTACTGGAATTACATCGTGCTCTGGAAACATTTTTTCAGTTACCTTTTCGTGTACCTTGGCTACCCCAGTTACTACCCCAGAAAAATAAAGTGATAACTTAGTCATGCATAATTTATCTTTTATTATAGCTTCTTTGGGAATTATCTCAAATAAATTAGCAGGCAAAATACTCTTTACATCTACTAGCGAGAAACGATCATGACCGGCTGCTATGGGCGTGTGGGTAGTAAATACTAACTTGGAACCAACATAAGCCATAGCTGTCTTATGTATTGAAAAATCGTTTTTGGCATGTCTATACAATGACAAACCCGCAAATGAAGCATGACCCTCATTTAAGTGATAAACACGAACTTTTTTAGAGCCAAAACCCAATTTTTCAAGCAGAACCAACCCGCCCGATCCTAAAATTTGCTCCTGGCAAAGACGGTAAAGTGCATCTCCTCCGTATAAATAACTAGTTAAGGTACGATCATAATCATTATTTTGAGAAACATTAGAATCTAAAAAATATACTGGGACACTTTCGCCAAATTGTCCAATAATATCATATTGCCAAACTGCACAAATAACAAAATGATTCCTAAAAGGAACCTTGATTGTAAACGAAAGTTTGGATAGATATTTTTCTTTGTGCCACTTTTCTGTCTGGCTTACCTGCTTCCCAGTTGAGTCGATTTTCTGTTCTACATAACCTTGCTCATTTAAAAGCGTTATCCCCAATGCCGAATATTCAAAATCAGCCAAGGTTTTTAATGTATCGCCCGCCAACACTCCCAGTCCGCCACTATATGTAGACATGTCCGAACTAAGGGCCACTTCCATTGAAAAGTAAGCGATATCCAATAAATTATCTTTGTTTTTATTCATAATTAAATTTCAATAAATTTATAATCTTTACTTTAATCATATAGATTTTATTATTGTCTAGTTATTACTGACTTTGCAGTTTTTTTGCATGCTTTTATTTTCCCATATTTTACCCCTAAAGTAAAGAAAAATCAAACACAAAAATCGCCTCTTTCAAAACGATTCTTGCATACAAACTTATCTAATTTGAGCGACGTGTATCGGTCGCTTTCACAAAATTCATTGGCTCGGGGACAGGGAATCGAACCCCGATTTCCAGGACCAGAACCTGGCGTACTACCGTTATACGATCCCCGAATAAATTACTCTTGGTCTTCAATAACCTCTCCTCCAAAACTTCCAAGCACAGTATCTAAAATATTATCTTCGCTGACCTTAGTTCCACTCATCTCCATACTCTCATTCTCCTTGGCCTCACGAGCCATATCCATCACAGACACTTCACTAGGTTTTAATGTCTTTGCTTTAAGTACTATATCCTGACCAGTCACATCCTTAATAACAGAAGCGAAGATATCCTTATTGCCATTTTTTTCAAATCTCATTTTGAGTATATCAAACCTAAATCCAACCACCAATTTATCATCACTTACCTCATAGGCAAACACGGTTGTTTCATCCAAAAACAAAAGATCCCTGTTTTTTGTATGACTCTCAACTATTATCTTAGACCAATTACTCCTTATCTTGTCCAAATCAATTGAAGAATTAGTCTTCTTTCCTACTTCTTCACTTGTCTCATCTTTCTTAACTGGATTTTTAATAAGTGGTTTAATTGCGCTAACTCTAGCGGCCACACTCTCCATTCGACTCTCCCCTTCAGAAACTTTAATCAAAGCTAATTCCAATGGCAACTGAGCTATATCACTGTTTTTAAGTTCAACCTGAGTGGCCATAAATACTTTAATAATTTTCACAATCTTTTCAAGACTAGCCATCTCTAGAATTTTCTCTGCATCTTTTTGAATTTTTTCAGCAAGTCCGAACCATTCACCTTTTACTACATTTGATTTAATTAAAATCAATTTTCTAAGAAATACAATTAATTCTTTATTAAATACTTCCAGGTCAACCCCATCTTCGACTAGTTTGTTTATAAAATCAAGCCCACCACTTATGTCACCGCGAACAAGTTTATCAATAAATTCAACCACTAAACCAATTTCAGCAGTAGGTAGCACTAGAGCAACCTGGTCTTTGGTAATTCTGTCTCCTCCAAGTGACAGCACTTGGCCAAGTAGTCCATCAGCGTCACGTATGCACCCATCAGACTTAGCAGCAATTATATCATATACCTCATCATCAATTTTGACTTTTTCAGAAGTTGCAATTTTCTTTAATCTCTTAATACATTCGCTAGCCCCAACTTTTTTGAAATCAAATCTTTGACATCTAGATATTATAGTATCAGGTACTTTGTGAATTTCAGTTGTGCACAGTATAAAAATCGCATGAGCAGGTGGCTCTTCTAAAGTTTTAAGTAGTGCATTAAAAGCAGAAATCGAAAGCATATGCACCTCATCTATGATAAATACTTTAAACTTTGATTTATGAGGACTAAAGCGTACATTTTCCACAATATTTTCACGCACATTATCAACTCCAGTATGAGATGCCGCATCAATCTCAATAAGATCCATTGATTTGGCTTGCATAATCTCAGTACATGAATTGCATTTATTGCATGGCTCAGAGCCATCACTTTTTAGATCTTCACAATTAACTGACTTTGAAAACAGTCGAGCCGCTGTTGTTTTCCCAAGTCCTCTTGGTCCACAAAACATATAAGCATGAACAACTGAATCAGTTTCTAGCTCATTTTGAAGTGTCAATTTAATATGATTTTGCCCAACCATTTCACTAAATGATTGAGGTCTATATTTTCGATAAATTGATGCCATTTATTTCTTATTAGTCTTTACTCTATTCTAGCTAAAATTGTCTATAAAATCAAATCCCTCCGAAATATTCGGAGGGTTTTAAAAATCATAAATTTTGTTAACCCTATATCTCTTCTAAACCCTGATTATCCTGAGGTGCCACGCTTGGTTGAGCAGGCACGCCCTGAGCAGAAACTGGATTACTCTCAGTTTGGTTTATAAGATTAGCAGCTGACTGATCATGATTTGTTTCTTCAGTGCTTGGTGGTTCAATATCAACCTGCTTAACATCATCAGTTTCTACACTCTCAGTAGCTTCAAAAATATCCTTGGGTTTTTCTTCTGCTGTTTCAACTTCGCTTGGCTTTTCTTCAGTTGGAATCGTTTCCACCGGAGCTGACTCCCGAACTTTAGTTTCTTCAAGTTTTGCTTCAGTAGGAACTTCTTCAGGTTTTATTTCAGCAGGAGCTTCTTCAGTTTTTTCTTCAGTTACTTCAGTTGTTTCCGTAGCATCTCCGCTCAAAAACTCATCTCCCTTTGACTCATCTGTTACTTCTTCCTTGCTTTCAGCAGCGGCATCTTCAACCACCTCACTTTTCACCTCTGGCTCTGCTACAACTTGTTGACCCGCTTTAATTATATTTTCAACAGCTGACCATGTGCTCTCTCTACCCTTCGGCACAAGTATTGTAGCCTTGTCACCCTCTTCGCCTTTAAAGTACGTTACAGAAGCTGTTAGAACCTTATATGACTTATTATTAGCCAGGACCCTATACTCATTAGTCTCACCATCAATAACAAGATCGCCCACGATTCTATCCCTATCAAGCAAATTGATTTGCTTGTATACAAAAGATCCATCACCGGTAATTGTCAGCTTTAACCCATCGCCCTCAACCAACTTTGACTTAGAAGCATAATTAGCCGGCACACTGTACTTCTTCGCGTCAGGTCCAACCATATTCTGTCCGTCAAAAACACCTTCAATAACCTGCCCCTCTTCAGTTTCAGATACTTTACCACTACTTTTAGCTTCAACAGCGAGCATTTTTTCCTCTTCACTTCCTACAAGGTCTATCAAGATCTTTCTGGCTTGCTGAAGCGATATTTCTGATGATTCAATAAGATTCTTTAACTCAATGAGTTTTTTATCATTATCCATATTTTTGTTTTTATTATTATATATTGTTTATAACTACTTCTATTATAAAATATTAATAAATTTATGTAAAGCAAATTAATATTTATCTATCCTCAAGCTTAGCATTACCTGCGATAAGCGGATCATATCCATTTTCGATCTCAATTCCATCAAGATAGCTATCCCCATCAGTGTCAGCCACGTATGGATCAGTCTTCCATATAAATATTTCATCATTATCAGTTAAATTATCCACATCAGTGTCAAGTTTATCGTCATTGACATAAGATTGAATTCCCATCTCAGTAGCTAGCAAGCTACCCTTCTTTAAGCCACCAACATCACCTTCAAGACTAAAATATATTTCATAATGATTTTTATCTTTTCTTTCATAATAATAACTAGACCCACCAGGAGTAGGATTAACAGGCACTTTTCCCATATACACATATGAAACACTACAATCTGCTGATTTTTCCTTAAAGCCCAAATTGCACAAAACACCCTTTCCATCAGCTCCAACAATCATCCTCCCGTTAGATTCAGGGTAAGCGTTTTGATCTACGAAGTATAGCTCAAACGCTGTTTGCAACTGCTTAATATCAGAAACTCTTTTAGCGTCCCTAGATCTTACTGCAGCATCATGAAATGAGCCAATAGGTAGTCCATAAGGATCATCAATATCTATTTCAGTCATTTGCTCTATCCCATTTGGTGTTGCTTGGAGTAACCCTGCTTTTAAGTTACCCGCTCCTACTTCTAAGACAAAATCAAGCGTATACCTGACTCCATCAACACTCTTATATTCATACACATATTCTCCTTCACTAGGGTCAATTGGCACAATACTCATATAAACTGTACCACACCCAGTATTATCCGCTTGAAAACCCTGATCGCATAAAACATCAAAATCACCAGACCCAACAGTGCGCTTCTCAGCTACGATAGGGTAACTATTCTGATCTACAAAATATAACTCTAGTGCTGTTTGAAGCATTTTAATATCAGACACCCTTCTAGCATCATCTGATTTTTTACGAATTTCACCCGTTTGACCAAACTCCAGTAAATCTTCAAACATTGAGCCCTTCAAAAAACTACCTAAAAAATCCTCAACCTCAATAGCATCAACCGGCTCTTCAATATTAAGCTCTTTATTAAAATTACTCAGTTCAACTTTAAATACTATATCATACTTGAACTCTGCCCCTTCTTCACTTTCGCTTGTCATTTCAAGCTTTCTTAAATAATAGTTCTTTTTTTCAATCCATACCTCATAATCATCATCTGCTATTTCATCCCAATCCTCATCATCCATGTCACTCAGCGCATCATTTATCACATCTTTATTGCTCTTTGTCTCATTTATTTTCTGAGCCAGCAGTATCAATTCTTCCTTATTATATCCAACTTTGAAGTGATAAACCTTTACTCCATCAAGCTCTTCAATTCCATAATCTTCCTTAACTTCCAACGCTTTGTAGCCTTCCTTTAAAATTACATCTTCAAAATCATCATCTTCGCTAGCGCCCTCATCGTCATCAAAAAAACGATCACTTTTACCGAGCGAATAATGAATCCATTGATTCTTAATGTTGTCAGTATCTAAAAACATTGATAGAACCAAAGGCACATCATTAATCCTAAAATACAATTCCTTATTCATGCTAACAAAATCAGCCTCAGCTGTACCAAGCTCAGAACCTGCATAAATGGCAACATTAACCCTAGTTTTAGGATTTTCTAAGTCCATCCGATCCACATCCCCTACCGCATCTAATATAATTTGAGTCGGAGTATCCTCTAAAAAACTCCCAAATAAATCAAGCGAATCACTTCCAGAGCCAGTATCATCTGATCCAATACTCATATCAAGTTTTGCCTCAAAACTAAGCGACTTAACATCACGCATACTACTAAGTGCCTTCTTTAAAACCATTTCAGGCTTATTGGTAATATATTTGTCATATCCCCACCAACCGCCATAAGCAAGTCCTCCGGCAAGCAGGCATATTATGACAACAAAGACAATATTACGAGCTCTATGCCCGTGACCTGGTTGTTCATGAATAGTCTGATCCACAACCTGATCAACCTGATTTATTTGATCTGTTTCCATAAATTTTTATAAATTTATTAATAATAAAATAATTTATTTAGTACTACCTATTCGAACCCACAGCTCTGAGCTCTTCTTTTTTAGAAGCCTTACCTTAATAAAAGCAAGCAACCATACGTGAACTCTCGCTAAATTCAGTCTACTCATATAGTAAACTTGTCTAAAACTCCGCACGTACCTTATCCACATTCCACATAATCCTAGGGATTCTTTAAGAAATGACCTCATTTCGACACCCTTTTTCCATTCGCTCGGCATCTGATAACCTCCAGCCAAAGTGCGGACTTTCTGAGCCACCCAATCTCTGTAATTACTCGGCCCCTTAACAATCACCCTGGCAGTAGGCTCATAGTTTATTCTAGCTCCCGAATGGTATAGATAATATGATAAATATTCATCTTCAGTCAATAAATTATCAGGAAACTTAAATCCCGCAAGCAATTCCCTCTTAACTGAAAATAAATAACCACTTAGTAGTAAAAATTTACCACCCGTATCTCTTTTTAATCTAATCTCATGCGCTTTTTCAAACAACACATACTGGAAGAAATCAAACATGCGCTTATCCTTATTTATCTTACCATAATCAGGCCTTCCGCTTACAGCGTCTCCACCATTTTTAACTAAATTTCGAACAGCATTCTTTTGAATTCGGACATCCCCATCTGAAAAAATAAGTACATCTCCCCAAGCTTCACGGATTGCCAAATTCATCGCATGAGCTTTGCCCACACCATTATCCTGAATGACTTTTACTTTTCTAGACACTAACCTAGCCTTTTTTAATGTCTCTCTATCAGGAGCCACTACAATAATTTCATAATCATCACTATTTAGGCCCTCATCTAAAAACCCCTCCACAGCTTGTCCAATTGTTCTAACCTCATTTTTTGCAGTTATAATTATAGAAATTTTCATAAATATATTTTATGGTACAGACATAATCACTGGCTCGAAAGTATATCCATTAACCTGTATCTCGCTGTAATAATTATCATACCCACTTTTACTCACCGAAACTGTTGAAGTAGCAGCTGACAGCGGTGTAAAAAATGCTTGCCCAGCACTGCCTGTTAGTATTGTATCATCAAATCCAAATACATTCGTCACCTGAACACTTGCCCCCTCAACACTTACGTCCTCTTCATCCTTAACAACAACTATTAAACTATGATTTGCCGTTGGCTCAAGAATCAAAATTACCCCTAAGCTATCCAGTGGCATAATCGGCACCGGGTTAGGAGTTGACTGAGAATTAATATCATAACCAGTTCCACCATCAACTGTAATATTAAAATTATCCCATTCAATGCCTTCCATGTTTATAGTGCCTGATCCGTTGCTAACATAGTCACCATCTATTTTATAAACCGGCTCACCATCTCCGTCAAGTCCATATCTTTTTTCACCCTGAACATGGACCGTAAAATTACCCAGCGGTAGCTCATTTATATCAGTAACATAAATATACATATCAGCCGTCTGGTCTATATTAAAGCTAGCCGAGGTAGTTTGACCCTCAAATACAGTCAAATGAGGCTTATCAGGCGTTGGTAAGGCTACTGTGGTATCATAGGTTCCATCAGTAGTATAGCCGCTTTTAGCAATACTTATTTCGTAAGACTCAATTGCCTCAGCAACTCCAGGCAAAACCAACTGACCCTGGGCATTAGTAAAGGTGTTCATATCAACCACCGGTACGACCCCGTCATTATATATATGGACACTAGCATTATCCACGGGAAGTCCACTGGCATTAAACACAGTAATAACCAAAGTTCCTCCACCCAAATTTGTTTCTATCCCCTTAGGAGAAATATCTGTATAAAATTCAACCGGTGAGCTAGAAAAATTAGATTCCCAGCTCACTCTAACTAGTATTCTTTTGTAATCACTGGTAAGACTGTCAACCGGATCCGACTCCCAAGTACCATCAAATTCATCATCAATGTAAACCACATTAGTGTACACCGCATAGTCAATTCCATTTCTATTAACTACTTCGTTTTCAGGTATTGTCCCCACCACAATTCCACCAACCGTTCCAACATCACTGTATGGCAAATTTCGAGCAATCTCCAATTTCTCATTAGCCAACTGAGTAGCCCCAGTCCGAGCTTTATTTTCCCAAACCATCCTAAGAGCTACATTAAATAGCGAATAGAGTGTAAGCACTGATATGGTGATTATAAATACGACAAAAAGGACTTCAAGAAGTGAGAAACCCTCTTCGTCTCTTTTAATGTAATTTTTATACATAACTATGCTTCAATATTTTATATACTCTGAGTCAGTGAATACATCGGCATTATTATCGCCACAGCCATCGCGCCTACACCTAAACCTAAAACCAAAATCAAAAGTGGCTCAATAATAGATGGTAAATTCTCCATTACCTGATTAACATCATCTTCATAAAAAAGTGCCACTTCATCCAAGGTGGTATCAACCGAACCTGATTCTTCACCTACTTTAAGCATTTGTATTACAGTAGCTGGAAATAATTTAGGATGAGCTGACAAAACCTTATTAATCTGCAGCCCCTTAGTAATCTTACGAGAAGCATCTTTTAAGGCACTTCTGTAATAAACATTGCCTACTACCATCGACGTAATCTCAAGGCTCTGAACAATAGAAATATCAGTTTTAAGAAGCGACGAAGTAGTTCTGCAGAATCGTGCTAAATTAATTTTTTTGACAATTGGTGCCAATATTGGCATATGCAAAAAAAACTTATGAAAGATCTGCCTACCCTGTTTGCTCTTGTAAAATTTTGTAAAAACAATCACAAAAGCAATCAAAATAATGCCCACAAAAAGACCATTATGAGTCACGAACTTACTAATACCGATAAGCACACGTGTTGGTAAGGGAAGATCAGCCTGAAATTCATCAAAAACAGTAACTAGTTTAGGTATCACAAATATCATCATGGCCGTACCAATTCCTACCATAGCAACAACAACTACTGCCGGATAAATCATAGCTCCTTTAACTTTAGCAACCAAGTCATGATCACGTTTCATCTGCACATGCAATTTTTCAAGCACATCTTCCAGATTCCCCGATACCTCACCTGACTTAACCATATTGACAAACAAATTATCAAATATCTTAGGATACTTTTCAAGAGATTTTGAAAATGATATTCCTGACTCAACCTGTTTTGAAATATCGATTAATACTTTCTGAAATAATGAATTAGTGATTTGTGCTGAAATTGTTTTAAGAGCTTGACCCAATGACAATCCTCCTTTGATCATTATCCTTAAATTTTGTACAAAAAAAATCTTATCTCTCAAGCTGATAGTTTGGAGATTAACAATATACCTTTTAACTTTAACAAGTTTACTTTTAAAGTCACTACTACTTACCTCCATCTCGGTAGAATCAGAAGATATTTTTTTCTCCACCTTTTTTGGCCCCTCTTTCTTCCCTTCACTCCCTTCGTTAGGACTAGTATAGTCTAATATTTTTTTTGTTATTGCCATAAATTACAAAATACTTAAATATCTATTATTGATAATTAAGAGGTATCATAAATAAATATTATTCTTTAGTAACACGAATTATTTCTTCGAGTGTCGTGATTCCATTTTTTGCTTTGATAAAACCATCTTCGAGCATTGTCATCATCCCTTGCTCACGCGCTTTTTTCATAATAACGTCAGATGAGGCATTTTTTAGCACTAACTCTCCCACCTCAGGACTTACTTCAAGCACTTCGTAGATTCCCATTCTTCCCTTATATCCATCCTTGCATTGATTGCATCCCTTTCCATGATAAAAATGCACCTCGGACCAATGCTTACCAGAACCTTTCAATAATTTTCTTTTTTGAAATACATCCATAATATGATCTAAATCAAACTGCTTTTTAAGGTCAACTATAGCATCTTTGTCTAGCTTAAATTTTTCAATACAATTAGGGCAAACTTTTCTAACTAATCTCTGAGCAACAATCACATTAACTGTTGAAGCTATTAGAAAAGAAGCAACTTTCATATTCTGTAATCTTGGCAATGATGTTGCCGCATCGTTAGTATGCAGAGTTGCTAACACCAAATGACCTGTCATAGCTGCATGGACTCCAATTTCTGCAGTTTCCTTGTCGCGAATCTCTCCAACCATAATAATATCTGGATCTTGCCTGAGAAAAGCTCTTAGTCCTGACGCAAAAGTATAGCCAATCTTTGGATTTACCTGCGACTGATTAACTCTCGGCATTCTATACTCAATCGGATCTTCAATGGTTGTAATATTAACTCCAGGCTTATTAAGTAAGTTCAAAATTGTATAAAGTGTTGTAGTTTTTCCAGATCCTGTTGGCCCAGTAACAAGCACCATTCCATTTGGCTTATCAATATTTTTCTTAATAACTTCAAGAGCACTATCTTGGAAGCCAAGCTGCTCTAAGGTCAAAATCCTACTTGATTCATTTAAAAGTCTCATTACAATCTTCTCGCCATCAAAAATAGGTATTACAGATACGCGAAAAGCAATTTTGTATTCCTCACTCTCAATTTTGAATCTACCATCTTGTGGCAAACGATGTTCATCAAGCTTTAAATTAGATAATATTTTAATTCTAGCAATCAATCCTGGATGAATTTTCTTGGGCAATGCCATCACATCTCTTAAGAGTCCGTCAACTCTATATCGAATATTTAACTGTTTTTCCTCAGGCTCTATATGAATGTCACTAGCCCCCTCAAAAATAGCATACTCAAGTAAAGTATCTACTACTCTAATAATTGGCAGATCTTCGGCTAATTCTTTTAATTTCTCCGGTTCACCGTCAAGAACTTCACCTTTTGTAATTTTTTCAAATTCAGCCTTCAAACTTTTATGATATTGCTTTAAAACATTACTAATAGACGATGGCGAAGTATAGTGTATTTCAATTCCAAGCCCTGTTTTCTTCTCGATAAAAGCAAAAGTCTGTAAGTCAGTTGGGTCTAAAGTCGCCACCTTCAAGGTATCACCCTTTTTTTCAAAGGCAACCAAACTATGAGACTGCGCTATCGGCTCCGGAATTAACTGCAAAATATCTTTTCTAATAGTTTCACCACTAAGGTCAATAAACGGCAATTGATATTTCTGTTTCGCAATTTCTTCAAAGACCTCATCTTCCTTGATGATCTTATCCCCTACTAAAAAATCAATCAAAGACATTTTCTTCTCTTTGGCTTCCTTTTCATGTTTATTTATCTCTGCAACACTAAAAATCTTTGCATCAACAAATAATTTTTTAAAATTAATATTTTCAGTCATTTAATTATAATTATCTATAATTTATTATACCATAAAACAACTAAATACTGTACACAATTATGCTAATTATCCAGGGGTTTACTAATAGGCTTTAAAACTATATAATTAACATATCATTCAGTAAAAAAATTAAGTATTGACAGCTATGTTTGCATTTCTTAAAACGAACCTATTTTTTAAAGATAAGGTCATTTTTTCAAATTTGATAATTTCTCTCGCCCTTGCCCTATTCTCTCTAATTTGGCTTTATTTCAAAATCACTCCAACTGCCGAGCCAATCGCTCTTCACTATACAATATATCTTGGCATTGACTTTATTGGTCCCTGGTATCACGTCTTTATGTTTCCTTTAGCTGGTTTTATTGTATTAATCGTAAATTTTTCTCTCGCCTACCGTACTTATCTCGATACCAAAATTCTCGCTATTTTGCTTGCGCTGACTTCGTCAATAATCCAATTTATATTAGCCATTACTTCTATTTTAGTCGTACTATTAAACAGATAAGCCCCTAGATATTTATGTCCAACATATTTATTATAAAAATTCTAGTTCTAACTACTCTATCTTTTTTGGTCGCCTTTTCCCTAACTCCGGTACTAACTCATTTTCTCTATAAATACAAAATGGGCAAATCAATCAGAAATACTGGATTAACTCCTATTTTTTCTCGCCTCCACGCCCATAAAGCTGGCACTCCGACCATGGGTGGAATTCTTATCTGGCTAACCACTCTTGTTCTAGCCCTTCTTTTTTTCTATATTCACTTTTATTTTCCAGAAAGCTACCTTGGCTCACTCAATTTCCTGACTCGTTCAGAAACAGTTCTTCCTCTAGGTGCTCTAATTTTAACTGCAATTGTAGGCTTAGCTGATGACGTCATTGATATTAAAAATAATGGCAAAGGTGGCATCAAGCTCTGGCATCGCCTCATTATCTACACAATCATAGCAACTATTGGTGCATATTGGTTTTACTTCAAGCTTGATTGGGATGTCTTTCACATACCCTTCATGGGAGATTTCAGTATTGGCTGGTGGTACTTTCCTGTCTTTATATTCGTCATTGTCTCAACAGCTTTTTCTGTAAATGAAATTGATGGGCTTGATGGCCTTGCCGGTGGAACCCTTCTGGCTGCGTTCGCCGCCTTTGGAACCATTGCTTTTATTCAAGGAAGAATGGATCTAGCAGCCTTTTGCGCCGTAATTATTGGCTCACTTCTCGCATTTCTTTGGTTTAATATCACTCCTGCCAGATTCATAATGGGTGACACAGGGGCAATGGCGCTCGGCATTACGCTTGGCATTGTTGCCATGTTAACAAATCAGGCACTCCTACTACCGATTATTGGCTTTCTATTTGTAATTGAGTCTCTTTCAGTTATTATCCAACAAATTTCTAAAAAGCTCAGGCATGGTAAAAAGATATTCCTCTCAAGCCCGATCCATCACCACTTTGAGGCTCTCGGCTGGTCAGAAGCAAAAATTGTCATGCGCTTCTGGGTCATAGCTGGCGTTACAGCAGTTTCAGGAATTATTGTTTTCTTATTAGATAAAGGAATATAAATGTACGTCGATCTTCATTGCCACACATATGCAAGCGATGGCAAAACCTCTCCAACAGAATTAATTAAAAAAGCCCACAAAATGGGTTTTTCAGTTATAGCCAAAACAGATCATGATAGCATTGATCTTACGGCTGAATTTCTAAAAGCCGGAAAAAAATATGGCATTCAGACAATCTCAGGTATCGAAATATCTAGTCGCTATAAGAAAAAATCAGTTCATATTATTGGACTTAATATTAATCATACAAATAAAGCACTCATAAGCTACACAAAATCAAGAAACATCGCCAGAAAAAAAAGGGGGCTAAAAATGGCCTCAAAGCTCGGATCCCTTGGCTGGCATATCAAAAAAAGTGAGTTCAACAGAAAAAATGTAGTTCGTCCCCACATCGCCCTGTCTGTCATAAACCACTCGGGCAATAAAACTCGCCTGATCAAAGAATTCGGATCAATTCCAGACTTTTCTACATTCATTCGAGCGTACATTGTTCCAGGCAAACCATGTTTTGTTCCTAAAACTTTTCATTTAAAACCAAATCTAGCAATAAGACTTGTTCACCAAGCGGGTGGATTAGCTATTATTGGCCACCCTAAATCAAAAACTAATGAGTTCAACTACACTGATAAATATCTAACAGAAATTATAACCAAATTCAGCTTTGATGGCCTTGAGGTCTATTCAAGAGATCATACAAAAACTGATATTGCCAAACTAGCCAAGTTAGCAAAAAAATACAATCTCCTTATAAGTGCCGGCTCAGACTATCACGGCTATGATGACAGCTATCCACTTGGTGCAAGTAATTGTGGGAAAAAAGTTAATCAGAAAAATTGCCAAAAGCTACTCGATAACATAAAACTAGACAAAACAAATTAAATCTATTAATCTAACACAAAACAAATATAGGAGGTTCAGTGCATGACAAGGCCCTAAAAAAACTCTTGAATTACAACACACTTCTATCGCTAATACTGGTCTTTACTACCTTTCTTGGTATTGCAAATCGTAACGGCAATCCCCTGTTATTCCTTTCAGCATTTGAATGGCTACTAATAATAATCCTTTCTTTTCCCGGATTTTTACTACTATTCAATTTGCTCAAAAAACACTTCTACCACAAGAGCTTGAGGCAAGCAGCAAAAAAAATAATACGAACCTATCAATTGCTGTTAATTTCAACCTTATTGTTATATCTGGTAGCAACATTTATTTTTAGCCAATTTGAAAACCAGGCTTCTGGGCTACTGTTCTGGCTATCGCTCATTGCCATGATCACAACAGGACTTAACTCACTATGCACCCTCTGGATGCATGCAGAAATAAATCGTTTCTACAAAATAGCCATAGATAGGGCTGCCAAGGAGCACAATAAATCGGTTGATCTTGTACGACATGCCAATCAAGTAATAGAGGAATTTAAAAAAACACTCCACTAAAAAACCCCGACATATATGCCGGGGCTTTCTTATTTTCACTTAAATTATTCGTTACCACTAGCCTCGTCAATCAATTGCAAAGGATATTGAACTACTCCACCAGACAGTCTCTGAGCCACCGCAATCACACTTTCCTGTGTAAACTCACCTGTAATAACAAGCTCGCCATTAGTTATCTCGTTTTCTACAGTTGGAGCACCGATACCAACACCGTCTATAAATATAGCAATTTGTTTGCCTACGCTTGCCTTTGTAAGTTGAGCCAATCTTTGTTTACCTTCTTCATTAAACAATATTTGAAAAGCAAAATCATTTTCAGCTTGCTGAACAGGATTTACAATATCGATATACACTCCAGTTAAACCAGTTTCTAGCCATTGCTTAGCAGCCAGCACTTGCTCTTCAGTTTGTTTTGTAATCAAGATGTGGCTTGTATCAACCTCGGCCTCTTCACCAGAACCTCTTTCAGCATCTTTTTTAATAATATGAAAACCAAATTGAGTTTCAACCAGTTCAGAATGTATTGCTCCAACTGCCAAATCTCCAAAGATTACATTTTCATATTCAGGCACAAATTGTCCTTTTTTAATTCCTGTATAAGCTCCACCATTTTCAGCTGAACCAGGATCTTCTGAATTATTCTTAGCAACTTCTGCAAAAGTATCAGGATTAGCTAGCACTCCAGCTAATAAACTTTGCGCTTTAGTCTTAGCATCATTATTAAATTGCTCTAACTGAGTTTTTTCAGCATCTGTCATAACCAACTTATCAGGATCTTCTTGAGCTCTAATCTCAAAAGTAGGAGTATTTAACATGTATTGAACAAACTCATTTTCTAAAAATATCACGCCAGTCTTTTCTTTTACAGTTACTTCAACTGTTTTGCTATCAATAAGCTCTACCTTATCTTCTTCGCTCTCATATCCATATACTTTCAATCTCTTGGAAATAGCTGCAGCCATTGCATCTTTCATTGCATCAGCAACATCTATATTAAGATTAAATTTATACGTATGAACTTGCGGTTCACCAACCACACTTTCACCTTCAACCTCCCCCTCATTTCCTCCAAATTTATCAAAAATACAGCCGGTTAATGCAAACATCAGCACTACCGCAATAATTAGTACTTTTTTCATAGCCTAATATTTAGTTTATAATATAATACAACCTTCGATTACTTCATCTTACCACACAAGTATATAAAGACCCAAATCAATTATGTCAAGAAATGATTTATCCACAAACATAGATTTATTTACCTAATATTAGCACAAAAAAATAAAAAGTCTCAAAAATACGGCTTGACTTTTTCCACAGGACATGCTAATATAGTGACAATTCGAAAAAAATTCATCAAAAAAAGACAAGGAGGTCCATTTGAAGAAAAAAATAGTCATGCTCACCATGGCAATCATATCGCTCACCAGTATGTTTTGTGCAAACGATCAAGTTTTCGTAAGCGATTTAGACGCAAATGCAACCGCGTATGGATATTACCTAAACGTCAGGGACGGTATAGTCTATGTCGGATTTAGAGGTCTTACCATCAAGCACGAAAGTGGCATGAGAAATGCAGACGAAGTCAACTGGAGATGGCACATGGCGCCAAATTACGACCCGAATAGCTCAATTGATGGCCCATCAAATAAGGTGGGAACAATCAAAAAAGGAGAAACAAAGGATATCACAGGCTCATTTACAACAGATTGGCCCATTACAGCCATCCAAACTCTCTACATTCAAACAAATCAACTCGAAGATAAGGTTTTTGCAAACTCCGGTACTGTCCAGCTAGGCGCAATTAGATCAGAAGCTATTTCTGATATCAGCCGTAAAATATTTTCAGGACAAATTTCCATTTTCGAAATTCTTAAAAACTACGACAAAATTGCATTTATCGCAAAATAATATAAAAAAAGAGCCCACAATATTTGTGGGCCTTATTTTTTATCCTAAATACTTTCTCAACTTTTTTATATTCGACTTCCTCCTTAATTTTTTTAATGCCAATTCTTTAAGCTGCCTTACTCGCTCTCTTGACAGATCAAGCATATCGCCAATTTCAGACAACGTCAGCGATCTCTCGTGATCGATACCATAATACAGTTTAACTATCACAGCTTCTCTCGGACGAACAGTTTTAAGTGCTAATTTAATCTCTTTAATAAGTGATTCACTTAAAATCCCTGCATCAGGTAGCTCCGCCTCAAAATCAGGTAAATTATCCATTAACTGACTGTTGTCAGGTCCCTCAAATGTTGCGGCATCAAGAGAAACATGTCTAGCTGAAATTTGCCTAGTTGAGCTAACCTCATCTTCGCTAATATCCAAATATGCAGCAATTTCGCCTGGTTCAGGATCTCGCTCAAGCACTTCAAATAACTGTGTGGTTACTTTTTCCATTCTGTTTACATCCCCAACCTTATTTAAGGGCAAACGGACAATTCTTGAGTGCAGAGATAATGCATCCATAATTGACTGACGGATCCACCAAACAGCATACGAGATAAACTTATAACCCTTCTGTCCATCAAATCGATAACAAGCTTTAATTAATCCTAAATTTCCTTCATTAATTAAATCACGAAACTGAAGTCCCTGGTTCAAGTATTCCTTAGCAACAGTTACAACAAATTTTAAATTTGCTTTAACTAATTTTTCTAGTGCATTCTTATCATCTTCTTCTTGAATGCGTCTAGATAATTCACATTCTTCGTCTTTAGTGATCAACGCAATTGATCCAATTTCACGCATATAACTTCCGAGAGATTTATTCTCTCTCGATTGTGCATTAACAATCGGCTTTCTTGATATACCCACAAAAATCACCTCCTCAGTCCATAACAAATCATAAATTCCAAAAAATTAACATTTTTAGATCAATTACCCTCCTTTCATATTTGGTTTTACATTTTTTTTGACCATAGCAAGACTATCATATAAATCACCTGTCGTCAATAAAACCTCACAATTTGTGAGGTTTTTTTAAGTAACAATATAAAGTAATCTATTTTCTCTTCCTCTTTAGCTTCTGCCACACAATTAAAAGCGGTGAAGCAATAAAAATTGATGAATAAGTTCCAGCTATAGCTCCAATAATAAGGACCAATACAAATTCACGAATCGTAGCTCCACCAAACAAATATAGCGACCCAAGCACAAGTAGAGTCGTCACTGAAGTATTAATTGATCGAACTAATGTTTCATTTACTGAACAATTTACAGTCTCCACAAAGGTTTCCTTTGGCCTGTATATCAAATTTTCACGCACCCTATCAAAGACAACAATTGTATCATTAACTGAATATCCAAGCACTGTTAATAGTGCTGTTACAAAAAGAATTCCAACTTCAATATTTAAAAAGTATCCAAGTACTGCGAATATACCGGTCACAATCAACATATCATGCGCCAACGCAATTATTGCTGAAATACCATACTTCCATGATGCCACCGGTCTAGACACCTTTCTAAATGCATAAGCAATATAAATTATAATAACAATTAATGCAACTGCAATTGCCATCCATGCTTTACTTTTTAGCTCTTCCCCAATTACAGGTCCTACTGATTCAAATCTATTTTCCACTACTCCTTCGCCATAACTACTTCTAAGTACAGACAAATATGTTTGATGCTCGCTTTCGCTGAGTACTTTCATTCGAATGATCATCTCACTGTCTCCATATGGCTGAGCCACTACACTGTCAAGACCCAGATCAGCCCCGGTAAGAATATCAGAAACTTCATGTACTACTGGCCTTTCTTCAGGAAACTGAATCTCAGAAAGAGATCCACCAGTAAAATCAATTCCAAAATTAAGACCCCACAAAATTAATGCCACAATAGAACTAACTACAAATATTCCGGATAGTGTAAAAAATATATTTCTTTTTTGGATAATCTTTAACATATCTATTTAATATTATGTTTAGCTCCAAGAAGCCATGAAATCTTTTCCATACTCTTTGGATTAATTAAACGTAAAAATGATCTTGTCACAATCACAGCAGAAAACATAGAAACAAGTACACCAATTCCAAGCGTTACCGCAAAACCACGAATTATGGAAGTTCCAAACCAATAAAGTATAAAACAAATAAGTAGTGTTGAAAAATTTGATGCCCAGATAGAAGTCCAGGCTCTTTTAAAACCCTCTTCAACAGCTTGCGCAACATGCCGTCCGGCTCTAAGCTCTTCTTTTAATCTTTCAAAAATAAGTACATTTGCATCCACTGCAATACCAATTGATAGAATGAATCCAGCAACTCCTGCTAAAGTTAGAGTAAATACAGGCACAACCTTAAATATCATCAGAACCACAGCAGTATAAATTGCAAGTGCGATTACTGCAAATAAACCAGGCAACCTATAAACAAGCAACATAAATATTGCAATAGCAAGAAGTCCATATAACCCCGCAACAATACTCTTCTGAACAGAAATGGCACCAAGTGTTGGGCCCACAGTCTGTTGCGAAATAAGCTCGATTGGTACGGGCAATGCACCAGCATTTAGCCTTTGCACTAACTCTTTAGCTTCAACTTGATTAAATCGTCCTGTGATTACAGCTTTACCACCTGTAATTTTTTCATTAACGTTAGGAACTGAAATAGGTTCTCCGTCAAGATAAATTGCCACAGGTTTTCCAATATTTCTCTCAGTAATATCCTCAAAGAGCTGTCCTCCTTCACTATTAAATTCAAGACTCACTTCCCAGTCAAGCGTCATACTGTCTTGAGAAACAAATGCTCTCTTTAATTGCTTACCAGTAAGCTCAGTGTTTACCCATTCATCCATTGGGAAAATATCATTAGCATTTTTCTTCCTAATTAAAATATGACTTGATAACACCTCAGTATTTGACTCTATGTCATTAGTTTCAATCATAATATCATCCAAAATACTTCCATCAAGGTCAGTTGCCTCAACTCCAGTGTCTGGATTAGAGTCACTCATTTGTCTTTCATCTATTTTTTTTATTATATGATATCCAAATTCAGTCTCTACTAATTTTGGAGTAATTTCTCCAACTAGAAGATCATCAAAAATGGCACTTTCAAATTCAGGTACAAAGATGCCTCTTGCTGCCCAACCAAGGTCTCCCCCAACTTGAGCACTACCATCCTCAGAATACTCTCGCGCTAATTCGGCAAAATCATCCCCAGCCAGAGCTTTTTGGAGCACTTCACCAGCCAACTTAATCGCATCTTCATTAGCAGTCTCGATTTCTTCCTGCTGCTCTTCAGTTAAGACTCTATCAGCGTTGTACTCGGGGTTCATCTCTTTAAATTGAAGTAGTGGAGTTTCACCTATCATAGCAATCGCCTGGTCAACGTCACTAATGCCAGCCAACTCAACAATCAACCTGTAATCGCTCGTTTCACTTTTGTTTGTCTGCACAACCGGCTCACTTACTCCAAATGCATTTACTCTGCGCTCAATTACATCGCGCACACCTTCAACGGCAGATTCTCTATCATCATCTCCAATTTGAGAAGTATCAGCCTGATAAATCAAATGAGTTCCACCCTTAAGGTCAAGTCCAAGCCTATAATCAAATTTATTCCAAAAACTAGCTCCAGGTACAGAATTAGGTACATTAAAACCAGTCCCACCTTCTTGAAGTGGACTTGCATGCCAGTCAACTAACACTGAAAACAGTGCCAGCACTAAAATTAATACAATTGTTACTGATAATCGCTTCCTGCTATATGAAGCCATAAATTATGAGAGTAAGTAAAAATTCAGCCTTATCGGCCTATATATTTAGAATAGTCTATTATAAAAATAAAGTCAATATTAATAACTATCAAACAAACATTGACAAATTGGCCTAAGTTAGATACTCTTCAAGGACATAAAAAAACAAATAAATTAAACAATTATATAAACTTGGAGGAAAAATGACTGATCATGAATTAATTCTTGCACTTGAAAACTGGCTTATTAAAAATGACATAAAAAAAACCCATCTAATGAAAAAATATAAAGTCATTACATCAGGTTTTAATTATGACTATGTCTTTAAAAAAAGAAAATTATACCCGGGTACCAAGGCAAGAATCTATCTTTTTACCAGACTTAAAGAATTTAAACCCACAAGTGTTCAGGTAAGAAAACTTGTTAACAAGCATCGACGTAAAATCAGACCTTATAGCACTTTAGCTATTGAACTTGACGAGCAAGCAGGACCAAAGACAAAGAAGAAAAAAACAATTCCAGTTCCCAATGAGCCACAATTGAGCAGCAAGTTATATAGCGTGCCTGATGCAATTCAGATAGCTATGTCGCAAGGCAGCAACGCCATCTCAACAATCTTTAAGTTGCTGCAACTTCAAATGACTGGCGACGAAGGAGACTTTATTGTTTCTGGATTAAAACCCCCTGCTTCAGAATCAAATGAGCAAATTCGCTTTCTACTAACAGCAGATACTTTCAAGCTCTTAGACATCCGTTTCGGTTTAAAAGAAGTCAGCGATACAATTGAACTTATCAAACACTTAATAGTAATGGTCCAAGAGCTGCGCAGACGCGCAGCAATAATTGCAGAAATGTCAGAAGAAAAAGAGCGCCTGGGAGTCATCAAAAAATTAACAAATGAAATTGATGAATTGTTTCTAACCTTAGAAGCAGCTAAGTCAGAAATACCAGCAAATTCTCTAGAATATATTACTCAACAAAGACAAGCCTTTAAGGAGGAAGCCTATGAGCTTAAAAATACTAAATCTTGACTTGCAAAAAATAAGTAAACTCTCTACAAAAATTAAAAAAGTAAAGCCCCAGGTACGCAAACAGTTATTTGAAAATGTTATCAATGAAATCGGTGAAGGTCCACTAGCCTGTCTTCAGCAACTGGAAGAAAATAGTAACGATGCCGGAGGCCTGAATATCTTAATTGATACTACCCATTTTTTTAGTATAACTGATAACGGTATTGGTATGACCGATGAAGGAATAGAAGCATTTATTTCTATGGGTTTTTCGCATTGGCCATCCAAGGAAGCAAAAGGTCAATTTGGTACTGGTGCCAAAACAATTATCTCACTTGCCAAAAAAATGATTATCTTTACCGCATGCCACGATCATCCAGATAAAATTAAATATTTTGAAGTCACAGATCAGGAGCTACTTGACGCTTGGGCACATGAAAGAGATGTAGATGTTAATGTACACTTCATACCGCGATCAAAAGTTGACTTTCCCTATACTACTGGTACCATTATTAAATTTGACAAGTTCCGGCCTAATAAAAGACCAAGTTCGAACTACATACAAGAAAACATGGCTGAATACTTAGATCCACATGTTGCAGATAAAGTATTAGTTGATGGCAAGAAACTTCAACAAAGAGACTTACTCGGAGAAATAATATATTGGGAAGAACCATATAAAGAACTTGATATCTATTGCAAATTGGCCTTTGTAAAAAAACCAAAAAGAACTGACAAGCCATCTAAAATTGGCTCAAAAGGACCAATTTGTACTATAAGTTCATTTGTCGCCCAGCTTCCAGATGAATTAAAACAAAGAGTCCCTCTGCTGCTCACCCAAAGAGAAATATTGGGCACTATTGATATTAAACAATTTAATAAGTACGGATCAAATGTTCGAACACAATTCTCTAAAGCCTTTTATCAAAGTGTGGAGCTCAAAAGATTCATTGACTGGCTAGAACTCTGGCTCGGCCCTCAGCTCGAGCGTGCCATGGGTATTGTTGAAGAAGAAGAATCAGTTAAACAAAGCAATCAAATTGTTGAGGATTTTTGCAGCTCTGTTCAACAAAGAACAGGAGAGCTCATTGACAAAGAAGTAGCAAAACAAAAATCTACTACCAAACTGCGAATATCCCCTGCCAGGCTCGAGCTATTATTAGAAAAAACCTTTATCTACCAACTGACTAACATTGATAAGAAAAAAGGCAAAATTATATGGGATGCCACTGAATCTGGCGGCAACATAAAACCTCTAAGCGCTACTACTGCTGAATACACAGCTGGTTCAGAGATTGGTATTTTCAGGCTTATTGCTTATCAAGAAAAAAATCCTGATATGAAAGCAATAGCTTCCGTGCAACTGGTTAAGTACAAAAAACTTAGAATTAATCCTGCAACCATAAACCTTGAACCAAACGGCCGACAAGTTCAACTAATGATTGAAAATCGCCCGCCAGGAACAGATGAGAAAGGATGGGTTTGGATAGCAGAAGAATGTGGCGGCCGAATAAGTAGTTCATATGGCTTTTCTATTCAGTATACTCCCGGCCCTGCAGAAGGAAAATTTCGCATTAAAGTAAGCTACAAACCTGATACAAGCTTTTCAGCTGAGTGCCGTATAAATATTGTCAAACAGGATAAACCTGATCATCCAAAAGCAATTGATCAGCTAAGAAAAGCTTTCAAAATTCCTGCCATAGATAAATACCCAGATGTATTTTTTGAACTAAGGCTAGTCAATTGGTCAAGACAAAACAAAACCAGCGAACTACAAAGAGGCCTAAGCAAGCAGACGCTATCAATTAACACAGGCCAAAAAGGAGTACTAGAAGCTCAGCAAAAAGGAAAGTCAACCTTTTTCGAATTTTTAAAGAATGAAATTGCTCTTAATTGGTGTGAAGTTGTTGACAAGAGCATGTCTCCAATGGACACCCTCAAATTCAGGGCGATAATTCTCGAAATGCTAAGTTTTCTAGAAGAGTAATCAACAATTTAAAAAAAATCCCAGGAATATTATGTTCCTGGGTTTATTTTTTTCTATTTTTATAATACGGCAGATCTTTTTTAGAAATAAAATTCCTAAGTGATCCTTTTTCACCTCTCATATGTAATGGCAAAACATTATCCTGCCACCAATAATTTGCTAGCTGCTTGCCTAAGTCAGTTAGTATATAATAAATTTCATCAAGCTCTTCATCTTTATTTATAACAAATAATGGGCTACTCACTAAATTAATACGCTCTATCACGGATTCAGCAACAGCCTCACCATAAAGAATCAATTTTTCACCTGACACATCATTAATAGAATTAATTACGACTCTTAATGTTCTACCTCGCCTAGATCTAGTAGTTAGAATTGACTCAAGAGCACATGTAATTTTTTTGACTATATCAAATTCTCGATCATTGCAATCAGGAAAGTATTTATCCATAAATGTGGCCATTTTGACCGGATCAAGAACTACATTAATTCTCTTAGCCAACTGGTCCATCTCAGATAAATCTGGTGATTCGAATGACTCATATATACGCTCATCTTCTTCAATGCTTCGAATGACTAAATTCTCATCTAACTCTTCCTCAATAGCGCTATATGGATCCGCAACTGCATTACTTAGTGTTTTTTTATCAGATTGAATACCTATCTGATAGCGATTAATTTGTTCCTTGTGAGTATTAATCAAAGAAATTTTTTCAAAAAGCTCTTCATCTTTATCAAAAATATTTTTCGATAATTCCTTCCTTTCAGCGACCATTACATCAAGTAATTCCCTTTTCTCTTCAAGTTGTTCAATTATTCCAATTCTTAAAACTCTTTTTTGGCATCCCTGAACATCAGTTAAAAGTGGAGTCACCTCAACTCGCAATTTAATAAATTCTTCTTCTAAGTTACTATATTGTTGATGTAATTTTTTTAACTCATTATAAACTTCTGTTGCGTCGTTCATGACCTTAGTAGCATTAACCAGCTCCATCTCTAAATCATGATGCAACTTGATAAACCCTTTCAATAAGTAACTAAATAAATCGTCCTGACCAACAGCCTTGAGCATTATTTCTTTACTGACCTCTGCCTGAGCTGCCTCAAAAAGTTCATTCATAGTCGTCAATTCTTTGTCTATTTGATTTAATTTAGCAAACAGGGCATCAAACAGATACTCAAGAGCATGACCCACGTCACCACCTGTTTTCATAACATGAATTAATTCATCAAAAGGCATTTGCTGCATAAACTCTCTTACAGATACATTTTCTAGATCAGGAATTCTTTCCCTAAATCGCGAAACACATTCCCTTAATTTATCAGGAAAGTCAGCAAGGAGAACTTGGCGATCTCTAGATGCATCAATTACAGGAATCTTCTTTTTTCCCATAAAAAACCTCCCAAATATTATATTTATATCATTTTTTTTGTTTCCCTTCTTTATATCATAAAACCATTTTTTTTGCAAGAAAAAAACCTTGGGACCTTTATCCCAAGGGTTATTTTTGTTTAATATCCTAAATAGTCTTTGAGATTAACAATTTTTTTCAGCAATTGAGCATGCTCATTTTTAATTTTTTCTAGCTCAGATTCGTTGGAACTTTCCTTCTTTAATAGCATCTGACGAGCAGCTCTCAAAACCAAAGCTGTTTCACTTCCCTTAAAAAGAATTTCAATTCTCTTTATCCTTTTAGCGATCTCTTCAACAGTAAGTTCTTTGATAAATTTCTGTTGCTCTTTTGATATGATTCCACCAATTTTACCCAAGCACTGACGACAAGTAGTAAGTTTTCCATGAACTTTATTTTTATTGCATTTGTCACACAATTTTTCTGGCTTAGTTCCTTCAGTCTTATATTCATACTCAAAATCTTTATTTACCCCATAAACCTCAATATCATGCACTGGGCCTTTAACAATTTGCCCGGTTTTGTATAAATAACCCAAATCAATCAATTCCTCAACATGTTTTGCAGTAAAAAAACCAAGCTTAGCTTTTTTTTGCACTTTGTAAATAATACCTCTAACGCAATCTTTTTTACCTTCAATAAAGGTATTTTCATTAATTACACGTATAGCCTTTGCTATATTTTCAGATACGACAGGTATTTTCTTGTCTTTCTGCATCTTATTCCTCCATTTATTATCTTAATTTTTGTATTAGTAATCTATCAAATCAACCATCTTTTGTCAAGCAATACCCTAAATTACCTTTCTAAAATATTCAATAGTCTTTTTAAGCCCTTCATTAAGCTCAATTGTAGGCTCCCAATTAAGCCTTTCCTTAGCCAAACTTATATCAGGCTTTCTTTTCATTGGATCATCTTTGGGTAAATCATTATGTATAATTTTACTTTTAGACTTAGTCATCTCAATCACCTTTAAAGCCAACTCATTAATAGTAAACTCATTCGGGTTGCCAAGATTCACCGGCCCAGTAAAATCATTTACTTCCATCATTTTAACCAAACCCTTAACTAAATCACTCACATACTGAAAACTCCTAGTTTGATTCCCATCCCCATATATCGTAATATCATCCCCTCTTAAAGCTTGAACTATAAAATTTGATACTACCCTACCGTCATCTGTATCCATTCTTGGACCATAAGTATTAAAAATTCTAACAACAGCAATGCCTACCCTATGCTCTCTATGATAATCAAAGCACAGCGTTTCAGCGCATCTTTTTCCTTCATCGTAACAAGCCCTTGGCCCAATACAACTTACATTGCCTGCATAGCTTTCTTTCTGGGGATGTTCAAGTGGATCACCATACACTTCGCTAGTTGACGCTTGCAGAATTTTAGCTCCATCTTTTTTAGCTAGCCCAAGCACATTAATCATACCAAGCACATTAGCTTTCACGGTTCTAATAGAATTTTCCTGATAATGAACAGGTGATGCAGGGCAAGCCAAATTATATACCTGGTCTACTTTATCTATCTTGATCTCATCAATTATATCATGCTCAACTATTTTTAAATTACCATCATCCAAATGAGCCAAATTTTTCTTTGATCCAGTAAAAAAATTATCAAGCACAATTACTTGATTCCCTTGATTTAATAAATATTCAGTTAGATGTGAGCCAATAAATCCAGCTCCACCTGTAATTAGAATATTCTTCATTTTTGGTAATACCATTTATACCAATCAATAAAATTTTTAACACCTTGCTCTACTGACCACGCAGGCTCGTAATTGAGCAACTTTTTAGCCTTAGAAAGATCTGCCAAAGTTTCCTCTACTTCTCCTTTTTGAATTGAAATATAATTACGTTTTGCCTTTTTTCCTAAATTTTCTTCAATCAACTGAATATAGTATTCCAGCTCAACAGTCCTATCAGCTCCCAGATTAATTAATTCACACTCAGTATCATGCTCAACTGACTTAACAGTTCCGTCAACAATATCGTCAATATAGCTAAAATTTCTTTTCATTTTGCCATCATTGTGAATATTAATCGGCTGATCTTTAGATATCGCATCAGTAAAAAGAAATATCGCCATATCAGGCCTACCCCAAGGACCATAAACTGTAAAAAATCTAAGCCCTATTGATTTTATGCCGTACAAATGATTGTATGTTGCTGCCAGTAGTTCTGTTGATCTTTTTGTTGTCGCATACAGCGACATCGGCAAATTCACTTCATCGGTTTCGCTAAATGGCATTTTTGTATTACCGCCATAGACGCTCGAACTTGATGCATAAATGAACTTCTTAACATTAAAATCTTTAGAAAGTTCAAGCATATTAAGTGTTCCTTTAAAATTCGTATCACTATACGAAAAAGGATTTGTCAGAGAATACCTGACCCCAGCTTGCGCCGCTAAATGAACGATAATATTAATTTCATTTTCAGTAAAAATACGCTTTAGAGCCTCAAAGTCACAAATATCAATTGAATACAATTTAAAATCTACACCTTCCAAAAGGTGCTTTAATCTATCTTTTTTCAGTTGTGGGTTGTAGTAATTATTGAAGTTATCTACAATAATTATCTTATTCCCCTTAGCTGCCAATTTTTTAGCCACAGCACTTCCAATAAAGCCTGCGCCACCAGTAATAAGTATTGTCATTTAGTCGTAACGTTTTTAACGAGGAGCAAATTGATTTGCTTCGAGTAGTGGTTCAAGCAGTCCTGTGAACTGTTTGAACGGGCTTTGCGCTATGCGGAGTTTACGCATCGCAAAGACCTACACTTTTATTAATAATTAAGCTATACTAAACGTATAATCATCTTATCAAAAGTATGCCAAAAAATCAATCCCAAAGAATCCTCTATCTAGTCACCCTTTCAGAATGGGGTGGAGCACAAACATATGTCTATGATCTAGCAACTGATCTTAGCAAAAGTAGCACTGTCATCGTCGCCTGCGGCGGAGATCAAAATGGAGAACTAATAAGAAGAATAAAAAAAGAAAATATTAAGCTGTATTATTTAAAAAACTTAGATAGATCAATCAACTTTTATCGCGATTGGCTAGCTTTTTGGGACCTTGTTAAATTATTTAAAACTACTAAACCAGACATTGTGCACCTCAACTCAAGCAAAGCCGGCTCCCTTGGCGCGCTTGCTGCCAAGTTAGCAAAAGTACCAAAGGTAGTTTATACCGTTCATGGCCTAGTTCTCAACGAACCACTCGGGAACCTCAAAAGAATATTCTTCTGGTTATCTGAATGGATATCCGGAAAATGCAAAGATAAATTAATATGCGTCTCTGATTACGACAAAAGATCACTACTAGCAAACAAGATTGTTCCATCCAGCAAAATAGCCGTTATCCATAATGGAATTGACCTAACTCGCCTCGATTTTTTCGAAAAAGACGAATCGCTCTATAAGATAAAAAAATTAACCCAACTAAAAACAGGCCGAGTGCTTGACCTCGATCAACCAAAAACAAACGTCGTAGGAACAATAGCAAATTTCTATTCCAACAAAGGCCTAATATACCTTATTGAGGCAGCCAAAGAAGCTTTAACCCTACTTCCTAATACTAAATTTGTAATTATTGGTGATGGACCTGGTCGAAGAAAAATAACCAGCCTAATAGAAAGCTATAAATTAGAAAATAGTATTTTTCTGCTTGGTATTATTGAAAAAGCAGCTAAGTATTTGAAAGCTTTTGATATTTTTGTTTTGCCATCAGTTAAAGAAGGTTTGTCCTACACCTTGATTGAAGCAGTCTCAGCCGGCCTTCCAATTATTACAACTAATGTTGGCGGCAGCTCAGAAATTGTTAAACATAAAAAAAATGGCATCCTCGTGCCACCTAAGCAGTTCAACATACTTGCCGAAAACATTGTAAACCTAATCCAAAACAGCTCAAGCAGAAAACTATTTATAAAAAATAATATGCTTGAAGCAAATCGATTTGACCTAAAACAAATGATTGCTGAAACAAAAATTATCTATAATCAATAATTATTCTACAGAAAACTTATAAACCTTAAAAGCTACCTGCCCCTGGTAGTTTTTTATTTCCTCAAATTCATAGCCGCTTTCATCAAGCATTTTTTCAAATTTAATGTTTGACACTCTTGTCTCTCCACTGGCTTTCCTCGGATCAAGAACAGATTCATCGATTCCAGCAATGTAATAAAAATCATTAATGCCAATATCTACAAAAAATTTTATTATATTATCAGTTTTAAAATTCTTAGTTTGTTCAAAAAAAGGTGCTAGCGGGACTCCATAATAATTAGAATACTTTCTAAAATACCAGTTATGAGCAAACCAACTTATAGAATCATCAAAAAAATACACAATTCCATCCTTTTTTATAGTCTCAATAGTTCGCGTATCAATGTCATCAATAATTTTTGGTCTTTCAAGCTCAAGATGGCCTGTAAATATTTCTGATTTTAAATATTTTTCAAGCCTAATAAAACCCAATTTTTTGTTTCCAACTCCTTCATTTGAATAAACTATATGATTTCTACTCACAGGTTTAACTAAAAAATTCGAATTAATACTGTAGAATAACTCAAACCCAAACACTAACACTATTAAAACAATCAATATTTTTTTTACATTCAAATTAACCCTATTGTACAAACTACACAAAAAGAAACTAATTGATATAACTATAAATGGAATTAATATAATCAAAAATCGAACTTCAGTCCCTCCCAGCCCAAGAATTAAAAAAGCTAGATAAAAAGATCCGAGTAATACAAATCTCATCTCCCTACCATGCTTCTTTTTAATAAAATAATAAAGCTGGTAAATGATTGATGCAATAAACAAAAAAAGAAGTGGCAAAGAAATTGAATGATACAAATTTTTTGCCATTGACCAAATTGATGAGAAATAGTTAGACCCAGCCCCTCTGTCTCTTAGGCTCAAAAAATCATCCGTCTCCTGGCCAAAAAGAGAGGTAAGCGGTGCGTCAAAGTGACCACGAGAACTAAATACAGATATATTATAAACAATAACTGGCGTAATCACGATAAGCAACAGCAACATCGCCAAATAAACATTCTTTTTTTTGAACTCACTTCTTCTAAACAAAATTAAGTGCAAAAAAAATGAAATTATCAAAAATCCAGCTGTATACTTGCAAAGTATCGCAAATCCCATAACTACTCCAAACAATAATATATACTTACTCTCGGCTGACTTCAGGTACCTTACCCAAAAAAATACTGACAGGGAAATAAATAAAATTTCAATTCCTTCAAGATATCCCCCATTGGCCGCAAGTATACTAATCGACGCTATACTCATCACCCCACTACCTATATACCCTGCCATTTTTGAATACATTTCTCTACCAATTAAAAAAACAACATAAACTGTTGCTATAAATGATAATACAAATGGCAGTCGCGCAGCAACTGAATTATCCCCGAATAAACTAAATGATAATTTTTGCATTGCAAAAACTAATGGCGGAGCATCATGAAAACTCAAATTTGCCCAAGCAGGAATACTACCAAACCACTGCACAGGACCAGTTTGCTCATCTGCAGCCAAGTAATCAAACCACCCAAGCGCCCTAAAACTATAAAGTGCATCGTCGCTAATAAGGTCCACCGAAAAGATATTCCACACAGATAAAAAAAGAGCAAAAAATAAAATTAGAATAACAAATTTATCTTTCATATCACTTTAAAAAGTCACCATTATATATCTCTTTGATAAATGCTTCCACCTGATCATCAAGTTTTGAGTCCTTACCAAGCAGTGTCTTCATAATTGCTTCAGCCCTACTGTTGTCACCTAGGCCAGCATAATAAATAGCCCAACTCGACACATATTCAACTTTTTCTGGAGCAAGAGCTATCAACTTTTCAAAGGTTTCATCCACTAAGTCTTGCCTTTTTGCAGTTTTATACAAAGGAAGATAGCGAAGCAGCCCGCTTTCGCTCTCAAAAAATTCAGGGTCAATTTCTGTTTCAATAATTTCTTTTGTTCTATCAATTAGCTCTTGATCACCCTTAAGAAGTGCCACAGCATAAACATTAATATAAGTATCTATTACTTTAGGGTTAAGCTCAACCGCAAACTGAAAATTTTCCAGTGCCTTATCATAATCTTTCTTGAGCACATAAGCTTCACCAATTTGATAATAAGTATGGGCTCTTCTAGGCGCAAGCTCAATCATTTTTGGGGCCATATCAATGGTATCTTGCAAACGACTCTTATCAAGCTTATATGAAGCAAGATAGAGCTGACTAAGGTTGTAATAGTGCTTAATTTCATTCGGATCAAGCTCTATGCTTTTCTTAATTTCCTCAATCGCCATGTCATACATTGGCCCAGCCTCATGATTAGGGACACTTTTTGCATAATTTCGTACATACACCGCCATTTCCCTAGCTATCTCAAACCTTGTATAGTTATTATTACCCTCAATGGCTTTTACATAAAATGCATACGATTGCTCCATCATTTCCTCTCTTTTATAAGCTTCAGCGTAAAGCAGGCTTCTGGCATTGCCAATAGCTACAATATTTACAATATAGCTAACATATAAAATAATAAGAAGCATTACTGGTAAGCCAATCTGCCAACTCAATTTAGAACCTACCTTTCTCATCTCCCCTTTGTCACCAACACTAACCACAAATGCAAGCACAGCTACCCACAGGATATACGTGCTTACCGAATCAAATACAAACATATTAGCCACCAAGTGGCCAATGAGTAGTGAAATGAAAATATTGGACGTTAAAGTCGAAAATTTCCTAGACTTAAATAAATAGAAAATTGCAAGAAAAATAATTCCAAAATAAGACAAAACGCCAAGTATACCAGTAGTAACTAAATTTTCAAAAAAAACATTGTGCGCTTTATCAAACCAAATCCTAGACCCACTATCGGTGTAAATTTCTGACGAAAAATATTTGCTAAAGGCAAACCCATAATTCTCGGGCCCCCATCCAAGCAGTGGTCGGTCTTCAAAAGCTTCTAGAGAAGCGCCCCAAGCTGCCAGTCTAGTTTGCACTGTATAGCTTTGAAGTGATACCGTAGTCACTCTTCTAAGAGTGGCATTACTTTGAACAGCGCTAGAATTTCTAAGTAAATACGCGCCAAGCGATAAAAGTATGACGACAAATAATCCTATAGCTCCAATTTTTCTCAAATTTGCTTTCTTTGATCTAAAGACTGTCAAGGTTCCCAATGCCAACAATCCGACTATCAAACCAGCGACAGCTCCTCTGGTTTGAGTTAAAAATATTGCTACAAGATTAAATAGCAAAGCAATCAGTGCAAAGATCTTCCATGCCTTTACTTTATCCTTATATATTAAATAAAGTGCTAAAAACACATTCATCAGGCAGTAACTTCCAAGATAAGCCGGATTTCCAAGAGTTGAGCTAGCACGCGTACCTGACGAGTTTATAGCATCAATTAAACCAAAATTAAGAGCTAGCCCATAGATAGCCACAATAAAACTTACTATCAAATTCACCCTAAAAAACCAGCGCCAAATTTTTATACTCCTAAAGGCATAAATGAGTAGCGTAAGGTATGCAAATAAAAAAAGCCAAAGGGCTACCCCTTCAGCACGCTCAAGATTACTCCAAAAACTTTTGACAAAACTCAGCCCAAAAATAGCAGCAAAGAACATAACTAAAACATACAAACCAAATATCCACCAAATTTTATTAACCCTAAATTTAAAATCCTTTTTCAAAAAAAGAAGTATCGTAAATAAAATAACTCCAATTAGAATCAAAACTCTAAAATAAACTACCTTACCTGTAATAAAAGGAAAATAAAAATATTTATGATAAAGAATTGGGGTAATAGTTACTCCAACAAGCAACCACTGTAAAACCTTATCCAAGATATTAGTAACCCTATAAGTATGCATAATCTTAATTCTTACTTTTAATCCTAGCCTCCAGACTATAATCCTCCGGATGGTTAACCAGCCATTTATCAAGTGCCTCCATGGCTTCATCTTGTTTGTCTAAAAGTACATAATAATCTATTAAATTAACTATCAAATTTCTCTCATCAGGCATATTTTCTAGTCCCATCTCTAAAACTCCTGCAGCTTTTTTAGGATCCTCAAAATTATATCGATATAGCTCAAAAAACGCATTGTATATATCAAAAAGATTTTTTTCACGCTCTAGCGCAATAAGATAATATTTCTCTGACTGCTCATTGTCTATAATAAAGGACTTATAAATATTTCCAAGATTTGATGGTGAGACACTATTACCCGGATAAGCCTCAGTAAACCATTTGAGAACAACTGCCTCTCGCTCGTAGTCACCTATCATATGCATAGCGCCAGTCACATTAAGCCAATTATAAAAAAGTTCATTTGATTCAAATGCTATCCCCTCTTCGCTCGCAGCTTCGATACTAACTTTTGCCTCATTAAATTTATTATACGCTTTTTCCGTCTGGAACTCACTATAATTTTCTTTTTTAACTTCAAAAACTAAATAGTCAATTGGATTAATATTAACTTCTTGTTCTGGTTCAAGTCCTGTTTTTTGATTCAAAATATACCAAAGTCCAATTGCCACACCGACTACTAAAAGTATAATGATTGGGATAATCAATTTTTTCATACTAATTTATTTACTTATCTATTAATAGTTATACTTTACTATATTTTTCCCTAAAACTCAACCCCCTCCGACATTACATCGGAGGGGGTTTAAACTTTCATTTCTGTTAGTCTATTTTCTCAACTAATTAAATTAATTAGTGATTATATAGATTTTGCAGAAGAAGTTGTGCTAACCAAGCCATCAACTAGGTAACCATTTAACCATTCCATGGTTACAGTAGCTGTAGTTGTTGTATTACCATATGACAGATCTGACCAAATGAAGTCATCATCGTCTAGGGCATCAACAGCAACGGCGTTCTTGTTATAGCTTGTTGAAGCTTTGGTATCATCACCAAGCATTGATGTACTAATACCATTTGAAGTACTTGAATCATAGCCGGTTACGCTAGCTTTCAAAGTATATGTCTTTGAACTACCAGCAGAAACCATTTCTACGTTAGCTGCAGCATCATCATCATCGAAGAATAATACTTCGATCAATGTGTAGCCAGTACCTGTACCATCTTCACTTTGTCTAACACCACTTACTGTTTGGCTTGCGGCAAACTCTTTAGTCACAAAGTTAGAACCTTCATACAAAGTAAAGTCATCAGCAGTTACAGTTGTAGTTGTAACTTTGAAACTCATCTTGTATAGACCAACTGGACCAGAACTGTCAGCAGCCACTGTTACGTCAATCAAATCATAATCACCGTTTGATGTAACTGAGTCACCTGTTGAGGCAATAGTTACAGTTGGTGCTGATTTAACCAAGGCGTAAGTTGGGAATGTTAGAGTTGCTGAGGTTGGAGTGATAGTTGTACCTGATGCTCCTTTTACTACGGCGTTAGCAGCAGTAACGGTGTTATTAAATCCAGTATATGGAGAAGCATTGGTAGCTATACCACTCTTACTTGCATCAGCAGTATCAGCTTTAATAGTCAACTCTTTAGTCTCATTGACAGGAACAACAAATGGATCTGATTCCATGTTGAAAGTCAATGTAGACGCATCAGATGAAGTAATTGTAGCTTCAGCAATTTGAGTTGCACCGTCATACAAATAGTATCCGAGCAATTCATCAGTACCACCGCTATTAAATGCAGTAAAGTCTACATACAATTTTTCAATGTTTGCGTTTTCATAAAGAGCAGTTGCAGTTATCTTACCAAGCTCTACCCCAGTCTTATTACTTGAAAGTAGTGTATTGGTATTTGTATCACTTCTAGCAAAAGTTAAACTTCCACCAGTAGCGATAGTCATTGTTGAACCTGCACCATAATTATAGGTTTCTGTTACATCTTCTCCTTCGCTATCCTTAGAAGTTACATTGCTTGCGCCACCAATCTGGAATGTTTCATCCGCTGATGGAGTTGAAGCGATGTTAGCTGTAATTGTCAAAACCTTAACAGTGCCTTTTGCCACTGTAATAGCTGGACTAATACTCCAAGTTGTAGTTGCAGAAGCACCAGCTGTAGTTGAAGTTGGGTCAGGATCATTGCTGACAGTTACTTCAGTATCACCATCCCAAAGTTTCAAATTTGAAAGCTCTGCAGGATAGTTTCCACTAGCCTTTGTTCTAATGTCAGTCTTGATCTGAGTAACTGTTAGGTCATCACCAGATCCACTAGCATCAAGTTGAACATTAGCAAACTCAACATTATTTGTGCCACGAATGACAGTTGCTGCAGCAGGTTGATTGCTCATGCTAATTGCAAGTGTAGCAGCTTTAATTGTCATTAATGCAGACTGTTGAGAAGCTGTTGGAGATTCAGTAATAGTATTTCCAGTTACTTGACCAGTTGTATCTAGCCATGTATCAGGATCAATCTCACATTGAATTGTTTGATTGGTAGAAAAATCAGAACTTAGATTAACCTTAAGTCCAACTTTATGAACTCCAACGTCAAGTGAAACAGTGTCAGTAGATGTTACGCCACCTTCAGCTGAAGTAGTTGTTTGACCACTTACATCATCAGCGCCAGTAAGACCTGCACCTGTATCAACGTTATAAAATATACCACTAGTCATGTCTGAGATGTCACCACCAGCATTTCCAATTTTACATAGAGCTTCCATAGCAGTAATGTCAACGGCTTCACCTTTAACAGTGAATATCCATTGACCAATTTGTGTACCATCTTGACCCTCAGCAATATTAGCAGCTACAAAAGTTGAATCTGGTTCAACCTTAAGTGAGCCATCGCCAATATTGTGATCTGTAGTGTTATTAAAGTATGGTTGTGAAGTTGCTGGGAATGTTGGGATAACATATGAGTTATATACTAGACCCTTTACCAAAACATCAGTATTTCTATGAATGTCTAACTGAATTGTTCTGCCAGAACCGCCTTCTACTTCGTCAACCTTGACCATGAATTCATTGTTTTTAGATTTACCTAGCTCAAAAGCTGGAGATAAATTAAATTCAATATATTTGTCAACTTGAGCAGCAGTAGCAAGCTTTGTGCCATCACTTGAATCGTACAATGAATAAGTGCCTACATCACTATCAGATGCTGTTCCTGCTTGTTTAAATACAATTTTTTCAATTTGTACTTTTTCAGTAGAAGAATCATTAGTAACTTTAACTTGAGCTACTTCTACGTCAGTGTCACCCACTTTAGGTGCAGCATCTGATCCTGGGTTACTACCACCAGCAGCGATTGTTGCTGTAGCAATACCAACACCAGTATTAAGTGACATTTCATTTCCCCAAATAGGAAATGAGCCACTTAAACTTGATCCACTCTTAACAGTCATGGAATAAATTCCAAGCTTAGGAGTGTCTCCTGCAGTCATAGTTCCACTAGCTGCCATGTTACCAACAACATATATTTTCTTAGTAGTTCCTGCAGCAACGACAATGTCATCACCTACAGTTGCTCTATGATCTGAATTAAATGTTTTATTCAAACCAGTTTGAGAACCAGCTGGACTATCTTCAACAATAGCCACTGTAGCGAAATCAGCATCAACTGCTAATCCGCCTCTTTCAATAATAATGCTGTCGATTGTTACATCAGCTGCACTGTTATTTGTGACATTAACTGCCAAAAATGGAGCTCTAGCTTGGCTACCAAGATAAGTTGTAGATGCTGGAGTATCAGCAGCAAGAGAAACAGTTACGCTACCGCCAACAACACCACCACCTGTACCAGCTACAGTCATTAATCCTGATTCTGCGCCAGTAATTGAAGTACCATCAGTGTATCCAGTTAGGCTTGATGCACTTTGCAAGAATGCCCAATTGAACATATTTGCGTCAAATGCTTCACCTGTAGCAACGGGTCTTTTTTCAGTACCATCAATATAATATGTGGTAGCTGAACCAACTTCCTTTACTAAGGTTCCTGAAGGATACATACCTGCTGTCAATGCGTCACCTACTGTGTAGTTGACCCAGAAAGCATCTGGTACATCGTCAATTTTAGTATTCCAATCGCTACCGAATAATGCCACAGCGTTAGCTTCACTCACGATTGAGCGAAGTACACCACCTGGCTCTACAGCATAAACTGTAGGTACGGTATCGATTTTAACCATTTGGGTACCTGCACGATATGTAACATTGCCACCAAGTGGGTAGCTTGACAATTCACTGTCAGAAACTGTTACAACACCGCTGAAATCAGGATACCATGTCATGTATGTTTTCTGGTTAGGGAAAACATATCTTTTACCACCGTTTAAGTAATAGACTGCAGAGCCGGAGCCTGTAATCAAATCACCATCTGCGGCAGCTTGACCTGTGCTAGGTACGAAGCTAAAAGCTGCTACCATAGCGAAGGCCATAAATAATATAAAACCTTTTTTCATAAATGATTTTTATTTTTTTAAGATCATGTTTCTACGAAGTATTAATAATTGTTTAACGGCTCGAGCTATTTCTGTCGGCTCTTATATCAAGAACCAGTGCGAGCATGGAGCAATGCGACTAACGCATTATGGCTCTGTTCTACAAAATCAGAACTTTGAGCCAACAAATAGTTTCGTCAAGCAAATTTTATATTTTTCATAGGTTAACAAATCTTAAAATTAATTTTATTCCTACCAGCATCTCATTATATGAGAGTCGACCTTTTTAAATAGGTTAGGAACTTTGATAATCCCCCCTTCATTAAAAATATGAGTACGTATTCTTAATGAAAGAGATATTACTTCTTGTGAGCAACAATTATAATATATAAATAGTTACCTTCTTCAGAGTGTACAATGAAATCATTGGATAACCCCTTAATCATCTCACCTACTTTAGCACTACTTTTATCTGAAACAAACTTTTTTAATATTTGACTCAGTCCAATATCCCTTAAAACAAAATATATCTTCTGATAAATAATTTGTTTTAAGTTCATTTTCTCAACTGGTCTCTGTCCGAAAATTTCAATCTTATAATCACTTTCAATTTGATTAATTATTTCTTTTTTAAAAAATTCTTTTTTGTGATACGGATTTTTAATTCCAAGCCTCTTTGTTACTCCCCTATCAGGTGTTGATAAAATCAACTTACCATCACTTTTTAATACCCTCTTAATCTCAACTAAAAACTTCTTATATTCATCTATATGTTCAATAGTTTCAAAACTAACAACCAGTTCAAAGCTATTATCTTCAAATGGCAATTCGCCAACATCCATCTGTCTAAAATGAATATTTTCTCCGCTATAATTTTCTCTAGCATTTTTAATTGATTCCTCATCAATGTCTCCTCCCCAAATCTCTTCAGCCTTTGAGCTAAGTAGCTCAGTTCCATAACCAGATCCACATGCAATGTCTAATACTTTTTTATTTTCAACGTAACCTAGCGCAAATTTATATCTTTCAATATGCTCCTTATAGATTTCAGAACTACGATTGCATCCACTATTATCAATAATCAAACGCTCTCCAGTGTATTTCATATTATATTCCAACTTGATATCCGCCTTCAGGCTCGACTTCTTCCACCTCAACCTCTTCCTCTGTAACTTCTTCCTCTACCTCTACTTCATCTTCTACTGGTATAACAACTTCAGGAACGATCTCTACGACAACATCTTCTTGACCTTCCTGAATATCCATTTCGTCACTATCTCCCTCTACCCTACCTTCATCACCTTCAACTTCAGGAACTACAACTTCAACGCTGTAAATATCGCCATATAGCATTTCAAGTATCTTGTTTGAATCTCTTGACAATGTTAACACTAAATCAAATTCATTAGTATTAATTGCCTCTTTTGCTTTAGCAATTTTTTCCTTTGCCTGAGTTGCTTTTTCCTTGTACTCAATTCCATCTGTTTCAAATTTTTGAGCCAGCACTTCTTCAACCTCAGCAACTTTTTCCTCAATCACGGCTACATGCTCTTCAAGCTTATCCTCAATGTCTGACACTTCAAGCTCAAGCTCTCCATCCATATGACCATCGACAATAGCTTCAAGCACATTAGTACTAATTTCCTCAACAGCATCAAGTGCTGAGTCAAGTTCATTTTCTACTTCCTCTGTTGTGGCTTTCTCTCTAGCTTGCCTAAGCTCAGCCCGATATGTTCTAATCTTGTCATTTAAAACAAGTGCTGCCACGGCAGTTTTTTTACTATCATTACTATTACCATTTTTAAGCTCACTAAATCTTGCGCTAACGTCATCAAGTTGTCTTTTAACTTCAGAAGCAGCAAGTAAAACTTTTTCAGATCTTCTTTCGCTTCCATCTGCAGAAACCAACTGTGTTTCTTGAACAATAACTTTTTGTAATTCATCAACACGATTGCTGGTAAATCTCGTTGCCAATTCAACTCTATGACTATTATCAGTTGCAACCATACCCTGACTCCTCTCAACAATCTTTTTTACTGCGAATAAACTATCACCTGGCACGGCGCTTTGAGCGGCAATAACAGTAAGGCCAGATCCACCAAACAAAAGAAGTGCCATCATGGCAAAAACTCCAACTGGCTTCCATGCTAGCTTAATTGCACGAATCTTGTAAGCAAATCCACGCTTCTCAATTCCATCCATATTTATTTCTGCGTATCTATCAGCTCTAATTTCAGATAATACAAAATCTCGTGAACTTGTTACCCATTCACGGCTTGGCTTGACTCCTTTAAGCTTCTTTAATTGTTCGATTAATTGGTCGCTCATTTTACTTATCAATTAATATTTTTTTAAGTGCTTTAATCGCTCTATGAGAAATAACTCGTACATTACTCTCATCCTTATCTATTATTAGAGCAATTTCCTTGTTAGTTTTCTCTTCAATAAATTTTAAAGTTATAACTTCTTGATATATTATAGGCAACTCTTTAAGTGCATTTTGAATAACTTCAATGTCATAGTTAATATCAATTATCTCCTCAGTCTCATCCTCGACAGTAAGTTCATCGCTTATGACATCATCTATCGAGACTTCATCTCTTGAATAATCTGCACTTCGATAATAATCAATTACCCTGAATCTTGCTATCTTATATAATAGAGCAGATACATTTAATACGATCTCACCTTTCTCAACTACTCTCCATAATTTTATAAACACGTCTTGCACAATCTCTTGAGCAATTCGCTCGTCACTGACTTTAAAAATAACGAACCTATATATCTTATTAATATACAATTCATAGATCATACCAAAGGCTTCCTCGTCTTTCTTATTTAGTCTCTTTACAAGATTTTTTTCATTATTATTAGCCATTTTTGCTCCCTCAATTTCTAAGTCGAGTAATTAGTTAATATTGTTACACTACCCTTTTTTCAGCCAAATGTCAAGTGATTCAGACACCATTTTTACAAAATGTCAAGGATAGCCTTGACAAAATTATCCACAATTCATTATGGCAACAATACCCTAGACAAAAAATCAATATATGTCAAGGCTATTCTAGACATATATCAAAAAATATATTATTATAACTATATATCACAATAAATATTACGTGTTCAAATAATTATTTATTTCACCATATTAAACCTAATTTTAACGAATATGTCAAATCCAATATATCTCTCACCCTCAATAGCATCCAAGCTATTTGGCATATCTGAGCGCTCAATTAGAAGAGCAATTAAGAATAACGAACTACCAGTATTGATTCAACAAGCCAGATATAAAATTGACCTAAAAGATATCCTTATCTGGGCAGAGAAAATGCCCAATAGAATTGCCAAACGCGACGAGCTTGGTATCGGTCAGTTTGTCGAAGAATGGAGAAACCTAGCTTGACAAACTCTAAAATTACTGCTATTATATCTAGATTTAATTAAACCAAAATCAGGAGGAAAACAATGACAATAACATTCAAAGGTAAAAGAATCAGTCACCTTGCTCAAGCCCTTATTGATTGGTACTGGGGAGGAGCCACGCTAGTTTTATTTCCGCTATTTGCGGCTATGGGCTGGATCTACATTTTTTTCCCAAAGCAAATTGTAGTCCAAGTTGAAATAGCAATATTTCTTGCAGTTTCCGGCATTCCACTTGTACTATCAATTATCCTTGCATTTATTGCCCTGCCAGGAAGAAAACCAATTCCGAAAAGAAGCCAAAAACCGTTTAAGTCTCATTTAAAAAATACTTTTAGGAGTATAGCAAGGCTGTTTATTTTCTGCGCAATATACGTACTACTTCTAGTGACTATCGAGCTTTCACTCCTAAAAATATTCAATGAAGCTATCACTGATGAGCAACGCCTTACACTCTTTTGGGCCATACTATTTACTTACGGAACTGTTAGTTTCATTAAACAAGGCGCTTATAAAAGAAAAAAGAAAAAAGCTTAATTACAACAAAAACCCTATTTCTCATAGGGCTTTTTTAATTCCAAATTAATTAAATACTATACTCAGGTGGTATCTGATAATACTGAAGCAAAAACTCGGCCATCTTCTGAAATGTTGGTGCAGCTGTAACAGCTGAGAACCTTCCCCACTCAGGTTTACTAAGCCTGACCATTATCACAAACTTAGTCTGAGATAGTGGTCCAAAACCAACAAATGAATGATTGTTTTCATTAGAATACCCTCCGCCTGAAGATGCAATTTCTGCCGTACCAGTCTTTCCGCCGATGTAATACCCTTCTACCTGAGCATTACCTCCATGTCCATTTTTAACCACTGACACAAGCATAGCTTTTAATATTTGAGAAGTCTTTTCAGATATTACCTTGCCTTTTTCTTCTGTGGCAACACTGTTACCGTCAATACTTTTAATAATCCTAGGCTCAATCATCTGCCCACCATTAACTACCGCGCTCATTGCCTGAACCATTTGCATAGGTGTAATAGTAATTCCTTGCCCGTATGAAGCAGTCGCTGTATAGATATCACCTTTCTTATCAAGTGAGCTAATGTCCCCCCAAGACTCTCCGTCAAGACTAATCCCAACTGGCTTACCAAACCCAAACTTTTCCACATACTTTCTAAATTCATCATTGCCAGCTTCAAAAGCAACGTGCACTGCTCCACTATTAATAGAATTTTCAAGCACCTCAGTCATATTAACCTCACCAAAAACCTCATTATCTGCATTTCTAATTGTATGATCTCCCAGCCTCACAAACCCTTCATCAAAAAACATACTATCAGCCTCAACTGCGCCAGTGTCTAGCCCGATAGCCATAGTAATTATTTTAAATATTGACCCCGGCTCATAGGCTCCGGTAATACCCATATTCTTGTATACTTCAATATTATCAATCTGACCATAATCATTAGGGTCAAAACTTGGATACCCAGCCATCGCCTTGATCTCTCCATTTGAAGGATCCATCACAATAATACTCCCATATTCAGCTCCATAATCTTCTATGGCTTTTTTTATTATCTCATAAGCTTTGTTTTGCACTACTTTGTCAATTGTCAAAAGAACACTAACTCCATCAGTAGCTTCAACAAGCTCAGCCGATGAAACTGGTATAATTCGACCAAATAAATCCTTATCGCCATACAGCTTTCCAGCCTCTCCAGCCAGCTCTACGTTCCAATAACCCTCAATGCCATACTGACCTGTCCTAACGTTGTCTCTAAAGCCTAAAAAGCCACTTATATGCGCCGTAGCTTCCGATTCCGGATAAAACCTAACCCATTCTTCCTCAAAGTAAATGCCATCCAAATTACGAGCCTTAATATGGTCAACCACGCTTTCGTCAACGTTGTGCTCAATCGGCTCATATGGATCATTGTCTTTCACTACTTTATCATACACCCCATCTTCAAAACTCTTCCTCTCTTCACATTTCAAAATCAACTCTTCACTAGCTTTTTCAGGCAAAAGCTCATTACATTGCCCACCCGGGTCGTATAAAATAGATGCCAATACCTTGGCAGTTTGTCTTGGGTTTGTGATTTCAGTTGGCACAGCGTACACCAAACTAAGCGCTTTGTTTATAACCACCGGTACTTCTCCGCCATCTTTTGAAGCCTGCATATATACCTCCCCTCTGCGCTGAAGAAGTACTTGCTCAATTTTGTGTTGATCGTCAGCAGCCCCAACAAAATATTTTCCCAATAAAACCTGGATATAAAATAGTCTCCCAACAATAAGTGCGCCTATAACAAAAAAAACTACTATAAGTAGTCCCGTCCTGTCTAATGATTTAAATTTACCACTTCTTCTATTTTGCATATTATTTATGTCTTTACAGATATATTACCATCTATCTATCTCCTAGCAAAACTTCCATCACTTTCACTCAAATATTCAACATTTTCTGCTACTACCATATGCATTTCATCTGCTCGCTGTTCAATTCTACTTACCCCACGCAGATCAATTACCCGGAGCTCCAAATCTCTATTAATATCAGATAAATCAGCCACTCTATTATCTAATTTTGAAATCTTGTACCCTACGGTTGCCTTATCATTAAGAAGCATTAGATAATATGCGCCCATAAATACAACAACAATCATCATAAACACTGAACACTTTTTAGTGGACCAAAAATTAGAGCTCAATCTGCTTCTTTTTTTACAATTAATTCCTTTTCTATTTTTGATAAATTGTTTGCACATCTAGGGTTATTTATTTTTCTAATCACACGAAGCTTAGCACTTCGAGCACGTGGATTATCTGCAAGCTCTTTTTCACTTGCCGTTACTGGCTTTTTAGTAATAAGCTCTACCTTATCTTCGCGAGCCAAATCACGAAAATAGTTTTTAACTATTCTGTCTTCTAGCGAATGAAATGATATAACTGCCAGCCTACCACCGTTTTCTAATATTTCATAAGCCTGTGGTAGTCCGCTAGCTAAATTTTCAAGTTCCTTATTAACCTCTATTCGTAGTGCTTGAAAGTATAGTGTGGCCGGATGAATTCTTTTAGAGCCTCCACTAGCATTTTCACTTATCACTACCAATAAATCATTTGTTGTCTCAAATCGGCTTTTAGATCTTCTAATAACGATCTCTTTGGCCACTATCCTTGCCTTCTTATCAGAAATTTCTCCATACTGCTTAAATATTCGAACTAATGTCTTTTCCCCATACTTATTAAGTACTTCACTAGCAGTTAATCTGTTGTTTTCCGTATCATAGCGCATATCAAGCGGTTCTGACTCCCGAAAACTAAAACCTCTGCCTGAACTTGCTAGCTGATCTGATGAAAAACCAAGGTCAAATAAAATGCAAGAAACTGGATAATTAAAATGTTCATCATAAATTTCTGAAAGTTTTACAAAGTTATTATGGATCAGAGTAATTTGAGTTTTATGATCACTCAGTTTAGTGTTAGCATCAGCGTCTATTGCCAGAAGCTTGCTATCCTTACCAGCGTGATCAAGAATCGCCCTACTGTGCCCTCCAGCACCATAATTACAATCAATAAAATTTTCACCCTTACCGGGATCTAATAATTTGATAATTTCTTCCACCAATACTGCTTTATGTAGTGTATTCATAGTTTTAAGCTAAATACCTAATTCAAACATGCCCTCAGCGCTCTTCTCAACGTTTTTCTCAGACTCTTTGCTATATTTAGCCCATAAGTCTTTGTCCCAAATTTCGATACGATTAAGAACGCCACCAATAACAACATGTTTGTTAATACTTGCGAATTTTTTTAAATAATCAGGAAGAAGTATTCGCCCCAGCTTATCAAGACTGACTTCCATAGCTCCCATTAGCATCATCCTAGAAAAACTTCTTGCGCTTGCCTGGCTTAAAGGTAACTCGCCAATCTTATTTACCAGATTACCCCAATCAGATTTAGTAAATAAAAATAGACAATTATCTAGCCCGCGAGTAATAACTGCGCCGTCTTTCATAGATAACCTAAACTTTGCAGGAACTGCAAGTCGGTTCTTGTTATCCACACTGTGCGAATATTCACCTAAAAACATATATTTCTAAAATTACGTGGCAAATATTAGCGGAAAAAAATATTAAATTATGAAGATCAAGTACAAAAAAACTAGGATTATATAATATCCATAGCCTAATATACACGATTCTCGCATAACTCACAGCACTGTATGCACAGCCTGTGGATTTATCCACTTTTTTCCACTTTTCCCCACTATGCTTTTATTATATACCACATTGCGCCAACCTTCAACACTTATACTGTGGATAAAAAAATATAGCTAATATTTAGCTATATTGAAATTCTTTAAAATACTTTAAAACTCTATTTTTAACTCACTATTTATTAAATCCAAAACTTCAGATAACACTTCCTTACGCTTTGACTCAATATCATAACCATAATCATTTTTAAATATATGTAATCGAATGTTCCATTCTGCAATATTTCTGGCTGGGAAAATAGCAAACTTCTTATTAGCGTACACTTTGGCCAGTATCTCATGCTCATGAAAAGGAGCAATAATCGCCACGCAAATCTTTTCGTAGGTACTAAAATTAGTTTCATACTTAAAAAACTTATAGCCAAAACCTGCTTGAATGAACATTGTTGATTCTATTACTTCCTTCATTTTCAGGCCTCCTTTATTCGAAATTAAATTACTCTCCTGAATTATCTGCTTTAATCCTCTTTAACGGGATCAATCTTTGTATAAATCAAAAAATAAATATCAATAAGTGTTAATTCACGCTTGTCATTATCATTTCCCTTTTTTCCTACATACAATTCAAATCCATCAGTTACTTTGCTATTAAGATAGTTGAAAAGATTCAACGCGTCCTTTAGTACCTTACTTTTAGTTAAACCGCTCTTCTTGGCGATATCTATCAAATATTTATAATCAGGGTCATTTTCACTAAATCCTATGGTTAGTCGCTTTATATTATCTTTACTGGCCATAATATCTTCCTATTTAATTTTAATTTTTTGTATTCATTGCTAACTCTACAATAATATTCCACATTTGTAAAACAAAAAACACCACATTTAAGCAGTGTTTTTTAAATTCTAAATAATTACTACAACTTATCCCCAATCACATTAAATACAAATGCAACTATTGCATAGGCAAAGAATATGATAATCAGACCAACAATACCTGCTGTTATTATCTTCTTAGCGCTAGAGATATTCTCTTCATTTCCTGCAGCTGTCATCCACTTAAATCCACCGTAAAGTATGATGATAAGAGCAATTATGCCAAGCATGCTAAGTATTGCTTGGATAACATCAATAGCGACATCTCGGATTTCTCTAGTTCCCAGCCCAACATTTCTAGCATAATTAAGACCCCAGTCAATTTGAGCCGAAGCAGCTTTGGCATAAATGCCAAAAAAAGCACTTGTAAGCAAATATCCTACTTTTTTCATCTTTTCTATTTTAATTAATAATGTACACATTAATTATATCAAATTATTAGCAAATACAAAAATAAAAAGCCATAGATCAAACTATGGCAATATTTTCTAAAAGACCTTATTTAATTCCATATTCTCCATGAAATCTCTTTCTAACACTCGAGGGCAGTCGTTTCGCTATTTCATTATACTCTTTTTCAAAAAAATCATCTCTCTTTTCTACTACGATAGCTGAACTACCTTCTGATTTTAAATACTTTTCAGTTTTTGTTCCATTATTGTCAATTCGAACAAACTGCATTATACCGTTTTTAATAATGCTTATCACTACTCCAAGCGAATCATTTACTGTAACAAGGCAATCATTATTTTTATAGCACACCGTCATTGGATCCATATCGTATTTTACCCAACCTTCCTGAGCAAAACAATAACTACATGAAACAATAATAAACAAAGAAAAAACAATAATTCTTTTCATCTTACTATCTCCTATTTTTTTGGCTTACTTATATTAGGCTGAGCTCCATACTCTGGAACAACTGGCCTAAATTTTTTAATTTTTATTATTTTCTTAATCGATACATCAATTTTATCATCTAACCTAATTCCAATAATAGGCAACCTTAAAGCAAAAGCCAAAGTGTTAGCTGTCGTAACGCCAATTCTTAGTGCAGTAAAACTTCCCGGACCCTTAACAACTATCACACCTTTCACTTTTTTTAACTTCTTTCCAACTAATTTATCAATATTAACAAGCAATTTTTCAGATTGTTGATATTTAGCTATAATTTTCTTTCTAGCTAAAAAATTACCCTTCTCATCCATAAGAGCTAAATTAATATATTCTGAACTTGCTGTGTCAATGTATAGATACATATTAATTTATTTTACTTAAAACTCTATCTACCTGATCATACATATCTTCTTTGGTTCCCGAATTATCTATCGCATAATCTGCCATTTTAATACAAGCACTAAGATTCATCTTAAATGGCTCTGTATTTGCCATCTCACGCTCTTCATTTTGCAAAAAAGTCTCATAGCTAACATCATCCTTTGAACCGGCACGTTTTTTAATACGCTCATAACGAATCTTAGGATCAGCATCTACTGAAAAAATATAGCACTCTCCCTTGGCCCTGAGAGCCTCTATCTCCCCAATAGCTCGTAGTGCCTCGATAACAGAACTACCACCTTCTTTTTTAGCTCGCTCATATAATGTTTCTGGAATGTAACCCGGACCAAATTTTTCCCTCAGGTCGTCGCCCACAATAACCATACTATCACGATTCACTGGCATGTCTCTATTTTTAATCTCTTCAACAATCAAACCGCTAGAAGAATAATGCTTAAATCCCTTTTTAGTTAAATACTCAACAATAGTACCTTTACCAGCACCAAGTGTTCCAGTTATTCCAATTATCATATTATTACTCATTACTCTAATTTTAATTTCTTCTCTGGGCTAAATTGTTTAACTTTTATCCCAGCCTTTTCAAGCATCTTACGTGATGCAATCCAAATAGGATCATCATGATATGGATCTTGATCATAAATAAGTTCAGTTATACCGTTTTGGATAATAGCCTTAGTGCATTCATTGCATGGATACATTGTGGCGTAAAGCTTGCAACCTCTAGTTTGCCTAGATGAATTATATATTGCATTGGCTTCTGCATGCACTACATAAGCATACTTTTTATCCTCAAACGCTCCTTCCCTACCCCATGGCAAATCCTCATCAGCTATTCCTCTTGGCCATCCATTATATCCAAGTCCTATAACAATACTATTTTCATCCACAATGCAAGCTCCATTTTGTGTATTTGGGTCTTTTGAGCGCTCGGCAATTAGATAAGCCATATTCATAAAACACTCATCCCAACTGATGTAATCCCCACGCTTTTTATCATTTGACATAGTTCGAACACTTAATAAAGTGTGAGAACGGGAATTGCGTAAACCTTAGTTGTAGCAGTTCCCCACACATTATTATTAATTATTGTTACTTAAGTATATGATATAAGACAAAAAAATTCAAATTTAAAAGACCCGCCTTAGCGGGTCAATTATCTCTTAAATATTTACTTTTACAGAAGGTCCCATACTAGAGGTCAAATATATTCCCTTAATAAAAGATCCTTTCAAGGTAGCTGGTTTTGATTTAGTCACTGCTTCAACAAACTTTCCATAATTTTCCGTAAGCTTCTTATCATCCCAAGAAATTTTACCCAGCATCTGATGAATATTACCCGTATCATCATTTCTAAAATTAACTTTACCTTTTTTGATCTCATCTATTGCATTTGGCATTTCCTTAGCGTCAACCACTGTTCCTGCTTTAGGAGATGGCATTAATCCTTTTGGGCCAAGTATTTTGGCTGCACCAGCCAAATTCTTCATCATTGAAGGGGTTGCCAGAGCTATATCAAAATCAACTTTACCAGAACTCTTTATTTTTTTAATTACATCTTCAGAGCCAACTACGTCAGCACCTTTTGCATCCTTCTCATCTTCTGCAAATACTGCAATACGCTTGGTTTTCCCAGTTCCATTAGGTAATACTATATTACCTCGAACCATTTGTTCACCTTTTTTAGGATCAATCCCAAGTCGCATATGAACTTCAAGAGATCCATCAAACTTAGTTTGACTTGTTTCTTTCACTAGCTTGAGTGCTTCATCAATAGAATAAGACATTTCCCTATCTATTTTTGCTGCAGCTTCTTTATATTTTTTACTTCTCATAGTTTTCGCGTTTAACATGAAGTGAATAGTTTCACTTCATGCAGTGAAAACGGGCCTTGCGATATGCGGAGTTTGCGCATCGCGAGGACCTACACTTTTAAAAAATAAAATCCAAATTAGTATTTGGATTTATACTAATTGTGGTTCAAACGATCAGGGACTAACTGATCTCCCACAGTTCGGATGCATTCGGCATTCGAACGGGCAGTTGAATTGTGCTGAGCAATTAAACGAGCTCTGCCCCACACTTTAATGTAAAATTATAACTATTCCACCACCAAACCCATCTGCCTTGCAGTTCCAGCAATAATCTTACTTGCTGCATCAAGATCATGTGCATTAAGGTCAGGCATCTTAATTTCAGCAATTTCTCTAAGCTGAGCTTTGGTTACCTTGCCAACTTTTTCCAAATTTGGCTTACCAGATCCTTTTTTAAGTTTTGCAGCCTTTTTTAATAGCTCCGCTGCTGGTGGAGTTTTTAATTTGAAAGTAAATGTTCTATCCTCAAAAACTGTAATTTCCACAGGAATGACATCTCCGCCCTTATCTTTTGTCTCTTCATTAAACTTTGCGCAGAAATCTGCAATATTAAGACCATGTTGACCCAGTGCCGGACCAACAGGTGGAGCAGGATTCGCAGCTCCTCCCTTAATCTGTAATTTGATTGTTGTTAATACTTCTTTTGGCATAGTTCGAACGCTTAATAAAGCATGAGAACGGGAAATGTTTCACATTTACCCACACTTTATTATTAATATTATTTAATAATTATTTCTCTTCCTCCAACTTCTCTCTTTGCTTTCTAGCGTACTCATCATTTCTCATAACTGACTCTGCAAGACTCATGCTATCAATTAATAAATGAAATCCTACTGCATTTTCTTCTTTCTTAATATACTCTTTAAATTTAGGGTCTAAATTGTATGCCACAATAGCACGTTCCAGCTTATCTTTATCTACATTCAGCAAATCCTCAAAATGATCCTTCATTGCTTCCTCAGTTAAAGAGTTTTTAAACCTTTCGAAATATTTATCCTTATCTTTCATAAGTTTATCAAACTCAGCTAAAACATCACCTGGCACCAGTTGTTCTTTTCCCTCAGCGTCAAATGGAATTATTCTAGCTTCTTCATTCATATATTTAAATCTTTTTAACTTGTAAAAAGTCAAGCTCCACCGGTGTCTCTCTGCCAAACATCTGAACCATCACCTTAATCTTTCCACGAGCTTCATCAATCTCAGATACTTTACCTTCCATTTCTTTAAATGGACCATCGCTTATCCTTACCGGAGTACCAACAGTTACATTTATCTTATATTTAGGTTCTTTAACACCCATTCTGCGCTGTAATTCCTCAATTTCAGTTGCACCAAGAGGAATTGGTAATGTTCCTGATCCAATAAAGCCAGTTACATTAGGCGTATTTCTAACCACATACCAACTAGCATCATCAACTACCATTTGTACCAAAACATAACCCGGGAATATCTTTTCACGAATAATTTGGCGTTTACCGCTCTTAATCTTTATTTTATTTTCAGTTGGCACCAAAACTTGGTAAATCTTATCCTGCATGTCCATCGACTCAATTCTCTGTTCCAAATTTCTCTTTACATTCTCTTCATATCCTGAATAGGTATGCAACACATACCACATTTTTTCACCTTGGTGCAATATTTGTCTAGGCATATTATTTTATAACCATTTCTAATAATAGATTCAATACATAATCAATAGCTCCAAGAAATGCAGCTACAGCCAAAGAAAACCCAATAACAAGTATTGTATGATTTGTAGCTTGTTTTCTTGTAGGCCAAACCACCTTTTTAAGCTCAGATTTTGAATCTTTTACGTATTGTGCAAATTTATTACTCATTTTTTTGCTAATATTAGCTAATATTTATAATTATCTGGTTTTAAAAACAGACCTTGCGGTCTTTCTATAACCACTATAGCACATTATATATTATTTGGCAAATGCTACACATCCAAATTCTTAACATCTTTAGCATGCGTCTGGATAAATCTCTTTCGAGGTAGCACGTCTGCGCCCATCAGCATCTCAAAAACTTCATCAGCTTTTTCAGCTTGCTCAATATTCACTTGACTCATAAGTCGCGATACTGGATCCATGGTTGTTTCCCAAAGCTGATCTGGGTTCATCTCACCAAGACCCTTATATCTCTGAATTGAGACTCCAGCTACTTTTTCACCCACTCCAGTTTTGTCCACGCCACCCGTATCAGTTTCAACTCCGTCAACTTCTGCTTCCTCAACAGTTTTTTTAGATTTTTTTATTCCTGTCATCCTCTCAAGAACTTTATCTTTTTCTTCTTCAGAATAAACATATTTAGCTTCTTTTCCTTTTTGCAATTTAAAGAGTGGTGGATGAGCAATGTAGATATGACCATTTCGAACAAGTTCAGGAAAATATCTAAAAAAGAGCGTTAGCAGTAATGTTCTAATATGGGATCCATCAACATCAGCATCAGTCATGATTACAATTTTATTGTATCTCAACTTCTCAATTTCAAACTGCTCACCAATATTAGTTCCAAGCGCAATCACAAGAGATTTAATTTCATTATTTGTCAGCATCTTATCAAGCCTAGCTCGCTCCACATTTAAAATTTTACCCCTAAGTGGCAGTATTGCCTGAGTCTCTCTGTCTCTACCTTGCTTTGAGCTATTGTGAACGAACACACCTGATGATAGAGCAAAATTATGAGTATCTTCGACTTCTATATCATAGACATCAATTTTATCACTTACTTTTTCAATTCTTTTAATTTTGTGATTAAAGCATTCAACGGCTTCTTTCATTCTATTATAATCTGAGTTAAAGAATCGATCCATGAAAGTTTGCATCCTAAGTAGATTAGTATTTCTCTTTTTTGTTCTTTCTATATCATAACTATCAATACTACCCGTTTTTTCAAGAACTCTCTTCATGGAAGATATTGTATTTGAATAGTATGTTTTATCATATGCCTTTTTCCTTTTTGACCTAAATTCATCGGTCCATTGTTTTTTTGTTTCTTCTGCACGCCATTTCAGTAAATCCTGATCCTTCCATTGTTTATCAGATATCTTTGCCAATAATTTCTTTTGCTCTGGATGTTCTTCATAATATTTCTTTGTATTTTCTGACTGCTTAACTCTATTCTCTTTGCTGGACCAATATCTTTTCTGTGACTTATTCAAGCGATTCAATACCTTCTCTCTGTATTCCTCATTGCTATTATAAAACTCCATATACTTCTTTCCCATGTATTTTTTATACTTCTCGTCCTTCCACTGCTCTTTTGCTCTAGCAGATAGCTCATCTCTCATACTAAGCATAGTTTTTCTAATTTTTGCTCTATATTCAGGAGTTTTTCTAATCTTTCTCAATTTTTCAAGTACCTCTGGAGTTCTGAGTGTTTTATCTGCCCATTCAACATGATATCTCAAATGTCCTTCCGGAGTCATACGTATAATATTTTCAGGATTATTATTTAATTTATTAAAATCAATATGATGCTTGTGAGAACCATTTTCTTCAGAATACACACTCTTGCGCAGATTATATTGATCGGCCAACATATGTGTAAAAATCCATTTGTTATTTACAAAATTATATATCATCTCATAACCTTTGATGGTAATTCTTTTTTCTATTTTAGATTTTTTTCTGTACAAGGGAGCTAGGCTTAAATTATTCTTAAGATCTTTCGCCTCAACATATGAACCATCAACTAGTCTAAATTTATGATCAGGGGTACAAATAATTTCTTCATCATTATCTAAAATCACTTTTATAACATTTGCTTCCTTTTTAGTTATTCTCGGATATTTAATTAGCGCAATAGTAATATTTTCATCCTTATCTACTGTATAACAATAATTCTTTTTACCTTTCTTATCCTCTTTCACTAATTGCCTAAAAGAAATATTTCTCCCATCAGCCAAAGCCACTTTTGTATCACCGGAAAAACATCCCCCGGCTGAATCTCCCTCGACAATGAACAGCTCAGATACTTCAGCATCCCTTGATGAACAATCAGAAAGCTTTCCGGGCAGTGTCATTCCTTCAAGTGCCCCTTTTCTAATAATCGCTTCTCTAGCAGTTTTAGCAGCTCTTCTGGCTTGGGCTGAGAGTAAACATTTTCCGATTATAGCTTCAGCGTCACGGGGATTTTCTTCAAGATAAATCAGAAGCGCTTCACTAAAAACACTGTCCACTGCAGCACGAACTTCGGGATTACCTAATTTTGCCTTAGTTTGCCCTTCAAATTGAGGGTCTGTTACCTTAACTGATATTACAGAAGTCATACCTTCACGCACATCTTCACCACTAAGATTTTCATCCTTTTCTTTAAGGATCCCTTTGTTCCTCGCATAATTATTTAAGATTCTAGTTAGCGCTGTTCTAAAGCCAACCATATGCATTCCACCCTCTGGATTAAATATATTATTAGCAAACGCATAAACCGATTCATTGTATTCATCCACATACTGAAAAGCAATTTCCACATTTACCGGTTGATCACTAGCTTGAAATTCTTTTACCTCTTCTTCCCCATCTCCATTGCCGTTACCATTACCATTTTTAGTCGGAATAATACTTTTTTCTACATAGAAAACATTATCATGCTTAGTCTGATTATTATGATTAAGATGAGTCACATATGACTTAATGCCACCTTCAAAATAGAATTCGTAGGATTTTTTCTTACCCCTGTGTCTTTCGTCAAATATTTTTATCTTAATCCCTTTAGTCAAATAAGCCTGCTGCCTAAAATGAGTAAGTATTGTCGTCCAGTCAAATTCAAGCGTATCAAATATATCCCCATCAGCTATAAATGAAATTTTAGTTCCATGAAGTCTTGTTTTCCCGGTTGAACGAACTTTTCTCTTTGGCTTACCTTGCGCATACTCTTGCTCATATACTTTACCATCTCTATAGACTTCAGCTTTCATGTAAGTAGATAATGCGTTAACCACCGAAACTCCCACACCATGAAGACCACCAGATACCTTGTATCCGCCTTGACCAAATTTACCACCAGCATGAAGCTTTGTCATAACAACTTCAAGAGCCGATACTTTCGCAGTTTTATGTATATCCACCGGAATTCCACGACCATTATCATAAACTTCTACTAATCCATCTGGAAGAAGTGTAACAACAACAAGATTGGCATACCCTGCCATAGCTTCATCGATTCCATTATCTACCACTTCCCAAAGCATATGATGAAGGCCCTGAGCTCCAGTCGAGCCGATATACATTCCCGGTCTTTTGCGAACCGGATCGAGTCCCTCAAGTACTGTAATTTGCGCAGCCTTATATTCTCCAGCTTTAGGTTTGTTGGATTTTTTTTGCGGCGCCTTTTTAGCGCCTGATTTGGTTGTCTTTTTTACTGGTTTCTTATCAACTTTTTTCTTTGGCATATTTATTTTCTTAAATTAGCTTTAAATTTTGCTTCAAGTAATTTTATAATTTTATCATGCACCTTATTAACCTCTTTGTCAGTCAAAGTTCTGTTCGCCTGGTATTCAACTCGAAACGCCAGACTTTTTTTATCCTCAAGTGGGTATTCTGATAAAAACTTAATATTGTACACCAATTTATCTATTTTCTTAAGCTCACTTTCAATATCTCCCCATTTAGCGTTCCAATCAAGTTCAACCGCAATGTCTCTACTAATTCCTGGATACTCTGACACTTTCTCATATCTTACATCCTTCTTCTTAATCTGTAAATATTTTTCAAAATCAATTTCAAATACAGTTACTTTCTTATTTTTAAATTTATTATTTAGAACTTCCTTAATAAAACCAATTTTATCCTTACCTGCATATACATTAAGGTCCTTAAATATTAGTCCCATACCCTCAACAATCCCTTTTACCTCAAGCAAGGTGCTCTCTCTGCCAGCCACTGCACCACTAAGCATTTTAGGCTGATGAGGTAGTAGATCTACCATCTTATTGTCCCATTTACCTTTTTCCTTAGTGTAAACCCGTGCCAATTCAAAAATTTTAAAATTATCAGTAAACCTTAAATTATCAATTACATTTTTAGTAATATTTGGAATTAAACTAGTTTGTAAAAAATTTAGATCCTCCGCAGGAGGATTAGCTATTTCAATTTCCCCTTCAGCTACCCAAGGATAATTAAATACTTCACTCATCCCAGCCGAAGCCGATAGATAAATCTTTACCTTATTTTCGATGTCATATTTCTCCTGATATTTAGCTACTTCCATGTCCACAAGCTCAACGCGCTCTCCTAAGTTGTCATAACCATAAATTCGAGCTACCTCTTCAACAATGTCTTCAGTAATTGAGACATCTCCGGTAGATCTCCAGCTTGGTACTGCTACGCTATATACTCCATCTTTTTCACCAACTCCAAATCCAAGCCGACCAAGTATTCCAATCACTTCATTCTTTTTTAAGGCTACTCCAATTCTATTTTCTAAAAATTTATGTTCAATCTTAATTGAAATATTTTTATCTTTGAAATTTCCATCTTCAATAATAATTGGACTAATTTTTGCGTTAGGTAAAATTTCTTTTATTACAGCTAGCGCTCTTCTCATGCCCAGCTCAGCAGTATTAGGATCAAGCGCCTTTTCAAATCTGATTGACGAGTCAGTGCGCACATTAAGCTTCTGGGAGGTTTGTCTGTTATTTGCTGCGTCAAAATTTGCCGCCTCAAGTATTATGCTTGTTGTCGAATCACTAATTCCACTTTTAAGTCCTCCCATCACACCAGCGAGTGCCACTGGATTCTTGCTATCAGCAATCACCAGCATGTCATCGCCTAATTCCATCTCTGATTCATCAAGGAGCACCAATTTTTCATTCTTTTTAGCTCGTCTAACAATAATCTTATCAATCCCGGCTTTATCAAACGCATGCAGTGGTTGGCCTACTTCTTCCATCACATAATTCGTAATATCCACTATGTTATTAATAACACTATGATCAGTAGCCATGAGTTCTTTTTTCAACCATTTAGGAGATTCTTCTACTTTAATATTTTCTACTATGCATCCAAGATATCTTGGACATAGATCATAATCTTTAATTTCAACCTTAAAATCCCCTGATTGACCTAGTTGAGCTTCACTATGTGTATCCATCTCCTTAAGCTCAGTATCGTAAATTGCCGCAAGTTCTCTGGCAATTCCATAGTGCCCCCACAGGTCAGGCCTATTAGTTAAAGACTTATTATCAATATCAAAAATAGTTCCAGAAAGCCCAACAGCTTTTGCAACTGGCTCTCCTACTTTAAATTTAAATTCAGTCAAATCAAGTATTTCTTCCTCTTCATGTGGAAACATTCCAAATAGTCCAATCTCATTAGCTCCGCATATCATACCATGCGATTCAACTCCACGAATTTTAGCGCTCTCTAATTTTACTAAATCCCCTTCTCCATGCCAGCGAACCATTGATCCAACTTTGGCAAATGCTATTAATTGATCTTTCTTTAAATTATTTCCACCGCATACTACTTTAATTTCACGCTCTTCACCAACATCAACCATAGCTAGTGTCAACTTATCTGCATTAGGATGCTTTTCAAGTTTTTTAATTTTACCAACTACAACTTTATCAAACTCACTTCCTTTCTCGCTAACACTCTCGACTTCAACCGTAGCCATAGTTAAATCACGGGCTACCCTCTCAGCAGTCACACCTTTTGGTAAATCAACGTATTTTTTTATAATTTCGTATGAAATCAGCATAGTTAATATTAAATAAACCCATGATCTGGCGGATCGAAATATAAATAAATGATAGCACCTATAACAAAAAATATTATAGCTGCTAAAACTGCAGCAATTAGCCCGCTAGTAACAAAAAGAATACTCTTAATGCCACTCATCTTTTTGTCAACCGCAATACCTATAAAAAGTAAAAATACATTTAAAGGAATATAAACAAAGTTTATTAGTACAAATACTAATTCCCCAAAAGCATTCCAAAAATCATCATTAAACTCCTCATAAAAATGTTTCCATCCAAGCTCGCATGGACCAAACAACAGAATCCCTACTAAGACAATGGTTGAAATAATCAACCCATTTTTTAATAATTTCTTAGTAAACGGTTTGTTTTTTAACATACTAAAATTGTCTTAAAAATCTTAAGTCCCATTTATCTTAAACTATTTTTTATCAAATTCTTTTTAACTGCCTCATCTTTGCTTTTGAATTCTTCGAGGTAAATAATTTCTTCAGTATAATCAATATCTTTAAAATAAGATAATTGTGTTCTAAATATTTTCTCATTAAATTCATTGCCAAAAATCTTTTTTGCTTTTTTAATAATTTTATCAATTAAATAATGATCTTTAATCACAAAATACAAATCAACATAATCTTTCCATTTAGCTCGCCTGCCCAAAGTATAAGCTTTCATTGCAGATAAAGTCAAAATATCCGGCATTTTTATTACATCTTCAAATTTTTTCGAAAAATCAATTTTAAAAGGATAATACAAAAAAGTCAATTTAACACCAGCCACTAAAACCGTATATTCATCTTGATTGTCAACCAAAACCTGATCAATCTTTTTCTTGTTTGCTAAAATTTTTTTTCTGATTTGCGCTCTATCAATTTTCTTATTGCTAAATAAATCAAAATCTATTGACTGCCTGTGTCCTATCTGCAAAGCAATTGCCGTGCCGCCAACTAAACCAAAATCTTTTTTAAAAGACTTAATCAACGAGAGTAATTCCAGCTGCTTACTTGTTAAAACTTCTTTATGCATATTTGTTGAAATACAAAGTAAAATAATGTTTAATTTCAGGCCTGTAATTGCATCTTTTGTGCCTAACTTGTTTTCTAAATATTTTTGCTGTCTTTTTTATGCCTAAAATTTTTATAACCTTTTTTACATCATCCCAATCACCATAATTCAAAATCGCTTCGACCACAACCTGATCGTCAAGCTCATCGTAATTTTTAGTGAACCACACTAAATGCGGTCGGGATTTAATAAATTTTTGGAGGGTCATATAATTAATAATTTCTTAAAATTGTTTTAAAAATCTAAGATCCCCTGAATGCATCAGGCGGATGTCATCAATCCCATATTTCATCATAACTAATCTGTCTAATCCTATGTTGATATAAAATCCTTGCCATTTAGTTGGATCAATTCCACCGGCTTTTAATACATTTGGATGAGGAGGTCCTCCAGGCATCATCTCAACCCAACCATCCCCGCAAACAGAACACCCCTTACCACCACAATTAAGGCACTGCATGTCAATTTCAAATCCAGGCTCAACAAACGGAAAAAATCCTGTACGCATTCTAACTTTAACGTCCTTACCAAATACTCTTGATAAAATTGTTTTAATTAAAATCCTTCCCCCGGCAATACTCACCCGTTCATTTACAATGAGAGCCTCCCATTGATAGAAAGCTCGCTCATGACCGGCATCTGTTGCTTCGCTCCTGAATACTCTTCCTGGATAACAAACTCTAAACGGAGGTTTATGTGTTTGCATATATCTAACAGACCCACCTGTTAAATGAGGTCTTAAGCATAATTTCTCTGTTGGCTTCTTTTTTTCAGTTCCTTCTATCCAATAAGTATCCATTGATTCACGAGCTGGATGATTGTCTGGAAAATTAAGATTATCAAAAGCGTACGCCTCACTTGTTAGCTCCGGCCCTTCATATATCTCAAAACCAAGAGATTTAAATGCATCATTTAGATCATTTTTAACAGTAGTAATCGGATGAAGAGTTCCAACACCTTGATCTACGCCCGGTAGACTCACATCTAGCACTTTACTCTTACTAGCTTTAGTCTTTCCACCAAGTCCACTTTTAACCTCGTTAAAGGCACTTTCAATCTCAGTCTTAGCTTCATTAGCTAACTTTCCGACAACTGGCTTATATTCATCTTTAACATCTTTAAGATCTTTCATAAGTAACGAAAAATCTCCAGATTTCCTGGAAAAATATTTTTTATGCAAACCTTCAACCTGCTCCAAAGTTTTTGTCCTTTCAAGCTCAGTTAAAATATTATTTTTAATTTTCTCGAGTTTTTCTTTCACCTGTTTTTAATTCACTTACTAAGAAAAAATATTCCACTCCTCCTAACATAATTATTAGAAGAATCGTATTCCACCACACAAGTAGTCTCGCTCCTTGCAATCCCAAAATGATAGTCAGCAGCACGGCAAACATAAATCCCTGCCTAAATGCAATCTTAACTTGAGCATATGCGAATTCATTTCTTTTAAGAAGGAATCTAAAGACAAATCCTATGATACTAAAGACTCCAAGTAGACCCAGAAATAGGGCTATATAAAAAAAGATAAGGCCCATCAAGCCTGCTTCGTAAGGGTTTACAAATACAAGGATAAGCCCTAAAGCCCCCCAGCACAACACAGTTGCTGTTATCATTAAAATTAAGTACTTCTTGAGTGTCATTCTTTACTTTAATTTTAGCAAAAAAAATTAAATTAAGCAAACAAAAAAGGGTCCTTATGTACCCATATATTTACCCAATATTAGCTCAGAAACCTAAGTCTATCCACAGTTCCTCGCCCAAACTTAAGATTTAACCGATTAACCAGCTCCCTTTCCCTGATTTTAAGCTCACCTGCTATCACAGACGATAATACAGCCACTGTAAGTACCCTATTTTTCAGATACATCGCACTAGCCATATTGTCAATTTTTTCTCCCCACATCTTAAGTATCACCTTATTAAACTCTTCACATACCAAACTAGCCGCCACTTTTTTTGCTATTGGCGCATCTCCAAACCTATTTCTAATTACATTACTAATTTCAGTAAAACTCATTTTGCTTCTCTAAATTTACAAACTTCCTTAAAATCACAATACCTACAATTATGCTGGCTCGCCACAGCCTTCCAGTCAGCACTAACTATTCCTTCAATTAATTTTAAAATCTTATCAGTTATTTTATCTAAATCTTTTTGAGTTCCTATAAAGGATGCTTCACTATTATTATCCAGGTAATAGTAAGTAAGATCTTCGACTTTGTATCCAAATACGTCACGCGCAGCTAGCAGGTAAATAAGAAGCTGATCACGATCAACTGACCTGCCTGCTTTGGCTCTACCTGTCTTGTAATCAATCAATCTTACTGTGTCTCCATCAGCTCGATCAATTCTATCAATCACACCCCTTATTTTATACTGTCCAAGCTTAAAATTAAATCCTTTTTCAAGCTCAAGCACTTCTGGAATATTTTTAGATATCTTTGCATGAAACTCTCTGAGAGATTTTTCACCCTGGGCTTTGTAATCCTCTTTTTGTTTTTTACTCTCATACCAATCATCAATCCATGACTCTTTGTAAATACCAACCAGCTCAGTCAAACTAGGCAATTTCTTATCCCTCGTTTTGCCGAACAGATCTCCCTGAGCACCACCAGATGAAATTGAACCTAAAAATTTTTGCAAAGTTGAGTGCATCGTCTTGCCGTATGAAAACACCGGCTTGCCAGCAACCGGAACTTTTAGAATGTATTGCATATAGTACTGATACGGGCAAGTCTCAAATGCCTTAAGTTGAGAAAACGAAAAAGCTCTCGGCAAATCATATTTTATCCGACTACTCTCATCTACCCTACTCGGCTCTTCAATCTTACTGCTCTTACCTTTCCTAACTTCCTTTTTATCAAGTCCTATTTCAAATAAGAATCTAGATAGCTTCTTTTTAGTCTTTCCACCATAATTTTCTGCACTGCTAAGATATAATCCACGCTTGGCTCTTGTTATCGCCACATAAAATAGTCTTCTTTCTTCTTGGAGATGCACGTTCCCTTCTGGGATAATTTCTTTTACCAGAGCGTCAGGAAGAGCAATTGGATCCCGCCTCTCAATTGACGGGAATCTCTTGTCAACCAAATTAACTAAAAATACATACTTAAACTCTAATCCCTTGGCTCCGTGTACTGTCATCACCTTAACAGCCTCTGGCCCTTCTTCTGTATCTTTAGGCAAGTCCCCTTGTTCCCCGCTTTCAAGCTCAAGTGCCACCATATTCATAAAACTGGCTACATTTTTCTCGTCACTACTTTTTTCAAATTCATCAATCTTTTTTAAAAAATTTCTAAGATACGAAAAAGACTTTTCGTCATGCATTTCAAGCAAATATTCATTGTATTTAAAATCATCTAAAAACTTAAGTACTACTTCTTTAATGCTCTTGTGCTTAGCCAGTGCAGAGTGATCACTAATCTTATTTAAAATGTATCCTATTTTTTTACGTGTCTCATCTGAAATATTTTTAAGCATCGCTATATGCCCGATTGCTTCATATAGAGAATAGGCCTTTCTACTGGCAAAACGATTTACCTCCATCAGATCCTCAATTTTAATATTAATCTTATCCAGATTAAGAATTCTCCATAAAGCCATTGATTCATGATAATTATCAAGTAGCTTAAGATAAGCTAGCACGTCTCTGATTACTCCTTTGGAGTAAAGGCCCTTAGAGGCAATATAGTTAAAAGGCACTCCCGCAAATGAAAGCCCTGAATTAAATGCCTCTGCCTGACTGTTGGCTCTAATTAAAATAGCAAAGTCATTCCAGCTAGCTTCCCTATCCTTATTTTTAAGCTCAATTATTTTATTAATCACCGCCTCAACTTCACTACTCTCATCTTCAGTATGGAGATGCTCAATTTCGCCTTTTCCTTTTATCTGCGATTCAAGTTTTTTTACCAACTTCTTATTTTTTAGCCTAACTTCCAGTCTTTCAGGATTATTCAGCTGGATAAAATTATATGATAAATCAAGAATATTTTGAGAGCTTCTATAATTTTTGTTTATATAAACTTCAACTGATTTTGGGTAGTCTTCTTTAAAATGAAGGATATTACTCATCGAAGCTCCGCGAAAGGCAAAGATGCTCTGATCATCGTCACCGCAAACAGTCAGATTGTTACTTGGTGCAGCCAGTAGCTTAACTAATTCATACTGAGCAAAATTGGTATCTTGAAATTCATCCACTAGGATGTATTTAAACTTCTTTTGATAACCTTTCAAAATGTTTGGCCTCTCCTTAAAAAGTTTCAATGTATAATTAATTAAATCACCAAAATCGAGAGCCTCACTATCAAGTAGTAGCTGCTGATAAGTGTGAAACGCATTAGCCACCTCTTCAAGGCGCCCTATCTCAGATTCATCACCATCTTCCCTTTTACCTTTGCCACCAGTTGATTCCATCTTATCCAAATCAATTTTAAGATCTTCAGCATATTTAAGGTAATCGCTTGGCCAGATCTCTTCATCTTTACATCTTGAAAAATGCTGCAAAAGTGCGTGTATAAATTTAGTCGGATTTCCAAGTGGCTTATAGTAGTTCAAATCAAATTTATCCAAATTCTCTCGAACCATCATCCACTGCTCAGTTTGATTCAAAAGCTTAAAATCATTAGCTATACCAATATCAAGTGCATGATCCTTTAAAATCCGCTCAGAAAAAGAATGAAATGTCATCACCCATAAATCCGTGTAGCCATACGGTAATATTTTATCAACTCTCTCTTCCATCTCGCCAGCAGCTTTATCTGTAAAAGTAAGTGCCAATATCTCATCAGATTTAGCTAATTTTTGATCAATTAACCAGGCAACTCGCTCAGTAATAACCGTAGTTTTACCAGTTCCAGCGCCAGCCACTATCAAAAGAGGCCCATTTTTATGAGTCACAGCCTTCCTTTGCTCTAGATTTAGTTCATTTAGTAACATATAATATACATATATCTAATATCATTTTATCATATTAGCACATCAAGCCCTATTGACAAAAAGAACCAAATTTGCTATTTTCTTAAGATAAAAACAAATAATTAAAAATCAAATATTATAAGGAGAAAAGACGATGACTTCCAATTGGACCAACCCCAATGACCAGCCTCTTTATGACATAATGAGACTATTTATGTTTTATTGGTTTATTATGGTAATTCTCAGTTCAATCAATGGCCTAACTTATATAAACTGGATAAATAAAGAGCTTCCTGGTTTTAAAAACCTATACTCTAGTTTAGTACCCTGGGGCACCTCATCTCTGAAAGAAACTGCCCTGAATACTTTTCTTGTATCAACAATATGCATGGTAGTAACAGGCATTTTAACTATATTTACCTTTGACGTCAGACTTTTCTATACCAAGCTAATGACCGCAGCCTTCTGCATAATTTCATGCGTTTGGCTTGAATTTGTCACAGTGGCATACTGGCTGGAATACGTACCCATAGTAGTATTACTCTATATCACCCTAATGATTCTATTGCATCTAAGAGACAAATTTCTTCCTAAAAAAGAGGTAATATAATGAAAGAATTAATTAAGTGTTTCCCAATGCCTCTAAGATTGTATATGTGCATCTTAGTGGCGCTAGTAGTTGCTCTACAGTTCGCAGAACCGCCAAAGCGCAGTGCCCTTCATCCAGTTGATCAGCAATATGAAGAGCCAACTGGCAATCAACAAAAAATTGCTCTTCAAAAACTTGGGAGAATATAATAATGGGAAGAAAAAAAATTGACTATGACGAAACTGGCATAATGAGTAGTAGCAAAAAAATGATGCTATGTTTAATCATTCTTCTGTGTTGTATTATTATCATACTTATAATAACCAACTACTGGAAAAATAATGATTCTGAATTTGCCCTTGCCTTTCTTATTCCAGCATTAATTCCGATATCGAACAATCACGAAAAGAAAAAGGATAACATTTTTGATAACCCGGAAATAAAAGAAGTTTTTACCAATTTTTGCTACATGATCGCATCACTAGTTCTAATGGTCCCGGGAATCTTTATGTGGCCCAATCTACAATCTTGGTACATTAACGTAGTAGTAGTATATCTCGTAGCAAGTCCTTTTATTTATTTTTATATTAGCAAAAAAATTAATTCTACTTAAAGGAGATAAAAATGCAAATCTACATTTTTTACGCAGTTATTATCATCGCCATGTTGCGCTGTATAATAGAGCCCTTAAAAATTCTACTTGATGAGCCTATAAAGGATAAAAATAATATCCCAGATAAGCTCTCAGCAATATCCCCATTTTTGACTATAGCAATATTAATACTTTTATCCTGGCCATACACCTCAACTATTCCTGAAGCCAAGGATGCTGCACTTATCAGCTATATCATATTTGTTCCACTTATAATTGAATCAATTATATATAGGATCATGAATAAAGATCATAAATATACATATACAGTATATTGGTTTGCGAGGTCTCTCGTAAAAACGGTCTTACTAACCTTTGGCTTTATTGTTTCAGCCTTTGCAGTCTATAGCTATGCAAATGGCCCTAAAAATGAAACTGCTTATCATATATTTATAACAATGTTTGCTATCTCGATGGCTCTATGGCTATTTTCACTAATCAGAAGCGCCTCAAAGCTAACCAAAAAAGACAACCAAGACCATATCTTTATCTTTGGTACTATTACAGCATTTATCTGGATTCCAATCTCATTTTTAGGACTAATAAATCTGTCATATATCCTAATCGGTTTTATACTCTGGTTTGTCAATCTAGCTCTCACTGGTGCCATGGGAGATAGGAGATCTTCGTGGCCATCCCCAGAAAATAAACAAGCGTCATACCTAAACCATTTAGCCTGGTCAATATTAAGGATATTTACTAAAAACAAAACATACTCACAAATAATAAATTAGATAAAAAAATAACTATCGTATTTCTACGATAGTTTTTTATTTAATTTTTTGTTTCTTTTAATGCCAAATATTTCTTAAATATTTAAATAATTTCTCACATTTGAAACCAGAATCATCCCTTCGTAAATCTAATTGCTCTAAGGAGCCAAAAAATTTAGGATCATCAATTAAAGCACTAGACATTACCCATGCATGGCCATTATGATCAATTATCTGAATCACTCCTAAATATTCGCAAGAGGTTAACCTGTCTCTAGATGCGCTAACGCTAACTATTGATCTAAAAAGTTTTCCATAATTATATTCACGACCGGTAATATCGATAAATCCAAGTTCGATCAATTTTGATTGCAGTTCAGTCATTACTTCCTCTTCTTTTTAGATACCAATAATCCAGCTAAAATACACAGCAAAGTAAAACCGACTCCCAAACACATCGTTGCTATTAAATTCCACTCAAACTGCTTGGCAACGCTAATTGATGCTCCTATAGAATAACCCAGAATAATAAGAGGGGCAGATAATTTTTTTGTACCCTCGTAAAAATCGCTGGCAAGACTCCTAAATACAACAATTGACAGAAAAATCCATACGGCAATAACAAGATATTCACCATATGGAAATAAAAATATCAAATTCTTTGCCATGATATAAAATGCGTAAAAAGCTACGACAAAATATCCAAGAGCACATGCGTATTGCCTACTTTTAGTGCCTCGTGAAAAAAAATGTTTTTTCTTTGCTTCTAATGCTTGTTCCAAAATATCCTCCCTAATTATATATCCCAGCTGTAATTTCTAGTTTCGTGATAAATTTCCTTGCCATCCAGCTTTAAGTAAACATCATATACAGCCTTTTTATAATCGTAACTAAAATCTCCAGATTTCTCCTTGTTAAATACAACGTATTTGTCAAAAAATAAAAGTTTTCTTGTTGACAGCTCCTTCAAATAAACTCTTGAGCAGTTCAAAGTTACAACTCTCTCTGGCCACTTATTCCAAATACGAAATTTAAACATAACTTCAAAATCTTTTTTATTAGGATATTTTTCAAGTATGTCGTTTACTTTTGAAAAAATTTCATCACTTTTACCTGAAACATTCTCAAAATAATCATCGTTAACTGCCACAATACAGGCATAAACCGTATCTCCACCTGCTAAAGATGAATTGGAGCCACTATCCCCAAAGCATGAAATCAAAATAAACGATACAAACAACAGACATATTAGTTGAATTTTTCTCATTTTCGTTCTCCTTTTTTAAATTTTAATACAATTATATATTTTCTTATTATAAGACTTCCCTATACTTTCCTAAACCTCGGGTCAATTTTAAATAAAACAAAAGTTAATCCTGATGACACAAACATGCCGAAAATCAGACCTAATAAAGGATTCCTTAAAGGTTCACCTGTATTATAGTTTGGCACAACTTCAGTAAAACAGTATACAGAAATAAATACAACAATAAAAAACATAACAAATAAAACTAGGATGTGCCACGATTTTGGTTTACTGATATCATTTTTTTGCATTAGTTCCATGAGTCTCTCTCCTTATTTAATTTTGTTAATAAACTATATCTATTTTTTATTATTTTCAAATCTACTTATCATACCAAAAATTTCATACTTTGTCAAGTCCTAGCCAATCATAAAACCCCGCAATTAAGCGGGGTTTTATTAGGCTCTTAAATTTGCCTTATATCACTAAAATTAGTTAATAATTTCAGGACATTGGCATAATCTAAGTACCATTAGAAGTGCTCCATTCAAAGCAGTCATAAATAGTGGAACTAACCACCAATAGTTTCTACTCTTATTATCAATCTTTACTATAACTAAGTAATATGATGCAAGAGTTAAAATGTATAGTACAAGTAGTACTAACCATACCCACCAAGCCCACGAGTGACATATTAGATATACGACAAGTACAGCTACAGTCACAAGTAAAGGTAATAGCGGACTATATTTTATTTCAGCTTTTTTAAGTAGCGCTTGGTAAAATCCAAGTGCAAGGAAAAATGCAGCTAGAATTACCAGTAACACCCACCAAGGTGCGATCTGACAGATAAACATTAGTATTAGAAATACTATTGCAAGTATCAGAAATACTGGTAGTAACCAAGCCCAATTTCCTTTAATAATATAATATTCGCCTTCATCACTTTCTTTAATCTCTTCTTTACTTACATAAAACCAGTAAATAAATAGAGCAAGTATATGAAGAATTACAATGATTAACCAGATCCACCAGCTACATCCAGTGCAAACGTCCCCGGCTGAACACACCTCGCAAACTTCAACAGTTGAAGTTGCAGCAGGAGCGACAACAGGAGGAATCAGTACAGGAGTCTTAGGTTTTTCAGGGCATGATGTGCTACAGGTAATATTTTCATTACCAGTTTTAGCACTATCAGCCTCATTACTATCATATACAACATTAGTAGGTACACCACTGAAACTAAACTGAGGAGCTAAATCGCTAGATAAAACTACCTCAATTACCATGTTTATGGTAAATGAACCACCAACAGCTAGATTAGCTACAGGCCACTCAATAGTTTGAGTTGTACCATCAAGCGTGTATCCACCAAGATCAGCAGATACAAAACGAATGTAATCTTCAGGTAAATCAACTCTAAGCACACCATTTGTTAATTCCTGTTCACCAGTATTGGTAACAGTAATAGTTTCAGTGTACTCACTTCCTTCAGTTTTCTCAACCGGATAAATGTATTCGATTGATACATTAGGATTTGGTGTTTCACCTTCAAAGATGTCTTCAGTTCCGTCAGTATCACCATTTGCTTCTTTACTTGTAAAATCTACAGTTGTTAAAACATCATCACCTACTTGAATTGCTTCAATGGTCACAACTATCGTTTCACTACCCCCTACCGCAATGGCAGGTATTGAGAAACTAACAGTTCCATTAACAGCATCATAAACGTAAGGTGCGTTTGTAGAACTTATAAATTTTACATACTCTTCAGGAAAATCAACAACTAAAACTCCGTTAGTTAAAATCACGTTACCCGTATTTTTAACTACAATGGTTTCAACATGTTGACTACCTAATTGTTTTGCAAAAGGATAATCATATTCAAGTACAACCTTAGGTCTAGGTGTAAATCCACCTCCACCACAATTTGTAACACAAGTTGTGATTATAACTTCTTTAGTGATAGTAGTTGAAGCATCATCAGTAGCACTTTTACTACCGCTAGTAATTGTTGCGGTGTTTACGGCAACAGTACCATCAGCAGTACCTTTACTTGTTGAGACTACAACCTCAAAACTTCCTTGATCATCTGGATTAATATCACCCAAATTCCAAGTTATTTTTCCAGTAGCAGAATCATAAGTATAAGTTCCAGTAGCTGACTGAAAAGTTACTTCAGCAGGAAGAGTATCAACAATAACTACATCAGTAGCAGTAGCATTACCGGTCACAGACCAGTTAAGCTCATAGTTAATATTATTACCACCTTTTATTTTACCAGTTGCATTTTTAGTAATTGAAAGATTATAATAACTTCCATCAATTATTAAAGTTGTAGCACTAGCTTCAGCGTGCTTATCTGAACTATCAATAGTAACATTATTTGTTACAGTTTCATCAACGATTACATTAGTCAGCTCAACTGTAACTGTAATAGTTTCAGTAGTACCAGGAGCTACATCAGTGTATTCCCAAGTAATTTCATCATTTAAAATTGAATAAACTCCACTAGCGCTTACAAAAGTAGTGCCAGCTGGTAGTGTGTCTACCACATTAACTACTGGTGCTGTACCAGTACCGTTAAGTATCCAATCAATAGTATATGTAATTTCGTCCCCTGGATTGGCTTCAGCTGGAGCATCTTTAGTAATCTCAACTCCGTAGTCTTCGATTACAACAGTTGCACTAGCTTCTTTTTCCTTGGTGCCACTCATGATCTTAGCGTTGTTAACATATTCATTGCCAGTAACTGGCATTGTTTCTGCCTCAACAACTATTTCAATGGTGCCACTGTCTCCAGGATTAAGATCTCCCATGTTCCAGACTAATGCATATACTGCATGGTTAGTTCCCATTACAGTCATGATATTGTCATAAGCTGGAGTAGTTGTAGGAACCCCAACACCTTCTGGAAGGTAATCAAAGATTCTTACATCAGTTGCAGTAGTGTTTCCACTTACTGCCCAATCAATGGTGTAAACAATTTCACCACCAATTAGTACTGAATCAACATTAGCTGATTTTTCGATACTTAAATCAAAGTAAGGAGTATCACTTACAAGCGTAGTAGCTTCAGCATCATCATGCTTGGAACCACTATCAATATCAACATGATTTACTACGCTGTCTCCTGCCTTAGCATTAGTCAGCTCAACTGTAACTGTAATAGTTTCAGTAGTACCAGGAGCTACGTCAGTGTATTCCCAAGTAATTTCATCATTTAAAATTGAATAAACTCCACTAGCGCTTACAAAAGTAGTGCCAGCTGGTAGTGTGTCTACCACATTAACTACTGGTGCTGTACCAGTACCGTTAAGTATCCAATCAATAGTATATGTAATTTCGTCCCCTGGATTGGCTTCAGCTGGAGCATCTTTAGTAATCTCAACTCCGTAGTCTTCGATTACAACAGTTGCACTAGCTTCTTTTTCCTTGGTGCCACTCATGATCTTAGCGTTGTTAACATATTCATTGCCAGTAACTGGCATTGTTTCTGCCTCAACAACTATTTCAATGGTGCCACTGTCTCCAGGATTAAGATCTCCCATGTTCCAGACTAATGCATATACTGCATGGTTAGTTCCCATTACAGTCATGATATTGTCATAAGCTGGAGTAGTTGTAGGAACCCCAACACCTTCTGGAAGGTAATCAAAGATTCTTACATCAGTTGCAGTAGTGTTTCCACTTACTGCCCAATCAATGGTGTAAACAATTTCACCACCAATTAGTACTGAATCAACATTAGCTGATTTTTCGATACTTAAATCAAAGTAAGGAACTGCCACAATTAGAGTGCTATGATTATCATCATCGCTTTTATCTCTACTTGTTACAACAGCAGTATTTACTACTGTTTCATCAACTTGCACGTTTGAAAGTTCAACAGTTAAAGTTTCTGTTTCAGTAGTACATGGAATAACGTCACTGTATTCCCAACTTACTATTCCATTATTGATTGAATAGGCTCCACTGGCACTTACAAAAGTAGTTCCAGCAGGAAGCTCGTCAGTTACTGTTACAGCTGGAGCCGTACCAGTACCGTTAAGTGTCCATTCAATAGTATATGTAATCTGATCCCCAGGGTTAGCTGTATCTGGACCAGTTTTTGAAATCTCTAAATCGTAATCTTGAACCTCAGTTAAAGCATTATCATTATCAGATTCACTACCAGATACGATATTAGCTACATTTTCCATCTCTGTACCATTTAGTGGCATTCTGTCAACGTTTACTATAATAGTAAATGATCCAGTGTCACCAGGTTGCAAGTCTCCTAGATTCCATGTTAAAACATCTCCTACTTGAGAATATGTTCCTGTAGCAGAAACTAGAGTTGAGTTTTCAGGCATAGTATCTGTAACCACTACGCTTGGCGCAGTAGTATTTCCAGTAATTTCATAAGAAACAGTGTATTCAAGTTGTTCACCAACAAGGATCACATCATGGTCTACACCTTTTTCTATAGATACACTGTAATGAGGTGCTTCAACAACAAGTGTTTCAGCAAAATCTACATTTGATCTTGATCCACTTACAATTTCAACATCATTAAACACAGTATCACCCGGTTGAGCTGAACTATCAACTAGAACAGCAATACCAAGGCTTCCTGTTTCAGAAGGGTTAAGATCCCCTAGATTCCAAACAACTTTATTACCACCAACTAAGGTGTAGTTGCCTGAAGCAGTTAAAAAAGTAGTATTTGCAGGTAGTGTGTCAGTTACGACAGTATTTTCTGCAACTGCATCACCAAATATTTCCCAGTTAATAGTATATACTATATCACCACCAGGGTTTACCTCAGCCTGAGCAGTTTTAGTAATACCTACTGAGTAGTCGCGAACAAAAGTAGTCACGCTATCATTGTCAGATTCATTTCCTGAAACAATCACAACAGTATTTTCAATTGAACTGTCTTGGTTAGCAGGCTTTTCAGTTGCCCTAACACTAACAGTAATAGTTCCATTTGATCCAGGAGCTTTATCTCCCAGATTCCAAGTTAGAGTTGTTCCTGGACCAGCTTGGCTGTAAGTTGGATTTGCTGAAACAAACTCAACTTCCGCTGGTAGAGTATCTGTAATAATTACGTTTGGAGCAACTGTATTACCAGTTATTTCCCAATCAATTGTATAAGTTAAATACTCGCCAACTAGAACTTCGTCTTTATTGGCATCTTTTTCAACTGAAACACTGTAATATGGCACAGCTACAATTAATGTAGAGTGACAATCAGCATCATACTTGTCTCGTGAAGTGATCTCCACGAAATTTTTAACTACATCATCAACGGTAACTCCGCTTAATTTAATAGTTATAGTTTCAGTTTTAGTTGCACCTGGAGCTACATCACTGTATTCCCAAGTAATTACATTACCAGTTTTAGAATAAACTCCAGAAGCACCTACAAATGTAGTGCCAGCTGGTAGCTCGTCAGTAACTAGCACCTCTGGTGCAGTTCCTGAGCCATTTAAACTCCATTCAATAGTATATGTAATTTCGTCATTAGGATTAGCCTCAGCAGGACCAGTTTTAGATATTTCAACGTCGTAGTCAAGCACTGCTGTAATAGCGTTGTCATTGTCACTTTCGCTTCCGCTTGTAATAACAGCTACGTTTTCAACCACTGCACCTTCTGCAATAGTTTTAACTACGATTTCAATAGTACCACTTGATCCTGGAGCTTTATCTCCCAGGTTCCATGTTAAAGTTCTGCCTGGACCAGCTTGGCTGTATGCTGGACTAGCAGTAACGTATTCGACTTCGGCAGGAAGAGTGTCTGTAATAATTACGTTTTCAGCAACTACATTTCCAGTCACACTCCAATCAATAGTGTAAATTAAAGTTTCACCAACTAGTACTTCATCTTTATCTACACTCTTTTCGATGTGAACTGAATATAGAGCACCTGATACAACAGTTGTTGCAGTGTCCTCTGAAGTCTTTCCGTCAGCTTGCATTTCCACGTGATTTACAAGTTGGTCTCCGTTAGACAAAGTTTGGTCAAGTTCAACTAAAACATCTATTGTTCCAGTTGCATGAGGAGATACGTTGTAAAAATTCCAAAAAATTTGATTACCACTTACATATCCATCAGTATTAACAACACTTACACCATTAGGCAGTGTATCAATTATACGAACATGGTTTACGTCCATATTTCCAACAACTTCCCAATCAATTGTGTAAGTAATTTGTTCTCCTGGATGAGCTTCAGCAGGACCATCTTTTTCAATGTTAATTTCAAAATATGGTTTTTCAGTAATTAAAACTGAAGCAGTATCTTGATCAGATTTTTCCGTGTCATGTATTTGAGCTGTATTTAGCGCATCACCTATAGCAATTGCTTTTGCAACTACTGTAAAAGTATCGCTTGTCCCGGCTTGAGTGTCGCCCAGGCTCCAAACAATCTTATGCATTGTTGAAACGTAAACTCCACCATTACTGGCTGATACAAATTCAAGCTCAACTGGCAAACTATCTTCAACAATAAGATTTGTCGACTGTTCGTTACCAGTTACCGCAAAATCAAGAGTAAAGGTCACATTGTCACCAACATAAACTTCGTCATAATCTACGGATTTTTCAATTTCTACATCATGAGTAGGAGGATTGTTTACTTTAGTTATTGCTGAATCTTCATCGTATTCAGCTCCACTTTCTATACTAGCCACGTTTACTAGTTCAAACTCGTGAGGATGATCACCTGCAAGTGTCACATTAACGTCAAATGTACCACTTTTATCAGGATTAATATCTCCAAGATTCCAAACTATTGCATGGGTAGTAGTAGAGTAAACTCCACCGTCACTGGCAGAAACAAATTCAACTCCCAAAGGTAGCTCGTCAGAAACGACTACATTTGGAGCCAGTTTATTACCTGTTACTGACCAATCCAGACTATATTCTAGTTCTGCATTAAGTTCAGCCACAGTTTTATCAACTGATTTATTTATCGAAACATTGTAATATGGTACAGGAGGTACATATACTGTAGTGTCTTCAGTGGTACATACTTTTCCACCATTTTCACTCCAGATACATACTTCATTGGTTAACACATCGCCATTTTCAACAGCTCCATCAACTTTGACTGTAACGTCCATGAAATGAGGACCGTCAGGAAGTACTTCTTCCCATTGCCACAACATATCAGGATCACCAAGATCGTTCGGCATATCATCTGGTTGATCAGGGTAAACAAAGTGAGGATCATCGCTAGCTGAAACAAAGCTTGTTCTTTCGTCAAAATATTCTGAAAGAATTACACCAGTTCCAACACAAATCGCGTCACCAATATTTTCATATTCAATAGTATAAGTTATTTCACCACCCGGTTCAACTGGATCAATATTGTCAATCTTATTGATCACGGTTATACAGTAGGCTTCCATTTCAGTTTCCACTGTATCAGCAACAGGACTAGTTTCATTAGAATCAAGGCGAGCAGTATTAACAATAAAATCTGTGTCATAAGTATATGAATCTATCTTTACAACAAGTTCTACCGTTCCACTCTCACCTTTACTAACGTCTCCCAAGTCCCAGGTAATAACATCTCCATTTTTTGTATAGTCTCCTGTAGCTGAAACAAAAGTTGTTTTTGCAGGAACTGAATCAGTTAGAACTAATCCAGTAACATCAGCTTTAGAAACTGACCAATCAAGAGTATATGTTATTTCTTCACCAGGTTGAGCATATTCCGGCCCATTTTTATCTAAACCAATAACGGCTTCATCTTCGACGGGTGGAATAAAAGTTAGACATAGCGCATGGATTGCAACTGATTCGGTCCAAGGATCTTCTGGTAAATTCTTAAATTCAGGATTTGCATCCCAGATTAAAGAATAATGATTAAGGTAAACTTTGTTAACACCTTCATCAAACCAGAATACTCCAGCATACTCATTTGAGCTACTAGCTGGACCACCAGCATCTTCCACAACGAAATAGTTACCGGCATTGCCCGTTTGCGGGCTTTGCTCGCTACCATCAGAATTCACGACAGTTAAAAAATAACTTTCATTCAATTGATCATCACCAGAATCAAAAATACTGGTAGCATCGATTGAATAAAATCCTGCAGTAGTAATAGTAACATTAGCAGCATGTAATTTTTCGTAGCATCCCCATTCATCAGGTCTGTCCTTATGACAAACTTTAGGGTCTTCAGCTCCAAGCATTTCTGCTTGAATTTCGCCACTACAGCTTCCACAACTTGGTGGAGCATCACATGCCATTGCGCTTGCACTAACTAATAGACTAAGAACCATAAACATGGCCATACCAAAAACTTTCCAGTTTCGATTTGTTAGTCTTTTTAGCATAGTAATTAATAATTAAAATAAATAATAATCGTCTTAAATAATATTTCAAAAGATATAAAAAAACGACCTTCAATCAACAGTTTAAGCGTTTTTGTTTTAGTTTATGTTTTTAGTTCACAATTTAATACACAATATTGATATTTATTTATGTTTTATACTACAAGAACTATTTTAAATAATCATTATAATAACTACTTTTGTTTGGTGCTATATTCTTAGACTTTTTCCTCCTTTTTGTCAAGAATAATTAACCCCTAACTTTAGCATAAGTTCGCGATTTTGTCAAGTGCTAAGCAAATAAAAAAATTCATGAAATAAATCATGAAATTCGATAATTCAAATTAGTTTTCTCAATTATCAAGCTGATAAAACCAAACTAAAATATTACACTAATATTAGCCAAAAAAATCAAGCTTCCCCAAAGATGTCTAGGCTATCCTTGCCATCTTTGTAATTTAGTCTATTTTTAGCCTACCTTGCCTTAGCTGATCAGCATATTCATCATCCAAATTGGAATATTTTATTAATCTATCATAAAAATTTAAAGACTGGGTTTCATCCATGGAAATCACCTGGCTATTTTCGGAAATATAAGGCAGTAAAGTTATCCACATGCCAGACTCACTTAGCTCCAAACTGACCCCAAAACCCTCCTGAGTTGCCTCAGAAAAATATTGATCAAATATAAAATTTCCAAGCGAATAAAAAATTGGCTTATTTCTGTACACCTCAATCCCCTGCACCACATGAGGATGATGACCAATAATTACATCAGCACCTGCATCAATTAAATCATATGCAACACTTTGCTGAAGAGATCTAAATTCATGCTCATATTCTACTCCAAAGTGAATGTTTACCACAACCAGCTCAGAACTACTAGCCGTGTCTTTAATAATATTTACCATCTGTTTGCGATCAAGCTCACCATAGACCATCGTAAAGCCCACCATTCCAATTTTTTTGTTATTTACATTAATTATTTTACTTGAACACTCTCCAATATTTTTTTCCCTACATCCAGAATAATCAAATCCCAATTCATCCAAATTTCTTCTTGTTTCATTTACTCCATTAACTCCCTGATCACCCAGATGGTTATTAGACAAATTAAAAAAATTAAAATTATATTCTTTTAATTTTAAGACCAATTCAGGATCAAAAGCAAAATCATAAGCCATCTTAGGCGCGTAGTGCTCCCCACCATTTGTCACAGCTCCCTCTAAATTTGCACTTACTAAATCATATCCATCAAACACCCCCTGGCTGTCCAATTTTTCAAACAAGTAATCAAAACCATTTTTATCTATTGCCACCCCAACATTTCTATCTAGCATCATATCACCAAAAAAAAGCATTCGAGTAGGATCTTCTTTTTTATTTTTAGGCAAAACACTTCTAATCACTACTTCGCTCAATCTTACATCCTTATTTTCTCCTTCATAAACCACAGCTTTTTTTGCCTGGACAAAAATAAACACTGCCAAGAACAAAACAACTAGGCCTATCGCTGATAGGCCTATAATTATCTTCACCAAATTATCTCTAAAAAAAATCATATTACTCTGTAAATGCAATTGTAAAATGACTAGTTGTTTCTGATGGTTTTTCAATTGCGAAATCAAATGAATTAGTGTGATCAATAAATTCTATTTTAAGTATCCGATCTTTAGCATACAAAAGCACACTGACTAAACTGGCCGGAGAATCAACATAATCATTATTTAAAAGCAGTATTCTATCTAAATCTTTATCATTAATTAAATCCTTAGTTATTTCATCATTTGCATCAGCTTCATTAATATCTAAATAATGAGAAAAATCAACTGATACAATAATCAAACTATTTTCACTCTGATTGATTTTTATCCAGTCAACTAAACCTTCAATCTTTTCCATATCAGTGTATGAGCTAAGGCTCACTGGAACAACACTCGCGTCAGGTAAATAATATTTAATAAATGGCATTATAGCTCCAACAGAATGCTCATGGTTAAACACCTCTATCCCGTCTTGGCACGCAGTGCTTGCTGCTAAATCTGAAACTAATTCATCGTCTGTACTCACATTGCCAAATGGTGTTGCCCACTCAGCTGATACAGTATTTACAGCACAAACACCAGCATTTTCATGATTAGGGCCAATTATAATAATTTGATCAATCGGTCTGCCCGAGCTCATTTTTATAATTTTTGCAATACTATCCGCAGCCACTAAATGATGTGGTACAACTATCGCTTTTATATTACCGACTCCCTTCGTGTTTTCTTGGCTCAAAATCGCATTCCCGAAAAGCTCATCGTTGAAAAACATCTCAGTTAGCTCAATCACCTCAGAATTTTCACTGGATTTTCCTAAAACAACCTCAACTTGACTAATTTTTGACCGATCAATTATTACAGCTATCAGTGCTCCGGCAACTAAAATTACTAGTATTGTCAAATATATTTTTATAGCTCCTTGTTTCATTCAATGATTACTTTACTTTCATCAGAATAATTAACAAAATCAGGATTTAAAAATGATTGGACTATCGCTGGCTCTGCCTTATATTCACCCTTGTTTTTAACTCGAGCAAAATATTTTATATAGCCTCCACCACAATAATAATTCTTCCAATCTCTATGCACCTTGTATTTGATACTCTGCCCATCACTATTATATGGATACCACACATGGCAATCATAATTGTATCCACTCTGGTAATATTTTGTAATTGGCATTAATCCACTTGGCAAGTAATCAGTTATCTGATAATAGTCATTGAGTGCCCTACTTGAAAAAGATGGGTAAAGTCTTACCTCAATGGTATCATTCTCTTTAAACGTATTTGTTTTTACTCCATCCACATAATATTCTCTTCTAATTGCGATTTCGTTATCGCGCTTGGCGCTAACAGGGTCAAATGGTGCAATATGCCTGACAGATACACCCACATCTCCCTCAATTGAAAGAATTTTAAATTTATCAGCGTGAGCTGATGCCACTCTTATTGCGCGACTTACTCCTCCAGTAATCTCAACTTTCTTTTTCCCAAAAAATTCATACTCAATTTTAGCCGGACTTGGTTTTAAATTAGGAAGTGCGTGAGCAATATAATTTAATTTTTCAAGTTTAAACAAATTTTCACTATTCTTGTCGTCTCCACTTAAATGTTGCTCGCTAGACACAAAGTCAAACATTCCTTCAGCCTCAGGCATATTCAGTGATGCCGACAAAACAGCTCCGATCATTGTTGCATGAAACACATCATCCATTGTATCACCTACCCTAATTGCTACATGTGGTTCTTTAGTTTGTGCATACTCTTCCATAATATTAAGGTACATCACCCTAGCAAGTTCATGCGCCCCAAGGTCATACATCCCTTGAGCTAAATAGAGTCTCTCTTTCACGCTAAGGTCCCCGCGAGTAAGCCATACATTCATTCTAGTTAATACCGGTTTCCCTAGCTCAGCCAGGCCGAATAATGCCAAACTCACTTCTTCACGATTACTGTTTTTATTCTCAACAATTCCAAAAAAGTATTGTGATAAAGACTCTTCATCAAAACCAGTTTCAGGCAGCCCCGCAATTCTTGCTGACAGCTCAAGCTCTGCATCACTGTATGGGAGCAAAGTCACTCCACCACTACTTAACTGATAATTATGTGCTTTAAAATCAACCTGCCTATCAGTCTCGTTATAATATTTAGATAATAAATCTCGACTTATTTTTTGCGACACTCGCTGGTCAACTCTGTCTCCCCAGCTCCAAGCAAGACCAACCAATGGCCTATACAATTGATTTTGACCTTCATCCATAAATACAACTGTCAAAGGCAAATCATTTTTTGGTTTAAGCTTCATTTTGGTAGTCAACCTCTCATTTTCAGCTACTACATATTCCAACCGAGAACTAATTACATTAATTGGCAATTTAACTGCGTCGTCCCCTTTTGAACTTTCCAAATTATATGTTACATCATGGCGACCATACTCAAGCTCAGGCAATTCAAAAAATGTTGGCTTAAATGCTTTTCCATTCTGAGTCTCACTTTTTTTAAGCCCTAAGCTTTCAGCGCTTAAGCTATAACTGATGTCATCTCCGCTTCTAAGAGCAGTTCCGAAAGCGCGCATTCTAGCAACCGGCTTGTCATCAATTAAATATTCATCTCCAATAGTCACTTCAGTAAAGACTGGCAAACTAACAGGAATCTTTTCAATCCCAAGTCCAACATACAGGTCTTTACTAATTGCCTGGCTAGTCACTCTCCATGAAGTAATATTGTCTGGCAATTTAAATTCAACATTAGCTCTACCGCTTCCGTCAGTCTCAATTGCTTTAAACAGTGCTGCATCAGTAAAGTATTCTCGCGGTCCACCGCCTTTTTCATTATGAACATAATATCCTCCAGCAAAATATGTATGAGTCGGCTCTACCGTAAAATTAAATACTTCAATCATTTCACGTTTAACTTCTACTGATTCTACTAGAACCCTCTCGCCTTCTTCATCCATCATATAATCTCCTCTTTTAAGACTCCCTGCCACACGAAACTCATTACCCGCATATACTAAGTGATCCGGAGTTACTGAAAGTTCATTATTGATTATCACATATTCTTTAACCATGTGCTCAAATGTTTTGGTAACTTCAGCCGTGATAATCTCTTTACTCAGCGGATCACTGAAACTAGAAACATAGTCACCAATCTCTATTTCTTCAATTGGCTTAATAGAACCATCGGCCATAGTAATTTCGGTTCCAGCAGTAAAACACCCTCCCTTTTCAGCCATATCCATAGCATTTGGCACATCAAAGTGAGTTTTAAAATTATATAACTCCCCAGTACCAATATTAGAATAAATTGTACTCATTGGCGAAACATAGTCTGAAATTATTGCATAATACGCTTCATCTATCAAATTCAAGTTAACTGATGATTTCTTACCCTTACCGTCCTTGTCAGTCACGGCCACGCTCATCTTAACTGTTTCACCTGGCTTATATTTTTCTTTATCAGTTGTCACTTTAATATCTAGCTCGCGCTCGCTCGTATCAAACCTGGCAGATCGACTACCATACCAACCCGTGCTACTTGTGATATATGAACGACCATTAAAATACACTCCAACTAAATTGATATTAGGTATATCATTTTCGCTAAAATAGAATCTATATTCATGACTGTCTTGTACTCTAAATTCTTGTAGTCCATTTTGAAGTTGCAAAAACAAAAATCTATTCTTTCCATCTTCCATCGGCTCTTCATTGTGCATGAACTTAGCCACTACCTCTTCACCAAGCTTATATGTATTTTTTTCACCTAAATTCAAATGAAAATATGAATAATTCCAACTACTATAATTTCTAATATATCTTCCGTTATGATAATACAAACTTCCCATGTATCTCTCATACTTTCCCTGGCTATCGTAAACTTTCATTTCTAACCGATATGATGTCTGAGGATCTACATCTCTCTCGTAGCTGTATTTACCCTCCCCATCAGTAGTCATTGTAATAGTTTCTATCTTTTCTTCGCGTGTACTATAGCGATATTTCTTGTATGTTCTTTTATTAATAAAATCATATCCCGTACCTATTTCAGTTTTAATATGAGTTACTTTTATCACGTCCGCCTCAATCTTTGTGTTTGGTGCAGGGCTAAATTCAGTACTCTTATACCACGGATTATCCTCCATTAATTTAATGTCAATCTTTTTAGTTGTAAAATCAATTCGCGCTTTACCTTCCTCGGGATACGACACACTGTATCTCAAATCAACGTTAGGACCATAAAAACGAGTACTCACACTAGCACTAATCTCAGCCAACTCACTATTTTCCGGTCTCACTTTAAGATAAGCGTATTCAGGCCAACATCCATATTTTCTACTACATTCCTTATACTTTTTTGTATAAGTCAACTTCGCTTTTCCAAATTCATCAGTTACAAAATTATAGTCCCCTTCAGGCATCTGAAATACCATCGGTAGCTCTGGCACTGGAGTTCCTTCAAAAAAGGTCACTTCCACTTCAAGATTAATATTTTCACCAGCAAACTGGGCCCGCGTATCAGCAGTTAAAGACACATTGTAAGCAGGCTTAGTATATGGCCTAATGTTTACATATTTTCTACTAATCATGGTATCTCCCACCTTAAGCTCTAGTGTGTAATGATCAGGCCTTAAATCTTTAAAATCAATCTCACCAGAATACATTCCATTCCCATCAATCTCAACTGTTTGCTCTGTAATTTTTACCGGTCTATAATAATAGTCAACGTAACCCTCTTTAAATAGGCTCACTGTCACTTGCTCCTTTATTTTGGTGTCTTCTCTAAGCTTAAGCATACCCCAATACTTGATCGTGTCATCTGTTTGATATCTTGGTCGATCAGTATACAAATATTTCCAATAATCACTATTATCATTGTATCCCTGCCAACGATAGTACCTGCTTATCGGCGAAGCTGCCATAATAAGCCTATCATCTCCCCGTTCAATTTTTATGTAATAGCGCTTATTTATACTTTTATCCCCTGCGTCATCTGTTAAAATAGCTGGATTATCAAAAGCAGCAACTCCCACTCCATCTGTCTTATAGCTAAAATTTGAATCCATTATCTCTACATTTGCCTGACTAATCGGCTCCTTGCTGCCTACATCATTTGCCCAAATAATAGTTTTATTTTTAGTAATACTAGCATAAGCCGACACATTTGTTATCTGCATCCACACATACTCTTCAATATCAAGCGCCTTAAGCTTAACTAAATAATATCCTTTGTCAAAACTATAAGGCATCTCTAAATACATTGATTTGTTTTCCGTCTTAATTTGAGAAGAAAAGCTATCAATATTTTTCATGCTACTCGATTCTGGAACATATTTATCTTTGCTGTATGACCACCACGGCAAATTATCTCTTTTCTTAATTGCATCATAATAATCCTGCCAGTTATCAAACTCGAAGATGTCAACTGAGACCATGTTGTCAGGAACACCCTTTGCCTGAACTGAAATCAATGGCGCTTCCCCAGTCGGTGCTTCTAAAATTTTACGATAAACATAAAACCACTGATTTGAATTGTAATACTGTTTTGCTTGTTGAGTTTCGAAAGTAAAACTATAATCTCCCATCAAAGTTTCGCTAGAGCCATTAAGTGGTAAACCAGCATTTAGCTTTACAGTATAGAGCGAATCAGACTTAAGTGGCTCAAATGGGACAAAAACCATTGTTCTGCCATGCTGTTCAAACTTACCTTCAACCTTCGGCTCAATTGAGAAATAGTCACCAAAATTAGCGTAATTATCATGACTAAACGTAATTTCAATTCCTGTATTAACTGGAACGCCTGTACCAAAATCTCTTGGTATTGAATGAAGCACTTTAAATCTGTCCTTAATTTGATACGCCCAAGCAAAATCACGCTCACGTTGATTACCATCTTCGTCAACGTATGAGGCAGCTAGCTTTAGCTGAAAAATCTGATTTGCATCAAGTGGTTCATCTAAAAATATTTGCCATTCACTGTCAGACACCTCTTTGAGTTTAAAATCAACCTCAGGAACCAATTTCAAATAATCCTTAATTAGACCAGTATCAACCGGCCCTTTACTCTTAAGGGTATAGCTTGAATCACCATCAACCCCAAGACTGTCAGAACTTGACGGCACTAACTCAAAAAAGTCCTGTGCATGTGCTGGATTAATAAGCAACTTAGAAAAGCCAGAAAATGGACTTTTGGTACCATCAGATGGCCAAAAATAAAAGCCAGACACAACTATTGCCACTATTAATATAGAAGCCACAATTGGTGCCAGCTTTTTAGGACTCAAAAAACTAAACTTGGGTTTTCGAGGACCCATATGATAAATCTTATCTTCCATAGATTTTTTGCCTGCTCTGCCAGCCAAAATCTTATTTTTCAGACTACTTTTATAATCTTCGCTAGGCAACGCAGAATTATTAGTAATTTTATTAATATTCGCCTTTACTTCTTGAAACGCAAGATCCTCAGTTTCATTACACTTAAGAAATTCATCATTATTCGATTGTTTTTTAAATAGCTTCATATAATTCTTATTTTTAAGCGAGTGAGCGAAATGAAAGCCTATCAAGGCTTGCATTTCCAAGCGAGCGCAGAAAACACAGGGCATACACTGCTTGCCCTAGAGCTTAATGCCCTCTATTTATTATATATTTGTCTAAATTTATTAATTGACCGGTGAACGAGCACATTAGCATTATTTGGCTTAATGCCGAGAGATACAGCAATTTCTGAATTACTAAGATCTCCAAAAAATTTCAAATGTATCACCCTTTTATATTTATCAGGTAATTTATCAATTACTCTATTAATCTCAATAGATTCTTCTTTTCGCTCTATTACTTCACTTTGAGACAATCCACTGTCAACAATATTTTCTGCTCTCTCTAGCTCAACTTCACGCTTTTTACCTGCTTTTCTATAATAATCAATCAAATTATTCGTAGCTATCCTATAAATCCAAGGCGATATCCCATGCCCTTTTTCTTTATACTTACCCAAACTACAAAACACCTTCATAAATGTTACTGAAGTCAAATCTTCTGCCACCTCACGATTACCAACACGCTTAAAGATATATCCATATATCTTAGGCAAATAATGATCATACAGTATCTCAAAATACTGATCATCTTTTTTTGCTCGTTCAACAATTACTTCTTCACCGTCAAGTGTATTTTTTAAATTGTCCCTCTCCATAGTCTAAACGAATAATGAGTCAAATTATTACACAAAAAATTATATCTGCTTACCTTTGCTAACTTCTACCTCGAGCCCTGCTTTAAGTAGTACCGTATCACGTCTGTCAATACGCCCTTCTAAAAATAGTTTTGCCAGCTTATCTTCAACTTTATCCTGAATAACACGCCTAAGTGGCCTGGCTCCAAGGGTCTGATCATAACCAAGTCGAGCAAGATCAGACAATGCCTCATCGCTGACTTCAAGCTTGACCCCTTTGTCTTCGAGCTGAACTGCCAACTGATCCATAAATATTCGAGCGATCTTAACTACTTGATCCATTTCAAGCGGCTTAAAGACAACAATACCATCAAACCTATTTAAAAGCTCTGGTCTAAAAAATTTCTTTAGCTCAGTATTTATTAATGTTTGCCTTATTTCATCAAGGCCAATATTTTTCTTAATACTATCTTGAATAAACGAAGTTCCTGCATTTGAAGTTCCGATTATAATAGTATTGGTAAAATCAATAGTTTTACCACTGGCATCAGTCAATCGACCATCATCTAGAACTTGTAAAAATACATTTAAAATATCAAGATTAGCTTTTTCAACCTCATCAAGAAGTACCAAGCTAAATGGCGCCTTGCGAACCGCTTCAGTAAGATATCCGATCGTACCACTTCGAGCATCACCAATAAGCTTAGCAAGTGCATCAGGACCTTGATACTCACTCATATCCACACGAATCATATTTTTTTCACTTCCAAAATATATTCTAGATAATGTTTTGGCAACTTCTGTCTTACCAATACCGGTTGAGCCTAAAAACAGAAATGAAGCTATCGGTTTACCTTCTTTTCTAAGCTCAGTTCTAGCTCTTCTTAAAGCAGAAGCCACCAGCTTAACAGCTTCCTCTTGCCCAATAATTCTCTCATGCATCCTCATTTCTAAGTTAAGTAGCTTTTTAGTCTCATCAACACTAATTTCAGTTACAGGTATTTTTATCAGACTAGATATCACTTCAGCCACATCTTCTCGAGTCACTATCGCCTTTTCACCTTTCTTTTCAGCTACCGTAAGAGCCACTTCTTCCAAAATCTTAATTGCCTTTTCTGGTAAATGTGATTCGTGCATATATCTTTTCGAGAGCTTAACAGTTTCCTCTATTGCTTGATATGAAAAATATATATGATTTTTTCCCTCAAGTACTAACGCTTTAGCTTCAAGTACTCTAATTACCTCGCTGTCATCAGGCTCAATGATCACAACTTTTTGAAGTGCTTTTGCTAAACTAGATTTTTCAATAAATTTTTTGTAATACTCAGGAGTTGTGCTGGCAAAAACCAAAAAATTCCTACTTTGCAACTGCTCAGCTAAAACTTCAGCTACATCCATTGATTCTCCCCCTTTGGCCGAAACTCCAACCATATGATGAATGTCTTCAATAAAAAGCACAATATTTTTCGACTTAGCCACCTCATTCATTACATTAATAATCCTTTGCTCCATTTCACCCACTGCACTTGCCCCAGCGATAAGCCCAGACACACTCATTTCAACCAATCTTTTATCTTCTAATATCTTAGGTACATCTTCCTTGACCATCAGCTGCGCCACAGCTTCAACAATCGATTTTTTACCAACACCGCTTGGCCCCACAAGTATAGCTCCAATTTTATCAACTGAGAGCACTCTAAAAACTTCCGCTATCTCTTCCTCCCTGCCTATTACTGGCCCATAAGCGCCACCACGGGCGTATAGAGTCATATCAGTAGAGATTGCATTCAAATGCTTTGTTTCTATTGCAGTGTACGTCCTATTCATTGACTTCTTGGGCTTAAATTTAGCTTTTAGCCTTAGTTCATGATATTTACGCACCAATTCTCTTTGCAAATCAACCCATTCAACCACATGACCAATTTGAGTTGGCGTCAAAGCTCTATCATATAAAATTTCAGATACATCCCCCTCAACTAGAGCAACTGCATACAGCAAATCAGTAACTTGGACTTTTTTCTTCCGCTGAGTATATGCCCGCAGGTATGATCTAAGTAGCGCTTCGCGCGCTTCAACTGAAAATTCTGTTTTACCTGTTTGTGATATTCTTTTAAGCGAACTTTTCACCTTAATCGCCAAATCCTTATAACTCTCAGAAAGCCTAGCAAAAACCATATTAGCCTGAGTATTTCCAAGAAGAATTACAAAAATATGAATATTTTCTAAATACTTATGTTTAAGCTTGGCGGTCATAAGATACGTCTCTTCAAGCACTTCCATACTTTCCTGATCAAAGCTAGCTGACATATCAATCATTTTTGATTTTTTAATAACATTCCAATCAAACTCATGATCGCTAAGCTCGCTACTTATCTCAACCATCGGTCTTTTTCTAATAAAGCTTTTTACTTTTGACTCACGACTTATCCTGTAAATCAGGTACATATCAGCAAGTACTGATACCCACCAAATAACCATCATTTCGCTTTTTACATATATTACTTTATAAAACTCCTTGTACAAGACAAAACCCTCAAGATGCATATCATAAAATACTTTCAACAGTATCAAAAATCCCAAAAAACCAAATGCAAAAAACATCCCATTAATAAGAACTCGAATCTTTCTCTCATGTCTTTTTTGGATAATAGATAGTGATGAAAATTTTCTACCAAAATAGTAAAGCTCACTAGTTTTTGACCCTGGCAAATTTAAATCAAGCACCATAGCGTAGCCTCCGCACGTTTTACACAATGCACCATTAATATGCCCCACACCAGAGCATGTTGGACAAATTTTAACCGAATCTACTTTTTTCTCTTTAGGCATCAGGTCTAAATTGTTGAATTATTAAATAAATTACTCCAACAGGAGTAACAATCCAGAGTATAAGTAATACTATTGACGGAATACTCCAAGCAACAAACCAAACGCTCTTCCATACTAGAAAGATTAGTCTTATAACCAAACTAATCCCTCGACCAAGTATTGATCGATCAGCATACATCGGTACAAAGAAATTTCGTATCCAAAGACCAAGCGCCATTGATTTCCAAACGTCACGAATTTGCTTTAAAACAAACTTAGCCATATCACGAAGACCAACCGTATACCACCAAACTGGCCAAAACAAAAAATCGCCTATAATATCTACTATTAAGAATTTTCCACTGGAAAATATAATGTTATTCATAATTATATTATACCATTTTTTGCAAATGATTAAAACAAAAAACAGGGCTTTTAAACCCTGTTTCTAAATAGTTAAATTCTTACAAGCTAAATACTACCATTTTCTTTACTTCAATCTTTTCACCTAGTTTAGCTGTAGCATCTGTAATCAAATCCTTGATCTTTTTCTTGTCATCCTTAATGTAAACCTGATCAAGTAGGCACACTCCTTCATAAAATTTATTCATCTTTCCTTCCAAAATCTTTTCCATCACATTTTCAGGCTTACCCTCTTTAGCTAATTGCTCCTTATATATCTCCATCTCTTTAGCTTTAATGTCTTCAGGTACTTCATCAGAACTAATGTATTCTGGTTTCATAGCAGCAACTTGCATAGCTATCTCATGAGCTAGAGCTTTAAACTCTTCATTTTTTGCTACAAAATCAGTTTCTGAGGCTATAACAATCATTGAACCAACTTTACCAGCACCATGGATATATGCTTCAACTATTCCATCCTTAGCATCTCTTTCATTTTGCTTTTTAGCTGCAATTTTTTGACCTCTTTTTCTAAGTAAATCTAGTGCTTTAGATTCATCTCCAGCCGCTTCATCAAGGGCTTTTTTAACATCCATCATCCCAGCACCAGTTTGATTTCTTAATTTTTGAATTAATTCAACACTCATCTTATTTAAAAAATTAATTTATAATTATTTCTTATTCTTTTTTTCCTTTGAATCATTGTTATCTTTCTTTACTTCTTTCTTTTCTTCACTTTCCTGCTTATCCCTTCCACTCTTTACAGCTTCTGCGCAAAGCTTAACAATCATCTCCATAGCTTTAATAGCATCATCGTTAGCTGGAATTACATGAGTCACTTGATCAGGATCAGCATTTGAATCACACAATCCTATAGTTTCCACACCTCTATGTTTAGATTCCTTAACAGCTGTCTTTTCATCACGAACTCCGAAAATAACAATAAGATCAGGTACTTTCTTCATATATCTAATTCCGCCAACATTCTTTTTCAAATTATCCATCTCTTCATCAAATAAAGCTATCTCTCTTTTTGTATATTTTTGCTTGTAATCATCTGCTTCAGCATTTTTTTCAAGCTCATCTAATTTTCTTACCAATTTATAAATTTCTACAAAATTGGTAATCATTCCACCAATCCATCTCTCAGATACATAAGGCACTTGAGCTTCTTTGGCATATTTTTCAACTATACCTCGAACTTGTTTTTTTGTACCGAGAAATAAAACAACACCGCCTTTTGAAACGGTTTCTTCAAGCACGTCTAGAGAATTTTTTAAACTCTCACGAGTTTTTTCCAAATCAAAGATATGCACATTGTTTTTCACCCCATAAATATACTCTTCCATTTTAGGGTTCCACTTTGAAGTTCGATGACCAAAATGTAGGCCAGCCTTCATCATATCCTTAATTTCAGGCATTTTTACACTCATATAATTTCCTTTATCTTCTATCCCTCTAACCCCTATATTGGGCAGGAAAGTTTAAGGGATATGTTACTTAATAATTAAAAATAGTATAACATAGAGGTTCAAATTATGCAAGTATTTTAAAAAACCGCCAAACCTTGCCAAATATATTCTAGTGTGTTACACTAAGGCTAATTAATATTTAACGAAATAACCGAATGAAAAAAGATATTCATCCAAAATACAATGACGAGATTAAGGCAAGATGTGCCTGTGGCAATGAATTTAAAACAGGCTCCACTAAAGATGAAATTTATGTGGAAATTTGTAGTGCCTGCCACCCATTCTATACAGGTAAACAAAAACTTGTTGATACAGCAAGACGTGTTGAAAAATTTGCTGAGCGAACTGCTAAGCAAACCGTTGCAGCAGCAGCCAGAAAAGGTAAAAAAGTTAAAAAAGCAGCCAAGAGAGTAAAGAAAAACGCTAAAGCTGAAATGGTTACTGAAAATATAGCCAAGAAGATAGTTAAAAAATCTGCCAAGAAATAACTTTGTACATTTCTAAAATCTTGCTACTATATAAGTAGCAGGATTTTTAATTTAACAATATGAAATATTCGAACAAAATCACCGATCTTAAGGCCAGACTAGACCAATTGCAAACCGAGCTTATCAACCCGGCTATTTTAAGTGATTCCCAAGCTCTTGCCAAAAAGAACAAAGAATTTCATGAAACAAAAGATATTGTTGATAAAATAGAAAGCCTAGAAGAAATTGAAAAAAATTTAGCAGAAAATAAACTCATAATGGAAGATAGTGAAGCAGCAGAGCTGTCTAGCTTGGCCGAAGAAGAAAGCCAAGGATTACTAGCAGACAAAGAAATACTAGAAGCTGAAATTGAAGAATATTTTAACCCTAAAAATCCACTTGATAAAAAAAACGCTATCATGGAAATAAGGGCTGGCACTGGCGGAGATGAATCAGCTCTTTTCGCGGCAGATCTCTTTAGAATGTATTCCAGATTTGCCGAAGCAAGTGAATGGAAAATCAACATTGTTTCATCAAACAGAATTGGCATAGGTGGCTTTAAAGAGATCATTTTCGAAATTACCGGTAAAAATGCTTACGGCCAGCTAAAATATGAGAGTGGCACTCACCGCGTCCAACGTATCCCTGAAACGGAAAAATCAGGTCGTATTCACACCAGCGCAGCCACAGTAGCAGTCATGCCAGAAGCAGAGGAACTTGACCTTGAAATAAAACCCGAGGATCTTAGAATTGATACTTTTGCCTCAGGCGGTCACGGTGGCCAATCAGTCAATACCACTAATTCAGCCGTCAGAATCACTCACCTACCAACTAACACTGTGGTATCCTGCCAAGATGAACGCTCTCAATTGCAAAACAAAGCCAAAGCTATGATTGTGCTTAGATCTCGCCTATTAGCCGACGCCGAGAGACAAAAACAAGAAAAACTAGATTCAGATAGAAAATCTCAAATAGGCTCAGGAGACAGAAGTGAAAAAATTAGAACTTACAATTACCCGCAAGATAGAATAACAGATCACAGAATAAAGAAAAACTGGCACAACTTAGATTCAATACTTGATGGAGACATATCAGATATCATTACTGAACTTAAACTGGCAGATAACTAAAAACCCCGACCGCTAAGTCGGGGTTAATCATTTCAAAAAAACCTACTATTAATTTGCGCTTTTTGCGTCTTCAGTAATCCCTTTTGGCTTATCATTAAGCTTACTTGCGTCAAAGCTCAAAAACATCACAGCCCAAATAACTATAAAAAATGAAGCTATCACATCCACCCAAGTATCTCCAATTATATTAAAGAAAAAATTGTCAGGAGTGAACAAAAAAGGAAGAGCTCCTATAAATATAATTACGGCACTAAACAGTGACAACACAATAGAATACCAAATTGTTTTCCACCATCTGCCCTTTACCACACTTTTACTGTAATCAAGTGCCTTTTTAAAAGATAAATCCTTTACGATAACTACTTCAATTACAAACACCCAAAAAACTGAGAAAATAATTCCAGGCACTATAAACAATAAGTACAATCCCATTAGCATTACCCCAGCAAGTATACTAGTTCCCACAGCTACTCCCCATTTCGAAAAAGCTTTACCGAGTGCATCCTTAAAATCAATTTCATCATTGTTGCCCGACACCCTCTGAAAAACAATCCAAGTAATGGCCATTACCGCAAGCACTCCAATTAATGCTTCTAAAACTTGTATTATTCTCCAATACACCTCAAGAGATTCCCAAGTGAACTCTCCCCCTTCAGGCATAACCTCAGGCTGAACAAGTCTCAGAATAATATTAATCGGTATATAAACGACTAAAATAATTACCACGATTGGTTGAAAATTATCCTTCAATAACTGCCAACTTCTGGAAATTATATCAGAAATATTATATTCAGCTAAATTTTTAGCTTTATCCATATTTAAATCATTAATTTATAATTAAATAACCTTTATTTAATATTACCATTATTTAACCTCATCCGTAAATGACTATTGCTCAAATTCAATATCAGTCAGAAATAGCCCTAAAATCAATCAGCTCTACAGCAAACCTTGACGTAGAGCTCTTAATAATGCACGTACTAAAAAAACCAAGGGAATTTCTATACACTCATCCAGACTATTGCCTTACAAAGCTTCAAATTAAAAAAATTAACCACTCGCTTAAGCTACGAACTAAAGGTATGCCAATTGCACTAATTACCGGTCACAAAGAATTCTACGGTCTTGACCTAATTGTTTCCAGGAAAACTCTTATCCCGCGCCCTGAAACAGAGCTCTTAGTGGAGAGTATTTTAAATAATAAAAAAGTAAAAACTATTGCAGACATTGGCACAGGCTCAGGATGCATTTCTCTGGCACTTGCTAAAAATAATAAGAAATTAAAAATCTATGCTTCAGATATTTCTGCTGGTGCTCTTAAAATTGCCAAAATAAATACCCAAAACCATAAGATTAAAAGAATTACTTTTTTAAAAGGTGATCTTTTAATTCCTTATAAAAAAATTGCTCTTGATGCAATCGTCGCTAATCTACCCTATTTATCAAATGATATATATGAGCAAAATATTTTTAATTTGGCTCATGAACCAAAAAATGCCCTTGTTGCTGGTAGCACAGGACTTGATTATTATAAAAAACTTCTAATTCAACTAAACAATCTTGAATCTAAACCAAATTTTATTTATCTAGAAATATTGGACCAACAAACAATCCCTTTAAAAGAACTTATCAAAAAATATTTACCTCATTTACACGTAAAATTTAAAAAAGATCTCTCAGGTAAAAATAGAGTAGCAATTATCACTAAATAAACCTTTACTCTTAGTAAAGGTTTATTAAATTGAATCAAATATAAAATTATGCTATAATTGCTCCTGGACAAACAAAAGGAGGTATCCCATGTCCCAAAAAAATCCAACCGGCCCAAAAATTATTGAAGGTTGGCAAGAACTCAAAGATTTCCTCCTTTCTATCTCGAGTAACACTTTCCCAGTATCCATCACCCTGCACCAACAAAACGGTACAATTGATTACACAAAACTAAAAAAAATATCAATTATACTTGAAACAGAAAATGGCAGCATATCTCTTCATGAAGAAGAGTTTAAAAAAATGGAGATTAAGCAGCTAGTCTAAGGGAGGAAACACATGACAAAAGACCAACCATATTTGGGCCACTAAAAAACCCTTCTTTTACAAGAAGGGTTTTGTATTTATTAATATTTTAGATAATAACCTTAGTCAAATCAATTCCAATCATCTGTTCATGCTTATCAAGTCCCATCATTGAAAGCACTGTCGGCGCAATATCAACAAGCGCCCCTTGAATCTGGGCATTGTGCAAAGTATCATTTGTTCTCGGTGCTACTTTCCCTTTATAACTCCCATCAACAATTACTACTGGTACCGGATTGTTACTATGCTCTTTATCAAGTGCTCGTGTTTCTAAATTTATCATCTCTTCAGAATTGCCATGATCAGCGGTGATAATAAGCTTACCATTCATTTTTAAAGTTGTCTCAACTACAGACTCCAGGCATTCACTAACTGTATCAATTGCTTTTTTTGTAGCCTCTAAATTTCCTGTATGGCCAACCATATCAGCATTAGCAAAATTAATGACAGTAAAATCAGCCTGATTACCTTCAAGAGATGCAACAACTTTATTACGAATCTCATATGCAGCCATTTCAGGCTTCTCGGCGTAGCTTGCAACCATTGGAGATGACAAAAGAATCCTCTTTTCATTTTTGTATGGCTCTTCCTTTAGGCCATTGATAAAAAAAGTCACATGAGCATATTTTTCAGTCTCAGCAACATGTAGCTGACTCCTATCGTTATCACTAATAATTCGTGCCAAAGGATGATCAATTTCCGGCTTAGGAAAAGCTACTTCCGTCGCAAGCCCTTTCTCATATTCAGAAAATGTCGCAAACATTAAATTTACAAATTTTTTACTCCCCTCAAATTCCTTAAATTCTGTATCAACAAATGACCTTGTTAATTGACGCGCCCTGTCTGACCTAAAATTAAAAAATATCACACCATCATTATCCTTAATACTACCAACTGGCTTACCGTCTTTTAAAATCATTGTTGGCTCCATTTCTTCATCATATACTTTCTTTTTGTAAGACTCAGTAATATACTTAGTAGCGTCAGTACAAGTTTTTTCGGACTTACCTATCATTGAATCATACGCTTTTTTTATCCTATCCCAATTCTTATTTCTATCCATTCCATAAAATCTACCACCAACACTCGCAATAGCTCCGCATCCAAGTTTATTAATATCAGATTTAAGCTCACCAAGAAATTCCATTCCACTATCTCTCGCAGAATCTCGCCCGTCTAAAAATAAATGAATATATGTATTATTATTCAAACTATTCTTTTGAGCCAGCTCAAGCAGTGCCAGCAAGTGCCCCTGATGAGCATGAACTCCACCTTCACCCAAAAGTCCAATTAAATGCAAATCAGAACTATTATTTTTTACATGATTAATAACTTTTAAAAATGCTTGATTCTCAAAAAAATCACCCTTTGAAATTTGTTGATTAATATATTCTAAGCTCTGCAGATATATTCTACCTGCTCCAATTGTAAAATGACCCACTTCAGAATTACCCATCACTCCCCATGGCAAACCAACTGCAGCACCTGACGCCTGCAACAAACTTGATGGATAATTGGCCAGTAGATAAGACCAATATTTAAGATTTGCGCTAGTTACTGCATTACCAACAGAAGGGGCTGTTACGCCCCATCCATCCATAATAACTAGCACGACTGGACTAGAAGTCATAAGTTTCGCTTACTTTACCATCTAAAACCTCGGCAATTTTTTCTTCAATCATCTGATCATACTCTTCAATTGAGCGCAAAAACTGATCTTTTTTTGCCTGATCACTTTCCCCTTCTGCTTTTATCACATTTTGATTTCGCGAATAAACTACTTTGGTAATAGATATTATTACCTTTTCTTTTTGCTCATCGCTCAAGTTCTTGCCGTCCAAGTACTGATCTATATTTTTTTGGGCTAAATTACTCATATATATAATTAATTAACTCATCTTTATTATAGTATCTGGTGATCAAACTGGCAAATCAGATTGAAATACCATGTTTCTTTTGCACAATAGCTTTTGCTTCCCTGTATTTCTTAACTCTACTCAAAAAAGAAAAATTATATAAAAAACTAGGTAACCAATTACTTATCCTGCCACTACTTGTATTTGCTTTAAATAGAATTTCAGGTATGTACACTCCTGTTTTATCTATTTCGGACAAGCTAAGCCATAAATCCCAATCCTGAAACCGCTCAAGTGTTTCATCAAAACCTAAAAAATCATCTCTTCTAAGAAGAGAACAAGTATTTACAAAATTATTCTCTTTCAATTTGGAAGCGTCAAATTCAAAAAATTTAAATGGCTTAAGGCCATATTTAAAATCCGAATAAACATAACTCTTATCAGGGCTACTATTAAGAGCATTATACATTTTTTCAAGACAATTACTCTTAAGCTCCATATCAGAATCACAAAACAACACAAACTCACCTTTGCTTTTCTTAAATCCATAATTACGAGCATTAGGAGCACCCCCATGTTCTATTTTAAAAAACTGTATATCTAGATTACTTTTAGACAAAATTTCTTTCTTATCACTCCCATCATCAACTAGAATCACTTCAAAATCAGAAAAAGTCTGTTCTTCAAGACTTTTCAAGCATTTACTTAATTCCTTGTAGTTATTATATACAGGTATTATTACAGATATCATAAAGGTACTATAGCAAAAGAAGCAAAAAAGGCAAAATAAAAAGAGAGTCATTAAATGACTCTGTAATTATTTATTTTACCTCAACAGTAGGTTTAATTTCAAAATATACAATCCATTGACTTACGCCTACTATCCATGTCAAAGCAGGAGATAGATACAAGTCTAAAGCCATATCTTCTTCCCCATTTTTTACTCTCTCGACTATGCTAACCTAATCCATTAGCAACTTAGACTGAAAAGCCAAAAAAGAAGCTTCTGCCTCATTAATTGCATCTGATATAACAAGCTCATCAATCTTCTCCAATAAATTCTGACCCAAGAGAAATGACTTTTCAACAAAAAACTCTTTTTTCTTCTCCGAACTAATTTCCTCTTGGATAGGTCCCAATAGCGACTGACTCATACTCATTATATCCATGGCTTTCAAAGTTTTCTGAGTTATGCCCATCTTGCTCCTCCACTTTTATTTTCTTACTTTATTGGAATTAATTCTATTTTTTCTTTACATTCACAGTTTGTATTGGAAATGGTATATCAATTTTTGCATCTTTCAAAGCTTTAAATATTTTATCTGTTGCCTCTAACTTTTTATCCCAACCATCTTCGTAGTTAGATACCCAAAACCTTGCTGAAAATTTAAGGTAATAATCTTCCATTGATAAAAACAAAACTTCAGCCATAGGATCTTCCATTATTCCTTCCATATTCTTAACTACCTCCAACACGGTTTTTCGAACCAAATCAACGTCACTTTCATAATCTACTCCAAAATCAATCACTAACCTATGACTCAAATCAGGCTTGGCAAAATTCTGTATTCTAGATACTGCCAACTGTCCATTTGGTACGGTTATTATCTCATTATTAAAAGTACGAATTTTAGTTGACCTAATTCCAGTATCTATTACTGTACCCTGCTCCCCACTTTCAAGCTGAATTCTATCACCCACTTTTATTGCTTGATCAAGTATTAATGATAATCCGCCAAATACGTTCGCCAAAGAATCCTTAAGAGCAAAGCTCAGGGCTAATCCGGCAATACCAAGTCCGCCGAGCAGTGGGCCAATATTCACATCCCACACAGATAGTATCCAGATAAAGCCGATTAAACCCACTACAACCTTAACTGCCTTCTCGACCAATGGCATCAGAGCATCGTCCATAGTAGATTCTGTTTTAGCAGTCAATTTTGTAAGTACTGATTTAACTAGTATATCCAAGACGACTATAGCGATATAGATTATGATTATATATAGAATAGTATTAACAATCTTGTCAACCAGCTGAAAATCTAAATTTAATGGCGTAAGAGCAAGCTTAAGTCCCAAAAACCATATAACGTATGAAAAGGGTGGCTTTATTTTATCAATCAATATATCATCCAATTCTGTCTCACTTTTAGCAGCCCATTTCACAAAAAACTTCTTGATCACAAAACTAAGTATCATGCCAAGTACAATAAAAGCAACTATAATAGCTGCTGCATTTAGTAAACCGTCAAGATTAAAGGGCAAAGTATAATTAAATATTGTCATTGTTTCTTCTTTAATTTATCCCCCCAATTTCTAACTCTTGAAGGGGATCCCCTTGGAGGGGATATATTAACAGGATAACACTTAATCCCTATTTTAACAATTCCTTAAACTTTTGCGTAATTACAAACCATGAGAACTCATCTGATGCTCTTTTCTTACCCATGCTTCCCATTTTTTTCATAAACTCCCCGTTTTCAAACATTTTAACTATTGCCTTGTAAATCTCATCACTATTCTCAGGGTCTACTAAAAGTCCACTCACTCCGTCTTTAACCGCCTCGCCAACTCCACCAGCTCTTCCAGCAATCACAGGTAGCCCGGCTATATTAGCCTCAAGATAAACTATACCAAATCCCTCAACATCCCCTCCATCAGATCTAGCAGGCATAATAAAAAGGTCAGAGCTACCAAGCCAACTCCATTTCTCCGCTTCACTAATTTTTTTATTTACAAACACAATTCTTTTTTCATTACCAATCATATTTTTCAGTCTCTCCTCATCGCTACCTGATCCAATCAACACGTAAACCAAATCAGGATATTTTTTCCATACCCTAGGCAGCACCTCAATTACCCTGTCAAAACCTTTTCGCTCAACCAATCTCCCGATAGACAAAAGAATTTTTTTACCTTTTAGATCATATTTTTCATTCATTTGGCTCAGTATCTCTTTCTTTTGAGGATCTACTCCTGGATTTACAATTTTAATGTTACCTCTTAAAACACCAAAAGACTTTACCAGCTCACCAGTGTGAGCACTATTAACACTTACATACTTGGCAGCTCTAAGCACCTTACCAGCCATTTTTTCTCTTCTGCCAACCTTTCTGGCCTGAAGTAAATCATTGCCATGACAACTCACCATGTATGGAATTCTAAATATTTTTGATAAATAGTATACAACAGTACCCGTAGGTAATACTTCGCCAACCCATATCATTTCAATACCTTCTTTTTTTACCATTTTTAATACATGACAAAACATACAAATCCATTTTGGCCAAACAGGAAGCCTTAGTAGTAAATTCTTACGAACAATCTTAAAATTCAAATCCCTATCATCAGCATCATTGTCTTTAGTCGTTAAAACAAAAATCCTATCTTGATCCAAATTTTTAGCTAAATTAAAATAATAGTTGGCGACACCACCAACTTTAGGCCAAAAATCAATTGTAACAAGTAAAGTTTTTTTCATTAATTTTTACCTCTAATTGAAATAAATACATCATATACATCTTGCCTACTTACTCCTCGAAGAATCCACAATACTACAAAATATATTACTACTCCAGCTGGAATTAAATAAACAAAATTAATCAGATATTCATTTAGCGCGTAATAAATCCCAAAAGCCATTACCAAACTACTCACTAAAATCTTCAAAAAATTCTTAAATAGTAACCATTTATTATAATCAACAATCTTTGGTACCCAATACATACCAAGTACAAAATATACTATAGTACTAATAAGCGATGCATACGCAGCGCCCACATATGAAAAACGAGGAATAAGAATAATATTTAATACCACACTCACCAGCACTGTCACACCCATATTTATCGTATTTGTCACCTGCTTATTGCAAGCATTAAGTAGATACCCTACTGGAAAATTTATAAAAAGAAAAAACAAGCTAACCATTAAAATCTGAAGTGGTTCAATCGAATTGAAATATTCTGCCGTATAAACTTTAAGTATCATTGGTCTGGCAAGTACAATTATCCCTGCCGCCATCGGCAAACTAATTATCATCAAATACTGCATAGCACGCTCAAAGGCGTGAGCCAATTTCTTTTTACTTGAAACAAAATACTCACTCATGGCAGGAAACAGAGCTGCCATAAAAGCCATTGGTAAAAACTGAAGTGCTAAAGTAATTTTAATCGGAATTGAATACCAACCTACCGCCGAGTCTCCCGACAAAGTCGAAAGTAGTACCGTATCAAGAGAAGTATATATGCGAGAAAAAATTCCAGCCAAAGCAAATGGTATTCCTATTTTAAAAAGTAATTTCAATACTTCAGGCTCATAGTGAGGAATAATACTTATTTTTAATTTTCTGCTTACGGTATAAATAGCAAAAACCAAATTAAATATACTTCCAGCAAGTAGTGCTAAAATCAAAGGCCTAAGTCCAAGGTCAAGGTAAAGTACTATTCCACCAAGTGTAACTGTAATGATCTGCAGGCCAATCACTCCCATACTTTCATACTTCAATTTCTGATGACCTCTCATCACAGACCAAAATGTTAGAGAAAACGAATCAATGAACATTATAATCCCAGAAATGTAAACTAATTGTCTAGTAATTTCAGGATAAGCCAAAATATGAATCATGCCAATTACAATAAGATATGTCAGCACAGAGAGTGGAATTTTAAGCGCCAGTATATTTGATAAATATTGCCTGGACTTATTTTTAGCTTTAGCAATCTCTCGAGTCAGCACCGGCCCTAGCCCAAGATCAATAAAGATAGCAAAAAGCGTAGTAAATGAAAGCGCAAAAGTATATTTACCAGTGTCCTCTACTCCTAAGAATCTAGCAATAAGAGAAAAATATACAAAAGCCAGGATCTTCTGTAAGATCAATGCCAAGGTATAATACGTAGTATTTTTAGCAACTGAATCAGGATTTCTCATATCTTAAGTATAGCGTAAATGATTGAAAATAAAAAACTGAGAGGGCGATACTCTCAGCGTAAGGTTGCAGGTTCATAATTTATTCCCTTTTTGGGGTACGTCCAATTTCTATAGTTTTGTCTTTTTTGCCATAGTGGCATATAGATTATATAATAATCCGATTAGAACAAAAACTAATAAATAGAAATGTAAGATCGCCTACGACTAGTTATAAACCTAAAGCTTGGGTGAAAACATACTTAACATCCTCCATAGGGATAATAAAAAATGTTATCGCCGTGCCTTTTCTTTTTCCCGAATGGGATATTTTTTATTTATTTTTACGAATGTTTTAAGCTTATACTTAAATGATTATTATGTCAATACCTTATCCGCAAATAAAATTATCCCTGATTATTCCTATACCATTCAACAGTTTTAGCTAAATTTTCCTCTAAATTAAATTTAGGCTCAAATCCGAGCTCGCTTCTAATTTTACTCCAATTAACGGCGTACCTTCTATCATGGCCAGCTCTATCTTTGACAAACTCAATTGAGCTCTCATCTTTACCTAAAATTTCTATAATTTTTTTAACCATCTCTAGATTACTCACATCTTCTGTCATACCACCCACTGAATAAGTCTCGCCTATCCTACCATTACTTAGCACTAAATCAATTGCCCGACAATGATCCTCTACATAAAGCCAATCACGCACATAGAGTCCATCACCATAAACAGGAATCTTCTTATTGGCAAGTAGTGATAAAATTACCGTTGGTAAAAATTTTTCCTTATGCTGATAAGGTCCATAATTATTAGAGCAATTAGTGATAGTAGTTGGTAGCCCAAATGTTTTAAAGTAAGCCATTACTAAGTGATCTGACCCTGCTTTACTTGCCGAATACGGCGAGCTTGGATCATACAAAGTACTCTCATTAAATTTCTCGGTTGAATCTAGCTCAAGTTCACCATACACCTCATCAGTAGATACATGATGAAATCTTTTTACCTTATTATCAAGCGCTGCCTTAAGAAGCATGTGCGTACCAACTACATTTGTTTGAATAAAAACATCCGGCCCAGTAATTGAATTATCTACATGCGACTCCGCTGCAAAGTGTACCACTGCGTCAATTCCTTTCATCACCCCGCTAACTACACTCTTGTCACATATGTCCCCCTTAGCGAATTTATAGTTAGGATTACTCTCAATGTCGCTTAAATTTTCCAAATTCGCAGCGTACGTCAAAGAATCAAAATTTACAATTTCATCATCTGGGTGACTTTTAAGCCAATAGTGTATAAAATTACTTCCAATAAAACCAGCTCCTCCGGTTACTAAAAGTTTCATTGATTTCTCTTTAATTTACAACAATAACATATTCTCCTTTTACAGGGTCACTAGATACCGATTCAAAAACTTCATCAATATTACCTCAATATATAGTTTCAAATTTTTTAGTAAGCTCTCTGCCAACGACAAATTTCTTTGTAGTATTAAGCTCTCTAAACTGCTCTAAGCATTTTACAATCCGATGGCATGATTCATAAAAAACAACCGTTCTTTTTTCTTGAGTAACTTCGTTTAAAAATTTATTTCTCCCCTTCTTGTGTGGAATAAATCCAAGAAACAAAAATTTATCAGTTGGAAATCCTGAAATAGAAAGCGCGGCAATAACTGCTGATGCTCCAGGTATTGGCACCACAGGAACTTGATCCGCGATCTTCTCGATAATTTTGCCGCCAGGATCACTAATCCCTGGTGTCCCAGCGTCAGTAACAAGTGCCACTTCATTTTTTTTGATAAGCTCAACCAATTCATCTGTCTTTTTATCACTTGTATGATGATGATAGCTTATAAGCTTCGCCTGCTTAATTTCATAATGATCTAGTAATTTCTTTGTTACTCTAGTGTCTTCACATAAAATAATACTAACACCTCGAAGCGTCTCAAGCGCCCGAGAGGTAATATCACTTAAATTTCCAATTGGAGTCGCTACTATATATAACATTACTCTTCGCTAATTAATTTATAATATATTCTATCCTCAATTCGAAGATCAATATAGCTTAGATCTTCCCTCTGACTAATTTTTTGAGCTAAAATTTCTCTTAAATTGTACATCACTCTGTCAATATCGCTATGAGTATTAACAATAAAATACCATCCTTCATTTGTATAAAAAGTAGCTTCAGAGTTATCCACAGTCGAAACAACCACCTGAGTTAAGTACATATCCTTTATTTTTTCGCTAAATTTAGTATAAAAATTGTTTATAAATTGAATATTATCCGCCTCAACAATTTTCCTACCCACTACCACCTGAGTAGTCGTACCTCTATTTATAAAAGGTAATTCATACTCAATATCAGATAAACCAATTGCCCCCATCACATAACCGTCTCGATCAATGTAATAATATTCATCAGATTCATTCCAAAGCAATTTAGGTAATTTTTCTAAGGCAGTTATTTTTAAAGTATGCAACAATTTCTTTTCAATTTCAAGTTCATCTAAAAATATTTGATTCTCTATTACTGCACTAAGCATTTCTTTATTTAAAAAAAGAATATTATCTCTCGGCCAAATACTAAGATCATAACCACTAATTTCACGTCTAGCAATAATCTGGATTTCATTAACAATATCATTATTTGTCACGCCGCTAACAATAATTTTCTTTATCTTAAAAACAGGTGAGTAAATAAAAAAATAGACAAAAAAGAAAAAGGCAACAATCAAAATAAAAAGGATTAATATCCTTTTTCTCTTTTTCCCTTTACTAGAGTCTTCAACTCCCCTCTTAGACATGTACGGATTTCTATATTTCTTTTGTTTAAAAAATTTTCTTTTCATCTTATTATTTATACCACTCCTTAGTTTTATGCGTCGTAGATAAAAGACTTTTTTCAGTGTGTCTCTCTATAGCTAATCTAATAAGTGTATCAAGTAACATAGTATAACTAATTCCACTAGCCTCCCATAATTTCGGATACATAGAAATTGAAGTAAAGCCAGGAATAGAATTTAATTCATTAAAAAATATTTGAAAATTCTTGCCTTTCTTCTTAATCATAAAATCAGCCCTAGCCATTCCGGCGCAGTCAAGTAGTTTATAAACCCTTATGGCAAGCTCTTGAATAGTTCTTATTACATCTTTAGGCAGTTCTGCCGGAATCTTAACTTCACTTTTACCATCAACATACTTTGCGTTGTAATCATAAAATTCATTTGATGCCATAACTTGGCCAGGCACAGATGCCTCAGGCTTATCGTTGCCAAGTACTGCTACTTCTATCTCCATTGCCTCTTCAATACCTTGTTCAACTAAAATTCTTCTGTCATATTTCGCGGCGAAATTTATTGCTTTTATAAGTTCATCTTTATTATGAGCCTTGCTAATACCAACTGAGCTTCCCAGGTTTGATGGCTTTACAAACAAAGGATATTTAATTCTTTTTTCAACAGAAGCTAACCATTTCTTAAATACTGCCTTGTTGCTTTTAATCCATCTCCACTCCTTATTAGTAAACCATACCCAGTCAGGGATTAAAATTTCAGATGATTCACATAGCTTCTTCTGTGTAATCTTATCCATAACTATAGCAGATGACAGTACTCCACAGCCAACATAAGGCAGATCTGCAAGCTCTAAGAGCCCCTGAATAGCCCCATCTTCACCATAAGTTCCATGCATCACGGGAAACACTACATCTATCCTACTCGACAAGGCACCTTTTTCAAGCGGAACTAGTGCCCTGCTAGTACTATCAGGCGTAATTAAAGTTTTCAGCTGCTTGGAAATATTATTATTCTTCAATAATTTTATCGAATCACGACCAGCAATCCAAGCACCTACTTTTGTAATTCCAACTGGTATCACATTATATTTCTTCTTATCTAAGCTCTTCATGACTGAACTAGCAGAAACCAGCGATACTTCATGTTCACCACTTCTTCCACCAAATATTACAGCTACATTTAACTTTTTACTTGACATAATGATAAAAAATTGTTAATATATTATGAACTAAAAATTTAATAAAAAAGGAGACAAAATTGGACAAAAAACAAATTACTCAGGAAGAAATTCTCAAATATGCCTTTATTAACCTCGGCTGGGATAAATCAAGCGTAACAGCTGAAGAAATAAGACACTACCTTGCAAAAGCATACCTTTCCACCGGGAACACTAAACCAACTTTTAAAATTATTTCGTCCTTAACACGAGGCCCCGCAGAAGATGTCAACAACAAACTTATTGTCACATTTAAAATTATGAACTATCGTCAGTTTGAAAAAATTCCCAGTCGCTTCAAGGCACATATCTATACTACTGTAGTAAAAAGAGAAGACATCAAAGAAATACCAGTAATCGAAAAAAAATTACGCTTCTCAATTTTTAAAACAAAACAACGAAATGTATTTAAAATAATAATTATAGATACTGGCAAATACGACATCAGTCACTCAGTTCTTGCAAGCATAGGAGTTCCCGCATACATAATCCCAGAACTCAATCAAAGCCGGAAAGAAGAAATAATGAAACTCCTGGCCCAGCGAGCAATAACTGTCTTTGGTAAAAATTTAGCACTTCTTCAAGTAATACCTGAGACACCAAAAATATCTTTTGAACAATAAATTGAATCTCTTTGAGATGCACAAAAAAGTGCATCTTTTTTATTTCTTAATTACCTTCTTGCCCACGTAATCCTGCAATATATCAGGAACAGCAACTGAACCGTCCTCTTGTTGATAGTTATCTAATATAGCAATCAACATTCTACCCATAGCAACTCCAGTATCATTTACTGTATGACAAAATTGTTTTTTACCATCCTTATCAGTATATTTAATATTTAATCTTCTTGCCTGATAATCACTGGTATTAGTATCAGTCATTACTTCCATAAACTCTCCCATCCCAGCAAGCCACACTTCAGGATCACACTGATAGTGAGTCGCATAATACCCAGAGTCTCCAGTACATTTGTTTACCAAATGATATGACAATTTTAACTCCTGAAGCAACCATTCATTAATAGCAAGCAATTCTTCATAAATTTTATCAGATTCTTGTGGACTGCACACAACATTCATTTCAAGTTTATCAAATTGATGGACTCTTTTAATTCCGCGTACGTCCTTTCCCCAAGACCCTACTTCAGATCTAAAACAACTTGAATACGCAAACATTTTAATAGGAAGCTCTTTTTCAGTTAAAGTTTTATCCATATAATATGAAAAAAGTGATGGCTCAGAAGATCCGATTAAGTACAACTGCTCCCCTTCTTCTACATTATCTTCTTTGATGCTATATACCTGCTCCATATCTCCAGGAAAATGACTTGTTCCATATAAAGCATTACCCTTAACAAGCACTGGCACTACCATCGGAGTAAATCCTTCACGCACTAATTTTTTCAACATTAGATCAAGTATTCCATATTGCATTAGGACCGCATCTTTTTTAAGATAGCTAAATCTTGATCCAGATACTTTCGCGCTTTGCTCTATGTCAATAATATCAAGCTCTTTACCTAAATCAACATGATGTTTGGCTTTAAAATTTAGCTTATCCATCAGCTTGACAGTATCTTTCGGATTTTTCAATTTCTTCTCAGGCAAGTACCCTGTATCCGGCCTCCAAGCTTTGAATACTTCATTATCATCTTCTCCTTTCCCAACTGGCATTTTTTCTCCAGGCACATTAGGTACTAAAAGCAACAGCTTCTCATATTCCTCATTTATGTCAGACAAATTCTCATCAAAACCTTTAATTTTTAGCTTCATTTCCTTTAAATTCTTCTGAGTTTCAGCATCAGGTTTTGATTTAGATAGCTTATTTTGTTCAGATTTAAGAGATTCCAGTTGACCTATAAAATCACGCCTCATTTTATCCAATTCCAAGAGACGATCAATATCAACCTTAATCCCTTTATTTTTTGCCCCATCCTTGACCTTTTTGGTATTTTCTCGGATAAATTTAATGTCTAGCATACTTTTTAGAAATTATTAGTAATTACAGTAATTTTACAAAAAAAAGCTACTAAAAGCAAGTAAAATAAAAAAGAACTTGATTTCCAAGTTCTTTGATCACTTTTTTCAGATTTCACATTTCTATACCATCGGCATCAGATCTTTTTACTTGACCTGTTTTTAAATTAATCTCTTCTCTATAAGAAAAAAGTCCGCTATCGAACGCTCCCGCATAATGCAGAAAAATAACCGATGCTACAAACCAAATAACTCCAAAGAAAGCTCCAAGCAGAGTATTGCCGATTCCAGGCGCAAGAAAAAAATAAATCAAGAATAGCAAAAAGAAAAATGCACAAATTACAAACCACAAAAATGATTTAAGTAACTTTTTAGTATGATAAGTCATCTTATCTCCTCCTAGTTTTTGTCTTCTAGCTACAGTATATCCTAATTTAAATATAAATCAAATCAAAAAGAGCAGGCAACTAACCTGCTCTTCTACATCAATAATATCTATTTCTTAGCCATTCCATCAAAAGCTCTTAGAATTTCAAGCGGTAGGGCAAATATGACTGTATTTGATTGATCTGAACTTAAATCATTTACAGACTGCAGGGTTCTCAAATGAAGCGCGCCATCTGAACCAGCTAAAATATTTGCTGCTTTAGCCATATTTTCAGAAGCCATCACTTCGCCTTCTGCTTTAATGATCACCGCTCTTTTTTCTCTCTCAGCTTCAGCTTGCTTAGCAATTGTTCTTTTCATGTCTTCAGGCAAAACAATATCTTTAAGGTCAACATTACTAACCTTGACTCCCCAAGGATCAGTTGCCGCGTCCACAATTTCACGAATTCTCTTTGACACTTCTTCGCGGTTTGAAAGCAACTCATCCAAATCTACCTCACCCACTGCATTTCTCATAGTAGTTTGTGCCAATTGAGAAACAGCGTGACGAAAATGCTCCACCTCAATAATTGCCTTAGCAGCATCCGCTACTTTGTAATAAATCACGGCATTAACTCGAACTGAGATATTGTCTTTCGTAATTGCTTCTTGATCAGGCACATCAACCGCTTTAACACGCATGTCCACCTTTCTCATCGCTTGAAAAATTGGTACTACCAATCTCCAACCAGGCTCTTTTGTTCCAGTATATTTACCAAGGGTAAACATAACCCCTCTTTGATATTGATTAATTTGGCGAATTGATATTAATACCACCACTCCAATCACTATTAAAATAGGTATAAGTATTTCCATATACTATTATTTTAATTAATAATAAAATCTTTTATAAATGTAAACTTAAAAAGAATAAGACAAACTAATATTACTATAATAACAAAACCTAAAATTAAATTCTTTACGGAAGATGACACAGCATTTGTCACTTTCTCCATAAATCTATCAAAGGCAATATCGTCCGATTCCCATTTCACATTTGGCAATACTTCAACTATATCAACATCAATATAACTACTTGAATAAAATCTATGCAAAAGCGCTTCCATTTGACTCAAGGATAAACTTGATTCTGAATACCACACTCTATTTTTTCCTATGCTGATCTTTGTTCCTTCATCCTTAAACAGAAAAAAATTAATTTTTTTACCATTATTTTTTCCTCCTAGTCCCAAGTAATCACTTCCTTCATAATAATCAAGTTTATACTTACGAGCTAATTGCTTTAACCTCTTTTTATCAATTCTCATGCTATAAATATTTAATTAGCTCATCAACATTTCTCATTCTATGATTCACTGAGTTATACTCCTCTTTGGTTAATTCCATATAATATTTATCAAACTCTAAAACTTTAAAAAAAGCCCGATACGGAAAACCTTCCCTGTATCCACTATGCATTTTATCAACTAACACTCCTTCTGTCGAGTTTTTGGAATAATGAATTTCGTCATCAGTTTTAACTAAACACGCCACTGCGCTAAATCTTGCACTCCTCTTATCTTCAGGAATTTCAGCAATTCTTTTTCTAAGGTGCACAATTAACTCCTCATCACTTGCCTCATACCCCAGCCATTTGCGTGACATGACTCCAGGCTCTCCATTAAGGTGATCAATCTCAATCCCCCCATCTTCAGCTAGTGTTGGCATACTCGATTTTTTGAAATAAAAAAGCGCTTTATCAAGCGCATTTTCTTCAAATGTATCTTTAGTTTCATCAAATTTATCAGAAATACCTAAATCCTTCAAAGTTACAACCTCAAATCCTTTATCTTTAAGCATCCTCGAATAATCCCATATTTTTGCTTTATTATGAGTCGCAATCAATATTTTCATTATAAAAAAATTTAATAATAATTGTCTAAATCAGAATTTTGAATCTGGCCATTCCCATCACTGTCATAAATACGACAAATTTCCCAAATTTCAGCAGATGAACCAGCCTCTGACCTACCCTGGCAATAAGCCCAAGACACATTATCAGCGCATACTGTTCTTGAATCATTCATGGCGCAATTTGCTTGAGCAGTATTTCCAAGTGCAGTTTTTCTCTCAACTCTAAAATAGACCATATACTTTAGTTTTCCATTTGGCTCTTGCCAAAAAGCATAATTACAATTATCAGCATTTGACCCATCACACATATCACTTAACTCAAGTGGATCATACAAAGTATCTGAGACTGTGATGTATGGAGCCAAATCACAAGTTGCCACGGTATTGTCATCTACGTCTATACATGGGGGCGTTCCACCAGGACCAAAACAAAGCTGAGACGTTCCGCACTCAACCTCATACATTCCAAAATCATGAAATTTCATCTCCATTGCTTTTTGAATTGCATTAATATTAGCCAATCTTTTAGCATCTCTGCCTTTAGCTCGAGCACCATTAAGTGCTGTTACTGACAGTGTTGCGAGTAGCCCAACTATAGCAATAACAACAAGCAGTTCAATTAAAGTAAAACCTTTCTTCTCTTTTATATACATAAAAGTTTCTATAAATTAATAATAGAAACCTCCTAAAACCACAGTTTTTTTGCTCTTTAAATATAGCATATTTGTACGATGAGGCAAAGTAAATAAAAAAACGGGGTTCAGTTGAACCCCATATATATTATTTATTTAGAAAACATTAAACTTTTACCAAAAACATAGCTATCCGCTTTCATAATCACAAAATATCTACCAGATGAAACCAAAAAACCATTCTCGTCAGTTCCATTCCAAATAACGAAGTGGCTTCCTCCTGGCCTCTGTTCATTAATCAAATTTTTAACCATTTTTCCGTTAAGGTCAAAAATAGCAATATGCACAATAGCTGTTTTTCTTAATTTAAATGGAATAATCGTTGCCGGATTAAATGGATTTGGATAATTTTGATTCAATTCAAATTCACTCGGAATTTTTCTTTTGCGTATTCCTCCATTAATCTTATCGAATTTTGGATCAGGACTTTCGGGAACGTAGCGATCTCTATATTTATCACTGCCTGGTCTTCTGACTGGCTCAATAGGATCAGCAGGGACTTCAGGATTTTCTTTTACCCCAGTTGCCAGATCAATTTTAAATAAAATTGTATCAAGAAAAGTTTCTTGACCAAGCACATCTACATCAGAAATGAGATAATAATACTCCTTGCCGATTATTACTGTTGGATCCATCCATTGATAATATTGAGCCTCCGTTGAATTACCATTTTTACTGGGAATTTCCCAAATCTTAACAAAATCACCAAACAAACCTTCTCTTCTATAAACTATAAACTTCAAATTATTAATCTCGCTAGCGGTCTCCCAGTAAAGGAAACACACGTGCGATCCGTCATAAAGAGTAGAATCTGTACTAGTAAATGCAGTCAGTACGACCGGAAGCGAACTATCATCTATGTCGTTGGCGAAAACTGGGGCATATTCTATTCCATTTGTCTGAAATTGCTGTCCAGCCATCAAACCTTGATCAAATGATAATCCAGCTTTCTCGCTTATATTTAAAATTTCGATTTTTACATGCACCATTTTTTCAAGAAAAGTATATACAGACCCGCCATAACTACCATAAATATTTCCAATATTAATAACAAATCGATTTGGCAGATTGTCAACTATACCAAGACTGTAATACGGATAACCCGCATAAATTTCACCTGAGGTTAAAACTTCTTTTGTCACTTCAACTTTTGCACCTGCCACAATACTTACACCGAAAGCAGAGTTGCTGTACTCAATGTATATCATACCTTCTTTAAAAACAGTACCATCAGCCCCAGCCTTTGCCATGACGTCAAACTCATAGTAACTAAGTGAATCGTCGCTGGTCACCTGACCATTAGCAAAAGTAAAGGTAATACTTTGAGCAAATAAACCAGTTGTCACAAACATTAACATGACAACCAACAAAGAAAACCATTTCTTTAACATCTTGTACCTCCATGATTATAAATTAAACAACTATTATCGTTAACTATTTGGTAATTATTTACCTCCTTTCTGCCCCATTTGGCGATTTTTATCTTACTACACTACAGTAATTTGTCAAGTATTAAAAAAATAACCTGCCTTGCTAGCAGATTATTTATTATTACATTCTTCTATCTTATACTTCTCTCTAAATTCCTTCTCATCACCGTATTTAGTAAAATCCTTATGATGATCTGGGGCAATAAAATTCTTGTTTTTTTTATGCATTATTCCACACCAATATCTTTCTGTTTCACCACCAATCCTTACCCAATAAGCAGCGAGCCCATTAGCGTAACCACAATAAGCACATGAAATTTTTTGCACAAAATTTAAATATTTCAATTTATGTCTATCAATTTTAATGTACTTCCTTCTTTTAACGTAAGGTATTTTACATATTGGAAAACATATTCGATGATAAATTTCAGTCCAAATATCCAAAATTATAAGAGGCACAACTAATGTCATTATAATTGGCATAACAATGATATGAAATTTTCTTCTTCCTTTTAAAAATTCTTCCATATTATAATCCTAATTTATCAGATATTTTTCTCATGGCTTCAAGCACGATTTCCACAAATTTCTCCCGTGGTAAATCAAGCTCAGTTTCACAAGTAAGTATATGGTCGCGATTTACCGCAGCGGCGAATCGAGCCTCTTTAAATCTTTTAATAACAGATTTAATTTTTACCGAAGATAATTTTTGATCAGGATAAATCTTAGCTACTGCTGTTATAAACCCTGTCAGGCCGTCAACAGCAAATAAAGCTTTAGCAAGCTTTGTGTCATGAGGAATTTCTTGAATTTCATTATGAGATTGTACGGCCCGAATAAGTTCAGGCGGAAAATCAATTTCACTTAAATATTCAGCAGTCTTTTCACCGCAATGCTCTTTCATATGAGCGTCCATATCTTCTTTGCCCGTAATTTGCTCATAATCAATATCATGAAGTAGTCCACACATCGCCCAAGTGTGCTCGTCTTCGCCGAAATGCTTAGCCAGAGCTTTCATGGATTCTTCAGCAGCAAATAAATGCTTTCTACCTTCAGCTGAAACATATTTTTCTACCAGCTCAATGCATTTTTCTCTTGATATTTCTAATTTTTGTAACATAAAATATTCTTAATTTTTCTTCTACTTTTCTTCTTCCCTTTTCGTCATTGCCTCAATTTCATCCTGACCTAGGTCGCGCTCTATTTTACCTTCTGTTTTTTTCGCCTCAATTGCCTCACCCGCTTTTTTAATCTCTTCAAAATTCACCTTTTTTCTTATCATCCCGTGATCCAAATTTTGGTCCACTAATTCACCTTCTCTACCCATATAATTATTATTTAATTTATAATAAAATTTATTTCTTAGGCTTCATTAAAGGAAAAATCTGGCACTCCCTTATAGACTTATTCATCAAAAATGAAAATAATCTTTCAGAATATCCAAGCCCAGTTGTTGGTGGCATGCCATGCTTAAGCGCTTCCACAAAATCAGTGTCATGCATCTGTGCTTCTTCATCTCCCTTATCCCGAAGCTCCTGCTGGACCTTAAAACGCTCTTCCTGATCAATTGGGTCATTAAGCTCAGAATATCCATTACAAAGCTCACTTCCTGCAAGTATTAGCTGATATCTTTCAACATAACCAGGTTTTGATTCACTTTCTTTAGCCAGTGGCGATACTTCCTTAGGAGGATAAACCAAATATCCAGGACCTGATATATTTTTTCGACAATATTTCCAAAGCTGATCAATTCCACGCCCCAAATCATTAAAATCTTCATATTCCACTTTAAGCTCCTGAAGTTTCTTCTTAATTTCATCTACACTAGTATTTTCAATATCCACTTTAGTCTGTTTTAAAACTTCTTTCCTGTAATCATATCTCTCCCATTTTTTGCCGAGATCAATATCATGTTCCTTAATTTTAAATTTCAACGTTCCAAATGTTTTTTCAGCCACATATTTAATAAGCTCTTCAGTAAGTTTCATTCCATCATTCCAGTCAGCATAACCCCAATAATATTCCATTTGGGTATAATCTTGCAGATGCTCAGCATCCATGCCTTCATTTCTAAATTGTCGACCAATTTCAAATGTTTTTTCAAATCCAGCCACCATTAATTTCTTCTGCCACAACTCACCCATAGAAATCCTTAAATACAAATCCATATCAAGAGCATTATGGTGAGTTATAAACGGATTTGCATCAGCTCCACCCGCAGTAATTTCAAGAACAGGAGTTTCTACTTCAACAAAACCCTTATCTGTTAAAAATTCTCTTGTCGAATTCCAAAATATAGATTTTTTGATAAACATCTCTCTGACTTCTGGATTTGAGATCATATCAAGATATCTTTTTCTGAGCCTCTCTTCTTCATCCTTTAGCCCGTGAAATTTCTCAGGCATAGGCAAAAGGGATTTAGACAGAAGCTCATAGCTTTTCACAAGTAAAGTTTTCTCTCCTTTGTGGGTTGTGAACACATCGCCCTCGACACTTACAAAATCACCCATATCAAACTTCTTGATAAAAAATTTATATTTCTCATCCCCAAGCACATCTTTTTTAAGAGCAATCTGACATCTTCCTGATTGATCCTCAATATGGCCAAACGCAAGTTTACCCATATCTCTCATAGTCATAAGTCTTCCAGCAGTAGCAAGTCTTTTTCCATCTTTTGAATCACGAATCATAATAACTGTATGATCTTTTTGAGAACCAGAAGGATACGGATTAATATCCGCATCTTTAATAGCTTTAAGCCGCTCTAAGCGAGTCTTATATTCATTTTGAGTATCTGTAGTCATAAATTACTCTGCTTTATTAAGCATACTTTTCAAAATCTTCCACAAAGACCTGTTCCCCAAGGGATCCTTTTTTACTTCTACTTTAATAGGACTAGCCTCCTCATTCTTATCAGTAAAAACTATTTCTCTGTTACGAGCACTGTATATTAAATCTCTGTCACCGTTCTCTAAAATAATACCAACTTTACTACCTTGCTCAGCTTCAAGTATTTCTTTATTAAATAATTCAATCTGCTTTATTTTCATCTTAATATCATTTATAACTACCTCCATACCTACCATCAGCGAGCCACTTTTAACAATACCGGTAGCTACAACTCCTCTACCTTCTATATTAAAAACATCAGCAACTAAAAAACTTGACTTCATAAACACTTTAATATTAATTAATGATATATTTAATAGTACTTCAATTTAATAAATAAATCAAATCAAAAACCCCACATCATACTGCGGGGTTTTTAAATATAAAATAAATTATCCTATATCTTACCCACCAAATCAACTCCAGGTTTTAAACTATCATCTCCTGGTTGCCAGCTAGCAGGACAAACCTTAGTTCCCTTGTTTTCACGTACAAATTGAGCAGCTTGAAGCTTTCTTAGAAGCTCACGAGCACTTCTACCGATATTATTATCATTAACTTCACTAGAGACTATCGTACCATCAGGGTCAACTATAAAAGTACCACGAAGTGCTAGACCTTCATCTTGAAGATATACTCCAAAATATTTAGCAATTTTCCCTGAAGGATCTGCCAACATCGGGAATTCAACCTTACCAATTGCAGGTGAATTGTCATGCCATGCCTTATGAACAAAAGCTGTGTCAGTACTTACACTTAAAATTTCTGTATCAAGCTTTTGAAACTCCTTATAAGCATTTGCCAGCTCTTCGAGTTCAGTCGGGCAAACAAAAGTAAAATCAGCTGGATAGAAAAAAATTACTACCCATTGATCTTTATAATCAGAAATACTAACCTTTTTTATATCGTCTTTAATGTATGCCTCGCATTCCAGCCCCATCTCAAAAACGTTTTTACCAATAAGCGGAATTCTTACATTTTCTTCATTCATAGTTCAAGCGTTTAACAAGGCGTGAATCTGTTCACGCCGGTAGCGAGAACGGGCATTATGTTATGGTTGCAATCTGCCAATGGCAGATTACAACGGCATCATAATGACCTACACCTTATTATTAATGTATAATTTTTCAAATTTTACTCTGTTTCACTGCTATCAATAATCTGATTACTTTTTCTAACCGTCTCCATTTCTCTGTATTTCTTATTAAGCTCAATGGCTGATCTAACTAACCCAAAATCGACTCCGAGCTCCTCAGCACGCTTTACAATAGCCGAAGTATCTTTTGTCAAACACGCCCCGCCAAATCCCCTCTTAAAGCCATTCATCACGTCAAAATGAGAGTCATTTACTCTCTTATCAAGAACAAACCCCTCTTTAACTACATTGTAATCAATATCGAGCTTTTGACACAGGTCATATACCTCGTTGCTATATGTCACCTTTAAAGCATAATATGAATTAAGCATATACTTAATCATTTCCGCTTCAGTAGCCTTGCATACCAGGGTAGTAGCCTTAGGTAAAATACGCGCTACCTCATCACCAAACTCAGGATACTTACTTGTTGCTCCAACAATATTTTTATCAGGAAAAGAAAAATCTTCTGCAGCAAACTTTGCCGTTAAAAATTCAGGCACATAACACATTATCTTATTTGGATACTTCTCTTGAAGTCTTTCTGTTGTTCCAGGTACTGCCGTTGATTTTAGAACTATCTTTTTACCATCAGGTATCTCTGATAAAACACTCTCAACAATAGATAAGTCAACTTTACCATCATCTCCTTGAGGAGTTGGCACTGTTACAAAAATATAATCCTGAGCACAAACTTCATCCATAGAAGCATTGGCTCTTTTTGGATCAGTATCATATACTTTCGCATTTTTAAAATACTGCTTAGCAGCTCCCCCTACAAATCCCCCTCCAATAATTCCAATTGAATATCTATCAGTGTGATCGCTCATAAAAAATTGTTTACTTATAATAAAATAAGTATATCTATTTTTGGCAAGAATTGCAAAAAACTGTAGCTCTGGACCCTTGTTTTATAGAAACTAGTCTATTTTTACACCTTTTACATGGCTTACCCTCTCTACCATACACTCTCAAGTATTTCTCCATGCTCCCAGCACGACCAAAGGCATCTACGTAATCGCTAGCTGTTGTACCTTTCATTTTAATAGCCAATTTTAATATTTTTCTAAGAGATTGATACAATCTCTTTAATTCATTGTCGTTTAAACTGTCAGACTTGCGCGTTGGTAAAATTTGAGACATAAATAACGCCTCTGCAGCATAAATATTACCCACTCCAGCAATAAAACTAGGATTCATAAGTAGCGGCTTAATAACCGATTTATTTTTTTCAAATAATTTCTTAAAATCTTCAAGACTTATTTCCAATGGCTCCGGCCCAAACTCATCTTCAAATTCTTCCATTTGCTTACTATTAAATAATTTCACCCAGCCAAACTGACGAGTGTCATTAAAAAATAACCGACTGTTATCTGAAAAATTAAATATTACATGAGAATATTTATTTGGTAATTTTTTTATATCATGAAATATCGGATGCCCTCCTCCAGCCAGTTTATTCTTCTTCTTAAAAATCAATTGCCCTGTCATTTTAAGATGAATTACTATGTGATACTTCTTTACTAGATCTATTATAATTACTTTAGCTCTTCTTCTAACTTTACTTATCTTAGCTCCTTCAACTATACTAAAAAAACGACAAGCTGGCATTTTCACCTGCTTGGCTAAATTAATATCAACTGATGTAATTTTTTTACCCACTATCAGCTGATTAAGCTCTAATTTAATTGTTTCTACTTCAGGAAGCTCTGGCATATTGACTTAATTATTATAATATGTTAGTGTTATATGAACTAAAAATTTAATTCACAAAAAAGGAGGAACAAAAATGAAACTACTAAAGGTTCTATTCGTATTTTTTCTCGCATTTAGTATCTCGAGTTTATCTGCTCAAGAAGGCGGGTTAAAAACACTGCAAAATGTTGAAATAAAAAAAGTTACGACAATTCCTATTGAATTTGTTGTCACTGAAAATTTCGGATCATCTCGGACTCTGTATGTTCAGATAATAAGAATTGAGATTAAAAAAATTGACAGACGAGTAGGAGGAAAACAACCAATAAGAAGATTACCTATTAATTACTATCTCCTCTGGCCCGGAGTATCATCTCTGCAAGAAGGTATGAACATCTCTTCCATGTATATTGATTTTTTTCCGACATTTAGATTTAGAGACTTTAATCCCTGGGGATTAATTAAAAAATTCTACAACGAAGGCCAGTTCAAGAATGAAAAAGATATTCAGATCACTCATGACACAATTATCTTCGGTCAAGGAATAATAAAAAGAATAGAAGATGTCTCTTATTCAAACATTCGCTAAATTATTTGAAAAGCTTATTAAGCCAGTGAAATTTTATTTTCTCTGGCTTTCTTTTTTTAATAACTGCTCTTTTCTTTTAGTCCCATTAAAGAATCCCCCGATCTTTCCGTCAGATCTTATGACTCTGTGACAGGGTATATTTTTATCTCTATTCTTATTCAAAATATTCCCCACAGCTCTGTACGCCTTTGGTCTTCCAGCACGCTTGGCCACTTCTTTGTATGTCAAAACACTTCCCCGCGGAATCTTTTTTACTACGCTATATACTTGATCTTTAAATGTCATATCTCTTTTTCACTTATTACTTTTATCCCATTCTTTTTTAATAGTTCAACACATATACCATCGCCACTAATCAATTTATTACTAAAAGTACCATCATATATCTGTCCGACCCCGCAGGAAGGTGACTTTGATTTCATAATCGCTTTTTTAATGTTTTCCATTTTAGCAATTTCTAAAACATCAACCGCTCCACTGTAATAAGCCTTTGTTACATCTTGACCAGATTTTATAATAATTTTATCGTCCAATCTTTCAGCAGGGTCTCTTGGGGTTGATAATCCACCCAATTGCTCAGGACAAACTGGCATTGCTTTACCTTGCTTAACTAGTTCAATTATCATATTGTTTGGTCTAGATTTGCCATCCCAAGCACATCTTATGCCTGCCAAACATGCGCTAACTAATATCATATATTTCTAATTTTTTCAAGATAATGCCTTCTAGGCTTAAGGTCCTCCTCAACTATTTTTCCCCATTTCTCATTAACTTCTGATAGACGAACTAGCTTATCATTATCCATTACCCAAGGATCAACTATTCTTGATTTAAGGTAAATTTCTATATCCTTATTCTCACCGCTGGCTTCCCTATAAAGACCCTTATCATTTATCATCTTGTACATTTTTTTTAAATCCTGATCCTTAACTAAACTATCTTCTATTTTATCCAACACGTGTTTATCGTCCTCAAAAAAATCCGATCTATCTAAATAACCCTTATCAATTGCATATCTCATTATTGTAGAAATAGATCGATATAGTATAGCCGCTTTAGGATCAGAAAAATATTTATCATTCATTTTTTTGAATAAATTCGCAAAAATTTGCCCATGATTCACATCAGAAAAATACCATTTATCATCTTTAACTTTTAGGTGCTCCAATAAATTATCAACTTCTTGTTTAGAATAATCTCTAAATATCAAAGCATTCCTGAAAATATAATCAATTCGATCAGCGCAAACATCTGGAATATCATTCTCGAGTAGTGGAAAATTGGCCTCATGAATAATTCTTTCAGTATTAAGCTTATATTTATCTAAAATGTCAGGTATCACGCTATTTTTAATGATCTGCTCATGATGTTTGTCCTGAAAGTTTTGAGTTTTTTCGCAACCTTCATCTAGGATATAATCAACACCGTGAGAAAAAGCTGTATGTGATACATCATGCAATAGCCCTGACACTTGCGCCTCTATGCTGTCACCATATTTTTTTAAAACATAGTAAACACCAACTGAGTGCTCATAACGTGAGTGCTTGATATTATTAAGGCTTAATCCTTGAGGGTTACTATAAAGACGAGCATATCCACCACACTCTATCCCCTTTAGCCTCTGAAAAGGTTTAGAATTAATAAGATCAATAATAACCGGTTCACTGACAGTAATCTCGCCGAATATTATATCATTAATTTTTAAAGCTTTATTTGTCATAGATTTTTAGTATATCAAAAAACTACCTTTATGCAAAAGATAGTTTCATGGTGGGCCGGGTAGGATTCGAACCTACGAAGGAAAACCATCTGGTCTACAGCCAGACCCAGTTGACCACTTTGGTACCGACCCATAATTATATATTTAATATTAGCCTATCATATATAATAAATTATATCAAGCAATTGATTTTTTTCTAAATAAATGATTAAATGATACAATAAACATATGATCAACTTCTGGTACAAACTAGAAAAACCCATAATTGCTCTTGCTCCAATGGCCGGCTACACCGACTCTGCTTTTAGAATGATCTGTAAAAGATATGGTGCTGATGTGGTATATTCTGAAATGATCTCAGTTGACGCAATAACCTACAACAACCCAAAAACATTAAGGATGCTAAACCATGACAAAAAGGAATACCCACTGGTAATTCAACTTTTTGGAAATAATCCTAAAAAATTTGCAGAGGCAACTAAATTCCTAACCAAAAATCTAAAAGGAACCATTGGAATCGATATAAACTTTGGCTGCCCGGCTCACAAAGTAACAAAAAATGGTTCCGGCGCTTCTCTTATGGATGAACTGGACAAAGCCCAGGCCATCATAAAAGCAGTTTGCGATAATACAAATTTTCCAGTATCAATAAAAATTAGAACAAAAGTCAAAGAAACAACAGCTAAAAAATTTATTTCGAGCATAAAAGATCTACCCTGGTCAACAGTTATGATTCACGGTCGAACTATGACCCAAGGCTTTGCCGGTGAAATAGACTATGAAACTATAAATAAAATTAAAGAGCTTGTTCCAGAAAAAATTGTCCTAGCCAATGGCGGCATAAATAATCTAAGTGATGCAAAAAATATATTAGATAAAACTAATGCGGACGGCATTGGCATTGCTCGCGGTGCCTGGGGTAATCCATGGATATTTTCAGAAATAAAAAACGATGACAGCGTCGAAAAAAATATTAAACAGGCAATGCTTGAACACGCCAAACTTTTCTTAAAAGACAATGATAATTTAATTCCTCTTAGAAAAAACATGGTACAATACTTAAAAGGAACAAAAAATGCCTCTGAGCTGAGGCAAAAAATAATAAAGGTAGAGACGCTAAATGATTTAAAAAAAATCTTAAACTAAACTCTGATATTCAATTTCAGCAATCCTATCCCATGAACCATACTTATTAAGCAGCAACTTACCCTTGCTGTTTTCAAATTCCCTATTTTCAAATATCTCAATTGTCTTACTCGCAACTCCATTTATGTCTCCCTTTTTAAATCTATAGATTTCATTGTCTAGATATATTTTATTATAAGCTTGAATACCATAAACCAAAGCGGGTTTACCAGAGGCTACGGCTTCAAGAAGTGCCAGTCCAAAACTCTCACTTCTACTTAAAGACCAAAACACCCTACTACTTTTTATAATATTGTATTTTTCCTGCCCTACGACGTATCCAAATAATTGAACATTATCTTTCAATTTCATTTCATTTATTTTTTTCTTAAATTCACTTTCTGTTGAGCTGTCTCCCTTCCCCACTATACCTAATTGAAAATTTGGATATTTTTTCACAACTTCACTCAGAACCTCAAGCATATCAAAAACTCCCTTTTGTTCATTAATACGCCCAACGAAAAGTGCATCTAAGCTGTATCTTCCATCAGTTAAGGCCTTATTAATCAACTCTGCCTCAACAGCATTTCCAGTTACAACAATTTTTTTATCATGAAACCCCTTAGTAACTAAATATTTTTTAAGTTCGTCCGATACTGCAAATATTGTATCTACTTTTTTAAGCAACACTAAACTAAGAAGATAAAAAAACCAAGCAATTTTTCTACTTGTCTGAGGCCAAGTCACAGTATTGTCAAAAACAGCTACCCATTTGATTTTTTTATCAAGTGATTTTAAGGCGTAAGGGAAAATAAGCAAGTCAAGCACAGATGATCTTGAATAAACAACATCATATCTTTCTCTCATTTTTTTTATACTCCTTATAGCTAAAAAATTCCTCTTCAATCCCTCAGTAATTAAATCCAAATTACTCGAAATTTTTTTTCTACTTTCAATTTCAAAAAAAATAAAATTATTTAATATCCCTGATTGATTAATCCTTTCATTCAAAAGAGTACTACCAATTACAGTAATTTCAGCACCACGGTCTTGAAAATATCGCACATTTGTTAAAAGCGGAACGATATTGGCGTTATCTAGTGTTATACCATTTATTAAAATCTTCATAGTTATCTAAATATTTTTTTAACTTTCGATAATACTATTCTTTTTACTAAATCTAAATTCTTTGGCAATGCTTTAAAGTAAAACTTAATATTTTGTACGTAAGCAAGTTTTATAATTTTATAAATCAAGCTTATATAATCTTTATTATTCTCAAACTCTTTATTTAAAAATATTCTCCCTTTTAGCAAATCACTTCTTTCAGTTTTAATGTAATCGACTATCCCGGGTACGGGCAGTTGTACATAAAGAGAATTAAAATCCATTTTATCAGACACTAACCCTTTTTTTTCAGCATCTTGCCACAACTCTGTACCTGGATAAGGAGTTAGAATGTACACCTGAGTATTATCAAGCGGATACTTCTTCATGAATTTGTATGTAGCAACTAGATCAGCCACATTTTCTCCTGGTGTTCCAATTATATATCCACTGCTAGTTGTTATATCATACTTACGACAAAGTTCAACTGTTCTCATATTATCTTCAATGCTAACTGAATTTTTTTTCAAATAATTTAATATTTTCTGAGAGCCAGTCTCAAAACCAAATATTAATCTGCGTGTATTAATACTTTTTAACAACTTGCAAACATCACCGTCAATCAGATTTGCCCGAGCATAGCCGAAAAAAGTCAACTTTTTATCAAGCCCCCTTTCTTTAATCAGTTCAACAATTTTTCTAAGTCTTTCTTTGGGTGCAATAAACAGATCATCCCAAAACATAATTCCATCCACCTTATACTTTTTAAATAAAAATTCAATTTCATCTACCACATATTCTGGCGAATGCCAACGAACTCTGCCCCATTGAACCGGCGAACCGCAAAATATGCATTTATATGGACAACCCCTGGAAGTTACCAACGTTGCCAATTTTTTTACTCCAAACAAATTGAATTGATCTTTCAGATAATACTCTTCCATGGGTACTAAATCTCTAGCCACCAAGGGCAATTTATCAATGTCAGCAATAAGATCAGCTCTTTCTGTTTGCATCTTTTTTCCATCTTGCCAATACATTATCCCTTTTATCTTTTCCAGGTCATCACTTATAAAATTCCTCATATTTAAAAAACATTTTAAAAGTTCTACGAAAGTATTTTCTGCTTCACCTATTATAGCTACATCAAAACACTTTTCAAATGAATTTGGTAGCGCCGTAATATGCACTCCGCCTATTAGAATCGGGCAACTAATTTCATTTTTTACCTTTTTAGCCAATTTTTGTGTTTTAAGAAAAGCAAGAGTATCACTCGCAAAGCCTATTATGTCTGGCTTGGCTTTTAAAATTTCTTCAAATGGATCTTCACTTTCAATAATTTGAATTTCAAGATTATCAATTTTTTCTCTAGCGTACGCCGCTAGTGACATCAAGCCAAAATGAGGAGTTTTTATCGGAATTGACCAAACATTTGCTAGAACTATTTTAATTTTACTCAAATCACTCATTTGTACTATTTAAATTTAGGCAGTCCAATTTTTTTTAAAATTAAAAACTTGCCACTTCCAAAATACATCTTATTTAATATTTCCCTGTCCCCAACCTTCCTTAAACCCTGCACCAATCTTCTTTGCCTAATAGTATCATCAATATTTTGAATATTCCACAACCAAGCCCTAATGTAGCAATTAACTGTTCTAAATTTGGCTAATATAAAAAAAACAAACATTTCAGCCATATTTATTCCTATATATATAGGTAGAACAAAAAATAACGTGACTAATCTATAGTTTTTTATCAGCGTACAAATATTGTTTCTCTCAGCTAAATATCGTCTAAAATATGTTGAGGTGTATTTTTCACTACTAGTCCTACCACCTGCAGCTCCGCCAATAAAATGATAAAATATTGCTTTCTCTGAGGCAGTAACTGAGTACCCAAGTAATCTTGCTCGCCAAGAAAGATCAATATCTTCATGAAACATAAAATATTTTTCATCGAATCCAGCTAAATTATCAAATAAATTCCTTGAAATCATCATAGCTGAACCCTCGGCGTAAAATACCTTCTTACCAACAATCGGGTAACCAAAAATATCAATTCCCACGCCACTATGCCAATCAGTTCCTCCTTCATAGCTTTTCATGTTGCATCCACATATCCCAATATGTGAATCACTCTTCATTTTATCTACCAACGCATTCAAAATATTTTTATCAACTCTAGTATCATTGTTTAGAAAAAAAAGATATTTACCGCTAGCTTTTCTAGCTGCCAAATTATTTGCAGCGGCAAATCCCAAATTCTTCTCATTTTTTAATAATGTATATTTTTTATCGACCCCGTCAAACCACTCAACTGAACCGTCAGTTGAACAATTGTCCACAATAATTATTTCAAAATTATCATAATCTACTTTTTCAAGAGATTCCAAGCACGCCGGCAAAAATTTCTTACCATTGTAGTTAATTATAATAATTGATACCTTATCATCCATTTCTGTACTTTATTTTTAACTTTAAACAATATTTCATAAAATATATTGTACTAGTTACTATTCCAATATACACATTACCTCGACCACGAACAACATTATTTACAAATTTAATAGCCACGTTAAATATCATTGGTGGATTAAACTTTTTCAAATAAATCTTTTTGTCAATAATCTTTGCCATTACTTTTTTAGGCAACATGGGAAGCATCATGAACCAGAATTGAAAATTTGTGTAAACCAACTCTGGGCTAAAATCATCCTTGCCACCAAGGCCGACAACTACAGATGTTGAAGTTTTTCCTTCTTCAATATTTTCAATCTCTTCCTCTTTTATGATACCCGCCTCACGAGCTTTATCTATAATTTCAGTTTTCGGAAAATATTGTAGCCAAAATGCGTTTATCACTGATGGCCTGAGTTCGTTATAAAATGAAAGTGCCTCTGCATATTCACTCGTACTTTCCTCGGGAATGTTAAAGATATGATCAATCGAAAAATTAAGCCCGTCACTCCTGCAACTATCGCAAGCCAATTTTATCTGATCATTGCTATCAAATCTCTTCAAGGTCTCTCGTCTTGTTTTTTCACTAGCACTTTGTACTCCAAGTGACAAAAAATAGCAACCACTGCCGCGAAGTAGCTTTGTTGCGCGCCTACTCACCAAACTTGGATGAGTCAGTACTACATACGGTAGTTTTACTTCCCTTTTATACAATTTTGTAAATTTCTCTAACCACTCAATGTCTTGTACAAAAATATCATCAACAAAGGTAATTTTTTTAATATCAAATTTTCTTTTGGCCCATTTCAACTCTTCAATCATATTTTCCGGGCTTCTTCTCCTAATAGTCGGTCCAAGTCCTTTATATACCTTATGCAACACATGATTAGCACAAAACGTACAATTAAACGGGCAACCGCGAGAAGAAAGAGCGTAATAGTCTTTTAAAAATCCTGGATATATATCATTAAATAATTTTTTATCAGGAAATGGCAATTCATCAAGATTCTCGATAAGTGGCCTCAAAGGATTTTTTATTACACTACCATCTTTTTTAAACCATAAATTCTTTATGTCATATTTTTTCTCACCTCTTTTTAGGCTGTCGAGTAATTCAAGCAGGGCATATTCCCCTTCTCCCACACAAACCACATCCACTGCGTCTTCTTCTATAACTCTCTCTGGTACAGATGTCGGATGAATTCCACCAAATAAAATAGGAATATGTGGTACCTTTTTTTTGAGCTCCCTCGCCAGACCAAGAGCACTCCTATAATTAAAACTAAAAACAGAAAAGCTTATCACGTCAGGTTGCAAATCTAAAATTTGCCTGACTAGCTCTTTTTGAATATTAAAAAGTTTAGCTATACCAGAAAAACTGATTGCCTCAGATGCAAAAATCTGTGGATCAAAAACCATTTCCACTTGATGACCATTGGATTTTAAAAAGCTTGATAAATATTCTATAGCAATATTTTCTGTGGCCGTAGCCACAAAAGCAATTTTCATTTATATTCCTTCAATTATTTGCTCAGCTTTAAGCTCTCTTCTTGTAGAAAAATAAAGCACCAATTCATAAGCACCAAAGAATGCCCCGGTATAAACTACATCTCCCACAAGAGTATTTCTAAAAAATGGTATAGACAGCGTGAAGCAAGAAACAAGCCCTTGCCAGCTGTGCGCGTACCAATCAAAAAATGCCCATACTGCAAAATTAGTAAGGATAAAAAATACCACTGATGAAGCTAGCGCTGCGCCAATGACTGTGAACCATTTCACTTTTTTTTGTAAAAACCAGCCTATATAAAAAGCCAAGGCAATACTCACATAAACTGAGGCCATGACAGCCGCATCATAGAATCCAATAATATAGTCACTCACTAGCATAGCTACCAAAGGAAGAAGCACCGCCCAATATTTTTTCAAATAACACCCCGCAAAAATTGCCATGGCTACCACTGGAGTAAAATTAAAAGGATGCTTAACCAGTCTTGATGCCGCAGCAAGAGCTATTATAGCGAGAACTATAATGAACTTTGTACGTTTTTTCATTCTCTTTATATTAATTTATAATATCTTATTTTTTATATGGCTTTCTAGTTGGTATGCCACTTTTTAAAATATTAAGTAAGTTCACAAATCCAACTCTTAATCTAGAAAATGAGCTAACATCCTCCATAAATCTAGAAATTAATACTTTTGGCCTTAAATAGAATCTTTTATTTATTTCTGCCATCTCATTTAATACATACTCTCGAGTCATATTACTTGAAACATATATTGGATAAACCCCAGCGTAGCCAAGTCCCAATTTCTTTTCAGCAAAATCATCAATTATTTTTTTACTTATTATTCCTTCCTCTTCAGCAATTTGATACAATTTCGATCCTGGAAATGGTGTCGGGATAGATAGACCTAAAATATCTATTGGTAAGTCAAGAATCATTTGCTTGGTTCTGTTAAGCTCTTCTCTAGTTTCAGTTGGATGTCCAATCATAAAATAGCACGCAACTTTAATTCTATTTCTCTTGCACCAGCTAAAGACTAATTTAATCTGTTCATTTGAAAATTTCCCTTTATTAACCACCTCTTGCCTGACCCTCTCACTTCCTGATTCAATTCCAAAATTTATCATCGAGCACCCAGCAAGGCTCATTAGCTCAAGCAACTTCTCATCAACCAAATCAATTCTTGTGTTGCAAGTCCAATTAAGTTTCAATTTTTCTTGAATTACAGCTCTGCAAAAATCAACAATTTTATCTCTTCTCATGGTAAACGTATCATCTTGAAAATCAATCCTTCCTTTTGAACGATTCAGATTTTTCTTGATTTCTGTCAAAACATGGTCCACTGATCTATATCTGACATGCCTCTCAATTGAAGGTCGGCTACAAAAATAGCATTGAAATGGACAACCTCGAGAATAAAACATCGTTTCAGTTGCTCTGTACTTATCTCTATCAATCATTCCAAGACTGTCTGAACTTAAATCATCCAGATCCTCAAGCGCTTCGCCTCTTTGAAGTCTGGGTATTTCCACGCCTTCTAATAGTTTATTAAGTGAATCCAGCAAAGTTCTTTCAGCCTCACCAGTCAGCGCATAATCAAATACATCTGAGTATCTATTAATAAAATCAGGATCAGCACTAATATGAGGCCCACCAAGAAAAATTTTTACTTCTCTGTCAACACTTTTTATTTTCCTAGCCAGCTCAACAACTCCTTGGAGTTGTGGCGTCATGCCACTCATGCCTATTGCAAAATATTTTTCTTTTTCAATTTTTTTTCCAATTTCACTCAGACTCATTTTTTCTAGCGATACATCTAAAATCTCAACATCAAATTTATCACTATATTTTTTTATGTAAGACCCAAGAAAAATAAGTCCGAGTGGTGGCGCACTCACATCAAGTGACTGCGGCATGCCATCAGAAAAATACAACGGAGAGCTAATTAATAGTACTTTATTCATCTTTTTTTATAAATTGCATTTAATTGTAATCCTCGTGAATTATCATTAATGTCATCCTCCTCTATCTTCCACCATTTTTCACTATTAATCAAATTTAATCTATCCAGAATAATCTGAACCAATTTTTTCAAATGAGCATTGTATTTAATTTCCTCCAAAATAAACCCATTTCCATACATTACTCTATTAAGGCCTATGTCAGAATAATGTCTAATATGGCCTACAAATTTATCTATCACAAAATATATCGGCCACAAAAAAGGCCAAATATTACTGTAACTGTTAGGTACGCATATATATACTTGCCCCTCTTTTTTTAAGATTAGCTCTACTCCCCGGATCACCTTCTCATCATTTTTAATATGCTCAAGTACTGACAAAAGAGAAATATAGTCAAAAAAACTATCTCTAAAAGGAAGTCGTTCAGCCGAGGCCACCACAAAAGCACATCTCTCGCCCACACCCTCCAGATCAGCATTTCTTTTAGCCTGCCTCATGGCCACATATGACAAATTCATACCAATTGAGATATATCCCTTTCTTTTGGCTGACTCGATAACAGTATATGCATCAGCCGAACAACCGATATCAAGATAAGTTTTTACTCCGTCATCATTAAAAACTCTTTTAATCATGCTCTCCTGCCATTTGGCTAAACTATACTCATCAGATAAATTTTTTAAATAGTGCTTATCAAAAATATCCATCTGACTTTTTTCCTGATCATTTAGTTTACCTTTATCAACCATAATTGGCACACCACCGCGCACATCAAAAATAGTCTGACACCGAGGGCAGACAATTTGATCATTTTCATATGTTAATTCTTCAAGATCGCAATATGGACACTTGAGAAAGGCTATTAGTTTATCAATTTTCATGTTCTATATTTAAATTCAATCTTTGTGAGTATTTTACTATTAATATTGATTTTATACCAATCAACCAATTTTTTAAGCACAAATCTAGGTAAAATCAATATTCCAACAGAAAAAAACCAAAATTTTCCGCTATAAACATTCTGCCATCTAAATTTTAACAAATACCAAATTTCACGCCACGCGTACTTGCATTCAGCAAAATTTCTAATTTGCACTAGACCTATATAGTTAGTAGCTACAAAATCATGAATTAAATACTTTCGAATATTTTCTTTCCCAGAATATATGTCATTAATCATCTCAACCCAACTTAAAAGTGGCGATTTGTCATAAATTGACGATAATGATCTGCTCTGACTTGATTCAATTCTTACTGCTACAGTATAGTCACATAAAAAAACAATAGGATGATGAAAAAATATAGAAGCAAAAGGATAAATGTGGCAAGGAAAAATATCTAAGTGAAATTTCTTATCCATAAATTCTCTCCTGTACGCCAACCCTGATAATTGATCCAAACTATCAAAGACTCGAATTACTTTTTCCTTACTATCATCAATGCTTACTATTTCGTCTTTGCCTGAATTCAGTCCCCTTTTATCTCTCACAGGCCTACTAATATCTTTCTCAAACCAAAAATATGGTCGAGTCACTGCTCCAATCCTTGGATCAACAAATGCTCTCTCAATTTTTTGCAAAGCATTCTCACTCAATATATCATCTTGACCCATAAGAAATATTATTTCTCCACTAGCCTTTTCTAAACATCTATTCAGATTCCCTGGATAGCCGATATTATCATCATGGCTAAAAAATTTAATTCGATCATCATTAAATTTTTTTACAATTTCAGATGTGTTATCAGTCGAGCTGTCATCGCATATGATTAATTCATAAAAATCTTGGTGCAATAAACTTTCCAAAGTTTGCTTTAGATATTTAGCTCCATTATATGTGGGCATTAAAATACTTATTTTCATTTATTTTTAAGGTAAACCATTCCTACTAAAATTTTAGATAGTATTACTAGAACAAATTGAACTGGGTGAGCTAGTACTTTTTTCCATTTTCCATTTTCAGTAAACACTCGAGCATACCTATACCAAAAACCAAATTGCTTTTGTACGTCCGCATCATTTCCCCATTTTTGCTTGTACGCGTCAAAACCTTGTGTATAATATTTTTTCTTGGCTAGCATGCCAGTGAGACTGACTTTTGATTCATTGTGGTAAACTACAGTTTTTAAAATGTTTACCATGCCAATACTTCGAATTTTTTTATCAAAATCCCAATCTTCGGGTCCGGTTAAGCTTTCGTCAAATCCCTCTACTTGATTATAGCTGTCTCTTCTAACAATCCTAACTGCGTCAATTACTGTCGCAGAGTAGAATGATCTTTCAAAATCGCGGACTTTAGCCCACAGTCCTTGGCCAATAATTTTTTCATTCAGATACAAGCCTGATAAATCTAGGTTCTGGTCAAGCATTTGAACTGCTTCAGCTGCAACTCCTGGTGAGAGAATCATATCTGCATCCATAAAAAACAAATATTTACCAGATGATTTTTCTACTCCTTTGTTTTTTTGGGCTGACCTTTCTGGACCGTGATTATAAACTTGCACGCCAAATTTAGAAGCAATTTCTTTTGTTTTGTCGATTGAGCTGTTATCAACTACGATGACTTCCATTTTTTCCTTACTAAAAGTCTGCTCCAAAATTGATTTCAAAGCATTTGCTATATTATCCTGTTCATTTTTAGTATTAATTATGATTGAAATAGTCATACTATCTTAAAACGAAGAATAACGTAATTAAAGATAAAATAAAAACAACAGGAGTTATCGTAATTCCTACTTTAAAAAATTGCATGTAACTAATATAAACTCCCTTGGTTCGTAAAATCTTTTTCCACATTAGGCCAGCCAACGCTCCCATGATAGTAATGTTCGCTCCAAGATTACTAGCAATAATTACTGCGTAGGCACTACCTTTAAATGCCGCATCAGATAAGGCAAATGAACCATTAACAAAAACATTACTAAATAGAATTGCCATTGGCTGATTATTGATGATATTAGCCAGTATCAAACCAACAATTCCATTAACAAAAATTCCACTCAGTAGACCACTAGATAAATCAGACAAATAGCCAGATAAGGCACTAATTACTCCGTGCTCACCAAGAGCAGCTACTAAAACAAAAAAAGTAAAAATAAATGGAAATATTTTCCAAGGAACCCTTTTAAGAGCTATCCAAAATTCATGTTCTTCTTTCGGTACTCCATGAACGTCACTACCCTTTTCTAGCTGCACTTCACTCATTTTCTGCTCTTTGAAAAAATAAAAATTGCCAAACAATATGTCTTCTACCATAAAAAGAATTGCAAACGTTGCAGTCACCTGCCAAACAGCAAATTCCATCTTCTCAGACAGCACCAAAAAAATAAACATCAAAAGTAGCATCACTGAGCTAATTGCAGCATCAAACCAATTTCGAATAGCATATTCTGATCTTGCCTCTAAATCAAATTTGACTGTAATCAATTTTCTAAAAAATACGTAAAGTAATATCAAATTAGCCGACCCAGCAACCAAAGTCGGTAACCACATAACTCTCGCATATTCGAGAAAACTAATCCCAAGCGAATTGGCTATCATAATATTAGTCGGGTTATCGATATAAAAAAACATGCTCAAGCTATTGGCCGCGAAAAATTCTGCAAATAAAAGCGGCACTATGTTTATCTTGGCATGCTTACCTAAATAAAAAATAATCGGAGTCAGGGTCAAAATAACTATATCGTTTGAAGTGAAAATACTGAGCACCCCTGCAAATACAAAAAAGAAAATAAATAATTTTCTTCCATCACCTTTGACAGCTCTAGTTATATAGTAAGCCAGATAATCAAATACTCCTGTCACGTCGGTGCTAATACTAACGTATGCTACACTAAAAAAGACAATCAGTATCTGCCATGGTTTCAACGTATCGACCCCCAGTATCCCAGTTTTGATGGTTGATAGATCAACAACTTGCGAAATTAACAGGAAAACAAGGACAATCAAAGGGCCACTGGCCATATTTATGGGAAATTTTCCGATTTTAAAAGGCCTAATCACTGTAAACACACAAAAAATTATTGCGATAAGTATTAAAGCAACTGACATATATTTGTATTTAATTGCTCATCTACCTTAAATCTACTATAATTACCTTAATTAAACAAGCAAATAATGATTTTATCTATATTAAAAAATAACTGGAAAACAATACTTTTACTGGTACTTCTTAGTCTTTCAGTCTATGTCATGGCATTGCCTAGTGAATTCGTCTCTGATGACATAGCTAATTATGTTACCAATCCTAATTTAGGTAGCTACAACTTTAATCTTAATTTTGTCTATAGCTTAAATGATTCAACAATTTATCATCTTTTTGGTGCCAGCCCAATAGCATATAGATCACTAAATCTTCTCTTCCATACAGTAAATGTTATCTTGGCTTTTCTTATCTTAAGCCTAATTGTTAAGAAAAAAACAGTAGCTACATTTGCTGCTGCCCTATTTGCGGTTCACCCTATCCTGGCTGAATCAATTACCTGGATTTCAGGTGGTATATATGCAAAATATTCCTTCTTCCTTCTATTCTCCCTTCTATTATATATATCCGCCAAAAACTGGAAAAAAATAATCATATCATTAATCCTATTTATCTTTGCTCTTTCTTTTTCAGAAAAAGCACTAATATTCCCAGGAATCCTATTTGTCTATGAACTTTCCTTCAGGTCACTAAAAACTACTTGGAAAAAACTAGTTCCATACTTTTTCATTTCCCTTGCCTGGTTTTCAGCAATATTTTTTAGGTTCGGAGAAAGGGTGGAGAGTTTGGATAAGGATTTTTATGGGTCACCGTCTGATAATAACCCTCTCTATCAAATACCAATTGCCATAACAAAATATTTTGAATTAATTTTTTGGCCAGACAAACTTACACTCTATCAAACAGAAATGTTTTTTACTCCGCTTAGTTTTTGGATCAGAACATCTCTAACTACAATATTTGTTCTATTAATTATTTTTTCTCTACTAAAAAAGAAAAAATTAAATCAATATTTTTTCTGGCTCTCATTTCTCATAATTGCCCTCCTGCCAACCTTACTTCCCCTTGGAGTCGCTTGGATAGTAGCTGAAAGATATATCTATCTAGGCTCCCTTGGACTGTTCGCTATTATCGGCATACTCTTAGATAAAATAAATAATATTTATAAAACAAAAACTATTTTTGTTTTGCTATCAATATTAATAATAATAGTTCTTGGAACAAGAACCATTGATCGCAACAGAGATTGGAAAAACCAAGACACTCTTTGGATTGCCACAGCTAATGTTTCTCCATCAGGCCATAACATTCACAACAACCTAGGAGACGTCTATGGCCGAGCAGGCGACAAGCAGCGCGCCATAGAAGAATTCCAGCTAGCCATTGCCATAAATCCAAACTATGCTGACGCCATGCACAACCTGGCCAGTGTTTATCTTGAAGTTGACCAAGTTGAGCCTGCAATATTCTGGTACAGGAGTGCAATTGAAAAAAATCCATATTTATGGCAATCATACAAAAATTTGTCTATAATATATTTTAATTTAAATCAACCAGATATTGCACTTGAAATATTAAAAAAAGGGCTTGAAGCAAACCCTGAAAACCCTGCACTTATTGAAATAGTTAATTTTATTTTAGAGCAAGAGAGCGAAATAAAATAAAAATGTTTATTTTATTTCCGAACGAGTGAATAAAATACCGTAGCTATTGAAAATCAAACAAATGTGCAATAACCTTACCTGCTGATTTTAAATAGTGTTTAATATCACTAAAACTCTTAATTCCCTTAATTTTTCTAACAAAAAATTCTGGACTAATAAATGACCTATATAAACTCCTGGTCATTTTTTTTATATCTACGTCCGTCAATTCTGACTTCATTACTGACTGCCTTTGATCATATTTATCATAGTCAGAAGTAAGCAGCAAATCATTCTCCCTGCAATAGCTATATAGCTCCGTGCCTGGATATGGAATAAGAATTGTTGCCTGCAAACTATCAGCTACTCCTTTTTTAAATAACACTCGAGCAACATCCATTGTTTTTTGAGCTTCACCCTTTGTTTCCCAAGGATATCCAACCATCACAGTAATATGAGGCTCAAGTCCTGCATCTTTGCAAAGCTTAAGACCAGATTCAATCTCTTCTACTTTTAATCCCTTATTCAATCGATCAAGAGTTTTTTGATTAGCAGATTCAAGCCCAAAAAGAACCATTCTAAATCCAGCCTCCTTCATCAAGCTATATTTCTCAGGGTCCTTAATTCCATTTATTCTCATATTGCAACTAAGCGTCACCTTCTTATTATACCCCCTCTCGATCATCCCTTTGCAAAATTGATCTAACCATCCACCAATAGGCAAAGTGCCAGAGTCTTCAAAAATTTCTTTTACCCCAAGATCAATCAACTCTCCTATCTCATCAAGCATACGCTCTGCACTCCTAGTTCTGTTGCACCCTCTGGGGAATAAGCTCACCCAGGAACAAAAACTGCAACCCCCGTACCAACAATCACGACTACTCATAATATATGACCCTGGCGTATGCTTAAAATTTCCATTTTTTTGACTGTAAAGTTTCCATTGAGTAAGTTCTCGATCAATTTTGGGTAAATCATCCAGACTATATTTCAATTCAAATTTCCCAGTACTTCCCTCTTTACTAAACCATCCAGGTAATAATTTTTCATCTCGACTCAGATGATTAGCCAAATTAAGTAACATAAAATCATAATCTCCACCTGTTAAAATATAATCAACTGGACAGTTATCTATTGATTCACGAGGCATGGCTGTGACATGGTCCCCCATAAGAACAATCTTTGAACTTGGCAATTTTTCTTTCAGCTCTCTAATAATTTCCCAATGCCTTTTAATTACCGGCGTCTTTGTTTCAATGGCAATGATATCAGGTCTTTCAGTAATGATTCTTTCTAGCCATTTGCCGTATTTCATCCCTTCAGCAATTCCGTCATCCCAAAAAACAACATTTCCATTTTGAACCAGTAGCGTTGCAGCGTAAGCCGGCACTACAGGATAAATGTACGTTGGAGATGAAAACCACTGAAATTGTCTATTCTGAGACAATGTCGGAATTCCTTTTTTTGATTCAATTGGGGGATATGAAATTGATATTTTCATGTAAATTGAGTACAATTAAACTACTGTTGAATTATATCAGATAATCCATTTTGTACAATAATTAATTAAAAACACTAATATGAATGAAAATATGATAGCTCGAGGAATAAATGGAGAAAATTTTAGATTTCCAGAGAATCAAGACGAGGATGATGATAATAAAAAGAAGAAAAAATCTACAAAACCAAGCAAAGTAAGAAAAATTGCCATTGGAGCAGCCATCGCTACTGGAATATCGTTTAATGCCGATAAGCTACAAGCACAAGAAATTCCACCAGACGTAAAAGACTACAAGCAAATTGAGCAAGTTGATCAAAAAGCTGAACAAGCTGATCGCGATGAGACTCTCAAAGAATATTTATCCTCTTTTAATAATAAAGACCTCACACTAGGACCAGTCCGAGCCCGACCTCGTCACTCATGTGAAACAATTGCAATATATTATAAGGGAAATCATGTCAATCATATTTTTTCAAAAGGCCCCACACGTTTCGAGCAAGATGAATTTGTAAATGCCGTTGGCAAAATTATGGATGAGAATAGAATTCCTCATGATCAAGATAATCAAAAAAATCCTGAAACCAAAAGTGACCATGATGCTGAGCTAGAAAATTACTTAAAGGAATTCAATATAAACGGACTTCAAATGGGTGATGTTATTTATAAAAACAGAAAATTATGTGAGCAAGTAGGCATATACCTAGACGGTAAGCATTTAGGCGATATCTCCTCACAAGGCCAAACAGCCTTTGAGTCAGATGAATTCAAAAATGCTATCCAAAAAATATTAACTGATAATAATATTTCAAGTAATCAAATAAAATAATACAAATATGAAAAAAACTATATTCCCCCTCCTAATCATATCCCTACTTCTATCTACCGGGTGCACAAGTAAAAAGAATGACAATTTTACAAAAGTGAAAGAATTTAGCCCTGAGATCGAAAAACAAATTGATAGAAAAAGAGATAGCTATGATATTTGCTATGATCATGATACCTCATCCTGCACGCCATTTTTTGATTCACTGCTTAAAAAGGGGCTAATAACCAAAGAAGAAATATTGGTTCTTTCAGAAAAAACCAAAATCAATCGGGCTGAGCTTGAGCAAGAAAAAAATGATCCTAGCACATCAGATAAAAGAAAAGCTGAAATAGCGCGTATTCTTTATGGGCATTACTTTACTGAAGATGCCAAAAGTGTCAGGCAAGAAGCCTTAAATAGATACTATAACTATGTTGGCGATGAACTAGAGCAAGGAGTATCATTTGATGATTTATAAATAGCAACAAACAGTTAAAAACAAACCTATGCAACGAAAAATAATAATAATCTCATTAATACTGTTCATGCCCATTTTAATATTCACCGGCTGCACAAGCACAGAACAAAACAAAACATCCGTAATAACTGAAAAACAAAGTAAAAAAATACTTGATCTATCAAGTAAGCAGTTAGAAAAAGTTCCCGAATACGTTTTTAGTCAAACAAAACTAGAGCAGCTAGATATTTCAGGCAATCATCTTACTGGTGCTATCCAAGCAGAAATAAGACACCTAAGTGATCTAGAAATTTTAAATGCCAGCAATAACAATATGACTGGCGTTCCAGCTGAGATTGGACAACTAAGCAAATTACGAATACTTAATCTGTCAAACAATCAACTAACAGGCCTACCCTATGAACTTGGCAATCTAAAAAATCTAGAAACTCTAAATATCTCAGGTAACGACTATTCAGAGCTTGATCTAGACATTATTTTAAAAAGCCTCCCTAAGAATGTTAAAATTATAAAATAATATTATGAATAAAAAAATATTAATCATCTCATTGATATTGTTCATTCCTATTCTAGTGTTCACCGGCTGCACAGATAAAACTAATCAAAATGTAAACGGAAACCAAGAGGTGGCAAATAATGTAGAACAAACAGAGCCCGAGAAAAAACTTCCCGAGCCAACAAATGATATTAGCCCAACAGCGAAGTACGAAATTGAATTCATTGCAAGCTGGAGCAGTCAATCACACCCTAATTATTATCCCTCGTCAGCTCATTTCTCACCCTTTGTTGCCTACTCGCACAACGCACTACCTAGCGCACAAATTTTTTCCAAAGATAGCACTCCTACACCTGGAGTTGAAGAAATGTCAGAATCAGGAGCACCAGCAATTCTAATAGCAGAAATTCAAAAATTAATTGATTCAAATCTTGCCTACTCACAAACAAGAGGAGCCAGAATTGATTCTCCTGGAAATGACATATCTAACCTGACTCTTCACAAGGACTACAGTAATATTACTTTTGTCAGCATGCTCGCACCAAGCCCAGATTGGTTTGTAGCAGGTTCAACAAATTTAATTAAAAATAATAAATGGCTAGATAGGATTGAACTTAACCTAATAACCTATGACTCTGGTGGCGATAGTGGCCAGCTACTCACTTCGAGTGACATTGATACGAATCCTAAAGAAACTATAACTGTATTTGATAATTATTTGCAAAATCTAGGTAAAATAGTTATTACCAAGATAAAATAATTAAATTTTTATATTAAAAAAGTGCATAATTTTATGCACTTTATTTTTTTAACACGCAAATTTTACAATCAACATGGTTACGATTATAGCAGAAACTATTTTTACAATATGCCAGAAAAGCAATTTTCTAGCTGCTTTTTTGCTTCTCTCCGTTAATCCGGGAACATCTTCTTGCTGACATGAATGACACAGTCCATCTTTGTAATGCTTTTCGTACCACTCACTACCGCAATGTACACATCTTGCTTTTCTTTCATCATCAGGGCCGAAAAAGTTATCACCAAATTCTTTAGGGCTCATGTTTCCAAAATTCATCTAAATATCTTCCAATATTAATGTTATTGCTGAACAAATGCAAATGTTTTAAGATTAACGCTTTTTGAGGTTCTATGAACTTCTAAGCATTTATCACAAACTCTTCCGTCACTCCACTCAGCACTAATTGATTTATCAAATGCAATCTGTCGATCACAATTTGACTGAACAACACTACCAGGAGTAGGTTTTTCTTTTGCTTCAATAATATGAATAGTCATTTTTGAACCATCTCCTCTATTTGCCTATTAATTGCATATTCTTTTTTCCATGACTTATATCGCATCCGTCCAAAAGAAAAAAATGCAACTATATTCCAAATAGGATAACCATAGAATTTATGAAGTGGTGCTCTTGAGCTATATATAGCACGTGGATCATAACCTAAAAAATTATTCCAGATGCCAAGAAAACCCACAACACAGATAAAGCATAAGGCAGATATTATAACAAATTTTTCATCCATCGCGACCTCAACTCTTAGTAAATTTTCTACTTATCTCCATACCCACGTCATATCCATAAGAAGGTGGGCAAGATGACCTGAATATAAATTCAATACCTGGAACATTTAGGCTAAACCCGATACAAAATCTTGTTATTTCTCCAGGATCCTCACTTCCAAATATTTCAGTACCGTTATGCAACACAACAAACTTCTTCTTATCTTCTAAATATTTTATTTCAAACATTTATTGTGTCCCTTTCCTTTGACTGCGCCTTAACTTAATTTCAAGTATAGCGCAAGCCGTAATGCAAAATATCGAAGCCCCAACTAGCACCCAAAATAGAGCAAACTCTTTGCCGATTAGCACAGATGATTCTGTATAATGCTTAACTAATTTTGACCCTGAAAAAGTTAAAAAGAACACTCCCACTAATTGACCAATTCTGGCAAATGTAGTCATACTTTTCCCTCCACATTACAATTAAATTCTCTACTAAACTCTTCTAACACAATTCAAAAATATGTATGGTAAAACAATCTTCTTTTCACCTTCTAAATATTCTATCTCAAACATTTTTATTCTCTTCTATATAATCCTTCATCTGATGGTCTATCAAGACTATCTGCAACTTCCGTAATACAATTCTCCATCTCGATTCTCTTGTCATTTTTGATTTTCTTAATAACAACAGCATTCGCAACAACGCAAAAAGATGAAGTCAAAATTAGTACCAGATGTATGACAATATTTATACTATATAAATTAAACAAATCAGTATAATGTCCAACAATCATTCCAACAGAATAAATAAAAAAACAAACTCCGACTATTAATCTAATAATATATGATTTCATAAATTTTTCTCCTCTTGCTTTGTAAAAAGTCAAATTTTTCACTAAACCCTTCTAACACAATTCAAAAATATGTATGGTAAAACTATTTCGCAACCATATTTTAAAAGACGCACCTTAATTCCAGGAAATTTTACCCCTTCATCAATTTCACTAGGAAAATTTCCTTTTTCAGTAACTTCAAATTGAAATGTTTCAGGCAGATTAGTATCTGCATTTGTTGCATCAATTACAAGTGTATCACCTACTTCAATCTCTTTAATATTCATTTGATTTCCTCTCTTTTATTATATTTTCAAGTTTTTAAAGATCACATTAATATAACATATGATGGCATATTTGTCAAACCATATATACATAATCATTGACAAAAAAGTAATATAGTGCTAATATTTACAGTTAAATCAATTATTTACCCCAAATATTAGGAGATTACTCATGACAAAAAATGAGCTAGAAAAAGAATTACATAGAAAAAGAAAAGAACTTATTGATGAAGAAAATTTCTACAGAAACCTCAGACAAGCTCCACGTAAGACTAATAGTGATTGGCAAGCCCTAGACATGTCACAAAACACAAGAAAAAAACTAGAAGAGGAAATCCTAGAACTAGAAAATCAAATTAGAGGAAAATAAAAAATGCCAAAAGAATACCCAAAAGAAGTTACTCATTTCAATCATAAATATAAAGTTGCCTCAAAAGAAGACGAGGATTATTTAAAAGCTGTAGTTGACTTTATCATAGGCGATGCAGACCCAAAAGACATGAGAGAAGCAATTCTTAAAAAAGGTGGCACCGCTGAGCTAGAAAGAATAAAAAAAATATTTACCATCCTTGATTCTATTCTATTTCTTAAATAACAATCCCCTAATAAAACCCCACCCATACCATAGGTGAGTCAGGGGAATATAAATCAAACAAGCTAGACTAACCCCTAGCTTTTTTATTTTCAATAATATCTCAATTATAGCAACCAATAGAGTCAGCCCATACAAAATCCACAAACTAATATATAGCACTGGTGATATATATACCAGAAGCCATCCAAATACTACAAATAGCAAAAACAAACTTGGTAAAAAATATTTTATCTTCCTAGAGTTCTCCGGATACATTCGAGCAAAGAGTCCCCTTTTATGATTACCAACTTGAACTAAATGCCTAACCAAACTATCTCTTCGATGATGATATACCAGCACATCTGGCGAGTAAATCATCTTTTTACCAGCCTTAAATAGATTATTGCATAGCACGCTATCTTCCCCAGGATAATATTTCTCATTAAAACCGCCTACACTCAAAAAATCATTTTTTCTAATCAAAAAATTCATGCTAGGCCAATCATCTACTTCTTTTTTATTTCCCGGGTAAAATCTATCTGGATTTGCCCCTGATGCGTAACTAAGATACACCGCGCCTGACACTTGAGATAAAAATGAATCTGAATCAGGAGTAACTCCAGGACCACACACAGCAGAAATTCCTGGATCTTCAAAACACTTCATTGCGCTTGTTAGCCAATCAGCTCGAGGGTAAGCATCATCGTCAATAAAAGCAAAGATTTCACCTTGAGCCCTATCAGCTCCCATATTTCTCTTCTTACCTGGTGCCACGTCTCCAGTTTCCGCGTCACTCATCACAAGCACTTCAAAATCAGCATATTCCAATTTTGAAATATTCTCCAAGCATTCTTTTAAATATTTAGTCTTTTTCTTTACCGGAATTATTATGCTTATCATAATATTTAACAATCCTTAATCTATATATAATACCAAAAGTATCAACAAGTAGTGGCCAACCCACTTTTAATAAATGAATTAATTCTTTTGGATTGTCAGATCCAAAATCATGCTTTCCATAATCAAGTTTAATTGGTGCCTCCAAAATTTTATCATACCCAAGCCTTGAAGCTACAGTAAGTAGCTCTAAATCAAACGCATATTTTTTAACCACAACCCGTGGCAATGATTTTTCCAAAACTTCACGCCTAAATAGTTTCAACCCAACCTGACTATCGCGAACACCTCGAACATTTAAAAATATGCGTATAAAAATCTGATACAACCATGAAAATAATCTTCTTACCTTCGGATAGTTCACTTGACTATAGGGATGACGCTTAGATCCAATCACAGCGTCTACTCCATAAATTTCCATCAAATGCATAAAATTACGAATATCTTTTGGATGCAAATCCATATCCGCATCAATAAAAACAATATGATCCCCAATTGATCTCTCAAAACCATATCGAAGTGCATGGCCTTTGCCCTGATTAATGTCATAATGATAAAACTTTATATAATCACTCAGATACTCAAAACTAGGCTGATAATTTTTACTTCCATCATCAACTACAATAATTTCAAATTTATGATCATTGCCCATTAGCTCGCTCACGAGCATTTGCAAATTCTCATTAAATTTTTCATTAATGTTATATACCGGTACTATGACTGATATTGTTTTTTCTTGTTGCATATAGATATATTAAAAGTAGCACTAACGTCACTCCCATAGTAGAGTTCATCACCCATACAATTTGCCAGACAGTTGAATGAAAAAATAGAATTAAAACCAGCTGCAATACTGCACCTACCCCAAGTAGATATACAAACTTCACCTTATTAATCGACAAAAAATACTGACTCAGCAGGTATATTATAGAATACGCTAGCATTGATAGTCCAAACCAACCAAGATAAGGGGTTGCGTCTAAAAATCTTCCTCCCATAATTATTTTAATAATAAACTCTGGTATAAGGAAATACATTACTACCCCAATAGCTCCAACAACAGTAGCAAGTATTATCGAATTTTTTAAAATTCGACCAGAATTACCATTGCCACTATGTGCTGCCACACTCATGGGAAACATAACTGACACCAAGGGTCCTATCACAAAATATATTATATGCCCGAGCACTGCCAATGCTGCATACTGCCCAGCTTGCCCAGGTTCAAAAAAATGCTTTACAAGTAATATATCAATATTCATCATCCAGGTCACAAAGAAAAAAGATATAAGTACCGGCAATGAATACTTCATCATTTCCTTCTTTGATAGTATTGCCTGAGTATCTCTAATATTTTCTTTCTTCCTATACTTAAATAAAAACCTAAGTGGCAACCAAGCAAGAGCGTATCCTGCTACTCCAGATAGCACCACAGCACCTACAGCACCAGATACATGAAATGAATATTTTACCAATAGATATCCAAATAAAACTTTAATCCCTACACTAGCTATACCAATAATGGAAAGTTCTTTAAATTTTTGTAGCCCTTGAATCATGCCAGAATTAATAGAATTCATAAAAGCAACCACCATTCCGATAGATAATATGATCAAAGGCACCACACTAGTTAAATGTAAAAAACGTGCTACAAAATTAGATAATACTAAAAATATTATAAAAAATAAAAAACCACCAATAAGTAGCTTTAGTGTTAAAGATCTAAGCAAATGAAATATCTTACCAAATTCCCCCCGCACTTCAAGACTTGCCACATATTTAATTACCACAGTAGATAGCGTTGCCAGTGGAATACCTAGTATTGCAATCATAGCAAGAATTGACTGCAATTCTCCATATCCTTCAGGCCCCAGCATTCGAGCCATTAAAAAATTATATATATAGCTACCAAAACTACCAACAATAGATCCGACCAAAAAAATCAAACTATTACTATATAATTTGTTATTTTTTATAATATTAATCATACTCTCAGTATACCAACTAAGTGGCTTTTGGCAAACAAAAAACCTGCATTACTGCAGGAGGTAAAATGATTCTGAAAAGCTAATAATCTGAAAACATGAGATACCCCCAAAAAGCTAGGGCAAATAAAGCCAAAGATAAAAGTGACAAAAAAATACTTTTAGCCTTGCTCCTTTGGAAAATTTTTTTCTGGGATATACTATTAAATATATGATACATAAAACAGGAGCCCCAATAATAAGATAAAAAATAAAAGCAAGCGCCCCACCAAAACCATGCCCTGAAGGTCCCATTGATTCGCCTATAAAACCTATCGCAAATCCTAAGCCGAGTACGCAAGCATAATAAATAATATTATGAAGAAACACCTTCCAAAATGAAAATTTCACTTCTTCTGTTGTATTTTGAACTTCATTCATATATTTAATAACTCGGCCTCCCCGGCCCCCTTTTTTTACTCCCTATAAATAAAAGCCCAAGCACAGGTAAAACAAACCATAAAAATCCAGCTATATCAGAAATAAATATATTTAAAAACCATGGGGAAAACTGTTTTAAAAATTCACCCGGAAGCACAGGCAACACTATACTCATCAAAAGACCTGTAATCAAAATTCCTGAAACAAAAGCCTGATACCAGCGCACCAATATATTACCTGTATACTTACTCCTCAATATATGTGTTTTGCCTATTATAATAACTGAAATCAATATTCCTACTAAAAAAATAACTAAAACTCCCCACCAACTGTCAGCCCAATCCCCTATTTTCCACTGAGTTGTAGGAAAATAATTGGCAACTAAAAAACCAACGTATGTTGCAAATAAAATAATCACCATATGATGGCGATCAAGAAAAAATCCATATAACCCAACCACAACTAAAGCAAGGAGTAGTACTAAGATATTACCCATATACCCAGGCTCAGCTATAGACCCAGCCATATTAGCTACCTCTCCTGGTAAAGTTACATTTATTGCAAGAAAATTAAACATTAAATAGTATATTATCTATATATATTATACCATAAATCAAAGGTAAAAATAAGTTTTTAAAATTCAAATGCCTCTTCTTCTCTTAATTTTTTGAGAGATTCATCTTGTTCCTTGTCCAGCTCTTTCAATCTATTAAAACTATTTTCAACAATCCTAACATCCCTATCCTTATAATTATTCTTCTCCATATAATTCTTAATTTTATCAAGATCCCACGTGTCCAAATCAGCATAAGTTCTATCAACATACATCTCTTCACCTTTTTCATTAACTATAAAATTATCATCGATACCTTCATCAAGGTATACTGGCATACCTATTTCTTCTGATGTTTTTTTCATTTCCGAGATAGGATACTTATATGCAGTTCCCTTAGATCTTGCCTTAATAAAAGCAATCCAATCCCTTGACTTAATTTTTTCACGAATTGTACCTGTCACACGTTCATCTTCCGGATCATCGTATTTAGCACCAAATGATGCATAAATTTTCGGAAAATTATGAGGAAATACCTTTGATAGCATTTTATGCGTATAATACATATTCTTAGCCATATATACTGACGCATCATGACTATAATCAAAAGCCTCAACTACATCATTAGATCCCTCAATAGGAATAACTACTGAATCTCTCCCACTCCCTATTATCTCCTGATCATGCTTCTTTCCTATTTTATTGATCAACTTTCCCTTTTCATAATTTCCATTAAGATCATTAATTTCATATTTTCTGTCTATAACCTCATCATTAAAAGGTGTTCTTTTTATTTCTGTAAATGGCATATAATATATTAATTATTTTTCCTATATTCATCAATCCTTTTTGTCACTAAATCAATAAACTTCTTCTTTTTTGATTTAAATTCATCAGAAGAATAATACTCCTTGTATTCCTCTTTTTCTAAAGTAGTAGGATGATTGTCAACAATTTCTTTAATAAAGGTAGAATTTTCTGGATAAGTTATTCGACCTATTTTTTTTGATGAAGAAACATATTTTTGCTGCAAATCATATATTTTATGATTAATATTTGATCTATTACAATCTAAGATCTCATCGCCTAAAATTTCTGCTAGTTTTTGCCTACTCTCATTAAAAATTTCTTCGTGGCTCTTCTTATTATTCTCTTTAATCCATTCATCAGGTACACTATTGTTAAGCCTAACAGTGGCTTCGCTTCCATCATTATATCTCTCTAATCTTATTTTCAACTCGCTCTCCTTCAATTCTTCCATAAAAGGTGTTAAATTTTTATCATCCGATTTATAATTTATAAACAAATCGTTATTTTTTTGAGGAGATTCATCATGCCCTGCGCAACAATGTGTTGTCCTTGTTCCCTTCATTGAGTTCAGCATGACAACAGCTTTTTCAAGATCCTTATCAATTGTAGCAAAAGTTTCTGCAGGAAGCTTATATGAAGCAAAATTAATTTCCTCCTCAGAGAGCGAATACTCCCCCATTCTTGAACGAATAAACTCCTTATACTTATCCAAATCAAATTGATCGCTAATTTGAGGAATGAATTCCTTTACCTTATCTTTAAAACCTGACATTTCCGGAAGAACCTCACTGTAATCCATGGCCTCAGCCATCTCAATTCTTTTGATCAAATGCTCTGAATGATCCAACCCATCATCATTGTTTCTACTTAGAATATCTTTTTCACCCAATAATCTTTTTAAATCATCTAAATTCTCTGCCTCATTAACCATTTTGCTTAAATCCTGCTCACGAAGTTTATATTTGCTTTCAATTGATTTTTCACTATGCGCCCTTATATATTCAGGAGTTGATTTCATGTGTGCCAAAAGATCACGGCGCTCCTCCTTATCTTCCGTATCTTTTAAAGCCTTAGCATATCCATCTCTTTTTTCTATGCTATCAATTTTATCTTCAATACTCCACATACAATTAAGACATAAATTTACCACGACTAAATCCTAGCACCATCTCACAATGCGGACAGCTATACATTATTTCTTGTTTTAAAAATCCCATACCCTTAACGTGCTTTTTTACAGAATCTAAACTAACTTCACCTTTGCAATATGGACATTTTGCAGGTGAATAATTATCTTCATTATTCATATATATATAAATTAATTAATGATTATATTCAACAGCCTCTGGCTGTTTTTCTATAGGGATATGCTCTACCTTCCTAATTAACACATCTCCCTTATATCCTTCAAATCTTAGATTATAATATCGATGATTCCCATCATCAATTCTTATACAGTTTGAATCAGTATCATGATATACCTCAATTAAGCCACCCGTATGCGATGCGGTTCCCTCAAAAGGCATTGATGGTTCTATTTTATCAAATGGCACCATCATGGTCTGGCCAGATTCTAATTCTATAAATTTTTTTAAAATATCTCCTTTTTCTACCTCACGGCTTACTCCTGATTCAGTATTGTTCATATTATATCAATTATTAGTATTTAATTGAAGAAAATTATTTTGCATTCTTTTTTATATACTTTTTTCCAGTTAAATATATAAACTGGCCCAAGCCAAGACCGACAAGGCCAAAACCTAATGCAACCAAAAACACATCACCCAATCCAAGAAATAATAGCAAAACAGGAGCAACAACTATAAAAGGTAATGCTACTTTAACTCTATTTCTATCCATAAATGCAAACATCAATGTACTTGCAAAAAAAGCAAAGGCGATAAAAAATCCTTCATAGCATTCTGGGCATGAGCCAATCCATCCGCCTGGTATTCTGTGCCCAGTTATTAACTCAAATAATCTACCTGAATACGGAGCTACAATATACGCTAAAATCAATGAAATAATAAATAAAACTAATATACGTAATTTATGCTTCATATTTATGGATTATTGCTAGATTCATTACTTAATTGTGTTTTCTACTTTTTTAGTCAAATATTTTTTACGTACATAATTAACTATCATTGCTAATACAAATCCTAAAACGGATGCACCTAGCATTATTCCGAGCGTACCATAATCTTCTTTTAATAAAAAATCTAAGTCATCTACTAATAACAATAATATATAATAAATCCAAAAAAGAGAAGAGCCAATAGTAAATACCCAAAATGCAATCTTTCGTCTCAATAAAACGAACGACATAAAAACCAGTATTAGCATATAAAAATAAATAAATCCTTCAAATTTACTACCAATATCGCAAGGACCCCAATATTCACAACCATGTGAGGGCCATATAGAATTATGCATGCTCCCACCTACCGAAGAAAAAATAAATCCAACGACTATTGACGCAACAAATATTAATAGTATTTTTAAAAAATTTTTTCCTTTTTTCATATATTTTACAAATTATTAATAATATATTCAACTTGGTCGAATAGCAAATCATTTGCTTGATTTGTTATTAAACCAAAATTTTCTAATTTATCAAGCTTATTTTGAAAATCTTCCAACTGTTCAACCAATTTACTCTCAAAATAGCTTGCCCAACCAGGAAAAATATCTTTATAATCTTCATACAAATTATACCATTTTTTAGCACCATTTACGATGCTCAATAAAGTACTTTTAATGCGCACATTTGTTATCCAGCCGAGCTCATATGCCTTTTCAATATCAAATTCTAGGCTTTCTAGTGACGCAATTACTACAAAATTGACTATCTCACTTGAGCTATTATCATATTTATCAATAGAATCAATTCTTAATTCATGATTACCTAATTCTAAATAAAACAAATCAATTTGATCACTATCATAAATCTCATTATCTAATAACACTACCTCCTCCGTATCAGACTCATCTGTGACCTCATAACTAATATCTATTATTCCTGAGTGCAAATATTGTTTATCCTCAGGAAATAAAATATTTATCACTGGCGGCTCAATATCAAATGGCTCAAAAATTACAACTGGCTCATCTATATTAGACGATTCAATTTCCAAACTATATGCGTCTTGCTCACCCACATTTACTGGGACATCAAATAAATAATTATCCTCTGATTTAACATCTGTGATAAAATGGGAACTAATTCCATATTCTCCATCTCCTATTCCTCGAGTAAATATTCTATACTCCCCATCAATAGGATTTGGAATTATTACTATTTCATGTTCATTATTAAACCCGCTATAAAAAGCGTTTTCTATTTCATTAATATTAACATTTCTATCAAAATCCTTACCTATAACCCTGCCATCAGGTGCAATCACCTGAAAATCAACCGGTGAATAAACCTGGATCACTAACGTTTTGTCAACACTATCCTTAACCTCGACCTGATCAATAGATGTCTTTTTTGTTAAAAACTCTATAACTTCAACTTGAGCATCACCAGGTAAATTTCTATGCTTAGAATCACTGACAGTTATGGGCTCAGCAATAAAGGAAGCGCTGCTTTGTGGCACCGTACCATCTCCAGATATCTCATAATACTTAACAGGTTCCCCATGTTCCCACTTCTGATCGTCTTTGTCATACTCTTTAACATCTATTACTCCTATTGTGTTATCCCCTGTATCTCCTATAATATTCAATATTTCTACTCCACTATTATATAATATATCTAAATTATCATCTTTATTTAATTCTTCAAGAAAATCATTATATGGATAATTATCCGGATAATTAACATCATCATAAATACGCAACTTCACCTCCCTGTCATCTCTTAAATAAGCATAGTCTGGTAGCAATTCTTCGGTTGATGGTACTTTATTTCGAATATATGATAACAAGTCCGATCCATAACCTGCAACACGGGCTTCGAATGTAAATATTTGCTTCATTAACAATCTTATCTGGCCAGTAAATATTGCACCCTCCCACGTCACATAATCCTTAGGCGCCCCCCTATGCGGCGTACCCATAAATACTAGTTGATCAACATCATTTTCGTAAGCAGTACTTTCTATATAAAACCTAGCTACTAGCCCACCCATACTATAAGCCACTATATCCACCTTATTTTTGCCTGTCTTATTTTTTACTTCATCAATTTTTAATTTTAGTCTATGCGCTGAAATAACATTACTATCCCTCCATTGATATGGAAATTCAAAATATGTCTTATCTTTTTCATATCCATTTTCCAAAAAAGCATCTCTTAAATTATCCATAGTATTACCTACTGTCATAATTATCCACCCATCATCTGCATCATACCAACTCCCCATAATCCCAGGAATAAGAATCACTGGGTCCAAGCTATCTTTCCCAGTCCACGGATCAAAAATCACATTTCCCTTAACAATATCCCCCGTTCCTTCTGGATTATCTGCATGTGTCGGCCCAGAATCATCTCCCCACCAGTTATATGTAGCATCTAGCGACTCTGCGCCATTATAGCTTATGCCATATATTAAATTATCATAAATCCTATTATTTTTAATATCAGGCAACGAACTCGCCTGATTAGCCACATAAATACCATGCTTGTTATCTTTAATATGACTATTATTTAAACTAAATGACCCTCCATCCTCATTAATAATTCCATAATCACCATAAACTATTTTAGAATTATCAATTTGAACATATGAATCTTTAATATATATAGAGCAGTCATGCTGAGTAGCATACATTACACCTGAATAATCTCCGTTATATTCCCCACCATAACGAACTTCTGTGTAATTCAAAGTTGAAGTTGCACTAGCATTCTGAAAGGCAAGCTCTCCCCAGTCTTGTGCGCTTGGCACGGTGGCATCCCCGTCACCATTACTGTCACCCCCGACACTATCGTCCCTCACAGACGTAAATATGACAGGATTAGTTGCTCTTCCTTTCGCATGTAACTCACCTTCAATTAAAATTCTCACATCTCTATTATTTGTCACAGGAACTTTAAATACAACTCCGGGCTCAATATTCACTATACCAATGCTCGTAATTTTTGCTCTGCCTATATATGGTATTCCCAAGTCATCCCAAGTAACTTCCCTTAGCACAGTTCCTGAAAAATCCACACCATATATATTATCCGTTTGATAACTATTATTTTCAAATTTAAATCCGCTATTAGCATCAATTTTGAATATATACTGTCCACCATTATGCTCAATCGCTGAATTTTTCAAAATACCATTTCTCGCGCTTGAGCCAGCTATTAATCCATAATTTCTATTATCTCTAATGCTCAAATTATCAAGAGTAGGCAAACTCGCATTATCAATTAAGATTCCACTACTTGACCCATTCTCAATTATAGACTTTTTTAGCCTCGCGCTAGATTCATTGTTAAACTCAATACTACCTGCTCGATATATCCCCGCATATCGAACCACCACATTCTCTAAATAAGATTCATCTTCCCAAAATTCAATACCTCTCCAGTCTCCTGGCAAAGGGTCAGATTCACTCCCAACTAAACTGTCATGCTCATTATCATAAAACGAAGTAAAAATTATTGGATCATTTTCATTCCCAATGGCAATAATCTTACCCTCCCCGCCAATAATCCTAAGCCCCGCATATCTACCCGTATTATGATCAGGCTTAAACTTAATTACTACTCCAGGTTCAATAGTCAATTCGCTATTAACCATATATACAAATTTAGTAAGCTCCGCCCGAAGAATATATGGACTATCCTCTTTTGTCCAAGTAGTTGGCTCATTTATATCATTATAAATATATGTCGGACCTTCAGCATGAACGATATTCCCCAAAACAAAAAAACACCCTATAGGTGCTAAAAAAAGTATTACCAAAAGAATTCTCCTAATTTTTCCCTCCCAAAAAGAAAAATCAACCATATACTTAATGTTTAATTAATTACATTAGAAGTATATCATAAAAAATTGAAAATAAAAAAAGGTGATTTCTCACCTTGTATTTTTATTTATTTATTATCCATTTTTTGTAATATTTCTAAATTTGTCAAAATAGTATATAAAGCCAACCACTCCTTAAAAAATCTAAATTCGTAAATATCGACCTCAAAATTATTTAATTGTAATTTAGTAATTTGATCACTATCCAGCAACGCAGCTATCCAATGAAGTTCACCTACAAGCCCAATAAAATCTCTACCCATAACATCTTCTAGAAGAGGTTTTAATTTTCTTGCCAGACCAATTTTCTTTTTTGATATACGATAAATTTCCCTTGACTCAATCATTATGTTTTCTCCAATTCTTTATTAAAGCTTAAAACCTTTTTTTAAAAGATGATTCGTTTCCATACTTACTAAGACACTCCTATAAGTGACTGCGGCATAATTTGGATCAGAAATCGGATTCACTCTAAAACCTGCTTTTAGTAAAACAGCAGCAAAAGGCTCATGCAATAACGCTGCGTAAGACGTAAAATCATAAACCACAGCGACATAATCATCAGAGGTCCTTGTTCTCATATGACCTGCTAATGTTGCTCTCATTTTACCTGCAAGATCTGCAAGGTCCTCACAATCCTTTAAAGATACTTCATATATCAATCTTGAATCAATCACCTTTTCCTCCTTATTCTATTTTTTGTTTATTAAATGAACACAATTAGTTCCTAATATAATAGCATAATATGCTAATCTTGTCAATTCCATATAAAAAAGCATATTATCTATATAGTAAGCTAAAACCAAACTTGCACACACTAAATAAATAAGATAAAATTTAAATACATACAAATAAAAGGAGGATAAATTGCAAAAAAATTCTGCTAAATTCAATTTATGGGCTAAAGCAACATTTGATAGATTATCTCTTAAACTTGACGGGCACCCGTCAATTTTAGTTTTTGATCCAAACAATCAAACATATAGAGAAGAAATTATAAATCCAGATAATTTTTTCATGAAGCTAGCTATTGCTGCAGCCGAAGGTTCTACATGCATGCGCGGTGTCAAAAAAGATAATCATAGCAATTATAAAAAAGATAGTGAAAACAAATTCATTAATCAAACCAGGAAAATGGGCTGCGTCATTGTTAAAGATAACAAACTTTTATCATATGGAACCAATATTCAATTTAATGGATCTCCATTATGCGAAGAGCTGGGTTGCCTTAGAGAAGAACTAAATATAAGATCAGGTGACCAATTAGAAAAATGTCGCACCGACCATGCTGAAGGAATTGCTATTACTAAACTCGCCGTAACTGAACTTAGTTATTCAACAAAAAATGCCACTATGTACATTAATGCCGAGCCCTGTAATATCTGTGCAAAAAAAATATCAGATGCCCAAATTTCTAGAATAGTAATTATTAAAAACAAATATCCAAATAACGGTCTCAGAGACTATTTAAACAAAAAAATAATAGTTGATCATATTGAGCTGTAAAAAAAAGAAACCCTCAAAAATTGAGGGTTTTTATATTAATATATTATTTTTCTAATTCGTTCAATCAACATAATATTTTCTTCACAAGAAGGAACGAGTAAACGAACATCGTATCCTTCATCTCTTAATAATTTTATATCTTTTTTATTGTACAATATAACAGCTGTAACACCAATATGTCCATAATATCTAATATTTTGCATCAGCAAAAAATATTTAATATCAGAGCCTTCATAAGTTGGTTTACTGACAAGACATATTATATCATCAATTTTAATTCCTGTTAAAAAATTTTCAGTAACCTCTACTATGCAACTTGCACTTGGTCCTACTAATAAATTTCCTTTAGCGAAAACTTCACCATCTACTAATAATTCAATCTCAAAATCACCAAAAGTCCCTATTTCAACAAATCCTTGCTCCTTCTCGTCCCATTTTATAATTGCCTCAATGGGTGCCTTATTCTTAAAAACACCACTAAACCTATAAGTTATATCATGCTCTACAGATTCCAATTTATCCTCCTTTATTAATATTTCAATTAACAAATAATATTATATCAAATAAAAAAATATGTCAACCTACAGCTCCCCATTAAGCTCCTCCAGGAGCTTTTTAGCTCTCCTAGAAAGCTTTTTAGGCGTAACCACTTCAACTTCAACCAAGTGATCTCCAGACCCCCTACCATGAAGCTTTTCAGATCCCTTACCGGCTAACTTAAAGCTTGTTCCGCTCTGAGTTCCTGCAGGAACCTTCAAATTCACAGCTCCATGCAAAGTATCTACATTAATCTTATCTCCAAGCGTAGCTTGGACAATATTTATTTTCTCCCTAGATAAAATATCATATCCCTTACGCTTAAATCTCGCATCAGGCTTAATTCTAAAGGTAATATATAGATCTCCCGCCTTACTTCCCTTCTCACCTGCTTCACCTAATCCAGACAGTCTAATCGATTCCCCTTCATTAATTCCGGCTGGAATCTTTATCTTCATCTGATTGCTTGCTTTAGTTCTTCCTGCGCCACGACACTTACTGCAAAATTTATCAGGTTTTTTACCCTCACCTTTGCAAGTCGGACAAATTACCTGAGATTGAATAACTCCAAAAACTGTTCTTTGTTGCTTAACTACTTTTCCAGTCCCTTTACATTCAGGACATGTTATTACCTTTGCTGAGCTATCATATCCCTTGGCATCACATTTATCACAACTATCCATCTTTTCTATATTAATCACTTTCTCAGCTCCAAAAGCTGAATCAGCCAAATCTATCTCCATGGCATATTGTAAATCAGACCCTCTACTTGGGGCGCTTCTTCTACTTCTACCACCGCCAAACAGGTCACCGAAAATGTCGCCTAAATCAAAATCATCGCTATCAGCGCTCGCTCTAAATCCACCAGTACCACCAGCTTGCCTTGCAAAATCCTGCCAATTAAAACCAGCACCACCAAAGCCACCTTGCCCACCTGAAAAACCAGCACCATCAAACGTGGAACCAAATTGGTCATATTGCTTTCTTTTCTTCTCATCTTTTAGCACCTGATAAGCTTCATTAGCTTCTTTAAACTTAGATTCATTGCCTGAACCATTTTTGTCAGGATGATGCTCATGAGCAAGTTTTCTAAAAGCCTTTTTTATGTCATCTTGGTTAGCATTTTTGTCTACACCAAGAATTTTGTAATAATCTTTTGCCATTTATTGTTTTAAAATAAGGGTTAAGACAATTGCTTGCCCTAACCCAGAGATCCCTAAATTTTACTAACTAGTTCATAACTAGTTCCATCTTTGGTTCAAAATAGTTATCAAACCAGATATAGTAACCAGTTACTTTACTTTTACCATCAAATACTCTCAGCATATTTCTGCCATTAGTCATAAATGATGGCTCATAACACAGACACCTGTTTAAAGTAAATATCCTACCAAATTTTTCTTCTTCAACGAATTTTAATCCATCATATCGAATAGTTTTTAGCATAACTGCAAACCATCCATGCCCTAAATGCTTTTTTACATACACATAGGTTCTGAGATGACCCCCAAACCTAGATAGCCCGAATTGAGCTCCAGGATAAATATTTACTTCTCCACATCTACACAATTTAAACTCACTTTCATTTCCGTTCCTTTTCGCCGTTTTCTCCATCAAACCTCCCGTCTGTAATCATGGTTTATTATTTTTTGTTTTTAGGGATTTGCTATTCATTATGCAATCAAACAACATTTTTGTCAAATATACATTTTAATATGGGCATGAAATTCATGCCCGCAAAAAAATTTATACTTTATTTTTAAAAACATCAATTTTTACTTCTGGATGATCAGGAATATATCTCTTTAAACTATCAATGATATATTTTGCCAAATTAAGCCTTGTAGGTTGATCCTTCCATTCTTTTTTAAGTCTTCCAAAGAGACTTCTCCAGCTATTATATAACCTCGGTAAATACTTGTATTTACAAAGTAGCTCAAAAAAATCATCAATTTTATCCATATTTACCATAGCCATCACGTACCAAAGTACATTTCTTGAATTCATCTCTCTGAGCAAATATTCTACTCCACGGATATCAACTGAGAATAATCCGCCCAGTTTCATTTGATTTTTATCAAACTCAGGAACACCAATAACAAAGTTGAGATCTTCATCTACCGGATGATAGCGATGAATATGATGATCATCAAGCTTTTCTCTAAAAGCAATTTTCATCCATTTAGCACGATGAATCTTTTGAGGTGAGCTGAAAAATATCACTACGTCATCCTGATTAGGAACATGTTCAGTTTTTTGAAGTACTTTTTTTATCGCTTGGCTAAGCTCGCGCACAAATGCTTCGGCTGAAAGCGCGTGATATGCCTTGACAAGCACCTGCATACCAAACTCAACATAAACGTTAAGTCCTTCCATTCTCTTTCTCATTATATATCCTCTCTAAAATTCATACTTTTACAAAAATTGCCGCAACCCTTATCCAACTACCATTGCCATCTGTAAAATTTGATTGTTGCTGAGTAAAAAAACTGTCTAAATCTAATATTTCTTTCTTTTTGATATAATAATCATCTTTTTCATATTCATTTGAGAAAAGAATGCTCACCTTGATCTCTGTCCTCAGCACTTCTCCAATCCTAATGTTAATGCACCTTAAAAATTTTCCTTCACTTTCAAATACACATGAACCAACAATGATAATTTCCGATACTTCCCAAGGATTCACACTCTTAACCCTTGAAAAACCTCGAGCCTTCAATTTACTAAGCTTAATTTCACCATATAATTTACCTTTTTTTTCAGCCATTATTTACTCCTCATGTTTGATTATTTTTATTTAAAAGATCTTTCAGAGGGGTATAAACCCCTCGCTAAGATCATTTAAAAAATTATCCCTGAAATCCAATTTCACTATTTGGATCACTTGCTTCCTCAATTTTACCAAATTTATCTTCATATTTTTTCAGATTTTCGCTTAGAGCTGAAATCACCCTTTTAAGATGACCCGGGGACATTATAACCCGGGCAGTAACTACTCCAGCACCCATATGAGGACTTAGGTTTAAAAAATCTAGTAAAAACTCTTCTCTAGAATGAGCTACTTGCATAGCATTTGCATAAGATCCTTTTAAAATCTCATCTGAGATCTTAATTTGCATTTTTTGCTGCCCTGGCCCGGCAGGCTGTGGTTGATTATTCATCTAATTAAACTTAGTTATTAATTATTTGTCTTCCTTTTTCGCTTCCGGTTCCTCCTTCTTAACCTCTTCAAATTCCCCTTCCTCAGTCTTAGGCTCTTCTGGCTGTTTCTCATCCTTAGGCTGTTCACTGCCTGCTTGAGCTCCTTCTGCGCCAGGTTGCGCTCCATCAGCACCAGGTTGAGCTTGTTGCTGCGCCTGATACATAGCTGCTCCTACTTTTTGAATCTCAGAAGACAATTCTTCTGAAGCCTTCTTAATAGCTTCAATGTCTTCTCCGTCTTTTACTTTCTTAAGAGCCTCTAGCTTCTCTTCAACAGTTTTTTTAATAGCCGCGTCAACCTTATCTCCAGCTTCCTTTAATGTTTTTTCAGTAGTATGCACCAAACTATCAGCAATATTTTTAACCTCAACTGATTCTTTCTTCTTTTTATCCTCATCGGCGTGTGCTTCGGCATCTTTTTTCATCTTTTCTACTTCTTCATCAGATAGTCCAGTTGAAGCAGTAATTGTAATGTGTTGCTCTTTCCCACTTGCCTTATCAGTTGCTTTTACATTAAGTACTCCATTAGCATCAATATCAAAAGCCACTTCAATTTGAGGTACTCCTCTAGGAGATGGGGGTATTCCATCAAGAATAAATCTACCAAGAGTCTTATTATCAGCTGCCATATCTCTCTCACCTTGCAGTACATGAATCTCAACAGATGGCTGGTTGTCAGCCGCCGTTGAAAAAACTTGAGACTTTGAAGCAGGAATTGTGGTATTTTTTTCAATAAGTGGAGTTCTAATAGATCCGAGTGTTTCAATACCTAGAGTAAGCGGTGTAACGTCGAGAAGTAGCACATCTTTTACGTCGCCTTGCAATACTCCAGCTTGAACTGCAGCACCCATGGCAACTACCTCATCAGGGTTTACTTCTAAATTTGGTTTTTTACCAAAAAATTCTTCAACTTTTTTCTGAACAAGTGGCATTCTTGTCATACCGCCAACCATAATCACTTCTTCAATTTCACTTGCTTTAAGTCCTGCATCGTCTAGTGCTTTTTTAACCGGCTCTAGAGTCTTATCAATTAACTCTCCAACAAGCTCTTCTAATTTAGCTTGAGTCACTTTCATTACTAAATGTTTTGGCCCATCATCACCTTGGGTTATAAATGGCTGATTAATTTCAGATTCTCCTGCGGTTGAAAGCTCAATTTTAACTTTTTCAGCTGCTTCTTTTACTCTTTGCAAAGCTGTAGCGTCTTTAGCGAGATCAACTCCTTGATCTTTTTTAAACTCTTCTAATATATAGTTAATAATAACCTGATCAAAATCATCACCACCAAGGTGAGTGTCTCCGTTAGTTGCTTTTACTTCAACAGTATCTTCAGCAACATCAAGTATTGAAATATCAAAAGTTCCACCACCAAGATCATACACCGCAATTTGCTCACCCTTTTTCTTATCAAACCCATAAGCCAGTGCCGCTGCAGTTGGTTCATTTACAATTCTTTTCACAGTAAGTCCGGCAATTTTACCAGCCTCAATTGTTGCTTGGCGTTGAGAATCATCAAAGTAAGCAGGAACTGTAATAACAGCTTCAGTAATGCTCTCCCCTAATTTTTCTTCAGCATCTGCCTTCATTTTGGATAAAATCATAGCTGAAATTTCTTGAGGAGTATAATCCTTACCACTCATTTCAACTTTTACTCCAGCTCCACCTTGAGAAATCTTAAATGGAAATAGCTCAATATCACGCTTAACTTCTTCGTCATCAAATCTGCGCCCAATAAGACGCTTAATAGAAAACAAAGTGTTTTCTGGATTAGTCACAGCTTGCCTTTTGGCTGCTTGACCTACAATTCGCTCACCATTTTTAGAAATGGCAACCATAGAAGGAGTAGTTCTATTTCCTTCTTTATTTTCCAATATCTTTGGCTTTCCCCCTTCAATTATGGCCATGGCACTATTAGTTGTACCAAGGTCAATTCCTAATATTTTAGGCATATTTTTTATTAGTTAATTATTAATTAATTTGACTTTTTAACTACTTCAATCTAAGATAAAATTAAATTGAAAAAATCAAAAACTCAAAAGGAGAAAAAATGCACTTTACAGTTAACCAAGAAAATACATATCATGTTGAAAATGAGCTTGCTTGTTGTCAAAAAAGAGCTAAATCGATTGTCAGTGCCCTTCTCTTAAACGAGATTACCCTACCTGAAGTTAATTCACCTTCAACTGCTCTTATTATACTTGATGGCTATGAGCTGGAAATAACTGTTGAAAACATTGGTTCAAAAATGTATTCTCTTAAAAAAGCACCGGTATTTGCAGTATATGAATACACTCAAAGCGTTCAAGAGATTGGCAATATTATTCCTATAGGATCACGTTTTTGGTCAATTGATAGCCAAAAAAAAGAAATCAACCCTAAGTGGAAAAAAATTGCCTCCAATCTAACATCAGTAACTGCTCAAAAAATTTCCTTAAGAAAAATATAATCAATCATAAATCTCTAATATAAATAGAGATTTTTTATTTTTAAATAACAATCAATAACTTCCTAATTCCTGCCCCCTAAGGGGCAATCTATTAAAAAACTATCTTTTAATTTCAACTTTAACTTTCTTAGGTTTTGCTCGCTCTTCTTTAGGAACGGTAATTTTAAGTACTCCCGAGCTATATTCTGCCTTAGCTTCATCTGACCTTACACTTGATGGCAAAGCTATTGCCCTATGAAAAGATCCAAAACGCACTTCTTTCCTATAATAATCCTTCTCATCAACTTCACTTTTCTTTTCTCCTGATCCTTCAATAGTCAGTACATCATTTTCAATAGAAATATTTACATTTTCAGGATCAATCCCAGGCAAAGGTGTTTCAACGTACACATTATTTTCATCCTGCCACACATTAACTGCAGGAGCGAAATTACTCATACTACCCGAAAAACCATCTAACATTCTATCCATTTCATTGAATGGATCAAGCATTGGTGCCCATTTAATTAGAGACATATTTTTTATTAATTAATTTACAATATAACTTTAGCCGGATACAATACTTTTCCATTTAGCTTGTATCCTGCACTCACTTGTTTTTTAATAATATTTCCCTTTGACTCTTTTTTTATCGCTTCATGCACTTCTGGATCAAATTCAGCTCCCACAGTCTCAATCTCTTCCACACTATTATCTTCTAAAACTTTCTTAAATTGAGCCACAACGTGCTCCACCCCTACTACCCAATCATTTTTCTCCCCACTAGCGTGCTCAAGCGCTAATTTTAAATTGTCATATACTGGTAGAATCTGAATAAGTAAATCCTCATTAGCCAGTCTTATCCAATCAGATTTTTTGCTTTCAATCTCACGCTCAAGGTTCGCATAATCAGCTTGAGCCCTTTTCCAACCATTCAAATAATCTTCACTCTTTTCAACTAATTCATCATATGACAATTTTTTTTCTTTTTTCTTTTTAGTCATAATTATACAAGTAATTTTTTAGTGTAATTTATAAGTCCTAAATTTTTCTCATAATCCATTCTAATCGGACCGATTATACCAAACATCATCCCTTCCATCTTAGATAAAATACTGGCACAGTCAGCTGAGAAAGGATTGTCTTTTCCTATTCTAATCTGAGTCTCATCTATTGAATCATAAATTTCTTCAATCACTTCATCTAGGTGATCAACTACAGAGCTTAAATTATATATTAAATCAAAGTCAGCGAATTCAGGTTGTGAAAATAAATTAGATATCCCGGTATAATACAAGTCATTTTTAGTTATTGCCACAACTACAGCACTGTTAGAAAGTTCTGCAATTTTTTTAGCCATTCCCTTAATCTCACCTTCTTTTTTAGCCAGATCAATTGCCCTACCAGATTCTCTTTCAATCACACCTGTTTTATCCAAAAAGTTTTCTAAATAGTACTTATACCCAAGTTCAGTTGGAATTCTGCCAGCTGAGGTATGTAGGTGCATAATATAGCCCTCACGTTCGAGTTCTGCCATATCATTTCGAATAGTAGCAGATGATACATCCATATTATATTTATCTACTAAAAATTTAGATCCTACTGCTCGAGCAGAATCAATATGCTCCTTAGTAATATTAAATAGTAATTCTTTTTGACGAGTATTCATAGTTGGAGGGTTTAACGAGTTCAGGTCGCGAATAGCGACTTGAACGGGCATAGCGTAGCGCAAGCGGAGCTCTGCCCCACACGTTAATGTGCCATTGATCCGAGTACCGACAACGGGCATTATGTAATGCTAAAGGCATCATAATGACCTACACTTTATTATACTAGTATATAATACCTTTTAGCACTCGTCAAGGAAGAGTGCTAATTTGCATTATATACACTAAAAAAAGCCCTGTCAAGGGCATTTATTCAAAACAAAAAGCTGTTGGCTAACGTGAGCTAAAAAATCATATTTTCTCGACTTTACATCGAGAAGAGAAGAGAGATTTTGTTCCGACAATAGTCAGAATTTTTTGATTTCTCGGCTCAATTTTTAAACCAACAGCTTTCTGTCTACAATATTTATTTTACGATCATTGCAAGTTGATTATACCAAAATATTTATTAAAAAACAATGTAATTAAAAAACTCCCTAAAGATGAGGAGAAAACTAATAGGCAGTTAGAATATTAGAATGAGCTAATAAAAAAATTAATTATAGCCTACTAGCTCCATGGGTTGAGCATGGATTTGTTCTCCCCATTTTTAGGGAGTAAATAGTCTTAAACCAACTAAGCTGGAGGTTAGACCCCCTCAACCTGCAAAGCTAGACCAAGGGGGTTAACCATGGCTAAATAAAATGAGCATGGCTCGATGGCAATATAAGTAAAACTTATACACCTAGAAATAAATATTAAAATGGAAAGATCCAGTCGAAACCAGATCATAACCACGAATATCTACTTAACCTCCAAATTAGTTGGTTAAATAAAAAAACACTTCCAATTAAGAAAGAGCCGACAATTATCCTAAAAATTAATTTAGTTAAATTACCTCTCTTCTCTTAAAGATAATAAATTCTAGTTGTCAAAATACATCTTGTCATCATAGCACACATACTATATTTTGTCAAGTAATAATCCAGAATATTATATATTATGGCTAATATTAGCCAAAAACAGATATCAAAAAACCACTATGACTTAATTCATAGTGGTCAAAATATTTCCCAAATTAGTCCCTTTCAATCACTACTCCATAGAGCTTATCTGTATCTAGCACTGTTTTAAATCTAACGCTATCCCCTATTTCTACACTCTCGGGTAAATAATCCTTGACTTCCCAGTTATCTGCAAGAACCAAATTACTTTCAAACGAATAATTTTCAGTCCCAGCTTGTTTTTGAGCTATTAAACTGTAAATATGACTATCTTCATTTTTTGTTTCAACATTCTTCCTGCCAAAAAAATACTGCTTAATCAAATCCCAATTACTATACTCTTTCTCATCATCATTTGAAGCGATCTCCACCTCTGAAAATTTAAATGGTAATAGATATTTAATTTCCACACATTTACTCTCCCCAGGTGCCACACTCATCCAATTCCCAAAAACAGTTTTTCCAAATTCTCTAGTAATTCTTGTCTGAGATTTAGAGTCCACCTCAAGTGATCTTTCCTGCCGAGCTAAGTCAGGATCAGCCTCAAGCACAGCTACTTGAAACTTCCTATCAGTTGGCATTGGATCAAAACCCTCAGTAGCTAGCAGTTTGCTACCCTCAGGTACATAGAATCGAATGTAATCAGTGTTTACATGCCCCTCAAAAACATCATCAGCCTTTCCATTATGCTTTTTTGTCACAATAACCTTATCAATAATTGAACCGTCTTCAGTAATTTCAACTTCATGAGAAATATCGACATCAATCACTCTGTCAGTTTTTCCTCCAGCTATATTTGTATGAATAACACTCAAATAATCCTTGTTAGCCTCTACTATCTCCCCTGTCCAACCAAAATTAGATACTTTCTCTCGGATCGATTCATCTCTAAAATACATCAAAAAATGTTTCTGGCTAAGTGATTCTGAAACCAAACTCCATAAATCTAACATTTTATCCTGAGGCAACTCACTTATCCCTTCGATTACCTTTGGCATCAAATCCCCGATAAATTTCTTTGGCTTATTTTCTTCCACATCATATTCAAGCTCCACCTCAATTTGCGCCATTCTAACAAAATTTTCAGCATTAACTGCAGTTTCATACTCAGGCATTTCAATTTCACCAGTAAGCTCAAGCATTGCTTCAAGTACATTAGGCGTAAAAGTAATGACACCATCAACAGTAGATCCTCCGCTTTTATCATAGAACCACATTATTTTTTCAGCACTGGTTGGATAATCTGGAAACCAATTTGCATTCCAAGGTTGCCAAACTGGAGAAAACAAATGAAATGGATAAGGCGCATCAACTGATACTGTCATTGATCCTTTAAGGTCATAAAATCCACCACCAGGCACGCTAATATTTTTAATCTTCCCATTTCTAACGTCAACAATAGTATAAGATCCCATAAAACCACCCGTCGGTCTTAACTCTGAATTATTTTGAAATACCACCATCCATCGTCTAGGTTCATCTGAACCAATAAAATGAGCCATCACAGAAAACATATCTCTTGCTTGTTCTAGCCATAAAGTAATTTGGGGCATCTTTTCTTTAAGTTCACCAAATTTTTCAGAGTATGACTCTAATTTTGTATTAGATAAATCAGTCTCATCCAAGGTGGCTTGAACTAAATAAGCTTTTTCAACAGCCATATTCATCTGCTCCTCTGCCTCCTGCCAATTAATCTTATCTTCTTTATTTGCATCAATAGTATCTGAAAATCCATCCCAGACACCGGCTACATTTGATAAATGCTGACCAATTTGAGCTGTTTGCTTTGCCACGCTTAAAAGTTTCTGACCAGCGTCAACATCAGGCACAAATGAGCCCAGGCTCGTTGCTAACGCCCCCATTTCCGCAATACTGGCCTCAGCAAGATCAAACTCCTTCTCAGCAAGCTCAAATTCACCTCGCGCGCCCGTAAAATCCAAATCAGTTCCAGCTGTACCAGCTTTGTGCAAATGCGTTAAACCAAGCTGTGTTGAGCCTAAAACCTTTCCCTTAATGTCTTCAGTTTTGCTAAGTGTTATAAAAACCTGAAAAGGAATTACGAGTAGTATCGCGATAACAGCAAAAGATGCGACTCTTTTCCAAACGTCCTTGTTTCCAAGGGCTATTCTCTTCGGCTCAAAGCTAACAGCGACTGCCACAACTTCGGTCTCTACTTTTTTAATCCTTGAAAAATCTCCGAATAAATATATAAATGAATATTTAAATGCTCTAAGTATCAGAAAGGGAAATATAACAATTGCCCTTACTATTTTAAATATAAACTTAGATATTTCAGAGACTATACTATAAAGTCCTACAAAAAAATTACTAAGCATAAAATATATTGCCCTAAAAGGCCACAGGATAGCCAGTCCAATACTTCTAGCGAACCTTTCAACCAACCCTTCCCTGAGCTTCGCCGGCCTGTGCCACTCAGTTACTCGAGCCTTTTCTAACTTGCTTTCATCAAACATGAGTCCTGAATTTCTACCCATGTCATTTACGTTATATTCTCCGTCAGGTGCATACAAAGAATTCAGCTGATCAGTTTTATATAAATCTTCTACATCAATATCCCTACTCTCTCCCACAAAACCACCGTCAGTTAAACCTTCCTCGGCAATCTCTTCATCTTTTTCTATAACTTCTTCTAAAAAATCTTCCTCTTCTTTAGGGATACTTTCTTCCACCAAAAAAGCCCAAGATAGCTCTTCAAGCTCACCTTGAATTCCATTTTTAAATTTTAGATCATCGGACATAATAAAATAACTAAAACCCTTCGAATATCAAAAATTTCGAAGATTTGTCCACATCTCTTTTATATATATATTTTACCATTTTTTTGAGGAAAATAAAAAAGATGCAGCATATATCTGCTGCACCTTACGCGTAAGTAGCTTTCGATTTTTTTACAGTAAATAACTATCCGTTACTCACTTTACTTGTCACTACTACAGTTTGAACCAGTATCATATCTCTAATAATACTCGCTACTTCATCAATATTATTATCTCCAGAGATATTACCCTGAAGAGCAGAATTAAAATTTTCAGTATCATCAAATTCATCTTCTTCTATCCCTAAAATAACTACTGCGCAAACAATAAGTACTATCGAGATAACAAATGCTCCGAACTGACTACCCTCTTTGTATCTCTTAAACTCATAATAATCGATATTTCTTACCATTTATCCTCCAAAGCTATATTTTTTTTTAATTTTTTTATCATATCATCTTCGCATAATACACTTTTTTTGTCAATAAAAAATTACTCAAACATTAATATTTGAGTAACTCCTATTATATTAGTTAAATCTATCTATTTACTATATTTTTTCCCAACTGTCGCAATTTTCTCACCAGGTAAACAAAATTTCTGTTCAGCAATCTCAATCACAACTCCGCTATAGCCTGACATAACTTGCTCTTTTTTTAGTGTCTCAATGTTTATCATGTTACCAATAACATCATTTTTTTTAACTTTATCTCCTAATTCCTTATCCGGAACAAATAAACCAGAGCTAAGGTATATTACCTGCTGCCTTTGAAAAACAGGCAGTGAAGCACCTCTTGAGTCTTCACCTGGCTCACATAAGCCAACCTCAGAACACATATTTATTAATCCACTAGCATATGCCTCAATTTGCTTGTTATCAATATTACTAGCAGGTGGATACTCAACCCCAAAAGCTATTTTTCCTTGACTGGCTAAATATGCAGTATACGAACTAGCCACACGTTTTTCCTCAGAATTTTCTGCAAGCGATATTGAAATATCAGTATTCAATACCTGCAAACTCTTATTCATAATTTTCTTATTCTTTAAGTTCTTTTGCTCAATGATTATTCCTGCACTTAAACAAGGATTATTAAAACTATGAATATCAAAAATGACATCATGTGCCATTCCGATCTCGATCAACTTATCTTTAATTAAACTACTAACTCCCCTTTCTTTATAAAAAGCAGGATAACCCCTATTCAAATCAACTGAGTCAACTGAAGTAAGTCTACTTCTATTTATTAAACCCAGTGGATTAGCAGAAGACACAATAGTAATTGCTCCTTTAATATTACCAGGCAACAATTTTAAAAATTTCTCCAAGACATAAAAGCCACTTTGCTCATTACCATGCACGTTATTAACTATTATCACTTTAGGCTTTCCCTTGCCAACTTGAATAACAGGTAAATCTAAATTAATATTACCTAAACTTGCTATATGAATTTTATTATAATCTTTTTTCATAAAATATTTAATTAATTACAATGCTCAATTAATTTCTTAAATCAAGCACTCTAAGAGATAAAATAGTGGGGAGAATAATATATTTTTTATATTAATCTCCCCTTTTTAGCGAGAAGGGAAGGATTCGAACCTTCAACCCTTGAATTTGGAGTTCAAGCGCTCTAGCCGTTGAGCTTACCTTCCCACTGAATTAATTTTTTATTTCAACAGGTAACGTTACCGCATCGCTACTACCATGTACTTTCCATTCCTTCCTAAACAGTGCGCAATGACTAATAATCTCGGGATTGCTTCCCTTAGGATCAAACAAATACATTGGTCTAAACATCGCGTAATATGGCTTTGTCACAATTTCTTTTAACTCGGGATCTAGAAAAGTAACATCAAATTTTTTTGCTACCCTCTTTTGAATCAACCATGGACTTCTATTTTCATGCCAATCTTTAAGGCAATATCTTACAATCTCACCTGCCTTAGCTAAACTACAATCAGACAAATTATACACTGCCTTTCCGCCAGCCCTAAGTCCCTTCTTTGCTCCAGCATATTTGACAATGAAACTCCTTTTTTTGCGAGACAAAGAAATTATCTCATCCCATTTATACAGTTTACCATCAAAACTAGGAATAACATCATTTTGAATCAAATAAGTTTCAGGAAAAATGCTCCTAATCTCATCACTATAATAATCACGCAATCGTGGATCAAATGGAAATGCAGCAGCTATTTTTTGATCAAATATCAAACTCAGACTAGGCTCAATGACAATTTCCCTTTTAAAGTAAGCCTCAATTAGTTTATCCGCACCTTGATACTGAACTAAATCTTCCAGAGGAGGCCTACGGACAAACTTTACCTGACTTGATTCTGGAACACTTTTGAAAAACATCTCTAATGCCACATCATCATTTCTGCAACTCTCACAAAAGTACTTTACTTCATGAAAATGGTTATCGTTATATAAAATATATGCTGATGGCATTTTACCATTACCTGATAAAGAGGTGATTGCCCTACCAAAACCATTCGTTGGGCCCATAAGACACGAGCTACCATTAGTCACACTATGGACTGCGGTCATATATCCCCAACCAGATCCTGGAACTTGAATTTCAACTGTTGAGCTCAAATCACTCATATCAGCTCTAGCTAAGGCAGGTAAACTAACAAGATTTTCTCTATATGCCCTTCGATGAACTTCTACTGCCTCTGGAGATACTCTACCTTCAATGATCTCAGCCAGCCACTTAAACTCTTTGTCAGTATATGCTTTGCGGCACAGCTTATTAGTAATTTCAAACCATTTTCTAATAATTCTACCTTGCTGAGTAAGAATTTCGTGTTCATTTTTAGAAATATAAAATGGCTCTGGCCCGACAACGCAGTTGCAATCATCTGCTCCGCCATAACCTATTTTAAGCTGATCATAATACTTCTTAATTCCTTTTGCTTTTTCAATTTTATTTTTTATTTCACTCACTTTAATCACCTCCAATTTTTTCAGCTATTTACCAAAGATCATCTAAAGGATGATATTCGTAATGACTAATTTCTATGGAATTAAATAACAAGAAAACTAGAACAATAATAATTATAATTATTATGAAATTTTTTATTTTCTGCTCCACTATCTTCTCCTCATATTTTCAATGAACATTTTTTCGACCCAATCAAAAAACCTCCCGTCCTCACGCATACGCAAAAAACGTATACACAAGGACGGGAGGTCTATAAAATCTATCCAGTCTTTAAACAATTTGCATAATTTTGCCAAATAAATATATGAATAAAAGCAAATTAATACAAAAAGTTGTACAAAAAACCAATAAAAAAGACACCCCGCGGTGCCACCTTGATTTCCCAACTTATTTAACTAAGTCAAGACACTTCAAGTGCTTTGGATCACCAACACACTTTATCCTATGATTACGGAGGAAGCCGAGTAAACACACTTTCTTAGCCTATACTAGCCAAAAAATAGCACTTACCATCTCACTATGCCCAACCCCTGATTGCTCAGGGACATAGATCAAAGATATTATAATTGTCAATGTATTAGTGTCATTATACACGTCTGACAGGATTTGTCAAATCAGTTACTCTATTCCAAATCATCTTTCACTCGAAGTAGCGCTGATAACGCACTTCTTTCCTGCTCATCAAGCTTGTTCGAAATGTATTTAATATTCGATATCATCTGCGGTACAAAAATATGCTCCAGCGCATTTACCCTTCGTCTTGTCTTCTCAATTTCTTCTGATAAAAGCCTGGCTGAATGTTCTGTTTGCGCCAACTCAATAATATCACTAAGTGTATCAGAAAAAATCTTTAAACTAGTATCTAATCCTGATGATGTTGAAGCTAGTGAATAACACACGTGATCTCCTTTCTCTGAATATTCAAACTCAGGAACCGTAACGCTCATCACATTTTTTATCTTAACTCCAAGGCTCACCTCTTTAGAAGGCCATGCCATCACCTCTTCAGTTACTTCAGGGCGCATGTCCGCCGCAGCAAAAACAAAAGCTTTAAAGCCATCAGCCATATCTGCTTCAACGTTTCCTCGAAGCTCTTTTACGCGCCTGATAATACCCATAAACTCCTTCATTAAACCATCTCTTTTTTCTTTAAGAAGTTTATGGCCGCGCTTAGCCACCTTCAATTTGGCTTTCAAACGGATCAGCTCCATTCTTGTTGGATTGATTTTTTTACCTGCCATCGCAATTAAAAATTAAATAATTAAAAATTTATTCTTTACTCTTAGGTAAATACTTCTCTATATGCTCTTCTTTCAATCTCTTAAGTTCTGCCTTTGGTAGAATTGTGAACAGATCCCAAGCAATACTTAATGTTTCTAAAATATCTCTATCTTCATCTTCACCTTGAGCAATAAAACGGTTTTCAAAACCTTCAGCAAATTTTACATATTTCTTATCAACTTCAGATAATGCTGCTTCACCTAAAATGACTGCTAGCTCTTTGGCTTCTTTACCACGAGCATAAGCTGAATAAAGTTGGTTAAATACACCTGAATGGTCTTCTCTTGTTTTACCCTCACCAATACCTTTACTCATCAGACGAGATAGACAAGGCAACACATCTACTGGTGGTTTAATTCCCTGTTTGTAGAGCGGACGAGATAAAATAATTTGCCCTTCAGTAATGTAACCAGTCAAATCTGGAATTGGATGAGTTTTATCATCTTCAGGCATAGTCAAAATAGGAATTTGAGTAATCGATCCCTCAAGACCCTTAATTCTACCAGCTCTTTCATATAGAGTGGCTAGGTCAGTATATAGGTACCCCGGATATCCACGTCTTCCTGGAATTTCTTTTCTAGCAGCAGCAACTTCTCTAAGTGCCTCACAATAGTTCGTCAAGTCAGTTAGAATTACAAGTACGTGCATTCCTTTTTCAAAAGCAAGATATTCTGCAGTAGTTAGAGCAAGTCTAGGAAGTGTAATTCTCTCAACCACAGGATCATCAGCTAAATTAAGAAACATGACAGCTCGCTCAATAGCTCCTGTTTGATGAAATTCATTAGTAAAGTATTCTGCTTCTTCAAAGGTAATACCCATAGCTCCAAAAACTACAGCAAAATCTGTATCATCTGCGACAACTTCACCTTTAGGGCTGACCTGGACTACTTTCGCTTGTCTGGCAATTTGAGCTGCAATATTATTGTGTGGCAAGCCAGCACCAGAAAATATTGGAAGCTTTTGACCACGAACTAAGGTATTTAATCCATCAATAGTTGAAATTCCTGTTTGGATAAAATCATTTGGATAATCTCTTGAATATGGATTAATTGGGCTACCATTAATGTTTAGCTTTTTTTCTGGAATAATTTGAGCTCCACCATCTTTTGCATTACCAGCTCCATCAAAAACTCTTCCCATCATATCAGTAGACACAGGTAGTTCCATCACTCGACCCAAAAATTTTGCACTTGAGTCTTGCATGCTAATTCCACGAGTATCTTCAAACATCTGCATGACTGCTCTGTCTTCAGACACTTCCAGCACTCTACCGCGACGAATTTCGCCATTGGGCAATTTAATGTCTGCCAGTTCCTCGTACTTGACGCCTTCAACACCTTCGACGATTAGCAGAGGTCCAGCAACTTGTTTAATTGTTTTGTACTCTTTTTGTGACATAGTTTCTAAGATAATTTATCAATTGAATTTTTAACTTCTTCTATAAGTTTAACAAGTTCATCACTTTTCTCTTCTGCCACAAGTTTTGACCTGCCAATTCTCTCTTTAACTGGAACGTCTCTAATAACATCAAGCTTAACGCCTCGGTCTAATGCTTTATTGGCACTTTCATGAAAAGTAATAATTGCTTTAAGCATTAAGTGTTGTTTTTTAAGCGAGCTATATGTATCTACATCATCAAATGCATTTTGCATTAGAAAGTCTTCTCGAAGTGATCTTGAAGTCTCAAGGAGTAGTTGCTCACGAGCAGATAGCGCGTCGAGTCCAACAAGTCTGACAATTTCCTCTAACTCTGACTCTTTTTGTAAAATCTTCATAGCTTCATCTCTTAGAGCTGGGAAATCTTCAGCAACTTCTTTTTGTAGATAATCTGTAAGAACTTCACTATACAAAGAATAACTAGTTAACCAATTAATTGAAGGGAAATGTCTTCTGTAGGCTAGCTCTGCCTCAAGTGACCAAAATACCTTTGTTACTCGAAGTGTATTTTGTGTTACCGGTTCTGAAAGATCTCCTCCAGGAGGGCTTACCGCCCCAACTACAGTTAGAGATCCCTGTCTAGCTTCTGTACCTATAGTTTTTACAATTCCAGCTCTTTCATAAAAAGCAGCTGTACGTGAGCCTAGGTAAGCAGGATATCCTTCTTCACCAGGCATCTCTTCAAGTCTACCTGAAATTTCTCTCATAGCTTCAGCCCATCGTGAGGTAGAATCAGCCATCAGAGCCACATTATAGCCCATATCGCGGAAATATTCAGCAATTGTGATGCCAGTGTATACTGAAGCTTCTCTAGCCGCTACGGGCATGTTTGAGGTATTAGCGATAAGCACTGTTCTTTCCATCAAAGGTTTACCAGATTTAGGATCTTTAAGTTCAGGAAATTCCATCAGTACATCAGTCATCTCGTTTCCACGCTCTCCGCAACCAATAAATATGATAATGTCAGCATCAGCCCATTTAGCCAGCTGATGTTGAATTACTGTCTTTCCGGCTCCAAAAGGGCCAGGTACACAACCCGCACCACCTTTAGAAATTGGAAAAAATGTATCAACAATTCTTTGTCCTGTTAAAAGTGGAATATTTGGTACAAGTTTCTCAGCCACTGGTCGAGGATCACGAATAGGCCATTTTTGCACCATAGTGATATCTTCACCACCGACGCGCGCTACAACTTCATTAATAGTAAATTTTCCATCCTTAACACTATCAACTTTAGCTTCTTTTATATGAGGTGGCACCATTATTTTATGAACAATCAAACTTGTCTCAACTACCTCACCAAGCACGTCCCCTGCTTTTACACTGTCTCCTGATTTTACTTTTGATTTAAACTCCCATTCTTTCTTTTCATCAAGCGCTGAAACTTCAATACCACGGGATATAAATACACCAGACTCTTTTTCAAGTCCTTGAAGTGGTCTTTGAATTCCATCATAAAATGAAGTAAGCATGCCTGGCCCTAAAGTTACAGCTAGTGGTGTTCCGGTTCTATGTACAGGCTCACCCGGTCCGAGTCCAGCAGTATCTTCATAGACCTGAATATATGCCAAATCACCCTGAAGACGAATAATCTCGCCCACAAGTTTCATATCTGACACTTTAACCACCTCGTACATCTTGGCTCCACTCATGCCTGACGCCACAACCAATGGTCCTGCTACTTTAATAATTTTACCTTCTTTATCCATATATTTCTTTTAATTAGTTTTGTTAAAAAATTTAATTTTCAAAATTAATCCTCCTTTGATAAAATATCACTTCCAACTGCTCTCTCAACAATACTTTTAAGTTCTTTTTCACCTAACCCTAAACTTCCAAGAGGCGACGGCAACACTGTCACTGCAGGTAAAGTTCTAGCTTTAAGCTCATTTAATGGCTCACTTAGTTTATCTGCCCAATCTTCAGTTACGAGAAGAACTCCAAATTTTCCGTCTTTAGCACTTTCAAGTGCGCTAAGACCTTCTTCGACTGAACTAACCGGCAAAGCTGTTAAACCAAGTGCCTTAAAACCAGCAATTACTTGCGGTGACCCTAGTATTCCAATTTTGTATTCATTTTCCATCTATATAATAGTATTTAATAAATTTCTCTAACCATATTTTCAATTTCTCTAGCCGGAATATTATTTAATTTTCCTGTCATTATTAAACGCACATTTCTAATTGCATTTTTCTTTGCCATATAATAGGCAATTACAACCTCAGGTCCAAAATCAATAAATTTTGCTTTTCTAATATAATCTAGCTCGATATTTTCCAGATCTCTTTCAAGCTCAGACAGTGAACTTGATTTTAAATAATTGTCGAGCAACTCTCTAGTACTATTTGGCAAATGCATTCTTATATTTGACATTGCTTCTTCCTCACTAGATCCTAAAATATTTACAAAAAAATCTTCCTTAATTTCTCCACCAGGAACCAGCTCTTCTGCGAGTCTTACCTTATCATATTCAAGCTTTTTCGCTCTAATAAAAATCTTAAGGTTAGCAATATCAATCTGCCAACTTACTAAATTCGAGATCCATTCATTATTAAAACCCTCAGCACTTTTGGCATGCTCAGCAAAAAAAGCTTTGTCGCACAATCGATCAATATCTCGTGGTAAAACTTCAGATCCTAAATTTGCTACCACATATTCATATCCATCTTTAAGATAATCAGCCATATCAATATTTTTTTCACCACCAACTAATGCTTTCACCTTTACGGGCTCTACGTTTCCAAGTGGAGATACGTTTTCGCTCAAGTCACGCTCTAAATACTTTTCTTTAAGCATCAATTTCAAATTATGAAAATCATGACGCTTAAAAGCAAACTCAGCAATTTTTTTATCCGGTGTCATTTCAATTACCCTAGCGCGAGCCTGTTCCAGATCAGCGTCTAGTGCACGTACAAATTCTTCAGGAGGTGTATCAAGCACATTGTCAAAATAGTCAGTGTCATGAAATACCTTAAAAGCACTGGCCAGATCAGGAGCATCTACCATTCTTTTTATGTCCGTTGGATTTAGGAGTTTGTTTTCCCAAAAACGAACTACTCCGGCTGCATATAGATAATCAGATCTACTCATCTAAAACAAATTAATTACTAAACAATTTACTAGCCACCTCAGCTTCAGTTTGCTCTTTTAGCTGAGAAATAAGTTCTGGCCAACTATTATCAATGGTCATCTTGTCAGATTGCCAGATAAAACCACCTGAATCCTTAGCTGGTACAGTTTTTCCACCGCTTGGTAACTCTTTGCTAAGTTTTTCAACCAATTTCTTTTTTTCACCTTCAGGCTTATTTTCCAATTTTTCTAGTGCCTTAGCGTAAACCTGATCAATTATCTCTCTTTTGCTCCTAAGAAGTTCTTGCCTGAGCTTTGATTTGCGAGCAAAAAGCTTCATTTCAGCATTCTTTTGAGCTTCTCTTTTTGCTTTAACCAAAATCTCCTCACGAGTTCTTTCTACTCTGAGTTTGTGTTCTGCTTTTAGCTCACTTTCCTTTCCACTAAATTCATCTTTAATCTTTTTTATTTCTTTAGCAGTATCTTTTTCCAAAGATTGTATTATGTTATCTAAAGACATGTTCGAATGTTTAACGAGAGTTGGAGTTATTAGGTAACGACAACGGGCACTGCGTAGCAGTGACCTACCCCTAATTATTAACTCCGAGTAATGAGAACGGGCACTCTGTTATACCGAAGGTATCAGAGTGACCTACTCATTAAGAAATAAATTCACTGACTACAACCAAAAACTAACCAATTTGAATACCATTTAACATAAGAATAGTAGCAAGTAAACCAAGCACTGCGTATGTTTCTACAACAGCAGCAAAGATAATACCCTTACCAGATTCCCCTGGTTTTTTAGCAACGATTCCTACACCAGCTGCTGAAACTCTACCCTGATAAAGACCAGATAAAAGTCCAGTCAAAGCGATTGGCAGACAAGCAAAAAAGATTTGCCATCCAGCTGCCACAGACAGTTCAACAACTTCTCCTCCAAGTAGACCAATTTTTTGCATGGCCATAATAGCGCCCAAAAAACCGTAAATACCCTGAGTACCTGGCAAAGCTTGTAGTAAAAGCACTTTACCAAATTTATCAGGATCTTCTGAAACAAGTCCTGAAGCAGCTCTACCCGCAGTACCGGTACCTAGAATTGATCCGATACCAGCTAAACTGACGGCAAGGATAGCTCCAGCAATAGCGAATGCTAAACCCATATATTTCCTTTCTTATGACTTTTCAACCTTAAGCTAAAAAGTCGGTTAATAATAAAATTTATAATATAATGTGTAGGTCACTGCAAATCAGTGCCCGTCTTAACAGTCCACCGGACTATTAAGACTCATCCAAATTTACATACTTGGCTGTTTTCTTAAGTGGCTTAAATCTGGTTCCACCACCTTCCATAAACTTTGGAAAAAATTCAACATATTGTAGACGTCCTGAATGAATGAAACTTCCAAGTGCATTAATAGCTAGATTAAATAAATGTCCACCAATAAGAATTGCAATTGCTACAAACCAGCCAACGTAAGGAATCATATCTTTAAAGAGCATGGCTACCATATTTATAACCATTGCAATAATTCCAGTTGAAAGACCAAGTGCTAAAAGCCTAGAATAACTCATCACATCTGAAAAATATCCAACTAGATCATATAAACTCAACACTCCAAGCGGTAATTTAAGAAACATATTTTTACTTCTTCTTCCCTGAGTTAGCACAAGCAACAACACAGCCCCATAAATCCAATACTTTCCGATACTGACAAGTCCTTCGCTAGCAAGTACATTACCAGCAACTAACCAGAAAGCTAACCCAAAAATAAACAGTAACCAAGCTCCTGAATCAAAACTCTTGCCGTAATCTTTTCTTTTGATCTGATAAAACAAATTAATAGCTATTCCAACAACCACTTGAATCCCACCGAGAATTAGAGAAAATACCAGCATCGTCAACGGGCTTGTCACCGGATCAATCACTTTCATTGAAAGTAACAAACTAGTAATTGCATTTTGAGGTAATTCATCAAGCACTAAACCAAACCATCCACCAAATAACGCTCCAATGATAAAAGTAGAAATTCCAGCATATACAAGTAATCTGAAAAATCCCTGCTTCTTTCTAGGAACTTTTAATATTTTAATAGCAAGGTATGAAAACACAGCTAGAAGTATTCCGTATCCTGCGTCAGACAAGCAAAGTCCAAAAAACAATATGAAAAATGGCGCTAAATATGGAGTCGGATCAAGCTCAACTCTCTTTGGTGCTCCATAAATGTTTGTAACTGACTCAAATGGACTTACCACTACATTATTTTTAAGTACAATAGGCACATCTTCATCTTCACCAATAGCTATATCAATAATGTGAACATTTTTAGTTTTTTTAGATAATTTCTCTTCAAGTACTTTAATCAAGTCTTTATCAATAAAACCAACCAAACTAAACGTCTTTTTACTAGTACTTGCATTTTGTGCTGCCTCAATTTTATCTCTTTGCCAGCCAAGATAATCAAAAACTATCTTTAAATCATTTTCATTTTTAGCTAACTCTTGTGCTTCACCTGTTAATTTCAAAATATCCTTTTCAAGCATATCAATTTCTCGTTCTTTTTCACTTATTACGTGAGAAGGTAAGCTATCAAGCTCAGGCAGGCTGACTTCTTTGAATTCAACTTCAGATAAAACCTCTTCGACTTCACTAGCTACTTTATTAAGATATACCAACACTAATTTTACCTGCTTTTCATCTGGATTAAGTCTAGTCACAGAAATAGGCAATTTTTTACTACCAAGAGCAATATCAAAATTTTCACTCTTAGTACTTTCAAGTATTCCGATTTTTACTTTAATATTATCTGAATCAACATCCTGATAATTAAAATTCATCCCTTTCCATGGTCTAATTTCTTCAATTTCAGCTTTAAGCGCAACTATCTTGTTTTCTTTCAAATTAATTTGCTCTTCCAACTCTTCAGATTTTTTAATAACGCTTTTGTAGTCAAAGTCTTTCACAAGATCTCTAATTTTACTATCCGTTATATTAATTCCTGAATTTAGAGCAGCTATAAGCTTGGCCCGAAGACTAATTTTCTCTTCTACTTTATATCGACCAACAAAATCTAGACTAAATTTTGTTTGAGCCAGATCATATTCAATTCCACTAAGCTCATCAGCTAAATCAGTATTTTCATTTCTATTTTCCACCAGTTGAATTTCTCCCATATCATAAATCACATCAAGTACTTTATCTTGATCACGACTGAGCCCCAGTAATCCAATTTTAGCCATTTCTGCTTGTGCCATTGTCTTAGACTTACTAATTTTATAATTTATCTGCTACTGTACCTGCTAATTCATCAATTAATTTTTGATCTACTTTTTTAAGAGAAGATACTTTCTTTTTATGCTCTTCTTCGATACCTGATTCTTTCTTTCCTGCTTCTTCGAGAGCTTTCTTATTGATAGCTTCAATTTCGCTTTTTAGACTATCAGTCATGTTGTCAATCTCTAATTCTTGATCTTTTTTAAGACTTATCAAGTCCTCGCGAGCATTATCGCTCGCTTTAGCTACATCATTTTCAAGCTCATCTTCCTTTGTTTGGATTTCTTTTAATGGATCATTTACCATATTATTATTTTTTATTATTAAAAAATTATAGAAAAATAGAAGTAACGCAAATGTGCTAATTATTGGGTATTCTAGGCTAGATCTTAGCCTAAAAGACAAAAAGTATCTAAAATACCTATAATTAGCACATATTTATGGAAACATTTATCCACAATTGTATTTAATACCATTCTAGAACGTATTTATTAACTAGTCAAGATCCTCAATTTCTAACCAAATCTACTATTGACAAATATATATAAATATGCTAAGGTAACACCAATTAAAGTACCCTAAAAATCCAATTATCTAGGAGAAAAGACAATTCATTAACCCAAAGCGGAGGAAGCACCATGAGAAAAACATTAGTTGTAGCAACATTGTTACTGGCAACATTATTTGTATTTTCATCATTTCCGGCTTTTGCGCAAACTGAGCGCAAAAAAATTGTTATGTATGAAGACGAATTAACCTCTGATCAATTGGCCAAATCAAAAGTTGATCAACAAATTGAAAAATATGAGCAATACGGTGACATTTATTCCAAAATGAACGCTATCGCAGATGGATCCGGAAAGTTACTATCCAACATCTCAACTGAGGTCAACAAATTCGCTGATACCAAAGTCGGACTCTTTACAGTTATAATGATATTTTATACTGTTATCGGTAATGATATAATACGAATTTTAGCAAGTTCTATTGTGTTTTTACTTATTACCCCACTGTTCGTCTGGTCATATAAGAAAAATTGCATTCCGAGAAATGTACTTGAAACAGAAAAAGGTGAAGGAAAAGACAAATTAAAAACATACACATTAATAAATGAACCCGACGATAGCATTTATGCATCTCAATGGTCACATGTTATTTGCTTTGCTGTATTTCTTATAATTAATATGCTCGTAGCTTTTGGCTAAAATCAAATATAAAAAAAACCAAATCAACGTGATTCTTAATCACGTTGTTTTTTATTACCCAAATATTGACAAAATACTCAAAAAGTCCTACGTTTAACTCATAATAAATACAAAAAATCTAATAATAATATAAGGAGAACAGGCCATGGCAAATCTAGGTCAAGAAATCATCGAAAATCATAGCTCAATCCAGGCACGAATAATCGACGGTATCACCATCCTCATAATAACCGGCACAAACATTATCGGAGAAATTCCAGAACTACTTGAACAAAAAGCAGATGAAGCAATCACTAACGGCAACTGCAATATTATAATCGACCTTTCCCAAGCTTTTTTAATGGATTCCACTGGACTTGGGAAAATAATAGCTATTCACGTAAAAACTTTTCGAGCAGGAGGATGCCTAAAATTATCAGGCACACTAAATAATAATATTAGTAACCTCTTAAAGATCACCAGAGTCATTGATCTTGTTGATCATTATCCAAACTATCGAAGCGCATTAAATAGCTTTAAAAAATAACCAGGAAAGGTGTTTACTTATGACAATCAAAACGCATTTTACTACGGAACTGAAAAACAAAGTAATGATAATTCACATTTTTGGAACATTGATTGTTAGCAATTCATTAACTAAACTAGATTCAGAAATAAAAAAACTATTAAGCAAGGATTTTAAAAATTTTATCTTAGATCTCACTAAGGTGACTCATATTAATTCGAGTGGCCTAGGAGTTCTAATCTATACTCATTCTGAGTCAACTAGCGTAGGTGGCAAAATGGTTATTGCTGGCGCAAAAAATGAAGTTGTAACTCTTCTTAATAAAACTAGAGTCTGCAGCTTATTTGAATGCTTCAAAACAGTCGAAGATGCATTAAAAGAATTTCCACCGGCAAAGGAGGAAAAAAATGAACTTAAAAATTGAAATAAAAGATAATATCGCAATTATTTTTCTTTCTGCAAATACAGTGGGCGGAAGTGATGACTCTGCAAAACTTCAAGGTATAATAAACTTATTACTACCATTTAAGCAAATTGAAATAATTATAGTAGATCTTGAAGAAGTAAGATGGATTAATGCTCGTGGAATCGGGGCACTCATGGGCGCTCAATCCGAGCTAGCAAAACTTAAAATAAAATATCTCATCTCAGGAACAAATGAATCTATTGCCAACAAATTTAAAATGATGAAACTAGATATTGTCTTTAAATTATTTAAAACCATCGCCTTGGCCAAAGAGAGCTTATTAAAAAATGAATAAAATAAAACGGGATTAAAATTAATCCCGCTTTTTTAATATAAAAAATTAATCTTCCATCTTTGGTTTATCTATTTCGAGTACATCAATTTTCTTTTCACTTTCAGTAATTTTAACCACATCTTTATCAATCTTATTCAGCTCTCTGTAAGCTGTATTATATGAATTAACGGTTGTACTGATATGATTACCCAATTTTTTAAAGTATTCATCGTAATTAACAATATGTTTTTGTAATACTTCAACATTTTTTCTAATCTGCTTAGCTGATTCTTCTATTTGCAAAGCCTTTAGGCCTTGAAGGACTGTTTGCAGGTAAGCAGCAAAAGTAGTCGGCGACACAATAATCACCTTTCTCTCGTTAAAAGCATAATCAATCAAACTCCTAGTGTTTACCTTAACAGCTCCAATTTCATTTATAAGCAAATCATAATATATTCCCTCAGCCGGTATATACATAAAAGCAAACTCAAGCGTGTCCTCTGCAGGCCTGATATATTTAGCTGTTTCATCAATCCTTTTCTTAAGATCATTTTTAAAAGCTTTTTCTAGCTCAACCTTTTTATCCTTATCAGTCTCATCAATAATTCTCCTATAATTCTCAAGTGAAAATTTTGCATCCACCGGCAAAATCTTATCTCTCATCTTAACTACCGCGTCCACTGTTTCACCATTTTTAAATCTATACTGCATCTCATATGATCCAGGAGGCAATACATTACCAAGTATCATCTCAAGCCCTGCTTCACCAAGCGACCCTCTATTTTTAGAGTTAGACAATACCTTTTCCAAATTTTTAAGCTGCCCAGTAAAATCAATCACCTGCTTATTGGTTGACTCTAATTTTTCCAATTTACTAGTTACATCTTTTACAATTCCAGATGTTTGAAATGCCTGCTTTTGAATAAAATCTAAATTCTTCTCAAGGCTCCCTTTCATTTCATCTTTAATCTTTCCAATCTCATCATGAACTAACTTAAGCTTGTCGTCTTGGCCATCGTCTTTGTCTTCCTTTTTTAAGTTAAGCCAAATTAGGATGGCAAAGCCAGCTACAACTACAATTAAAAATATTATTTGAAAAAATGTTGACATTTTAATTTTCTGTTAACTTATCTAAATACTGTTGCAAAATTATTTGTGCTGAGCCCTCATCAATTCCCTGCCCATCACTTCTCTTACTAGCCTGAACACTCGACAATCTCTCATCTTCTGTAACCACCATTACTTTTGTGCTCTCCTCAAGAGCTCCTACAAAAAACATGACCTCCTCAGTCTTTTTAGTATACTCCCCTTTCATTGACAGTGGCAAACCAACAACAATCTTATCCACTTCTTCCCTCTCGCAAATTTCAGCAATATTTATAAATAATTTTCCAGTAGCTTTAAGTGTATCATAGACGAATGCTTGCCTTTGCTCTCTGTCAGACAGCGCCAGCCCAATATTTTTTGTACCGTAATCAATTCCAAGTATTTTTCCGCTACACCTTCTACTCACTTCACTAAATTCATCTTGATTTAGACCAACAAAATTAAGAGCCTTTTCACGCTCCAGCTTAGCTTTATCTTTTTTAATATCTTCACTCATATTTTGTTAAAATTTCAGCTCCCCTACTAGTAACAAATATTGTATTTTCGTGATGTGCTGTCATACATTTATCCCTACTGACCGCAGTCCAGCCGTCATCTAATGTTTCCAGCTCATAATCCCCAGCACACACCATTGGCTCAATAGCTAGTACCATCCCAGCTTTAAGCATCTCGCCTGTTCCCTTTTTACCATAGTTAGGAATCTTGGGAGATTCATGCACCTTGTACCCCACTCCATGACCACTCAAGCAACGAACCACAGAAAATCCATGAGATTCAACATATTTTTGAACTACGTAACCAATATCTCCCACGTAAGCTCCAGGCTTAACAGCTTTTAGTGCCTTATTAAAAGATTTTTCAGTTATTTTTATAAGCTTCTCGCCTTCTTTTGAAATTGCTCCCACTGCAACAGTACGAGCCATATCAGTGTACATCCCTTTTTCTGCTCTCCATTGCATTCCAATATCAACTCCCACAATATCTCCCTCTTTTAAAATTAAATCACTATGAGGCACGCCATGAACTACTGCTTCATTGACAGACACACACAGTGTTGCCGGAAATCCTTCATGGCCTTTAAATGAAGGTCTGCCACCAGCTTCCAAAATTAGCTCTTCGGCGTAACTGTCCAGATCAATCGCTTTTACCCCAGGCTCTATGCGAGCAATTACCATATCTAAAATTTTGGCCAATTTAGCTCCGCCAATCCTTAGTATATCTATTTCTTCTGTTGATTTAATTGATATCATTTTAATAAACTTGAGTATGACTCCCAATGTCAAGTAATAAAACACGATCTGGGGTTATTGATAAATACACAATCCTTATATCTCCGGTCACCCAAAAAGCACGAAAGTCAGTCTTTTTTCCATGAAGAACATAATTTTTTAAAATTGGATGATATGGATTACGAATAAATAAATCTAATCTTTCTTCTATTTTTACAACCAATCTTTTATTTTTAGCTATCCTTTTTCTATATGACTTCTTAAATGAAGGATGATACTCAATTATCATAAGCATTAATTATTTATCTAAATCCTTCATTAAAGAAGTAACCTCTTTAAATTTTTTAGTCTTTACTTTTCCTGCCTTAACTTCATCAACCATTTTTACATAGCGTGCCTCATTTACTTCCGATAAATCAATTGCCGGATTAATAAACTGAAAACGAATCTCCTCATTAGCAAATTGACTTAAAAAAAGCCTGATCACTTCCTGAACAGACGAGAAACCACCTTGGTTAGCAACTCTAACAGCCTGATTTCGCAATTTTTTATCAACCGGTATTTGAATAATTGTTTGAGCCATATATAATTATATTTAATTAATAACACATTATAATTATAACATTTTGATAATATTTGTCAAATCATTTAAAATATCTTTAATATCTCCTGACTCACTTCATCAATTGATGGCATCCCATCAATCTTATGATAAATCCCTTTTGATTTATAATAATCAATCACCGGCTCAGTAAGCTCGTGATATGTGGCTAATCTTTTAGTAACTGCTTCTGGCTTTTCGTCACCGCGAACCACCAACTTCTCTCCATCATGATCACAAACCCCTTCTCTAGCAGATTTTTTGTATTCAGTGTGATATACAGTCTGACACTTAGGGCACGTCCTTCTTCCGCCAATTCTTCGAATTGCCTCTTTATCACTAATATGTACCTCAATCACATGAGTTAATTGATCAACTGAATCTAAAAATTGAGCTTGAGATAAATTGCGAGGATAGCCGTCTAGAATATATCCCTCACTACCATCACTACTTATTTTATCTGAAATTATCTGATTGACCATCTCGTCAGACACGAGTTGACCACTATTCATAATTTCAGCCAATTTTTTACCCGCCTCATCCCCATCAGCAACCCTTTGACGTAAAACATTCCCTGTTGAAAAAATAGGTAAATTAAATTTTTTTGAGAGCATTTCTGCCTGAGTCCCTTTACCTGATGCTTGGGGACCGATAAATAAGATTTTATTCATAATATTTTTTTCAAATTTTTAATATCAATTTCAGATAAACCAAGTTCTCTTCTTTTAATGGACAATTGTCTAATAATTTCCTTGTATTCCCATTTACTAACTCCACCATCATCAAGCTGAGCAATCAATTCCCTTTCAACTAATTTCTTCTGTTTGGAGTCAAGACTTTCCACACTCCAAACAAGATCAACAATATCACGTCGATTAAGTTTAGACTTATCAGAAAAAGAAACTTTTCTTTTTCTTTTTGATGGACCGAATAGGAAACCTAAAAAACTCATATATTATTTATAATTTTTTTAATAAAATCCTCTTTTTTCTGGGTATAGATTTCCCTCTTATCCTCATATTTACTAGCTAACTCTTCTTTCAATTCCGAATACTTTTCTGCCGCATCCTTATTCTTGGAAAGATAATTTCTAAATATAATCATTTCTTCAATATAGCCACTACCTTTTTCTCCAATATGAAGGTAATGAGTTCTTTTCTCTTCTGGGCCTTTGGTAAAAAATAATCTTTCTTTTCTGTTATCATCTTTTTTCAACTCATATCCTATTTCTCTAAGCTTCTCAATATACCTATCTACCTTACTAAAAGATGAGACAATAAGTCCTATATCTACAATTGGCTTAGCAAGTATTCCTGGAATAGCTGTGCTACCAATATGTTGCGAGTCGATCAAATCATTACCAAAGACTTTTCTTAACTTACTTTCTTCATTCTCAAAGCTATCTTTCCATTTATAATTGTATTTAACTAATTTAACTGTTCCTCTTTTTAATCCAATCATATAATTATTTAAGCTCATACGCCATTAATCCAAAATCCTTAATCTTTTCTTTATAATTTGGAAAACTATAATACATTTTTTCTAATTCCTCTTCTGATTTAACAAACGGATTAATATCTTCCACCTTATATCTCAAAAGCATTTCAGAAATACTTTTAAATCTAGTTGCTTTCTTCACAATTTTAACAAATTTATCAGATCCGCACACTATTATAATAGAATCACCTGAATTAATTGTACTATATTTAGAGCTCGCTGCCCTTGTCTCAACCTTTTTTCTTCCATTTCTAATTGCTTCAAAAGAATCCCTATCAACTTCTCGAAATTTAAATTTTATTTCTCTTATTTCCATATATTTTAAGCCCCATGGCATTTTTTAAACTTTTTCCCGCTACCACAATGGCATGGCTCATTTCTACCAATTTTCTCCTTTTTCTCAACAGGTGCTTCTTGAATCTGAGTACCAGATACCGATCCGACCTTAGCCGGCTTAGTCACACTTACGCTATCACCCCCAGAAACAAGTTTTTTAAATCCACCTTCCTGGCTGCTAGTTTTCTCTGCTCCCTTAAATTGTAAATTCTTGTTTTGACCATCCTTATCAGCCGGAGTAGCACCTATTTTAAATATAGAATAAGCAACCTGCTTTTGGATATTATTCTGAAGTGTTATAAACATCTGATAAGATTCCCTCTTATATTCAATCAAAGGATCTTTTTGAGCGTAACCCCTAAGTCCAATACCCGTTCTCAAATGGTCTATCGCATCAATGTGTTCTACCCAGAGCATATCAATTGAGCGAATAAGTATCATCTTCTCAACCTCCTGCATTGGCTTGACCTTACCTTTATCATCTTTAGCTAGTGAATTTATCTTCTCTCCAAGTTCACCATAGCTTTTGTGAAGCAGTTCAATTAAATAAGTAATTATCTTATCCCTGGCTCTGGCATCTTCAGCTTTATCGCCAGCTGTTTTTTGTAAATCATCCATTTTAAGTCGAACTTCAAGTGGTAGGGGAAATATGGTATCAACCACCTCATATATCTCATCAATGTTCCATGCGCTTTCATCATCAGATTGAGTATGAAAACTAATCACTTGCTCAATTTCAGTTTCCACATATTCTAAAATCATTTCACGAAATGAATTCTTTCCTTCCTCATCCTTCTCAGCAACCTTGCCTTCTTTCAAAAGCTCAAACAATTCTAAAATCCTGTCTCTTTTTCGGTAAATTACTTCTCTGTGCTTGTTAATAACATCATCATATTCGAGTAAATGTTTTCTTGTATCAAAATTATGTCCCTCAACTTTCTTCTGAGCAGTTTCAAGTGATTTTGAAATCATAGCATGCTCAATCGGTACATCATCAGGCAATCCCAGTTTATTCATCACAGATCCAATTCTGTCTGACCCAAATATGCGCATCAAATCATCTCCCGTTGAAACATAAAATCTAGTTTCACCTGGGTCCCCTTGGCGCCCAGCACGACCACGAAGCTGATTGTCAATTCGACGAGATTCATGTCTCTCAGTGCCTATTACATAAAGTCCACCTAATTTTTTAATTTCTTCATAACTCTCATTAGATTCACCCTCACCACCAAGCTTAATATCAACCCCACGTCCAGCCATATTGGTTGCAAGAGTAACTTTCCCTTTTTTACCAGCATCAGCAATAATTTGAGCTTCTTTTAAATGATTTTTAGCATTTAAAATATTGTGCTCAATTCCCTCTTGCCCAAGCAAATGAGCAAATAGTTCATTTTTCTCAATTGAAATTGTGCCCACCAATACCGGCTGTCCTTTTTCCTGCCGAGCTCTAATATCAGCAATTACTGCCTTAAACTTAGCTTCCTCATTTTTATATATCAAATCACCATGATCGATTCTTGTAATTGGTCTATTAGTTGGAATCACAATTACCTCTAAGTCATATATTTTAGAAAATTCTTCAGCTTCTGTGACTGCAGTACCTGTCATACCAGACAGCTTAGTATACATTCTAAAATAGTTTTGAAATGTAACTGTGGCCATTGTACGAGACTCTTGCTTAATAGCAACTCCTTCTTTAGCTTCGATTGCTTGATGAAGTCCTTCTGAATAGCGCCTGCCATACATCATGCGACCAGTAAATTCATCAACTATCACGATCTCATCATCTTTAACCACATAATCTTTATCACGCTGAAAAAGTACTTGAGCTTTTAGGGCTTGCTCAATATGGTGCACTTCACTAATACCTCCCTCAGTATAGATGTTGTCCACCCCTAACATTTCTTCCATCTTTTTAATTCCTTCTTCAGTCAAAGTAGATGCTCTCATCTTTTCATCTATATTATAGTCCTCACCTTCTTTAAGTCGAGGAATAAGTCGTGAAAATTTTAGATATTTTTCTCCAGCCTCTTCAGCTGGCGCTGATATAATAAGAGGGGTTCTGGCTTCATCAATTAAAATTGAATCAACTTCATCAATTATGGCAAAATTCCAACCTCTCTGCGCTTTCTCACTTGCATCAGGCACCATGTTATCCCTAAGGTAATCAAAGCCAAATTCGTTATTTGTCCCATAAGTAATATCTGCCGCGTAGGCCTCAGCTCTAGTGCATGGTTTTAATTTTTTAATTCGCTCATCATCAAATTCTTCATTTGAAAATTCCGCGTCATAAATGTATGCCTTATCATGTACAATTGTACCAACAGAAAGTCCAAGTGCATCATACACACTACCAATCCAACCTGCATCTCTTCGAGACAGATAATCATTAACAGTTACCACATGCACCCCTTTACTAGAAAGTGCGTTAAGAACCACTGCTGGACTAACTGCATAAGAAGTTTTTCCCTCACCCGTTTTCATCTCAGCGATATTTCCCTCATGAAGTACTTTGGCTCCAATCATCTGTACATCATAGTGTCCTGAACCCATTTTTCTAAACGCTGCTTCACGAGTAGCTGCAAATGCGTCCTCAAGCAGGTCTTCAAGACTTTTACCCTCTTGGACTTCCTTTTTCCAATTACCACCTAAAGCCTTGAGTTCGCTATCGCTCATTTTTTCATACTTACTACCCAAACTAGAAATACTTTCAACCATAGGTGAAAGCTTTTTTAAAATTTTTTCATTTGGATCACCAAAAATCTTAGTCAATATTGACATCTGTGTTTCGTTAATTATTACACTAACTTTATCATTTTTGTAAGTAAAAATCAAGTAACGCAAAAATAAAAGACTTTGTTTAAAACAAAGCCTTTTTTAACATATTTTTTTAACACATTTATTCTAGTGCCGCTATTATAACAGGAATAACAATGCAAGCAATAGCCACAAGCCACCATAGCGCAATTATCTGCTGTTGCGGATACCAAGCCAGTTTAGAAGGTGTTGTTACTTCAGTACCATCACTTCCGCTATCAAGTACTACTTCTCTTACTTTCATAAGTGCATTATCTCGCTCAAGCTGGCTAATTGAGTCTTGATTGTCCTTAAGCAATATTCTTTGTAATGTCCTTTTTGCACCTCTAATTTGCTCATACCAAATACCTATATCTGAAGATGGGGTCTGAAATAGCACAGCCGAATTTCCCTGCTTCAAATTTTTCCTATCCATATATTCTAATGCTTTACCCAAAAATTCATCAGCTTTTGTGATTGTTGGCGCATCTCCTGCAAGTTTAAGATAATCAGTACATCCAACTTTAAGGTCGTACCACCAAACAACGCTAAAAATAATTACTAAAACTAAAAGTATAGCACCAAGTGTCATTGACATTTTCATCGCTTATAATTCTCCTCAAATTAAATTAATATTTACGCGAATTAACAATTTACTTACTTTCTCCTCCTTTTTTTATATTTTTACCTATTTATGTAAATTTTACGTATTCAAACTAATATATATTATATATAGAACTTTGTCAAACAAAAAAGCCCTTGCTAGGGCTAAAATCAAATACTAAAACTTTTCTATCCTATATCAACTTTTTTGGCAAAAGTAAGATATACATACCACAAATTACAGATAATACTGCCATAATTAAAAAGATTGCATCAAAACTATAATTTTTTACGATCCACCCACCAAGAACTGCTGATGCTGCCGGAACTAAGTAGGCAATAGCATCATAAAAACTCCATTGCCATGCTGCATTTTTCCTATCAACATTTTTACCATAAAGTGAATGAAATGCCGGCCAAAAAAATGCGGCTGCAACACCCATCAAAACCTGAGCTACATAAAGCATGGCAACCTGATCTGCAAAGTAATACATCATATAGGCTCCAGCTATGATAAACTGAGCCCAAGCAAGGGCTAGCGTTCTTTCTTTTAGCTCATTTTCCCATTTACCAGTAATAAAAGTTAAAAGTCCAGTAGTCAACATAAAAATTGCCCAAGCATTTGAAGCAGTTTGAATATCTCCACCAATTTTTTCTACAAATATAGCGTAAATAGGTGAAAACATCCCAAAAGCAAAAATATATATACCAGAAATAACCAAGAGCGCTGAAAGCGGCTTGTTTATTACTGTTCTATCTCTTCTAAGTAGATGCCTAACAACATTGTGCATGCTTTAATTATAACAAATTCAAAAAAATTCTGCCAATTTTTGACAAACATAGGCAATGTATAATACAATTAAATATTAAAACGCACTACAATCAACTGAATAACTAGGAGGAATAATGAACCTGAGCGAGCAACAAATCAAAGAACTATTTACCAAATGGCACACAGAGCTACCTCCCAAAATGGGTGAAATTGAATTTAAAAAACTTTTTACCCAATTTTACGAAGAAGTTAAGCCAAGAAGTCGCTTTGGCCCACTGCAACTAGTAGTTGCCAACTCGCATCCAACTCTCGGCACTCAAGTTGCTAAAGAATTAGGAATTTCGCCTCTTGACTTTGAGCTTGACCGATTCCCGAACCAAGAGCCAAAAATAAGACGCTTAGGAGATGCTAGTGGTTGCGATGTATGCATCTTTAGCTCCCTGCATTCAAGATATAACACCATCGAAGAGTTAAAAGTGATATGTAATACCCTAGAAGGATCAGCTTCACGCGTATTTGGAGTTTTTCCATTCGTAAAAAATGGAAAATCAGATCACCAGAAAAGACATGGCGAACCAATTACATATAAATCAACTGCTGAAGTAATTTCTGAATCAGGAGTTGAAAATATCGCCATCTTTGACCAACATACTCCCGAACATGTCATGGCTTATGAAACTCGCCATACCAATCTTAAAAAAGTGCATCATATATATCTTATGAGACTGCTTATTGAATACGCCCTGGCTAATATGAATTTTGATGGGGTAATTGCTTTTGATGATGGTGGCTTTAAAAGAAATAAAACTATTGGCGTAAGCTTTCTGCAGTGTAATGACATTTCTTTTATCATTAAAGCACGTGATGCTCACACCAGAGAAGTCAGCATCAAAGACTCTGTTATTATCGGTGATGTCAAAGGCAAAAGAGTTATTACTTTTGAAGACTGTATTCAACAAGGCGGCACCTCTAAGGCCGGTGCAGAAATCGCCAAACACAATGGCGCTGATTACGTCGCCATGCTAGTAGTTCACAATGATTTCAGTGAAACCACTTTTAATCGGCTAAACCCTCTTCTTGAAGATGGTACAGTCGATGAAATTATTGTCGTCGAAACCCTGCCCATTATTCACAAGGAAAAGTGGCATAGAAATCTAAAAATATTAAGCCCAGCAAAATTTCTAGCCAGAGTAATTGACCACATTCATTGTGAAGGACATATGAGAGAATTCTTTCTCGAAATTTCATAAATAAATATAAAATAAAAAACCCTATCAAAAAAGATAGGGTTGTTTTTATATAAAAATTCTATTCCATCTCCACCACCTTAAATACATCTCCTGCTCCCATAGTCATAACTACCTCCCCAGATGCTACATTCTCTTTCAAATATTTTCTAATCAGTTCAAAGCTAGAAAAACTCTTAACTTTACTTACCCTTTTATATTTCTTATTCATAAGCACGACCAAGTCACTATTTTCGATCCCCCATTTATTATCTTCTCTTGCTGCATAAATTGGAGCTATCAACAAATTTTCTGCCAAATTAAGGCTCTCCGCAAATTCGCCCATAAAATCATTAGTTCTGGAATACAGATGTGGCTGATATATAATCCACACTTTCTTATTGCCAAATTTTTCTTTAACCGCCTGAAGAGTTGCTTTGATCTCAGTCGGATGATGAGCATAATCATCATAATATGAAATTCCTTCACTTTCACCTCTAAATTCAAACCTTCTCCATACTCCACTAAACTTAGATAAAACCTCCTGAATAATCTGAATTTTAATTTCTAAAATAGCCGCGACTGCAATCACGGAAAGTGCATTATACACATTAAATTTACCAGGTACCTTCAAACTAAATCTAATACCATCAAATTCCTTTAATTTCTTAGATTTAATTTCAAAGCGCACATTACCGTCTTCACCTACTTCAATATTCTCTGCCCTAAAATCAAGCCCATCTGCCTCAACTCCGAAACTAATTTTATTAGCCCTGCATCCGCGAGCAACATTTTTTGTATTTTTATCATCTCCGTTATATACCAACCAACCATCTTCTTTGATCTGAGATGCAAAAGTCTTAAAACTTTTTTTAACTCCTGTAATATTTTTAAAATAATCCAAGTGCTCTGCCTCAATATTTGTAATAACTCCGATACTTGGATAATAGTTTAAAAAATTATCCCGATACTCACAGGCCTCAGATACAATATATTCACTTTTACCCATTCTAAAATTGCCGTCATACTCTTTCAGCTGAGTTCCAATAAAAATTGTTGGGTCAAGCCCGGCTGCTTCAAGCAGTAGTCCCATCATTGAACTACTAGTACTTTTACCATGCATCCCAGCTACAGCAATTGTATATTTATCTTTTGATAATTCGCCCAAAATTTGATAAACCGTAAATACAGGCAACTTTAAATCATTAGCGCGAATAAGCTCTGGATTATCTAGCTCTATTGCTTCAGTTGTAATTACCAGATCAAATTCATTAGTCAAGTTAGCTACTGAATGCCCTTTAACTACACTTGCTCCAATTTTTTCTAGCTTATCGGTAATTTCACTCATCTCTCTGTCAGATCCTGAGACTTCTACTCCTCTCTCAATAAAAAAGCGGGCAACAGCGCTCATCATTATGCCACCGATGCCTATAAAATATATTTTTTTAGTTTTTTCAAAATCAATCATAAAAATTATATATAATAGCTAAACTAGCTATTCTTTTTTTTATCAAATTTTAAAGCAAGTTCTGCAATCTTTCCCTCAGCTCCCCATTTAATCACCTTATTAGCCCTACTGCCTAATTTTTTCATCTTTTCCTTATTATCAATCAGTCCTTTAATGGCTTCCACAAATCCATCCTCATCTAATCCTTTCTGATTCAAATTTAGAGCCCCACTTCTACCAGCAAAATACGCGGCATTCAACTCTTGATGCGAATTAGGTATTGGAATAATTATTGAAGGTTTTGATAAATATGCAATTTCAGTCAATGTTCCCATCCCAGCTCGAGAAACTATCAAATCGGCCACTTGAAGCACTTCGCAACTATTTTTAAGAAATTTATATTTAATATAATTATTAATAGTTAAATTCCCACTTTCCTTATCATCTCCTGTGATATGAATAACTGAACAAAATTTAACCAGCTCTCGAATCGAATCCTCAACATAATTATTCAAAGATTCCGCTCCAGTTCCTCCACCTATTATAAGAACAACAGGCAGACTCGATTGAAATCCAAAATCACTCTTAATTTTTTTTATTTTTTCACCAAATGATTTTCTAATAGGATTTCCAATAACGCTAACTTTTTTTTGATTAAAATACGAAGAGCTCTCAGGAAAACAAACCGTAATATATCTTGCTACCTTAGCGCACAGCTTATTAGCCAATCCAACTCTCACATCTTGCTGATGAATAATACTAGGGATACCAAGCAACCACCCAGCGAAAACTACCGGCACAGCAACGTATCCTCCAGCTGACACTATTGCGCTAGGCCTGAGCTTAAATAAATATATTAAAGATTGAAAAAAACCAAAAATAATCTTAAATAAATCTACAAAATTTAAAAAGCTAAAATACCTTCTCAATTTTCCACTAACTATACTTCTAAACTCTATATTGTATTCACGAACTACAGCTTCCTCAGGTCCATCAGTTGTACCGATAAAATAAAAATCTGTATCAACATTTTTTTCTCTGATTTCTTCTGCTACAGCTAGTAGTGGTGTTACCGGACCCATTGTCCCGCCACCAGTAAACAAAATTTTCATGATATATAAAATTAATAAATAAAATTACTTCTTCCACTTTTTTGGCTTCGTAATTACTCTTTCTTGCCTGACAAATTTAGAAATATTTACCACAATACCCATAGCTGCCATAGTGCTTATCATCGCAGTACCACCATAACTTATCAGAGGCAGTGGCAAACCGGTCAATGGCATAAGGCCAAGCATTGCGCCAACATTAACGAAAAATTGCCCCACGATCCATGTAGCTATACCAATAGCTACAAATTTTCCGAATAAATCCGGAGAATTATTAGCGATTCTTGTAATTCTAGCAAACATCCACAAAAATGCAACTATCAAAATCGTCATTATTAAAAAACCAAGCTCTTCAGCCATAATAGCAAATATCGAATCTCCCGCAACTTCAGGCAGATACTGAAACTTTTGCTTAGAGTGTCCAAGTCCAAGTCCAAGCCATCCACCAGATCCCACGGCCAGTAGCGCCTGATTTATGTGATAGCCTATCCCCTGAGGGTCAGCACTCGGATCTAAAAAAGCAGTTAACCTAGCCATTCTATACGGTGCTGCCTTTATTAAAATAACAAGCCCCGCAATCCCGCCAATAACCGTGTAAAATAAATGTTTGTAACGCGCCCCTGCAACATAAAAGACTATCAAGCTCATTAGTATTATAATAGACAGGGTTCCAATATCAGGCTGAAGAATTATCAACCCACCAACAAGTCCGAGATATACTAAAAACGGCAGAAAACCATAAGCCACAGTTTGCACCCGATCATTTCTTTTATCAAGCCAGGAAGCCAAATAAAGCAAAAAGGTAAGCTTCACAATTTCGGCAGGTTGCAGTGAAAAACCAAAAATATTTATCCATGACCTAGCTTTTCCATAACTAGCTCCAAGACCTGGAATAAATACGAGTAGTAGCATCCCTAATGAAATCCAAAGCATAACTGAAGAAAATTTCTTCCATATTCGATAATCAATTTTAGACAGAACCCAAAACAAAAACAAGCCTGGTAGTAGGCCTGAAAATATCTGATGTTTTAGATACCAATAACTATCTTCAAATTTGTCATAACCAAGCACAGAGGTTGCACTAGACAGCATCACTAGCCCAAACAAAACAATAACACCAAATATTATCATCAATGTATAATCTGGTTGATGACCTATCCTCTTCATTCTTTTTATTTATAAATTTCTACTTTAAAAAACTTGCTTTAAAACTATTTTCAATCAATTCGTTTACTATACTTTGCTTAAAAACTTTATTTGAAATTAAACTCCTAATTTCACCCTGTAAGTTTGTATTATAAAACTCAGGTCCATCAGTATTAATAGTCAATTTGACTCCTGCTTTATACAGCGTATTATAAATCTTCTTCATCTCTTTATAATTTTTGATTCTTCCGATAAACAGATTACTTGTCGGGCAAATTTCCAGATATATTTCCTTCTCAACTAGCTGATTCATCAATTCTTTATCTTGCCATGCAAGTATTCCATGTCCAATTCTATTTGGTGCCACCTTGTCTACATACATTTTCATCTCACGTAAATTCCCTTCTTCTCCAGTATGCATAGTTACACCAAAACCTTCTTTTTTAGCATCATTAAATAAATTAACATATTTTTCAGCTTTAAAACTCCTCATCAGCGGTCCTGTTAAATCAATACCAATTATACCTCTATCCTTATAGATCTTAGCTTTTTCATACATTATTTTATTTAGCTTAAAATCAAGCTCTCTATCCAGCTCAATGATAATGCCCGCCTTAAGTTCAGGAAACTCAAGCATCGCCTTTTCCATCCCACGAATTGCAGATAAAATAATGTAATCTAAATCTCTCTCGCCTCCTCTGTTTCTTTTTGCCGGACAAAACCTGATCTCATGCTGAACAATATTGCTATTTCTATAAGCTCCAGTCAAAGTACCATGCACAGCTGATTCAACTGCAGTTGGCGATGATTGGATCATCTCAGCCAATCTATATAATTTTTTATTTACAGTAAAAAAATCATGATACCTACCAGTTTCTTTAATAGTTAAAAGATCTTCAAATTTCCAATAATCTTTTGTAGGTAGAGCGATACCTCTCTCATGCGCAATACTCCACATAATATGCGGTTGCACTGAAGCACCCAGGTGCGAATGAAGTTCAGTTAATTTTTTTAAATTTTTTTCTTTCATATTTATCTATAATTAGCTGCTATTTTAATTTCAGCTAGTGAATGCGGATGCGATTCACGCAGTGAAGCTGATGTGATTTGTACAAACTCAGCTTTTTTAGAAACCTCAGAAATATTTTTTGCACCAATGTAGCCCATTCCAGATTTTAATCCTCCCACAATCTGATAAATTACATCAGTCAATTTTCCTTTATATGGCACAAGACCTTCAATTCCTTCAGGAACATATTTTTTACTCCCTGCCTGAAAATATCTATCAGCCGATTTATTCTTATTCATCACCGCCTCACTTCCCATGCCACGATAACTCTTAAATTTCTTACCTTTAATAATAAGCAACTTCCCAGGTGATTCATCAAGCCCAGCAAGCATTGATCCAAACATAACAGCTCTAGCTCCACCAGCCATACCCTTAACCACATCTCCAGAATATTTCATTCCTCCATCAGCAACTACTGATACTTTACCTTTGACTGCTCGAACTACATCCATCACTGCAGTTAGTTGTGGCACGCCAACTCCAGCCACTACCCTAGTAGTACAAATTGCACCTGGCCCAACTCCTACTTTTATACTATCAGCCACCTTAGACAAAGCCACTGCTCCGCTTGCCGTAGCAATGTTGCCCATCATTAATTCTGCTTTAATTAATTTTTTAATTTTTTTAGCACTATCAATCACGCTTCCTTTATGTGCGTGAGCACAATCAACCACAATCAAATCAGCGCCAGCGCTATCAAGCGCGCGTGCTCTATCAATGTCATGTGGACCACAAGCTGCTCCAACAATAACACCTGCTTTTTTTGCTTTTTTAACTAATGCAACTTGCTCTGAAACAGTATTTGATCTATGAATTACCCCAAGTCCACCAAGTTTGCCAAGCGAGATCGCCATCTTATCTTCAGTCACTGTATCCATAGCCGCAGACAGTATTGGTATATCTAATTTGATTCTCTTGGTCAGCTGTACACTAGTTTCCGCGTCTTTTGGCGAAACCATAGAATACTGAGGTACCAAAAGTACATCATCATATGTAAATCCTTGTCTCATATAGTTCAAAATTTTAAATAATATGCTCTCTTCTCTTATATTTATAATACCTTATATTAAAAAAAGGGTCAAAATCAACCCTTATTTATCCCAAGCTCAGCAAGAATGTCATCTGGCACTGGCACCACGTCTCCCGGCTTTGATTTACCAGGATAGCGCCAGGCTGAAATTACTTGTATCGCCTGCTCATTTATCTGATACATCATCCAAACCTCGTATGGGTGCTTTTTAGATCCCGCAGTCTGCATAGCCGCAGTGGTATTTTCTGCTACTCCTTCTTCTACTCTGTGAGGATGCCTAAAAACTCTTTTAACTCTACTCTCAGATAAATTATAGTATCTCATTTTTTCTTCCACATGCTTAGTCCAATGATATTTTTTAGTAGCGAACTTCAACTCTGCCATATCTATTTTTTCTTATTAAGTCTGACTTCTCCGATTTTCCCTTTAACTTTCAACTGTTGACCATAATTTGAAATATTCCAAATACGTTCATGAACGTAGAAAAAAACAAATTTAATCATCTGAACTACAACTGCATGCCAAGTAGCCTTGAAGAGGTCACCCTCTACTAAATACAACACAGCAAAAGTTACTACAAAAGCAGTTACCGTCCAGGTAACTGATTTAAAAAACGTTCTGTGATGCTGCTCGTGAAACATGTTAAATATCCTAATTTTTAATAAACTTCAAACTCTCCAATCTGAACCCATGTCTTATCATTTGGTTGATGTAAGATCAATTTGATATATCTTGCCTCAATCGGCTCAAAACTATATGTCTGCCAATATCCTCCTACTTTCGCCGTGTGATCAAAAACCTTATAATATTCCCCATCACTACCTGCTACCTCTAAGCTAAATTCAGTTAAAAAATATCTATCCCTTTTGCGAAGTCCGGTATCAACAAAAATTCTAATGGCATTAATTTCCTTTATTGTTTCATCCTTAAATTCATAAGTTACATAAGGATCCACGCCCTTAATCATGCGAGCAAGAGTAGTTCCATTAAAACCATCCAAATCTCCATCAATTGAATTTTTCCAATGTTCACCAAATCTGGTTTTTGTAAATGATCGAAGCATTAATTCCTTTGCCTCATATGACACGCCAGCTACCACTACTTCTCCCTGATAATTTGAATTACTGGTCATAGAATACGCAAAACCTGCTGTTATCATTGACAAGAACAATAAAGTAACAATTAATTTAATTTTCATATGCTTTATTTTCATAGTTAGAGGGTTAAATGTGGAGCAAATTTATTTGCCCTACATACCGATAATGGGCTTTGCGTTATGCTAAAAGCATCACAAAGACCTACACTTTATTATACCACTTTTATACCTAATTCATCTAACTGTTCACCGCTTACTTCACTAGGACTATCCATTAGCGGGTCTCTAGCGTCACTAGTTAAAGGAAAGGCAATGACTTCTCTAATTGATGGTTCTCCTAAAATAGAAGAGAGCAATCGATCAAAGCCAGGTGCTATACCACCGTGAGGAGGTACGCCAAAGCTGAAAGCTTTAAGTAAATGGGCAAATTTCTTTTTGTCATCCTTATCAAAACCGATAAGATCAAAAATTTTATCTTGAAGTTTTGGATCATGGATTCTAATTGACCCCCCGCCAACCTCAAGCCCATTTAATACCAAATCATGCTGATATGATTTTACCTTTGAAGGATCTTTATCTAGCATGGCCAAATCTTCATCTTTAGGCCTGGTAAACATATGATGTGATGGAGCGAATTTACTTTTTGCTCCGTGAAAATGATCATCTGATTTTTTATCAGCTTGCGGAGTAAAAAGTGGAAAATTAACTACAAAGGCAAAGGCTAACTCATCTTTATCCTCTTTATTCTTTCTTAAGTCAGGTTTATCTGTGCCATATTTTTTCATCACCTCGCCGTACTCAAGACGCGGCCATGGATCAAAGGTAAATTTCTTCTCTGGCCACAATTTCTTTACCATAGCTGAAAACATTTCTTCGGTCAGCTTTAAGATATCATCCTGCGTAACAAAACTCATTTCAATATCAACTTGATAAAATTCACCTGGACTTCGATCAGCCCTAGCATCTTCATCTCGAAAACATGGTGCAATCTGAAAATATCTGTCCATTCCAGCTACTTGAAGCATTTGCTTGTATTGCTGAGGGCTTTGAGGTAAAGCAAAAAACTTTCCCGGAAATTTTCGAGATGGCACTAAATAGTCACGAGCTCCTTCAGGAGTAGATTTAGATAAAATAGGAGTATTTATTTCAATAAATTTTTTATCATGTAAAAAATTTCTGACAAAATGCATCATCTCTGATCTTTTTGTCATATTATTTAACATACGCGCATGTCGAAGATCCAAATATCTGTATTGGAGTCTTAGCTCTTCATTAGCTTGTCGATCCTCATTTTCTATTTCAAATGGTGGAGTTTCTGATTTAGACAACACCACAATTTTTTTAGCCAAAATTTCTATTGTTCCAGTGGCCAAATCTTTATTAACCTGTTTTTCTCCTCTTGCCTGCACTATCCCAGTGATTTCCAGCACAAACTCACCCCTAATATCACTAAGTGCTTCAACTGATTCTTTATCAAGTTCATCCGGTACACAAACAACTTGCACAAGACCCCATCGATCTCTGAGATCTAAAAATACAATCTTACCCATATTACGTCTGACATTCACCCAACCATTTAATTTTACCTCCACACCGACCTTACTAGTCGTATCTGTTGATATTGTTCTTTGCATATTATTGTTTCTTTAATTATTTCAATTTAAATTTAATTGCAATACTTGTTCAGGAATAGATTCATCAATCTCTACGCAATTACCTGATTGCTTATATTTCTTTTCAGTATAAGTTATTGCATTGTTACTGACATCAACACTCTTAAGTTCGTAGCTAGAATAATTATCAGATAACAGAACTCTACTAGTTTCCTTTTCAACATCTTTAACGATAATAGAATTCTTAAGAAATGAATCCATTGAATTACAGATATAAATATATTCTTTATATCTATCTGCGTCAACTACTTTGCTATAAGTATCAATAAATATTGCATTGAACGTAGCTAGCTTTAAAATACTTCCACCCAGTGGGTCAATTGTAAATGTTTTGTATTCAGTCGCTCCACCAGAGCCACAATTGGTCGGATTTACCATCTCAAACACTATTTTTTTATCATTCTTTGTCCATGCAACAGGAAGATACATTAATGGACATCCCCCAGCTTGTGCCTTTTTAATAAAAAAATTATTACTAGTAATTTTATCTCCGGGCCCTGAATAAATTTCAAGTAATTCATCGGCCCCCAAATCTTTAACATAAATACTATAAGTCCAACTAGTCCACCAGTCCTCATAGCTATCTAATTGATTAATGCTTTCACTAATTTCTAAATATACTACCTTATCACCATTATTAGATTTTATTGATGTAACTAGCATATAGCCATCAGTAGGTTCCAGATTAGAGCCTTCATCTGTTTTTATAAGCTCACTAGGTAAAGCGTCAATAACACCATAAACTGATAAGACCCCTCTCTTGGCTAGCTCACTTTCAAGCCTTTCAATTTCGTGGTTCAGATCCTTCACTTTCAGGGAATACATATTTGCGGTTATAAAATATATAAAAAATCCTGCAACTAATACAGTCGCTACAACAGAAATTAAAATCCACAACCATGTTTTATCTTTTTTAATTTCAACTTCTGGGCTTGAAATATTTTTTTCTTTATTTACTTGAGACATATTCCTATTTCTTAATCAAATTAGTTATTAAAGCGATCATAATATTTTTGTCCCCCGGCTTACTTTGGGCTACCAAAAGTGCCAAAGCCACTAAAGCATTATCATTAATTTTTTTCTCACCTTTTTTATTCAATAAAAATTTATTGTGCTGTAAAAATAATATAAAGAGTAATGAACCAATTCTTTTGTTACCATCCACAAAAGGATGATCTTTAATAATAAAATATAGTAAATGCGCTGCTTTTTCTTCTAAACTTGAGTACAACGCCTTGCCGCCAAATGATTGGCTAATAGAATTTAAAATTGCTTCCAATCTATTACTATTTTCCCGACCAAACAAATCACTAGCAGTCTTTTTCTTTATCAAGTCAGATTTAAATTTTTCAATAGAATCTTTAACAAATCGATAATCCAAAACTTCTATACCCCTAGTCTTGCCTTTTTCTATTTTAATTTTGCCTTCATCATATTTATTAAGAAGCAACCAACTATTAGCATATTCTGTAATTACTTTTAATAAACCTTTGGCCTCCCCGCCAGTTAGCGCCTTGTTTTCCATTGTAGATCGCAATAAATTTATTGCATTTTCTAATTCACTCAAATTAACTTCTTTGTCTTGTAATCTTTTGCTATTTATTGCCACCCCATTAACAATATATTTTCTCAAAACTTGCGTTGCCCAAATACGAAATTCCGTAGCCCTTTTAGAATTAACGCGATAGCCGATTGAAATAATCATATCTAAATTATAGAATTGTGTTTTATATATTTTTCCGTCTGCCGCAGTATGTTCCAAAATGGAACTAACTGAATTTCTATCCAGCTCGCCTGATTTAAAAATATTTCTCAAATGTTTAGTAATAGCTGGCCTTTTAGTGCCAAAAAGCAAAGCAATTTGTTCTTGCCTTAGCCAAATAGTATCTTCTTCCAGTTTTGCTTCCAATTTTGCGCTTCCATCTTTAGCACGATAAATAACAATTTCACCTTTAGGCAAATCTTTATTAGTTCTTAAAATCTTTACAATTTTATTTTTCATACCTTACAGACAAGGTTAGTTGTTTTTGTTGAAACTGTTTTTTGTATAATTTTCAATTACTTAAAATTTTCCAAATATTTTTTAATAAGCATATCAGTAAATTCTCTATTAAATTTCACTTGGGATGCCATCTGCAGAGTACCTTCCTTATTGCACCACATTAATATATCCCCCCCTTCATCACCTCCCTTGTAAATTTTAGTTTCTTCTATTGTTTTATCATGATATCCACCAGATGATCCCCAAGATATAAGCATCATTGCTTCCTTGCCTTCTTTTTCTATTAGATCACAGCGATTCCCGCTCTTATTCTCAAAAAAACTAATTAGTCTTATTCCGTCATTTACATCATTTGTGCTGTCAGTCTCCCAAGTTTTGCCATTATCACTACTAAATGAAATACTATTAGCCGTCCAAATATACCTTTTATCCTTGGTCCATTTCTCAACTGACTCATTGACACCAAATGGTCCCTTTATAATATAATCAACTTTACCACTACCACTATCAGTATCAGCTTTGACTGAAAATTCAAATTCCCAATCAATCTCACTTGCCATCCTTTTTACATCATCTAAGTTATTTATTTTAATTAAAGAAGACACATTCTTATCTGAATCATCATCCTTAACATCCCTGTCAACATTATTAACAACTTGAGCTTCAAGCTCACTAACTTTTAATTTTAGATATTCTATTTCGCTTTCACCCGTACTTTTCTGCCAAGCAAAAACCAACCATCCTGCGAGCAGTCCTGTCACTACAACTGAAATCAAAACCCACAACCATGTTTTAGATTTTTGTGGTTCTAATTCTTGATTTAAATTTTCTTCTTGATTTTCTTGTACCATATAATAACTACTAATTACTAATTAATCTTATTGATGAAATTATTTTTTTAATTTCTTCATCTTGCCATGTCGCATCCTTGCCAAATTTAGACAACAACATTGTTCTTCCATCTAGAGAATTTAATAGTAGATGTCTAGTAGTGCCAATGTCTCCCGAATAATCAATATCATTTTGAATAATTTCAACATATTTATTATCTTCATAATCTGAGACAGTATATTTTTCACCATCAGTATAGAGCCTCTCATCATGCTCTATTATTCTTTGTTTAAAATCATCGATACTACCATCATAACTATTAGTGTAATTATTTATAGTAAATCTCTTAACTGTAACATTCGTCTGTTCATAGTATTCATCAGCATAAACTGAAATCCAGCCACGACCTTCCTTCAACTGATCGTCAATTTTCCATGATACCGGATAATTAAAACTACAGTTACAGTGCTCACTCGTATATACTTTCCAACCAGAGATTACCTGACGTCCTGTCCCTTCATTACTTTTTTCGTAATCTTTTTCACTAACTAAAGGATCATATCCATTATCAATCTCCTCACTATCCGTGTACCCATCACTATCAGTATCGGGATTATTGGGATCAGTGCCATATTCCTTTTCTTCGCTGTCAGTCAATCCATCATTATCAGAGTCTAACTCATCATTGTCAGAGTCCAATCCATAATCCTTTTTTTCTTCCTTCATTGAAACTTCTCCAGTTTCTGCATCAACATTGTATCCCCAACCCATCCTCCAAAGAAGCTTACTGTCTTCAACAACAAGTAATCCCATCTTACTTTTACCTGGTGTTTTTTCAAATGCATCCATACCTGATACCTTGACTCTATTAATGATATTGAGCGGAAGACTATATGCAGGTGTTTGATCGCAAGTCTCTCCACCATCACAAAATATAGCGACCAACTTATTATTAGACATCGGCTTGCATCCATGTCCTTTTAATCTCATTAGTTTATTTACTACCAAATGCGGTTGACAGTTGTATCTAATATCTAAAATTGCAGGCTTTAAACCAGCATCAGTTTGAACTTTTTTTGACTGACTGACATACATTATTTCATAACTAGCAAAATAGTCGCCCTCAGGAATACTGAACCTCATCCATTTTAACTCAGCATCTGGAGCCCACTTTTTAGCCAATTGTTCTGTCTTAAGAAGTAAATCATTAAAAGATTCACCACTAACATTCTCTTCTTCAAAAACAACTTTTGTAACTGTTTTATAAAATATGCTTGTTTTGGCATAGACAAAATATCCACCAACGATCAAAACGATAATGACTATACCAATCCACCAAAATCTCTTAAAAAAACTCTTCTTTTCTGGAACTACTGGTTCCACCTCAATATTTTGTTGCTCTATGTTTTCGGGCATATTTTTTTAAATTATTATTTAAGGTTTAAATGTTTCAGGATCAACCCCCTCAACTAACTTACCATTTAGCCACACGTGATCTTTGTCTTTAATATAATCAGGAAATTTCATAATTTCAATTGTTTCAGGATCTGCATCATCCAAAATTGAACCATTCAAATAAACATTATCCTTATCTTTAGAAAGACTAAAATAATGATCTTCAATAACTTCAAAGGTTTCTAAATCTACTCCATCAAGAATTTTACCTTTATAGTAGACATTACTTTTATCTTTAACATATCGCTTATCTCCTACAGTATCATAAATAACCATTGTATCTCTATCTATCAAGGTAGACTTATTTAAATAGTAAACATAATTCTTATCTTTTGAATATGGATATCCAATTACTTCAAACGAAGACGCGTCAGCACCATCTAATAAATTATACGAACAATCCTGCCCGCAATATGGTCTGTAATATACCTGAACCTTATCTTTTGAATAGCATTTATTTATTTCTGCGTAAGTATATTTATCTGCCTTCATTCTATCTTCCATCCCTGGCGACGTGCAACCAATAAATAAATCATATTCAGGATTGCTTATATTATCCTCCACATCAAAAAATACAAAAGTGGAAATAATTTTACTAAATATCTTATCCCCAACAGGATAAATAATCCTATACATCATCTCTCCTTGATCAAAATATATTATTCTATGCTGAGTATTTGTTATCCATCCCTCACCCCCGTCACCTTTTTTCGCACCTTCATCGCCAATCAATAAGCCATCTTCATTAAAACCATCAACTATTTCAAACTGATATGCCGGCTGCCCAAAAAACTCCACCTCCTGCCCTGAACCTTCTACATATTGATCTTGACTAACATTAAGCTCTTGAATGTTCTTTGCAAATTCAATTGCTGTTTGATCTAACAAATTTTTAAATTGTCTAATTTGGATATTGTATTGATATTCATACTTACTTCCTTCTTTCTTTTCATCAGGCAAAATAGTAATATCTTGAAACTCATCACTCTTCTTCCCGCCGATAGCTAGCTGCACCCTGTATTCTTCTGGGTGGCTAAATTTAAATCCAAACTTTTCATTAATATAAGCCAACCATTGCCCATCTACTTTTTTGTCCATTTTCTTCTCAAGCTCTATAACTTTTTGATCTAGTGCATAGTTTTGTGCTTCGTTAACTGTCTTTTGCCATATCCATGTTACCCAACCAACCAAAATTGCTGTGACTATCACTCCAATCAAAACCCACAACCATGTCTTAGGCTTCTTCTCTTCAACTTCTGGTTCCATATTTTGTTCTTGGTTTAATTGGGGCATATAAAAATAATTATATTAATAAACAATTAATGAATCAGCTATATTAAATAGCTCGTTTTTAAAATCTTGAGTTGGCTCTACAAATCTAGCTACTCTGATCAGAAATGCCCTAGACGGCATACCTTCGGGTAATTCAATTGCATAGATTGGCCCATCAGTCACCTCTAGCTCAACATCATTTTTTAAATTTCTCTCTGTGGTATTAAGATACATTTCATATACTACAGTGCCCTTAGAATTAGTAAAAGTTCTCACCCTATTTAGCCCGAGACAAGTAACCAAAGGGCCATCACCTTGACTTACGGGACAAAATAACTCGGCCTGCTCAACTAAATGATCAATAATAGGGCCTGAATCATCTCCACCAACTTCACTTGTAGTGCCGTAAAATATATGTCTTAAAACATTATTATCACTTCTATATAAATGAAAATAATTTTGCTGTCCATTCAGGTCATAATTTCTAGGATATTCGAATCCATAACTATATCTATCATTCCTATAATTTTTCCAATCAGGCTTTCTTTCCACTTTATTCACATTCGACTTGCTTGTACTACCCTCTTCATTAAATACCTCATCTACTATTACTTCTAAATATTCTCCTTTGCTATCTAAATACTTAACCAAATCAACTAATTTATATATACCAAAAGAAGCAAACAATAAAACAATAACAATAAGCGTTAGAATCTGCCATGTGGCACTCTTCCTATTTTCATTGACAATAGCTTCGTAGTCAACAATATCATCCTTCTTATCTTTCTGCTCCTTATCAATTAGGCTCATAAATATTTGATTTCAAATTTTTCTAAATCTTGCTTCAATTGCTCCAAGTCATTAAATAAAATAGTATTCATCCCTAAACCACCTGCAATTTTAAGATTGATTTCACGATCATCTACAAATAAGCATTCCTCAGCCCTCTTAGCTATGTCAGATAAAACAATTTCAAATGCCTTGGCATATTTCTTGATAACTCCTATATCGCAAGAAAAAAATACTTTTTCAAAAGGCTTCAAATTATAATTTTCATTTATAAAATCAGCTCGAAATTTTGGCTGATCTGAGTGAATGTAAACTGGATAGCCATTTGCCTTAAGCTTTTCAGCCAACTCTAGCACACCTCCAGGAGCAACTCCATTTTTAGCGTCAATCACCTCCTGATAGGATAAATCAAATTCATCCTTAATTTTTTTCAAATATCCATCATAATGCTCATCAACAGAATACTCATCTTCATAATCTGCCAAAGCTTTTAAAAGTACTTCTTCGTTAAGATCATACTTAGAAGCCAACTTTTTAGCAGCAAATACATTATCCCTATTTGCTATCACTCCACCCCAGTCGAATATAATAGTTGTTATCATAATTTTTATGGTGTTATACGATTAATCATTCTTGGAAATGGAATAGTTTCCCTGACATGCTTAAGTCCACACACCCAGGCAACAATTCTCTCAAGGCCAAATCCGAATCCACTATGAGGCACTGATCCATACTTTCGAAGATCTAGATACCACTCAAAAGCTTCACGAGGCAATTTATGCTCCTCAACTCTTTTTACTAGCTCATCGTAATCATCTTCTCTTTGAGATCCTCCAATTATTTCCCCATATCCCTCAGGGGCAAGTAGATCTGAATTCAACGCATACTTACCAGACTCATCACGCTTCATATAAAATGCTTTAACAGAAGCTGGATATTTTTCTACAAAAATTGGTTTATCAAACTCTTTGGTCAGAATTGTTTCATCTTCAGCTCCCAGATCATCCATTTCGCCAATTTTTGATCCCAGCTCATGCAATTTTTTAACAGCGTCTTGATGTGTGATCCTATAAAAAGGAGTAACCACTTTTTTTAATGGTTCCAAATCTCTTTCTAATAATTTAAGTTCTTCCTTATTCTCCTTTAAAACTTTAGCTACCATAAATGAAATCAGCTCCTCTTGAATTTTCATGTTTCCCTCGTGGTCAACAAAAGCAGCTTCAGCGTCCATCATCCAAAATTCTGTTAAGTGACGACGAGTTTTAGATTTTTCTGCTCTAAATGTTGGACCAAAATCAAATACCCTACCAAGTGAAGCAATAGCTGCTTCTAAATAGAGCTGACCTGATTGAGATAAATAAGCTTTACCTAAATCAAAATATTCTACATCAAATAGAGTAGTTGTTCCTTCGCATGCTGCCGGAGTAAGAATCGGAGAATCAAATTTAACAAAATAGTTTTTCTCCATCCATTCATAGTTACCTCGAATCAAAGTATCCCTAATGCGCTGAATTGCCCATTGACGAGGTGATCTGAGCCATAGATGCCTATTATCAAGTAAAAATTCAGGACCATGCTCTTTTTTACCAATAGGGAACTCAAGAGCAATCTGAACTACTATAAAGTTCGTTACCTGAATCTCAAACTCTCCCTTGTTTTTAGGATGCTCTGTTACGGCACCAGTCAACTCAACCGAACTCTCAATAGTCAGACTCTGTACCTCTTCCCATTTACTGTCCCCCACCTTGCTTTTTTCAACTATCGCTTGCGTATATCCTGTTCCATCACGAAATTGCCAAAAAGCAATTTTACCACTGGAGCGTAGATTATATACCCAACCTTTAAGGGTCACTTCTTTTCCATTGTATTTACTTAATTCTTTTATATACATAAATTTATTTATTCAAATATCTCCTTAATTAATATACCACTTTGGTGAACAATCATACTCACAAAAATCATTAAAACAATCAATTCCTTTTGGGCACTCAATGCAGCTGTGTACATATTCTTTACAAAAAAAAGTTTGTTCACATTCGTTAAATTTCTTATTGCCGCAATATACCCTTAAGCCTATGGCAAAAATCAATCCAATTAAAACAGTTAACATAATAATTAATATAACAATTTTCTTTTTAGACATAAAATTTGAACATCCCTATTTAACCTCATATACTAATGTAACTTCAACCACAACTTCCTGCTCACCCACTTCAATCGAAGGCTCAATCATCCCTGCATCCATGCCAATTGCATCTACTTCTGAATACGCCTTATTAACCCTGTAATCCATACCATATGGCTGATTCTGATAAATATTTATTATCTTACCAATTTTAATACCTGACTCATCAACCAAATGCTCTGCTTTAGCTTTTGCTTTTTCAATAGCAATGCTCACTGCTTCAGCTTGAAGCTCTTCCGGATCGTCAATTGTAAAACTAACTCCTCCAATTTGATTAGCTCCCTTTTCAGTAGTCACCTGAATTGTTTTACCAATATTATCTAAATCTCGAATTTTAATAGTTATATTTTGTCTAACCTCATAACCAAGCAATTCCTTGCCTTCCTTGTCAGTCCAATCATAAACTGGACTTAAAGCATAGTTTGAAGTTGTAATATCTTTTTTCTCTATATCAATCCCCTTCAGTGAGCTAATAATTTCATTCATCACTTCTGTATTTTCCTTAACAGCGTCCGCCGCAGTTGCTTTTGCCTCTGTATAAACTCCTACAGTAACACTCGCTATATCAGGCACAGCTGTAACTTTACCTGTAGCAGAAACCGAAAACTGATAATTAATATCATTTCTCCTAAGAGCCATCACGACAGATACTAGTACAATGGCTACTACGGATAATAAAATAAGCACCTTAAACCACAAGTGATGCTGCATTCTATTTGAGTCCATATTTTCCATATAACCTCAAAATAATCCCACTATTTTATGGAATTTCAATTAATAATATATACCCTAAGTATAGCTATTTACTTGTTTTTAGTCAAAAAAAAGATCTGATATTTAATCAGATCCATATTTATTTATTCTAAACGCTACACACTGTAACCATGACCTTACTTTCTGCATTGGTAAAAAAAACATTAATAGTTTTCTCATTTTCTTTTTCAAAAAACAATGAATAATCTTTACTCCCAAAAGGTCTATCAATAATGGTCATGTATCCCTCTGCCTCATAATGATTCTTAGCAAAAGTAGCAACATTCGCATTAGTCAATTCACCAGTTTTAATAATACTAAATTGTTCGATTGTGCTTTCACTAGTCAATCGATAAAGATACATCATCAAAACAGTTATTTGAACTGCATATAATATCACCACATTTTCCAACCATGTATCTTCTACTATTAAACCACTTTCTTTTGACAAGTAATGCTCAAATGAAACTTTTCGAATTTGAATAAATTTATCGATAAACTTTATTATCTCAGCTCTTTCATCTTTACTCAGTTCATCAAATAGCAATACAGCATTAGCATACCCAACTGGCTCTTTCCATTCTGTCAAACGCTTTTCCATTTTTTCCAACACGTCACATGCATGTTCTGCATATGATTCATCAAACTCGGAAAGGTATAATAAGGCCAATGATATTTTACCAACCCTATACTGCATGTCTGGTGACAACTGCTTAAAACATCTCTTTAAGATACCAATGGTAATTTCATCATTAATTACTTAGTCCATCTTTCCTCCAATTTATGATTTTTTTACTTTATATCATCTAACCAGAATAATGAGGATATGTCAATATATATTGGTAATGTGTACACACATTTTGCACTTTTCATGTAATCTAAGGGCATATGTCAAAAACTATGCCCAAAACAACAGAACAAGAGAAATTAAGATGGATTAAGCCAATTTTAGATAAAGAAATATCCA